>Ga0209606_1000034_pt1 | contig 237988 bp, 219 predicted proteins | sample AD_UKC057_MetaG_FD_184412 | JGI IMG/M metagenome (GOLD analysis project Ga0209606, IMG submission 184412) | Active sludge microbial communities of municipal wastewater-treating anaerobic digesters from USA - AD_UKC057_MetaG (SPAdes) (version 2) | ecosystem: Engineered > Bioreactor > Anaerobic... | reverse complement strand
TTGACCAGGCTGCCCAGAACGCAGACTTTGGCTGCCGCCGCCACCTGAGTTTCATCGAAATAAATGCCTTCGGCCACATCCCACTTTCTGACCTGAGGAAATTTTTCGCCTGTGCCCTGGATCTGAGTATTCCAGTTTTTATTGGCGTAAACCACCTGAGCTCTGGTCGAAATAGACGGGGAGACGGCCGCAACTGCATCGCAGTACTGCTCGATGGCCACGGCATCTTCCGGTTTTAGAGTTATATAGCCACCAGCCCCGGTCTGCACCCCTCGAAACTGACGGCTTCCTGGCTGCACGAATAAAAGATTAGTCCCCATAGCAGCAAATCTTTCCTGTATGCCTTTCTTAGCACCTTCACCGACACTGACCATGGCAATGACCGCCGCCACGCCAATAATGATGCCCAGAATGGTCAGAAAGGACCTCATTTTATTCCGGGATAAAGCTCTAATAGATATCTGTAATATTCGAAAAATCTTCACAATTACCCTCCTTGGACAGAAGCCTGACTATCCGCTTTGCCGTTGATCTCTTCTCGTATAATCTGGCCATCCTTGAGATAGAGCCTCCTTCTGGCGTAAGAAGCGATGACTGGATCATGAGTGACCATGACCAGCGTAATTTTTTGTTCCCGGTTCAGTCTGGTAAAAACGTCCATGATTTCAGCCCCGTTTTTAGAATCGAGGTTACCGGTTGGTTCATCAGCCAGAATAATGGAAGGTTCATTAACCAGAGCCCGGGCAATGGCCACTCTTTGCATCTGACCGCCGGACAGCTGATTGGTCCGGTGATATTCCCAGCCTTTCAGACCAACTTTGGCCAGAGCAGCCAGAGCTCTGTCTTTAGACTCCTTGCTGTTGACATTGCTATACAATAAAGGCAACTCCACATTCTCGAGCGCAGTCGTTCGAGACAGGAGATTAAAATTTTGAAAGACAAAACCAATCTTCTTATTTCGAATAGCAGCCATCTGGTCTTTGCTGAGCGAGGAAACGTCTTCGCCTTCCAGAAAATACCGGCCAGAAGTCGGCCTGTCCAGCAGCCCCAGAATACTCATCAAAGTGGTCTTACCTGAACCTGATGGCCCCATGATGGCCAGAAACTCTGATCTCTCTATGCTGTAAGAGATGCCCTTTAAGGCTTGGACTTCTACTTCACCGATCTTGTAAATTCTGACAATATTTTCCAGGACAATTATTTTTTCATTCATCCTAATTCCTTTTAGCTCCAGAGATATTTTTTAAAACCTAAACGGCGGTGGGCCGCCAGCCCGCTGATTTGATTGCCCATTGCCAGTCGAAGAAGCTGTCATGATACCAACAATCACTTCCTCGCCCTCTTTGAGATTGCCATCTACAATCTCAGTATAAGAGGTGTCAGTCAGGCCGGTTCTGACAAAAATTATCTTTAAATTCCCTTTCTCATCCATGGTCCAGACCTTGGGTGGAGTTCGCCGCTGAGTTTGCTGGCCGGAAGCTCCAGGCATGCCCATACCAGGTCTTTGACCGGCCGGGATCTGTCCGCTACCCGGTTGCACCTGTCCCGATTGCTGTCTTTTTGCCGCCATCTCTTCAAAGGCAGCTTTCATCAGTTTTTGTAATTCTTGCTGCTTCAGGTTGGGATTAAAACGCAGGGCAGTATTGGGCACTCGCAGAACATTTTTTGCCTCGCCGACAATAATCGAGCAGGTGGCCGTCATCCCCGGCAGAAGCTTTAAACTGGAGTTGTCAACATCCAGAACAGCTGTATAAGAAACCACATTAGATTGAACTTGAGCAGCATATCTGACCTGCCTGACCGTGCCCCAGAAAATATCATTCGGATAAGCTTCAACAGTAAATTTTACTTTCTGGCCTTCTTTCACGCTACCTACATCAGCTTCATCCACCAGGCACTCGACTTGCATCTTAGCCAGGTCATTGGCGATCTGGAAAAGAACAGGAGCCTGGAAGCTGGCCGCAACGGTTTGTCCGACATTAATATTTCTGGAGACAACCACGCCGTCAATCGGTGATCTGATGATGGTGTAGCCGAGATTGACATTGCTGGCATCAAGTTGATATTTAGCTTGACTTGCCCTGGCTTCGGCCGAGACCAGATCAGCTTTAGCCTGTAGATAACTGGCTTCAGCCGTATCTTTTTCCTGAGAAGCAATGAGACTTTTTTCATAAAGACTCAAAGCTCTTTCATAATTCTTTTTAGCTATCTCCAGAGCCACTTTGGATCTTTCCACCGAAGCGACTGAGCTCTGGTAGTTAGCCTGATTTTGTTCGATCTGGGCCTCAATTTGAGACTGGTCAAGTTCGGCCAGCAGGTCGCCCTGTTTCACACTCGAATTAAAATCTACATAAATTTTTTCTATTTTGCCTGAAACCTGGCTACCGACATCAACCAAAATAACCGGATTCAAGGTACCGGTAGCCGTAACTATCATCTGGATATCACCACGCGCCACTTTTTCCAGGCGATATTTTGGCTTGTTGTTAGAATTTTTACCCATCAGAGTAAAACCAACTACTAAACCTGCAATCACCACTAAGGCGATGATGATGAGAGTCTTCTTTTTCATCTTCTTTCTCCTTTATTTTTTCTCATCAGGTGGGGTTTTATCTTTATCCTGCTGGCGGCGCCGATCCGAAGGCGCTTTCTTCCGCTGTTGCATGTAGCGATCCATCATTTCCTGCATCTTTTTTTGTTGTTCAGGAGTAAGGACGCTATCTATGTCAGTTTTCAGCTGATTACGCAGCTCCCACAGACGACTATGGATTTCCTTCCCGAAAGCTTCAAATCGAGCTTCGCTCTGTCTGAAGACTTCTTTCATCCTTTCTTTTTGCTCCGGGGTCAGCTGGAGTTCCCGCGCCATGACTTCAACTGTCGGGAAAGGTTCTGGCCTTTGCCCTGGCTTGGGCCTGTTTTTTTTCAGGTAGGCTCTATCGCCAACCACTCCAACCACTACCCCCAGGCAGAAAACAACAACCATAGATAAAGCAACCCAGAGTTTATATTTATCTTTCATTATTACCTCTTTGATAGCTCTCCATATTTTCCAATCCGGCAAAGAGCAGTTTTAACTGTCGGTTTTCCGGTCTTTCTTCCTCAAACAGCGCCTGCATTTCTTTGAGCGGATTCTGGTTCTGGAAAAGCAGCATCTCTGACTGACTCAACTGCTGTTCAGCCGGCTGCATAAGAAATAAGACGCCGACCAGCAGGGTAACCATGATGAGAAAAACAGGAATAGCCCGGGCATACAACCTTTCGACGGCCGCCCAGATAGATGCCTTTGGTTCGGACGATAATCTGGCTAATAGCCTTTCGCTAAAATAAGGAAGTGGCTCAGCCTCAACTTTAAGCTCTGCCGCCATAGTCTTTAACTGCTGGTAGTCTGAAGCTAACCGGGCACAGGCAGGGCAGTGCTTGAGATGATCTTCGAGCCAGGCCGATTCTCTGGCTCCCAGCCGACTATCAAGCTGTTTTGAAATTAATTTTTCAGCTTTACGGCAATTCATCTTTTCCCTCCTTCCTGGCCCAGAGCCTGAGCCAGCTTTTTTCTTAAAAGCCTTCTTGCCCGATGCAGCCTGGAATCAACTGTCCCGGCTGATAACTTCAACATCCTGCTAATCTCCTCATAACTTAAACCCTGAATATCTCTCATCGATAATATTAGACGATATTTCTCCGGCATTTCTTCCAATTTCTCTCTGAGGAGTTTTTTCCGTTGTTCTTCTTCCTGACTATCAGCCAGCTGCTCTGAAGCTTCTTTTCCTTCTGCGCTTATTTCAGGAATTTCATCCAGGCGCAGGTCATTTTTTTCCTTTTTATGCTTTCTTAAATAATCCCGGATATGATTAATAGCTATTTGATAAAGCCAGGTGCTGAATTCCGATTGAAAGCGGAATCGAGGCAGGGCCTGATAGGCCTTGATAAATATTTCCTGGGCCAGATCATCAGCTGTTTCATGATTGCGGACAATATTAATGGCCAGGCCAAAAACCTTATTCTGATAGTTTCTGACCAGCACCGAGAAGGCTTCCTTGTCTCCTTGCTGGGCCAGTTTAACTATTTCATTTTCTTCCATTGTTTAATTATCTTCAGCCCTGTTGATTTAGACGAAATATTTGCCTTTTTCTTTCCTGAAAAGGCATTATTATTTAAACTCCTTTTTTCTGCCATGGTTACCAGGATAGATATTTTTATTATCAGCCCCGGCGTTTGCCATTTTTAGACCTGATTATATCTTAATTCTGGTTGATTCTAAAGGATGGCAAGGTTATAATAAATTTATGGATTGGGAAAAAATTGCTAAAGAACTAACTCAACCAACGGATTCAAAAATTATTCTTCTGGTCATGGATGGCCTGGGTGGATTGCCGGTTAATGGTCTGACCGAGCTGGAGTCTGCTCGGCGGCCTAATCTGAACGAAGCAGCCAGAAGAGGGATATGCGGGGTAACTGATCCGGTCTTTATGGGTATCACGCCCGGCTCCGGACCTGCTCATCTGGCTCTCTTTGGTTATGACCCGCTTAAATATCAGTTAGGACGGGGGATCCTGGAAGCCATGGGCACTGGCGTTGAGGTTGGGCGCGATGATGTGGTAGCCAGGGGCAACTTCGCCACTGTCAAGGATGGGCTGGTAGTGGACCGCCGGGCTGGCCGTCTGGCCACCTCAGAAAACAGCCAGCTCTGTGCCTTTATCAATGAAAAAATCAAGGAAATCAGGGGAGTTAAAGTATCGGTTTATCCGGGCAAGGAACATCGTTTTGTCTTCAAACTCTCCGGACCGGGGTTGTCTGAAGCGATCAGCGATGCTGACCCTCAAAAAGAGGGCCGGCCTCCCTTACAAGCGGTTGCCCTCCAGCCTGAAGCTGAATTCACGGCCAGTCTGGTGAATGAGTTTCTGGCCAGGTTAGCTGAAATCCTGAAGGACCAGCCGAAAGCTAATTATGCCTTGCTCCGTGGCTTTGCCAAATTTCCTTCGCATCTACCACCTATGCCCGAACTCTACCAGCTAAAGCCAGCTTCCATTGCCAACTATCCTATGTACAAAGGACTGACCAGACTGCTGGGGATGGAAGTGCTGGAAGTCGGCCCGGAAACAGCGGAGATTTTTGATGTCCTTGAAAAGCACTACGCTGATTTCAACTTCTTTTACCTCCATTTCAAAAAAACCGACTCGGCCGGTGAGGATGGCCGTTTTGAGGATAAGGTCAAGGCCATTGAAGAAATAGATCAATTTATTCCCCGGCTCTGGGCTTTAAAGCCTGATGTTCTGGTTATAACCTCGGACCATTCGACGCCGGCAGCCCTCAAATCTCATTCCTGGCACCCTAATCCATTTGTTTTGATTTCGCCGCAGACTGAAGGTGACGATGTAACTGAGTTCAGCCAGAGGGCCTGCGCCCGGGGTGCTCTGGGGCGTTTCCAGTCAATTTATGCCATGCCTTTAATGCTGGCTCATGCTTTGAAGCTAAAGAAATTCGGGGCCTAAACACTGGACCACCCTGCGGGCTTGATTCAGTGCTAAACCTTGTTCGTTGCTATCCACCCCATTACAGGATAAAATCTGATTAATGCGAAATCAGTCTGGCTTTATAGTGTTACTGATTACGATATTGGTAACACTGGCCACTGCCCTGAGCCCTCAGACTCAACCTCCGGCTGAAATCAGCGGCTTGCGTTATTATCAACATGCCGATTTCTTCCGACTGGTGCTGGAATTAACCAGGGTTCGCGAGTACTCGGCGGCCGAGCTCAACCAGCCCGAGAGACTTTATCTCGATATTTATCAGGCCAGGCTGAATCCTTCACTTCAGGGCAAAACTTTCGAGTTTAATTATCCTTGCGTCCGGGTGCTGCGGCTGGCCCAGAGAAACCAAACTACAGTCAGGGTCACGCTTGAGCTTGAGACCGGGACCAAAGAAAAAGAGAAAGTCTATTATCTCAAAAATCCAGACCGACTGGTCGTTGATATCTACCATCGTCAGTCAGAGACGACCACCGGCCGGCCTACTGGGCCAGCTGAGCCTCAGCCCTCAGCCCCGGGTCGGCAGACTGTTGAAACAGCAGTGGAACATCCACCGCAGGCGGCCAGACCGACCGGTTCTGGCTATTCGCTCGTGCGCCAGCTTGGACTGGGAGTGAAAAAAATTGCCCTTGACCCTGGACATGGGGGAACTGACCCCGGCTGTTTGAGCCCGAGTGGCTTAAAAGAAAAAGATGTCGCTCTCGATCTGGCCAGGAGATTAAAATTAATCCTGGAGACTCAGGGAGGGTTTGAAGTCTTTCTGACCAGAGAAACTGATAGTACCCTGCCTCTCGAAAAAAGAACCAGACTGGCCAATGAGAAACAAGCCGATCTATTTATCTCCATTCATCTTAACGCCAGTCCCAGGAAAACCAGAACAGGGGTGGAAACGTTTTATCTAAATTTCAGTCCGGATCCGGCCGTTAATGAACTGGCCGCCAGAGAAAATGCTTCTTCTGATAAAAATATCAGGGAGATGAAGCTCATTGTGGATAAAATTATTAAAAATACGAGATATGAAGAATCACGAGCCCTGGCCGAAAAGATCCATCAGCAGCTGCTCGGGCATCTTAAACAGCACTTCGGCCCACGAGATGATCTGGGAGTCAAAGGAGGCCCTTTTTGGGTCCTCATCGGCAGCGAGATGCCCGCTGTGCTGGTCGAGGTTTCTCACCTGTCCAATCCAAAAGAAGAAGAGGCGTTGAAAACTGAATTCTACCGGGAAGCTATAGCGACCGGACTTTTCCGTGGTATTATAGAATACGTCAAGTCCTTAGGAAAAGGATCATAAAAGTGGAACGAAGAGATTTTATTAAAGGCTTGCTTATCGGCAGCCTGGCCGCAGGAATATCTCCGCGGCTGCTGGCTCAGTCCGGTTATCCTGAGCTGGCAGTGGTAACAGGCGAATCCCCGGAAAAGATTACCAGGGGAGCGGTTGAGCTTATAGGCGGTATGAAACGTTTTATCGGGAGGGGAGATAGAGTAATTATTAAGCCTAATATCGGCTGGGACCGAACGCCGGATATGGCCGCCTGTACCAATCCAGAAATGGTCAAAACAGTCGTGACTATGTCTCTCGAAGCAGGTGCTAAGGAAGTCATTGTGATGGACCACACCATCAACCAACCCAAACGCTGCTACATTCGCTCTGGCATTCAGGAGGCTGCTCAATCAGCTGGAGCTAAAGTCCTGCTGCCCGATGACCAGCGACTGAAAAAAGTAAATCTAAAAGGCGAGTGGCTGAAAGAATGGGAAGTATTTGTTGATTTCCTGGAAGCCGATAAAATAATTAACATGCCGGCTACCAAAGTTCACAGCCTGTCTAAGGTTACCTTAGGTATGAAAAACTGGCTGGGAGCAGTCGGCGGCAGTCGTAATCAGCTCCACCAGAGGATTGATGAAGCCATGGTCGACCTGGCCGCTTTCTTTAAACCAGCCCTGACGATTCTTGATAGTTACCGGATTCTGTTCAGAAATGGCCCCCAGGGGGGCAGAATTTCTGATACCAGATTAATGAAAACAGTAGTAGCTGGAACTGATCCAGTCGCCATAGATGCCTACGGGGCTACCTTTTTTGATTTTAAACCTCAGGAATTGCTCTTTCTACAATTAGCAGCGAGTCGTGGCCTGGGGAAGCTCGACCTGGAGAAAGTTAGAATTGAAAAGAGAACAGTCTAAAAAATATCGACAGCTGCAAAAGTTAAGGATTGTTTCTCAGCTAGCTTTTTTTGCTATATTTTTCTTTTTATTTATCAAGACCCACTATGGCGGAGCCGACTATCTGACCATAACTGTTGAGCGTTTTTTTCATTTTGATCCCCTGCTGGCCCTGACCACCACCATTGGTGCCCGTCTGTTTTTCGCCGCGTTCTGGCTGTCAGTGGTAACACTGGTTTTTACCCTCATTTTTGGCCGGGTAGTTTGCGGTTGGATTTGTCCTTTTGGTGCCGTCCACCAATTTTTCTCCTTTCTTTTCAAGAAAACCCGCTGGCTGAAGCCAAAAAGAGATGATAGCCTGAGCCTGGCTCCAAAATACATAATTTTAATTGCTGTTATGATTGCTTCTTTTTTCGCGGTCAATCTGGTTGGTTATCTTGATCCATTGTCATTTCTCTACAGGTCGTTCGCTGTCTATTTCACACCTTTTCTGAATATGGCTTTTTCCGAGTCCGCCAGCCTGGCTTATAGTCTGGGCCTTGAATCTCTCGGCCAGACGATAGGGCAGGCTCTGGGCAATGTCGCCCTCAATAGCTTTTTTCAGAATGCTCTGGTCATTGGTCTGTTATTTTTCACGGCCATTGCCCTCAATGCCTGGAAAGAAAGATTCTGGTGTCGTTATCTTTGCCCGGCAGGGGCTCTACTCGGGTTATTTTCACGGTTCAATGTCTTCAAGTTAAAGATTGATCCTGAGAAATGCATCAACTGCCATCTCTGTTCAATTCAGTGCGAGACCAATGCCCGCCCCTTTCCGATCGGCGAGTGGCGGAGTTCAGAGTGCATTTATTGTGAAACCTGTGCGGCTATCTGCCCGACGGCAGCTATTACTTTCCCGCTGAAGTGGAAGGCGGAGAAGATCCAGGGAGTTAACCTGAGCCGGCGAAAACTCTTACTGACTTCTCTCACCACTCTTTTCATCGCTCCGATTTTTAAGATCACCCCCCACCGCCAGAGAGCTTATCCGGCTTTAATCAGACCGCCAGGTGCTCTGCCAGAGGAAAAATTTCTTGATAAGTGCATCAAATGCGGAGAGTGTATGAAGGTCTGTCCCACCAACGGTCTGCAACCGGCTCTGACTGAAGCCGGGCCGGAGGGACTCTGGACACCGGTGCTGGTGCCCCGGATTGGTTATTGTGAATATTACTGCTCACTCTGCAGCCAGGTCTGCCCGACAGGCGCCATCAAAGAATTAACCATAGAAGAAAAAACTACGGTCAAAATCGGCACCGCTTTTGTCAACAAAAACCGCTGTTTGCCTTACGCTCTGGGACAGCAGTGCATTGTCTGTGAAGAACACTGCCCGGTTTCACCTAAAGCCATTCAGCTGGTTAAAGTTGAAACCCTGACCCCAGAAGGGAAAATCGCCACCAATCTGGCTCCCTTTGTGAATGTCAATGATTGCATTGGCTGCGGCATCTGCGAGAATAAATGCGTCGTGGTAGATGAACCAGCAATAAGGGTTAGTAGCATAGGCGAGAAGAGGTCAGAGAAAAATCGTCTTCTCCTTCAAGTCAACACCCAGAACGATAGCCAGGAGTGAAGACAGTTAGACTGGCTGGTAAAAAATAGACCTCACCAGCCCGCAACTAACTGCCGCTTCTTTTTGGTCGATAGCTTGACCTTTAACCCTCGAATTTCTTCAAGAGAAGACAGGCGTTCGTTCCCCCAAAGCCAAAAGAATTAGTCAGGGCATAGATAACTTCGGCTGCTCGGGGCTTATTCGGTACATAATCCAGGTCACAATCCGGATCCGGAAACTCATAATTGATGGTCGGGGGTATAACCTGGCGCTCGATGGTCAGGGCAGTAATGCCTGCTTCAATGCCACCGGCCGCCCCCAGCAAATGCCCCGTCATCGATTTGGTGGAACTGACCGCAACTTTCTTAGCTCGGTCGCCGAAGACAGTCTTGATAGCCAGAGTTTCTACCCGGTCATTATAAGGAGTGGAGGTCCCATGGGCGTTGATATACTGGATATCGGCTGGCGAAATTCCTGCCTCATCTATAGCCAGCTTCATCACCCGGGCCGCTCCTTCACCATCAGGAGAAGGAGCCGTCACGTGGTAGGCATCACCATTGAGGCCATAGCCTGCCACTTCGGCATAAATTTTTGCCCCGCGGTCAAGAGCTGAGTTTAGTTCCTCCAGCAGGACAATACCGGCGCCTTCACTCATGACAAAGCCATCTCGCTGAGCATCGAAGGGTCGGCAGGCCTTTTCAGGCTCATCATTTCTTTCAGACAGAGCCTTCATGCTGCTGAAGCCGGCCAGGCTCAGGGGGGTAATGGGAGCTTCGGCTCCACCCGCAATCATCCGGTCTGCCAATCCGAACTGAATCATCCGGAATGATTCGCCAATAGCGTGAGCCCCAGTACTGCAGGCAGTAACGTTAGACATGTTCGGACCCCTGGCCTTATAGCGGATCGAAATATGAGCAGAAGCCTCATTGATAATAGTTTGAATTATGAAATAAGGCGAAACCCGGGAGGGCCCTTTTTCCAGTAAGACGCGGTGAGTATCCTCAATGGAACCCAGACCGCCAATGCCTGAACCGACGTAAACACCTGTATTTTCCCCTTCCAGTTTAGCCAGATCGATACCGGCATCCTTAATCGCCAGGTCAGCCGCTGCAATCGCATAGTGAACAAACAGGTCCATTTTCCTGGCTTCTTTCTTATCGATGAATTGTTGGACATCAAAATTGGACACCTCACCGGCGATCCGTACAGGGAAACCGGTAAGATCAAATCTGGTAACCGTCCGAATGCCGGAACGCCCGGCCAGCAGGGCTGCCCAGTTGGTCTCGATCCCGACGCCAAGCGGGGTGACCAGGCCAATGCCCGTAATAACCACTCGTCTCTTATGATTATAAAGCAGAGCCATAGGATTTTTGAAAATTAAACCTGAGACTGGTGGAGAGTAAGATCACTTACTCTTCTGGTGCTCGAGTATATAGTCTATAGCCTTACCAACCGTGGTCAGTTTCTCTGCCTCATCGTCAGGAATATCCAGCCCGAATTCATCTTCAAGAGCCATCACCAGTTCAACGGTATCAAGAGAATCAGCACCTAAATCCTGAGTGAAAGAAGCATTTTCCGTGATCTGTTCTTCGCTGACATTGAGTTTGTCAGCCACGATGGCTTTAACCTTTTTTAAAAGTTCTTCTCTGTCCATATTACCTCCTATATTTTAAGGCTTGTAAGATACGCATCACATATACAGACCGCCGTTGACGCTTATGACCTGCCCGGTTATATAAGCTGCCTCATCTGAACATAAAAATTTGACGGTCCTGGCTATTTCTTCAGGCAAACCGAATCGCTTCATCGGTATATTATCAAGGAAGGCTTTTTTGACTTCATCAGAAAGTTTCTCAGTCATGGCCGTAGCAATATATCCTGGGGCTACACAGTTGACAGTGATACCTCTGGCTGCTACTTCTCTGGCCAGAGACTTGGAAAAACCAATCAGTCCCGCCTTGGAAGCGGCATAGTTAGCCTGACCAGCATTTCCCATCAAACCAACCACTGAAGAAATGCTGACAATCCGGCCGCTTCTGGCTGCCACCATATGTTTAACCACTGAACGGCTAAAGTTAAAAGCACCTTTCAGGTTGACCCGAAGGACCAGATCCCAATCTTCTTCTTTCATCCGCAGCAGCAAAGAATCACGAGTGATGCCAGCGTTATTAATAAGATGATCTAGACGGCCGAGGTCTTTTTTTACTGACTCGACCACTCCTTCTACCTGCTGCCCGTCTGTTACATCCGCTACAAACGTCAGAGCCTTTATTCCATCGGCTGCAAAACGTCCGGCCACTTCCTCCAGCTTTTCTTTCTGGATATCAACCAGGACAACTGTTGAGCCGGCCTGCCCCAGCTCGCGGGCAATGGCTTCTCCGATTCCCTGCGAAGCACCCGTGACTATGGATACCTTCTGGTTAAAAATCATGGTCTGACCTCTCCTTGAAGAACTGTATAGTGGGTCAGTTCTTCCTTGATTCTGTCCTGTAGTTTTTCCAGCACAATTTCTTTTCCGATACGAATGGCATTTTTAACTGCTTTTTGATTGGAACGTCCGTGCCCGATAATGCAGATACCGTTAACACCCAGCAGGTGGGCACCGCCATACTCTGAATAGTCTATCTTTTTATAAATTTTTTTCAAATGATGTTTGAGAAGCAGAAAACCGATCCTGGCCCAAACATTTTTAGTCACCTCGTGACGGGCCAGGGTCAGCATCATCTCGACCACTCCCTCTGAGACTTTCAGGGCCACATTGCCGGTGAAGCCATCGCTGACGATGATATCAGCCAGGCCGGAATAAATATCCTTGCCCTCAACATTGCCTATAAAATTAAGCCCTGAAGCCTGCAGCCGCTCATAAGTTTTAAGAGTCAGCTCGTTGCCTTTGGTTTTCTCCTCACCAATACTCATTAAAGCTATACTGGGGTTTTTCCGATCGAGAGTGGTTTCCATAAAAACCTTGCCCATAATAGCAAACTGGAGAAGATGCTGGGGCTGGCAGTTGGCGCTGGCTCCGACATCAATCAAAAGAGAAACACCTTTCAGGGTCGGGACCAGGAGTGCCAGACCAGGCTTTTCTATTCCCTCGAGACTGCCCAGGACTTTTTTGGAGATATAGGTGACAGCCGCTGTATTACCCATAGAAACAAAGGCCTGAGCTTCACCTTGCCTGACTAGCTTGGCCCCTACAAAAACAGAGGATTTTTCTTTTCGGCGAAGTGACATCACCCCGTCGCCCATGTTGATCGCCTCAGGAGCATCAAGCAGAGAAACGTTATCCCCATGGTAATCCAGCCGGTTTAATTCTTTTCTGACCGCCTTTTCTGCTCCGACCAGGATAATCTGGAGTCCAAATTCTTCAGCTGCAGCCACCGCTCCGGCTACTACCTCCCGCGGAGCAAAATCACCGCCCATCGCATCAACTGCGATTTTCATGGTGGCTACTCGCCTACTTTTCTGTACCTTCGATTACCTGGCGGCTCTTGTAATAGCCGCATTCCGGACAGGCACGATGGGGGAGCTTTGGACTACCACAGTTAGGACAGAGCGAAAAAGAAGGCAGAGTCAGATGGTCGTGAGACCTTCTCTTGGCTTTTCTTGTAACTGAATGTCTGCGTTTTGGATTTGGCATTTATCTTTTATCTCTTAAAAAAGATTTTAATTTCTCAAGTCTGGGGTCAGAGGCATTTACCTGGCAGCCGCACTGTCCATCCTGGACTAACTGGCCACAAATCGGACAGAGGCCTTCACACTCTTCAGAGCAAAGAGGACGAAGCGGAATGCTCAGATTAAGTTGCTCCAGCACGATCTCCCGGAGGTCAAGCTGCTGATGGTAATAAAAGAACCTATCCATATCTTCTTCATCCAGTTCCTCTTTTTGCTCATCCAGCTCTTCTGGCAGGTAGGCCAGATCAAAGACAGCTTCGACACCATATTCAAAAGGCCGCAGGCAGCGGCTGCAAATAAAACTAAGCCTGGTGGTTAATTTACCTTTGACCAGCACCTCGCTTCCCACTCTTTTAACTGATAGGATAGAATGAACTGGCTCAAGGAAAGCAGCTTCCTCTTCTACCAGGTCAAGGCTGCCAAAATCAAACTCCTGGTCAATGTCCAATCCCTCCCGCGGGATATCATTGACATCAATCAACATTAAATTGTCCTCTTCATGCATTTTTATTACTATATTTACCAGCCCTTACCGGCCTCTAACCTTTTTATGTCAAATTATTATACCAGCTTGACCCCTCTTGTCAATTAAAACCAGAAGGGCCAGGCCAGGTTGAACTTGCAGCGGGCGGTGCATTGAGTATAATCAATTAGAGGGACATCCCCGATGGAAGGCTACAATACAGCTATCGAATACAGAGGAGTCAAATTAATGGTTCAGACTCAGGATAAAGGTCCTGACTTTAATTATGTAGAATCCCTAGTTTATCTGGCCGGAAGGGTAATTTCCACCAAAAGAAGGGCTTATACCCAGCATCTGCATGAGCCAAATCTGGCAGCAATTATCAGGCAAAATCTGGAGGATCTGCATACCGAAGTTATTGATGAAATAGTCGAAGGGAAATACGATAACCTGATCTCATGACCGCCAGTCTGCTTTTTTTAATCGATGGTAACTCAGTTCTTTACCGTTCTTACTATGCGATTCGCCAGTTGTCCAATTCGGCTGGCTTCCCCACCAATGCCATCTATGGTTTTATCAATACACTCAATAAGATTATAGAAGAGGAGAAGCCCCAATATTTAGGGGTAGTTTTCGACACCGGTCGCCCGACCATCAGACATCAAACTTATAAGGAGTATAAAGCCGGGCGGAAGCCCATGCCGGAGGACCTGACTGTTCAGGTGCCTGTTTTAAAACAGGTTTTGCAGGCTCTTCGGATTCCTGTCTTTGAATATGAAAACTATGAAGCCGATGATGTCCTGGCCACACTGGCCCGTCAAGCGGCCGAACACAAGCAACCGGTAGTGGTGGTCACTTCTGATAAAGATCTCCTGCAGATCATTGGACCCTGGGTAGCTATTTTCAATCCGGCCAAAGACATATATATCATTGATTCCGATATCGCCCCTGACTTTCTGGCTGAACTAAAAGGCAAGAAGTTAATAAATGTTGAGGATTATTTCGGGGTTAAGGCGGAAGAGGTAGGCGATCTGCTGGCTCTCTGGGGAGACGCTTCTGACGGCATTCCTGGCGTCCCTGGCATAGGGGAAAAAACTGCCAGGAATCTCATCCAGCAATATGGCCACCTCGATCATCTCCTTGAACATCTCAATGAAATCAAAAATCCCCGTATAAGGGACAGCCTTAAAAATAACCTGGAAGCTTTAGAGCTCAGCCGGAAGCTGGTTCAGGTCGAAGATAAACTACCGCTCGACTTTGACCTCGACCAGCTGCGCCTGTCCGAGCCAGACTATGACCTTCTTCTTAAACTTTACAAACAGCTTGATTTTACCACTCTTATACCCCGCTACCTCAAAAACGCCGACTCCGGACAGAAAAAATTTATTACGGTCTTGACTGAAGACCAGTTCAAAAATCTGCTGGATTCACTTCGCCAGGCAGAGCTCATAGCCCTGGATACCGAAACTACCAGTCTATCTCCGACCAGAGCCAGGTTAGTCGGATTATCTCTGGCCATGAGGTCCGGTGAAGCCTATTACCTTCCTTTGAGGCATAGTTATCCCGGCGCCCCCCAGCAGTTGAAGATTGATTATGTCCTGTCGAACTTAAAACCTATTCTGGAGAATGAAAACATCAAAAAAGCTGGACAGAATATCAAATATGACTACATCGTCCTCAAAAGAGAAGGTATTGAGCTGAAGGGAATTCACTTCGACTCTATGGTTCTATCCTATCTTCTGGAACCAAACTGGGGAAAACATAGTCTGGACCGACTGGCTGTCCATTATTTACAGGAAGCCAAAGTATCATTTGAAAGCCTGGTGGGGAAAGGTAAAAAACAGCTGACCATTGACCGGGTGCCTGTAGAAAAGGTAACTGAATATGCCGGTCAGGATGCTCATCTGGCCCTGCGTCTCAGCCAGGTCCTGTGGTCAGAAGTTCAATCGCGCCATCTGGATCGTCTTTATGAGGAAATGGAAAAACCATTAATAGAAGTTCTGGCCGCCATGGAGCTGTGGGGGGTCAAACTTGATCTTGACTTATTAACAACTTTATCGGCTGAACTTGACCTGAGATTGAAAAAACTTGAAAAGCAGATTTACGAAATGGCCGGGCAAGAATTTAATATCAATTCACCTGGTCAATTGAGTCAGATACTCTTTTATAAACTCAACCTGCCAGCTTCCAAAAAAACCAGGATAAACAAAGGCCTGTCGACTGCTACTGACATTCTGGAGGAACTGGCCCCACTCAATCCGCTGGCCGGGGCTGTTCTCGAATACCGACAGTTAGCCAAACTTAAATCAACTTATACTGATTCTCTAATCAAGCTGGTTAATCCGGAGACAGGCCGGGTCCATACTTCCTACAATCAAACAATTACCGCTACTGGCCGGTTATCTTCTTCTGACCCCAATCTTCAGAATATACCGGCGCGCGGTGAGATGGGCAAAAAGGTCAGGCAGGCCTTTATTCCTGAGCCTGGGCACGAGCTTCTCTCGGCTGATTATTCGCAAATAGAGCTAAGGCTGCTGGCTCATCTTGCCGGAGACCCACTGCTCAGGCAGATCTTCCTGGAAGACCGTGATATCCATATGGAAACTGCCCGGCGGGTCTTTGGCGAAGCAGTTGAACTTTTCCCGGAAGAAATGAGAAGACGGGCAAAAATAATTAATTTCAGTATTATCTACGGCACATCGGCCTTTTCTCTGGCCAAAGAACTTCAAACATCCACCGCTGAAGCCCAGAGGTTTATAGATCGCTATTTCCACGAGCACCAGGCGGTCAAAGAATATCTGGAGAAAGCGGTCAATCTGGCCAGGGAAAGGGGCTATGCCGAAACAATTTTTGGCCGCATAAGGCAAATTCCCGAACTGAAAAGCAAAGATAATAACACTTATCAGGCTGGCCGGCGGATGGCTCTCAATACTCCTATTCAGGGCTCTGCCGCCGACATTATCAAGCTGGCCATGGTGAATATTTACCGCCAGCTAAAATCAGCCGGGCTGAAAACTAAAATGATTCTACAGGTACACGACGAATTAGTGTTTGAAGTTCCACGGGAAGAAAAAGAAAGCATTGAAAAGCTGGTAAAAGATAGAATGGAAAATGTCTGTACGCTGAGCGTGCCCCTAAAAGTCCATTTAGCCTGGGGACAGAACTGGGCAGAAGCCAAATAAAAAATAGCGCCCGGCCGCTGTTTGCCCGGAAAGAACAAGTTCAAACCAGCGATTTCTGGTAGACACGAAAGATCTTGTAAACAACGCCTCCCATTCTTTCCATCTCTGCCCGGACTTTAACATTGGCTTCCATTTCATGGTGGGTATCAATAATTTCAAAACCAGCTTTCTGGGCTGAGGCGATCATGGCCATACCCATCAGGGCATCCAGTCCCATGCCTCTGTAATCCTTTTTTATAGCTCCCAGCAGCAGGTCAAGTTGCCTGGTCCGGGATCCGGCCCTCAGAATATGGATAAAACCGAAAGGGAAAAGCCGGCCACGCGCCTTTTTGATGCCGGCCGTTAGGTCAGGGATCCCGATGATAAAAGCCACCACCTGACCATCTTTCAATACCCCTTTGACCAGTCTTGGATCAAGGATCGGCAAATATTTTTTAGCCAGAGCATCCATTTCTTTTTCATCTAGAGGAGCGTAGCCGTAAATATTGCTTTCTATGTAGGTTTCATTCATCAGCGATAGAATTGGCCTGACCCAGGGTTTGATCTCACGGCGGTTTTTGAACTCCAGCAATTCAAAATTGCCTTTTTTCATGATCCGTTCTGAAATCCGGCGGTAGATCTCGGGAATCTCATCAGGCACTTGAATCTTATAGACAAAATAGTCCATATCTTTGGTATAGCCTTCTCGTTCGACCATGGGGGGAAGCCAGGGAAAATTATGATAGGTGGCAATTGTTGCCCGGTATTCAAAACCTTTAATCAAAAAACCCTCAGGATCCTGGTCTGAGAACCCATATGGTCCAATGATCCTGGTCATGCCTTTTTCTTTGGCCCAGTCCTCGACTCTGGATAGCAAAGCATGGACGATAGCCTGATCTTCAATCGACTCAAGATAACCGAAGCGGGCTGTGGATTCGCCCCGAACCTCATTATAGCGGCGATTGATAATGCCCATTACCCGACCGACCAGATGGCCATTCTGTTCAGCCAGCAGCATGATCGTATCGGAATAGTTAAAAGCGTTGTTCTTTTTCGGATTGAAATAATTCCATTCGTCCATATAAATCGGATGAACCCAGTTTCTGTGGTTTCGATGGAGCTTTTCAGGCAGATAGATAAATGATCGCAATTGCTTTTTGTTTTTGACTTCTATCAGATTAGTGGCCATTGGGTTACCTCGCCCTGGCTGACCATTTCTCTTTTTCCCTGGCCAGCGGGAGACATTATAGTTCTTTTTTACCCTGTGGAAAACCTTTTAATTTTTTGTTAAAACCATGTGATATTAATGTAATTTTTCTGTGGGAAATCTTGACAATTCCTTTCCCCTTTTAATATACTCACTTTCTCATGAAAGTCGAGACCATAACCCAACTAATCATTTTTATTCCTCTTTTAGGTTCGCTGCTGGTCCCTCTGGCTGGGGCGATCTCACCGAAATTAAGATCGTTCTGGTCGGTCTTATTAGGTGGTATTACAGCCTTTCTACCCCTGACCCTGATCGGTCAAGCTTTGAAGGGTGGTGAGATTCTCTGGAGCCAGAGGCTGGCGCTGGGATTGGATTTCATCTTAATTATTGACCCCCTGTCGATCTTCATGTCAATTGTCTCCTCTTTTATCGGCTTCCTGATCATTATCTACTCGCTCGGCTACATCCATCACGAAGAACATCAGAATGAGTACTATCTGATGGTCGTCCTGTTTATCGGCTCGATGATGGGGCTGGTGTTCTCTGGCAGTCTGGTTTTTATTTATCTTTTCTGGGAGATAATTGCCATTGCCTGCTGGCGGTTAATCGGCTTCTACCGTCAAAAAGATTATGTTCTGAAAGCTGATAAGGCTTTCTTGATGACCTTTGGCGGGGCGGTGGTCATGCTGCTGGGTTTTATTCTTATCTATACCCAGACAGGGACATTCGATCTGACCGCTATGAGGGGAGTGGCCATTCCAGGCTCAGCTGTTCTGTTGATTCTGTTTGGCCTTTTTTCCAAATCAGCTACAGTCCCCCTTCATACCTGGCTGCCTGATGCTGGCGTCGCCCCGACGACAGTGACCGCCTTGCTCCATGCGGCCGTCCTGGTCAAAATCGGGGTTTATGCCTATGCCCGGCTTTTTTTGTATACCTTTAAAATTCCAGCAGCTTGGCAGCAAGCAGTTATTATTCTGGCTGTGGTTTCCAGTTTGATAGCAGCTGGTGGCGCAGCTGTCGAAAATGATATAAAAAGAATTCTGGCTTATTCCACCATAAGCCAGATTGGCTATATCTTCCTCGGCTTAAGTGTCGCCAATCCGACTGCGGTCTCAGGAAGTCTGTTATATATTCTGATGCATGGCCTGGCCAAAGCTGGGCTCTTCCTCTGCGCTGGCATCGTTATCCACTCAAGCAATAAAAGGGACATAAGAGAGATGGGCGGTCTGATCAAGACTATGCCTATTACTGCCATATCCTTTTTAATATGCGCCTTTTCTGTTATCGGGTTACCACCACTGGGCGGGTTCTTTTCCAAACTTCTAGTCATCATGGGTACCATTCAAGCTAACCAGATCTGGATTGCCGCTTTGGCCCTCTTTACCGCCATCCTGACCATGTATTATTTGATGAGGGTTTTTTCACTGGTTTTTCTTGGCGAACTTAAAGTGGCTGCCCCGGAAAAGACGCCTTCGATGGTCGGGGTGGTAACCGTGTTAGCCTTATTTTCAGTTCTGGCTGGCTTTTTCGTTTCCTATCCAATGAAGCTGGTCCAGCTGGCAACAACTCACATTACGTGGTGGCTAAGATGATGGCAACAACTTTACTGTGGCCAATTATTTTCCCGGCTGTTATGGCTCTGATTCTTTTCCTTCTTCCCTCCCGGATAAAGTTAATTCGGGAAGTTCTGGCTGTTTTAAGTTCAATTGTAATACTTTATTTAGGCTTCTCTTTGTTCTCGCTCAAGAACCTGACCCTGAATGTTGACTGGCTCGGGATGGGGATTAATTTTGACTTCCGATTGTACCAGTTTTCCGCTTTCATTTTGCTGGCTCTAGCTGGATTCCTGTTTTTGATTACGCTTTATTCGACTATTAAGATGAAGGATCATCCCCGGATCCGTGAGTATTATGCCTATATCTTCTTAGCGGCAGCTTTTTCCAATGGAGCTGTCCTGTCCAATAATTTCATTGTCCTTATCTTTTTCTGGGAGGCACTGCTGATCACGACTTATGCCCTGATCACTCTGGGCCTGAAGCCAACCTCTCACCGGACAGCGGTCAAATCTCTGATTATTGGTGGCCTGTGTGATTTTTCCATGATCATGGGCATCGGCTTAGTCTGGGCTTCGAGTGGTACTCTGACCATGGACGCGGTTCATCTCGAACCTCAAGGACTGGCCGCTGCCGCCTTCATTTTGATGATGATCGGAGCAATTGGTAAAGCCGGGGCGATGCCTTTTCATACCTGGATCCCTGATGCTGCTCTCGATGCCCCAGTTACTTTTATGGCTTTTATGCCGGCTTCTTTTGAAAAACTCCTGGGCATTTATCTTCTGGCCAGGATAAGCCTGGATTTCTTTGAACTTAAGGCCGGCAGTGCGATGGCGATGGTTTTGCTTATCGTTGGAGCCGCGACCATTGTTCTGGCCGTTTTTATGGCACTTATTCAAAAAGATTTAAAAAAACTATTGTCTTTCCATGCCATCAGCCAGGTCGGCTATATGATTCTTGGTATTGGTACGGCCATCCCGATCGGAATCGCTGGCGGTATCTTCCATATGATCAATCACGCTATGTATAAGACCGGCCTTTTCCTGAGTGCCGGCTCAGTTGAACACCGGACAGGCACAACTGAGCTGAAGAAACTCGGCGGGCTGGCCAGGGAGATGCCCTGGACGGCCTTTGGCTTCAGTATCTGCGCCCTGGCCATCTCAGGAGTCTGGCCTTTGAATGGCTTTGTTTCCAAAGAAATGGTTTTCCACGGGGCACTCGAGACCGGCTATCCCATCTTTGCCATAGCTGCCTGGGTGGGAGCCATTTTTACTTTTGCTTCCTTTCTTAAAGCCGGGCACTCGGTTTTCTTCGGGCCCCGGTCAACTGAGGTGCCTAAAACCAGAGACAGCCAGTGGCCCATTGTTTTGCCTATCTTAATCCTGGCCATCTTATGCGTCACTTTTGGTGTCTATAACCAGCTGCCACTGAAGAATTTTATCCAGCCGATACTGGCCGGGCGAGCCGAGCCAGGTGAACACCTTGATTTTACGGCTGGGGCTCTTAACCTGTTTACCCCGGTGGCGGGCGTTTCAATGCTGTGCTTGCTCATTGCCCTGGGTCTCCATTTTTATGGCTGGAAACGCGGCGGTAAAAAGGCTTATCTGGCTTCTGAGCCGATTCACCACCTGCCAGTCCTGAAACAGCTTTATGACCTGTCTGAAGCCAGATTCTTTGATATTTATGAACAGGGCATAAAGTTTCTGGTCTGGTTATCCAGAGTATTGTTTAAGTTCATTGATCGACCGATCGATTTCATTTACGAAAAAGTGGTGGTCAGCATCGGACGTTTCTTTACAGGACTTTTCCAGAAGGCTCATAATGGCCAGTATGCCAATTATTTAGCCTGGACTATTGGTGGGTTGATAGTCGTCCTCTGGGTTATGCTTAAGTTATTACAATAGAGGAGGAGCAGTGGTATTCTCATTTATTTTCCTACCCTTGGTGATAGCTGCCTGTCTGCCTCTTATTGGCAAAATATCTAAAAAATTAATCCCGGATGTTTTAACCAATGCTACCCTGGCCTTTCTGTTGATAAATTCCATTTTGCTCATCAAACCGATTTTCTCCCGTGGTTCACTCCTCCAGAACATCAACTGGTTTGGTGAAAATGTCAATCTGCAAATCGCTCTCGATGGCTTTAATCTGTTTATGTTATTTACCATTTCTCTGGTCAGTCTGTGCATTACGTTGTTCTCGATAGATTATCTCAAGCATTACGGTCACCAGGCTAATTTCTATGCTTTGCTGCTGGTCATGGTGGCCGGCATGAACGGTCTGGTGCTTGTACCTGATCTGTTTTCTATTTATCTTTTTCTGGAAGTAGCGGCGGTCGCCTCCTACGCTCTGGTAGCGTTTGGACTCGGGCCAGAAGAACTGGAGGCATCATTCAAATATCTGATGTTATCGGTTGTAGCTTCGGCTTTTGTTCTGCTGAGCATTACTGTTATTTTTGGCCTGACCGGAAGCCTGAGTTTTCAGGCAGTCGCCCGTGGGCTGCAGGATCTTAATGGCGGCCTGGTTCTCGGCGTCTGTCTGGCCTTTTTTATCATGGGCTTTGGACTGAAAGCTGCCCTGGTGCCATTTCATGCCTGGCTACCTGATGCTCATCCTTCGGCCCCGGCTCCGATTTCAGCCATGCTGTCCGGCCTGCTGATTAAAGTCTCCGGAGTTTACGCTCTGTTCAGAATCGTCTACAGTGTAATTGGTATGACGCCAGCCCTTTCTAAAGTGCTGATGGCCATGGGAGCCATCTCCATTGTGGTGGCAGCTCTGCTGGCTCTCGGCCAGGCTGACATCAAGAGAATGCTGGCTTATTCTTCTATCAGCCAGGTGGGCTATATAATTCTGGCTCTGGCTATCGGGACTCCGCTGGGCATTGCCGGTGGCTTATTTCACCTGTTTAATCATGCTGTGGCTAAAGGGTTGCTGTTCTTGAATTCTGGCTCTATCCAGCACATAACCGGGACAAGAAATCTTAACGAGCTGGGCGGGCTGGGTAAAAAAGTGCCACTAACTGCTGGCACCAATTTAGTTGGAGCCCTCTCCATTGCCGGGGTGCCACCTCTGGCGGGATTCTGGAGCAAGCTCATCATTATTATTGCCCTGGTTCAGGCCGATCACTTCGGTTATGCTCTGGTGGCGATCCTGGCCAGCATTTTAACTCTCTGGTATTATCTTTTGATTCAGAGGAAAGCCTTTTTTGGCCCTCTTAATGACAGATGGCAACACATCAAGGAAGCTCCCTTCTGGATGAGCGCCGCCAATGTTATCCTGGCTTTGCTCTGCCTGCTGGTCGGCATTTTCTTCAGTCCGATATTCAAGACCTGGATTGCTCCGGCCGCTGATGCTCTGGCCAGGGGTGTCCAGCAGGTTTTGATGTGGGGAATTTAAAATGATAATTCAAATTTTATTATTGTCCGGACTGGTTCTCTTCTCGATCCTGGCCATTCTGTTAAAGGACCTCCTTAAAGCGGCCCTATCTCTGGCTGTAGCCAGCTTATTTCTGGGGATTATATTTTTCCGGTTAGGCGCATCGTATGCTGGCGTTTTTGAGATTTCAGTCGTGGCCGGTCTTATTACCGTTCTATTTGCTCTGACCGTAGCCCTAACCAGAAAAGATAGCGAAGTGCAGGAAGCCAGATTGACCAGACTGGTGTTCCCGCTGTTTTTTGTCATTTTCCTGATCATTGATGGTTTGGTAATGAGAAGCCTTCTCCAACAGGTGCCAGCTCTGCCTGCTGGGCCCGAGACCGGAACGTTTGGCGATGTGCTGTGGAAGGCCAGAACCTTTGATCTGGTGGCCCAGCTGGGAGTAATTCTGGCTGGCGTCCTGGCGGTCCTGGCTCTGTTTAGAAAAAAGGAAGAAGACAAAGATGAGTAATCTATGGTTTTTATACCTTTTCTTTTCAGCTTTGCTGATTTTTACCGGCATTTATTGTCTTTTAACCATGCGGAATTTAATCAAACTATTTATCGCTGTTGAAGTTATTAGCAAAGGGGTGAGTCTGGTCATAATTGCTACTGGTGCTGTCAAGAACTCGATTCTTCTCGCCCAGAGTCTGGCTATTACTTATATCGTGGTCGAAGTCAGTCTGGTGGCCACTGCTCTGGCCTTGATTATAAATATATATAAAAAGAATAAGAGTCTGGATGTCAGGTCTCTATCTAAATTAAAGGGATGATCATGGAAGGCTTAGCTTTTTTAATATCACCACCAATCGCTTTTATCTTTTTCCTGGCTGTGGCTTATTTACTATATGCGGCTGGTAATGCCATGGCTCCTAAGCTCAATCCAACCGGGGGTAAGCTCACCACCTACGCCTGCGGAGAAGATCTGCCCGGGATGAAAGTTCAGTTTGGCTTCAGATTGTTTTATGTTTTTGCTCTGTTTTTTACCATTATGCACGTGGCGGTGCTGGTAGTAGCCACCATTCCAACCGGTAAAATAGCGCTGTTAGCCATCATTTACCTGGCTTTTATCTTTCTGGCCATCCTGGCTCTCATTTCAAGGAGTTGACATGCTGCAAAAATTGACTCAATGGTCACGCTTGAAATCTCCCTGGATACTCCATCTAAATACTGGTGCCTGCAATGCCTGTGATATCGAAGTGGTAGCGGCGCTGACCCCGCGTTTTGACGTCGAGCGCTTCGGGATTCTGCTCGAAGGAACGCCCAGGCATGCTGATGTGATTATCTGCACCGGACCGGCTACCAGACAGATGAAAGACCGATTGACCAGGGTCTATGAACAAACACCTGATCCGAAGTTTGTGATGGCGGTTGGGGCCTGCGCCATGTCAGGCTGTGTTTACCGCGGGGCTTATAATATCATTGGCGGTATTGATCAGCTGATTCCTGTCGATGTTTATGTCCCGGGCTGTCCTATCAGACCGGATGCTCTGATCGAAGGTGTGGTGAAGCTCTTAAATAAAATAAAACAAGGAACAAAATGAGGCTGAGATGAACGACCAGGTTTTAATCGATAAAATCAACGAAGGGTTAAAAGATAAAGTTGTGGCTATCACCAACCCGGCGCCGCGGCGCCTCTTCTTGCAGGTGACTGCCGACAACCTGCTGCCAGTGGTCGGGTGGTTAAAGCACGAATTAGGAATTACCCATTTGTCCACCATCAGCGGGCTGGATCTGGGACAGTCCTTCGAACTTCTCTACCACTTTGCTAATAATTGTTGCGCTTTAACCCTGCGCACAGAGATTCCACGTGAACAACCTGTATTAACTTCTATCTGTGAAATTATTCCTGGAGCAATTCTATACGAGAGGGAATTGCAGGATATGTTCGGGATAACTGTTCAGAATATTCCTGACGGCCGTCCGCTGCTTTTGCCCGATGATTGGCCGGCCGGAAATTATCCCCTGCGCAAGGACTGGAAATATGAGCGTCCGCCAGAAGTCATCCCAGGAGGCAAATCATGAGTTTTCAAATACCTATAGGCCCGCAGCATCCAGCCCTGAAAGAGCCAGTTGGCGTCAGGGTAACAGTGGATGGAGAAATCATTCGCGAGGCAGATCTGAGGCTGGGCTACAACCATCGTGGGGTAGAAAAGCTGGCTGAACAAAAGACCTGGACACAGAATATTTATTTAATGGAAAGAATCTGCGGGATTTGTTCTCACTCCCATGCTACCTGCTATGTTCAGGGCGTGGAAAAATTAATGGAGATCGAGCCGCCCAAACGCGGGCTCTACATCAGGATTCTGGTCTCGGAGCTGGAAAGGGTTCACAGTCATCTGCTCTGGCTGGGAGTAGCCGGGCACGAAGCAGGTTTTGACAGCTTTTTTATGTATGTCTGGCGCGACCGCGAAATCGTTATGGATATCCTGGAAACTATTTCTGGTAATCGTGTCCATTACGCCATTAATGCCATCGGTGGAGTTCGCCGGGATCTGGATGAGCTTCAGATCAAGCATATTCTGGACTCCCTGGAAGTCCTGCGGCAACGAAGCGCCTATTATGAGAAGCTGGGAACGACCGAACCGAGCTTTGTGGCCAGATTAGCTGGCGTCGGTTATCTCTCCAGAGAAGATGCTATCGAACTCTGTGCTGTTGGCCCCACTCTCCGGGCTTCTGGTGTGCCGATGGATGTGCGCAAAGATGATCCCTATGCTGTTTATGATGAGGTCCCCTTTGAGGTCTGCACAGCCGATTCCTGTGACGTACTGGGCCGGACGGTGGTCAGGATCAAAGAACTTCTGCAGAGCTATAATATCATCGAATTTCTATTAAAAAACCTGCCTGCTGGACCTATCTCTGTTCGAGCTCCACGTCGGGCCAAGCCCAATGAGGTCGTCAGCCGCTATGAAGCACCGCGCGGAGAAAATATTCACTATATTAAAAGCAATGGTAGCGACAAGCCAGAAAGGCTAAAAGTTAGAGCTCCTACGCTGGCTAATTACGCAGCCACCATTAAAATGCTAAAAAACGGCTTTATTGCCGATGTGCCATTGATCTTCGCCGCTATCGATCCCTGTATTTGCTGCGCAGAACGATCAGTGGCGATCGTTGACGCCAGGACAGCGCAGGAAAGAATTGTCACGATGTCCAGTTTGAGAGAATTAAGTCTCAAAACGGCAAAACACCAAGCCAGAAAGAGGGAAGCAGAATGGCCACTCTGAAGACTCTTGCCTATCTAATACTTTACCCGGGGCTTCTCTTCATCTTTTTTTATTCAACTTTTGCCGAATGGTATGACCGCAAGCTTTATGCCAGACTGCAGAACCGAATGGGGCCAACCCATACGGGCCGGGCTGGAGTCCTTCAGCCAATCGCCGATTTTATAAAACTGATGTCAAAAGAGGATATAGTGCCAGAAAGAGCTGACCGGGGGATGTTCAGAGCTTTACCTGCCTTTGGGCTGGCCATTGTCTCCGCCGGCATGCTGCTCCTGCCTGTCTGGAACTATAGCCTCAGTAACCCTTCAGCCACTTCTTTCAGTGGCGATATCGTCGTCTTGCTTTATATCCTGAGTCTGCCTACTTTTATCTTTTTCTTAGCTGGCTGGTCGTCAACCAATTTATTTTCAACAGTCGGCGCGACGAGGGTGCTGACCATGTTGTTTGGTTATGAAGTGCCGCTCTTCCTGACCGTTCTGACGCCGGCTGTTCTGGCTAATTCCTGGCGGCTGGCTGAAATTGCTGCCTTCTACCGCCATCATCCCTGGCTGGCTCTGCTGAATATCCCGGCTTTCCTCATCGCCCTCATTTGCGTTCAGGCTAAACTGGAAAGGACGCCGTTTGATATCCCGCATGCTGAAACAGAAATCGTGGGTGGCACCTTTACTGAATATTCCGGTAAGAAACTGGCTTTGTTCCGCTTAATGATGGATGTGGAGCTGGTAGTGGCAGCGGGATTGCTGGCAACTGTTTTCCTGGGCGGGTTTCCTGGCGGTCTGTTACCCGGACTGATTAACTTTATCATCAAGACTCTATTGGTCATTTTCCTCTTATGTCTCCTGAGAGCTACAACTTCTCGCATCAGAGTTGATCAGGTCATAAGTCTTTCGTGGAGATATTTAGCCCCGCTGGCTGTCATTCAACTTCTGGTTATAATTCTCATAAAGGGGTTAATCTCATGAAGTTAGGTGTATTTATCCCTGAACTCCTGCGGCATCTATTCAAGAAGCCGGCGACAGTCGATTATCCCTTCCAGAAACTGGCAGTTCCCCCGGATTTCAGGGGCTCACCCTATTTGCAGCCAGAGATCTGTATTGCCTGTCGGGCTTGCGAGCGTGATTGCCCGGCTGAAGCGATTGAGATTACTGTCACCAATGAAGCCGAGAAAAAGTTTAATATGGTTATTCACAATGACCGGTGTATTCATTGTGCCCAGTGTGTGGACTCCTGTCCGACTGACGCCATGCAGATGGATAACCTCTTTGAAATTTCTGATTATAATCGGCAAGATATGAAGAAACGCTGGGATTTTGTCCGGGCAGTAGTCAAGCCCAAAGCTGAGACAAAGAGTTAATTCTGAGTCGTCTGAGTTGATTTTTTCCATTCCTTTATATAAATTTTCATTAATCTTGATCTTCAGGCCGGGGGCAGTTAACCTGGAATGAGAGAAAGATGGCAATGTTTCTTGCAGGCTGAATTAAAAGGGGCTAAGAAAGTAGTCATCCTGGGGACAGGTAATGCCCTCAAAGGAGATGATGCGGTTGGTCTGCTGGTAGCCAGCCTGCTGGACAGCCATTTAAGCCGTTTCCAGAAGAAAACTATCAAAGTACTACGCGCTTATGAAATGATCGAGCTCTATCTAAAAATAATCAAAAATATTAGACCTACCCACATCATTATTGTTGATGCTATGAATATGAAGAGAAGACCGGGGAGTATCAAGGTCAGCCAGGTTAAGGTCAGGCCTCAAGCAGGCAAACATTTAGAGGATGAGGTCAGTGACTTTCTGGAAAAATTAGCATCAGTCTCAACCGCCAAAATTTATCTGGTCAGTATCCAGCCAGCTAATCTGGAATTCGGCCATCCCATAACCCAGAGAACACGATTAGCAGCTAGAAAAATTGTGGAAAGTATCGACGCTCTCTTTCCCCGAAAGCCAGAGCAAGCTCAAAAAAAATCAGATCCCTTTTGATCAAATTTTCATAGGCATTAAAACATACAGATATACACCCTTCTCTTCAGGCTCAGGTTTCATTAAAACGGCGCTATTTTCGTCTTTGATTTCCAGGCAGACCTGGGGCGCACTGAAAGTAGTCAGGAAATCAAGCAAATATTGAGAATTAAACCCGATTTCCAGCTCTTCACCCTGATAATCGACCAGCAGCCTGTCTCTGGCCTCTCCCATTTCCGGATTAGAAGAAAAAAGCCGCAATTCGCCCGGTTTTATTTCCAGTTTAATGCCTCTCGACCTGTCTGCTGCCAGAACCGACACTCTTTTGATAGCCGAAACCAATTCTTCCCGGTTTACCAGCAGTAAATTGGGATTATTCTTAGGTATAACAGCCTGATAATTCGGGAACTTACTCTCTATTATTCTCGACATTAAAACCCGATTACCAACTCTAAAAAATAAACTATTGTCATCAAAATCAAAGTCGATTTTGCTATTTTCAAATTTTTTTAGCTCGTTGAGTGTTTTTTTCGAGACAATCTGATTAATTTCCTTATCGACCTGTAAGTCATCAATTTCTCTTTTAGTATAAGCCAAGCGGTGACCATCAGTACTAACCAGCTCCAGCTGTTTATTTTTAATCGATAGCAGGGCACCGCTGAGATAATATCTTTGCTCTTGAGTGATAGCATAAAAAACGCAATCAATCATTTCCTTAAAGTCATTCAGTGGAAAAGATAGATGATTATCAAAAGGACATTCCTGAATGGAGGGGAAATCTTCCTCTGGAGCCGCTACAATTTTGATTTCACTTTCTCCGCTCTTGACCAGCATATAATCATCTTTTTTGAAAAAATCTATTGGCCGATCTTCAGGTAGCAGACGAATAAAATCGAACAACCTCTTCCCATTGACCGCCGCCTGCCCTTCTTCTTTTATTTCAGCCTCAAAAATAGATTTCATACCAACTTCCAGGTCAGTTGCCATAATTTCTACCTTTTCTCCCCTGGCAGTGAGCAATACATTGGACAGAATCGGCATGGTAGTTCTTTTTTCCACAATACCCTGGAGAAGAGCTAACTCATTAATAACATTTGCTTTACTGGCTGAAAATTTCATCTTTTCCACCTTTCATGGAGTTGCTATATTATTATTTAAATTATTATAAGAATTCAATCTAGATAATACAATAATAGCTGGTAGAAATGTGTAAATCTTTTTTAAGTTATTGATAGCTATCATTGTAAGAAGCTCATCAGCCTGTTAATTTCTCTGTTGAATTCCGGGTCTTCCTGTTTTAATTTCTCTATCTTTCTGATGCTATGCAGGACCGTGGTATGGTGCTTGCCGCCGAATTTCTTACCAATTTCGGGTAGAGAGTTATCAGTTAGTTCTTTGGCCAGATACATGGCGATTTGCCTTGGGAACGAAATTTTAGGTGAGTTATTTTTAGACCTCAGTTCAGAAGGTTTTATTTTGTACTGGGCGGCGACTACTTTCTGTATCTTTTCAATGGTTATAAGGTTGGCAGAGGCATCCAGAAGTCCCTTCAAGGCTTCTTTGGCCAGATCCAGGTCAATGACAGCTCCTTTTAATGAAGCATAAGCAATAACTCGTCTTAAATAACCTTCCAGTTCGCGAATATTGGAATGTACTTTATCGGCAATATAGAGAGCAACAGGTTCTGGCAGGTTGACTCCTTCCAGTTCTGCTTTCTTTTTTAGAATAGCGATCCGGGTTTCAATATCAGGCGGCTTCAGGTCAGCAATGAGTCCCCACTCAAAGCGGGAGCGAAACCGGTCCTCAAGATTGGGGATATCTTTCGGGGGACAATCGCTGGAAATAACGATTTGTTTTTGACTATCATAAAGATGATTAAAGGTATGAAAAAATTCTTCCTTCGTTCTTTCCCGGCCAGCGATATAGTGGATATCATCCATTAGCAGAACATCAACTGCCCGATATTTCTGCCTGAATTCCAGGATCTTACCATACTGGAGGTGGTTGATTAATTCATTCATGAAACGTTCAGTGGTAACATACAACACTTTAAGCTTGGTATTATTGCGCATGATATAGTGGCCGATGGCGTTCATCAGGTGTGTTTTTCCCAGGCCTGCTCCACCGTAAATAAAAAGCGGATTGTATGATTTGGCCGGATTTTTAGCTACCGCTATGGCTGCCGCCTGGGCAAATTGATTACAGGAGCCGACCACAAAATTTTCGAAAGTATAATTCGGGTTGAGATTGGCGCTCTGGATGATAGCCTGCTCGATTTTTCTCTCTTCAGGTGAATTCCTTAAAAAGGAACCAGGGCTCTCATCATATATATATTTTATTTCAAAAGGATGGTTAAAGAGTTGCTGGGAACAGTCGTTAATCAGATTGGAATAATGAAAACTCAACCAGTCCTTAAAATAAGAATTAGGTACCTTGATATATAGAATATCGGCTTCTTCACCAATATAGGAGGTGGGTTCGAACCAGGTTTCGAAAGAATTGTCATCAACCCGGCTCTTTATCTCGGCCAGTATCTGATTCCAGGGATTGGTTTTATCTTCAGTCTTCATTTTGCCCAGCTAGATTTCCACAGAAATATTCACAATTGTGGAAAAATGAATCCCCGCCATTTATCAGCTAGGGGAATCGCCTGCCATAATAGCATTCCTGCCTGCGAATTTCAAGCGCCATTTTTCGATCTTCAGCTCCGAATGCCAGGTAAGTTGGTTGATTTTACTGATGAGTTGCCCGGGTTAACTCAAGAAATCGAAGGGCGGATTGCTTTCGATCTGGTTTTATGCTATATACTAAAGCTGGCCGACGGGCTAATTTACAGGGAAGAGAATTAAGATGCCAAAAGCTTGTGAAATTTGTCATAAAGGTCCTACCTTCGGGCATAGTATCAGTCATTCCCATAAAGCCTCACCCAAGAAGTGGAGTGCTAACCTGCAATCAATCAGGGTGATGACTGAGAAGGGTACAAAGCGGATGTGGGTTTGCACCCGGTGCCTCCGTTCTGGTCGGGTCAAAAAAGCTATCTGATTTATTCTCTGGTCACTGAATAAACATCTTTAAGGCGCAGGATTTTTTTAGAAATCTCCTGCAAGTGGGCCAGGTCATCAATAGCTACTTCGAGTGACATGAGGGCTCGGCCGTCGCTGCCAGTTTTTACTTCTGCTCTGGAAATGTTGCCTTTGAGTTCAGCTACAGCTGTGGCCACTCTGGCCAGAACACCGGGTGAGTCCTTGGCGATGATCATCAGCCTGGCCTTAAATTGACCCGGGTAAGCCGGGTCCCAGGCGACTTCAACCAGTCGCTGGGCGTCAAGAATGTCCTTTTGAACCAAATGGCAGCGCTGGGCATGAATGGTTAATCCCTTGCCGCCGGTCAGATAGCCGACCACCGGTTCACCCTTAATGGGAGAACAGCAGCGGGCTAAATGGAACATTTGCTCTTCCGGATCTTTGATGATCAATTTCATGACGGGAGGTCGGCCGGAAATGCTCTCTACCACTTTTTTTAACAGCCCGGCCGGTCCCTGAGCTGGTAACTTACCCCCGCTGTTCAGGGCCCTGATAAATTCTTCATTGATCAGCAGCTGGCCGGTCCCAATCAGATAATAAAAATCATCCAGACTATTCAGTGGTAGATTTAATTGTTGCCTCAGCCGCTGGAGTAAATCTTGTTGACTTATAAAATCAGGAGACAGTTTGTATTTTTTTAATTCCTTTTCCCAGAGTCTGGTCCCCAGGTCCAGACTGATATTGCGTTGTTTGGCATTCAAGTATTTTTTAATCTGCTGGCGGGCCGAAGCCGTGGCGACCCAGTTTAACCAGCTGCGGTGTGGGCTGCGATCGGCAGAGGTAATGATTTCTACTATATCGCCACTCTTTAATGCGGTTTTAATAGGCATAATTTCGCCATTAATCCTGGCTTCTTTAGCCTGTAAACCAATTTCGGTGTGGATCTTAAAGGCAAAGTCGAGAGCCGTTGCCCCGGGCGGCAGGCTAATGACCTTGCCCTTGGGCGTAAAAGCATAAATTTCTTCCGGGATAAGATTAATTTTTAAATTTTTCAGAAACTCCCTTGGATTTTTTTGCTCGCTAAACAGGGTGGCAATTTCCCGCAGCCATTGTAGTCTTTGATCTTCTGAACCAAGGCCGGACGGGGCTCCCTCCTTATATTTCCAGTGGGCAGCAATGCCATTTTCGGCCAGTTCATGCATCTCTCTGGTTCTGATTTGAATCTCAAAGGTTTGCTTGTTCTCGGTGATGATGGTGGTATGCAAAGACTGATACAGGTTGCTTTTGGGCATGGCAATGTAATCATGAAAACGCTGGGGCAAATGCGGCCAGCGCTGATGAATAATACCCAGGGCGGCATAACAGCTTTTGACTGAATCAGTGATAATGCGCAGAGCCAGAAAGTCATAAACCTGATCAAAGTCAATATTTTTCTTCTGCATTTTGGTATAAATGCTGTAGAGGCGCTTTATTCTGGATTGAACCTCGGCCTCCAGGTGATTTTCCTTTAACAGCTGTTCCATCTCCCTTTTGAATCTTTTAAGTTCTTTTTCACCCTGTTTCAAGGCAGGCTCAACCAGAGCTACCAGCCGAAAATATTCATCAGGATCAACGTAACGGAAAGCCAGCTCTTCCAGCTCAGCTCGGATGCGGCCCATGCCCAGCCGGTTAGCAATCGGGGCATAAATATCCAGTGTTTCCTGGGCAATGCGTTTCTGTTTATCCTCGCTTAAGAAATGCAAGGTCTTAAGGTTGTGCCAGCGGTCAGCCAGTTTGATAAAAATGACCCGCAGGTCATCGGTCATAGCCAGGATAATTTTCCTGATGGTTTCAGCTCGGGTCTCCTCCGGTGAGGTATCTTCGACCCGGCTGATTTTGGTCACGCCTTCTACCAGAGTAGCCACTTCTCGGCCAAAATTCTCTCTGATTTCAGCCACCGTCACCTCTGTATCTTCTGGCACATCATGGAGGAGAGCGGCGATTAAGGTGGTCAGATCCAGGTGCATTTCCGCCAGAAGGTTGGTCACTTCCAGCGGATGGCTGAGATAGGGTTCACCCGAGCGACGAATCTGGCCCTGATGTGCCCGGGCAGCAAAAATATAGGCTTTCTGGAGAGTCCGGATGTCTTTTTCTGTATAATCCGCCTGAATTTTTTCGACGATATCATCAAAACGAATCATGGGCCTTTCCATCGGGCTGAAGGCAGATACTCACCGATCCGTCTTTACAAAAAATTTCTTATCGCCTGATAAACTTCGTCCGGCTGGATATTGTTTAAACAACGATGATCATAAGGACAGGTCTTATAAGAGCAGGGGGCGCAGGGCACGGATTTTTTCAGTATGGATACAGGAGGCAGGGTTGGACCACAGGTCTCGGGATCAGTGGGGCCAAACAGGGCAACCACAGGCAGCCCAAGAAAATTAGCCAGGTGAGTTAGGCCAGAGTCGTTGCCGACGAAAACCCGGCAGTGGACCAGGACAGAGGGCACCTCATCCAGAGCCAGTTTTCCGGTCAGATCAACCAGATTCAATTTGAGACCGGTCATTATTGCTTCTGAGATCTCGTGGCTCCTGGGTGATCCTACCAGGGCAATCTGCATATTTTCTGCCATCAATTTTTTTATAAGGTCTATCTGGTGCTGGACCGGCCAAACCCTGGCCTGCCCAAAACTGGACCCCGGCTTGATAGCAATAATAGGTTGATCCGGACTCAGACCGTGGTCCTTCAGGATTTTCTCCGCTGGCAACATGGCCTGGTCGGAGACAGTCAGCCTGGGAAGATCAGTGTTCAGACTCAGGCCAGCTTTCTTCAAAATATTAAGATAATAATCCTTGAGATGTATCGGTGGGTCAGTTGCCTTGACGGTAAATCTACTGGTCAGCATAAAACCGCGCCCTTCGTGGTTGTAGCCCCAGCGCTCAGGTATTCTGGCCAGATAGAAAAGCAAGGCTGAGTTAAAAGAATTGTCCAGCAACAGACCCAGATCAAAGTTCATCTTCTTTAGCTGGTTGGCAGTTTTCCTCAGGACTGGAATATCCTTCACTTCTCCCAGAGCAATCCGGCGATACTCAGGCAAAATGACAGCAAATAGCCCTTCCAGCCAGGGGTCCAACAGAAGATGGATCTCAGCCTCCGGGAAATTCACCTGTAAAGATTTAAGGCAGGGAATGGATAACAGAGCCGCGCCCAGAGAAGATGGCAGATAAACCAGTACTTTCATCAAGCTAATTGTATCGCCCGGACCTTTGACTGTCAAAAATCTTAATGGCCAGGGGCTGAACTGTCTGGTTTTTTATTGTTCTGGTTGCTTTCAATCGTTTCGGCTTCTTCTTTTTTATGTTTATGACCATTATCTCCGGGAGGAGAATTTTTATGGGCGTAGTCAGTAATATACCAGCCTGAGCCTTTGAACTGGATGGCCGGTGAGGAAATCAGCCTGACCAGCTGGCCACGACAGTGCGGGCATTTATCCAGTGGCTTATCGTTTAACTTTTGTATAACTTCAAACGTCCGGTGGCATTTCTGACAACGATATTCATATATCGGCATGTTCTTGCTCCTGAATCAGACAAATCGAATATTATTAAAAAATTATAGCAAAAAAGGACTTCCCCGTTAATAGTCTTTCTGCTTGCCCCCAATCACTCTGAAAAGTTGATATATAATCCTTAAGTTGCAGGATTAATCCTGGTCATCCTGAAACTTAGGAATTCGGGCTTTTTCTTTTTCTTGGCCAACATGAAAACCAACCAGGAACATGGAAAAGATGGCGGTTAGAATTAAAAGCAAGTTTAATAACTTCTTCATTTTTGCCTTCCTGTATAAATTTTTCCTTAAAACCTGTGGATTGTCAACAGGTTATGGGCATTTTTCTTCAATTTTTAGGCATATTTCCTAAGATTTGTAGCAAATTACGGCAGGATCAAGGTTTAAGATCAAGCCGATTCGGCCTGGCTAAAAAACCGGTTGTTTGCCACCGGGCTGATAAAGGCTTAATATTAGAAAAGGAGGAGGTTATGAAAACTAAAGCTGTATCTGTTGTCCTGATTTTATTGGCAGCAGGACTGCTGGTTGATACTGGCCTAGCTCAGGGGATCAGAAAACCGGTCTGGGCTGGTCAGTTTTATGAAGCTGACCCATCCCGGCTGGCTTATCTGATTGATAGTTTTCTTCAGGCGGCGAATCCTCCTCCCGTTCCTGGCCCGATTGTTGGTCTCATTGCACCTCATGCCGGGTATGTTTACTCCGGTAAAATTGCAGCCCATGGCTATCAACTGGTCAGAAATCTTGATATTGCCACAGTAGTTATCATCGGCCCTTCTCACCAGGTTGGATTTGAAGGCTGCTCAATATATCTCCGGGGAGGCTTCGAGACTCCCCTGGGTCTGGTGGCGGTCGATGAAACTCTAGCCGGCGAGCTGGCCAGAATATCTGGCTTTGGCTATCTGGCCGAAGCACATCAACAAGAGCACTCGATCGAAGTACAGGTGCCATTTGTGCAGCGAGTCTGGCCTCAAGCGAAGATAGTACCAATTGTCATGGGCTATCAGACTGAAGAAACTATCAACCGTCTGGCCTCAGCTCTGGCTAAAACTCTTCCTGGGAAGAAAGCTTTGGTAGTGGCTTCTACTGACATGTCTCATTTTCTGAGCAAAGATAAAGCCAGGATGCAGGACAATAAAACGATCGAATTTTTGAAGTCAATGGAGATAAAAACTCTCCTGCGCAAGGTAGAAAGGGGCGAGAATATCATGTGTGGAGGTGGTCCCGTTCTTGCCCTGCTGCTCTATGCGCGTAAGCTGGGGGAGGCCAGAGTGGCTGTCCTTAGCTCGGGAGATTCAACTGCAGCTGGTGGCCCATCTGATCGAGTGGTTGGCTATATGTCAGCTGTTATCTATCTTGAGGAGAAAGCTCAGGGTCTCAACTTCAGTGAGGAAGAAAAGAAAGAATTGTTGGCCCTGGCCAGACAATCTATTGAACGTTATCTGAAAAATGGGGAATTTTTAACCTACGCAACTTCCAATTCAAAATTTCTGGAGAAAAAGGGTGTCTTTGTTACCCTGAAGGAAAGAGGAGAGCTCAGAGGGTGTATTGGTTTTGTCGAACCTGTTTATCCTCTATCCCAGGCAGTTATTCAGTGTGCTGTTTATGCAGCTGTCCAGGACCCCAGATTCCCTCCGGTGAAGCTCTCTGAACTCAATAACATCAAAATAGAAATTTCTATTCTGACCAGACCTGAGCCGGTAGAAAATATTTCTGAGATTAAGATTGGCCAGCATGGCTTGCTAATTCAGCAGAATGGTCGCAGTGGTCTCCTGTTGCCGCAAGTGGCGACCGAATTTGGCTGGGATAGAGAAACTTTTCTGAAAGAAGTTTGCCGGAAAGCAGGTTTGCCAGACCAGGCCTGGAAGAAATCAGGTTCACTTTTTAAATTCGAAGCGCTGGTTTTTGGAGAAGAATAAAAACAGAGGTTAGAGGTTTCGCAATTGCTAATTAGCCTTTATCTCTCTATAATTAAACCAGAGGCTAACGAAAAAAGCAGGAAGAACCAATGAGCTGGACAATTTACGCTATTTTAATTATTTTTGGCCTTTTTATCCTTCTGATGATCATCAATCCCAACCTGTCTTGTTTTGGCCGGAGACTCCGTTCACCCTTTTATCCGGTTACCAGAAAAAGAAAGAAAAAGGTGGCGGTGAGAGACTATAAGTTTGATCTGGGAGGTCAGCCGAAAAAGCCAGAGCCGCCATCGCCTGGACATGACCAGACCGAAGCCAAAAAGAAAAAGACCGAGGATTATGGCTTCAAACTTGATTGATTAGCGGGCAGAAGCAGGGAGAACAGGTGGCCTCAACTGCCGGTCAAAAACCAGAGACTCGATTACATACTCTTATATTTTTTCTGGCTTTAAGAGCAGGCCTGGTTTTAATCGGTATAGCCTGTCGAACTGTCTCGCCAGTTGTTCTCCCCCCGGGTGAGATTTTAAGTTTCAGGGGGCAGGGCTCTTTTTATTTCCAATCTCCTGGCGAGAAGGGGCGAGTCCGGCTGAACTTTTTCTTTGAGCTGCCGTCCAGGGCTCGTCTGGAAATACTGAACCCGCTGGGTGGTTTAGAGTCGATTGTGTGGTTAAATGACAGGCAGGCCACACTTTATCTAACAGCCGACCGCCTGTTCTGGCAGGGCGAAACAGGCTTTCTCCTGGGTCAATTTCTCGGAGGGGAGCTGGCTGTCGAGGACCTCTCTTTCCTGTTGACCGGACAGGTAGCTCGTCTTCAGGGGACCTGGCAGATCAATGTTGAAGCCGGTGGTCAGACAGTCAATGGTCAGAAAAAAGACTTAAGTTTTAAATTTAAAGAATACTTTGCTGGCAGCCAGATACCGAAGACCATCCTTTTTGAAGCAGAAAACTATTCGGTCCGCCTGCGTCTGCAGACTATCAAATTTAACCAGACTTTTAAGGCTGAGCTATTCAAACCTTCTTTTCCAGCCGGGGCGAGAGAAGTCTCCTGGGAGGAACTGTCACAGTTATGGAAAAAATAGAAGTTGCTTCTCTGGCCAAAATTAACTTTGGACTGGAGGTGAAGGGGCCCCGGTCAGATGGCTATCACGAGCTAACCACGCTATTCCAGACCATCAGTCTGGGTGACCGGTTGGTTTTCAGAGCTGACCGCGAGGGGAAGGTCTCTCTGTTTGGAGATATGGAGGAGATAGCCTGGGATGAGAGTAACCTGATTTACCAGGCAGCTCTGGCCCTGAAAAAGACAGCCGGGGTGAAGCAAGGTGTGGCTATTGAGGTGAAGAAAATTATTCCTCCGGGGCGCGGTCTGGGGGGCGGCAGTAGCAATGCGGCCGTGACGCTGATGGCGTTAAACCGCCTGTGGGGTCTTAATCTGCCGACCAGGCAGTTGATCCACCTGGGGGCTTTCCTGGGAGCTGATGTTGCTTTTTTCTTTTATGGGGGATTATGCTCAGGAGTCGGCCGTGGAGAAAAATTAGAACCTTTACCCGACCTGTTGAGCGGTTGGTTGGTCATTGTTATTCCCGACTTCCCCCTGTCTACCCGCGAGGTTTTTCAGCAGTTTGATGCCCTTCCCCCATCCTTGACTTCAGGGGATAAAGAAAGTAAAATTATTCAGTTTTTAAAGAGAGAAGATAGATCTTTATTACGGCAATTTAAAAATGATCTGGAACTCGCTGCCTTTAAGATATATCCGCGGTTAGCCGAGATTAAACAGGAAATGGCCAGAAGCGGTGCCGTGTTGTCCATGATGACCGGTTCGGGCTCAGCTATCTATGGCTTTTTTGATGACCAGCCCCAGGCCGAAAAAGCTGCGGAAAGAATGAAAGCCAGGTATAGGTATAAAGTCATACTGGCAGAAACCGTTGGTCGCGAGCGATACGAGAAAATGCTCCTGACTGGGGCGTAGCCAAACGGTAAGGCAACGGACTTTGGATCCGTCATCTGGAGGTTCGAGTCCTCCCGCCCCAGCTTTGATGAAACTGCAGTAAAGGAAAGAAAAATGCTAAAAATTTTTTCAGGCAGTTCAAATCCTCAGCTGGCTCAAAGTATTGCCCATTATCTCAATGTTGAACTCGGCCGTTCCGTGCTTGAGCGTTTTGCCGACGGCGAGATTCATTTTTATATTGATGAGAGCGTGCGGGGCGAGGACGTCTTTGTCATTCAATCGGGGAGCCACGATGCCAATTTCCATCTGATGGAATTGTTTCTGATGCTGGATGCCTTTAAACGAGCTTCAGCCGGCAGAATCACCGCCGTTATTCCCTATTTTGCTTATGCCCGCCAGGATTGGAAGGACAGGCCCAGGGTGCCAATTTCAGCTCGCTTGATGGCTGACCTGCTGGAGACGGCCGGTGCCAATCGGGTTTTAACTATGGACCTTCATTCCCCTCAGATCCAGGGATTCTTCTCGATCCCGGTTGATAATCTGATGGCGGCGCCGGTTATTGCCAATCATATCAAAAAGCTACAGCTGGATAATGTGACTGTAGTTTCTCCGGATGCAGGCGGGGTTGGTCGGGCCAGGGTTTTTGCCCAGAGGCTGAACGCTCGTCTGGCTATCATCGATAAAAGGCGGCCTGCTCCCAATGTAGCTCAGGTGCTCCATGTAATTGGTGACGTCAGAGATCAGAATGTCCTGATCTTTGATGATATGGTTGACACTGCCGGGACATTAACTCTGGGTGTGGAGGCTCTCAAGCGGGAAGGTGCCAGAAAGATTTTAGCCGCCTGTACCCACCCGGTACTGTCCGGTCCGGCGATGAGCAGGATTCATCAATCGGCGCTGGAGAAAATTTATGTCACCGATACGATTCCTCTTAAAGATGAGGCTTGTTCTGATTCCAAATTTGAAGTTCTATCAGTGGCTGAGCTTTTTGGCGAAGCTATAAGAAGAATAAATGAGGGTAGCTCGGTTAGCTCTCTCTTTTCGTAAGGAGGATAAACATGACCGTGGTAATTAAGGCTGAAACAAGAAAAGAAGTCGGGAAAAACGCGGCTGGACGTTTAAGAAGGCAGGGACTGGTCCCGGCCATTCTTTATGGTGGGAAAACGGCCAGCCAGCCTTTGACGCTGAAAAAAAAGGACATCCTGGAGATTCTCAAGTCTCAGACAGGAGAAAACACCATTTTCCGGGTGACCATAGATTCTCAAGAAAAAGATGTGATGCTTAAAGACATTCAGATTAATCCTGTGACCGATGAATTAACCCATGTTGACCTGATTGAAATTTCCATGGATAAACCGGTCAGGGTGGCGGTGCCAGTCGAACTGGTTGGGGAACCGGTTGGAGTCAAAGTCGAGGGTGGAGTGGCTGATTTTGTGTTGCGTGAACTGGAAGTCGAATGTTTGCCGAGAGAAATCCCTGAAGCAATTAAAATTGACATCAGCAATCTTCATATTCATCAGTCCATTAAGGTCCAGAATCTGGATCTTCCGGCCGGAGTTAGGGTTTATGCCGACCCCAATGCGGCTATTGTGGTCATAAGCAGTGTGGCGGAAGAAGCAGCTCCAGCACCGACTGAGGAAGTAATCGAAGGAGCTGAAGCCAAGGAACCGGAGCTGATCAGGAAGGAACGCAAGAAGGAAGAAGAAGAGCAACCCAAGGAGTCCTAAGTGTGGCTGGTGGTTGGGCTGGGCAATCCAGGTTCTGAATATGCGGGTACCCGGCACAACGCCGGCTTTATGGTGGTTCAGCGTCTTGGGCAAAGATGGAACCTGAAGTTCGACCGGAGAGCCTGTAGCTCACGCCTGGCTGAAACGAGGCGCGGTCGGACAAAAATAATTCTGGCCCTGCCTCAGACCTTCATGAACCAGAGCGGCCTGGCAGTTCAATCACTTCTCTCTACCTATAAAGTTAAGCCTGAAAATCTTCTGATCATTTATGATGACCTTGATCTTCCGCTGGGCGAAATCAGAATCAGGCCACAGGGCAGCCCGGGCAGCCATAAAGGAATGAAATCTATTGTTGAGACTCTGGGCACAACATTGTTTCCCAGAGTCAGGCTGGGCATTGGCCCCAGACCAGAGGCAGTCGAGGCAGCTGATTATGTTCTAAGTCAGTTTTCAGAAGAAGAAAAGCCAAAAATAAAAGAGGCGGTGGAGAAAGCCTGCCAGGCAGTGGAGATGATTGTGGCTGGCCATCTGGCCGAGGCTATGAACACTTTCAACCGTCGGCAGGTTGATTTTTTAGAAAAATAAGATAAAATAGTTTTTTGCTCCTTGCTCCTTTGCCCAGGCGAAGGGGCTGTAAAACCACAGGGAGGACCAAATGAATCAGTATGAAACAGGCTTTATAATAGCCCCTAACTTATCTGAAGAAGAAACTTCTGCTCTGATTATTCAAATGGCGGAAGTTGTCTCGGCCAAAAAAGGCCGGATGATCAAACAGGACTTGTGGGGAAAGCGCAAGCTGGCCTACCCGATCAAGAGATTTCAAGAAGGTTTCTATGTGTTTTTTAATTATGAAGGAACAGCGGTCGTGCCAGCCGAGCTGGAGAGGAAATTCAAACAAACGGATTCGATTTTAAGGTTTATGACGGTTAAGAAAACTCCCGGCGAGCAGGTGAAAACCAAGAAAAAGGAAAAAGCAACAGTTCCAGTCTCTCCAGAGCCGGAGCCAGCTGCAGGCGGAGTCAATCCAGAACTAAACCAGGAGGAGGCAAAGTAAGATGGCCATCAGAGAAGAACGCGAAAAAACAGACAGAATGCCTGGACGGAAGTTTTTCCCACCCAAGCGAAAAGTTTGCCGATTTTGTGAGCGAAATTTAACCGATATAGATTATAAATCTGTTGATATTCTTCGCCGTTATATTCCAGATCGGGCTAAAATCGCACCGAGAAGAATAACCGGTACCTGCGCTTATCACCAGAGAAAGCTGGCCAGGGCTATTAAGAGAGCCAGAATCATGGCTTTACTGCCATTCGTTGAAGACTGAAGCCAAGGAGAAGCTTGATGAAAGTAATTCTCTTAGAGAGTGTTGAGAAAGTCGGAAAAAAGGGCGATGTCCTGAACGTGGCTCCTGGTTTTGCCCGAAACTACCTTATTCCGCGGAAGTTAGCTATGGAGGTTACTCCCAGCAACATCAAGATGGTGGAAATGCGGCAGAAAGCTCTTAAGAAGAAGGAAGAAAAAGAACGGTTATCCTACCAGGAACTGATTAAAAAGCTGAATGAAGTGCACCTGGAAATAAGACGTCGCTCCAGCGAAAAAGACGTCATCTTTGGTTCGGTCTCAGCTGCAGATATCCAGGAAGAATTGGCCAAACTTGGCTTTGAAGTCGATAAGAAAAAGATCATGCTGGATGAACCGATTAAAAGACTGGGGACTTTTACTATTCCCATCAAAATTTACCACGACGAACGGGCGGAAATAAAGGTTACGGTCAGCAAGGAAGAAACAACAACCTCCGGGTCAACTGCCGAAGAACAGAAAAATAGCTGAGCTTGGGAACGGGTGCAACCTCTATTTTATCTCTTTAGTTTATAAATTATTAAATGGAGGGAGTCTCTCGGCGAGAGAGTAAAGATGGAACTCGATTTAGCCGTTCTCAAGAAAACGCCTCCTCACAGTCTGGAAGCAGAAAAGACAGTACTGGGTGGAGTTCTGGTTAATAACGCTCACCTCAATATTGTGCTGAGCTCGGTCTCACCAGAGGATTTCTATAAAGAAAATCACCGGTTGATTCTGGAGACCATGATCAGCCTGATGGATAAAGGTCAGCCCATTGATCTCTTAACCCTGAGTGAAGAGCTGCAAAAGGCTGGCCGCCTGGAAGAGGTGGGAGGGGCTGCTTATCTGGCTTCGTTGATGGATGGGGTGCCACGAAGCTTGAATATCAGCTATTATGCCCAGATAATAAAAGAAAAATCACTGCTGAGAAAGCTTATTCTGTCTTCGTCCAAGATTATTAACGACTCTTATGAGCAACAGGTTGATCCGGACACATTGATCAGCGAAGCCCAGCAGGCTATCGTCGAAATTGCTGAAGAAAAAATCAGACCCGGTTTGATTCCGCTCGCCTCGTTAACCGGTCCAATGCTGGAGACCATCCGGCTATTAGCTGAGCGCAAAGAAGCGGTGACTGGTGTACCATCCGGATTTATTGATCTGGATAACCTGACCGCTGGTTTTCATCCCTCAGAATTTATTGTGGTCGCCGCTCGTCCCTCGATGGGCAAGACAGCTCTGGCTCTGAACATGACTCAGTACATTGGACTTCAGACTGATTATCATGTCGGGTTTTTTTCTATAGAAATGTCAAAAGAGCAGGTAGTCATGCGCCTGCTTTGCGCTGAGGCTAAGGTCGATTTGAAGAAAGCCAGATCAGGTTTTATCAGCGATAGAGAATTTGAGCGCCTGCGACTGGCTGGCGAGACTTTATCTCAGGCCAGAATATACATTGATGAGTCGGCTGCTCTGACCGTGATGGAAATGAAAGCCAAGTGCCGGCGGCTAAAACTGGAAGGCCATCTTGATATTGTATTTGTTGATTATATGCAGCTGATGAGGACAGGCGGCCGATTTGAAAATCGCAATCAGGAAATGTCATTTATTTCCAGGTCGCTGAAAGAGCTGGCCAAGGAACTGCAAATTCCGGTGGTAGGAATTTCCCAGCTCAGCCGGGCGCCAGAAAAAATGAGGAAGGAACCAAAGCCGGTTCTGTCTGATCTCCGTGAGTCTGGAGCTATTGAACAGGACGCAGATGTGGTCATCTTTATTTATCGCCCCGATTATTACCATCCTGATGATGAGGCTCTCAAAGGACTGGCTGAAGTCAGTGTGGCCAAGCAAAGAAATGGTCCGCTGGGGGTTGTACCGCTGGTCTTTATGAGAGAATACGCCCAGTTTGTTAATATGGGTTATTCGTATCGAGCAGAAGATGAAGGCTGAATCTGTCGACAAAGAAAATAAGGTAGAAAGCCGATTCCAGGCCGGACCAGTAGCCCGCTTTTTTTCTGAGGTAGCTCAGGTCTTTGATCTGGTTGTCCGGGCAGGCCGGGGTGTATTTCAGAAACCGTTCGAAACGGCAAATTTTGTCCAGCAGCTGGAAGAAGTTGGGGTTAATTCTCTGCCGGTGGTGGCTCTGACGGCAGCTTTTGGTGGGCTGGTCTTTGGTCTGCAATCTTACCTGGCTTTTCACCGCTATATTGGACCTGGTTCCGAAGCCCAGGCCGGTTCGATTATAGCGGTTGGTCTCTGCCGGGAATTAATTCCTATTCTGGTTGGCTTAATGGTAGCTGGACGGGTTGGTTCATCCATGGCGGCTGAGATTGGCACCATGAAAATTACAGAACAAATTGATGCACTGATCAGCCTCGGAGCTAATCCGGTTAATTATCTGGTTGTGCCCAGGACTCTGGCCAGTATCATTATGGTACCAGCTTTGACCGTTTACGGCGATTTTATCGGGATTTTTGGTGGCTACGCTTATAATGTTTTGCTGATGCATGTGAACCATACACTTTATGTTAATACCACCCTGAAGTATTTTGAAATGTGGGATATCTCAGTCGGGGTCATCAAGGCGGTGGTCTTTGGCTTCGTGATTGCTATTATTGGTTGCTGGCAGGGCCTGAGTACCGAGGGTGGAGCAGAAGGTGTCGGCCGAGCCACGACCAAATCAGTGGTCGTCTCCAGTATCTGCATTTTGATTATTAATTTTTTCATGAGCAAAGTTTTGCCGGCCACTCTGTGATAGAGAGAAAATGACCAAGATTAAAATTGACAACCTGTACAAATCCTTTGGCCAGAAAAAAGTCCTCAAAGGAGTGGACCTGGAAATAGAACCAGGTGAAATCATGGTCATTATCGGGCAGAGCGGCTCGGGTAAGAGTGTCCTTCTTAAACATATTATTGGCATCATGAAGCCGGACGCCGGCGAAATCTATGTCGATGGCCAGCCAATGAATGCTTTGACCGAAAAAGAGCTGTTAAAAATGAGCCGCAAGTTTGGCATGCTCTTCCAGGGATCAGCCCTTTTTGATTCACTGACGGTGGAGGAAAATGTGGCCTTTGGCCTCAGGCGGCACACCACTCTTTCTGAGGAAGAGATTAAAAGGGTGGTACGAGCCAGTTTAGAGCGAGTTGGTCTGCGAGACATTGAAAATTTGCTGCCCTACGAATTATCCGGTGGCATGAAAAAAAGAGTCGGACTGGCCAGAGCTATTGCCTATGGGCCGGAAATCATTCTTTATGATGAGCCGACCACCGGTCTTGATCCGATTAGAGCTGACGCCATTAATAATTTGATCCTGCAGTTAAAAAGAGAGCTGAATGTAACCTCCATCGTCATTACCCATGATATGAACAGTACTTATAAAGTGGCTGACCGGATCGCTATGCTTTATGATGGTCGGATTATTGAAGTCGGTAGCAGCGAAGAAATTAGGCATTCGCCCAATCCAATAGTCCAGCAATTTATTAATGGTCGGGCGACTGGACCCATTGCTGAATGGTGAGGAGCTGATTATGGCAACAACTAGAGAAATAAAAATTGGAATCTTTGTCACCGGGTTGTTACTCCTGCTGGCCCTGGCTGTCATTTTCATTGGCAATATAGGTGATTTATTTAAGCAACAGGGTTATGAGGTTTATGCTCTTTTTGATTCGGCTCTTGGTCTGGAAAATAAAGCTTCAGTCAAATTGGCCGGGATCAAAATCGGTGAAGTCAAAGACATTACGCTGTCCGGACATCGGGCAAAAGTGGGCATGATGATCTATCCTCAATATCAGATTCCGCGAGGCTCAAGAGCAACTCTGTCTTCCCTTGGCATCCTGGGAGAAAAATATGTAGAGATTATCCCCGGTCAGGAAGAGGCCTTTTATCAGAGCGGAGAAGTGATGGACTCACTACCTCCTATCAGTTTTGACCAGCTGGGCACACTGTTCATGTCCATGGGCGAGGACCTAAAAAAAATTAGCAGCTCGGTCAACAAAATTATAACTCCGGAACTGGGCAAGAATATCAGCCAGACTGTCGAGCATCTGGCTAAACTGAGTGCCGAACTCGATTCTCTGGTTCAGGAAAATAAGGCTGCCCTTCATCAAACGCTGACCGGCTCCGCCCGCACCGTTGATAATCTCAATCTTCAGATAGAAGCAATTTCTGGAGATATCAAAAAGACTCTTTATGAGATTCAGAGCCTGGTCGGTGATAATAAAGTGGCTGTTCAGGAAAATCTGGAACAGTTAAAGGAAGATCTGGCCACTCTGGGTAAAACGTTAAAAACCCTGAACGAGACGCTGGAAAAGGTGAATAAAGGAGAGGGGACAGTTGGTGAGCTGGTCAATGATCCTTCTCTCTATGAGGAAACAAAAAACACCTTGCAGGAGGTGCAAAAAATTACCTCAGGCTTTTCGTCTCTTAAGGCGGGGGTGGGTTTGGAGGGTAGCTATTATGGTGAAAGTGAGCTTTTTAAGGGTTCTCTATATGGTAGCTTAGCCTGGAAAGACAGAGCCTTTTTGTCGGCCGGCGTGATTAATGATCCCTTCCGGGACAAATTTGTTTATTCGCTACAAGGAGGCTATAAAACCGGACCCCTGGCCCTGCGGGCTGGACTGATAGAATCTTATTTTGGAGCAGGAATGGATCTTTATCTCTTTAAGAACAAGCTGAATATCGGAGCAGAGGGCTTTAATTTTAATCGAGAACCACGGCCTCAGTTCCGGGTATTTGGCCGTCTTTATCCGGTTAAAAATATCTATCTGGTAGTTGGCCTGGATGATTTTACTCTGGCTGAGCGTCGAGAGCTTTATTTTGGCCTGGGATTTGAGTTTAAATGAAAAAAGGAACCTTTTTTGCCTGTCAGAACTGCGGCTTTCGCTCGCCGAAATGGCTGGGGCGCTGCCCGGAGTGCGGCGAATATGCCACCATGGTGGAGGAAATAGAAGAAGAAACCCTGAGTGAAGAGGAAACTGGCAGCAGCCAGCCGCTCCTCTATGGTGAAATAAAACCAGCCTATAATCAAAGAATTCCCATCGGTATCGAGCAATTCAATAATGTTTTAGGTGGCGGGCTGGTCCTGGGGTCGGTTGTTTTAATCGGCGGTGAGCCGGGGATAGGCAAGTCAACCCTGCTCCTCCAGGTCTCCCGTGACCTGGCAGCGGGCGGGCAACCGGTTCTATATGTTTCCGGGGAGGAATCGCTGGAACAAATTAAACTCCGCGGTGAACGCTTGAAGCTTAAAGATGAAAAGGTCTATCTTCTGGCCGAGACCAGCCTGGAAAGGATTATTAATGCTGCCGATCAGATGAAGCCCAGGGCGCTCATTATTGATTCGGTTCAAACTATTTATTCTCCCCATCTGACTTCCAGCCCGGGAACGATCAGCCAGGTCAGGGAAGTCACCAACCGCCTCTTTCGCCTGGCCAAAAAGAATCAAATTCCGGTCTTTTTAATCGGGCATATTACCAAAGATGGTACGCTGGCCGGACCCAAATCGCTCGAGCATATGGTGGATGTAGTCCTGCTGTTTGAAGGTGAACGAGATCACAGCCATCGCGTGCTGCGGGCCATGAAAAACCGCTTTGGACCTGTCTCGGAACTGGCCATGTTTGAAATGAGCCAGTCCGGCTTGCGGGCCATTGATAATCCTTCAGCTTTCTTTTTAAAAGAAAGGCCTCAAAATGAGCCAGGCAGTGTTATCGTTGCTACTATTAAAGGTTCCAGGCCGCTTTTAGTTGAAATTCAGGCCCTGGTCTCTTCCACCATCTTTATCGGCAATCCCAGGCGGATGTCTATTGGTCTGGATCATTACCGCGTAGCCATGCTTCTGGCTCTGACTGAAAAAAAGATTGGCTATAGTTTTGCCGGTGAGGATATTTACCTCAACGTCGCTGGGGGCTTAAGCCTGGATGAGCCAGCTGCCGACCTGGGGGTGGTGCTGGCGGTAATTTCCTCAGTCAAGAATGTAGCTTTGCCTAGAGAGTTAGCTGTTTTTGGCGAGGTTGGCTTAAGTGGTGAAATCAGATCAGTCAATCAGCCAGCGGCCAGAATCAGGGAAGCCAGGTCATTGGGGTTTGAACTGGTTATGATGCCAGCTGGCAATCTACAGCAGCTTGAAGATGAAAGTCAGCCAGGCCTAAAATGTCTGGGCATCAGCTCTATCCGGCAGGCTTTAGCCAGAGTCTTCTAATCTTCTGCCTGATTTAGTAAAATGGCAGCTAGATGTGAACAGGAAGGAATAAGATGGGCATAATATTAATCAGGGCAATCATTCTGGCTCTTATGACCGCCGCTGGTTATTTTTATCCCCCTTTCCATTTGTCGCAACTAACGGGGGCAGTGGCTGGTCTGGTTCTCGGTATTCTGCTTATCTGGTTGGAGAGCAGGCTGCGGCGGGTACAATTTCGGCTCCTGTGGACAGGGTCAATTGGTCTTCTTCTGGGAGTTCTCATCGGCTGGCTGGTTGGCTCTATTTATCAATCTGTCTTTCAGGCTGCAGAAACCTCTGCTTTCATTCGACTTTTTTTTCTGATCGCTTTTCCCTACATTGGCTTTTTGCTGGGGATAAAAAAACCGGAATGGTTTGAGCCATCCTTTCTGGCGCACTTTTTTCAGAGCGAGACCGAACAGCATATTTATAAACTGCTGGACACCTCAGTTATTATTGATGGACGGATTGCTGAGATTTGTGAAACCGGCTTTATTGATGGGGAGCTGGTTGTGCCACAATTTGTGCTCAAAGAATTACAGCTGGTAGCTGATTCGCCGGATGCTCTCAGGCGTCAGCGCGGGCGACGCGGGCTGGAAGTCCTCGATCGATTGCAGAAATCACCCAAGGTCAAGGTGATGATCTCAGAGATTGATTTTCCTGAAATTAAAGAGGTCGACTCAAAGCTCATCGAATGTGCCAAAAACCTCAAAGCTAAAATTATTACCAACGATTTTAATCTCAACAAAATTGCCAAGCTGCAGGGGATTGAAGTTTTAAATATCAATGAACTGGCCAATGCCCTCAGGCCGGTGGTTTTGCCTGGCGAAACCATGCGGGTCTTTATCCTGAAGGAAGGCAAAGAGAAAGATCAGGGTGTTGCTTACCTGGATGATGGCACCATGGTCGTCGTGGATAATGCCAGAAGGATGATGGGACAAACAGTCGACATTACAGTCACCTCTGTTCTGCAGACGACAGTAGGCAAGATGATTTTTGGGCGCTATAATGGCGAATCTCATTAGACAGGTCTCTGGATGATGTTTAAGGTTGGACTGGGCTTCGACTCACACCGGCTGGTAGCAGGCCGACCATTGATTGTAGGTGGGGTCAATATTCCTTCCACGGTGGGTTGTCTGGCTCACTCTGATGGAGACGTGCTGATTCATGCGCTGATTGATGCTCTCTTAGGGGCAGGAGGTCTAGGCGATATCGGTCAGAAATTTCCTGATACTGACCCTGCTTATAAAAACATTTCCAGTCTGGAACTGCTGCAAAGAGTAATGGCTGAGGTTAAAGCTTCAGGGCTGGCGGTGGTTAATGCCGATTGCCTGGTCATCCTGGAAAAACCCAGACTGGCGCCTTTTATTGATCAGATGAAAGAACGTTTGTGTCCACTACTCGGGCTGCAGCCCTCCAGTCTTGGGATAAAAGCCAAAACGGCCGAAGGACTGGGCGAAATTGGGGCCGGCCAGGCAGTTGAGGCCTGGGCGACTGTCCTGCTGGCTGGTTAAATGCAGCCGCTAAACTTTTTTGCTTTAACCTGTCTCTTTTGTTATAATTTTCTCTAATTCAGGGGAGCAGATTTTTTGATTCAACAGGCTGAAAAATAGAGAATAAATTCTATCAATTACTGCCAGAGACGCTGCCTGTTCTTCTGAATTAGTAAAAAATTCTCAGAAAGGAGTCTAGAAATGAAGTCTTGGAAAGAGATGGCAGAAAAAACTGGTCTGTCTGAAGACCAGCTGCAAAAAATCGAAGCTATTATTCTAAAGGACAATTATTTTCCAGCTGAGTCGGTCAGACAGGAGATAGAGGCCTTTGGCACCGGTCTTGGCCTGCCCCAGCAGTATTTTCAGACCGTGCCTCTGGAAACGATTGCCAGGCATATTGAAGCTTTAAAGGCCAGCCAGATTCTGGCTCAGGTCAAAGGGGAGAAAACCCTCAGAATTGACCTGGCCAGGGAGTTTGAAGAAGAAGCCCTTTACCTGGTTGAAGATAAGCATTACCGGGCACTCGAGATCGAGGAAAGAATTGAGAAAAAGTATCCCGGCTTCCGTCTTCAGTCCTATCGTTCCACTGAAAAACTGCATGGATTGGAATATGTCCGCTGGTATCTGGTCAAAAAGCCCGGTTTGCCAGCCAAAGATATCACTCCCGAAGAGACCGATTTAAAAAAGATTGCCGATAAAGATTTTTTGTCTTCAATTTCTAAAGAAACTTTTGATCACTATCAGACCCTGATTAAAAAAAACAAAGGCAAAGCGAGCCCTTTGATAGAAGCAGCCCATGTCGGCCAAGAAAAAAATCTGCGCATCGCCATTATCTGCCAGAGTGATTCTATTTCAAGATTTTTCATTAATGTCTCTGATGTCATTAATTCTCATGGTCTGGTCTCCAAACGTAAATATCTGGAACCTCTGGCTAATGGCCAAACGATTTTCACTTTTTATGTCGATGACATAAAAGATGAACAGAAATTGAGAGATCTGATTTCTGATATCAGCCTGATTTATGTTATTCCCGAAAGTCCCCTGTCTGGATTGTTTAGAGAGGGCAAATTGACTGCTCAGGAAATGGTTTTTGGTGTCTCAGCCTGGAGTTTCTGCTATCAATTTCTGAGCACCTTTAATGATGAATATGTCAGAATATCAAAAGCCTTAAAAGATTCACCCGAGTTGATGGGACTTGTCCGGGACATGAAACTCAGGCTGGCCAAGGAGACGTTCAGGGAAAAAAGAGTCTGGGAAGCACTGAGCAATAATTACCAGCTGGTGAAAAAGCTCTATTCAGCTTTTGAAAAGAAATTTAATCCTCTGTCCCCTAAGAAAAATATTGATGATGAGCTGAAGGCTATCAGTACGGAAATCAATCAGCAGGTTCAGATTAGCTCAGAGCGGCTGGTTTTGTTGATGACGATTACTTTCATCAATTCTATTCTTCGCACCAATTTTTATAAGGGAGAGAAAGTTTCCATTGCTTACATGTACAAACCAGATTTTATCAACAAAGTGGATTATCCCGCTCTGCCCTTTGGAATTTTCCATGTTGTTGGCCGCGAGTTCCGTGGCTTTCATATTCGTTTTCGGGACATTGCCCGCGGCGGGATCCGGATTGTGCGCTCCATCAACTACCCGACCTATATCCGTAATTCCGAATCGATTTTTGATGAAAATTACAATCTAGCCTTTACCCAGCAGAAGAAGAACAAAGATATCCCGGAAGGCGGATCCAAAGGAGCAGTTTTACTCAGCTGGGGCTTCAATGAGCAGATGACAGTCGCTTTCAAGAAATACATCGAAGGCCTGCTGGATCTGATGCTGCCTGATGACAGCATCGTTGATTATTATGGTCAGGAAGTAATTCTATTTCTTGGGCCAGATGAATGGACAGCCGAGTTGATGGAAACTGCGGCTGAACAGGCCAGAGCCCGTGGTTATAAGTTCTGGAAAGCTTTCACCACCGGTAAGCCCCTCAGCATGGGCGGTGTGCCGCACGATCGTTATGGTATGACCACCAATTCTGTCCATGAATATGTCCTGGGGACTTTAAGGAAGCTGGGCCTGAAAGAAGAAAATGTGACTAAGGTTATGACGGGAGGACCAGATGGCGACCTTGGCTCCAATGAAATTCTGATTTCGAAAGATAAGATTCTGGCCATCGTAGATGGTTCCGGAGTTCTTTATGACCCGCAGGGAATAAACCGTAAAGAACTGACCAGGCTGGCCAGGGCCAGAAAGATGGTCGAGCATTTCAATCGAGAATTACTCTCGCCTCAGGGTTTTATGGTCCATATCAATGACCGCAATATTACCCTGCCTGATGGCGAGAAAGTCGAGAGCGGGCTGGATTTCCGCAACAACTTCCATCTCCATCCGAAATTCAGGGCTGACATCTTTGTCCCCTGTGGCGGCCGGCCGGCCTCAGTCAATATAAACAACTGGAAAGCCTGGATTGATGAAGATGGTAAACCTCGTTTCAAAGCAGTCATTGAAGGAGCCAATCTCTTCCTCACTCAGGATGCCAGACTCAGGCTGGAAGAAAAAGGTGTGATCATTTATAAAGATGCTTCCGCCAACAAGGGAGGCGTGACTTCGTCTTCGCTGGAAGTGCTGAGCAGTCTGGTTATGACTGACAAAGAGTGGGATGATTTAATGTGTGTAAAAGATAACGTCGAGTCAGAGTTCAGGAAACAATATATTCAGGAAATTCTGGAAACCATCAGAGAAAATGCCCGGCTGGAATTTGAAGTTATCTGGGAGGAGCATGTCAAAAAAGGTATTCCCAGAGCTATTTTGACTGATTTAATCAGCGAGAAAATAAACAACATCAAAGACTCGATCCGGGAATCTGATCTTTTCCGCGATAAAGCCTTGCTGAAGAAGGTCATTGAAACCGGTGTTCCCAAGTCCTTACTGGAGCTGGTTGGAATTAATCGTTTCTTGAATAAACTACCAGAGAATTACCTCCGCGCCCTCTTTGCTTCCCGTCTCGCTGCGCACTATGTCTATAAGCACGGGCTGGACGCCAATGAAGTAGATTTTTACTGGTTCCTGGAAGAGTTTAAGAAAAGCTGAGCCAATCAGCTGATTTCGCCGCTAACGTAGGCCCGGGTTCTGGGATCCTGAGGAGCAGTCAGGACTGCAGAAGCCGGGCCGAATTCTAATAACTCACCCATGTAAAGGAAGGCAACATAATCAGCCAGTCGTCTGGCCTGACGAAGAATGTGAGTAACCACCACAATCGCATAATTTTTTTTCAGGCTCTGCAGCTGGGCTTCAACATTGCGGCTTGATTGAGGATCGAGAGCTGAGGTTGGTTCATCGCCCAGGATAATTTCCGGTTCAACAGCCAGTCCCCGGGCTAAACAGAGTCGCTGTTGCTGACCGATGGAGAGGCGACTGGCGGGTTCATTCAGACGGTCTTTGACTTCTTCCCAGAGCCCGGCCAGTCTTAAGTATTTTTCTACCAGCTGGTTGAGTTCAGGTTTTTTTAAAGAACGGTGGATCTTAAGCCCAAAAGCAATATTGTCGTAAATTGACATAGGCAGGACCTGTGGCTTCTGGGACAGCAGGCCCATCTTTTTTCTGATCTGGGTGACATCAACGTCGCGGCCGTAAATATCTTGATTGTCCAGCAGTATCTGACCTTCCACTCTGGCCTCCTCCACCTCATCCAGCAGGCGGTTCAGGCTTTTCAGCAAAGTGGTCTTGCCACAACCAGAAGGTCCAATGATTACTGTTAGGCTCTTATCAGGAATGTTGAGGTTGATATTTTTCAAGACCTGATTCTGGCCATAATAAACACTGACATTTTTAAGAACTAATCGTCCCTTATCAACCATCGGTTTCTCCCGCCTTATTCATTTTTATCTAACCTTATGCCGGCTCAATTTCCGTCCAAAATATCTGGTCAACAGACTGATGAACAGAATTAGCAGGGTCAGTATGGCAGCTGAGGCAAAAGCTCGTTCCCGAACTTCCGGAAAAGGAGAATTAAGCTGGAAAAAAATGGCCAGGGGCAAAGTTGCGACTGGTTGAAACAAAGAGGTTGTGATTCGATCGGTATAACCAGCTGTAAAGAGTACCGAGGCTCCATCTCCAAGGCCACGCCCCAGGGCAATGAGGACCGAGGTGATTAAGCCGGGCAAAGCCTGATGTAAGACCACCCTGGTAGCTGTTTGCCAGCGATTGGCTCCCAGGGCATAGCTGGCCTCTTTGAGTTCAGGTGGAACCAGTCTGATGGTTTCATCCAGGGCCCGGCTCAAAATGGGCAGCTCAACCAGAGCGATAGTGATCATACCGGCCAGAAGTGAGGCCCGCAGGTGGAGCATGAGCATCAGCAGAAAGCCAAAGACTCCATAGACGATAGATGGAATACCCCAGAGGACATCGAGACTTAATCTGATCACTTCAGCCAGGAAAGATCTCCTTTTAAGATAGGTATTAAGAAAGATAACCGTGGGCAGAGCAATGATCAGTGCAATGAAGGTGGCTCCTAAAGAAACTTCCAGCGAACCGATGATAGCATTGAGAATACCACCTTGTTGGCCGAGGTAATAACCAGTACCAGGTGTCTGGAGGATCATCGATAATTTCAAAGCGGGCAGGCTTTTCCAGAGAATCGTAACCAGAATAATAGACAGTATAACCACAACCAGAATGACCGAGGCCAGCAGGATTGATTTGAAACCCGCTTCGGCCTGATGCCTTCTCTTCAGGCGGCGGTCAGTGCCTGGCTGGTGACTGCTCATTAATCTGTCCTCCCTTCTAATTTATTTAAATACAGGCGAGCAGCCAGGCTGAAAATGATTACCATAAAAAGTAGCACAATGGCAACCAGATTAAGGGCCGCTTCATAACCGGGGATGGATAACATCTCCCCATAATTATTAGCCAGCAAAGCTGGCAGCGGGTAGGCAGGTGAAAAAAGCGAAGTTGGAATGACGGGGACATTACCAACTACCATCATGACGGCCAGGGTTTCGCCGAAGGCTCGAGACAAGCCAAGAACACAGGCAGCAGCCACTCCTGGTGCTGATTTTTTTAAGACTATAAACTGAACCACTTCCAGGCGAGTTGCACCCAGCGCCAGAGCAGCTTCTTTGAGGTCAGCCGGTACAGCGCTGAGGACTTCGACTGAAACGTTGACAATAGTGGGTACGATCATTACTGCCAGGACAATCCCGGCTGTCAGGATACAATAGCCAGAACTGTAAGTACCAAAAAGAGGAGCCAGATACTTTCCTACCAGCGGTACAATCAACAAGATACCCCACATGCCATAGATGACCGAAGGTAATCCAGCCAGCAGATCAAGGACTGGCACCAGCCATTTTTTCAATCGGCCAGAGGCGTAATCAGAAATATAGATAGCTGTCAGAATAGACAGAGGAGCAGCCAGAATAAAGGCGGTGATGGTCACCCAGAGGGTACCGAGGATAAATGGCCAGAGGCCAAATTGCCCTCTCTGTGGTTGCCAGGCTGAGGAGAAAAGGATGGTTGATAAGGATTTTAAGGACAGGAGTGGAAAAGCCTTGACGAGCAGCAGAAGGAAAATACTGATAGCCAGAATGATGGGGAAAAGAGAGAACAGTCCGGCCACCAATTCCTGGCCTTTTCCTTTTTTCACTTGCCTGATCCTCTTCCCGGTCTTTTAGTTTTCCAAAAGTTTCTGCTTTTCTGTTTGAGCCAGATTTTGATCCAGGGCGAGATAACCAGTTTCAGCCGCCAACTGCTGCCCGCGGTCAAGAACCCAGAGGAGAAAATCTCTGACCAGTATCTGCTTGACCGGTTGCTTAACTACCAGATATAAATTTCGGGCTGGAGGCGAAGGGTAAAGTCCCCTGGAGATAGCCAGCGTTAGCTCATCCCGCTGGCCATAGAAATTCTCCTCGGGGGTCAGTTGCCCGTTGCCATCGAGATCGAGCGGACCGATGGCCAGGCCGGGATGAGGCTTGCCCGTCTGGGGATGATAGGCAAAGTTCAGATTGTTAAAACCAAGTCCGGTCGGATCCTGGCGTACAGCCTCGGCCAGGCCCGGATCGCCATAAATAGCTATTCCCTTCAGGTCCTCCTGATGGCCGCCCAGGAAGGCCGCCCAGGTTTCAGCCGCTCCGCAGGCATCGGAACGGGTGTAAAGATGAATCGGTGTTTTGCCTGGCTGTCCATAAATTTCCTCCCAGAACTTAATCCGGCCTTCTATCCAGATTGACCGTAAAATTTCTCGAGTCAGACCCCTTGCCTGCATGAGTTTCAGAACGGGATTTCTGACATTTAAAGTCATCACAACTGCATCCCGGGCAACAGCCAGAGGTAAAGCTCCCTTTTCTATTTCTTCCGGAAAAATTTCTCTGGAAATCATGCCTATATCAACCAGACCGGAAAGGACATCGGCCATTCCCTTGCCGGCACCACCGGCCTGGAGATCAATCTTAACCGCCGGATTTTCTTTTTGATATTCTTCTACCCAGCGAACGGCCAGCGGATAAAGAGCCCAGGCTCCGGAGATGCTGAGCTGACCGGCGTGGCTTCTTTCCTGGCCAGTCATTCTCTGCTCGGCTCGCTCGAGGGAAGAAGGCTGAGGTAAAGCAGAAAAATTAAAAACAAGGTTTAGACATATCATCAGAAAAGAAAAAAATCCGAAGGTGGAAATCATTCTTTCAAAATTGACTCTTTTCATCTTGTTCCTCTTTTTGGTCGGCACTTTTTAAAAACCTACCTGAAGCAGCAAAAGAGCTGCCTGTTGATCAGGACCACTTTCGGTCTGATGGTATTCATAATTGGCCTGTAGCTTCGATTTCTCGGTTAAAAACCAGTTAATCCCGGCCGTATAAATAGTGGTCTTTTGAGCAGGAAGATGACGGTCAAGATTAATGGCCTCCAGTCTGCCGACCAGCTGTAGTTTCTGGCGCAGGAGAGAATAAGTGGCCAGAGTATACCAGCCCTCTTTTTTGGTCCGGTCGTCTGTTGCCCGGATGAATTCAGCTTGAAGGGCCAGCCGCTGATAACTAAAGGCCAGCTCCAGGCCGTACCTGTTTCTTATGATTAAAGCCGGATTGTCGCTGGCTGTTTGCCTGCCGTTATAAATAGAGAAGGCCAGAGACAGAGGCTTCCAGGGGTGAGCTACCAGCCGTCCGGCCAGATCTTTGTGATCGTTGGTGTCGGCCTTATTTGCCCCGGAACCATTGAAAAGACCGATGGAATAATCAAAAATTGAATAAGAGCCAAAAACAGCGGCGCCAAGGTCACGGCCAGCTGAACCATTGTCCCGGCCCGGGACCAGTTTCTCGACGACCTGAGAACGGTTAACAGTCAGGAGGTCAGAAGAGGAAGTAATATTTTCCAGACTGAATGGGACCAGGAATTGCCCGGCTCTGAGATTTATAACCTGAGTCGGAGTAAATTCTGCCTGAGCATCCAGCAGGGCTGGCGACCTGGTAAAATCAAGTTGGATTTTAAATTTTAATGTCTTAAGGACCTGTCCTCCAAGCGAGAGGCGGGCCCTTCTGATAGAAAAGGTATCGTTGCCTTCACTTTTCCAGGCAGCTTGCATCTGAGCATAGCCTGATAGTTTCAGTTGAAGCGAAGATTGAATAGTCGGAGCTTTTTTATCTGACTCGTCCTTGTCCAGAATATCTCCTGCCCGGCAGGCCTGGGCCTTAATCGGAGCTATAAAAAGGCTGAAATAAACCACGGCTGAAAGCATCATCAGGTAGATGCACCGCCTCATTTCCCTTCCCTTTCCGCTGATTTTTTCTGATTAATAGCCATCTGCCTGTCGAGAACCTCGGCAAAAGTGGTTTGCTCTAAATGTCTGGCCACCATGTCTCTGACCTCTTTCCAGACTGATCTCAAGCCACAGTTTTCTTCGAGAGGGCAGGGTTCATGTTCGATCACACTGACGCAATTAATCGGAGCCAGAGGGCCGTCCATAACCCTGATCACTTCCGCTACTGTAATCGTGTCCGGTGGCTTTGATAGAAAATAGCCGCCATGCGGGCCCTTTTTGCTCTTAACGTAGCCGGCCCGACGCAGTGATAAAAGAATCTGTTCCAGAAACTGCGGGGGGATGGCTTGAGCCAGAGAAATAATTTTAATGGGCACCGGACCCTGTCCGTAGCGGGCGGTGAGCTCCAGCATGGCCCGACTGGCATATTCACCTCTGGTAGAAAGCTTCATGGTTCACCATAATAGTTGATTAATATTATCGACTATATCATATATTATTTTGTCAGTTGCTTGTCAAGCATTTTTTGCTGAACCAGGTCGACCTCTAAGGAGCGAACCATCCTCCTTTTATCTATTCAAGCCCCTGCCCCTTTCTGCCTGATCGGAAATATTCTTTTTTCTCGTCTCGCTGGTGCTGGTGCTGCGCTGCCGGCGGCGAGCCACCCTGACTTAATTGAACAAATTTCTAAAATATGACATGATTATAAAAAAACGGAGGCCAGGATGAGAATTAGACGGTCAGTGCTGATAACCTTTTCTCTTTTAACTTGTGGTTTTTTAATGTTTCTGGCCCCACCTTCCATTTCCGGTCAAAGTGGGTCACCCAGTGTTGTTTTTAAAGAGCTGGAATGGAACTTCGGGAGAATAAAACAAGGAGAAGTGGTCAACCATGAGTTTATGTTTAGAAATGAGGGTACGGCTCCGTTGAAGGTGACCCGGGTGGCAACTTCCTGTGGTTGTACGGCCGCTCTCGTTTCACAAAAAGAAGTTGCTCCGGGAAAGGAAGGGCGAATTAAGGTCAGTTTTGATTCTCGCGGCTACAGCGGTCAGGTGGTCAAGTATATTTATTTTGACAGCAACGACCCGAAAAAGCCACAGGTAGAATTAACTGTCAAGGGAGAGGTGGAAACCGGTCCGGCGGCCAGGCTGGAGCTTGATCGTTATAACCTGGACCTGGGGATTTCCCTCGAGGGAGAAGAAACCTCGACTAAATTGCTCGTCAGGAATAGCGGACAGCTGGAACTAAAACTGGAGACGGAAAGCCCGGAAGTGGCTTTTTTCATCAAGGATCGTCCAGTTAGTTTTCCTTTAAGGGTGCCAGCCGGCAAGTCGGTAGAAGTGGAAATCAGATTGCCGGGCAGAGCCGGTCGCACAGGGCTGCTCCGCGACTATATTATGCTCAAGAGTAATGATCCGGTGAGGCCCACGGTTTCGATTTTTATCAGTCGTTACGTGGTGACCAAGGAGGAACTCAAGGAGCTTTTTGAGAAGTACAAGCAGGTGCTGGAAGAAAAATCAGTGTGAAGCCTGATTTAAATCAGGCGGCGAAACAGGCGAAGACAGAAGTGTTTCCTGTCTTGTCGGGCGAAGATAGAAAAATTATTGAGGCTCGAAATAATATCAGTCATGGCCGGTAAAGCTAAAGATAAAAGGCAAATAATTACTGTCCAGGTGCAACCCAAAGCGAGACAGCAGCAATTAATCCAGTTGTCTGCCACTGAGTTTAAGGCCAGATTGAAAGCTGCTCCGGAGAGGGGTCAGGCTAACGCCGAGCTACTGGCTCTTCTGGCTGATTACTTTGGATTGCCTCCTTCCCGGTTGACAATCATTCAAGGTAAGACTGCCAGAACAAAATTAATAGAAATCAAAAACACCACGGCTGCTGAGAAAACCAGCCGATAACCTGCGTCTATTTAGAAGTCAGACAATTTAAAAAGTTTAACTTAGTGACCCTGGTTATGATAAAATGAAAAAAAACTAAAGGAGAAGGGTCAATGAACTATCAAATCAAGAATATTCTCTGGTCAACGGACTTTTCTGCTGAGTCCTTAGCCGCTCTTAATTATGCTAATTATCTCGCCGAACATTTTAAGGCTTCAATTAAAGCAGTTCATGTTGTACCGGATTTTGCTCCTGCTCTTTATGAAACGAGAGCGATGATGGTGGCTGATCTGATCAAACGGCAGGAAGACCTCATAGCCAAAGCCAGAAAGAGATTAGAGAAAATTTCGGCCAAGAATCCGATAAAATTTTCACAAATCCTGATAGAGACTGGCTCAGCGGGGAAAAAGGTACCCGAAATTGCTGAAAAAGAACATTGCCAGCTGATTGCTGTCGGGCGGAAAGGGATGTCTGCGCTGGAGAAGATTTTGCTGGGCAGCGTGGCCAACCAGATACTCCGGCGCTCGAAGGTCCCGGTATTGATTGCACCGAAAAAACGGGGCCAGGCCGAAATTAAAAAGATACTGGTTCCGACAGATTTTTCAGCTGGCGAAGAAAAGGAAAGAGATTATGCCTGGGCGCTGGCCAGCAAACTTCAGGCTGACCTGACTCTAATCTATGTCCTCGAGCTTTATGATTTTAAATTTTCTCCAGAAGAAGTAAAAGCCCTGATGGATGAATCTTTAGCCCGGCTGCAAAACAGAAAGAAAAGGAGGTCAAATATTAAGGTGGAAGAAGTGGTAATAAGAGATTTGAATGCTCCGGCTGGGATTGTGACCTATGCTAACCGCCATAAATTTGACCTGATCTTGATGTCCACCTGTGTTTCACCCGTGGAAAGATTTTTCCTGGGGAGCACGACTGAAAAAGTCATTTCTTATGCTACCATGCCGGTTCTGGCTCTGCCCGCGGCCTATTGTAAAACGTGAGGATAGATAATCATCAGGTTTTCTGGCTGGCCCTGAATTATCTGGTAACTGATGGCTGTTTATCGGCGGGTAAAGCTCTACGTTTTTTTGATTCAGAAGACAAATTATTAAATCCAGAACCAGCTTATTTAAGCTCTTGCCAGTTGAGTCCGCCTGCCAGGCAGAGAATTCTCTCCGGGGAACTGGTCAGTCGGGCCAGCCTGGAGGCGGAGCAGCTCGGGCGAAGCGGCTATACTCTGCTGAATTTTAAAGATAGCCAATATCCGCAACTTCTCAGGGAGATCGTTGAACCACCTCTTGTGCTTTATGCATACGGTCAGATTGATCTTCTCAATCAAGCCGGGGTGGCCGTAGTCGGTTCAAGACGTCCGACTGCTTATGGACGGCTGCTGGCTGACAAACTGGCTGATGAGCTAGCTGCCTGCGGTCTGGTGGTAACGAGTGGTCTGGCCAGAGGTATTGACACTTTAGCGCATCAGGGTGCTTTGCGCAGCGGAAAAACCCTGGCTGTCCTGGGGTCGGGGCTTGATCGGATTTATCCTAAGGAAAACAGATTCCTGGCCGAAAAAATAGCTGCCCGAGGCCTGGTAGTAAGTGAGTTTCCTCTTGGCTCTGAACCTCTAAGTTTCCATTTTCCGCTCAGGAACCGGGTGCTGAGCGGTCTATCGCTGGCTTGCCTGGTAGTTGAGGCTGGCCTGAAAAGCGGCGCTTTGATTACGGCCGGACTGGCTCTTGACCAGGGGCGGGAAGTCATGGCGGTACCCGGGCCGGTGACTTCCGACCTGAGCCGGGGAACGCATTTTTTGATAAAACACGGGGCTAAGCTGGTTGAATCAGTGGAGGACATTGTCTCTGAGTTACCTTTTCCCTGGAATGAAGCTGCTCTGAATCGGTTGACCACCAGACAGCCGGCGAGTCCAGAACTCAATAACCAGGAGAAAAAGGTGCTTCAGGCTCTGCCTGAAAACGAGGTTATTCACATTGACGAATTATCTGATAAAATTCAGATACCGGTAGGTGAACTGCTGACTGTTCTCCTGAGCCTTGAGATGAAAGAAACAGTCATTCAGGAGCCGGGTAAATTTTTTCGCAGGAGATGCTAAGTGGCGAAATCATTGGTAATTGTAGAATCACCAGCTAAAGCCAAAACAGTTAACCGTTATCTTGGCCCCGGCTACCTGGTTAAAGCCTCGATGGGGCATGTCTGTGATCTGCCCAAGAGCAAACTGGGCGTGGATATTAAAAATGATTTTAAGCCGACCTATCAGATCATTCCCGACCGCCGCCGGCTGGTAGCTGAGCTGAAAAAATTGGCCGAAGGAAGTGACCAGGTAATTCTGGCGGCTGACCCTGACCGGGAAGGAGAAGCTATTGCCTGGCACATCAGCCAGTTGCTGGAACCAGTCAATCCAAAAATATATCGGGCTGTCTTCTATGAAATAACAGAAAGAGCTATAAAAGAGGCTTTTTCCCGCCTGGGCACACTTGACCAGAACAAGATTAATGCCCAGCAAACCAGGCGTATCCTGGATCGGCTGGTAGGCTATTTGATCAGTCCTCTTCTCTGGAAAAAAATCGGCCGGGGGCTGAGTGCCGGGCGAGTTCAGTCTGTTGCCCTCAGGTTAATCTGCGACCGCGAGAAAGAAATTAAAGCTTTCAGACCGGAGGAATACTGGACAATCACCGCCCATCTTCGAGCAGAAGCACCACCTGATTTTAAGGCTAACCTGGTCAAAATTGAGGGCAAAAAAGCCAGGATAAATGATGGACAGCAGGCCCGGGCTATTCTGGATGCCTGCCGTCAGCAACCATTTGTTATCCAGAAGATTCAGGTCAAAGCCAGGAAGAAGAATCCACCTGCTCCCTATATTACTTCTACCATGCAGCAGGAGGCTTACCGCCTGTTACATTTTCCAGTCAAAAAGACAATGTCCGTCGCCCAGCGGTTATATGAAGGTTTGGAACTGGGCGAACTGGGACCGGTCGGGCTGATTACTTATATGAGAACGGATTCGGTTAGAATTTCTGAAACAGCCAGGAACGAAGCTAAAAAATACATCGAAGAACATTTTGGTCCTGATTATGTGCCGGTTAAACCGGTCATTCACAAATCGAGAAAAACAGCTCAGGAAGCTCACGAAGCGATTCGCCCCACCCATCTTGACCTGCCACCAGCCAGAGTTAAACCTTTTCTAAAAAAAGAAGAGTATGATCTTTACCGTTTGATCTGGAACCGCTTTCTTGCCTCTCAGATGAGCCCGGCTGAAATTGAGGAAACGCAGTTCGAAATAACCACCGGGCCTTATGAATTCCAGGCAAAAGGCGAAGTGGTTAAATTTAAGGGCTTTCTGGCTCTCTATGAAGAACAGCGGCTGAGGTTTGACGGCGAAGACGCCGAGGAGCGGACTAAGAAGGGTGAAGAAGCCAGGGAACTGGCTCCGGCCGAGACGGGGACCCTACCAGTAGCCCGAGAAGGAGAAATTCTTACCCTGCTCAACCTGGAGAACAAGCAGAATTTCACCCAACCACCGCCTCGCTATACAGAAGCGACGCTGGTCAAAGAGCTGGAAGCCAGGGGTATTGGTCGTCCCAGCACTTATGCTCCGATTATCTCCACTTTGCAAAACAGAACCTATGTGGTCAAAGAGGAAGGCCGGTTTAAACCGACCGAGCTGGGAATATATGTGACTGATTTTCTGGTTAAATATTTTACTGAATTGTTTGATTATCGTTTTACAGCCAGAATGGAAGAGCAGCTGGACAGAATAAGTGATGGTCAGGCTGATTGGTTGGACGTGCTGCGCCGTTACTATGAGCTTCTGGAGAAATATCTCCAGCAGGGACAGGAGACTGATTCAGTTAAGAAGAATGGCATACCGGTTGAGGATAAATGCCCCAAATGCGGCCGGAACCTGGTTATCAAAGAGGGCCGTTATGGCCGCTTTAAGGCTTGTTCGGGTTATCCTGAATGCAAATATAAGGAATCGCTGGTCAAAAAAGAGACTAAAACGATCGAAGCCAAATGCCCTCTTTGTGGTTCGCCTCTCGTCTACCGGCGGGGCAAATACGGAACATTTATTGCCTGTTCCAATTATCCCCGCTGCAAATATATTCATAAGGAAAATTCTGACACCGGCTTGCCCTGTCCGCTGGGTTGTGGGGGGACAATTATTAAAAGAAAAACAAAACGAGGAAAATATTTTTATGGGTGCAGTCACTACCCGAAATGCCGCTTTGCCACCTGGGACGAAATAATTCAAGAGACCTGTCCGCAATGTGGCTCTACTTATCTACTAAAAAAAATGGCTAAAAAAGGCAAGCCCTACCTTTACTGTCAGAAATGCGATTATGTCCGCTATTTAAACGGGGATGAACTAAATCAACCTGAGGTAGAAGCTAAAGGAAATCAGAAGCAGCGGACGGATCAATCTGAAGAAGGTTTTCAGGCGGCCGGATCTTCTGCTGACTCCAATGAAAAAGGAAATTGAAGAATTTCTCAACTATCTAAGGCTTGAGAAGAATGCTTCTCCGCATACCGTCTCGGCCTATGGACGGGATCTCCAGCAATTAGCTTCTTACCTTAAAGAAAATGGCTATAACTGGCGGACAGCTGACACTCTGGCCCTGCGCGGCTTTCTGGCCGAACTTCACCAGCGCCATCTTAAAAAAAGCTCCATGGTGCGTAAGCTGGCTGCCATGAGATCTTTTTTTGCTTATGGCCTCAAAAAGCACTGGCGACAGGATAATCCGGCCAGTCTTCTGGCCACTCCCCGTCAGGAGCAGTCGATCCCGGGCTTTCTGACTGAAGAAGAAACTGCCAGGCTACTTGATTGGCCAGTTAACTCCGGTGATCCGCTGGACGTGAGAGACAAAGCCATCCTGGAGCTCCTGTATGCGGCTGGACTGCGTGTCTCGGAATTAACCTCTCTTAATCTTGAGGATATACATCTCAAGGAGAGGCTGATCCGGGTCAGGGGCAAAGGTAAAAAGGAAAGAATAGTTCCCTTTGGCCGGCAAGCTGAAAAATGGCTCAGGGAATATTTAGGGCTCCGCCCTTTACTCGCCTTAAATAAAGTGCCAGAGCTGGCTGTTTTTCTTAACTACCGTGGGGAAAGGCTCAATGCCCGTTCGGTTCAGAGGCTGGTTCAGAAAAGGCTCAACCAGATGGCCATGGCGAGGAAGATTAGCCCGCATTCCTTGCGACATTCTTTTGCTTCCCATCTATTGAGCCGTGGGGCCGATCTTCGAGCGATTCAGGAATTACTCGGTCACCGAAGCCTGGCCACCACTCAGAAATATACCCATCTTGATTTAGGTCATCTGCTGGAGGTCTATCGCCAGTCTCACCCCCGCTCCTGACATATTTTCCACCAGTTGAGCGCAACAGACGACAAAAATTGGAAAAGAGGGAAAAGGCGGAAGAGGCAAAGTTGTTGACTCTCTCCTCCGCCTTTTTTCTTACCGGTTTTACTTTGACTCGCCGACGGTAATCCGGTCTTTGAGCTGATTAAAAATTTTTTCCCCGATGCCCTGGACCTTCATCAGATCTTCCACCTTTTTGAAGGGCCCATTTTGAGTCCGGTAGTCGATAATGCGCTGGGCGACCTTTGGTCCGATTCTCGGCAGGCTCTCCAGCTCAGCTAAAGTGGCTGTATTGATGTTAATCTTGCCCGCCGCCGGCTTGTTCTGATTTTGAGCCTGAGCCCAACCGCCACCAGCCAGGGATAAAAAGACCAGGATGGCCAGATTGATGGCCAGTGCCTTAACCAAAACTTTTTTCATGGGAAACCTCCTCTCACTCGTACCTGATGCAAAAAGCGGGCCAGGCTGGCTGCTTTTGATAAGTTGTTGTTTATCACTGAGATAGTTGCGGTCAGGAGAGGTTTAAAAGTCAAGAAAAATTGACGCCGGCTCTTTTTAAGTCCAGTAGACTTAACCCCATGGAAGATCCAGAGACATTTTTTGAGCTTTAAAGAAAAGATAAAGATCGGAAACCTGAATTTTTAGCTTTAAGTCTTTCCAGATAAGCCCGCACTTTTCTCAGCGCTCGTCCCCGGTGGCTGATTTTATTTTTTTCTTCAGTTGTCATTTCAGCCAGAGTTTTCCTGAGGGGAGGGTAGAAAAAAACAGGATCATAGCCGAAGCCGTTCTGGCCCCTGGGCTCAGGCAGTATCCTGCCTTTTAGCTCTCCTCTGTAGACTTTAAGAATCTTCCCTTGCCTGGCCAGACTAACGACACAGATAAATCGGGCTTTTCTGTTCTGGTCAGGGATATTTTTCATCAATTTCAGGAGTTTTTTGATGTTTTTTTCGTCGGTAGCCTGCCGACCAGAAAAGCGGGCCGAGAAAACACCGGGTTTTCCCTGGAGTGCTTCTACTTCCAGACCGGAGTCTTCAGCCAGCACCAGCCCGGGGTATTTCTGGCTGTAAAACATGGCTTTTCCCCGACTGTTTTCTTCGAAAGTTCTGCCTTTTTCCTCAAATTGCCCGAAGTCCGGGTAATCACCCAAGCTTTCAATCCTGATATTCAAACCGGCCAGCAGCTTTTTGATTTCTCTGGCTTTCCCTGGATTGGTAGTTGCCACCAGCAGCTGCTGCTCAGTCAAGCTTGAACTCCTCCAGCTCCCCCAGATCCAGAACTGCTTCATTAAATTCCTGTTCTTTGTCTTCAGAACCAACGGCCGTAAAAGAAACAACCAGAAATGGTCCATCTTTTTTCAGGCTGAGATGTTCAAGTCTGATTCCATGATGAAAACTAAGCTTCCTGAGCTTGGATAGCAATTCAGGCTGCTCTCTGAATTTAAGATGATAGTGATAGATATGTTTTCTTAGATAAACCTCTTCCACTTTTCTAAACACCACCAGAGTGGCAATAATGATGGCAGTAAAAATTATGGCCGGAATATAATAGCCAGCACCGATGATTAACCCCAGGCCCGCCACTACCCAGAGAGTGGAGGCCGTCGTTAAACCGATGACTGCTCCCTGGGCGTGAATAATTGTCCCGGCCCCCAGGAAACCGATGCCGGTAACGACACCGGCGGCCATTCTGACCAAAGAATCAGGCGACGCACTGCTGCCCTTAATGAGCCCGACGGCCATACTCATCAACATGGCTGAGCCAAGGCAAACCATGATGTTAGTCCGAAAGCCGGCCGGTTTCTGGCTGGCTTCCCTTTCCAGGCCGATCAGCCCGCCAAGAGCAATGGCCAGAATTAACTTGAGAATTATTTCTAAGATATCCATCTGATGGCGACTCTCCTTCTTGACCAAAATCAAAATATATAACTTTTGATGCTTATGATTTTATTAAAAAACAAGAAAAATTTAAAGGCAAGAGGCTGGTCTGAGTCCGGCTTTTAGCTCAGCGTCAAAAGGATGATACCGGCCAGGCCCAGCATGATCCCGAAATAAGCTGCAGGCTTGATTCTTTCCTTAAAATAAGCCAGTGACAGAACAACGGCAGCGATGATCGGGCCAGCCTGAATGACCGGAAAGACTACTGGCTCCGGCAGCCCGGTCAGGGCCTTTAAAGTAAAGAAATTACCGGCGACGCTGCCGGCCGCGGCCAGAGCGCCAAAAGACAGAGCCTGGCGGGGAAGTTTCATCTTTTTTGCCGCGAGATAAATCATAAAAACCAGGGCCCCGGCCAGAAAAGTTACGAAAAGATATGACCATAAATTGATCTCAGCCAGGCGTACTGCTGCCGCCTGAGAAATCTGAGGAATACCAGTCAGGAAAAAAGTCGCCAGTAAGAAAATAAGCCATCTTAAAAAAAGACCTGATTTCTGACTTTCGGGAGTTGAGCCGGCCAGTGAAATCAGAATAATCCCGGCGATGATCAATAAAATTCCCAGCCCAATTAAAGTCGTAACCTGTCTGTCCCAGAAAATGATCGAAAAGATAACCGGATTGAGAAAGGTCATGGTGTAAATGGAAATAGTCAGGGCGTAGCTTCCGATTTTTAAAGCCTGAAGAAAAAAGAAATAAGCTATGGCTCCCCCGGCGCCGCCAGCTATCGCCAGTAATATCACCGGGAGAGTAAAATTTAAAGCCTGGCCACTTAAAATTAAAATCAGCAGACAGTAAAATGAAGCCAGAGCAAAAAGGCTGCCGGTGAGCTCAGAGGAGTTTAATCCACGCAGACTCCCCAATTTCATTACAAAATTCATGGCGACGTAGCCGGCGATGGCCAGAAGAAGAAATAACCAGCCCACGATTAGATCCCTTGCGATTTCTCAGAGAGACTATCCTACTATTAAAGGCAAGCTAAATAAAGCAATCAGCAATAAGCAGATTCTTCGCCAGCTCGGCCTTACCATTCCTGCCCTCGGGCTGAGGTGACTTATCCCGCTGTTAAAAGTCAATGGTCTTAGGTCAGATAAATATCTTTATTGTTTAGTCGTGGAATCCTGACCCGGAACAGGAACCACAGGAAGGAAAAGCTAGGAGCACCAGGGTCTTGTCCTCAAGCGTCAGATGAAATATAAAGAAAGAAGAGCAAAAAATAAAAACTATATTGGAAGGCAAAACATTTAACCTGAAGCTTGCAGTTCAGGAAATTTAAGTTTGAAGGCGGTGAAGCATGAGAAAAAGGGGCAGAGAAGGCTTTATGCTTTTTATCATTCTGTGCCTTTTCATCGGCTGTCGAAGCGATAATTCCAGGCAAAATTCAGAGCCTGCTGGCCTCAGCCTCGAAACGACTGTTTCTCCTTTTCGACCGGCGCGCGGTGAAACTATCGTCATCGAGTCAACTGTCCGGACGGCGAAAAGCGGGCCGGTGAAAATTGAAGCCAGAATGCTCATCCCGGGTAAAGGCCTGGAAATTCTTTCCATGACTGAGGTCAGGTCGGCCGATCCAGCTTCAAAAAAATTTCGCGGGGAAAGAAAAGTAGAGGCTGACGCGCCGGAAGGATTTTATACGGTGACAGTGACGGCGACCCAGAGCAGCCGGCGGGCGGTGAGCAAAGCGAGTTTTCTTCTGGGGAACTTGATCGGTGATTTTACCATTGTCAGCAGTTTCGCGACTGACGGACTCGAAAAAGACATGCGGGCCTATTTTGAGGAATTTAAAAAAACAGGTGGCAATCTGCTTATTCTCCACAGCCTGATTACCGCTGATCGCGCCTTCTATCCTTCAACTGTTTGCCTGAAGGCGGCGGCGGCCGGTAGCCCGGAGGATAGAGTCGGTCTGGCTTTAAAACTGGCCGCTGAATATGGCCTGACTGCCCTTCTCAGTGTGAGCTGGGACATGACCCGCGAGATGCCTTATAGTGAATGTCTTGATAGCACCAAAAAGATCATGAATGAGCTCTGGACTCTGTATGGTAACGAGCCGGCACTGGCCGGTTTTTATAATTACCAGGAAGGGAGCGGGACCTATTTGGTCTGGCAGATGAGAGAATTCTGCTCGGCAGCGAAATCTCACGACCGGGGGCTCCTCACCGCCTGTGCCCCTTATATCGACGACCCGCTCCTGGCCGGCTACCTCGCTGCCCTTGATGACCTGGATATAGTTATTTACCAGGGAGCGGTAATGGCTTCTTACCGAAAAGATAACCGCCGCTGCTTTCCTTATCGTCGGGTAAAAGATTTTGCCAGCCTGTCGGCTGGAGCGACCAGGGTCAAAAATAAAATAACTTTATCTCATGTTGAATTGTTCGGTTATCTCGAGAAACAATATGCCGGCCACTATCTGGCTTCTCCGCAGGATATTTATCGTCAAATGTTAAGCGCGGCCAGTACTTCCGGTCCAGAGGGGATTATTTTCTTTACCTATCATACCAATATTTATGACTATGCTAAAACCATCCCGGCCGCCAGGGAATCGAGAACCGGGGTGACCAGAGGTCTTCAAGCTTTTCGACTGATCGCTAAAACAGCTGCTCTTCATTCAACTCATCTGGGCCTCTATATTCCCTATAATGACTGGTGGGCCGACCGCTGGACAAACGCCGTAGTGCCGGCGATCGATGCTTTCCGCTCTCTTGGCCTTAGTCCGGATATTCTGCCTTTTATCCCCCGCCAGGGAGAAGAAGTTCTGCCCTATTATCCTTACCATGAGAATGAAGAACAGCTTCAGTTTCTGCTCAAAAATCGTTATGTCCTTGTCCTCAGCGATATTGCCGGTATGCAGGACCCGGATAGCCAGATGCTAAAAGAGTTTGTAGAACGGGGCGGGGTGGCGATCCTTTTTGGCCCCGCTATTCCCTATGGAGACAGATTTGAACGGGAAGAGCTTGTCGGCGGCCAGGAAAGTCCGGCTGGATTTCATCCCTGGCTTAAAATTGAAAAGTCGTGGGGGAAAAGAACTCAAAAAGACAGAATCTATCATTTAAAAATGACCAGAGCTTCTTCCTGGCAGCCGGTCACGGCCACAGTTTTAGCTTCATTTGAAGATGGCAGGGCGGCTATTCTAGCCAATCATTATGGTCAGGGCTGGTGTTTTACTTTTCCGCTGAGTCTCAGGGAGGCGGCAAGAGACTGTCCGGAGGTAGTCGGCGATTTAATTGATCTGGCTCTGGGTGAATATGGGCTGAAGAGAGAGTTTGAGGTGTCTGGTCTCAGTGAGGAATTTGATCTGGCCGAGTCTTCGAGCGGCGAGGCCAGATATCTGGCTGTCGTGAATCATGGCGATTCTCCACGCCGGATAAGCCTCAGTCCTTTAAATCTTAATTCCCTGGAGATATATGAAATTAAAAATGAGACCTCCGGAGAAATTCTCCAGGTCGGGAGCGCAGAGGCTTTAAAAAATATCTACGTTGTCGTTCCCGCCTGTGATTATGTTTTGCTGTCAGTGCGGAAAAAGACAGTCGGTCATTAGACGCGAGTAACAAGCGTTAGAGAGAAGACAATATGCGGCTGCTCTCTTCTATGAGGACTGATTCGACGGCCGGGGTAAAATTAAAAAGTCCATAAAATTTAGGTGCACAGTAACAGGCATAATCAGCCGGATCAAGGTAAGCCTCAGCCGTAGGTAAATAGCCAACATCTCCGTTAGCATAGCCGGCGGTCATCAGGCCCGGAAATTTTTCTCCAAGCTTGAGCCCCAGGCTGCAGAAAGCCTCGCCGGGGAGGCCCAGGATGGGCATCTCGCCGACTTTTATGGCCTGTACCGGCACATTATCAAGCCAGGGGGAGGCAGCCAGGGTTTCATAATGCTTTTCAATTTTTTTACGCCAGAAGCTGATCATGCGGGCAGCATGAGGAAATTGTCGGTTAGCTTCCAGAGCAGCGGCTGTTTCGAGGTCGAGATTTTCGCGGGGGAAAACAGACAGCGGCAGTCGGATCCTGTTTTCGGCCGCTTGTAAAGCCATGTTTTGCTTCCAGGTGGTATATTTTATGGATTTAAGAGCTCTGGCCGCTATAATTTTTCCAGCCAGATAATAGTCTTCTCTGGTTGCTCCGAGCCGCCGGTTCAGATAGGTAACCGGGTCAATATCCCCGCAGAAGCCCTGGAGGACCAGCGCCCGGTGGCCGGCTTTCTCGAGTTCACTGACCGCTGCCCCGGGCCAATCGGAGGAAATTTCTTTCGTCGGACCGAGCGTGACGGCATGGCAGGCATAGTTGAGCAGAAAAATCGAGCGTCTTTTCTGCCGGAAAATTCCCACCTTAAGCCACGGATCAAGGGGAGAAAAGCTGCTGAGCCGCCGGTTATAACCAATCGGTTCGACTGCCTCGGCGTGGAAGCCGAACTCTGCTTCTTGCAGCTTAGCCAGAGCCTGACGGGAGGCGGCCAGTAAGGCTGCAGGCAATTTCCTGACATATTCGCGGCTGATTTTACCCAGTCCGGGCAGAGGCTGAACAGCCGGCCCGGAGTGAGTGTGAGTACAGGCCAGAAGAATATTTTTAAAAGGGACTGCGGTCTCGACCGCTATCTGCCGGCGGCAGCGATCGGCAAAATCAACCGCAAGGGAAAGAAGGTCCAGGGCGATGATGAGAACTCTAACTTCGCCCGACTCGAGGCCTAGAGCTCGGGCTTTAAGTCTATCGCGGATAATAGTTGCCCTGCGGTCTAAATAAAAGCCAAATCCGGCCAGGTCCGTACCGAGAGGCGGGGTAATGTCAATTTCTCCATAGCCCGCCCTGAGCCCATTCGCCTTATTTTTATCCATTTGTTTTCTTCCCTCGACCTACCTTAAACGGCCAATTCTTATTTTTTCGCGGCTTAAAGTCCAGGGCCCCTTTCCCGGCTAAATTCTCCCGGTCTCAGGGCGTACTCTTTGGCCAGCGAATTCCTTCCCCTTCCTGGTGGTACTCTTCACGGGTCCCGTGGCGGCCAGATTAGATCCAGAGAGCGCTGCCAGAATTCCTGATATTTATCCCAGAAAACAAAATTACATCCCCAGTGCGGCGCCGGGTCAGAGGTAAAGGCCAACGTCCGTCCTCTGCCGACTTTCATCACGGCAAGTAAAGGATCTCCTGTTTCTTTAATCTGAAGTAAGATTTTTCCTTCCGGCCGGGGCCGGGTGCGGTTATAGCCCAGAAGAGGCGGAATCTGATTGAGGTCAAGACCGGAGAAAGCAGTCTCGCCGGCCGGTGTGACCTCCACTGAAAAGCCTTCAGTTGACTCCACCAGGTCTTCATAATCAAGGCATCTCACCGGTAGAATCTCAGCCAGGCGCGTCCGGCCCCAGCCGCCTTTGCCCTGCTCCCCGGTAAAAGAATACCAGCCGCCTAGAAACATAGCTGACTTGCCGCTTTCTATCGCCTCAACCGTCAGCCGGATACGATCGGGATATGTCAGGATTCTTTTACCGAATTTTTCACGGTCAAAAAAACTCGGGGCCAGTTGAAAGAGTTTGGCATCAATGTCGCTGAAGATAAAAACCTCATGGTCAGCCAGAACTCGTTCATAGTCGCCTGGCCCGAGCTGATTATAGAAATCCCAGGCCGGAACAGACTCGACCTGGTGCCGGCCACCGCTTTCCAGGGCTTCTTTGAGCCACCGCCCGTAATTAAAGATATCCAGTCCTTTGGGCGAATGATAGAAAGGAGTTTCGGCGAAAACCGGGCCGGTAAGAATTGCCCAATCGCCAACGTAATAAATTTTAGCCACCCGCTTTCTCCTTAAACTGGCTCTTTGAATACTATAAATTAAAGGCCAGTTTTAATTCAACATAAATTGCAGCTGGATCTATTTCAGGTTCGATTATGTTTTTGAACAGGTCGGTTAATTTCCGGGTGAGTTGGCCTGCTAAGACACAAGAACTTCACTTCTTTTGATCTGAGATGAACTAAGCTCAATCATTTCAGCTGGAAGCCAATAAGAATCTGTTTTTTCCATTCTCGTTAAGCCTTCATTCTTTTTTTTCGTTAGAATTCCTGGCCAGCCTATGCTAAAATTGAAATCAGAAAACAAAATATTTTCAATATCTTAAAAATGGAGTGGCCAGATGAATATCACTATTAAGAACGTTAAAGCCAGGGAAATTCTTGATTCGAGGGGTAACCCGACCGTCGAGGTTGAAGTCTTGCTGGAAGACGGAACGGTTGGTCGAGCAGGAGTGCCCTCTGGTGCTTCTACTGGTGTCCATGAAGCGCTGGAGCTCAGGGATGGTGATAAGAAAAGGTACAATGGCAAAGGAGTTCAGCAGGCCGTTGACAATGTAAACAAATTGATAGCTCCTGAAATCTGTGGTTGGAGTCCTTTTGATCAGGCAGCGCTCGATGATAAACTTATAACGCTGGATGGTACACCGAATAAAAGCAGGCTGGGAGCCAATGGCATTCTGGGTGTCAGCCTGGCTGTAGCCAGAGCAGCGGCACTGTCTCTGAGGCTTCCTCTGTATCGTTATTTAGGCGGACTGGGAGCCAGGGTTCTGCCGGTGCCGATGTTCAATATTTTAAATGGCGGGGTGCATGCTAACTGGCAGGGAACTGACCTGCAAGAATTTATGATTGCGCCGGCCGGCGCTCCTTCCCTGCGTGAGGCGGTCCGCTGGGGTAGCGAAGTCTATCAGGCCTTGAAGAGCGTTCTTAAAAGTCGGGGCTATTCGACGGGAGTTGGCGATGAGGGTGGTTTTGCTCCGGCTCTCAAGAAAAATGTAGAGGCCATCGAGTTAATTGTTGAAGCCATAGAGAAGGCTGGCTATAAGCCCGGGGAGGAAGTGGCAATTGCCCTTGATGCAGCTGCCAGCAGCTTTTATGAGGACGGGTTTTATAATCTGAGGACCGAAGGCAAGAAGGTCAAAGCGGAAGAGATGGTGGAGATTTATAGAGAGTGGGTAGAAAAATATCCTGTTTTTTCCATTGAGGATGGCCTGGCTGAAGATGACTGGGAAGGCTGGAAGATTTTAAACGAGCGACTGGGCCAGAAGGTTCAACTGGTCGGGGATGATATTTTTGTCACTAATGTGCAGCGGATCAGAAGAGGCATTGAAGAAAGAGCAGCTAACTCTGTTTTAATTAAATTAAATCAAATTGGAACCTTGACTGAAACTATTCAAGCTATTGATCTGGCCCGTCAGGCGAGCTGGACAGCCATGATTTCTCACCGCAGCGGTGAAACTGTCGATAGCTTTATTGCCGATTTTTCAGTGGCCATGGGTACCGGTCAGCTCAAGACAGGAGCTCCCTGCCGTGGAGAACGGGTAGAAAAATACAATCAGCTGATGAGAATTGAAGAAGAGCTTGGCTCCAGTGCCAGTTATGCCGGCCGCCGTATTTTCCGCCAGCCGAAGGCCTGAACGGTTTTCTTAAACTGACGGGTTCTAAATTTTGACCCGGGATAGAAAGAGAAGCAGACACCGGCCGGTGTTGGATTCAATCTCTATCACCCCTGGTAGAGCCAGATCTGATGGACCGGGATGCTTTGAACAAAAAGAGAAATGTTATAGCTTCCAAACAGGTGGCTGTTATTTTTATTTAGATTCTGAGCTGTTTATTTTATACTGCTCATTAAGGCGGAGACAATGGAAAAGAAAGAAATAACGGGCTGCTTGATTTTGATTCTGGTCAGCCTGGCTTTTCTGACTTCTGGCCTTGAGGCTCAGAACCGGAAGGGAAGAGTCCGCGTAGTTTCAGAACAGGCCAATATACGGCTCAAGCCGGATATCAGCAGTGAGATGTTGTTTCAGGTGCCAGAAGGCACTGAATTTCAGGTTGAAAAAAAAGAGGGCGAATGGTTTTTGATTTTGTTTGACAGAGCTGATGGCAGCCAGGGCAAGGGCTATATTCATGAAAGCCTGGTAGAGGTGATAACTCCAGCTGGAGGTGAGCAGGTTTCGCCGGTGAAAAAGGAAAAAGCGGCTGAAACCCGCCCGGCCGAGTCAGCCCGAGAGGTTAAAAAACCTGAAGCCAGGACCGATGCCACCCAGAAAACCGCCGCGAGTGGAGTTACCGTCGCTTCAGTTTTGAAAAAAATGTCTCTATCTGTTCACGGATTGCTGACTTATCTTTCACCCTCTGATTTAAACCAGGCAGCAGAAGGTGTGACCAATTATTATTATCAGACTTTCGGTTATGATCGACAGGCTGATCTGACCGGACTTCATTTTGGCGCTGGTTACGGACTCGACTTATTTTATAAATTATATCACGGCTTATATATTGGTCTGGGTTTTGATTATTACCAGCCTTCTAAAAGTAACAGGGCGAATTTTACCACCAGCGGGACAAATTATCTGATCTGGACAAAGGTTGGAGTGAAGGATTTACCTTTAAGAATTTCTTTAATGCTTCAGCCGGTGAAACGTTTTTATCTGAAAACAGGGATTGAGTATCATCTGGCTAAAGCTAATTATCTTTATTCTGTTTACCAGTCAGCTGGAACACCGGAGGAAAACTGGGCCAGCTGGACGGGACAGTCTTCCGGGCATTCTTTTGGCTGGCTGGTGGCCGGTGGGGTCAACCGGCCGGTTACTTCCTGGCTGGACTTCTTTTTAGAGGGATTTTACCGTTCGGCTAAGATTAAAAATTTTGATGGAGAAAACATCTATCTTGATTCGGACGGATTCGAGCAAAAAGAGAGCGGTAATCTTTATTACTGGCAGGTCCTGGCCTCGCCAGGCACATCTTACCCTGTTCTCTTTATCCGGGATCGGATACCGGCCGAGCCCGGCGTCCTTAACCCCCGAAAAGCTGAGATAAACTATTCTGGTTTCAGTCTCAAGGTTGGTCTGCACTTTAAATTTTAAGGCGGGTCGGCAGTCTGACGCAGTTAATTTCGCCTCAATAATTCCTGCCCCTTTTTGTTCTGGCGTTGCTCAGTGTTACGTTTTAGAATTATGTAATATTTCTGGTAGCCGGTACTATTCTTCGAATTTATAGCCGAGGCCTCTGACACTTTGAATAAGTGAGGCCAGCTGTCCCAGTTTCTGCCGCAGATGGCGGATATGAACATCAACTGTTCTGGTGACCACCACTTTCTCCTGGCCCCAGAGATGATCTAAAATTTCATCCCGGGTAAAAACCCGGCGCGGTCTGGAGGTCAGCAATTCCAGAATCTTAAATTCAGCCAGAGAGAGCTCTATCGGCTGGCCGTAAACTTGAACTTCATGTTTTTCGGAATCAATGACCAGCTTTCCATTAGCCAGGATTTTTCTAGCTGAACTTTCAGCGGCTGTGGCCTGTTGGCGCCGGAGGACAGCCTTTATCCTGGCCTCGAGCTCGCGGAGAGAAAAGGGCTTGGTAATATAATCATCCGCTCCGAGCTCCAGCCCCGCTACCCGGTCAGCTTCCTGGGTTCTGGCCGTCAGCATGATGATGGGAACAGAGGCTGTTTCCGGCCTTTTTTTAAGATAGCGGCAGATCTCCAGGCCATCAGTCCCGGGAAGCATCAGATCAAGAAGGATTAAGTCAGGCGGCTCCTGGGCCACCACTTTTAAAAACTTTTCCGGCTCAGCCAGAGCTATGACTTTGAAGCCAGCTCTGGTCAGATAAGTGCGAAGAAGCTCCAGGATATCTTCTTCATCATCCAGAACGGCTATAGTTCTGATCATCGAAACTATTCCCTTGATACCTTTATACGATTTTAGTCAGCCATTGTCTATTTCAACTTGTAAGCTTATTTTTTGTCTGATTCGATAAAATAGAGGAGGTTATCCCTGGCCCCTGGGGAAACAGTCCTGTCGGTTCCCCCGTCTAAAAAGCCGGTTCTTGAAAGGAGGTCCAGGAGATATCTCCTCCTGGTTGCATACTGAATGCCAACAAAGCCAGGCAGAGAGCAGAGCGAGCGTTGGCAGGGGACATCAAGTCCCCTTCAGGGTATTCGGGTTCTCTCTGCTACTGGGGCATCAGGATAACCTCCTCCACCTCTATCAGGAATCACAGATTTAGAGATACTTACTTCTAACCCTCAGGATGGGCCTCTAATGGCTGGAGCCGGAAGTCAGCAGATGCTTGATAAACTCTCCCCGGACTAAATAATAAGCTTCTTCAGCTATGTTCTTAGCCAGATCTCCTATTTTTTCCAGGTGCCGGCTCAAGAGGATGAAAAAAACAGCCAGGGGCAGGTCTATCTCTTTTTTATTGACCCGGTCCAGGTACTTATTCATGACCAGGGTTTTAAGGTCATCGACAAAAACGTCAAGGCCGATGGTCTGGCTGGCCAACCTGTCTTCTTTCTGGAGATAGGCCTCAATAGCTAAGGTTAACATTTCCTTTACTCTGGAAACCATTTCATAAAGTTCGGCCGGGAGTTTTACCGGTAGAAAAGCCCTGACTTCCTCCAGTCGCTGAACAAGATTCAGGCACTGATCAGGAATTCTCTCCAGCTCATGGGCGATGTTCATTGAGGCGAGAAGGAAGCGGAGGTCAACAGCTACCGGCTGATAGCGGGCCATCAGGGTGGAGGCCTTGTCCTGAATCCCGTTTTCCAGCAGGTCAGACTCCTTTTCCAGCCGAACTATTTCAGTCCTCAAAGATAGATCCTGTTCTGTTAATAACTGGCTGGAAGTATCCAGTACCCGCCTGGTTATTCCCGCCAGATAAGCCACTTTTTCCTTGAGCTCATTTAATTCCAGATCAAAGGTTCTTTCGGTCATTTTTATTTTCCAATCAGCCAAATCTTCCGGTTATATAATCTTCGGTCAATTTATTGGCGGGGTTGGTAAAAATTTTATCAGTCCGGTCAAACTCAACGAGTTCCCCCAGCCAGAGAAAAGCCGTAAAATCAGACACCCGGGCTGCCTGCTGCATATTGTGAGTGACAATGACCACCGTGTAATTCTTCTTAAGTTGATGGATCAGCTCTTCGACCTTGGAGGTGGCGATCGGATCTATGGCTGAACAGGGCTCATCAAAAAGAATAATCTCTGGCTCGACGGCCAGAGTCCGGGCAATGCATAACCTCTGCTGCTGGCCGCCGGACAGCTTCAAGGCATTCTGCTCTAAACGGTCTTTGATCTCTTCCCACAAAGCTGCTTGCCGCAGACTTTTTTCAACGACTGTTTCCAGCGAAGCCTTACTCTGGTGATGGCCAATGGTTAAGCCATAAGCAACATTATCAAAAATTGATTTAGGAAAAGGATTTGGTTTCTGGAAAACCATGCCTACCTTTTTGCGCAGAGCGACTAAATCAATATCCCGGTCGTAAATATTCTCATCATCTATTAAGATTTTGCCTTCCACCCTGGCTTCTGGAATGAGGTCATTCATCCGGTTAAGAGCCCGGATAAAAGTGGATTTGCCGCAGCCGGAAGGGCCGATAATGGCTGTGACCTGATTTTCCGGAATGGCCAGGCTGATACTTTTCAGAACCTGTTTCTGACCATAATAGAGATTCAGATCTTCCACCAATATTTTTGGCTTATAAACTGTATTGATATCCGTCTTGTCCATGATCAATTTTTCCACTTTCGCCTGAGTCTTGACCTGATGATAACTGCTGTCAGGTTAAAAAGAATCACAAAGACAATGAGAACCAAAGAGGTCCTATAGGCTAAGGACTTAGCTCTGTCCAGAGAATGATGCTGGGTAGCCATGACATAAAGATGATAGGGAAGAGCCATAAACTGGTCTTTTAAGGAAGCAGGCAGAAACGGCAGGTAGAAGGCTACGCCGGTAAACATGATTGGAGCCGTTTCACCGGCGGCTCTGGCCAGACCGAGGATAGCTCCGGTCAACATGCCCGGGATCGAATAGGGTAAAACATTGGTTCGAATCATCTGCCATCTGGTGGCCCCCAGGGCCAGGGCACCTTCTCGGTAAGAGTCGGGGACGGTTTTCAGTGCTTCTTCGCTGGCGGTAATTGTCCAGGGTAAAGTCAATAAAGCCAGAGTTAAGCCCGCAGACAGAACTGAGGTGCCCAGCTTCAGCAGGTTGACAAACAGGATGACTCCGAATAGGCCATAGACCACTGACGGTACCCCGGCCAGATTCCTGATCGACAGCCTGATCAACCTGGTCAGCCGGCCCGCCCGGGCATATTCATTGAGATAGATAGCAGCTGCCATACCCAGAGGAACGGAAACGGCAGCGGTAATCAGGGTCACCAGGAAAGTCCCAAAAATAGCCGGGAAGATACCGCCTTCAGTCATGCCCTTCCTGGGAGCCTGGCTTAAAAATTCCCAGGAAATGACTTTGGACCCATGGCTCAAAACATCGTATAAAAAATAGATGAGAACAAACAAGACGAGATAAACAGAGAGCCGGAGAGCCAAAAAGCCCAGAAACTGAGTGAGCTGGCTCTTAGAGTTCTTTCTGCTTTTTCTGACCGAAGTTGTCACTGGAGTTTCCTCTTCTGCTTTTCCAGAATGACGTCAGCCGACAGGTTGATGAAAAATGTTATCAGGAAAAGAACCAGTCCAAGAGCAAAGAGAGCGTAATAATGAGTTGAGAAAAACGGGACTTCCCCCAGCTCGATAGCAATGTTAGCGGTCAGGGTTCTAACTGATTGAAGAAAACCATGAGGGAAAGCCCGGGCATTACCAGTAGCCATCAGAACCGTCATGGTTTCACCCATGGCCCGTCCCATACCCAGCATTAAGGAAGCAATTATGCCGGAGGCCGCCGCCGGGATTTTTACCTTAATCAAAGTCTGCCAGACATTGGCACCTAAAGCCAGGGAAGCTTCAGAGTAGGCGGCCGGGACGGCATTCAGTGAATCCTCAGAAATACTGATGATGGTGGGCAAAGCCATGATAGCCAGAAGCAGGCTGCCATTGAGAGCATTCAGCCCGTTACTGAGGTTGAAAATTCTGGCCAGAGAAGGGCCGACCAGGTTCAGACCAATAAAACCAACAACCACCGAAGGTATAGCTGCCAGCAATTCGACTATTGGTTTGACAATTTCTCTTACCCGGGGAGAAGCTACATCGGAAAGATATGAAGCCACAGCTACTCCCAGGGGGAAGGCTATAATCATAGCTCCGATGGTGATCATAACTGTGCTGGCCAGCATGGACAGAAAGCCATATTCGGGTTTTTCAGGCGAAGTCGGATCCCAGCGGGTCGAGGTCAGAAACTCCTTAAAACCAATCTCTTTGAAAGCCGGAACCGAAGTGTAAAGAAGAAGGGCCAGAATACCGGCCAGGATGAGAATGGCCAGCATCCCGCTGGCCTGAAAAAGCCGGTGAATGAAGCTCTCTCTTAGATCTCCCAGGATGCCCTTCTTCTTGACCGATCTCATTTTCTTACTGCCTTGACGATAAGCTTATCTTAAATTCTTCTCGTTCTGTTCTATTAAGTCTTTTCCGATCCGGAAGAAGCCTTCTCTTTCGACGATGGCCTGGCCTTCCGGGCTGAGTTCAAACTGGAGAAACTGACTGACTGCAGCTGAAGGTTTCCCGTTAGTGGATTGATAGAGCGGCCGGGAAATAGCGTATTTAGCTGAATAGACTGCATCTTTATCAAGTGGTGAATATTCAGGGGAATTTTCATCTTTTTTGATTTTTAAAACTTTTATTCCTTTTCTTAACTGGCCCTGCTCATCATAAACATAACCAACTCCCACGTAACCAATACCAGCTGCATCCTGGGTGACCGCTTCTATAATCTGGGCGTTACCATTCATTTCTTTTACTTCCGGGGAATAGTTCTTATTGTTCAAGACATGTTCCTGCAGGAAAGAATAGGTGCCGGAGTTGGACTGTCGGCCGTAGAGTGAAATTTTCCCGTCCGGCCCGCCCAGAACTTTCCAGTTTTTTATTTCACCGCGGAAAATTGAACCAACTTGAGCCATAGTTAAGGTGTCAATCGGGTTTTTCTCATTGACCACGATGCTCAGGGCGTCAACGGCGATGGCAAAAATTCTGGGTCTAACGCCTTTTTCATAGGCCAGGTCTAACTCTGATTTCTTCCAGTCGCGGGAATGGTTGGCCAGGTCACAGGTGCCGTTGATAATGGCGGTGAGGCCAGTCCCCGAGCCGCCACCCACTACAGCCAGAGCGGTGCCCGGGTTTTTGTCCATGTATTCTTCGGCCAGAATCTGGACTAAGTTGACCATAGTATCGGAACCTTTTATCTGAACCATTTTTCTCTGGGCTGAGGCCGGTGAAACCAGAAAAACAGCTAATAGAATCAGACTCAAGCCGGCAGTTAAAAGCCGGGCCACCGGGTTCTGGTGTTTTTTGATTTTAGATTGTCTTTTCATGTTTTTCTCCTTTTTAAATCATGATTAAAAAGCCATCATAAAAGTCAGATTAAAAACTACATCATCTTTTTTGGCCGGGTCAGTGTAGTTGTAGAACCAGATATTGGGCTGAATCTTGAGACTGCTGTGGAGCGGAGCCCAGTCCAGGCCAGCCAGGCCTAAATTGATTTCATCCTGAGAGAGTTTGTTATTTGGCTCATAACGGTCAAAGCGGGCAAAGACATTGAGTTTATCCTGAATAACTGTATAGCGGCCAAAAATTGAATAACCGGTTCGATCATAGACTTCATCAATATTGACTGTATTGAGATCATTGCGGTAAACGAAATATTCAGCCCCGACCACCAGCTTCTTAATTGCTTCGAGGTAAAGATCGCCCTTATAAGTCAAAGCCTTAGCTCCTGCTGCCTGTTTTTCATAATCAGCGTAACCAACAACGGACAGGCCGGGCAGGGGAATAAGCTGAATCTGGCCCATGAGTTTCTTGTATTTATCGCCTTCCGGATGGGAATAGCCAGCTCCGTTGGTTACCATGAAGCCATAGCGCAAGGGCCTGGCGATTTTCCCGGCCAGGCTGACACCCAGATCAGCACTGGAGGCATCAATGTCTTTGCCGGTAACATCTTTAAAATTGTCGAGCAGGGTCTTGGCTACACTGCGGTAACCCCAGCGGTCCTCAGCCAGTTTAAAAGTGAGGGTATCGGCCATTCCGACTTTGATATCTGAGTTGGGAATTATGTCAGTCAGCTGAAAGTAGAGATGTTTGACAAACGGCCTGAACTTATCATCATTTTTTCCCTGAGCATCGGTTGCTTTGACATATTCTCCATCGAAGGTTAGCCGGAAGCTTAAGTGGTCGTTAATTTTGTTGTCGTAACGGAAATAAGCCCGGCGGAAGGTGAAAAAATTGTTTTTAAAAGTCTCATTGCCAGCCGGATTGGTAATCGGTCCCTTATTGGATAGATAATAAGTATAATCAAGGTAGATAGTGGTTGAAAACTTTTGCTGGGCTTGCGCCTGGCTCGTTCCTAATCCCAGCAGGCCAATAGCCAGAACCAGGAGCCAGCCAGTCAGAGCCGGCTTTCTGCCTCTTTTAATTTTTCTTCTTAAATTCATTTTTCCTCCTGATCATGAGATTTTGAGCCGAGACTTTGACCGGCGCCTGGCCAGGTCTCAAGCTTTTTCAGATGGAAAGTATAAATGGCGAAAATAAAGAAAGAGTGAAAAAAGTGTTAATTCCGGGTTAATTTTTCTGCGGCCAGGGACTTTAATGGGAAAAACCGGGGATGGCTTTCTCCACTAGGCCCTCGAGAACTTCTAAAGAAATGAGATGGTTTCTGGCCTGAGCAGTGAGCTTCATTTAAAAAAAGACGGCTATTTGCTATAATAAATACCTTAACTAAGGACTTTCAGCTGATGTGTGGTGTAATCGGTATCTGGGCCAATGACGAAGTCTTCCATGATCTTTATCAGGGCTTGTTATCTATTCAGCACCGGGGCCAGGATGCAGCCGGCATCATAACTTACGACGGTAAGTTTCATGAGAAAAAAGGTGGTGGCCTGGTCATGGATATTTTCGGCCCGGAAGAAGCCTCTCAGTTAAAAGGCAATATTGGCATCGGACATACCCGTTATCCGACTGTCGGCGGCGGCGGCCAGGAAGATGCCCAGCCTTTTATGCTTAATTCTCCCTTTGGCATTATCCTGGCTCATAATGGCAATGTGGTTAATTACCGGCAGCTGAAAAAAGAGCTGTTTGAAAAGCATCAGCGCTTGCTTAACTCCGAATGTGATGCTGAGGTTATTCTGAATATCTTTGCTCAGGAGCTCGAAGAACAGCGGATCAAAGCCATCACGCCTGAAAATATTTTTAAAGCTGTAGCCGGTGTTTACCGCCGGGTTAGAGGCAGTTATTCCACAGTAGCTTATATTGCTGAACAGGGTCTGGTCGCCTTTCGTGACCCCTATGGCATCAAGCCTTTGAGCTTTGGCCGGCGGAAAGACGGCCTGCTACCATCTTATGCTTTCGCTTCAGAGACAGTCAGCCTTAACCTGATGGGTTTTGACGATATCGAACATGTCGAAGCGGGTGAAGTTATTTTTATCGATCGGAACCGCCAGCTCCATCGGCGGCGAATAGTTCAGAAAAAACATACTCCCTGTCTTTTTGAGTGGGTTTATTTTGCCCGACCAGATTCAGTAATTGACGGAGTGAATGTCTATAAGAGCCGGGTCAATCTTGGACGGCTGCTGGCCGGCGAGATTAAAAAGAAAAATTTAGACATTGAGGTGGTGGTGCCGGTGCCTGATTCTGCCCGGGATGCAGCCATTGAAATTGCCCGGCGGCTGAAGCTTAAATACAGTGAAGCCCTGGTCAAAAACCGATATATCGGCCGGACTTTTATCATGCCGGCCGAGGCCAAAAGGCAGAGTTCTGTCCGGCAGAAGCTGAATCCGATCTGCTCGGAAATTGAAGGCAAGAAAGTTCTGCTGGTTGATGACAGTATTGTTAGAGGGAACACCTCCCGGGCGATTGTCGAAATGATCCGGGAATGTGGAGCAGAAAAAGTCTATTTTGCTTCTTACTCGCCTCCTCTCCGCTATCCGTGTGTCTACGGGATAGACATGCAGACCAAAACCGAGTTTGTGGCCAGGGATGCGGATGAAAAACTGGTGGCCCGCCGCATCGGTGCCGATGAGGTCATTTACCAGACCCTGGACAATCTGAAAAGAGCCATCAGGATGGAAAATCCAAAATTAAGATATTTCTGTGCGGCCTGTTTTGACGGTCAATATCCAACCGGGGATGTGACGCCTGAGCTTCTTAAATCAATAGAAGAGGAGAGAAAACTCATTCAGGAAAACCAGCTGGAACTTGACATAAAAAAGACTAAATAAGTCCACGTTGCCAGCCATTGGCGATATTTAGATTTCTTCTCGCCAGTAATTTAGAACATCAAGAAGTGATTGCTTTAAATTGATCTGCGGTTTCCAGCCAGTTAGTTTTACCAGTCGATTAATATCGGCCAGAAGAATAGGTGGATCGGCCGGTCGAAAGCGCTTCTCTTCGGTTTCAACAACAATCTTGGCCCTGGTCATACCAAGTAAAATTTTCAATATCTCATTTCCGAACCAGGCCTGACCTGAACCAAGATTGTAAGCTTCCCCGTCCTCTCCTTTTTCTGCGACCAGCCAGAGAGCCCGAACCAGGTCCCTGACATCAGTGTAATCTCTCTTATTTTCCAGATTGCCGGCATAAAGAATTGGATCCTTTTTCTTTTTTTCTATCTCAGCGATTTGTTTGGCCAGGCTGGAGATAAAATAATATTCAGGCAGTCTGGGACCAATGGTGCTGAAGAGGCGGGCCCTGACTATTCTTAAATTATGACTTTTAAAATATTGAAAACCAAGCAGGTCCTGAGCTGCCTTGCTGACTCCGAAGGGACTAAGAGGTCTGAACTGAGAGTTTTCTTTCATCGGTAGTTCATCGGCTGAAGACAGACCATAAGCTTCGCCAGCGCCAGCTATGACCACCCTGGGATTAAGGCGGAGCTCTTTTATCGCTTCGAGTAAATTTATTGTGCCCACCAGGTTAACTTCTACTGTTCTGGCTGGCAAACTCCAGGAAAAAGAAGGTGCAGTCTGACCGGCCAGATGAAAAATTAGATCCGGTCTGATTTCGTCCAGAGGGCTAAGTAAGGAACTGAATTCCATCAAATCGGCGGTATAACACTTGACCTGGCCGGAAATTTTTTTAAGATTAGCGAGAGAAGAGCGCAACCTGATTAAACCATAAAGCTGGGGCTGGTTTAGATTAGAGTTCAAATATTCTGCTAAATGACTGCCGATAAAGCCTGAAATGCCTGTTATCAGGACTCGCATGCTATCTCCCACGCCAATTATGTTTAACTTATTTCAGTTGGATTTTACAATGTCTTATAGCTTTTTTCGTTGTACCTGTCAAATTCAGTCCAGAAAAATATCTGACGTAGCCGTTCAGAAATGCTTGTTATCATCATGGCAAAGCGCACTGATTTCATTCCAGACCAGGTCTCAAAAAGCAAATCCACCCAGAAAATCCGAGCTGCGGCTGATATTCCCCAGCCCGACAGAAAACCTGAACTGGGTTTCTGGTTTGAGCCGGTAGTTGAAGATTCTGAGGTCCAGTCCGAAGTCCAGGCACTGATAATGATAAGTACAGGATAGGCCGGCATAGATGATTTTTTTGAGCAGGACATCATATTCGATCTGACCCTTAAAATCCAATCTGGCCGGTAAACGAAAACCTGACTGAAAACCAACCTGATGACTGCGGAAAAAACTGTCAGCAGCGAGGATTTGGTAGCTTTTAGACCAGTTCAACCCGAAGAAGAAATGGTCTTGGGGGGCACCATAATTGGCACTTAATCTGAAACTAAAAAAATTGTTTTCGTAGGTATTATAATCAGCTCCAAGATCCAGGCTAAACTTTGTCTGAAAGTAAAACCGCAAAAACCCATTAACGGGGGCCAGATGTCTTTCGGGATTCTGAGGGTAATATAATTTAAGGCGGCTGACAGCCGGATCAAAATAATAAATCTGAGATAGTCCCAAAGTTACTATTTCCCGACTGGTTTCACCATCTTTAAGCAGGAGGTGCTGCGTAAATCCATATTTTAAATCGTTATGACGGAAAAAGCCCAAAGGACTGATGATCCGCGAAGAAATATCCTCATTGAGCGGGGTGTCATAGTTGTAGGAGCAAAAAGGGACAATCAGATGTTTTAGATATGGTTCCCTACCCCGGAAAAAGATTTTATAGAGGACAGGTCCTTCCAGGTTGAGGCCAAGCTGACCCTGGGCGGTGAGGAGAGGCTCATTTTCTCTAACTGCCGTACCAGGTGCATAGCTCTGGAAATAGCAGGTAAAAAGACCTGTAGTGGAAATAGACAGGTTTAAAAAGGGTGCCGGCGCCAGAGGCAGGTTTAAAGTTGGCCGAAAAAAGGCCTGTCCCAGAGAAAAACTGGTGGCTGGCTGGTTTTCATTCTGATAAGAATAGTCCCAGTTGCTCAACCCGGATTCCCAGGAAAGGAAGACCTGAGAGAAAAGCCGGTATTTTAGCAGATTAAAATTGAGCTGGGGTAAATAGGTGGAGGTAACTTTCTGGCCACTGGTCGGGAAATAAGTTTCAAACCGGGAGGTCCTCAGATTAAAGTTAAAATAAGACCAGTTTTTGGTCAGATTAAGCTGATAAGAGCGGTTGTTGGTGGTGGACAGGCTAAAGTTATTCTCATATTCCTTTAAAAAATCAAAGGAACTTGAATAATCGGCCTGTCCGTTAAACTGGAAACCACCTGGTAAGATTTGCTGATGGGTCCAGCGGATTAAATAACCAGGGTCCCGCCGCTCGGAGCCAGGCTGGCGCTTGAAAAAAAAAGCATAGGCTCTGACCTCCCCCCTGGTTTTACTCCTGAGAAGATAGCTGTAATCTAAACCGGTTCCGATCCCCTGGTTGGAATAATAATCGGCGGTTAGAGTAGCTTCCCGGTTCCTGGCCAGCGCCCAGTAGAAGCTCTGGCTGATGGTCAAGCCCTTGACCTGATTGTAACCGATCTCAGGGATGAGAAAGCCGCTGGCTCTTTCTTTTAAAGGATACTTCAGGTAGGGAAGATAGAATAAAGGGATTTTTTTTATGGAAAATACAGCCTTAGACATGGAAACATAGTCACCAGGTTTTAATTCGGCCTGTTTAAAACTGAAAGACCAGCGGGGCACAGGCTGATTACAGGTGGTCAGCCAGGCTTGTTCTAGATTCAGAATATTACCGGATTCCTGGCTGATTTTTCTGGCTCCAAATAACAGGCTGGGGCGCGACATAGCCTGAACTTCTTCGAGCTGGGCTTCTCTGGTTTTGAGATTATAGGTCAGCCGCTCACAGTTGACGACTTCAGATGGCAGTTGCAGACAAACCTGTCCTTCCGCCAGCAGATCATAAGTAGCCGTATTGAGCTGGAGGCGGTTGCAAAAAAGGATCAGATCCTCAAAATGAAGTTCTACCTGGCCTGAGGCCAGAATCATATCCCCTTTCTTTTCCTGGTAGGCGGCCAGGACGCGAACTGTTTCGGTCAAAGGGGAAGGAGAGTCCGGCTGTTGAGCTGGCAAATAGAATGCAGGGCCGGTTAATAAGAAAAAAAAGATAATAGCAGGCAAGAATATTCGTTTCATGCCCGGTAATTTATTTAATTTATCTCGAATCATCTGTTGACTAATATACAATTGCCTTTGAGTTAAAAACAAGGCAAAGGTCTGATAGGACAAAGAAAATATAGCCTTGCCGGTTGAAAACCGACCCCTGATTGTGCTAAAAAATAAATGAATTAGCAGGATCTAAAGAGAGTTGAAAGGGAAAAAAGCAGTATTAATTATCAGCCAGGTTGTTTTATTCCTGGGACTCTCTCTGGGGTGGGTGGGAACAGCCAAGGCTGAGACCTGGAAAGCCAGAGAACTGCGTCTGGCCGCGGAGCGAGCCGCCTGGAAGTTTGGACCTCTAAAATTGCAGCCGGCTATCCTAATTAAAGATGCTGGTTATGATTCAAATATCTATTATCAGCCAGAAGCGGTCTCTGATTACTGGCTGACCGCTGGCCCGGCTTTTGATGCCTATGTGGTGGCCAGAAGAAGACTGATCGTCCATGTTTTTGAATCTCCGCAGTATGTTTTTTTCTTTAACACTAAAAGGGAAAGAACCTGGAATAATTATCTCAACGGTGATGTTTCTCTCAGTTTCAATCGGTTCTTGCTGACTGTTGGAGGCAGCCTGAATAACGCCCGGGAACGCTGGAGTACGGAATTGGACATCAGGCCGAGAAGAAAAGAAAAAAGCGGCTTTATCTCTTTGCTTTATCAGAAATCATACCGGCTATCTTTTGAATTTACAGCCCGAACCGTTGATTATACCTATGAAAGCCTGGAATATGATTCGGTCAATATCAATGAGAGGCTAAGCCATTATGAGGATTATTTAAGCGGCCGGATTTATTATCGGCTTAATCCGAGAATTCAGTTTTTTGTCGAGGGACAAAAGGGTTCGTATGATTTCAAGAATCCGCTTAATCCTGGAGATTCCCGCAGCCAGGCGGTTTATTCAGGCTTTCAGTTTTCTCCAACCGGCCGTATTCGTGGTCAGATCAGGCTTGGTTATAAGTCGTTTGAGACGCTCGACGCAGAGACCCCTGACTATCAGGGGCTGGTGGGGGATACTACTGTCAGCTGGCAGATTATGAGGCCCATTGTTCTAAGAGGTAGTTATCAGCGGGATATACACTTCTCTGTCTGGTCTTATAGCCCATACTATACCGGGACCACCTGGTCGGCCGGGCCGTCATTTTATATTTTCAGAAAAAAATTCCGGCTTGACTATACCTATAGTCAAACAAGAAATAAATATCCTCTGGGGGAAACACCGGACAGTCCGCCACGTCTGGATCGTTATACTTTAAATTCTGTGGCTGTTTATTATAAAATAGGAAAAACGGCTGGAATCGGTATTACTGCCGGCAGCTGGAAAAGAGAAATAAATGTCCTTAACTGGGATGCTGACAGAAAATTTATTGGCCTTAATTTAACCTATGATTTTTAATTTAAAAATTTATATACTCAGATAAAGGGAGAATCAATGGAAAGAAATCGATCGGCTGCCCTGTGTTTTCTAGCCCTTCTGGTGCTCATCGCCCTTGTTGTCTCTGGCGGTGCTCAGCAAGCTGTCCAGATCAATGGCAGCCAGGAAGAAAGTCAAATAAACGGACGCGATTATTTCATCAGAGAATATGTCATTGGTCCCAGGGATCTACTGGAAATAAAAGTGTTCGAGTTACCGGAATTTGATCATACAGTCAGAGTGTCAGAAGATGGCTCCATCACCCTGCCACTCCTCGGCAATGTCCAGATTGGTGGCCTGACCAAAGATAAAGCTGAAGAAAAGCTATCCGGGTTGCTGGAAAAATATGTTAAAAAAGCGCAGGTCTCAATTTTTATAAAGGAATATCAAAGCAGCCGGGTAGCTATTATTGGGGCCGTGGAAAAACCTGGTATGTATGAGCTGGTCGGCAGGCAAACTCTGCTGCAGATGATCTCTCAAGCCGGCGGTTTCAAGGATACAGCTGCTAATGAGATATATGTGTTGAGGGAAGGCCAGGATGGCACAACTGCTTCCATCAGCATCGATCTCGAAGAGTTGCTGATTAACGGCAATCAAAATCTTAATATCCCCGTTCAGCCCAATGATGTGATTAACGTTCCGGTTGATAAATTAATTAATATCTATGTCTTTGGTGAGGTCAAGCAACCGGGTGCTCTGCAGGTCAAGATGTCAAAGAAGATCACCCTTCTTCAGGCTATTGCCCAGGCTGGGGGTTTAAGCGAGAATGCAACCAAAAGAGGAGTGACCATTAAAAGAAGGGATAAAAGTGGCAAGGAAATTAATATCACTGTTAACCTTAATGATATTATCAAGGGCAAGAAGAAAGATATTCCCCTGCAGGAGGGAGATGTGGTTATAGTCAAACAGAGCATTTTCTAAAGCGGGGAGATTAGAATGGAACAACGAGGCATGAGATGAACGAAAATAATGTCGAGCTGGAAGCAGTCGAAGGTGGAGAAATTGATTTAAGAAAGTACATCGATATCATCATCCGCCAGCGCTGGATAATCATTTCAGTCACGGTCATCGCCATGGTCATCACTCTCCTGGTGTCGTTCACCATGAGGCCGGTTTACACCGCCAGGGGAACCGTCATGATTGAAAAAGAACCGAATATTCTGAGTTTCGAAGAGATTTTTCAAGTCGAAACTTTTCGGGATGATTATTTTCAAACCCAATATAAACTCTTACAAAGCCGCAGTCTGGCCGAAAGGACGATTGAGAAACTGAAGCTCTGGCAAAAAGAGGAATTTTCTGGTAGGAAACCGGCAACAGCCGTGAATTGGAATGAACCTGTTTTCCGGCGGAAACTAATTGATGAATTTCTTAGCCGGCTGGAAGTAAAGCCCATCAGGATGACCAGGCTGGTGGAAGTGGCTTTTAAAGCCCATGACCCACAGCTGGCCGCTGACTGCGTCAATACCCTTTTTGATTGCTTTGTGGATATGAATATAGAGACCAAATACGAAGCTACCGAGCAGGCCACTGAGTTTTTGAGCCAGCAAATTGAAGACCTGAAAAGGGAAATAAGCCAGAAAGAGCAGGAACTTCAGAACTACGGCCAGGAGAAAGATATCGTCATCTTGAGCGATAAGGAAACGACCATCCTGGATAAATTGAACGAGGTTAATAAAGCTCTAACTGAAGCTCAAATTGATCGGGTGCGCAAAGAAGCCTATTATAACGAAATCAAAAACGCCAATCCCGATTACATTCCGGAGGCCATTAATAATCCTTTAATCCAGAGGCTAAGAGAGGACTATCTAAAACTCAGCCGTGAATATGCCAAAATGCAGGAGCAATTCCAGCCTGATTATCCAGAGATGCAAAGACTCAAGGCTGAGCTGGACACCGCTCGTGATTTGTTGAAAAATGAAACGGAAGGGTTGGTCAAGGCTGCTTATTCCGAGTATCAGGCAGCTCTCAAAAAAGAAATATCGCTGAAAGAACTCTTTGAGCGCCAGAAAGATGAAGCTTTCCGTCTTAATTCCAATGCAATCCTCTATAACAGCCTCAAAATTGAACTTGAAAATAAAAAGAGCCTGCTTGAATCCTTACTGAAAAGGCAGAGCGAGACAGGGGTGTCCGCCCGCTTAAGAGGATTAAGAACCTCTAACATCAGGGTGGTGGACCGGGCGGATCTGCCAGTTAACCCTTCTAGTCCCAAGAAGCTAAGAAATCTGCTGCTGGCTCTCTTCCTGGGGCTTTTTGGTGGAGTTGGCCTGGCTTTTGTTATGGAATACCTGGATAATACAGTGAAAAGCGCTGAAGAAATCGGACGTTATACCGGCCTGCCCACCCTGGGTGTTGTGCCGGTGTTTGGCGATGATGCCAATCAAGGGTATGGCTATTATGCTTACGGGCGACAAAAAGGCGGAGGAAAGAGCGAGGGGAAAAAGGAGGAAAGCGAAAAGTTTAAAAATATCGAACTGATTGTTCACTTTGCCCCAGAATCAACTTTTGCCGAGAACTATCGTTCTCTGCGGACAGCCCTGCTTCTTTCCAGCCCTCAGAGCAGTCTTAAAACCATCATGGTGACCAGTCCTCTACCTGAGGAAGGCAAATCAGCTACCATTTCCAATCTGGCTGTCAGCCTGGCTCAGACCGGCAAAAAGACTCTCCTCATAGATGCTGATCTCAGGCGGCCAAAACAGCATCAGATCTTTAAAATGAAAAACCATGAAGGGTTGACCAGTTACCTGGCTCTGGATTTACCTCTGGAAAAATTGATCAGGCCAACGATAGTGCCATCACTCTATTTGATTAATTCAGGGCCGATTCCGCCCAATCCAGCTGAACTTCTGGGTTCGGACAAGATGGCCGGTCTGCTGTCTTCTTTAAAGAATCAATTTGACTTTATATTGATTGATACTCCTCCCATTTTGACTGTGACCGATGCTCAGATTGTCGGGAAATTAGTAGATGGCCTGGTACTGGTGGTACAGGCTGGCAAAACTCCGCGCGATGCGCTGGTGCAGACCAGAGAATTAATTGATCTCCTTAAGCTTAGAACTTTTGGGGTAGTGGTTAATGGTCTCAATCTTGATAGTCATGGCTATTATTACCGACACTATTACCGCCATTATTATAGGGAATACAGAGGCTAACCGATGATCGACCTCCACTGTCACCTACTACCTGACTGGGACGACGGGCCGGAGTCTTGGGAAGAGGTTGACCAGATGATGGCCCTGGCGGCTGAAGATGGGATTGAAGCTATCTGCATAACTCCTCACTATTTGCGTTTTTCCAGGCACGGGAACAATCCGGATATTCTGCGGTCGAAATTTGAAGAATTTTTTGAAAGGTATAAAGACGAAAAAAGAATCAGGTTTTATCGCGGGGCAGAAGTATTCGTTCATCCGGATATAATCAAGCATGTAAAGCGAGAAAACCTCAGTCTGAATGGCAGCGAATATGTATTTGTCGAATTTCCGTCTGATCAGGTGCCAGCCGGGACCAAGGATCTATTTTACCGGATGATGCTGGCTGGTCTGACTCCGGTCATCAGTCATCCGGAAAGAAATGCTGTTTTTGGTAGCCAGCCCGAGCTTCTGTATGATCTAATTGGCCGTGGTTGTCTGGCTCAGATCACAGCCATGAGTCTGACCGGGCAGTTTGGTTCAGCTGTCTATAAAAGATCAGAATTGTTTTTAAAAAATAACCTGGTGCAATTCATAGCGACTGATGCTCATGATTCCAAAAAAAGGAAGCCGGTGTTAAGCAAGGCAGTCAAGATGGCCGCTTCACTGGTGGGAAAAGAAAAAGCCCAGGCCATGGTCAATGATATTCCTCTGGCTATTCTTAACAATGAGGTCATTCCGGATTGGGGTTCTCCTCTCAGGCCGGGCAAAGGCAGGCGGAGATTCTTCATTTTAGGCAGAAGATAAAAATACTTGATTTTTTAAAATTTAGTTGTTATATTTGCTTTAAAGGGAGGTCAAAATGCTCCGAAAAGAAATTTTTCGTTCCCCGGCCTTGCTGGCTCTGACTATTTTCTCTTTCACGTTGATCATGCTGCCAGTAGAATCTCTGGCTCAATCCACAGCCCCGGCTGGCTCGCTGGTCGGCTTTATCTACGGCAGTGATATGAAGACACCGGTTCAAAACGCAGTGGTCAAGATTCGCAATCTGGACAATGGCCAGGAATATGCTTCTGGTCCGACTGATAATAGCGGTGCTTATAAGATTGGTCAGGTCAAAGAAGGCAAATATGTTCTGGGTATCAATACTCCAGATGGTGGCTACAACTTTGATTATGTCCTGGTGGTTAAGGGCGGAGAGATGGGCAAGCTATCCCTGGCCCTGAAAAGTGGTGAAGCTAAAACTTTGAGTGCTCAGGAGCAAGAACGTCCAGCCGAGAAAGAGAAAGTTTCATTCTTCAGAACACCAGCTGGCATAGCTGTCTTGATGGTCGCTACCACTGTGGCTCTCTACGGAGTCTTTAAGCTGTTGGAAGGCGAAGAAGAAGCTTCCCCCACCAAAAAATAGAGCCAGGCAAAAAGCAAAAGCTAACTGATCAGTCTCGGCGGGCTCTATAAATCAAGTTGGAAGTTTATCTTCTGCTTGTTCTTTTATTTTAGCCAGCCTTTTATATAATAAAAAATAATGAACTGGTTGTTAGTTGTTCTATGTCTTATAGCGGTTTTTTTACCCTTGCCATTTGGCGGCAATATCGAATGGGCAATTTTTGGCTTTGAACTCAGCGTCTTTATTCTTTGTTGCCTATATCTACTGGCCGGAGATAGCCTAAATTCAAAGATCCGACCTAAACCTGAAGAAAAAAAAATCATTCCTTTAATACCATGGTGTTTGATTATCATCTTTTTAATGGCTGGATTACTCCAGATCATTCCTCTGCCGGCAACCGTCATCCAGAGACTGTCTCCAGTCGGCTATAACTGGAGGCAGACACTGGTTTCCTCAGGCCTGGTCGAGCCATCCAGGCTCAAATGGCAAACCATTTCTCTATCACCGGCCGACAGTCTTTATGAGCTGGCCAAATATTTAGCTTATGGTCTCTTTGCCTGGCTGCTTGCCAGGGCTATTAATACGAAGAAAAAGGCTACGGCTTTAACTCTGACTCTGATAGGAGCGGGTGTTTTCCAGTCGCTTTATGGACTTTCTGAGCATTTTAGTGGCAGCCATCGGATATTTACCTGGGTAAATAGATACTATGCTGGCAGTGCTTTTGGTACTTTTGTCAACCGCGATCATTATTCAGCTTTTCTCGAAATGATTTTTCCCTTGAGCCTGGGTTGTTTTCTGGCCAGGGCTGATTATTTTTCCTGGCCTTCCGGACTGTCCTTAAGACAGAAAGTTGCCTGGTTTGGCCAGGAGAAATTACAAAAATCGATTCTATTTATTCTGCCGCCGCTCATCATCGGGGTTGGACTCTTTTTCTCCCGCTGTCGTTCGGGGATTATTATTTTTCTGCTGACTTTTTTCTTGATTCTTCTTTTGCTGTCTGTATCCAGTATTACTGGCAAAAGAAAGACAGAGAGAAGGCTGGTTTATACGATTATTCTGGTCGTTTTGATTGGGGTCATACTGATTGGCATCCAGCCCATCCTGGAAAGATTTACCAACCAGAAACTACTGGATGAAAGTCGCTGGCTGTATTATCAGTATACCCTTGGTTTGATAAAAGACTACCCTTGTCTGGGTTCTGGCCTCGGGACATATGTAAAAGCTATCAATCATTATCTTGGAAAAGACTTTTATGTCATTATTAATCATGCCCACAATGATTACCTGGAAATGCTGGGGGAAGCTGGCCTGATTGGTGGCGGGGCTCTAATTCTCAGCGGGTTTTTATTATTGGGGTTGGGGGTTAAACGTTATTTTAGGACCCGCGATTCGCTAACCCGCGGTATTTCTCTGGGGGCCCTGATGGGGGTGGCGGCTCTATTCCTCCACAGTTTGACCGATTTTAGCCTTAGAATGCCGGGCAATGCTGTTGTCTGGCTATCTTTGTTTGTTCTTTGCCTTAAGGTCCCGCTGCTCGGCCCAGCTCAATACTACAGCGGAGAGCGGGAAGAGGATAAAGATGACTGAGAAAGCCGAACGCAGCTCAAGAGGGAAAAAGATTTTCCTCATATTTGTCTGCCTGGCCGGTCTGACTGTATCTATCTGCTCATACCTGGGGTACTATTATTTCAATCTTTATCAGTCTGAAAGACGCACCATGCGCAGCCTGGAAAGAGACTTTGAACAATTACAGGCGCGACTGCAAAAAGCGGTTAACCGGTATCCTTCACCTGAATTTTATTTGGAGCTCGGCCGGCTGCGTTTGCTTAGAGCCATGGCAGAAATCGAATTTGGCCAGCCAGAAGAGAGTGATTTGTATCTTAGCCAGGCCTCAGAGGTTTTAAAGCAGGCTATTTATCTAAGGCCGGTTGATTACTCTGCTTTCTGGGAACTCAGCAAGGTCTATTTTCTGATGAACTATCCTTTGCCTGTATATGCTGACAAAGGCCGCCAGCTCTGCTGGGAGGCCATCAAAAGGGCTCCCCATGACGAGTTTCTCATCAGCAATGCCCTGATTGTTTTTTTTGAGCAGTGGCTCCTTCTCTCTGAGGAAGAGAAGACCAATGTTAAGCAGAAGATAAAAGATATGGAGATGGCCAATCCTGGCTTTCTTGAACGTTTTAAGAGGAAATGGCGAGCGGGGCATGGAGATGAGACAGAACTGGCTTCCTACCTTGGCGAATTAGGCTTTTAGTCTGTAAATCATTTATTCTTTCACAGTTAATTATTCTCAAGTAGAACCTGGGACCAGAGGCTCAGTCCTCTGGCCGGTTGATTATAGATGACTAGAAAGCGTTAGTTTTTATCAGAACAGGGCTCCAGAAGACTGACAGCACGGCCGGAAAAAATAACTAAAAGCAGCTATAATAATAGGCCAGAATAAAAATATTAGATTAATCATGAGAAGCAGAAGGTTAGGCAGGAAATTTTATCAACAGCCGACTTTAACAGTAGCTCGGGAGCTGCTGGGCAAGTATCTGGTGAGAAAAGTCGGTTCGAAAAAACTGGTCGGTAAGATTATTGAAACGGAGGCTTATATAGGACCCAGGGATAAAGCTTCACATGCTTACGGAGGCAAGGTAACTCCCCGCAACAGGGTTGAATATGAGGAGGGTGGGCATGTATATATTTATCTCGTGTATGGCCTATACTGGCAGTTGAATATTATCACCAGCCGGGCGGGGAAACCGGAATGTGTCTTAATCAGAGCGCTGGAAGTGCCGGGTGAAGATAAGAACGTGGCCTCCGGGCCGGGCAAGTTATGCAGTTATCTGCAGCTAGATAAGTCATTTTACGGAGAAGATTTAACCAGATCAAAAAGAATCTGGATTGAGGATAGGGGAGAGACGGTTAGTCCGGCTCAAATCCAAAGGACACCCAGAATAGGAATTGATTATGCCGGGCCTTACTGGTCCCGGAAAAAATGGCGGTTTCTGGTTAAACCAGAAAAAAATAAGAAACAGGCAAAAAGGAAAGAAAAATGACCTGGAAAAAAAGAAAATTAACAGTTCTTTTGATTTTAATTCTGGTTCTGCTGGCTAATTCTTACGGCGCTCAGGTCCAGATCCAGGGAGGCCAGGCCTCGGTTTCAGCCAGTCGCTATAGCCATTTTCTTCGCGGAATAAATTTGCCTTACTGGTTCTGGCTTAACCAGGGTAAGGTGCAACCACTGGAAAAAAGGTTTTCCTCAGCCGATCTCAACCTGATCAAAGAACTGGGCCTGACCTTTGTCCGGATTCCCGTTGATATGGCTAATATTTATGATCCGCAGCGGAAAGACAAACTCAATCCAGTTGCCCTCCAGATTTTACTCTCGGGGATAGAAAAAATCCTGAAAAGTGGCCTGGCGGTAAATTTTGATCTCCACAGCATTTCACAGGAGGCCGATGGTTCCAATTATTCCGGTCCACTTGGACAGGATGAAAAATTCACCGCTGAATTTATTAATTTCTGGCAGCGGCTGGCTGAAAAGCTGGCTATCTTCGACCCGGACAGAATGCTGATAGAACCAATGAATGAACCTGTTTTCCTGGGTGAAGAATATAAATGGCCGCCAATTCAGAAAGAATTGCTTCAAGCTATAAGAAAAATATTGCCTGAACATACTCTTCTAGCGACAGGTGCCTTCTGGTCAAATCTCCCGGGATTGCTCGCCTTAGAGCCAGTTGATGATCCTAATGTCTGGTATAACTTCCATTTTTATGAGCCTCATATCTTTACCCATCAGGGGGCAACCTGGGGGGAAGGCTATGAGAAATATCTCAGACAGGTACCTTACCCATCCTCCCCGGAGTCGGTTGAACAGGCCATTTTGCTGGTCCAGGATGAAACTTTGAAGCAATATTTGCGGGCCTATGGGGAACAACGATGGAACGGTCAAAAGATAGAGGCAGAAATTCTAAAAGCCGTAGCCTGGGCAGAAAAATATGGAGTCAGATTGCTGTGTAACGAATTCGGTGCCTATCGAGACTATTGTTTGCCGCCTTTCCGGCAGGCCTGGATAAAGGATGTCAGGCTGGCACTCGAGAAGTATCAAATTGGTTGGGCTATGTGGGAGTTTGATGGGAGTTTTGGCCTGGTATTCCGTAAAGATGGACGACCAATCGTCGATAAGGCTCTGGCCTCAGCCCTGGGCTTAAGGCTCAGATGATAACCGTCTGAAGCTTGAAACTTGTTCAGCCCGAGATCAAAACTTTATAAGTGTCGCAGATCTCTTTGAATTTGTCTTTGACTGCCTGAGGAAGTGAAGAAGATGAGATGCGAGGGAAAAGTTTCAGCCGGGAAATTTGTTCTAGATAGCGTTCAACCTCATCATTTTTTCCTAACTGATAAGCAGATACAGTTAGATAAACATAGGCCTGGCCAAGGAGGTCTGGTTCGTCGAGCAGCCCGAAAGCAGCAATCTTAAAATTTTCAAAGGCTTTTTTGTAGTCTCCCCGATCAAAGTTAATTTTCGCTTCTTCGAACACTTTGAGGTAGAAAGGGTCTATAACCGGCTGCCGGCCTGGTGAAGCTGCCTGGGCAACCACTTGGCTGCTGCTACCGGCCAGGCAGGTAATAAACAGACCCAGCATAAGTGTTAATATAAAATACCTTTTCAGGCGACAAGCTTTCAATTTTCTTCCTCCATGGCTGACCAGACTTTTACCCTTTTCCTGTTGATAAAAAAGCCGGCTAAGACTTATCATTTAGTATATTATATTAATTATTGCAAGCCAAAGGCAATTTTAATCAAAGGAGCAGAATACTTGGCCCGTCCTGATTTTAAAAAAATGGCTGCTATCTCTTCTCTGGCGCTAATTCTACCCTCATCAATTGCGGTCGGACTGACGATAGGTTATCTTCTGGACCGCTGGTTTAAAACTGAGCCTTATATGTTGCTTATCTGGCTCCTGTTCGGGATAATATCAGGCTTGATGAGCCTTTTTCGAGGAATAAAAAAATATTTAAAGGAAAACGAGCTGGCGGAGGGCAATGAGCGGGCCGGCAAATAGACGGCAGGTATTATATGGAAGAAAAAGAATCAGCTGAACTGTTTGAAAAATCTTTAAAAAGAATTCCAGTGGAAACGATAGCGCTGGGCTGTCTGGCTTCAATTCTGGGTTTAATCTTTTTTGATCTGATTTCGGCCGCCTTACTGGTGGCCGGAGCCCTGGTAGCAGCGGCTGGCTTTATCAGCCTGAGATCTTTTGTCAATCGCTATGTCTTTCGAGAAAAAACCGTCTTCAGGAAGCGAGCTCTAATCCTTTACAGCCTCCGCCTTTTATTGATTTGCCTGGTCTTTTTGGCTATAATTTTTATCTTTAGAGGTAAGGTAATCGCTTTTGTCGCCGGCTTTTCCTCGTTGGTAGTGGCCGTCTTGATCGAAGCTATCAGAAATCTGGTGAACATAAGGCAATGGAAGGCTTAGAACACACTCTCCCCCTGGTTAATGGATTTAACCTGATTTTTGGCCCGGTGGTAGCTTTTATTTTGAGGATCTTTGGCCGGGAAGTTCAGGATCCATACCATTTAATACCTGACTATATTGTCATGTGTATTATTGTGGTCATTCTATTGTCTGTTCTTCTTGGTGTCCTGGGGCGACGCTCGCAATTGATTCCCTCTAGAATCCAGGTGGTACTGGAAGCAATCATTGATTTCTTTGAGGGAGTGATCGATGACACTATGGGGATAGCTGGAAGGAAATATCTACCCCTGGTAGGTTCAGTGGGTCTATTTATTGTCACTGCTAATCTGCTGGGCCTAATTCCAGGTTTTATGTCGCCGACCAGCAAGTTGAATGTGACCCTGGGCTGCGCTCTGGCTGTCTGGCTTTATTATCACTGGCAGGGAATCAAGACCTTAGGTCTTTTTGGTTATCTGAAACATTTTACCGGTGCCAATCCATTCCTAGCGCCGCTGCTCTTGCCGATCGAGATCATTTCTCATCTATCCAGGCCTATTTCATTGTCCATGCGTCTTTTTGGCAATATTTTTTCTGAAGAATTGTTAATTTTGATCATGCTTTCTATCATTCCCTATTTATTACCTTTGCCCTTTATGGCTATCGCTATTTTTACCGCTGTTATTCAGGCCTATGTTTTTGTGTTGCTAACCTGTATTTATTTAGCCGGGGCAATTGAGGAAGAACAAGAATGATTGAGAATATCACCCGAAGGAGAATTTTACATGACAAAAAAAGGTAAGATTTTAGCCCTGCTGTCTTTTGTCCTGCTGGTTTCTTTTAGCCCGCTGGCTGCTCAGACAGTAGATCCGGCTCGTGCTTCTTTATTTAAGCTGTCGCTAATCGTGGGTGGAGCGGTCATTACAGTGGCCGTGGTAGCTGGAGCCTTTGGCCAGGCCAAGGCTATAACTTCAGCTTGTGAGAGTATATCTCGAAATCCGGCTGGCGGGCAGAACATCCGCGGCATTCTGATTTTTGGACTGGTGCTGATTGAAACTCTGGTTATTTATGCTCTGCTCATCACGATCATCATCCTTATGGTCAAATGGGGCGCTTACTGATCGAGCTACCCTCCAGCTGACCTGATAGATGGCTGCCAATTTTTTCCAGATTTTATTAGCTTCGTGGAAAAGGTTTAACGAAGACCGCTGCTTTACGGCGGCTATTGTTATTTCTTATTTTTCACTGCTGTGCCTGGTACCCTTAATAGCTCTCTTTGCTTTTCTCGGGGCAAAAATTCTGGGTAACCCTGAGCTGATTTTCCACAGTCTGAATATTTTCACCGATGAATTTTTTGCTCGGATGGATCCAGCCTTTTTTAAGAAACTCCAGGCCCTGGGCGGTAGCCTGTCCAATCTGGGCTGGTTCGGGGTTATTGGCTCTCTGATCGCTGCTTCTTTTCTCTTTTCCAATCTAATTTCTACCATTAATAGAATCTTCAGAGCAAAATATAGCCATTCTTTTATTTATAACCGCTTGATGGAATATGTGGTGATGCTTCTGGCTGGCGTTTTTCTGCTTTTGTCTTTATCAATAACTGCCCTCTGGATTGCCCTGCAGCAGTTGCTCCGTCAGAGCCCGGTTTTTTCTGGATTCATTAATCCACAGGTAATTAGCATTCTGAATAATTTTTTCTTCCAATATCTTCTGCCTTTTGGGCTGACCTTTTTGATGGTTTTTATCCTTTATAAATTCATCCCGGAGGTCAAAGTTCATACCGGCAGTGCCTTGCTGGGGGCGGCCATTACTTCCTTCTTCTGGGAGATCTTTAAAAGAGGCTTTGCCTTTTATGCTATTCATCTCTCAGCAGTTGGGCTGGTCATGTCCAAGGTGCTGGCTGGAACCCTGACTTCTGTCATTTTCTTTCTGCTCTGGATCTCCTCATCTCTGGTCATCCTCCTCTGGGGAGCAGAGCTGGTGGCTATAATGAATGAGCGCTATGAAACAGATGGGCGTCACCAAACTCAGCCAGAATAAGCGGCTGGCTGATTTCAGGTCAGCTGGAGGTGCTGTCCTAAAAAAGCTTCCAGCTTTCGTTTGGTAGCAGCCCCAATGATCGAGTCAACTGGCTGTCCGTTTTTGAACAGGATCATGGTGGGGATACTCAGGATCTGATAGCGGCTGGAAAGGTTGGCATTATCGTCAACATTGAGTTTGGCTACCTTTAGCTGGCCCTGGTAACTTTCAGCTATTTCTTCGATGATGGGGGCAACCATTTGGCAGGGGAGGCACCATGGTGCCCAGAAATCGACCAGCACCGGGCAGTCGGACTTCAGTACTTCCTGTTCGAAATTGTTTTCGTTGAGCTGAACTACTTTGTTGCTCATATTGACCTCCTTTTTAACCTGACTGCTTTTTGATAGAGAATTTCGTATTGGGGGATAACTTTTGCCCAGGAATTATCCTGGATGAGGCAGCGGGCGATGATTTCTGTCCAGATCCGGGGCTGATTATAGAAAGAAAGAGCTTCTCGCACTGCCTGTAAAAAGGCTGAGGCAGAGTAATCTTCAAAAGCAAAGCTATAGCCAGAACTATTCTGGCTGGAAAAAGGTTCCATTGATTCTTTTAAACCACCGACTGCCCTGGCTACCGGGACAGTTCCATATCTTAGCGCTTGCATCAAGGTCAATCCGCAGGGTTCCTCGATTGAGGGCATCAAAAGGAAATCGGCTCCAGCTATCACCCGGTGGAAAAGACCCGGGCTCAAATCGAGCTGGACACCCAGTTTCCCAGGGTGGAATTCTTTCAGCTTCAAAAGTGCCTGCTCATAGATTTCATTTCCCTGTCCGGCCACCACCAGCTGGCAGCCTGAGGCCAGCAGATCGTTTATTGCTTCAATAATGAGCTCTAAACCTTTTAATCTGGTCAGATAACCGACCACAGCCAGCAGTGGTTTTGATTCATCCAGTTCAAGCCCGAATTCTTTCATCAGTTGTCTTTTACAGGTTTTTTTCCCGGTGAGGTCATTGGCAGAAAAATTGGCCGGGATCAGTGGATCAATAGCCGGGTTCCACTCTTCATTATCGAGACCATTTCTGAGACCGTACAGTGGTTTGTTTTTATTGGAAAAAAAACTGTTGACATCATGGTGATACTGCAAAACCTCATTCCGGTAAGTCAGACTGACTGTATTGACCACTTCTGAAAAAAGAATGCCAGCCTTGAGAAAATTAAATTTACCTCTGAAAGCTAATTGATGAGAATTCAAATAATTCCAGCTGAGACCGGTCAAACTGAGAGATTCGGCTGGAAACTCTCCCTGATAGGAAAAGTTGTGAATGGTTAGAAGGGTGGCCGCTTTTTTCAGGTTTGCTTTCTTTTGATAGCTTGATTTCAGGAAAAGAGGAGCTACTGCCGCTGCCCAGTTGTGGCAGTGAACCACATCAGGCTTCATTCTCGAAGAAGCGAGAAATTCGCAAACAGCCCGGTTGAAGAAAATAAACCTTTCATCATTGTCGAGGTAATCGCCCTTAGGCGACCCGTAAATGTAATCCCGGTGGAAATACTTTGGCTGATCAATTAAATACAGGTAATATTTATCGACTTCAGCTTTAAAAACCGTTGTCTGGACTTTTTTAGATCCGATTGGTACCTGCAGTTCTGGCTCAAGGGTTTTTTTATTAAGAGATTCAAGTTCAGGTCGCCGATAATAAGGCAGAAAAATAGCTACTTCATGACCGGCCCGGGATAGATACTTGGCCAGGCCAGCCGTAGCTTCGGCCAGCTCTCCCGAGCGGGCGTAAGGAGATAATTCAGGGGTAAGAACAGCTATCTTGAACATCTTGCCCTAGATAAAAATAATAGCTGTCTTGCCCTCAAAAATCAAACCGGCCGGGGGATATTTGAATGCATCAGAATGACAGGTCGGAGCCTTTATTCAGCCCAGCCCAGCTTTTCTTTGACCAGGTTATAGTAGCTCCGCCAGGGAGAGGTGACTAGCTTCAATTCGAGTGCTGATTTTTTGACCTCAATTATTTCATTCTTATCCAGAACTTGCCCCCTTTGCCCGTCTATGGTGATATACACTGGTTCTTCTGGTGTTAATAGTTTGAGCTTGATAGTGGAAGCGGCTGGAATAAGCAGGGGCCGGAAAGACAGGGTATGAGGGCAGATAGGAGTTAAAATAATGGTCTCAACCGCCGGATGAACAATTGGCCCGCCAGCCGAAAGAGAATAGGCCGTAGAGCCGGTTGGACTGGAGAGAATTAGGCCGTCCCCTTTTAATCTGGTCACTTCCTGACCGTTAATAGAAATCTGCAGCTCAATCATCCGGGCCAGGGCTCCTTTATTTAAAACAACGTCATTTAAGCAGAGATCTGTCTGGTCTTTATAGGAGACCTCAAGTAGAGTCCGCCGGCTGATAAACCCATTTTTATCTTTTAGAAAAGCTTCCAGTACCGGCAAGGCTTCATTCACAGGAATTTCAGTCAAAAAGCCCAGCCGGCCGAGATTCAAACCAATGACCGGTACATCCACTCTGGCGGCAGCGGCGGCCACGCTCAGCAGTGTGCCATCTCCACCCAGGACAATCATCGCCTGGCTTAACCCGGGGAGCTCTTCACGCCGAAAACCTCCAGGCCGGTTGATCTTGCGGGCAGCTACCTCCTCCAGCAGGCACTCTATTCCCTGTCGTTCAAGATAACTCACCAGCTCCTTGAGGATGTTTTCGATTCCTGGAGCATGCGGTTTGATGGCAATTCCTATTTTTTTAATCCTGTTCTTCTTTTCCATTGGCTAATATCTCCTGGATAAGCTTCTTAAAGTCAAGCGGCATAAGCCCTTCAGCAGCTGGTTTTAACCAGACCAAAAATTCCTGATTGCCTTTTTGCCCCAGAATTGGACTGACTAACAGTCCCTGTACTTTAAAACCAATAGTTTCCACTCCTTCCAGTACCTGCTCCAGCACCTGGCGATGAGTCTCTTTATCCCTGATTATACCTTTTTTCCCTACCTGATTTCGACTGGCTTCAAACTGAGGTTTGATGAGGACTATTAAATCTCCCTTTTTGATGATCTTCTGTATGGCTGGCAGTATTTTAAGAATGGAGATAAAAGAAACGTCCATAACCACCAGCTGGGGAATTTCAGGCAGGTCTGATGGCTCAAGATAACGGGCATTTTTTTCAATTGCCTGGACTCTGGGATCATGGGCCACTTTCCAATCAAGTTGTTTGATATTAACATCGACTGCATAGACTTTCCTGGCTCCAACCTGCAGCAAGCAATCGGTAAAGCCGCCAGTTGACGAGCCAATGTCCAGAGCAGTTACACCTTTAACCTGGATTGGAAAAACCTCAAGAGCTCTGACCAATTTGGCCCCGGCCCGGCTGACATAAGGAAAAGGCTGGTCAATAGTCAGAATTAAATCAGGGTTAACCGGCGTCCCGGCTTTGGTAATTATCTGGCCATTGACTTTGACCCGTCCGGCGATAATCAGGGCCTGAGCCTTCTCCCGGCTTGGGGCTAAACCTCGCTCAACCAGAAGAAGATCCAGTCTTTTTTTGTTCATATTTTAGAGGCCGGTCATTGTTCTAGCCACAATAGAAACGACTGATGTCTTCGACCAGGCTATCAACATCAAGTCTCAGTAGTTTTCTGATCTCATCAGCCTTGCCCAGAGGATAAAGAGCAGTGGGCAGTCCAAAGCTTTTAAATCTTGCCTGATAAAGTCCATGGCGATCAAGCAGCTCTCTGACCGCACTGCCGAACCCGCCCTCGATGATACCTTCTTCCAGAGTAAAAATTGTTCTGGCCTGCCGGGCTTGCTCAATAATTAGATTTTCATCAAGTGGCCGGGCAAATCGGGCATTAATGACCGCCAGCGACAGTCCCTGTTCTTCCAATCGTCTGGCTACCTCCAGCGCAGGATAGACCGTATTGCCATAGGCAACGATCAAGTCGCGGCCAGGCTTCAGCCGCTCCGCCTGACCGGCTGGTATAAAACTGAAGTCACTCTCAATTTTGACGCCTAAACCTTTCCCTTTAGGGAACCTTATGGCCACTGGGTGGCCATACTGAAAGGCAGAATAAACCATCTGTCGTAGTTCATTTTCATCTTTGGGGGCCATCAGGATCATATGGGGCATATGCCGGAGATAGGCAATGTCGTTAATTCCCTGATGAGTTGGTCCATCTTCTCCCACAATGCCTGCCCGGTCGAGGGCGAAGACTACCGGCAGGTCCATTAAACATACATCATGAAAAATCTGGTCATATGCTCTCTGCAGGAAAGTGGAATATATGGCGACCACCGGTTTAAGACCGGCTATAGCCAGACCGGCAGCAAAGTTAACAGCATGCTGCTCGGCTATACCGACATCAAAAAATCGATCAGGGTGTTCCTCTGCGAATTTATTGAGGCCTGTACCATCGGTCATAGCGGCGGTAATAGCCATGATGGAGTCGTCGCTTCTGCTCAGGTCAGCTATGGTTTCTCCGAATACTTTGGAAAAAGTTGGGCCGTTTTCCTGGGAGAGAGGCTGGCCAGTCTCGACATTAAAAGGTGAGGCGCTGTGAAATTTCTCAGGATCCAGCTGAGCCGGACGATAACCCTTTCCTTTCTGGGTAACGCAGTGGACCAGCACTGGCCCGGGATAATTCCTGGCATTTTCAAAGGCTTCCTGCAGGGAATGAAGACTGTGACCATGAATGGGCCCAACATAGCGAATACCAAGTTCCTCAAAAAAGATGCCGGGGAAAAAGGTCTTCTTAAGCAGCTCTTCAAAGGCCCGGGCACCTTTAATTAGAGGCCGGCCGATTTTTGGAATCGATCTAAGGACTGATTTGGCCTGCTCTTTCATCTTAAGAAAAGGCTGGCCGGAAACCATATAAGACAGGTAGCTGGAAAGAGCCCCAACACTCGGTGAGATACTCATTTCGTTATAATTCAGGACAATGATTAATTTCTTCCGGAGATGTCCGATTTGATTCAAAGCCTCATAGGCGACTCCGCCGGTCAGACTTCCATCTCCGACTACGGCGATAACATTGTAGTCTTCATTTTTCTTATCTCTGGCCACCGCCAGCCCCAGGGCTGCAGACAGAGCAGTTGAGGCATGACCGGTATTGTAAATATCGTGATCGCTTTCTTCCCGGCAGGGGTATCCCAGCAAACCTCCCGACTGGCGGAGGCGGCTGAAGGCTTCCCGCCGGCCTGTCACGAGTTTATGAGTATAGCACTGGTGGCCAACGTCCCAGATAATCTTGTCTCGCGGTGATTCAAAGACGTAGTGAAGGGCCAGGGTAAGTTCAACTGCCCCCAGGTTTGAGGCCAGGTGTCCACCGTTTCTGGCCACTGTTTCTATAATTGTTGCCCTGATTTCTGAGGCCAATTGCTTTAGCTCTTCGAGTGACAGCTGCTTTAAATCCTGAGGAGAATTGATTCTGGGCAAAATTTTTTCTGAACTCATGAGTTCTTCTCTGATTTGAATTCAAGCTGCTGAACAAAATATTCCAGAGGACCGCAATTGATTTCAGCTTTTTTTAGTGCTTCCACCGCCTGCTCTAACCAGCGGTTAATCTGTTCCCTGGCCTTCTGAGCGCCAAGGACCCTGGCCAGATTAGGACGAAAACTGGAGGTGGACTGATCCTGAGAAATATCTTCCAGGTCGTCTCTTAGTTGCCAGGCCAGTCCCAGGTTTGTCCCGTAAGCTTCCAGGGCAGCGATTTGGGCGGAACCAGTTCCTGCCAGTCTGGCCCCGCCGGCTACCGAGACCCGAATCAGTTCGGCTGTCTTTTTTTGTGCCAGCCGTTCGTAGGCGGCCAGGTCTGTTTCCTCTGGCTGGAAACTTAAGTCCAGCCATTGGCCGGCAATCAGACCAGCAGGGCCCACGGCCAGGGCCACCTGCTGGCAGACTTCTTCTTTAAGCCTTGGTCCCCCTGGCGGCCAGGGAGCGGTCAACAGAATCTCAAAAGCTAAAGATAGCAAGCCGTCACCAGCCAGAATAGCTACTGCTTCGCCAAATTTTTTATGGCAGGTCAGTTGCCCGCGCCGGGTGTCATCATTGTCCATAGCTGGCAAATCATCATGAATCAGAGAATAGTTATGAATAAGTTCTATCGCACAGGCGTAAGGTAATAAAATCTCTTCGGCCAGACCAAAATACTCTCCTGAGGTCAGCAATAACAGGGGGCGAAGTCTTTTGCCGCCGGAGAAGACGGCATAACGCATGGCAGTGAATATCGTTGAATCCTCACCCACCAGAGATAATCTGAGGGCTGCCTCAAGGCGAGCCTTCTTTTGCTGGAGGTAAAGGTTGGTATCCATGATCGGTAATTAAGTGATTGGTGCCCGTTTATTTCTGATTTTTCTCTTCAGCTTGTTCCCCCTCAGTTCCTTCTTCCGGCTCTTCCAGGTGGAAATCAGCTTCAAGATCTTCAGGTTCAAATTCCTGTGGTTTTAGTTCCCCTTTTTCATTTTTTATCAATATTTCAACTTTTCTTTCGGCTTTATCCAGCTCTGCTCTCAAAAATCTGGCCAACTTTATGCCTTTTTCAAACAGAGCCAGTGATTCATTGAGTGACAGGCCACCTTTTTCCAGCTTGTTGACAATCTGCTCGAGTTCGGTCAGAGCCTGTTCAAAATTCATCTCTCGCCCTTTGCTATTCATTTTGACTCCTTGATAAATCTTGATTCTATTTTGATGCGAGGATCGATATCTTTTACCTGACAGTTAATCTGCCCCCGGTAAAAAGAAACAATGAGATCATCTCCTGCTTCAACTTCAGTTGCTTTCATTACTGGCATCAGACCGCTTTCCTTCCAGCAAATTGTATAACCTTTTTTCAGGATGTTCAAAGGCGAAAGATTGGAAAGAGAAGAGGCCAGTCTTTCCCAGCTGGCTTCATAATCTTTCATTTTTAGCTCGACCAGATGTTTGAGTTTTTCCGTCTGGGCTTCAACCCGTGCCCGGCTTTCGCCAATGCTCCTTTTTTCCTCCAGCATGGCCCGCACCGACCTGGCTTTCAAGTCATCAACTCGCTGGGCTAAAGTCATCAGTCTCAGCTGCCAGTGTCGATAGATGTATTCCTCAGCCAGAAGATTAACACGATTTCGCTTGACCTCCAGCAGGTATTTTTCAGCCTGAATCAATCTGGTAACCAGCTGGTCGATCTTACTTCTGAACTCTTCTTCTTTAGCCACCACCATTTCAGCGGCAGCGGAAGGAGTGGAAGCTCTGATATCGGCTACAAAATCAGCAATGGTAAAATCTATTTCATGGCCAACTGCTGATATGACTGGCTTGGTTTTCATACAGTTAAAAATAGCCCGGGCTACTATCTCCTCATTGAAGGCCCACAGGTCTTCCATTGAACCACCGCCCCGTCCGACGATAACCACATCGATATCATCTCGCTGACTGAAATAATCAAGCCCGCTGGCGATCTGCTGGGCTGCTCCTTCCCCCTGCACCTGAGCCGGGTAGATAACCAGGTGAAGTCGATTGAAGCGACGCTCCAGAATGCGAAGAATATCTCTGATAGCAGCTCCGGTCGGAGAGGTGACAATTCCTATCTTTTTGGGCAACAGAGGAAGTTTCTTTTTGTATTTCTCATCAAAGAGGCCTTCTGCCTTGAGCTTTTCCTTGAGCTGCTCGAAGGCCAGCTGCAAGACACCTTTGCCTCGTAGCTCGAGCTTTTCGACCACCAGCTGATACTCGCCGCGTGGTTCGTAAACGGTAATTCTCCCGCCGCAGATAACTTTAATGCCATTCTTCAACTCAAATTTGGGCAAAAGGGAGTTTCTCTTATTCTGAGTCTGAATCCGGACAGCATCAGATTTGAACAGAACTGTCTTTAGCTGGGCATCTTCCCCGGCTTCATCATCCTTCAGGGTAAAATAAAAATGCCCGGATGACGGCTGCCTCAAATTGGAAATTTCACCCTCTACCCAGACGAAGGGGAAAGAGCTTTCCAGCTCCAGGCGAATCAGTTTGGTGAGTTCACTAACTTTATATATTCTGTCGCCAACAATCAGGTCTTCAGTTTTCAAAGTCATCCTCGACCAACATTTGTCTCTCTATAGTTAAAGCTTTTCCATTTTGCGGGTCAATCTCGACGAGAACAGCCCCCAGCAGCAAACCCTCACTGGCCGGTTCAAACTTTTGCGGGCGGGCAGTTAGAAACCGGTTCAGGGCCTGCTCGGGCTTCATGCCAATAACCGAATTCAGCCCGCCAGCCATGCCCACATCGGAAATATAGGCAGTCCCACCTGGTAGAATCCTCTCGTCAGCCGTCTGGGTATGGGTATGCGTACCGATGATAGCCGAGACCTTGCCATCGAGGAACCAGCCGAGAGCCTGTTTTTCGGAGGTAGCCTCAGCATGGAAATCGATAATGATGGTCGGGGTCAGAGGCAGAATAGCTTCCAGTTCCTTCTCTGCTCGACGGAAGGGACAATCTACCGGCTCCATGAAAACCCTGCCCTGGAGATTAAGGATAGCTGCCTTTATTCCATCTTCATTCTCAAAGAGATGATAGCCATGGCCAGGATTTCCTTCCGGATAATTGGCTGGCCGAATAAGTCGCGGCTCTTTCTCCAGATAATTGAAAACCTCTTTTTTATCCCAGATGTGATTACCTGAAGTCAGAACATCAACCTGCAATAAGAGTTCGCGAGCTATTTCTTCTGTCAGGCCAATCCCACCAGCGGCATTTTCGCCATTGGCAATGACCAGCGAGGGGCGGCATTTCTTTTTAAGCTCGGGCAAAAACCGGCTCAGGGCCCGTCGCCCCGGTCGGCCGACAATATCTCCAATAAAAAGAACTCTAAAATTATCTGGCATATTCCACCGCTCTCATTTCGCGGATGACCAGGACCTTAATCTGACCGGGATAATCAAGCTCATCTTTGATTTTTTGAGCGATATCCCTGGCGATGACGGCGGCTCGGTCATCAGAGATTTTCTGAGCATCGACGATGATCCGTATCTCGCGTCCGGCTTGCAGGGCAAAAGCTTTAGCCACACCTTCAAAGGAGTTGGCGATTTCTTCCAGTTTCTCCAGTCTCTGAACATAAGTTTCCAGGAGCTCTCGACGGGCACCAGGTCTGGCCGCAGACAGAGTGTCAGCTGCCTGTACCAGCACCGCTTCCACTGACGGAAAATCTATATCTCGGTGATGAGAAGCAATGGCCTGAACCACTGCTTCGCTCTCTCCATATTTTTTGGTCAGCTCAACGGATAGTTCGGTATGAGTCCCTTCATAATCTTTATCGACTGCTTTCCCGATATCATGTAGCAACCCGGCCCGCAGGGCAACAGTCACATCGAGGCCTAATTCCCTGGCCATCAAGGCTGCCAGCAAAGCAACTTCTTTGGAATGCTGAAGGACATTTTGCCCGTAGCTCGTCCGGTATTTCAGTTTTCCCAGGTATTTAATCAGCTCCGGGTGCATATTCTGAATGCCTAGTTCAAGTAAGGTATTTTCGCCTTCCTGCTTTATTTTTTCTTCCAGTTCGACTTTGACCTGTTCTACAATATCTTCGATTCTGGCCGGATGGATCCGGCCATCAGCTACCAGTTTTTCTATGGCCATTCTGGCCAGCTCCCGCCGCAGAGGGTCAAAACTGGATAGAATGACAGCCTCAGGTGTATCATCAATGATAATATCCACTCCGGTGGCCATTTCCAGAGCCCGAATATTGCGGCCTTCCCGACCGATAATCCTGCCCTTCATGTCATCCGAAGGCAAATCAACGACAGATACTGTCGTCTCGACGACATGTTCTGCCGCCGAGCGCTGAATAGCATTGGAAATAATTTCTCTGGCCAGAGTTTTGCTTTTTTCTTTGGTTTCTTCTTCAATTCTACGGACAGTCTGAATAGCCTGGAGTTTGGCTTCATCCTCGATTTTGCGAATCAGCATGTTTTTGGCTTCTTCCTGAGTCAAGCCGGATATTCTTTCCAGCTCCTTGGTCTGTTTTTCCAGAGTCTCATTTATCTTTTGTTCAAGTTGCTCCAGTTCTTTTTCCTTGGCATAGAGACGGCGCTCTTTAACTGAAAATTCTTTTTCTTTTCTTTCCAGGTTCTGATATCGTCTTTCCAGAGCTTCTTCTTTATGAAGTAGCCGGCGTTCCTGTTCGGTTAACTTATATCTTTTTTCCTTGGTCTGGGCTTCAAACTCAGCCTGGCGGGTAGCATCTCTTTCCCGGGCCTCAAGCTCAGCCTGTTTTTTGATTTTTTCAGCTTCTTGCTCGGCTCTGGCAATGATCTCTTTGGCTTTTTCTTCGGCCTTCAAGATGCCTTTTAATCCCTGGCTTCTCTTGAGAAAAACGATGATCAGGGCGACCAATAAAATAGCTAAAAGTGGGATTCCCACCGTTAGTAGTGTCTTCATCTTCAAACCTCCTCGCCGGACTGCTGATCAAAAGAGTTAACAAGGAGGTCAGGTAATGGTTATGACGTTAGATGGCCGCTGGACGGACACCCCTTGAGCTGGTGGATAGGATTAAGGCTAGTGCTTTCTTGCTTACTGTCAGATATAGACCTTAGATCTAATTTATCATAAGAATTTACAGACAATTCTCTCCAATTAAGGGGTGAGTTTTTCCAGAGGATTAAAATCAAATTCATAGTTATTTACCTGAGCCTCAAGTTGAGCCAGTTTTTTTTCCAGCCGGTCAAAAGCCTCTTTTAAACCGGCTACCTCCCTTTCAGCCAAAGACAGCTCGTCAGCCAGATTCAAAGCAGTCAAAACTGCAATCTTGGCTAGATCTGACGACCGCGATTTGGCTGCTACTTCCTGCATTTTCTGATCAACATAGGAGGTCAGCTGGCCGATATATTCTTCGTCTTCTTCTCCTTTGACGCAGATCCTGTATTTATTTCCAAAAATTTCAATTTCTATAATTTTTTCGCTCATATTCCCAATTTTTCTATCTGGGCAATGAGAGCTTCCAGTTTTTCCTTAACCTCTTCCTTTTCCTCACGCAACTGTTTAAGTTCTTCTTCCATCTGGCCAAAAGCCTTGAGCTTCTCTTCCAGCTCTTTTTTTTCGCTTTTAGCCTGTTTCAAGTCTTCCTTCAAGCGGGCATTATCAGAAGACAGGCGGCTCACATGTTCTATAATCTGAGAAATCTTGCCCTCCAATATTTTAATCCGCTCAATCTCGCTTGTCAATTTGCCCTCCTTATCTCAATTGAATCTTCAGACTGGATTTTAACTGAGAAATAATGTCCAGCATGGCCCGGTCCACCTCTTCTGCCTGAAGGGTTCGGGATTCATGCCGGAAAAAGAACCTCACCGAATAACTGACCTGGTTGGGTGCCAGACTTTCTCCCTCAAACCGGTCATAAATCTCAAATCTTTCCAGATAAGGAACATTTAGCTTCTTTAACTGGCTATAAATAGCCTGAAAATTTATCGTGGAGTCGACCAGGAATGATAGATCTCGCACCACCCCCGGAAATCTGGGGACAGAGGTAAAGTTGAAAGCTCGAGGCTGACGATCAAATAGAACTTCAAGATTAAGCTCGCCACCGTAAGCCAGTTTATCCAGCCCATAGGCCTGTCTGATTTCTGGCTTTAACAGTCCAAGATAGCCAACTGGTTCTTTTTTGATCGAAATCCTCACCGCCTGGCCTGTCTGAAAAAAACTATGGTCTCCAGGCTCGAAAGAAGGAGCTTCATAGCCGAGATAAAAAAACAGGTCTTCGATGGCCCCTTTTAGAAAGAAATAATCAGTTTCTCGAGCGGGCTGGTTCCAGGTTTTTGCCTCTCGCTGACCGCTGGTCAACAGCCCGAGATGCCATTCTTCTCTTTGTTTCCCATCTTCTACCCAGAAATAGATCTTGCCTGTTTCGAAAATGTGTACCCCATCTGCCTCTCGATTATAGTTCCAGACAGTATTCTCAACCAGTCCGGGAAGGAGTGAAGTTCTGAGAATCGAGGCCCGGGAAGAAATCGGATTCTGCAGCTCGATTGGCTCATAGCCAGTTTGCCAGATTTTTTCTTTTTCCCGATCTCCAAAACTGAAATTAATAACTTCGTCAAAACCATAATGAAATAGAACTTCCTTTAGTAACCAGAGACAGTCCTGCCGCTCATCAGCTGGCAGATCAAAAGACCTGGCTGGTGTTACTTCGGTTGGAATGCGGTCATAGCCAAAAAACCTGGCAATTTCTTCAATAAGATCAGCTTCCCGCTCCAGATCAACCCGGAAACTGGGAATTTCGGTTACCCACACTCCCGGTTTCTGCTCATTTAGTTTCAGACCAAGAGCAGTTAGCGTTCGAACTACAAATTCCTCCGGGACTTCGATTCCAAGTAGCTCCCCAACTCTTTTCAGGCGCAAAGGGACAGATTTGGGTTTTCTGGGATTAGGATAAACGTCAAGCAGCCCTCTGGAGGATTTGCCCCCAAACTGACCCAGAAGGGAAGCTGCCATTTTGGCTCCCAGCGGGGCAGCATTGATATCAACGCCTCGTTCGAACCGATAGGAAGCATCCGTCATCAGGCCAAGCTTTTTAGCTGTCAGCCTGATTGAAATCGGGTCAAAATTGGCGCTCTCAATAAAAACATCTGTCGTTTTTTCATTGATACCCGACTCTTCTCCACCGATAATACCGGCCAGAGCTACGGGCTTACTTTCATCCGCTATGACCAGCATGTCAGGGGTTAATTCCAATAGCTGTCCATCGAGGGTACGGAGAGTTTCACCTTTTCTGGCTCTTCTAACAATGATTCTGGCTTCCTTTAACTGGCTGAAATCAAAGGTATGGAGTGGTTGACCAAGTGAAAAACAGACATAATTGCTGATATCAACCACATTATTTATGGGGCGGAGACCAACAGCTTCAATTCTTCTTTTTAGCCACTCAGGAGAAGGGCCAACCTGCACTCCTTTTACCACCAGACCGCAATAGCGAGGGCAGAGCTGGCTGTCCAGCACCTGAATATCAACCAGGTCAGAAGTTAACCGGTCAAGTTCAAGGAGCGGCCAGGAAGGCGATTTTAAAGGCACACCGAGCAGAGCAGACAGTTCTCGGGCCACGCCCAGATGGCCGAGAGTATCAGGTCGGTTGGCGTAAGTCTCAATCTCGTAAACAGTGTCGCCATCGATCTCTTTCACCGATTCAACCATTAGACCGATCTGATCAAAATATTTAGCCAGTTCCCGAGGAGGAACATTAAGGTCGAGATATTCTTTTAGCCAGTCGTATGAAATGTTCATTTTCGGTTAAACTGCCTCAAAAATCTCAGATCATTTTCATAAAAATAACGTATCTCAGGGATGTCATAAGCCAGCATAGCTGTCCGATCAATGCCCAGGCCAAAAGCCCAACCGCTGTATTTTTCCGGGTCGATATTGACATTTTTGAATACCTGGGGATCAACCAGGCCGGCTCCCAGAATTTCCTTCCAGCCGGTTCCACCACATACCCGACATTGAGCATCCTGCCCATGACAGGCAATGCATTCGATGTCCACTTCGGCTGATGGTTCAGTAAAAGGGAAAAAGCTGGGACGAAAGCGGATCTTTATCTTTTCCCCAAAAAGGGCCTTGATGAAGAAGTCCAATGTTCCCTTAAGATGGGCGAACGTTATTCCCCGATCAACAACCAGACCCTCAACCTGATGGAACATAGGTAAATGAGTCGGGTCGGGCGTTTCTCGCCGGTAGACCTTGCCGGGGATAATAATCCGGATAGGCGGTTTCTTTTTCTCCATGACGCGGATTTGAACCGGCGAAGTGTGGGTTCGTAACAGTAGTTTGTCATTTATATAAAGGGTATCCCAGCTATCTCGGGCCGGATGATAGGGAGGGAAATTAAGTGCCTCGAAATTATAATAATCGGTTTCGATTTCAGGGCCTTCTTCCACCGAAAAGCCCATCGAGACAAATATTTTTTCTATTTTTCTCTGAAAAAGAGTCAGGGGGTGAGGGGCTCCCCAGTAGATTTTTTCCCCGGGGAGAGTCAGATCAGTCAGTGGTTTTTCAACCTCTGGTCTCTGGCATCGCTCTTCTAATTCAGACAGGGCTTGCTGGATTTCTGTCTTAAATTTGTTCAGGGCTTCTCCCGCGCCCCTTTTTTCCTCTGGTGGCAACTGTTTTAGTTCGTCAAAAAGAAGAGTTAAATAGCCCTTCTTTCGGCCGAGGAAAGCCTGCTTTAACTCCTCTAACTCTTTGCTATTTTTGGTTTTGGCGGCCAGATTATTAAAAAGCTGGCGATACTGCTCTAGTTTGTCTTGAAGGCTGCTCATGTCCTTGAAGAAGCCTGGGCCTGTTTGGCCTGTTCAGCCAGATAAGCAAAGGTAGCTGGTGCTTTAACTGCCAGTTCAGCCAGAATTTTCCGGTCTAGTTCAATCTTCAGATTTTTAAGTCCTCTGATAAACTGATTATAGGAAATCCCGTTGGCCTGAGCGCCAGCTTTGATCCTGATTATCCACAATTGCCGGAAATCTCTTTTTTTATTCCGGCGATCACGATAGGCATACTGCATAGATTTTTCCACGGCTTCTTTGGCTGCCCGGTAATTGCTTTTTTTAGTTCCCCAGTAACCTTTAGCCTGGGCTAATATTTTTTTTCGACGCTCTCTTTTCTTAGAGCTTCTTTTTACTCTTGGCATAATGTTTCTCCTTTCCTGCTGGTGCTTTCTGCCATGTGTTCAGGCTGGCTATTAAAAGTCATAAGGTAGCATCTTTTTGACCTTCTTCAGATCAGCCGGACTCAATTCAGCTTTCTTGCCCAGCTGTCTGATTCTTTTCGATGACTTTTTGGTCAAAATATGGCTTTTATTAGCTTTTTTGTGGAGCACCTTCTTGCTTGCTGTTATTTTGAACCTCTTTTTCGCTGCTCGGTTGGTTTTTAGCTTTGGCATCTTTTCCTCCTGTTTTTATCGGCACAATCAGAGCGGTACTGGCCCAGTCCTGATTTTTTACTTCTCCATCCAGGCGGGCTATGTCAGAGACGTCTGATAAAATCCTATCCATAACCTGGTAGGCCATTTCCGGGTGAGACCTTTCCCGGCCCCGAATCATGATGGTAATTTTAACCTTATCTCCATCCTCAATAAAGCGGCGAATATGTTTCAACTTGAAATTGTAATCATGGATGCTTATTTTTGGTCTGAACTTAATTTCCTTAATCTGAGCCTGTTTCTGGTGTTTCTTGGCTTCATGCTCTTTTTTGTGGAGTTCATACAGAAACTTGCCATAATCCATGATCCGGCAGACAGGGGGAGTGGCCTGAGGGGCGATCTCAACCAGATCAAGCCCTTTCTCCCGGGCGATAGCCAGGGCCTGAGGGACAGACATTACCCCTAATTGATTCTTGTCTTCATCAATTACCCTAATTTCTGGTGCCCTGATCATTTCATTTATCCTGTGTGGGTTCTCCTTAGCTTTTGGGGGACGATAAGGTTCTCTTTGGAAAATAGGTGACCTCCTATATTTTTATTTCTAAAGATTTTTCTTGAATTAACTGCTTTAGTCTGGGGAGTAAGGTGTCTATCTTCATCTCACCCAGATCTCCCTGACCGTGTATTCTCAAAGAAAGACTGCCATCGTTCTTTTCTTTGTCACCGACGATCGCCATGAGAGGAATCTTCTCCATTTCGGCCTGCCGAATTTTCTTCCCGATTTTTTCTCTGGACTCATCAACCTTAACTCTCAGTCCTTCGGCTACCAGGCTGGACTGAATTTCTCTGGCATAGGCTTCGTGGCGGTCGGCAATGGGTAAGATGATCATTTGAACTGGCGCCAGCCAGAGGGGAAAATTCCCCATATAATGCTCAATTAATACCCCGAAAAACCTTTCCATGGAACCTAGAAGAGCACGATGAACCATAAAGGGACGGTGGAAATTACCATCTTCTCCAACATAGGTCAGATCAAACCTTTCCGACAGGTTAAAGTCCAGCTGAACGGTTGTACATTGCCATAAACGGCCGATCGCATCTTTGATCTTGATATCTATTTTCGGGCCATAAAAAACGCCTTCACCCTTATCTATCTGATAAGGTAGGCCAGAGCTTTTTAAAGCTTCTTCCAGGGCCTTTTCCGCCTTGTCCCAGTCGGTCAGGCTGCCCACGTATTTTTCTGGTCTGGTAGCTAAGTAAACCTGATAATTTTCAAAGCCAAAAGCCCGCAGCAGCCTGATGGCCAGGCGAATGACTCCTTTGATTTCATCTTCGAGCTGATCCTCGCGGCAGAAGATATGAGCATCGTCCTGGGTGAAGCCCCTGACCCGAAGCAGACCGTGGAGAACGCCGCTCCTTTCGTATCTATAAACCGTACCGAGCTCTGCCCAGCGCAAAGGCAGCTCCCGATAAGAGCGTTGCCGGGATTTGTAGGCAATGATATGGAAAGGACAATTCATAGGTTTGAGCTGATATTGACAGCCCTCTAGTTCCAGGGGGGGATACATAGCTTCGTAAAATTCAGTGTGCCCGCTCTTCTTCCAGAGATCAAGTTTGGCTATATGAGGAGAATAGATAAAATCATAGCCATCTTTCAGATGTTCTTCTTTCCAGAAATTTTCAATCAAATAGCGAATGATTGCCCCTTTTGGTTGCCAGATGACCAGGCCGGCTCCGAGATCGTCGCTGACCTGAAACAGCTCGAGTTCCTGGCCCAGACGGCGATGATCACGTTTTCTGGCTTCTTCCAGAAAATTCAGATAATCATCAAGTTCTTTCTGGCTGAAAAAGGCGGTTCCATAAATTCTCTGTAACTGAGGGCCGCGTTCATCACCCTTCCAGTAAGCGCCCGAAACCGACAGTAACTTGACATGCTTGATATAGCCAGTCGAGGGCAGATGTGGGCCAAGGCAGAAATCAATAAAATTTCCCTGTTCATAACATGTAACTTCAGCTCCGCCTTTTTCCTGTATCAGTTCTACCTTTAGCTTTTGGCCACGCTCTTCAAAAATCCTGATGGCCTCTTCTTTTTTTAGGACCAGCCGACGGATGGGAAGGTCTTCAGCCGCTAGTTCCCGCATTCTTGTTTCAATAGCCACCAGATCCTCGGGAGTGAAGGCTTGATTACGAAGAAAATCATAATAAAAACCTGTCTCGGTGGCTGGGCCAACTCCGGCCTGGACTCCTGGAAAAAGTTCAAGTACAGCCTGGGCCAGAAGGTGAGAGGCACTGTGCCACAGAATCTCCAGTGCTTCTGGATCGCTGGCAGTTACAGGTTCGATCTCACGATCTTGGTCAGCTGGATAGCTGATATCCAGTAGCTCCTGGCCACTTCGGAACAACAGAGGTTTTTCTTCGAGCCTGAGCTGTGGTATAAGCTCTGACAGAGGCGTCCCTTTTGGTAAAGAAAAAACAGACTCCCCAACTTTAATTTTGATTAATTCTTCCATTGACTCAACTTAGCTTTGATCTTTATTCTACCATAAACAAAACTGACCTTTATACCCGGAAAATCAGAGGTAATGGTAGGCGCGGAGGGGATTGAACCCACGGCCTCTTCCGCGTCAAGGAAGCGCTCTCCCACTGAGCTACGCGCCTGCCAGCTATTTCAAGGCTTATATATATTAATGAAATCCCCCTTAACCTGTCAAGTTAAGGGCCGGCTGAGCTTGATAGTAACCAAAATGAAACCTGATACATCCCAAAAAAAGAAAAATCCAGTCGAATAACCAGTTCAGCTTTTGGAAAAATAATTGGCGTTAGGCTTTTTATGCTCTTAAAGTCAGACTGAGCTATAATAATAATATGATCGGGATTATGTCAGATTCACACGATAATCTGGTAGCCATCAATAAAGCTATCGACATCTTTAATCGAACTGATTGCTCACTGGTAATACATGCCGGGGATATCATTGCTCCTTTTGCCGCCCAGGAGTTAAGGAAACTGAAATGTCCGGTTAAAGCCGTTTTTGGCAATTGTGACGGAGAAAAGGAAGGTTTGATTAAAGTTTTTAAGGATCTGGGGGAAATCAAGCCTGCTCCTTTTAGCTTTATTGAGGATAATAGGCGCTTCATTGTCTCCCACTATCCTCTTGAAAACGTTCAGGAAGAAGTAGATGTCATCGTTTTTGGTCATACTCATCGTTCTCAGGTAAGCCTACAGGGAGAACTTTTAGTCATTAATCCTGGCGAAACAGGTGGCTGGGTAAAAGGGGTTTGCACGGTTGTTCTGCTGGAAGCCGAGAAGATGTCGGCAGACATAATAATATTATGATCAGAGGGCTCAAGCCAGAAGCTTCGGCCCGTCCGGGGATTTATGTTAAGAAAGTCCTGGCCATATAATAGACATAGAATAGATAAGGGAGGTGGAAGCCAATGGGTAAGGGAGTTGGTAATCGTCAAAAGCCAGGCTGGCAACGGGTAAGAAAAGTTGAGTCCAAAAACCAGAAAAAGCTTTTAAAAGAGCTGCAAGGGGGAAAAAGGCCAGCCAGGTCCGGGAAAAAAGCTCCCCATTAATGGTTCACCCCTTTTTCTAAAAGAACCTGCCAGACTGAGGAGAAAAATAACCAGCAGGACTTCATCCGGGGAATATCTCTATCCGACGGGTTCAATTAGACTTTAAGGCCCCATTTTTGCTATACTTATAATTCTTAATAGCTGTTAGTGGCTATCAAGTAAAAACTATTTTAAGGAGCTTAAAAATGAGAAAAGTCATTATCATGGGAGCTGCAGGCCGCGATTTTCACAATTTTAATGTCTATTTTCGCGACAATCCTGATTACCGGGTAGTTGCTTTTACCGCTACTCAAATTCCTGATATTGAAGGCAGAAAATATCCGGCCGCTCTGGCCGGGAAGCTCTATCCCAGGGGTATACCGATTTATTCTGAATCAGAGCTGACCGATCTTATTAAGGAACATAAGGTTGATGAAGTACATTTTGCCTACAGTGACGTTCCCCATGAATATGTCATGCATAAAGCTTCCGAAGCAATGGCAGCCGGAGCCAGTTTTGTTCTGCTCGGGCCGGCCGACACCATGATCAAGAGTCGCAAACCGGTAATATCAGTTTGCGCGGTCAGAACCGGGTCAGGCAAGAGCCAGACCACCAGAAAAGTGGCTCTCACCCTGAAAGCCAAAGGACGCCGGGTAGTGGTTATCAGACATCCCATGCCCTATGGTGATCTGGAAAAACAGAAAGTTCAGAGATTTGCTACCTACGAGGATCTTGATCGCCATGAATGCACGATTGAAGAAAGAGAAGAATACGAACCCCATATTGACAATGGCATTATTGTTTATGCTGGCGTTGATTATGGGGCTATCCTGAAACAAGCCGAGAAAGAGGCTGATATCATCCTCTGGGATGGCGGCAACAATGATTTTTCTTTTTATAAATCAGATCTGGAAATCGTGGTGGTGGATCCACATCGTGCCGGTCATGAATTAAGCTATCATCCCGGGGAAACCAATTTCCGGCGGGCAGATGTTTATGTGGTCAATAAAATGGATACGGCTGAGCCGGAAAAGGTTAAGCTGGTTATGGATAACATTAAGAAGATTAATCCAAAGGCAAAGGTCATAAAGGCTAACTCTCCAATTTTTGTCGAGGATGGTTCGCAGATTCAAGGTAAGAGAGTGCTGGTCATTGAGGATGGCCCGACTCTGACCCACGGTGGCATGCGTTATGGGGCAGGCATTGTAGCTGCCCAGAAGTATCAGGCGGCTGAGATTATTGATCCCAGACCCTATGCTGTGGGCAGCATCAAAAAGACTTTTGAAAAGTATAATCATTTAGATAAAGTGCTCCCGGCCATGGGCTATGGAGAAAAGCAGACAAGAGAACTGGCTGCTACCATCAACAAAATAGACTGCGATCTGGTCATCAGCGCTACGCCGATTGATTTAAACAGGGTGATCAAAGTCAACAAGCCGATGCTTCGTGTTCGCTACGAACTGGAAGAAATTGGCCAGCCCAATCTCAAGTCTGTCCTGAAAGATTTTTAAACCTGTTTGACAGCTGGTAGTCGGTCTTAAGGTAAAAATTAAAGAGGGTAGAAAAGGCAAGTATTAAGGCGGCAAAAGATGAAGGCGAAAATTGCACTGATCGCTTTTGGCGGCAATGCCATATTGCCTGAAAACCAGAAAGGTTTACAGGAAGAGCAAATGCGCCAGGCCCAGAAAGCAGCTGAACTCATGGTGCAGATCATCAAAAAAGGCTATGAGCTCATTGTCGTTCATGGTAATGGCCCGCAGGTGGGGAATTTGCTGATTCAGATGGAAGAGGCTGCCAACAAGATTCCTCCTTTCAGTCTGGAAGTCTGTGATGCCATGACGGAAGGCAGTATGGGTTTCATGCTGGAAAAAGCTATTATCAATGAGCTCCGCCGACAGTCGATAGATAAGGATGTTGCCACCCTGATTACCGAAGTGGTAGTGGACAAAAATGACCCTGCTTTTGGCCAACCGACCAAGCCAATTGGGCCTTTTTATCCTAAATTCAGGGCTCAGCAGCTGGCCCGGCAAAAAAAATGGACAATGGTAGAAGATGCCGGTCGCGGTTTTCGCCGGGTGGTCCCCTCTCCCCGGCCGATTGATATCGTACCCAAATGGATAATCAGAGACCTGGTAATGTCTGGCCGGGTGGTGATTGCCGCTGGCGGCGGGGGTATACCGGTCATAATCAACAGCCGGGGTCTATACGAAGGCGTGGAAGCCGTTATTGACAAAGATTATGCTTCCAGCTTGCTGGCCAGAGAAGTAGGAGCCGAGCTGTTTATCATTCTGACCGGTATTTCCAGGGTGTATCATCATTTTGGCCAGCCGGACCAGAAGCCGTTGTCGGTCATTACGGTGGAAGAGGCTAAAAAATTCCTGGAGCAGGGGGAGTTTCCGCCTGGTTCAATGGGTCCCAAGATCAGGGCAGCCATAGAATATATTGAGGCCGGAGGAAAGGAAGTCCTTATTACTTCAGCCGACCATTTAAAGGCAGCACTGATTAATCGTTCCGGGACAAGAATTGTGGCCAGCATTCCAGTAAGTTCAAGTATAGAGATAGGAGGAGAACAATGAAAAAAGATTTTATTACGATACATGAACTCAGCCGTTATGAGTTTAATGAAATCCTGGATTTAACCACCAAAATGAAAAAAAACCCGGAGAAATACCGCTCAGTCCTTAAAGATAAAATTCTCGCTATGATTTTCCAGAAGCCTTCTCTCCGGACAAGAATGACCTTCGAAGTTGGTATGCTCCAGCTGGGTGGAGAGGCTATTTATCTGGCACCTTCTGATATCCAGATGGGTTCGCGGGAAAGCGTGAGGGATATAGGGAAGAATCTGGAGCGCTGGGTAGATGGCATTATGATCAGGACTTTTGGCCACCATATTATTATCGAGCTGGCTGAAAGCACCAGAATTCCGGTTATCAATGCTCTAACTGATCTCCTCCATCCCTGCCAGGCCATGGCTGATCTCTTCACCCTGCTCGAGAAAAAAGGCAGTCTGGCCGGTCTGAAGCTGGCCTATGTTGGCGATGGAAACAATGTAGCTCACAGCCTGATGCTGGCCGCGGCTAAGGCAGGAATGAAAATGGCTGTAGCTACTCCTCCCGGTTATGAGCCAAAGAAGGAAATAATAGATTGGGCCAGAGAAGACGGGCAAGGAACGGATTTTGAACTGACCATTACTCATGATCCGGTGGAGGCGGTTAGCGAAGCTGATGCCGTTTATACGGATGTCTGGGCTTCAATGGGTCAGGAAGCAGAAAAAGAAATAAGGAAAAAGATCTTTTCTCCTTATCAGGTTAATCGTGAGTTGTTTTCTAAGGCGAAACCAGGTGCTTATTTCATGCACTGTTTGCCAGCCCATCGAGGTGAAGAGGTAACCGATGAGATTATCGACTCACCGAATTCCATCGTCTATGATCAGGCTGAAAATAGATTGCATGTGCAAAAAGTTATCATGATGAATTTAATGGGGAAAAAATAACCAATGGATAAAGAAAATTTAAAAATTACGGCCATAACTGCCGAAGATCTGGCTGTAATTGAACAGGAATTGACCAGGACCAATCGGCCTTTGACTACTGCTGAACTGGCAGAAAAGCTGGCTTTCGCCAAGACGGCCAGTGAGCGGCATCAGGCGGTCAAAATTTATGATCCCAATGCCCGCTATGAAATAGGTGATTTTATCTATAAAGAATATGATGAAAATCTTCAGGTCGGCAGCAAAGCTACCGAGCATTTTCAGGGCGGAGTGGTACTAAAAGTAATTAATAAGACCAGACTGCCCAATTTTCCTTATGAAATGCTGGAAGTTGATTACGACGGGGGAGGCCCTTTCCGCCGTTATCTGGACTACATGAAAAAGACCAAAACTGAGGTGTTATTGCCGTCCAATCCTGAGGGGCAGGGAAAAGAACCTGAGATTCTGGGAGAAGAACGTGATCCGAGGCAGACCGAACTGCCCATGACCGAAAAAGATATAAAGGCCTTAGAGCGAAACTTAAGGAAAGCCCTGACTGGTTCCGCAGCTTTTTTCAGCTGGAATGATTTCTGGCAGCTCAGTTCAAAAAGAATTGAAATCCCGGAAGAAAAAATTAAGGAAATTTCCGAGGAGCTGGCTGCCAGCAAAACTTCTATCTCAAGCGAAGAGATAGTTAAAAAGTATTTTGGCCTTGAACCATCCAGCGATCTCTTTGAACTCTATTGCCTGTCTTTAAATTTTTTGCTCGAGAAGAAATATCGCAAAGATTTTACCTGTCTTTCCACCAGAAACTGGGGTAAGTGGCACCTGAAGAGTGTGCTCAATAAGCTACCTGAAGGCCTGCCCATCTCCAGCCCCCTGGCTCCGGTACCTGATCTTGGGCAGGGAGAAGGCCTGCAATATACCAGGGTTGATTCTTTCCCCTTTAAAGTTTATCTGACCTGGCGGGAAATTCTGTCCGGTGCCGTCCGCCTTCCACGCAGTCTCTCCCGTGAATTCACCTCCCGAGAATATCAGTTCGTTGATGATGAGGATGGCAAATCATATACTGTTTACTATTATCCTGAAGGTAATTTTCTTCTAGGACTGGCTGAGTATTTTCAGGCCAATAATATTCCTCAGGGAACAAGCCTGACCATTAACCGTAAAACTGAAGACACTTTTACCTTCTGGATCAAAAAGTCCAAGAAGAAAACAGCCACCTACCAGTTGGAATATGATTCTGCTACCGGACACTTTAGCCTGGGTCACGGAGAAGTCTTTACTCTGGCTATGGCTAATAAAAGTCTTAATCTCGACCGGGAAATTGTTGCCCACCTTTTGACCAGGCAGGATGAAAGTCAAGATCTGGATTTGAGGCAATTGCTCGTTAAGGTCTTTAAGACGCCAGAACTGACGGGTAATAACCGGTCTCTACATTTTCTGCGGGCTTATCATCTGGTGGACCTGCTGCGGGCAACAACGGCCGAAGATGTTGAGTATGTCCTTAATAATGCACCTGAATTTGTGGCATCGGAGAAAAAAGAAGGGATTTATATTTACCAGGAATCCCTTGAACCAAAGGAGGTTCCGGTCGAGGAAGAAAAGGTTGTGTCCTCTTTTCTCGAATCGTTGGCCGAGCAACTGGCTGGTAGCCGAGCTGAGGCCGAGACAACCATGAGTCAGGAAAGTGCTGCTCCCGAAAAGCAAGAAGGCGCCGGGGTCGAAGAAGTAGCAGAAGAAATCCAGGCGGAAACAGTTGCGCCCCCGACCCAGGAAGCTGAGATCAAAGTTACACTTGAACCCGTTAAAAAAGAGAAAGCCAGAGAAGTAGAGAAAGAAGGAAAACCAGGCAAAAAGAAAAAAGAATCGACGGAAGACAAGAAATTCAAATCGAAAAAAAGTGATCGTCGTTTGATTGAAGAAAGAATTGTCGAAGAAGAATCTGAAATAGAAGCGCTGGAAGCAGTCAAGGCTCAGCAGGAAGAAACAGAAGAAGCTGAAGCAGAAGATAAAACTATCCAGATTGAGCTGGAAGCAGCCAAGCAAGAAGCTAAGTTTGGTTTCTTTGCAGAAATGTTGAAATCAGCTTTGACCAAGAAACAGCCGGAACAAAAAGAGGAAGAAAAAGAAGAAAAAAAATAACCTGAGACGGCCTCCACGTTCGGTTAGAGTATTATCCTTTTCGAGCCGCTCCGGCGGGTAAGTCCCAGTTCATCCAGAAATTCGAGCAGCGGAATGGCATATTTTCTGGATAAGCCGGTCAATTTTTTAAACTCACCTACTGTTAATTCTCTCTGACCATTTCTTTTTCTATCTTCCAGTTCTTTTTTGATCTCTTCCAGCCAGCTGGCATGAAGAATAAAACCATCCTGACTTTCGACTACTTTCTTTTTCTGGAGAAGGAGCTCAACCATCGTTTCGAGGCGTTGAGGATGAACCTTAAATTTTCTGGCCAGCTCTTCCAGAGAAGCGGCAGAAAACTTCTGTTCCAGCAGCATCTTCTCAATGGCCTGCCTGATTTCATCTTCTTCTTTTGACAGGTTGGTTTCAAAACCGTGTTGCCGGACCTGTTCGCCGCTTATTTCCACCTGCCCGTCCTTGACGAGGCGGTTTAAAGCCAGCCGCAGAACAGGCCTGGGCAACCTGAATCTCTCCTGGATCTTTTTAATGGAGGGACCGATTTCGGCTGGCCGTCGCTGATGATAATCTTCAATGAAGCTCATTATTTTGGCCAGCAGAAAATCAAAACTTTGTCTGCTCAGAAGAAAAAGTGGGGAAAATTCTAGGATAAAAAGCTGCCCCTCCTTTTCGAGCTCCAGGGCTAATTGAGAGAGCTCCGAGGGAGATAGCCGGCAAAAATCTTCCAGCTCTTTTTCCCTCAAACCTTGAAGGCCAGCTTCTTCGGTTAGAGCCAGCAGCAGGGCTTTCTCACCAGCGGCACATCGGTCGAGCCACTGGATGAGTTTTTCTTCCCTTTTGATTCTTGTTAGCTGATTGGCTTGTGGATAGATGACGCGGGCCGAGACAGGCCGGTTAAAACCAGGAAGCTTAATTTGAAAAATATCTCCCCATCTGACTTCAAAAGGCAGCCTGGCTTTTATCTTTAAATAAGGCACCTTGAATTTGTTTGACGGCAGCTTAACCGGCTCGATTCTGGCCTGAAATTGGCCCTGGTTGGCCAGAATCTGACCTGAGAGCTGTTCCTCACCGGCCAGCTCCAGCCATTCTTCGCCGGGCAGGGCATAAAAAACTGTTTCAACTGAAGTCATTTTCGGCTCTCATCATTTCTAATCAATCTTTTCGGCCAGGACGAACTCGACCTTTTTAAGGATCGGGTTGCAGCTAACCATCCTGACTCTAACCTTTTCTCCGAGCGAGAAGGTTACTCCACTTTGCCGACCACGGAGAGTTTTTTCATCTCTTCTTAAAAAGTAATCATCGCCCAGAGCGGAGTAAGGTATCAGGCCATCTATGAAGTAATCGTCAAGTTCAACCACCAGTCCAGCCCGGTTAATATCGGTTATAATCCCGACGAATTCTTCACCCAGCTTATTTTTCAGGAGGCGCAGAATTCTCCACTGAATAAGAGCTCTTTCTGCTTCATCGGCCAGCCTTTCCCGCTGGGAACAATGAAGGGCAATATCGGCCAGTGGCCAGGGTCTTGGCTTTTTACCGGCTAAGGCTCTCTTCAGGAGGCGATGAACAGCGAGATCAGGATAGCGACGAATAGGTGAGGTAAAATGGGTGTAAACAGGCAGAGCCAGACCGAAATGACCACAATTTTTATCTGAATAGACGGCCAGACGCATGGCTCTCAAGACCTGAATCGTGATGAATTTTTCTTCTGGCTTGCCTTTAAAGCTCTCGATAATTTTCTGGAGATCAGCCGATTTAATCTGACTGGCTCGGGGCAGCTCCAGTCCGAAATGGACCAGCAGGCTTTTTAATTTTTCCAGGTCGGAGCGAGTCGGAGCAGGATGGACACGGTAAATACAGCCATAATTATGTTCATTGAGATAAGAGGCTACGGCCACATTGGCGGCCAGCATGAATTCCTCGACGAGACCATGAGCTTCGTTTCGCTCCGAAGGGACAACTGACGTCAGTAATCCTTCCCGATAAACGAGTTCAGGTTCGAGCAGATCAAAGTCAAGACTGCCCTGGCTGAGACGTTTTCCTTTAAGAACCTGGGCCAGATGCCTCATCAGAAAGAGATCGTCAAGGAGATACTGATAACGATGTCGTTCTTCCGGGTTGCCCTGAAAGATTTTGAAAACCGAAGTATAGGTCATTCTTTCTGCTGTCTGAATAACTGAGGGGTGGAAATCACTCTGCAGAATTTCACCCCGATCATCTATTTCCATGAGGGCAGAAACGGTAAGGCGCGGAACCCTGGGCCTCAAACTGCATAGATCGTTGGATAACTTTTCGGGCAGCATGGGTAACGTCAGATCAGGAAAATAAACGCTGGTCCCACGCTGATAGGCCTCGCGATCAAGAGCTGAGCCTGGCCGGACATAATGTGAGACATCGGCAATATGAACGCCCAGCAGATAATGCCCATTGCTCAGTTTCCTGATGCTCACTGCATCATCAAAGTCCTGCGCCTTTTCACCATCAATGGTAACGGTGGTCCAGTTTCTGTAATCGGCCCGCCCCGAAAAATCTTGAGGGCCGGGCTCAGCCGGCAGAGCTGCTGCCTCGGCCAGTGTCTCGCGGGCGAATTTTTCGAAAAGGTTATGCTGGTTGATAACAACTTTTACATCGACGCCCGGCTCATCCTGGTAGCCAAGTATTTTTCTGACTTCCAGGCTGGCCCGGTCAATTTCCACAATCTGTCCTGGTTTTGGCTTTTTGCGGTCCTTAAGTTTAACCAGAAACGGTTCTTCATGAATGGTATCCATGGGCAGAACAAATGGCTGGTAATTTATCTCTAGATACAGGCCGAAAATAGATGAGCGTCCCCTCCTTAAAATCCTGGTTATCCGTCCTTCTGTCTTCCCTTTTTGTCCTTCTTCTTTGACCAGGACTTCAACCAGGTCACCGGTTAGAGCGCCTGCTGTCTGGCCGGGTGGAATAAAAATATCTTCAAGACCACCTTCGGCTGTTTCTGGCGTGACAAAAGCAAAACCACGCTTGTTGAGGGAAATTATTCCTCTGATGACTTTATTTCGGGGCAAAGGCAAAACCAGGTCACCCTTTAATTTAAGTAGTCCCTGTTTTTCCAGGTATCTGACCAGTCCCTTTAATTTTCTTTTCTCGCTTTTATTGAGCTTCAGGACCCGCCCCAGTCTCTCCAGACTGATTGGCTTTCTATTTTTTTCTAAATATTCAATTATTTCTTTTTCCATGTTTTTTCCATCTCTAGTTGGTTAATGTTGATTAAATTTATCGCAATAATAATATTTTCAATAATAAAAAAGAGAGACGTAGGGGAGATGATAAAGCTGTCTCTTCTCTTTGACCAGCCTCGTCTGCAGGATTTCGGCCAGAGCCGCTTCTGGCTTGCCTGGAAATTCCCGTCGAATCTCCTTTAAGCCAGTCTTTTTGTCTTCCTCCGGTATGAGCTCAAAAACAAGGCGGTCAATTTCCTCATCCAGTTCTTCGAGCCTGCTGGCGTCCGGCTCATTCTGACTTAAAATCTCCAGGGCTTCTTTATATAAATTTTCCAGCGGCTTTAATTCAGCCGGTAGTCTCTCGAGGAAATCCTTTATTTCGGATCTGGCTTTATTCAATTTTTTATCAGGCTCTGCTGGCGGCGAGGCCTGACCGATAAGCCTTTCCTGATAGCTGGCATAAGCCTTTAAGACCTCTCTTTCACATTGACTGAGTGAATAGATGTTTCTCTTTTTTTTTCTTTTGAGTTGTCTGGCAAAAGTCCGGTCAATGCCCTCCAGAATTGGCTCCAGTGGTATGCCCAGTTTTTCCCAGTCGGAGATGAGAGCCAGGTCGCGGGGTGGCAGAAAGAACATGCTGGTCTGATGCCTTAAGAAGCGGCGGGCAATCTCCTGGTAATAGTACTGGCGGCTGGCCTCATCCTGAGTCATTTTTTATCCCCAGGGCGGTTTTTCTCATAGAGTAGCTGCAAACCTTCCAGGACCAGATTTGGTTCAAAGTGGTCTATTGCCTTGATATCAGAGGCGATAAGCTCAGCCTGACCGCCGGTGGCTACAACTACCGGTTTGGCCTGCAGTTCGGCTGACACCTCATTGATAATTTGATTGACCAATCCAATATAGCCAAAGTAGAGTCCCGATTGCATGCTGGAGACGGTATTCCGGCCGATGGCCGCTCTGGGCTTTTTGATTTCAATCCGTGGCAAACGGGCTGTTCGCAAATAAAGGGCCTCAGCCGAGATTTGAATGCCGGGAGCAATTGATCCACCCAGATATTCGCCGGCGGCTGAGATAGCATCAAAGGTGGTGGCTGTCCCGAAATCAACGATAAGGCAGGGTCCCCTATACTTTTTATAGGCGGCGTAAGCAGCCACAATGCGGTCTGGACCAACCTCGGCCGGGTTCTCATAAAGAATTGGTATGCCGGTTTTAAGTCCCGGTCCAACCAGCAGTGGTTTGACCCCGAAGAATTTCTCCACCGCTTGTTCAATAACAGGAGTAATTGGTGGAACCACGGAGGAAATAATAGCTCCCTTAATTTTGCGGGAGGAAAGCTTTTCGTGTTCCAGCAGGTCACAGAGAATCAACCCGTATTCGTCTGGGGTTTTTTCGCGATCACTTTTAATTCTCCAGTTAGCAATCAGTTTTTTTGCCTGATAAACACCAAGGGCCATAGTGGTATTGCCGATATCAAAGGCCATGATCATCTTTTTCTCCTGAGTGCTCATTATACTTTTCCGGTTCAATTTAGCTTATAACTTTAATTATTTCTGAAGCGTAAAATTTTTTTCTATCCTGACCGATTTGAAGAATTAAACTTCCATCCGGAGCAAGTCCACCAAATCGGCCGGAGACCTCTCCTTCTCTCTCTTTGATAATCAGAGCCTGACCTGTAGAGAAAGTTAGTCTGTCTTCCACAATTTTGATTATAGAATTAACCTGCCCTTCTTTTAGCTTATTATACCAGAATTGAAACTCCTGACCAAGCAGCTGATGAAAGTCTTCAGTCGGAAAGCTTTTTCCGGTGATAAGAAGAAGTGAGGTGGCCCGCCCGACCACTTCTTCCGGGAAATCTTCCAGGTGATGATTAAGATTAAGCCCGAATCCGGCTATAACATAAGGTCTGTCTTTCTCTGCGGTCTCTGCCTCGCACAAAATCCCACCGATCTTTTTACCTTTAAAGAGAAGATCATTAGGCCATTTCAGGTCAATTTCCACTCCGCTCAGCTGACGGATGGTCTCTGTTGTTGCTACCCCGGCTGCCAGCGGTAGAAGATGTAAAAGGGGGGCAGGTGGCCTGAGCAGAAATGATACATAAAGTCCTTTCCCGGCTGGTGAATGCCAGCGCCTGCCTTTGGTTCCTCGACCGGCAGTTTGCTCATCGGCCAGCACGGCCGTTCCTTCCGGAAAGCCGAGTCTGGCCAGCAGGCGACCAAAATTCATGGTCGAGTCAATGGTCGTAAACCTAAAGGCCAGCTCGCCGAAATTTATTTCATTCATGGTTTATGCTTTTAGCGGTTGGCTCGAACTTAAAGCTCTTGCAGCTCTGATAAGCTTTTCAGTAGTTTTTCTTTTTTAAGCTCAAGTTCCTGCCGGCGCTGTTCATGTTCTGCCACCACTTTTTGGGGTGCTTTCTGTTTGAAATCAAGATTTTCCAGACGCACCCGGATTTTGGCCAGATCTTCCTCCAGGCGAACCAGCTCCTTCTGGAGTCGCTCCCTTTCCTGTTCATGGTCTATGGCTCTGGCCAGCTGCAGGCCGATTTCGGTTGTCCCGGCGACTCCTTTAAGAAGGTGTTCAGCAGATGGCATTTCCATCACATATTCGATTCTCTCTACACCGGCCAGAAGTCTGATTGCCTCTTCGTGTGAGCCAGTCAGTTTCTGGCTTCTGTCGCGGTCGCTTATCCAGAGGTTTACCTTTTCTTTGACAGGCAGTTGATTGTCCGCCCTGATTCTTCTCACTTCAGAAATAAGCTCCTGCAAAAACCTCATCGTCTCTTCTGCTTCCTCATCCAGCCATTGCTCCTCAGCCACAGGCCAGCTCTCGGTGAGCAGCGATAAGCCACTGCCCGGCAGGTGATGCCAGATTTCCTCCGTAATAAAGGGCATAAAAGGATGGAGGAGTCTTAAGATTTGATCGAGTGTCTCAACCATCACCGCTTCGGTATTCTTGTTGCCCTGCTTGAGCTCAGGTTTGATAAATTCGATATACCAGTCGCAGAATTCATGCCAGATAAAATGGTAAATAGTCTCGGCTGCCTCGTAGAATCTATAATTTTTCAGAGAATCATTCAGTTGCTCAATAACCCTGGTCAGACGGCTGCGAATCCAGCGGTTAGGAAGAGTCAGCGGCTCCTCAACAACAGCCGTTTTTTCCTGGCCGAGATTCATCAAAACAAAACGGGAGGCATTCCAGATTTTATTGGCAAAGGCCCGATAGCCAGCCATTCTTTCTTCAGATAGAGCAATATCCATACCGGGGACAGCTAAAGAAGCTAAGGTAAAGCGCAGGGCGTCTGTCCCGTATTTGTCGATCATCTCCAGCGGGTCGATAATATTACCCTCGGATTTACTCATTTTCCTTTTCTTCACATCCCGGACCAGACCATTGATGAAAACCTCTTTAAAAGGAACTTCCTTCATAAACTTGAGGCCCATCATAATCATTCTGGCTACCCAGAAGAAAATGATGTCAAAACCGGTTGACATCAGGTCAGTCGGATAGAAAACTTTGAGATCTTCAGTTTCTTCTGGCCAGCCCAGGGTGGCGAAGGGCCACAGAGCAGAAGAGAACCAGGTGTCAAGAACATCTTCATCCTGAACGACCGGTCCACCACATTTCTCGCAGGCGGCGGGTTTGTCCATTGAGACCATGATATGCTGGCAATTCTGGCAGTAATAGGCAGGAATGCGATGGCCCCACCACAGTTGCCGTGAAATACACCAATCATGAATTTTATACATCCAGTCAAAATAGGTTTTAGTCCAGTTTTCGGGAATGAAAACGATTCTTCCGTCCTCCACTGCTTTGATAGCTTCTTTGGCCAGTGGCTCAATTTTGACAAACCACTGCCAGGAAAGATAGGGTTCAATAATCGTTTTGCAGCGGTAACAGTGCCCGACCGCGTGGCTGTAATCCTCAACTTTAACCAGATAGCCAAGTTCTTTGAGCTTTTCAACTACTTTTTCCCGGCAGACGAAACGATCCAGACCTTTGAATTCCTCACCGGCTGCTTCAGTCATATGGCCGCTGCCGTCGATGACAATAATCTGCTCCAGGCCATGCTTTTTGCCCAGTTCAAAGTCAACCGGATCATGAGCAGGTGTAACTTTAACCGCTCCAGTTCCGAAATCTCTTTCGACCTGTTCATCAGTGATGACCGGGATAAGGCGGTTCTGGAGTGGCAGCAGAACTTTCCTTCCATGAAACTTTTTGTAATGCTCATCATCGGGGTGGACAGCGATGGCCGTATCACCCAGCATGGTCTCGGGTCTGGTGGTGGCCACCACTATTTCCTCATTGGAGTCAGGTAAGGGATACCTTATATACCAGAGATGGCCCTTTACATCCTGATGCTCAATCTCAATATCAGAAAGGACGGTCTGGCAGCGAGGACAGCGATTGACCAGATAGTAATCACGATAAATAAGGCCTTCGTTGTAAAGTGAGACGAAGACATAATTGACAGCCTTACAAAAACCTTCATCGAGAGTAAATCTTTCCCGCGACCAGTCCAGAGAACAGCCCAGACGCTTGAGCTGTTCAGTAATCACTCCACCGTATTTTTTCTTCCATTCCCAGGCGAGGTGGAGGAACTCCTCCCGGCCGACCTGTTCCCGACTCAGCCCTTTCTCTTTTAAATTCTGCTCGATGACATTGTGAACGGCGATCGAGGCATGATCTGTTCCCGGCAACCACATCGTGTTGTAACCCTGCATTTTCTTCCAGCGAACAATAATATCGGGCAGGGTAAAACATAGAGCATGGCCCATATGCAGTACGCCGGTGACATTCGGTGGGGGCAAAACCATAGAAAATTTGGGCTTGCTGGACCTTACCTGGCCTTCAAATAGCCTGCTATCCAGCCAGAATTTTGACCACCTGGCTTCGACTGGTTTGGGGTCATAGGATTTTTCCAGGATTTTCTTCTCTTCTGTCATCATGCTAACTTTTTCTCCCCTGATTGTGGATAAGATTATTATTGGTACCAGGCTCCTGCTGGTTGAAAAGTCCTTTAATTTCCGGCATCAGGCTCTGCCTGATTTTTTCTTCGAGTTCCTTTTCTGCCGTTTTAAGTTCTTGCTGGACAAGCAGTCGAATCTCCCGTCTTAAATCTGAAGGCAGGCTGGCGGCAGCGAGCTTCTCCTGACCGGGCTTAATTTCAGGCAGTTCCTCCGGTAAGGTGTCAGGGACCTTGTTTTTTTCGATGGCTTCCCTGATGGCTTCAGCCAGATTTTCTGAATAAAAAGGCCTGTAAAAGACCTGCTCCGGTCTGAGAACCGGCAGAAATTCGCTGCCCAGAGGCTCAAAGGTTCCGGCTACCAGAAAAAGCGGCACCCGGCCGGCGGCGGTTAAGCGGTTGTTGAGATTAAGGGCATTTTCAGTTGACTCAAGAATGGATTGTTCCAGGATGATGGCTTCGGGTGTAAAACTATCAAGAAAACGATTGATTTCATCCAGATTGCCGGCCAGATGAAGATGATATGTCTCCTCGGGGAAAATAGACTGACAGAGCTTCTTTAAAACCGGGCTGTCAGAGGCAATTATCAGGTTATAAGCCACTCTTGTCCTCGATGCAATTAGCTCTAAAAATGTGAAATTTGATAATTTACTCTACATTTTTAGCCTTTTTCTGTCAATCAGGTGGGCAGAAGGCCAGGGAGATCAGGGAAATCAATATTCCAGAAAAACAGTCCCCTCGCCCAGCAGGGCCTCCAGCTGGTCAATTAAAAGCTGCGAAGGGAAAACTGACTGGAACTCTGCTGACTGAACAAGATAATCAGAGGTAGAATTTTCGAGTTCCAGATAAAGCGGGCATTCCCCCGGAAAGGCGGAGAGAATTTGTTTCAAATGTTCAACTGTGTCTTCTGCTATTGTCTCCAGCGGAATTTTAACCGTTATCTTTCTGGCCAGTTTTTCAAAAGCCTCTGAGAGGGGCATAACCTGCGAGACTATGATTTTTTTTGATTCAAAGCTATCTGCGGACATCTTACCTTTGAGCCAGATGATCTGTCCTTCTTTAAGGTAAGGATTGAATTTGCTGAAAGCATCAGGAAAAGCCGTTACATCCACCTGGCCGGTCAGGTCTTCCAGTACCAGTGTCGCCATTCTTTCTTCCTTTTTGGTCTTAATGATCTTAACCGAAACAACTATCCCGGCCAGCCTGACTTCCCGGTCGAAATCCTTTTCTGGATCAAGAGCTTCAATGAGATGGCTGGTTATGGCCTGCAGCCTGGATTTATAAGAAGCCAGCGGATGGCTCGAAACATAAGTGCCCAGGACCTCTTTTTCGTAGGCCAGGCGGAGCTCATCTTCCCACTCGTTAATCGCCTGCAGATCGGATGGAATTTCTGGCGGTGGGAGGTATTCATCGCCAAAAAGAGAAAGAGCACTTTCTTCTCTGGCCTTCTGCTTCTGGCGGCCATATTCCAGGAGAGTATCAATCAGCTCATAAAGCTGGGAACGCTTCCAGCCCAGAGAATCAAAAGCTCCGGCCTTGATCAAGCTTTCCAGGGCCTTACGGTTCAAAATCCGCGAGTCATATTCTTCGAAGAGATCAAACAGGTTTTTAAAACCGCCTTTCTTTTCCCTCAGGGCAATTATTTCTTTAACCGTATTTTCACCGACATTTTTTACAGCTGACAATCCCATGCGGATGTTCTGCCCCTCGACCGAAAAATGGTAGTGACTGTAATTGATGTCAGGCGGGAGAACATTTATTCCCAGCTCACGGCACTCATTGACGTACTTAATGATCTGGTCGGTATCTCCCTTTTCCGCCTCTGAGGTCAGCAGAGCCGCCATGAAATGAGCCGGATAATGAGCCTTAAGATAGGCTGTCTGGTAAGCTAAGTAGGCATAGGCAGCACTGTGTGATTTATTAAAGCCATATTCGGCAAATTGAGCAATCTGGTCGAATATTTTTTCTGCCTTAGCAGCAGGGATACTTTTTTTTCGTGCCCCCTGAATGAATCTGTCGCGCTGGGCTTTCATTATTTCCTTGACCTTTTTCCCCATAGCCTTGCGCAGCACATCGGCCTCAGCCAGGGTAAAGCCGGCCAGATCAGTGGCGACGCGCATGACCTGTTCCTGATAAACGATGATGCCCAGTGTTTCTTTTAAGATGGGCTCAAGCTGCGGCACCTCATAGTTAATTTTTTCCGGATGGTGCTTTCTCTGGATAAATTCTTCAGTCATACCGCTTTTTAGTGGTCCTGGTCGGTAAAGAGCATTGAGGGCAATCAGGTCACGAAACTGCTCTGGCTTAAAACGCCGCAGCAGCTCTTTCATGCCGTAGCTTTCAAACTGAAAAACCCCGTCTGTAGCCCCCTGCTGAAAAATGCTAAAAGTCTCCGGGTCAGTTAAAGGAATTTTATCCAGGTCAACTCTTTCCCCTGTTGCCTGCTCAATCAGGGTCAGGGCATCGGTTATAACCGTCAGGTTGCGCAGCCCGAGAAGATCCATCTTGAGCAGCCCGATAGCTTCAATATCGCCCATGGGAAACATGGTCGTTATTTCACCCCGGGTTGACTGATAAAGCGGGATAAACTCGACCAGAGGTTTAGGGGTAATAACGATACCGGCGGCATGAATGGAAGGATGACGCACCTGTCCCTCGAGTTTACGGGCCACATCGAGGAGCCTGGCCATGCGCTCGTTTTTCTGATAAATCTCTTTTAGCTCCGGGACGGATTTTAAAGCACCTTCAATATTGGCCTCCGGGCCCTGGGCTGGAATGAGCTTGGCTACCCGGTCCACTTCATTCAGCGGGATTTCCATTACGCGGCCGGCATCCCGGATAGCCTGGCGAGCGGCCATCGTCCCGAAGGTCACAATCTGGCAGACATTTTCCCGGCCATATTTTTCGGTGACATAATCAATTATTTCCTGGCGGCGGCGCCCGCAGAAATCTATATCAATATCGGGCAGGCTGATTCTCTCCGGGTTTAAAAAGCGCTCAAAGAGAAGATCATATTCAATTGGATCAATCTGGGTAATGCCCAGGCAATAAGCGATCAGGCTGCCGGCAGCTGAGCCTCGTCCTGGTCCTACCGGAATACCGCGATCGCGGGCTGCTTTGATCATGTCCCAGACAATCAAAAAATAGCCTTCGAAGCCCATCTCCTCGATCAGCTTTATTTCTCGCTCGAATCGCTGCTGATATTCTTCCAGGGTGTGAGCGCTCTGCCCGTTATTTATCTTTTCCTTGATGAGAGGGAGGCGCTCCTCAAACCCCTGTCTGGCTATTTCTTCAAAGTAGTCGCGGAGATTTTTATGGCCAGGTGCCTCAAAATTGGGCAGGAAATGGCTACCGAATGGGAATTCAAAGTTGCAGCGGGCCGCAATATGCCTGGTATTATCCAGCGCTTCAGGATAATCCTTGAATAGCTCCCGCATTTCAGCCGACGATTTAAGATAAAACTGGTCGCTCGAAAAATGCATCCGGTCCGGGTCAGACAGTTTCTTCCCGGTCTGAATGCAGAGGAGAATATCCTGAATCTGCGCATCTTCTTTCTGGAGAAAATGGACGTCATTGGTGGCAACCAGTGGAATACCAAGCCGGCGGGCCAGGTCAACTATTTTCGGCAGGATTTTTTTCTGGTCAGGGAGGCCATGGTCCTGGATTTCGAGGTAAAAATTTCCTTCGCCAAAAATCTCAAGATACTGACGGGCGGCGGCCTCAGCTCTATCATCCATGTCCTTGACCAGAAAATCGTTGATCTCGCCCTTGAGACAACTGGAAAGAGCAATTAGCCCGGAGGAATGTTCGCGCAAAATGTCCTTGTCAATTCGCGGCCGGTAATAAAAGCCTTCCAGGTAAGCACTGGTAATAAGCTGGCAGAGATGACGATAACCCTTTTCATCCTTAACCAGAAGAATCAGATGGTAGTTTCCACCCTCATCGCCATTTCCTGTTTTTTTCTCCAGCCTGGATTTCGGAGCGACGTAGACTTCGCAGCCCAGGATAGGCTTTAACCCCTGGCTTCTGGCCGTTTTGAAAAATTCAATAGCGCCAAAAACATTTCCATGGTCGGTGATGGCTACGGCCGGCATGTTGAGCTGGCTGGCCGTTTTAACCAGGTCAGAAATCCGCAGGGCTCCATCCAGAAGGCTGTATTCGGTGTGGACATGAAGATGAATAAAAGAGTTATCCATGATAAGCGGCCTTTATTAAGCGGGCAAAGAGGGACTTATTCCCATTCAATTGTTCCCGGTGGCTTTGAAGTTATATCGTAAACCACGCGGTTGATGCCGTCAACCTCATTGACGATTCTGGTGGAAATTTTCTTCAAAAGTTCGGGGGGAGCCTGATACCAGCTGGCTGTCATGCCGTCCGAGCTTTCGACCAGACGAATCGCCACGACCTGCTGATAGGTGCGCTGGTCGCCCATGACTCCGACTGAACGTACAGGAAGAAGCACAGCAAAAGCCTGCCACAGCTTGTTATAAATTCTCGCCCGGTGAACTTCTTCGAGGACAATAGCGTCAGCTGCTCTGACCATCCGCAGGCTGTCCTGGTTAACTTCGCCGATAATTCTTACGGCCAGGCCTGGTCCGGGAAAAGGATGCTGATGCACAAGCTCCCGGCTTATCCCCAGCTCAAGAGCGAGTGTCCGGACTTCATCTTTGAAGAGTTCCCGCAGCGGCTCAACCAGCTCGAATTTAAGGTTAGCAGGCAGGCCGCCCACATTGTGATGAGACTTTATGCGATGAGAAGGACCTTTAACCGAGGTGCTTTCGATCACATCGGGATAAATTGTGCCCTGGGCCAGGAATTTAACCCCGCCCAGCTTTTTAGCTTCTTCTTCAAAAATCTCAATAAAAACCTGGCCGATTATCTGGCGCTTCTTTTCCGGGGCTATCACTCCCTTTAACCGGTCAAGAAACCTGTCCTGGGCCTCGACACCTATGACCTGAAGAGAGAATTTCTGACGGAATTCCTGAAGGAGATTTTCATATTCACCCAGGCGAAGAAGCCCGTTGTTGACAAAGATGCAGTAAAGCTGGCGGCCAACTGCTTTCTGAATGAGGAGTGAGGTGACCAGTGAGTCAATACCACCGCTCAGGCCGCAGATGACTTTTTCCCGGCCGACCTGCTGGCGAATTTCTCTTACTTTTTGCTCAATAAAAGACTTCATGTTCCAGTCAGCTTTAAGGCCTGAGAGGCGAAAGAGAAAATTGGCCAGCACTTTTTTGCCCCCGGAGGTGTGAGCCACTTCCGGGTGAAATTGAACCCCGTAGATTTTAAGGCGCGGATTTTCTATGACGGCAGCCCTTGAGTTTGAGGTCCTGGCGGTAATAGCGAAACCTTCCGGAATCGCCTCGAGGCGATCGCCGTGGCTCATCCAGACCTGAGTTTTATCCTTTAAACCATGGAGAAGCCCCTGTCTATCCAGAATCCGAAGCGAGGCAAAACCATATTCTTTGCGAGGAGCTTTTTCAACCTTTCCCCCCAGGTGATGAGCGATAAGCTGGAGTCCGTAACAGATACCCAGGATGGGGATGCCCAGCTGGAAGAGGCCCGGATCAGGGTGGGGCGAGTCAGGCTCATAGACACTTTTTGGCCCGCCGGACAGGATAATGGCTCCCGGGCTGAGGGCTTTTATTCTCTCGAGGGGAAGGTTATAGGGGTGGATCTCAGAGTAAACGCCGAGTTCACGGACTTTTCTGGCAATGAGCTGGGTATACTGCGACCCAAAATCAAGGATGAGGGCTTTATTCATAGATGGATTTTAGCAGAGGGCTAATCCAGCTTCAAGGCATGGCAAAACGGTCAGGCTGACATTAAGCACAGTGACCCAGGGTGACACAGAAAGCAACACACAATCAGAGTGACTCAAAGTGGTACAGCAAGTGATAAAGAATTAGAAAAGTCTCGTTGGATTTCAAAACTAACGTGAATTTCAAGGTCAGCCAGGCGAAAGCTCCCCTTTATGACCAGACTCAATCAAGAGCACTTTTTTGGTCAGATAGTGGCCTGGCATCCCTTTACTTTTCAGGCACAGACAACTTATATCTATGTAGTTTGGCTGGAATGAATTCGTCTTGTCCGGCCAGTTTTTCTTCTTCGGTGATATAAACGTAATCGCCCCGGGCACAACTAATTCTCCCCTCGTGGGGAATTTCCAATCCTCTGGCGTAGGTCACCCCATTTAAATCGTGCAGGTTTATATAGTTTTTTCCAAATTCTCCTTTTGATTCCCACAGAGAAACCAGAAAGAATTTATCTTTAAGAAAATATATATCACCGGGGTGAAGAAATTTATCCCACCAGTTACTATCCTCATAGGCTGGATCTCGAGGATCAAGATCCTGTGGGAAACTATCTGCTTCAGGATAAAACTTTGAGAAATGCCTGGGCTTAAAGATTTTTTTTAAGGTCAAATCATAATCATAAAAATAGATATGGTATTTATCAGGATAAACAAATAGAAAACCGAGGTCAGGAACATTGGCCAATCCTCCCGGATTAAATCGAGCCATGGCTGCTCTCAGCCTGTCATCTCCTGCCTTAAAAGTCTCGGCTAGAAGCTCACCGGATTTATTGTATTTTTTTAATAAGTTAGAAATATTATAAAGTGAAAAAGTGATGAAATTGCCCTGACTGTCAATAAAGATTTTATTTACACCTGATTTTAAGTGTATCTGTTTTAGAAAGTGATAATCCGGGGAGGCAAAGATGCTCACCCCTCGAACCGGAGCATCATAAAGATATAAATTATCTTGCGCATCGAAAAACGAATTTGTAATCCCCTGATACTCGCCAGGGCCCTGTCCGATGGAGCCAATGAATCTGATGAAATTCCCGCTGTTATCAAATTGCATAATTTTTTGCTCTACTGGACTGAACAAGAAATAATCCCCCTTAGAATTAATTCCGAGTAACCCAAATCCTGAGAGCGGTTGGTTTTTGTAGGTGAAATTAATCAGCGTGTGGTCTGTAAATAATTCATCCCATTTTTGAGCGACCTTATCCTTCTCCTTGAAGAAAACAGTCTCCACTTCCTTTGAAGCTAATTTATTGAGTGAGCAAAAACATAGCAGAAACAAAGCTGCTATTACCTTTAGATACATAAGAAAATCTTTTTTCGCCGTTTTCTTAATCCCTCTTTTCTTGAAGTATATAACATATAAAACAGGAAGCTAACGTTTCAGTAATTCCAGCGGAGCCTATATCTTTTGATAACATAAAATCCTTCCTCGTCCCTCTCAATTGTGTAAAGCTTATTATTTTCCCAGACTAAGTTACTGGCCCTTATAGCGGATAAAAGTTGTCCTATATACCGTCCTTCAGGATCATAGATATCAATATAATAAAAACCTGGCTTTTCTTTCTCTCGTTCAAAGGTAAAGACAAATATCCGTCCCTGTTCATCAACCGAGATATCTCGAAAATATGGAAAGTACTTCGGAAAGATCGGTTTATAACCAGCTTGACCCACAATCGTCCGCTTATGTCTTTCTTCGAGTTCCTTCTTATCTCTGTCTGAAAGTCTGACCCGTTTACAGCTACGTATTATTTTTTTGATCAGTTTCCCTTCGGGATTAAGAATCTGAAGTTCGTATTTTGTTGTCTCTCCCCATATCACCAGATCATCTCTCGAAATGGTGCAGCACGGTTCAGGTGCCAATAACCTGATCTTTTTCTCTAGATATGAATCGTCTTTAGGTACAACGTAGATGGTCATCATTGTCTTTCTCCATATAATTTAAGTACCAGGATATTGGTCAGTTTATTCATTTCCTCTATTTACCTATAATTATGATGCATTGAAGGGATATAAGAGAGGAGTTTAAAAGATGAAGATTCCTTTTTATCAGGTAGATGCTTTTTCCAGCCGGGTATTCGGAGGCAATCCGGCTGCTGTCTGTTTGCTTCAGTCCTGGCTAGAGGATGAGATCCTCCAGGCCATAGCTGCAGAGAATAATCTTTCGGAAACTGCCTTTCTGGTGCCCAAAGGAAAAAGCAAGTATGCCTTGAGGTGGTTCACTCCGGCAGTTGAAGTTGACCTCTGCGGGCATGCCACTCTGGCCAGTGCCTTTGTAATTTTATCTTTTGTAGAGCCGGCTTGGCCTTCAGTTGACTTTGAGACCATAAGTGGTCAGCTTCCAGTTACCAGGTCGGGAGAGTTACTATCGATGGATTTTCCGTCCCGAAAGCCAGAACCAGCCGCAGCTCCACCCCTCCTTAGCCAGGCACTCGGAGAAACTCCTCTTGAGGTTTTAAGTTCCAGAGACCTGATGGCGGTCTTTAAGGACGAAGAGACCATAAAGGAGATGAAGCCTGATTTTGAAAAATTAAAGCAGCTTAAAGATGTTTTTGGAATTATTGTGACCGCCAGAGGCAGGGAATACGATTTTGTTTCCAGGTATTTTGCTCCCGGTATTGGCGTCCCGGAAGACCCGGTTACCGGTTCTGCCCATTGTACTTTAGTTCCATACTGGTCTGAGAAGCTGGGGAAGGAACATCTCCGAGCCTATCAACTTTCAAAACGGGGAGGGGAAATATTTTGCCATTACCAGGGAGAACGCGTAAAAATATCAGGTCAGGCTGCTCTGTATGCCAAAGGTGAGATTTGCCTCTAGACCTGGATTATCCAAAGAGAAATTATGGAAGTCCGGCTCCGCTGTCCTCGGCATCAGGATCATACCCTGGTATTTCCTTCTCTCCCCTGGATACTATGTCTTATCCCGATTGAGTTGATTCCTTGACAAAAGCGCACAAAAAACCATATATCTTATATACTTTGTGTGTTATATTTTGAAGTCATAAGCATATTAGTCTCTGAGGGGATGGACTACTCTAAGAGATAGAAGCCATTCTGAATAAGGAGGTATTATGCCTTTCATCGTACGTTTAATCATTAACATGGTGGCCGTCCTGATCATCTCATATCTCTTTCCAAAGATGATCCGGGTTGATGGCTTTTTGGCCGCTCTGGTGGCTGCTTTTCTACTGGGGATCGTCAATGCCATCATCAAACCCATCCTGGTTTTTTTGACCTTTCCCATCACGGTGTTGACTCTGGGACTTTTCTTGCTGGTTATCAACGGGTTGATGCTCTGGCTGGTCTCAGCTTTAGTCAAGGGGTTTTATGTCAATGGTTTTTGGGGAGCGGTGTTTGGTTCGGTTTTGATCAGCATTGTAAGCTGGATTCTATCGAGAGTTCTCCCTTCCTGAATACCTGAATAACGGTTTTAGATTTTCGAATTTCTACCCGTAGAAAGCTAGTATTGATTACAAGTCACAATACCCATAAAAATTTGGACCAGATATTTACCTGACTATTTCTTAGAATGAAAGTCAGGCTGGATAAATGGTTAATGGGCAAAATGGGGTAAAATGGAAGAGCGATAAAGGCAATAAAATAGATAGCCAGGAGGAGGATGAAAATGATTAAGAAAAAATACTGGTTCGGGCTAATCCTGCTTATGCTTTTTTATTTAGCTGCCTGTTCTCCCCATTTCCACCTCGACTTTCTCGGTGAGGATAAGCTGCAGGAAGTGGTGCTGGTCCCGAGCCAGGCTAAAGCGAAAATTACTGTTATTGATCTGGAAGGAGTCATCAGCTCGAGTCAAGGCGGACTTTTTTCAAGAGAAGGCGATGCTCTTTCCAGAGTTTATCAGCGTCTGGAAAAAGCTTCCTCCGACCCGCAGGTTAAAGGAATCATCCTGAGACTCGATACACCAGGTGGCGATGTTACTTCGAGTGATATTCTCTATCACGAGATTCTCCGCTTTCGCCAGAAGACCAGAGTCCCAGTGGTCGCTCTGATGATGGGGGTAGCTGCCTCCGGCGGTTATTATGTAGCCTCCGCCTGCGAGATGATTGTCGCCCATCCTTCGACTCTTACCGGCAGCATCGGGGTGATTTCAGTTTTCCCTGATGTCGAAGGCTTGATGAACAAAGTCGGGGTAAAAACCACCGTGGTCAAATCAGGCCAGATGAAAGATGCCGGTAGCCCGTTTCGCGGTATGACTGAAGAAGAAAAGCAGCTTTTCCAGAAAATCATAGATGAGCATTATGAGAAATTCCTGAAGGTGGTGGCGGCGCGAAAGGAAAATGGTCCTTCGCTTGAAGAGATAAGGAAGCTAGCTGACGGGCGGGTTTATACTGCTGAGCAAGCTCTGGAGTTTGGGCTTGTCGATAAGGTCGGCTATTTCCAGACTGCACTCGATGAGGTTTTATCACGAGCCGGTTTAAAAGAGGCCAGAGTTGTGGCTTACACCTATTATCCCAAAAGGCAGAATAATCTCTATGCTACCTCGCTCGCTGGCACCGAGTTTATGAGCGAACCGGTGGAGAAAATCGTCTCAGAGCTTAAAACCGGCTTTTACTATCTCTGGCTTCCCGCTCTTTAACTGGTTGTATCCCTGTAATATTATTTTTATCAAAAATTTCAACAGGGATTGTTTAGATAGATTTTGCTTGTTTTCAGGATGTTTATACAGTTATAATAACTGTCTCCCGTTAGAATGATGACAGCAGCAATACCAGAAGAAAATAGTCTTTCAAGGCAGTGGTGTTGCTAAAAGGATTTTTGGGTCTGTGCCTCACAGATGGTTTGATTTTTTTATTATAAATAGCAAAATAGCCAGTCTGACATGACTGGAAAAATATTGTAAGGAGAGGTTAATGAACGGGACTGATTTTTTTGCTGAGAAGAAACCCGTCCTGGGAATCAACGGGTTAGGAAGGATTGGCAAGCTTACTTTGTGGCATCACGTCGGGAGAAAATATTTTAAGGAAATCGTTGTCAATCAGGGCCGGGAAATCGGAATGGGCATGGAGGCAGTGGCTCAAACCATCGAGAAGGATTCAACTTATGGGCTGATCCATACCTTTTTATACGGGATCAATGCCCAGCCGATCGTCAAAATCGCTGACGAAAAGGAGGGGAAACTACTTATAGACGGAATCCCGGTTACAGTTTTAAGGAAGGCCCGGAATCCTAAGGATATTTCCTGGCGGGACTATGGAGTTGAGCTGGTGGCTGAGTGCACGGGTGAATTCCTTGACCCGACCGCCAGTCCGGATAGCGAAAAAGGTGCCATCCGCGGTCATCATCTGGCTGGAGCGAAGGTAGTCATCAATTCAGCTGCCTTCAAGATTAAAAATAAAGCTTTGCCGATGCCTGAAGATGCGGTAACCTTGATTTATGGAATAAATCACCAGGCCTTCAATCCTGGTCAGCATACCCTGATTTCGGCTGCTTCCTGTACGACTACGGGTCTGGCCCATATGATAAAACCCCTTCTGGAAAATGAAAAGACCCGTTGTATGCTGACAGCCTCCATGTCCACCGTGCATGCGGTTACAAACTCTCAGTGCGTCCTGGACAGCGTTCCGAAGGCCGGAGCCAAAGATTTGAGAAAATCAAGGAGCATCCTGGACAATATCATTCTGACTTCCACCAATGCGGCTGAAGCCCTGGCCCTGGCCATACCAGAAGTGAAAGAGATTGGGTTCATGGCCGATTCTATCAGAATACCTACCAAGACTGAGTCACTGATTATCTTAAACGTGACTTTTCAAAGCCAGATGGGACAGGATGGGGAAATCAGCCATATTGATACTGAGACCATTAATGATATTTATAAACAGGCTGAAGCTAAGGATCCGGAGCGCCTGCTTGTTTACTCGGAAGAACAAAATGTTTCAGCGGACGTAGCTGGTATTAATGCTTCGATCGTTATTGAGGGCCAATTTAATCATACCAGAACGGCTTTTATTGATGTTAACCTCGCCCATATTCCCGGGCTTTCCCCGGAGGTTCTGGATTCTTTTCCTCTTAAGACCCTGAAGATTCCGGTAGTTCATGCCAAGATTTTTGGCTGGTACGACAATGAATACGGAAGCTATACCAACCGGATGGGCGATTTAGCCGTCTATGTTCACAAAATGATGAAATAAGATGGCCTGAGTTTCATATTCGGGCGGGAGTTATTGCTTTTTCTTCAATCTGGTGCTTGCCGAGGTAAACAGAGCCGCTCCAGCCATCAATGCCGATAAAATCGCCGCTATTGATCTTGTATCCGTTGATCAGGCTGTAGCCGTTCTTCTCATAGACTTTCAGGTTCCTGAGACCAACTACGCCAACTTTTTTTAGCTGAGGAATTATAACTGCAGCATGGGAAGTGCTTCCTCCTTTAGCGGTCAGTAATCCGTCAACCTGCCGCAGGAGTCCGATGTCGTCGGGAACAGTGTCCGGGCGAATTAAAATTAAAGGGGTCTGAGGTTCTTTCTGGCTGAAAAATTTGATTTCCTGCTCGGAGAAAACAGCTCTTCCGCACAGCGCTCCGCCGCCAATACCGATGCCATATCCGATCAGAGACTTCTCCAGCTTGGGTGTTCTGGTGAAAGACTTCAACTTGAAGCGTTCCGGCGGCGGCATATCACGAGTCTGCAGGATATACAGTCCTTCCCTGGAATTATTTTCAAAGGTAAATTCAATCTCCTGGTGACCGAAACCCTGGTCGTAAATCAATATTTCTGCCAGGCGCTTCAACTCGGCATAAACAGCTGGAAACTTGTTTTCTAAAGAAATTTCGCTGTCTCTTTTTTCGCTTTTCCTTTGAGCTTCGGAAATAGGATATGTTTCTACCAGTCCGGCTACTATATCGTCACCCTGACCTCCGAAAATGAAATCACCTGAAAGAAGAACAGAACTTGACAGGCCCTTAGGATCACGGGTAAAGGTAACTCCTGAACCAGACCATTCGTCCAGATTACCGAAGACCATCGACTGAACAACAACAGCTGTCCCCCACTTGTCTGAAATGTTCATTTCTTGTCGGTACAATTTGGCTCGAGGAGAATGCCAGGACTCAATTACTTTGAAAATAGCTTTTCTCAGCTGTTCAGGCGGGTCATCTTCAACCGCGATTCCACTATCCTCGAGCGCTTTTCTATAAGCAAGGGCGATCTCGCGCATTTGATCGGGAGTGAAATATAGCTTTTTGGAGACGTTATATTTTTCCTTAAAATCATCGATGATTTCATCAAAGAAATCACGGTCCAGGCCCTCTGACATACCCCAGAACTGAAGAAAACGGCGGTAGCAATCCCAGGCGGCCCAGGCATAGCCCTTTTTCTGACTCAAACCTTCAGCAATTTCCTCATTGATACCGACATTCAGAAATGAGCTCATCATGCCTGGCAGAGAGATGGCCGAGCCGCTTCTCACGGACAGCAGTAAAGGATTTTGAGGGTGACCATAGCGCCGGCGGGTTATTTTTTCCAGCTTTTTAAGTTCGCGCTTGAGCCTCATGTTCATATCCTGGTAAATTTCCTGGTAACCAAGAATAGCCTCCAGGCATCTAAAAATTTCTGTGGTCAGCACAAAGCCCGGGGGAACGGGGAAACTGAGAGAATAAAGTTGCTTGAGAAAATAGCCTTTATTACCAAGAAGAATTTGGTCATCTTTTTTTTGTGGCTTCTTGTAAAGAGGCGTGATGATTATCTCTGGATTGTAACTCATCAGAATATTCAACATGTGGCTGTGAGTTTTGAATTTCTCTTGTTCAGCGCAAAGTGTTTTGAGAATATTGCTGATAAAGTTATCGAGCGTCTGCAGCCCAAAACTTGAGGCAATAATTGAGCGCAGAAAATTCTCGGTCTGCATATAGACTGCTGCTTCCTCTTCCTCTCTGGACAGGCTGGTCATTTTATCACCATACTGTCTGGCCAGAAACTGCCGAATTACTATCCGGAGATTGGCCTGATGAGGGTCTATGTAGTAGAGCCGGATGATATCCTGGATACCCCTGGAAATGAAACGGAAGATATCAATGTATTGATCGAGGCTAAAACGTTTGATTTGGAGAGCTCCCTGGAGATATTTCGTCTTTGATTCAAGCCCTTCTGTGGAAATCCCTTCCAGTTGAAGGGCCTTGATAAACAGACGAAGATATTTATCAATTTTTACCAGAGTGGTTTTGGTGATGAACTGGATATTGAGGGAATTGATGAGCTGTTCCAGAAGGACGTTGGCCAGACATTGTAACCTGAGATAAAGGCCAAGAGCATCGAATTTGGGCTCACGATAGACACCATACATGGACGGGATGCCGGCCGCAATGTGTCTTTTATGATAAATATCTTCAAAGGCTTCTGTTTTTTCCGGAGAAACAATACGCTCTTTTAAGAGACTCAGAAAATCCATAAGTATAACCAGACTCTGGTAATAATCTTTCCGTAAGAGGGCTTTCTGCAAGGAGGTCAGCTTCTGTTGGTCAAAAATATATGAAGATTGCAGGCTTTTGATCACATCCTGATAATGAATGTTGTATTTTTTATAGAGCAATTGATAAAAACGCAGGACCAGAATAGCCTTTTCCTTATCGTCGTCTGTTACCTTGGGGATTTTCTGGATAATCCTCTGAATTTTAGATGGTTCCCACTGCAGAAAAAGGCGCGGATTCTGATGGACCTCCTTGTAGAGCACCCTAAAGATTTTATGCATCCCTTCGTATATCTCTGAACAGCCTTCAATTTGTTCATAAACCTCCTCGGGCAGGAAGGGGCGGATGTCTTCTTTGTTTCCAGAATACCAGTAGCGAACAATAGCCTCAACAAAAGGAATAAGCCTACTGTTACTTTCTACATGAGATTGTTTTCTGACAAAATGAATCAGGGGATCGCGGCGGCCAGTAATGTCATCCATGCGGATCGAGACCTCCCGCAGTTCGCCTTCAGCATTGATTTCATTGAAAAAAATCGGAAGCAGTCTGGCCAGTTGCATGATCAGGTTAAAGGCAGGAGTGATATCTGAATTTAGAAGGGCAGAAATATCTTTCTGCAAAAGATCAGTATCCCGGACAAAGACGCCTCCGATTTTAAGGTTGATGATCAAGGCTGATAGCAGCTGTTTTGTCCAGCGGGGCTTCAGCCTAATAATCTCGAGCCAGGAACGAATATTCTTGATATGCCAAGGATTAAATTTTACTTCCCAATCAGTTGTTGTACCTTGAATATTGGGTGATTGAAATCCGAAAAGAATAATTTCCTCGATAAGAGTATTGACCAGGGAATGCTGGTTGAGCTTAAAGACCTCCCGGGCGGCAGCATTAATAAAGCTAAAAATGGTCTCAGTATGGTGGCTGGAGGCAGTGTTTTCCCGCAGCACCTGGAACATCTTTCTGATAAATTCTTCGGCTTCTGGTGCGGATTTCTCTGCCAGGGCACGGCCGAATGAACGGTTGATTTCCATCAGCGCTTCACGATGAATGTCCTGGAGGGCAGGTAAGCTGATGATTTTTAACAGGAAATCAACATGGAAAGATTCTCCTCGCTGGTTATCTAAGGGGGCCACCTCTAGCTCGTGGGCGATTCTTAGATAGCCGTCGGCGATTTGATAGTAATCGGGAAGTTCTAAATAAATTTTAAAGGCCTCATAGTTTTCCAAACTGGCCGGGGGAAAAGCCTCTTCCAACCGCCTCAACAGTAACCGTAGATGATCATGGCTGATCGGGGCGACCAGTGATTGATATCTGGCCCGGGCCTCGGCCTGCCCATTGAACTCAATAAATTCACGAAGCGGATCAGGCTGCTGCAGCCAGAAGTTAAAAGATGCCCGAAAGGCGCGATAGCTTAGCTCTGCCAGATTATAGACCGGAACTTGCAGACCGGCATCAATAAAAAATTTAAGAATAGCTTTCAGGTCTCTGGTGATTTTTTTCATCGATCCGGATTCTTCCTCAGGTCTCTGCCGCAGGAAATCCAGAGCCCAGAGGACAACCGGGATATTTCGGGAGAGATGCTCTCTACTGTCCTCCAGTATTTTCCTTAGATATTCAAAAAAATAGCCGATAATTTTTTCTTTAACCGGCCCGCTGTTTTCCCGATTAATTAGTTCGGCATAAATTTCAGCCAGGATTTGCAGGGCCAGCTGCCCCTGGTCGTTAAAGTTGTATTTGTAGAAATCTCCGAGGCTGATTCCCCTGAGTTCTTCTGCCAGCTGGTCGCTCTGAGTGTGCGGTTGATGAAACTTTTCCAGAAATTCTTTTAGCCGCTTATGAGTTCCATAAAAGTCAGTGAACAAGTCCAGAAGACTGAGATGCCTGGCTGGAATGGTTATTCCACCAGCACCCCCGGATGAAATGCTCATTGCTGACTGTAAATTTTCAGTTGTTTTCTCTTTACTCATGATCCCTGGTTTATATCTAAATGTTTTGGTTGTTGAAGGCTTTGGAAGAGAGCTTCGCTGAGCTCAGTTTCTCTTGCTGCTACGACAGCTTGCGATGAGAAATAATCGAGGATATTCAAAATTGAAAAATCTCCGTGAGCCGAATCTTTTTTACCGGTGAAAGGGAAAAGATCAGGACCGCGCTGGCATTTGGTATTAATATTTACCCGTGATACCTGGTTTTTGACCAGATCAATCAGCTCTATCAATGTCTTGGTTTTTGTACCAAAAATGCTCAACTGCTGTCCGAAGGGAGAATTACTGATATAAGTTACCGGTTCTTTTATATCGTGGTAAGAGACAACGGGTATAATTGGTCCGAATTGTTCTTCCCAGTAAATCCTCATTTTTGAATTGACTTGATACAAAACAGCCGGGACAAAAATTGATTCGAGTGATCTTCCACCATTTTTGTTACCTATCCTGGCTCCTTTATTGAGGGCCTCCCTGACCAGTTCATGCAGATAGGGAAGCCGCTCGGGGTCAACTATCGGTGTGATCCTTACCCTTTCCATCCAGGGCATTCCCAGGTTAATTTTGCTCACGGCATCAAGCAGCCGTTTTCTGAAAGTTGCCTCAATTTCTTTATGCACAAAAAATATTTTCAAAGCTGCACAGCGCTGGCCGTTGAAAGCCAGTGCTCCTAAAACCGATTCCGCGACAACCACATCGAGGTCGGCATCAGGCAAAACTATCGCCGCGTTTTTTGCACCGAGACCCAATAAGCTATGTAATCTATTTTTTCTGGGGTGCAGACTGATCAAGCGGTTAGCAGTCTCAGCTGAACCGATAAAAGCCAGAACATCTACCTCTCCACTTTTCATCAGCGGTTCAATAATCTTTTTACCATCGCCAGAAATGATGTTCACTGCACCCGGCGGGAAGCAGTCCTGAAAAGCTTCTAACAAAAAGTCAAAAAACAACACTCCAAATTTGGGGGGTTTGATTATCACCACATTACCCGCTAAGAGAGCAGGTAAAACCAGGCTGAAAGTTTCAAAAAGGGGATAGTTATACGGTCCCAGACACAGAGCGATTCCATAGGGTTCATTATGGATAAGGCCTAAGATTCCTTTTTCCTTTTTTAGCAGAAAGGAATCTTTTTCTTTCTGACCGGCAACCTTGATTACCTGTTCAATATATTGCCTGGTTCTTTCAAATTCATCTTCCAGTTCATGGTAAGGCTTGGCGATTTCCCACAGCAGAGTTCTGAGAATGTTTTCTTTCTGGTTTTCTAATCGTTCCAGAAACTTTTCAATCGATTCGATCCGCCTGGAGAGAGGAAATGAAGGCCATGTTCCGTTTCCAGAAGAAAAAGCCCTTCTGGCGGAATCCAGTGCCTTCAGTGCCGCCTGGCGGGTCATTGCAGGATACGAGCCAATCCTTTTTCTGTCTAAGGAATCACCGTTTTTGATATAAATAGGAGAAAATACCTCAGCTAGAGCCCCCTTCCAGGGAATAATCTGCCCATCGATGAGAACCCGGTGCTGGTCGAGATTAGAATTCAGGCGGAATTTTTCGGGAATATCAGACTCGGACGGAAACAGCTGAATAAGCTCTCCTCTCTCCTGCTTACTCGCCTTGTCTCGCTCGGCCTGAAGCTTTAGAAAATTATAGGCCTGTTTTTTCAATTTATCTTAATTTGGCTCGCTGAATTAATATTTGTTGAAGAGATAATCTAACATTTTAAATAGATTCCGTCAATTCTGCGTATTCAGGGGAAGCCCTCTTGACAGGTAATCTAACTTGTGTTAATTAAAAACCACCATGAGTAAATACTCCCTTGGTGAAAAAATCTTAAGAAGCCTGATGTACTTTCCATCCAAAGAGCGCTTCTTTTCTTATAAAATCAAAGAATTTTGCTCCTCCATGATAATGTCTAACCCGGGCACGGGAATGGCTTGAAAATAGAGCCTGTGCCGGGTTCCTTTCCCAGGTTGTATTAGCCTGAAATTCTGCTTTCGTCTGTTGTCAGCGGCTTTCTAAGGCTTTCTTTAACGGCCATTCCTGCGTTCGGGATTCCCTCCATAAGTTTTTGCACCGGTTTTATTTCTCTCTTTTTAGAATCTCAAAGCAGGAGGCGAAATGAAAGTAAGCGAAGCCCTGATCGGCAGAAAAAAGCCAGTTCTGTCGCTCGAAATTCTACCGCCCGATAAAGGTTCAAATGTCGAGGAACTCTATCACCTGATTGATCCTTTTCTTGAATTTGATCCTCTCTTTATCAGTGTGACTTTTCACCAGCCTCAAAATGGGTGGTCGGTCGAAAATGGTCAGGAAATTAAGATCCGCCGCCAGCGAAGACCGGGGACAGTAGCCATTTCGGCCAGCCTGAAGCACAAATTCGGGGTAGAAACGGTGCCGCATCTGATCTGTGCCGGTTTTAACCGCTATGAACTCGAAGATGCTCTGCTTGAACTTCACTATCTGGGACTCGAGAATATATTTGTCATCCGCGGCGATCCGCAACCAGGGGAAAAAGAATTCAGACCGGAGCCTGGCGGCCACGCCCATGCCTGTGAACTGGTCAGGCAGATTGATAATTTAAATCACGGTTATTACCTGGAAGGAGCGAAACCAGCGGCGGCGACTGATTTTTGCTGCGGCGTTGCTGGTTATCCGGAAAAGCATCCTGAGTCGCCGAGCGTGGAGTTTGATCTGTTACATCTCCAGGAGAAAGTTGAGGCCGGCGCCCGATTTATTATTACCCAGATGTTTTTTTCAGCCGAAACTTATCAAAATTATCTTGGCCGTTTAAAGAAAGCCGGGATAAAGGTGCCGGTTATACCTGGTTTTAAACTGCTCTATAATCAAAAGCAGCTGGCAAAAATACCAGCCACTTTTGGAGTCAGCCTGCCACCGGCCATGGTCGAGGCTTTCGAAGCCTGCCGGACGGCTGAAGAGGAGAAGAAAACCGGCTTGAAGTTTGGTCTGGAACTGGCTGAAAAATTACTGGAGGCAGGCGCTCCCGGAATTCATATTTTTACCATGAGTCAGAAGGACCCGGTGATAGACTTGTTAAGAATCTTGTTCAAAAAGTAAATAAAGCAAATAGGGAAGGCAGGAAAAAGAGGAGATGATAAATGAGAAAAAGAAAACAGAGCCGGATTGAAAATATAGCTAAAGAGAAGGTCATAATTTTTGATGGCGCTATGGGCACCAGTCTCCAGAAATTCAGTCTAACGCCAGACGATTTCCGCGGAAAGGAAGGTTGCTATGAAATTCTTAACCTTTCCCGGCCGCAGGTGGTAGGTGAAGTCCATGCTTCTTTTCTTGAAGCCGGTTGTGAAGTTATTGAAACCAATACGTTTGGAGCTAATCGCGCTGTCCTGGAAGAATACGGCCTCGGGGATAAAGCTTACGAGATTAATCTGGCCGCCGCCCGGCTGGCTAAGGAAATTGCCTCTTCTTTTACCACCGCTTCGCGCCCGAGATTTGTTTCGGGCTCAATTGGACCGGGGAAAAAGTTGCCCAGCCTGGGACAGATCGGTTTTGATAAATTGAAAGATTCTTATTACGAGCAGGTCTCGGGTCTCGTCGAAGGTGGGGTGGATCTTCTTCAGATCGAAACTGCCCAGGATCTTCTCCAGATAAAAGCCGCACTGGCTGCTATTTTCAGGGTTCAAAAAGAAAAAAATCAGCGACTGCCGGTGATGGTCACGGTGACGGTGGATAAGGCGGGGTGTCTTCTTCTGGGAACAGACATGCTGACCCTCATCACGGCTCTTTCCAGTTTTCCTCTTTTTTCTTTAGGACTGAATTGCGGCGATGGTCCGCAGGCTATGGTTGAGGCGCTGCGGCAGTTAAAAAAGAATTCACCTTTTCTTCTTTCGGCTCTGCCCAATGCCGGACGTCCGGTTCTAGAAGAGGGAAAATACATCTATGATCTTTCTCCGGAAGAGCTAGCTACGGACATTAAAAGATTTGTGGAGGAGTTCGGGGTGCGTCTGGTCGGCGGCTGTTGCGGAACAACACCCGAGCATTTAAAAGCGGTGGTAAGAGAAGTTGACGGTCTTCATCCGGTCCGGAGACATTACCGCTTTTCCCCCGGCTGTGCTTCGACCTTCAGAGCTCAGCCTTTTCGGGTCAAGCCGCGGCCTTTAATTATTGCCGAGAGAACCAATGTCAATGGGAGCCAGGCCTTCCGGCGACTGCTGCTCTCAGAAAATTTTCAGGGGATGATGGAAGTGGCAGTCGAGGCCGAGCGGGAAGGAGCTCATCTGACCGATGTGGCTCTGGCCACATCCGGCCGGGAGGAAGCAGCGGACTGGAAAATTTTTATGCCGACATTAAATCTCCAGCTCAAAATTCCCGTCATGATTGATAGCAGTAATATTTCGGCTCTGGAGACTGCGCTTAAAAACTACGGTGGTAAAGTCATCATTAACTCGATTAACCTGGAAGATGGAGGGAAGCGGGCGCAGGAGACGATAGACCTGGCTAAGGAATTCGGGGCGGCAGTCGTTGCCCTGACCATTGATGAGAATGGGCTGGCGCTTAAGGCCGAAGAAAAACTGCGCGTTGCTTTGAGACTTTATGATCTTCTGGTTAATAAAAATAATTTCAAGCCTTCTGATATTTTCTTTGATCCGCTGACTCTTTCGCTGGCTAGCGGAGACCATCACTATGCTGACGCTCCCCGGGAGACTTTAACTGCCATCAGGCTTCTTAAGGAAAGATTTCCAGAGTGTCAGACGATTCTGGGCATAAGCAATGTCTCTTACGGTTTGCCGGCCGAGCTCAGGCCTTATATAAACTCTATTTTTTTATCCCTGGCGCTAAAGGCCGGTCTCGATGCAGCGATTATTCATCATTCGAAAATAATGCCGCTTCAGAGAATACCCGAGAAAATTTTAAAGCTGGGCCAGGATTTAATTCTAAACCACCGCCGCCCCGGTTATGACCCTCTCACTGAGCTTCTGGGCGAAAAATTTTTGCTGACTTCAACAACTCCGTCAGCTTCACGGCAGGCTGTCCGACCGGAGAAAGCCCTGGTAGAAGCAGTGGTAAATGGAGAATCAGTTCAAATGGAGGTCCTTATCCAGGAGCTTCTTAAAAAATATTCACCGCTGGAGATAATCAATAATTTTCTTTTAAAAGGCATGGACATAGTCGGTGAACTTTTCAGCCAGCAGAATTTACCGCTGCCCTTTGTTCTTAAATCAGCTGAAACGGTTAAAAAAGCTTTGACTGTTCTCAAACCATATCTTCCGGCGGGGAGCGGCGAAGAAAGAAAAGGTAAAATTGTCCTGGCTACGGTTCAGGGTGATGTCCATGATATCGGCAAGAATCTCGTCGCTTTGATTCTTGAAGCCAATGGCTTTGAAGTTATTAATCTTGGTATAAATCAGAAGGTGGAAGAGATTATCAAAGCCATAGAAGAATTCAGACCACAGGCCGTCGGTTTGAGTGGCTTGCTGGTAAAATCCTGCTGGGTGATGAAAGATTATCTGGAGACGTTAAGAGAACATGGGCTTAAAGTTCCGGTTCTATGCGGCGGGGCAGCTCTGGACCGGAGCTTTGTGGAGAAAGTTCTAAAACCAGCCTACGGAGGCGAGGTTTATTATGGCCGGGATGCCATGGCCGCTTTAGAAATTATGAAAAATCTATCAGGGAAAAAAGAAAAATCAGCCGGCAGGGCTAATGTCTAGAAGCTCAACGAGGTTAGAGCTTATGATTATGAACGAGGAAAAAAGTTGGATAGAGGGTAAACTTTTTGAGTCTGTGTCTCTGCTTTTGATTTTTCTGGTCAATTCTTTATCAGGCTGAGAATGATGCCGGCTGATCCGGCTTAGTGGAGGACAATGGATATCATGCTCAAGAGAGTAAAGGCAAGAAAAAGGCAAGAAATGGAAAGAAGACAAGCCCTTCAGCCAGGCGAATTATTTAAAAGGGCAAAAGGCCAGAAGTAAGGATGACAGGATGAACAGCAGGGAAATGACAAAAGAAGAGATTAAAATCAGGCGGTTAGCCCCCGAGGAAATACCACACCCACCATTCTGGGGGAGCCGCCATTTAAAGAAAATATCGCCAGAGAAAGTTCTGCCTTTCCTTAATGTCAAAGTCCTTATTTCCACCCGCTGGCAGTTGAAGGACAAAACCAGCCTGCCGGTCAACGCCCATCTCATTCCGGATGCACTTCTTTCCGGTTTTTTAGAAGAAGCTCGCCACAAAAAGCTACTACAATTTCAGGCCGCCTATGGCTATTTTCCGGCCTGCCGCCAGAAAAATAAGCTTCTGGTCTTTAGGGACGAGAGTGACGAGGCACCCTTTGTCTTCAGTTTCCCTTTGCTTAAGTCTTTTCCAGAGATAAGTGCTGCTGATTTCTTTTTGCCCCGAGAAGCAGAAAAAAAGGATGTCGTGGCCTTTTCTCTGGTGACCACGGGCCATAAACTTGAGGCCTTTATTAAAGAAAAATGGACTAGCGGCGAGTATGCTGATTATTTTCTCTGGCATGGTCTGGGTGCGGAGTTAACCGAAGCTCTGGCAGAATATCTCCATTTTAGAATAAGGCAGGAACTGGGTCTGGAATCTGAAGGCAGTCCGGATTATGATGCCTGCCTGAAGAAAAAATACCGCGGTCGTAGAATCAGCCCTGGCTACCCTTCTTTTCCGCGCCTTGAGGATCAGAAAAAGATTCTGGAGCTATTAGACGGCAAGGGAATAGGCGTCTCATTGACAGAAACTTTTCAGCTGGTACCAGAACTGACGACGACAGCCCTTATTCTCCACCACCCTGCTGCCTCCCGCTATTTTTGAGACTCTGGTGGTACCTCAGGTTTCTATTTCCAGTTTTTCCAGGTAAAGGTCACGCCCGGCGATGAGCTCCATCTCTTTTGAACCGCAGGCCGGGCAGAGATAAGAAAAAGATTCGTCCATGATATTTCTGGCAGTAATTTCGTGGCCGCAACTCCGGCATTTAAATTTGATTTTAACCATTTTGAGCTGCAACCTGGCTTTGTCGGCGATAGTTCCCTTTTTGTAACTCTGAAAAGCTGACCTAAAAAGCTCCGGTACAACTCCAGACAACTCGCCAACTGAAACAACTACTTTAGTGACTTTTTTGGCGCCGGCCTGGTTAGCCTGTTGCTCAATGATAGTAAAAAGGTCAGCGACGAGTGACAGCTCATGCATGCTGACTGCGCCTCTCTTTGAGTTCTGCTTCTAAAAAGGCACAAAGCTCGTCCAGACCTTCTCCCGTCGTGGCAGAAGTTTTAAAAACTTTAAGATGAGGATTAATTTCCAGAGCTTCTTTGATGACACGGTCAGTGTCAAAGGGCAAATAGGGCAAAAGGTCACATTTAGTCAGAACGAGAACCTGTGAGGTGAGAAAAGCTTCAGGATATTTTTTGGGCTTATCATCACCTTCCGGTACCGAGAGCAAAACAAAACGCAGCCCTTCGCCCAGGTCAAAGCTGGCCGGACAAACAAGATTGCCCACGTTTTCTATAAATAAAAAATCGAGGTCAGCCGGTATTTGATCAAAAATTTGAGCCAGCATTTTGGCTTCCAGGTGGCAGGCACCGTGAGTCGTAATCTGCCAGGCTGGAAGACCGATTTTTCTGATTCTTTCGGCATCCCTTTCTGTTTCTATATCGCCTTCAATCACCCCCAGCCGGTAGTTATCTTTAAGTTTTAACCCGATTTTTTCGAGAAGCGAGGTTTTTCCTGATCCGGGCGCACTCAGCAGATTAACTGCCAGGATGCCATGCTCTTCCAGCTTCTTTCTGATCTGACCGGCTATCTTTTTATTTGAGCCGAGGATATCCTCAAGAACCAGCAATTCTTTTTTCTTTTGCTCCATGTCTTTTACCTCGAGATGATGTTAGTGGTTGAAAATCAATTATAGCAGAAGCCAGCCCAGAAGTTGTTACGATTTTTAAAAACTTAATAAAACACTTATAGGCTTGATCAAAGTTGGCCCGGGCTTTCGGGCTGAGCTTTTCCCCGAGCGAGAATTTATAGCCTCTGATGCCCAGAAGCCAGACTTCGGGACTTCTCTCATAGAGGATCTGGGTCAGGTAAAGAAGAGCTTCCGGAGAAAGGTGGTGAGTGGTAAAACTCGAATCCTCAGCGGGCTCTATTCTTTTGACAACAAAAGGCTTGCGGCCTGATTTTATAGCATCAACAACCACGACGAGTTGATGTTCAGAAAAAAGAAGGGCATCTTCTACCTGCAGTTGATAATCAGCTTCTAAGGTCAAACTGTGTATTCTGGCTTTTTCCAGGCGGCTAATGAAAGCCGGTCCCAATCCATCATCCTGACGTGCCGGGTTACCAATACCGAAGATCAGAATTCTAAGGCCTCTATCTTTACGCGGGCTCACTATTTTCTTTTACTGTCAATGAGCTGGCCTTTAGCATCATAAAGGTCAACCTCAAGTGGCATCTGACCCAGGGCATGTGTCGCGCAGCTCAAGCAGGGATCGTAAGCCCGGATGGCTACTTCCACCCGGTTAAGCATGCCTTCAGTTATTTCCGGTTTTTCTGAAATGTATTTGTCTGCTACCCAGCGGACAGCCTGATTGTAGGCTTCATTATTATTGGTCGTGGAGACAATCAAATTAGCCATGGTCACCTGGTCATCCTTGTTTATCCGGTAATGATGGAAAAGTGTGCCGCGTGGTGCCTCGACCAGGCCCACTCCCTCCAGTTGTTTTTTACCTTTTTTCACCAGTTTGCTGCCGGTAATGTCCGGGTCATTGAGCAGGTCTTTAATCACTTCAGCTGCATGGAGGAGTTCAATCAGGCGGGCCCAGTGGCTGTGAAGGGTCATATTATTGGGCTTACCGCCGGTATAGGCTTTATAGATTTCGAATTCCTGCTGGGCTCGAGGGCTGGGAATGTAATCGCAGGTGTTGAGTCTGGCAATCGGCCCAACCCGGTACCAGCCTTTCTCTTTTCCCAATTTTTTTAGATAGGGAAATTTCATATAACTCCATGGTCTGACTTCTTCTCCGATATATTTGAGGTAATCCTGGTAATCAACATCATTGAGGATTTTGCGGCCCTCCGCATCTACTGCTCTCAGGACACCATGGTAAAAGTCCAGAGCTCCATCCTTCCGCACCAGGCTCAGGTGGTTGGAAGGAAAAGCAGCGAAATTATCCAGGACGTCCTTGTTTTCCTGGTGCAATTTTTTAAAGACCTCAATAGCTTCCTGAGCCCAATCAATGATGGTGTCAATATTGTAGGGAGCCGGTGACTTGAGGAAATAATCTCTTTCTTCCGGGGTCAGACTTTTATTGACACCTCCCGGGATAGCCCCGGTGCCATGGATTCTCTTCCCGGCTGTGGCTTTAATTATTTCCTGCCCGAATTTTCTGAGAATAACGCCATGGACAGCCAGCTCCCGGTGGAACTTAGCCACACCAATTATGTTGCGCAAGGCCGGATCAGCGTCAAAACCGAAAAGAAGGTCAGGCGAAGCCAAATGAAAGAAATGAAGTGCATGGGACTGGAGCATCTGTCCATAATGCATCAGGCGTCTTATTTTTTCAGCGGTCGGGGTAAGCTTTTCAGGCGGTACGCCGGCAATGATATCCATGGCCTTGGCTCCGGCCAGGTGATGGCTTACCGGACAGATACCGCACAGGCGCTGGACAAGAACAGGAATCTCCCAGTAAGGTCGCCCTTGAACAAAACGCTCGAAGCCACGGAACTCCACCACATGAAAACGGGCTTGAGAAACGCGCCCCTCATCATCAAGATGGATGGTGACCTTACCGTGTCCCTCGACTCTCGTTACCGGTTCTATCGTTATTTTTCTGGCCATGGTCTTAAACCTCAATCATATTTAATCAGTTGATATTCAAGCTTCATGGGCCTGTTCTGCACCAGAGCGGTCAGGGCTTCCCAGATAAGATCGGCCGACGGCGGACAGCCCGGCAGAAAATAATCAATTTTGACTATTTCGTGGCAGGGATAAACCCGATCCAGCAGAAGAGGCAGATCCTCATCATTGGGGATGACCCTGTCTTCCGGAGCGACCGTAGGAGAATTCAGGTAGGCTTCTTCCAGACATTCTTGAAGAGAAATAGTGTTCCGCATGGCTGGCAGCCCACCCATGACCGCGCATTCTCCAACAGAAACGAGAATCCGACAGTTCTGGCGGAATGAGCGCAGAACCTCGACGTTTTCGGCATTGCAGCAGCCGCCTTCAATTAAGCCAATATCAACCGGTCGGGTGAAGTGCTTTAGATCGTCAATTGGTGACTTATCAAACTCCACCAGTTCAATGAGTTCGAGCAGCCTTTCATCTATATCAAGAAAGGACATATGACAGCCGAAACAACCGGCTAACGAAGCCGTGGCAATTACTGGTTTACCGCTCATCTTCAAACCTCACTTTTGACCTTCGATCTCACTGCCGATGGGCTGGTGATCATATTTTCTCTGGCCGATGGGACGAATGAAACCGACCTCTTTTTTGAGAATAGCTCCAACCGGACAGAGGTCCATAGCTTTCTGAATCTGTTCCTCGCTTAATTTAGCAGCCAGTTTCCTGTCCACATTGACCTTGACTGCACTGGAGCGATTTTTCATAGCGAATATTTTCAGCCCACCCTCAGCCTGAATACCACGCACACAACGCTGACATTGAATGCAACGATTGTGCTCGAGCAAAAAGCCAGGGTAGGCCTCTATCTTTCGTTTTGGAAACTGATAGGGGAAACGTGGCACCAGAATTCCTAAACGGTAAGCTAAAGCCTGAAGCTCACAGTTGCCGCTTTTTTCACAGGCCGGGCAGAAATGGTTGCCTTCGGCCAGCAGCATCTCCACAATCGCCCGGCGGTATTCATTGACCTGAGGGGTATCGTTTTCTATAGCCATGCCCTCGGACAGCGGTTGCGTGCAGGAAGCCATCCATCGGCCGTTGACCATAACCGAGCATATCCGACAGCTGCCAACTGGCTTAAGCCCTTCATAGTGGCAAAGAACAGGAATATAAACCCCATTGGCTTTGGCTGCCTCGTAAATGGTCATCCCCTGCTCGCCCAGGCATTCCCGACCATCTATACTGAATTTTAATTTCTCAGGCATCTTGTCTTTCCTCCTGGAATTTTCTTCCGGTCACCTTGCAGGCGTCCTCCACAGCTCGCTTCAGGTCAAATTCAGAAACGAAATCGGTTTCCTTATTGATCTTTTTATCATAGAGTTCGCGGAAATTGGTGAGTGTGGTCAGAATCGGATTGGGACTGGTTTGACCGAGACCACAGCGACTGGTTGATTTTATTAATTTCCCCCAGGACTCAATCTCAGCCAGGTCCTGAGCGGTGCCCAGGCCGGAGACGATTTTTTCGAATTTCTTCTTGAGAAGAACATTGCCTGCCCGGCAAGGGGCACACCACCCGCAGCTTTCTTCAATAAAGAAGTCCAGGAAATTCCGCACGATGGAAAAAATATCCCGACTTTTATTGAAGATGATGATTGAACCGCCGGTGGGCAGATCAGAATAACAGAGTTTACGGTTAAAGCTACTCTCAGCCAGACACTGGCCGGAGGCTCCACCGACCTGAACGGCCAGGGTGTCCCTGGCCCCGACCATGTCCAGAAGCTCCCGGATGGTTAATCCCCATTCGACTTCGTAAATTCCAGGTGACTTACAGTCGCCAGAAATACTGAGCACCTTAGTTCCGGCTGAAACCTGTGTGCCCATGGATCTAAACCAGGCTGCTCCTCGATTAAGAATTTGGGTAGCAGTGGCCAGGGTCTCGACATTGTTGACCGTAGTCGGGCAGCCCAGATAGCCGTTCTGGACCGGGAAAGGAGGCCGGTCTCGCGGGTCGCCCCGCTTGCCTTCGGCTGATTCGATCAGTGCCGATTCCTCACCGCAGACATAAGCTCCAGCTCCGGATCTAATCTCAATATCAAAATCAAAATTCATACCGGCAATGTTTTTCCCCAGAAGACCCTGCCGGCGCATTCTGTCCAGAATAAAGTCAAGGTATTTTCGCAGGTAGCTGTATTCGTACCGGAGATAAAAAACGCCAAGTCTTGCTCCGACGGCATAACCGGCAATGACCATACCTTCAAATACCATTTCTGGCCTTTCGGTCAAAAGGACCCGGTCCTTAAAGGTGCCGGGCTCACCTTCATCCGCATTGCAGACAACATAGTGGTTGGGATTCTTTTCCTTACGGCAGAGCTCCCATTTCAATCCGGTCGGAAAACCTGCCCCGCCTCTACCCATGAGATTGGCCTTTTTAACTTCATCAATAACCGCTTCTGGCGTCATTCTTAAAGCCTTATCAATAGCTTCACCTGCCTTGTAATCTCCAAAGATAACCGGTCCCTTTTTTCTGATATTATTCTTAACCATCGCCCTGACCAGCTCATGCTGGTTGGCACCGTCGCCATATTCCTCAATCATGGACTGTACATCCTGCTTCTCTTTCATCCTGGTGATTATTTTTCTCGCCTTTTCTTCAGTTAATGAGGTAAAAATCACACCATTGATAATGGCCGCCGGCTCCTGGTCGTTCATACCGATACAGGAAGTCTCCAGAAGGGTGATCAGGCCATCAGGAGAGGTCTCGCCAAAGTGGCAGCCAGCCTCTTTCTCCAGGGTCTTGGCCACCTTTTCCCGGCCGGCCATTTCAGAAGTAATTGAATTGTTGAGATAGAGCACATATTTCCCCAGGGGACGCTCGGCTAGAAAATGGTAAAAAGAGATAACCCCTTCAATCTCAGCCCTGGAGATTTTAAGAGAAGTGGCGAGAGCTCTAATTGTCTGTTCAGAGATATGGCCTTCTTCGGCCTGAATATCTTTCAGGATATCAATGAGCCTCGTCCGATCCTTTTTGTATTTGGAGATTATTTTTTTTACTGAGTCCATAGGCTTCCCCTGTCAAAAAATAGAATTATATATACCATAAATCAAAAAAAATTAAAAAAGAAACTTTCCTTGTTAACCACCGGGCGATTGCCTATAATTGTAGTCATGAAATCTGATGTAAATTATTTAAGCAGGCTGGCCAATCTAAAACTTACTGAAGAAGAAGAAAGACAGCTACCAGCCCAGCTGGATAAAATCATTGACTGGGTAGGCCAGCTGGCCCAGTTGGAGATAGAAGCAGAAGAAGCAGAGGGAGAGAATTTTACTCCCGTTGACTTTGCTTTGAGACTCGAGCCTGATGAGCCGGGCCAATCTTTACCACTGGCTGAGGTTCTGGCCATGGCACCGGAGAAAGAGGGCGACTTCTTCAAGGTCCCCCGTGTCCTGACAGGAAAATAACTCAAATGCCCCAAAAGCTCCACGAACTTGGTCTGAATGAGGCTATCAATCTGGTCAGAAGCGGCGAGGTCCGTCTCGTCGAGGTGGTTGAAGATTATATAGACTGGATTGAGAAAATAGATAAGGAGGTCAAAGCTTACCTAACCTGCAATTTTGAGTCGGCTCTGATCAGAGCCAGAGAAATTGATTCAAAATCACAAAAAGGCAGGCTGGCCGGGGCGGTGGTGGCGCTTAAAGATAATATTGTAACCAAAGGGGTCAGAACGACCTGTGGCTCCAGGATATTAGAACACTTTATTCCGCCATATAACGCCGCCGTGGTGGAAAAACTCGAAGATGAGGATGCTATTATTATTGGCAAGACTAATCTGGATGAATTTGCCATGGGCTCTTCCACCGAGAATTCTGCTTTTTTCACCACCAGAAACCCCTGGGACCTGAGCCGGGTGCCAGGAGGCAGCAGCGGTGGTTCGGCAGCAGCGGTGGCGGCCCGTGAGGCAGCGGCTGCTCTTGGCTCTGAGACAGGCGGTTCAGTCCGGCAACCAGCTGCCTTCTGCGGGCTGGTTGGCCTTAAGCCAACCTATGGTCGGGTTTCCCGTTACGGTCTGGTAGCTTTTGCTTCGTCTCTTGATCAAATAGGCCCTCTCGCCAGAAATGTCAGAGACTGTGCTCTGGTAAGTTCAGTAATATTCGGTTTTGACCGTCGCGACTCGACCTCAGCCAATCTGCCTATTCCAGATTTTATGGCCGGCCTGGAATTGCCTCTGGATAAAAAGCAGATAGGTATACTGGATGAAGACTCACTGTCTGAAGTTAATGAAGAAGTGTTAGCTAACTATAAAAAAGCTATTCAGCTTCTCACCGGACTGGGTTTTAAGCTGACTTCTCTCTCTTTTCCCACCTGGCGATATGCTCTTCCTTGTTATTATATTATTGCTCCGTCTGAGGCCAGTTCCAATCTGGCTCGCTATGACGGTGTTCGTTACGGTTTCAGGGCGGACTCATCTGATTTATCTGACATGTATATCAAGACCAGGACTCTGGGTTTTGGGCCTGAGGTCAAGAGGCGTATTCTCGTTGGAACTTTTGCCCTGAGTTCTGGCTATTATGATGCTTATTATGCCCGGGCGGCACGGGCCAGGCGAGCTATAGCCAGGGAGTTTCAGTCAGCCTTTCGACAGGTCGATTTTATCCTGACTCCAACTACTCCTGAGCCAGCCTTCAAACTCGGGGAAAAACAGGATCCTCTATCGATGTATCGGCAGGACTACTTTACAGTTACTGCCAATCTGGCAGGAATTCCCGGTCTGTCATTACCTTCTGGTTTGACTTCAAAGGGCTTACCACTGGGTCTCCAGCTCCTTGGTCCAGCTTTTTCTGAGCTGGAATTATTTAAACTTGCTTTTTTGCTTGAAAAAACTTTTGATTTCAAAAATAATATAGATGGAATTACAACCGTTAGGGAGGAGGAAGTATGAAACATAAAAATCTTTGGATTCTAGGTTTAGCTCTGCTGGCAGTACTGGCTTATACCGCCTGTTCATCAAGCCCGGAGAAAACTCTTCTGGACAAATATTTTCACGCAGTATCTATGAATGATAATCAGACGATGGCTGCCATGGCGGTTGAACCACTGGCTATAGAAGCTGTTAGCCACAAGGTATTGAGCATTTCACCAGAAGCAGTTGAGCCCTTCAGGTTGCCAGAGCTCAATCAAGCAGAAATTGAAGCCAAGAAAAAAATGGACGATCATGTCGGCCCCGTTGTCGAGGCCAAGGATGCTTTAGATGCGGCTCAGGAAGAATTAGACAATGCCAGAACATCCGGCGCCCGAGCAGCTCTGAAAAAGAAAGTAGCCGAGCTTCAGGCTAAATATGATGAAGAGTATAACGCGCACAAAGAATTGCAGGCTCAATATAGTGCAGCTAAAGAAGCCGCAGCTAAAGAAGAACAAGTTGCTTTATTTTCTCTCGGTGTTAAATCATTGCCTGGTATCAGAGAAATGAGTGGAGAAGTTCACTCCAAAACCGTTCAGATTAGTGTCAAGACTAAGTCTGGAGCCGAGAAAAAATATGACGTCCTTTTAAAAAGGTATATTTTGAAAGATCAGGCTGGTAAGCCCAATACCGGGCGGTGGATTATTGTCAAGTTTGAGCCAGTAGCCTGATTCCAGTTAAATTTTAAGCTGCAGGAAAATTATAAGCCGTCTTATTGACAATTTTCGATTTTTAGCTATAAATAACCTTTCATGCGGTCAGGATGAGGGGCCGTTAGCTCAGAGGGAGAGCACCGGCCTTTTAAGCCGGGTGTCGCTGGTTCGAGTCCAGCACGGCTCACTTGCGCCCCTGTCGTCTAGCCCGGCCTAGGACATCGCCCTTTCAAGGCGGCAACACGGGTTCGAATCCCGTCGGGGGCGCTACTTTTTTGCAGGGATGATCAAACTATGGGCAGCGAGACCAGGATCGCTGTTCATTCGAATGAAAAGGCTTTCTCTAAAAACAGCCGCTGGCAGGCAGCCACTGCTTCTGGTTCATAAAGAAGACCGTTATTAAGCCTGATCTCATCCAGAGCTTTATCTATCCCGAAGGAGGGGCGGTAAGGCCGGTGGGAAGACATAGCTTCGACCACATCAGCAATTGCCAGAATTCTGGCTTCCAGTAAAATTTCCCCGTCTTTCAATCCAGCCGGGTAGCCCGAGCCGTTGAGTCGTTCGTGATGCTGTAAAACGACCTCGGCAATTGGCCAGGGGAATTCGATATTCTTTAAAATTTCATAGCCAGCTTGAGGATGAGTTTTGATAATTGTGTATTCAAGATCGGTTAATTTTGTGGGCTTACTCAGAATTTCCGCTGGAACATAAATTTTCCCGATATCATGGATTTGAGCTGCAAATATGATACCTTCAATTTTGACTTCAGGTAAACTCATTTCCTGAGCAATAGCTTTAGCCAGTTGAGCAACTCGCCGCTGGTGGCCAGCCGTGTAAGGATCGCGCATCTCAATCGTGGTAGAAATGGCCTGAATGGTACCTTTCAGCGCTCGCCGGAGTTTTGCCCAGCTTTCCTGTAGTTCTTGTTCAGCCTGTCGACGAGAGGTCTCATCTTTAAAAACTATCACCTGACCGCTCGGTTGGCCACTTTCCTCAGGTAGAGTGGAGACTGTCAGTTCAACGGGAATTTCCAGGCCAGTTCTGGTTATAAGATTGGTTTCCCCTGGCACGGGCAGGGCAGAATCAGGATCAAAATTCAGGTTTTCCTTTAGTTCCAATATCCTGTCCACGGGTTGGTCAATCGCATCCGGTTCATTCCAGCCCGTGATTTTTTGCGCTGATGGATTTATAAAAGTAACTTTACCTCTGTTATCAGTGACAATGATGCCATCATCTATGCCCTTTAGTATAGTCGATAGCCATTTTTCCCTTTCCTTCACCAGCCGCTCCCTTCTGGCTTTATAAAGCGCTATTTCAATGGTCAATTCCAGTTCTCTTTCTTCATAAGGTTTGATTAAATAGCCAAAGGGTTCGGTTAACCGGGCTCGCTCGAAGGTCAGGTCATCGGCGAATGAAGTTATATAAACTACCGGTATAGAATATTTTTCCCAGAGGATAGCGGCTGCCTCGATTCCATCAACGCGGCCCTTGAGAACAATATCCATGATAGCCAGATCTGGGCGGTTTTTCTCGACGCTCTGGACAACTGCTTCGCCGTTCTGAATGAGATCAGTTACCTCATAACCGAGAGACTTGATCATATTAACCAGGTCTCTGGCTACCAGTGCTTCGTCCTCAACAATCAGAATTCTGGCTTTAGCCATTCTAACCCTCCGCGGCCATTTTATAGGTTAACAACAGATCCTGCAACCTATTTATAAAGGTATATTTAGACTGGCTTAGCTGGCAACAGAGCTTGTTTTTCCCCCTTCTCTAATACTGATACTGACGGGCAACCCCTCGCTCCTGGCTCAGTCCTGCCTTTAGCTGAATTCTGGGCCCGCTTCGGATTGAGTTATAGATACAAAAAATTAGAGCCACCAACCTGGATCAAAAATAGGAAATATAATCTGCTATGCCATTTTTACTGGTGGGCGGTACTGGGTTCGAACCAGTGACCTCCGGTTTGTAAGACCGACACTCTGCCCCTGAGCTAACCGCCCAGCCAGAACTTAAGATTAAATTAAGAGAAAGAAACTCTGTTGTCAAGCCAGCCAGGTTCATTTTTGACTAAGCCGTCTATATATATTAGAATGAAAGTCGAGATTGAATAGCCAGAATTAAATTGCCTTAATTTTCATTTTATGACAGAAGCAAAAGATCTTCGACCAGGATCGAAAGTTTCTCTGCAGGAACTTTTAAATTCCTGGGTTGCCCAGCTGCCCGCCACCAACCCGCGCCTGGCTGAGGACATAGTGACCCTGGCCTCCAGACTTCTGGCTGGGGGGCAGGTCGAAAGTCTTAGCCCGGAAATAATCAGAACCTATTTAAACCTGACCTCAACTTCAACCTTCCTTAGATGTCTGCCTTATCCCCAGAAAAACTGGGAATGGGCTGAAACCTGTTTTGGCTTCATCCAGAAAATAAATTATAACCTTCTGGACTTATTTGAAGATAGAGTCAAAGAAAATCCAGATCGGATACTTTTCCTTGACCTGTCTACTTTAAAAGGGGGAAATTGGACCTATTCAGAAATCGCTTCCTACCTGAAAATGCTGGCTGGCTACTTTTATCTACTGGCCTCTCCACTTGAGCCGCGGGTAGCTATTTTCAGTGAAAATCATCTTGATTCGGCCTGCAGCGATCTGGCCTGCCTTTTCTATGACATTCTGGTGACACCGCTCAATCCAACTTTTAATTTAGAAAATCTGGAGATGATTTTTAACCAGCTGAAAATAAACATCGTTATTACTGATAACCTGGAAAGATTGAAACTGCTCGAGCAGCTAAAGCAAAAAGCTGGTCTGAATTTTGCCATTCTTACCCTGCAGAGAATTGAACCGGCAGGAAGTTCGCTCTATCTCGGTGAGCAGATCAGAACGCTCAATCCCAAAGAGATAGATCAGGTTCTGGCTCAAAGACCCCGCTTTCGTCTGACCCAGGTTTCAACCGTCATGTATACTTCGGGCAGTACCGGTGTTCCCAAGGGGGTTTCCTTCTCAACTTACAATCTTATTTCCAAGAGATTCGCCCGGGCGGCAGCTTTACCTGAAGTTGGGCAGGATGAAGTTCTGCTCAGTTTTTTGCCTTTGTACCATACTTTCGGTCGCTATTTCGAGCTTCTTGGTTCTATTTTCTGGCGCGGCACCTATGTTTTCTCCGGAAATCCATCTATCGATACCCTTTTAAGTCTGTTTCCCAGAGTTAACCCGACGGGTCTGGTCAGTGTGCCTATCCGCTGGGTACAGATCTATGAAAGATGCCGGGAGGCCGTTGCTGGTGCCAGAACCGATGATGAAAAAAAAGCAGCGGTTAGAAAAATCGTTGGCTCCAGACTGCACTGGGGAATTTCTGCTGCCGGTTATCTGGAGCCTCGTGTCTTCCATTTTTTTGCCAGATATGGGATTGATTTGATTTCCGGTTTCGGTCTAACCGAGGCGACGGGTGGATTGACCATGACTCTGCCCGGCCGTTATGTAGACGATACTCAGGGTTGTGCCTTACCCGGTGTCGAGCTGAAGTTGAGCCCGGAGGGGGAACTGCTGGCCAGGGGTCACTATATTGCCCGTTATCTGGAAGATAAAGGACCTGGCGATGACATCCCTTATCCTGGTACGCCTGGTTCCGATTACTGGCTTAGAACCGGTGATATCTTCGAAGTTTTGCCCAATGGCTATTATCGATTGGTTGACCGGATAAAGGATATTTATAAAAACAACCGCGGGCAAACCATTGCCCCTCGAAAAATTGAAGACAAATTTAAATCTGTGCCTGGTTTTAAGAATGTTTTTCTGGTAGGAGATGGCAAGCCCTATAATGCGCTGCTTATCGTGCCCGACACCAGTGCTCCTGAACTGAGCAGCTTACCCGCCGTAGAAGGGGAAAGGGAATATTATAAGAGAATCATAGAAGCAGCTAACCTGAGCCTGGCTCCTTATGAGCGGGTAATTAAGTTCGCCCTTCTGGATAGAGATTTTTCTCGTGAGAAGGGCGAACTGACGGCTAAAGGTTCGTTCAATCGAAAAAAAATTGTGGCTAATTTCTCTGATGTGATTGAACAGCTGTATAAAAAAGATTATCTCGGCCTGAATGCCAGGGATTTCAATCTAAAGCTTCCGTTCTGGCTGATAAGAGACCTTGGTTTGATTGAAGAAGATTTTCGCCTGGAAGGAGACAGATTGGTTATTGCCGGTCGGGAGGCTTCTCTGGCCATTCGTCATGAACAACAGAATCATAAATTCCTTATTGGCGATCTCTACTATGAAATCAAAGACAGGACGATAGATCTGGGTTTGTTTGCTCGTCAACCACTTTTATGGTGCGGTAATCCATCACTGGTGAAATTTCTGGTCTGTCGGGAAGGCTGGGATACACCTCTGGGTAACGTTTCTAATCGAATCTGGCTACCGGCTGAGAGAGCTCTGTCCGGTCAGCAGGATTTCCCGCCGCCAAGAGGAATAACTGATCTGACGCTGGTCAGGGTCCATGACCTGATTTCCAGACTGTACTTCGGTCCAGAAGAAGCAGCTCTCGGAGCAATGAGTGATTATGAAAAACTTTTCAATCAGGCTGAAAATCTCAGGGTATCTATTCTCATCAGACTCAGATTGGAAGCTCTGGCCAGTCATCCTTTAGAGAAAGTCCGTTGCTGGGCTTACCGGCTTCTACTCCTTGATCAGCCACTACCTGAATATACACCTTCTCTCGAGGCTTTCGTTGAGTCGGGGCTAACTTTTCTTAATGAAGAGTCCATTGAGGAAATTTCCTCATCGGCCCTGGGTGGCGGGCAATTTGAGGCTCTACGCCGCAGATTAGCTAATTACCGTCAATCTCTGAAATGGCCTGCAGCAGAGGGGACGATCAATCAATTTCTTCATATTTTTAAACTTCTGGCCGACTTTGCCACTATCCATCCCGAGTTTTTTCCGCAGGTGACAGCTGAACTGGCCAGCTGGTCCCTTCACCGGAAAGATCCGGTTCTCGCTTCTGAATCTTTTAAAATAATGGAAAATCTATATAACCTTTTTAGACTGCGGCTAAAAGTCAGGCTGCCTGAGGATATCAAAGCCAGAATTCTTGAGAAGCTCCAGATTGCCAGTGATTTTTCTCAATCAGAAAGAAGATTGATCAGCCAGGTTCTGTCGGAACCGACTTTTCTGGCCGAAAGTGTTGCTTTTGCCTATGGCTTTAACTCCTTCAGTCCCGAAGGGTTGGCTTCTGGTGAAATCAGGGTTTCAAGAGTAGCTTCTATTTACCCGGGACTTCACCTCCGGGTTTGCCTCAACACTTCTCAGGGAGAGCATTATGACCTAAGAGTGGAAATTTTAAAAGGACGTTTTGGCCAGCGACTCATAGACAAAATTTTATGGCATTTATGTCTTTCTGAGGATTTTAATTATCCGCGTCTTTTACCCCGCCTGGCCAGCTGGCGGCCGGATCTGAAAGCTATCAGTTACCGCTTTTTCAGCCGTCTCAATGTTAGTGAAAGGATCAGAGATTTTGCCACTCGTCCTGGCGGGCCGATTTCTCTTGTTACTCCACAGGAATGGCGGATGCTTTATATTGAAGCCATCGGAGTGATTCTCAGGGCGGTAGCCGCTTCAGACTACCGTATTATCCCCGGTCAGGCCTTACCGGAGAATATTTGTGTGGATGGAGAACATCCCGGCTTGATTGAAATAGGGGAAATAAAACCTTATAGGGGGCCTCTGTCCCTGGTACGCCTTATAATCGAGAACTTCTACCTGAAGGTGGCGGCTGCCTATCCCTGGTCCCGGAAGATAATAGATCTAAGCTGGATATTTGATGCCTGTTTTGAAGTCTGGGAAGAAAAACGGGCCCTGAACTTCCTGGAAGAGCTTTTCCATGAGCTCGAGTGTGAAGATATTGAGGTAGAGGGTTTTGGCTCATTCCGCTTTCAGCTGGAAAGCTATTTAGGCGAAATTCGCCAGAATCCAGTTATGCCCGTTTCGGTTTTAACTGCTATCCGCAAATATAAAGAATGGGAAATAGCCAACGGGCAAGCTACTCCTTTTGAGCGCGAGAAAAAAGTTATCGAACTTATCAATGAATTCCATCTGAATTCCCGTCCAGAGCTGCTCCGATTTTATGTTTACCGTCATACCTATTTTTCTTCAGCCTCAGCTGAAGTGATCATGGCTTTTGAAAAATTACTTGATAAAATGAAGAGCCAGCCTGATAAGATGGCTATCCAGTTTGTTGAACTGTCGGAAATCCAATCAAATCTGGAGTCGGAAGAAGACCGTCAGGTATTCAGTCGAATGGTTTTCCCCAGAGCAACAGAAACTAAAGATCTTGACCTGACCAAGACAGGCGAATCGGGACGGGAAAGGCTGATCATAAAATCAACCATAACCGATCGGCAGGGAAATCAGTTTACATTCCGGGAAAGTTATGAACCAGCTGAAATCGGGCAGCTGTATCACCTTTTCCTGCTGGATAATTATCCCCGGGTTATTTCTCAGCTAAATCATAACCTGGTCCTGGTTGATGAGGATGGATTGGTGGTTGGGGGTATTTGCTTCCGTAACCTGTCTTCAGAAGTGGTTTTTATGGAGGGAATAGTGGTGGCCAAAGGTTATAAGCAAAGAGGTCTGGGCCGGGCTATGTTGAGGGATTTTATTGAACGAATGCGAAATTCAGGCATCAAGCTTATCATGACTCACTATCTCATTCCTCAGTTTTTTATGAAAGAAGGTTTTGTTCTTGATAAAAGGTGGGGAACTCTGGTCAAGCATCTGAGTTAACCAGCAGTAACAGGCCAGGCTATCTGGTTGACATAAAATGGCTTATATGTTAAATTTAAGGCTCAATTTTTATCCCCGGAAAGGTGAAAAGCTATGTTTGCAGTTATCAAAACAGGCGGCAAGCAGTACCGAGTGAAAGAAGGAGATGTCCTCTCCATAGAAAAAGTAGAGGCTGCTCCTGGAGAAGCGGTCACCTTTGATCAGGTCTTGCTGATAGAAGCTGAGGACCGTATTCTGGTAGGTAGTCCATATCTGGAAAAGGCCGCTGTGACCGGTGAAGTAATCGAGACCTATAAGGATGATAAAGTTACTGTTTTTAAAAAGAAAAGAAGGAAAGGTTATCGTCGGACAAAAGGTCACCGGCAGATGCTGACCAAAATCAAAATAGATGGCATATATCCAGAGTGGTCAGGTCATGTAGAGAGAAAACCAGCTGAGGAGGAAGCTCAGAAACCAGTGGAAAAAGCTGTCAGGACGAGAGCCAGAAAGGCCACCGGTCCGGAGGTGGCAGAGGCGGAAAAAACGCCAACAAAAAAAACGCCCAGGACAGCTAAGAAGGTTCAAAATAAGGAAGAAAGCAAGGAGAATTGAGCATGGCTCATAAGAGATCAGGTGTTAACGGAAGAGATTCTAATCCCAAGTATCTGGGAGTTAAAAGTTTCGGTGGAGAGGTGGTTAAAGCCGGTTCAATTCTGGTCAGGCAAAGGGGAACGAGATTGAAACCAGGCCTGAATGTCGGGCGGGGTGGTGATGACACACTTTTCGCTCTGATACCCGGCCGGGTTAAATTTGAAGACAAAGGAAGGATGGGAAAATTCGTTTCGGTTTTACCTCTGGAGGAAAAGACCGAAGCCACTTCGTAATCATGGGACAGGTTCCCTGCGCTCTTAATTCCAACCAGGTAAGAAACGACCAGTGGGGGATTATCTCTGCCGGTCTCCAGTTCTCCCACCTGCAGGTAATAAATTGTTTATTGATAGCGTAAAAGTTCAACTGATCGCCGGCAAAGGAGGCAATGGCTGTGTCAGCTTCCGGCGGGAATATCGGGTGCCCAAAGGCGGACCCGATGGTGGGCGCGGTGGCGATGGCGGGCATATCTACCTGGTGAGCGATCCGAACCTTAATACTCTGGCTTTCTTTCGTTTTCATCCGATTAATAAAGCCAGAAAGGGAGCCCAGGGCGAGGGATCAAATCGACGGGGGAAAAAGGGTCAGGACCTTTATCTTAGAGTTCCGGTTGGTACAGTGGTCAAGGAAGCTTCGACCGGTCGAATCCTTCATGATTTTCTAAAACCGGGAGAAATTTATTTAGCAGCCAGAGGAGGCCGGGGAGGGCGTGGCAACGCCAGCTTTGCTACTTCTACCCATCAAGTTCCCAGAGAATTTGAGAAAGGCCAGCCGGGGGAAGAAATAGAAATCATTCTTGAATTGAAACTGATCGCTGACGTTGGCCTGGTTGGCTACCCCAATGCCGGAAAATCCACTTTGATTTCCAGAATATCAGCGGCGCGGCCTGTCATTGCCGATTACCCCTTTACCACTTTGATCCCGACTCTGGGGGTGGTTGATGTGGGAGAAAATGAAAGTCTGGTGGTGGCCGATATACCTGGTCTAATTGAAGGTGCTCATGAGGGGCACGGCCTCGGTATCCAGTTTCTCCGACACATAGAAAGGACCAAAATACTGGTCCATCTGATTGATGTTTCACCTTTGACGGGGCGAGATCCTGTTCGTGATTATGAGGTCATTCAGAATGAGCTAAAGGCCTTCAATCCTGATCTGGTGGCCAGAAAGCAGATTATTGCTGCCAATAAAATAGATTTACTGGATGGAAATAAGCAAGAGCGGCTGACAGCGGTCAGAAGACTGGCCAGGAGAGAAAAGAAGCCGTTTGTGGCTATCTCCGCGGCGAGAGGCGATGGCTTGTCTGAACTGGTTGGCTTGCTGGCCAGAATGCTGAAAGAAGAAAAGGAAGAGAAATCAGAAAAAGATTAAAATGTTTAACAGGGTGAAAGTGAATAGCAGATGGCTTTAACCGGACTTTTTGGCGGCACGTTTAACCCAATTCACAATGGACATCTACGGGCTGCTGAGGAAGTCATAAAATATTTTCCTCTGGATAGAATTTTGTTTATTCCCTCTTATATCCCACCTCACAAAGATCAAAAAGAAGTTGTGCCAGCCTGCCATCGGTGGCGGATGGTGGAGATAGCCTGTCAGGGACATCAAAAATTTATCCCTTCTGATCTGGAAGTCAAAAGTCCCGGCCCATCCTATTCGATTCTTACTTTAAGGAAGCTAAAAGAGCTTTTTCCGGACGATACTTTCTGGTTTATCGTTGGTTCTGACGCTTTTCTGGAGATTGAAACCTGGAAAGATTATAATCAACTCCTCAGAGAATGTTCTTTTATTGTAGTCACGCGCCCTGGCTCCGAACTGGAAAAGCTCGACAAAGTCATTGATAAAATAAAGCCTGAGCTACTGGTAGAGATAGATAAGAGAGAAAAGACTGAAGTGAAGGACGACCGGCCCGGCCTTTATCTTTTAGAGATTAATGCCCTCGATATTTCTTCTTCTGAGATAAGGCACAGATTGCGAGCTGGACTGCCAATAACGGGCCTCGTTCCGCCTGGGGTTGAAGATTATATTATGAAGAATCGTTTATATGTTTGACAGGAAAGGAGATAAAAAGAAAAATTGAAAGACGCAGAAAAAAAATTTAGCAAACGTAGTTTGCCAAAAGAAGTTAAGTTAACTATCAAGGCCAGCCAGGCCAAAAAAGCGGAGGGATTGTGCGTGCTGGATTTGCGGGAGCTTACCAGCTTCACCGATTATTTTATCATCATGAACGGCAACTCTTCTCGCCAGAATATAGCTATCTATCAAAATATTGAAGAGCAGTTAAAAAAAGAGAACATAAGTCCTTTCGGGGTAGAAGGTTTGGAAAGGGCTGACTGGATTCTTATTGACTATGGCTCTTTGGTTATCCATATATTTTCTAAAAAAACGAGAGAGCATTATGCTCTAGAAAAACTCTGGGCTGATGCTCCCAGACTCGATTATTGACGATTCTATTTTTCTTCTTGACTTTTAGCCGATAAATATTTATTTAATGGAGACCGTTTAGAATGAAAATTTCGCTGGTCTGGCCGGGAAAAACCAGGAATGTCAACTACTGGACTCTGCAGCGCGACTATCTGGAGAAAATAAGGCCATGGGCCCAGGTTAGCTTGATAGAGACGCCGGAGGCCAGGGGACTGGAGGAAAAATGGGCGGACAAAATTCTGGAGAAAGAAGCCAGGGGGCTTGAAAAATATGCTGAGGATGGATATATTATCTGCCTTTCCGATACGGGAAAAGAATTAAACTCAAAGGAATTTGCCGATTTGATTGAGGTAAAAGGAATGAATCAGGGCTGCCAGCTGGTTTTTCTAGTTGGTGGTTTTCTTGGTCTATCGCCGAGAATAATGGAAAAAGCTCATCTGAAATTGTCGCTGTCGAGGATGACCTTTTCTCATGAACTGGCCCGAACAGTTCTCCTTGAGCAGATATATAGAGCTTTAAGTTTGATCAAAGGTTATGCTTATCCTAAATAACAGGGGGTTATATGCCTGAAAAATTAAAGTTATCCAAAAAAGAGAAAGAAGAATACAGAAAACTGCTCCTCGAGAGGAAAAACAGCATTATCAGGAAGTTGAGTCAGTTTTACCATGAAAGCAAAGAAATTGAAACTGATACAGCCCTGGACGTGGCTGATAAGGCAGAGACTTCTTATACCAAAGAGTTTCTCCTGGGATTAACTGATAGCGAGCGGGAGCAGTTGCAACTGATTGACCAGGCACTCGAAAGACTGGAAAAAGGAGAATATGGCCTTTGTCAGGTCTGTCACCAGGAAATCGGGAAAAAGCGTCTCCAGATTATTCCCTGGACGCCATATTGTATAAACTGTCAGGAGAAAATAGAGCGTGGGGTTTCGGCTAAGTGACCATTTCCAAATTGATTAACCGGTTGACTCTGCCGGTTAAGCTGGCTGTTTTCCCTTCTTTTTGTGAGCTCTGCGGCCGCTTGCTTCTTGAACCTGAAGAAAAAATAGTTTGTAACCAGTGCCTGACTAAAATCGATATCCATCATGGCCCGGTTTGCCGGGTCTGCGGTCGGTTTATTTCCGGGGAAAACGATTTGGGTTCACTCTGCTCGGAGTGTCAAGACGACCCTCCTCCCTATGAGCTCCATCGCTCTCTGGGACCCTATTCAGGGCATCTGAAAGAGATGATCATTCTTCTCAAATATAAGGGAAATGAACCGCTGGCTTCTTCTCTGGCTGAACAACTCTACAGGCAGTTTAATCCACAGGGAATTCTGGCAGGAATTGATTTTATTCTGCCCGTCCCGCTCCATCCGAAAAAAGAGAGAGAACGGGGCTTTAATCAGGCCGAGCTGATAGGCCGGCGGCTGGCCAGACTGACCGGTTGTCCACTTAACCGTGATATTTTAATTAAAACGAGAAATACGCCTGCTCAGGTCTCGCTTGAAGCTAAAGAGAGGGAATTGAACCTGAGAGGAGCTCTGGCTGTCAGAAAAAAGGAATTTGTTCGACAGCGGGTTTTAATGCTCGTTGACGATGTTTATACCACTGGCTCGACCATAAAGGAATGTGCTCTCGTCCTTAAAAAAGCAGGAGCCCGGGAAATAAGAGCTCTGACTCTGGCCAAGGCCTAAATAAAAAAGGGTCTTTGCCCCGCCGGGCAAAGACCCCGGAAGATCAAAGCTTCATTTAGCCTTTATTTGGAGGACTTTTCTTCAGATTTGGCTTCACTGGCGGGCTTGAGGATTTTAACCTTTTTGGGTTTGACTTCTGGTTTCTTTGGCATATGGACTCTTAACAGGCCATTCTCAAATTCAGCTTGAATGTTGTCGTAATCTATATAATTGGGCAAAGTGAATGACCTGTAGAAAGAGCCATAAGCCCGTTCGATTCGATGATAATTTTCTTCCTTGGTCTCCTTTTCCAGCTTTCTTTCGCCTTTAATGGAGAGAGTATTGTCCTCAACCCTGATTTCGACGTCTTTTTCATTAACACCAGGAAGTTCAGCCGTCAGGACCAGCTCATTCTCAGTTTCATAGATGTCAACAGCTGGAGACCAGGTTGTCTGCATTAATTCTGAATCCTCAAGACGCAGTGAAGGAAAAACGTCCTCAAACAATCTGTTCATTCTGTCACGCAAAACAGTTAAGTCCCGGAAAGGATCCCATCTGGTGATATCACTGTTAGCCATGGTTTAACCTCCTTCTTAAATTTCTTAAATCCTTTAGTCACTTATATATATAATATCATAGCATCATTTTGTCAAGTATTTACCAAAAAAATTATTTTCCCCTTATAATAAGGGTAGCCTCTCCTTTAATTTTATCTTCTGTGATTTTTAGTGCCAGATTATCAAGTTTTCCTCGGATGAATTCTTCGTGAACCTTGGTTATTTCCCTGGCGAGGACTGCTTCTCTTGGACCCAGTACTTCCAGAGCCACCTCTATAAACTGGTTAAACTTTCTCATCGGAAGGAAAAAAACCAGTGTAGCTTCCTCTTCCGCTATTTTTTGTAAAAAGTTTTTTAAGGCTACTTTCTTAGGCGGTGGGAAGCCCAGAAAAAGCACCCTATGAGTTGGCAGTCCAGCGGCTGATAAAGCAGCCGTCAGAGCGCTGGGACCGGGAATAGGCACAACCTGGATTCCCTGGTCAATAGCTGCTCTGATCAGGGGGAAACCGGGGTCGGAGATGCCTGGCGTGCCGGCATCTGAAACAAGGGCTACATCCTTGCCCTCTTCGAGCAGAGAAATAATTAGGGGTATCTTCTGGCGTTCACGAGGCTGAAAATAGGAAATGAGCCTTTTTTTCAGGCCAAGAAAATTCAACAATTTGATTGTCTGACGGGTATCCTCGCAGGCAATAGCCTCAACCTCACCCAGCACTCTCCGCGCCCGCTGGCTAATATCCTCGAGATTGCCAATCGGCGTGCTGACGACGAATAACCGCCCTTTCTGGCTCATCTGCCTGCCCCTGGCCCGGGCTACTTTCCCCAGTCATAAGGGTAAAGAAAATCGTGTCCGACTGTCCGTTCTGATAATTTGGCTATGGGCGGCATCTTTCTCTTATATTCAGATTTCCTGATTAATTCGGATACCTGGCGAACTTTTTTCTCTTCAAGGCCGGCTTTTATGGCTTCATCCGGGGTCAGCCGTTCGTCTACCAGTTTAAAAAGGATCTCGTCCAGTTCTTCATAGCTAAGGCCAATCTCGTCTTCGTCAGTCTGGCCAGGCCAGAGGCCTGCCGTTGGTTTCCGGCTGATAATTTTTTCTGGCACTTCCAGGTACCGGGCCAGCTGGCGGACTTGAGTCTTGTACAGATCTCCCATTGGATTTATCCCACAGGCCAGATCACCATGAATTGTTCCATAACCAATTAATAATTCTGATTTGTTGCTCGTCCCGAGAATCATAGCCTTCAGACGGGCTGAATAATCATAAAGGATAGACATCCTCTCCCTGGCCATCTTGTTGCCGCGAAGAACTGGCAGCTCAACCGGATGCCTGGAAAAATAGGCTTCTATCTGAGGGGAAAGGTCAATCTTTTCGAAATTTATTCCCAGGAGGCGACAGCACTCCTCAGCCAGCTGAACCCCTTCCTGATCATAATCTTTAAAAGGCATAATCAGTCCAAAGATATTCTGTGGCCCAACAGCCCTGGCTGCCAGGTAAGCACAAACCGTAGAATCCAGGCCACCCGACACTCCAATAATATTACGTTCAAAACCGGCCTTATTGCTTTCTTCCCTGATAAAACTGGTTAAAACTCTGGTGACGAGCTGGCAGTTAATCTTCATCATCTTGTTTCCTGAGCAAACGGCTAAGAGAGTAGCGGATGACATCCGGCCTGTCGTCACGTTTATAAGGCCTGTTCTTTCTGGCTTTTCTTATCAGGTCGAGGTCAATCTCCTGGATTGAAAAGTCAGCCTCGAGATAGGGCGCTTTAAACTGGAGCTGACCGTCAGGGTTGTAAATGAAGGACCCCCCGGCGAAAGTTACTCCATTTTCCAGTCCGACCCGATTGCAATAAATTACATAGGCACTTGAAAAATAGGAAATAGTCTGACCCATCAATTCCCAGCTTCGACTGGACTCAAAGCCCTGGCTGTCCTCATTGATTATCCCGCGACCTGGTGCGGCCGAAATAACGATGATCAGTCCGGCCCCATCAGCCAGCAAACAATAGCTGGAGCTGTAATGGAGAAAGTCCCGGCAAATAAGCAGTCCGACCCGGTTTGAACCTGCCGGAAAAGCTCGGAATTCCCGGCCGCCGGCAAAAAAGCGGCCTTCTTCAAACATGCCGGAAGTGGGGAGGAAAACCTTACGATGCAGGTGAGTGATTTTGCCACGGCTCAGGTAGGCAGCGGAGTTATAAAAAATACCGGGATTTTCCTTTCTTTCTTCAACCAGACCGACCACCACGTCAATATTTCTGGAAGCAACCAGCAACCTTGACATAACTTCTGAACAATCTGGTCTAATTGCTACTTCCGGTACCAGATCTTGAAGAGAGTAGCCAGTCAGGCTGAGCTCAGGGAAAATAACCAGGTCCGCCTTCTGGCTGGCGGCTTTTTCTATAAGCTCGAGATGTCTGTCTAAATTCTTATCAACCCGGCCCAGGACTGAACTTATTTGAGCAATGGCGACTTTCATGAGTAAAAAATAACATAAAATAAAGTCTTCTGTCCAATAGTTCTGCCTTGATCTCATTTTTGTCCTTAAAAAGTTGAAAAAATAGGACTAAACTTATAAACTATAAAAAAGGCAGTCAGGTATAATCAGTGCAACATATTGCGCTTTTTTTAAAAGATATCTATTTTCAGGAGAAAAGTGGCCGTCTATCTATAAAAAGAAAAGAGATTGAAAAATATATTTTTTTCATTCAGGGCAAGCCATATCAGGTCAAGACTAATGTAAAATCAGAAAGACTGGGCGAAATCCTGTTCAAACTTCAGAAAATTCAACAGGAAACTTTTTCCAGGATAGATGATTTTATCGAAGCTAACCAGCCCCTGGGTGAAAGCTTAAAAAAGAGTGGGGTGATTAAAGAAACTGATCTGAGAGAGGCCTTAGCTTTCCAGATCAGAGAAGCGCTTTTAAATGTCTTTAATTATTTTGACGCTGACCTTTCCTTTCAGGAGCGATCAGACCTGAAAGCGCCGGCCGAATTCCCCACCGTTGATATTCCCTTTATAATCGATTATGGCATTCGCCGGATGAAATATGAACCTTCGCTCCAGAAATTTTTCACGGGGAAAGCAGCCATTCTGGCCAATACCAGTTATGCCTACCTTTTGACTGACGATGAGAAGGAATTACTTCAGCGTTTTTCTACCAGGCAGGAAATAAACAGAATGTCTTTGCCGCCCGGATTTTCTTCTGAGTCTTTTTTCCGCTTCCTTTATCTTTTTTATTGCCTGGGGATGATTGAAGTTTCTGATTTCACCTCGACTTTCAGACAGGACAATCTGGGCAAAGGGAAAGATCAGGAGCGGGACATGGAGGGAATAGAAGACCGCCTGGAGGAACTTAAAGAGATTAAAGCCAGTCTGAAAACTAAAAATTTTTATGAGCTGCTGGGGGTCAGCCGGACGGCAACAGAAGAAGAAATAAAGCGAGCTTATTTCAACCTTGCCCGTAAATATCATCCAGATCGTTTTAACCAGCAGGTTAAAGATACTTCTCTTATCAATGAAATCTTTAACAGCCTCACCAATGCCTACCGGGTTTTGATTGATCCTCAAAATCGTAAACAGTATGATTCTCAGCTGGGTAGCGGCAGTCAGGATTCCCTCGAGGATCAGGGGAAAAAAGCAGACACTAAGTTCCGTCAGGCCAGGACTTTGTTTAATCAGGGAATGTATGAAGAAGCTATTATTTTTCTGGAAGAGGCTATTCGCCTTCGTCGGGATAAGGCTGATTATTTCTTATTGCTGGCAATGGTGGAATCGAAGCTTCCCGCTTATAAGAAAAAAGCCGAGCAGGATTTTCTCCATGCTATTGAATTGCAGCCCTGGAATGCCGAGGCTTACCTCGGGCTGGGTATGCTTTATATGAATGAAGGATTGAAAATAAAAGCCAGAAAGCAACTGGAGAAGGCACTGGAGATAGATCCCGAACGCCAGCAGACCAGAGACCTACTGGCTGAACTTGATAAGCAGGAAAAGAAGACCGGGCTTAAGTCATTTTTAAATCTTGATTTTTCTGATCTATTCAAAAAGAAAAAATAATTTAACGCTGGCCAAGAAGAGCCAGGAATTCTTTTTCATATATAATTTTAACTCCGAGTTCCCGGGCTCTGGCCAGTTTAGAACCAGGTTCTTCACCCACCACCAGATAATCTGTGTTACGGCTGACCGATGAAGAAACATTTCCTCCCAGCTGTTCTATTTTTTCCTTGGCTTCGTCTCTGGTCATAGAAGATAATGTGCCGGTCAGAACAAAAGTGAGCCCTTCCAGAGGGCGGGAACCACTTTCTTTTTCTGTCTCTTTAAATTTTAAGCCAGCTTGTTTAAGCTCTTTAAGCAGTCCCCTGTTTTCAGGCTGAGAGAAAAAGAACACAATTTCCTTAGCCACCTCTGGTCCAATACCTTCAATTTGCATCAGGTCTTCTTCCGGGGCAGAAGCCAGTCGCTCCAGGTCTTTATAACGGCGGGCCAGGGTCTGGGCCATTTTTTCTCCAACATGTCTGATGCCCAGGGCGAAAATCAACCGCCACAGTTCCCTTGATTTTGAGGCCTCGATCTGATCAAGAAGATGGCGGGCGCTTTTTGGTCCCATCCTTTCCAGCTGAACGAGGTCTTCGTATTTTAGATGATAGAGATCAGGTATTTTTTTAACCAGGCCAGAAGCCAGCAACTGATCGACCAGCGCTTCGCCCAGCCCTTCAATGTTCATAGCCCGCCTGGAAGCGAAGTGAATGATTGACTCACGGATTCTGGCCGGGCAGGAAGGATTAAGGCAGTGGGAAATAGCTTCGTCTTCTTCTTTATAAAGAGTCGAGTGGCAGACCGGGCACTTTTTTGGCCAGACAAATGGTTTTTCCTGGCCAGTTCTCCTCTCTTTCATCACCGAGACAATATGCGGGATGACATCGCCGCTTCTTTCCAGCAAAACATAGTCACCAATACGGATATCCTTTCTTCTAAGTTCTTCTTCATTATGCAATGTGCAACGGCTGATAGTTGTGCCTGAAATCTGGACGGGTTCCAGAATGGCCACCGGTGTTAAGGCTCCGGTTCTTCCAACCTGAATAATAATATCCTTGATTCTGGTCGTGGCCTGTCTGGCTGGAAATTTGAAGGCGATGGCCCAGCGAGGCGATTTAGCTGTTGCCCCCAGCATCTGACGCTGCCGGGTGGAATTAACTTTGACCACAACACCGTCCACATCATAGTCAAGGCTGTCCCTTTTTTCTGTCCACTCACGGTGATAACTGATAACCTCTTCAATATTCTGGCAGAGCCGGGAGTGGGGATTTATCTTAAAGCCAAGTTTCTTAAGTTGCTGCAAATTTTCCCACTGGGAGGGCATTTCCTGACCGTTGATAAAAATATAATAAAGGAAAATATCAAGACGACGACGGGCGACTTCTTTTGGGTCGAGCAGACGGATGGAGCCAGCAGTGGCATTTCTGGGATTGGCAAAAAGAGGCTCGCCGTTTTTTCCCCTTTCCTCATTGATTTTTTGGAAGGACTCGTAAGGTAGATAAACCTCTCCTCTAACCTCGACGTCCTCAGTCAGGGGAATAGTCAACGGCAAGCTACGAATGGTTTTAACCTGGGCAGTGACATCATCACCCCTGAAACCATCACCCCTGGTCACTGCCTGCTGATATTTCCCACCATTGTAGCGGACGGACATACTGACCCCATCGATTTTCAGTTCAGCCACATATTCAATCTTTTCTCCGGGCAAAAGCTTCCTGACTCTTTCGTCGAATTCTCGCAAGCCATCAACATCATAACAATTTTCGATGCTGAGCATTGGCCAGCGATGTTCGACAGTCGGGAAACCTTCGACTGGCTGTTCGCCAATGCGCTGGGTGGGAGAATCGGGGGTAATAAATTCGGGGAAAGCCTTTTCCAATCTTTTGAGCTCGGCCATTAACTGGTCGAATTCATAATCTGAAATCTGTGGATCATTATCTACATAATATTTTTTTTCATGATAGATAATCTGCTGCCTGAGCTCTTCAATTCGCTTCCTGGCTTCTTCCCGGGTCAGCTCTTTTTCCATTCTGCCCCTCCTTCACAATTTAAGGATATTTTACAAAAAAAAAGAGCGGGAGTTAAGCCAGCCACGATAGCATTTTACTTTTTGCTGGTAATCAAAAAATGACAGAGTTCCTTTTATTTCTTGTTCACTGATTATTTCACACCGAGTCTTCTTTTTGTTTCCTCGATGAGCTGATTGAATTTGTCAATAGCTACCTGTTGCTGCTTCTTGAGGCCTTCAATTTCGGCTTTCTTGGCTTCAATATCTCCCAGAAACTCTTTCATCTTTTGTTTATCTCTATCTGATAATTCTTCTTCGCTTTTACCGCCGAATCGTTCATTGAAAATCTGAGTTAGCTCTTCCAGCTCTTTAGCCTTATTCTGTATAGCCAGGACGGTCTCGTTATATTTAAGATCTTTGTTCATCGTGTAAAAAAGGCTTTCAGCCATCTTCATGGCCTGCTGGGAATTAGGATTGGGAAGAAGAGCCGCTTCCAGTGAGTAGCGGATAGCCTCATTCACGACAGACGAATCACTCTGGGCTTTTTTGGCCAGTATAACGGCAATAGAAAAGGCCACTTCTCCGCTCCTTTTCTTGCTGTAGGCTTCCTTCAGGAAGGTTAGGGCTTCATCATTTTTGTTCGCTTTGACCAATAACTGACCGAGGAGCAGAGCATCGTTGGGGTCTTTGCTCTGATTATAAATTGCCCGGAAGACTTTTTCCGCTTCAGTATAGTTTTTAGCGTCGTAAAGTTCTTTGCCCATTTTCTTCAAGGGAGCCAGAACCTTGGGGTCCTTGAGGAATGAATAGGCTGTCAGATAGGCCTCAATGGCTCCATTGGTGTCCTTAGCCTTTTCGGCTGCACTGGCCAGGGTCAGATAGCCAGCACCGATCATTTTATTCCACTGGTCAGGATTAGCTCCCTCTTTATTTTTGTTTGTTTTAGCTATCTCAATCACCTGGTTAGCATAATTTTTAGCTTTATCCAGATTCTGACCCTGATAGGCATAGATACCGCTCAGGGTTAATAAGACCTGGCACTTAGTGGTATCATCGAGGCCGCCTAGGCTCAGGGCTTTTTCGCCATAAGTAATCGTTTCTTCCACCGTCTTGGTCTTACAGGGTGTCAGGCAAAGGTTGGCATAGGCGTAGTTCTCATAGGTTGTGCCTTTTCCAGCGTAAGTATTGATATAATTTTTTAATAATTGAACTCGCTGGCAGGGGTCACTCGTTTGCATGGCTTTAATATAAGCTTCGTCAGCTGGGTTTTGAGCCAGAGCCAGGCTGCTGGCCAAAACTAAAAGTAAAAACATCAGCTGGATTCTTTTCATCTCTAAACCTCTCATTTAAATTAATTTGCTAATTATCTTGCCCTTAATCAACTAAAAAGTCAATTATTAATTAACCTGCCTTGAAATCGAACTTGCCTGGTACCGCTTTCCAGACAGGCAGGGTTAGACTTAACCATCTCACTTATATATAATAAAAAACTAAAAAAAAGAAAAAAAGATGCAAGATTTTGATTTTGAACAATTTTTTCAGGCTGAGACTGGATTGAAGCTCAAAAAGGATGTAGCCCTATCTGATTATTCAAGTTTTAAAATAGGTGGACTGGCCCGTTATTTTATTGAAGTTACCAGTACTGATCAGCTGATTAAAGCTGTCTCAGCAGTCAGCTCTCGCCGGTTTCCTTTTTACCTTATTGGTGGTGGTTATAATCTTCTATTTGATGATATAGGCTTTAATGGACTGATTATCAGAAACAAAGCTTTAGCTATTAATTTTCACACTGAGCAAGGTCTGCTGGAAATCGATTCGGGTAGCGATCTTCAACAGGTGGTCAGATTTGCAATTTCTAAGGGATTAAAGGGGCTGGAATTTCTGGCTGGTATTCCGGGAACAGTAGGAGGAGCCATTTATGGCAACGCCGGGGCCTTCGGACAGTCTATTGGAGAGAAAGTATCTGAGGTTCTAATTTTCAGCCGGGACAGACGCCTTATTACTCTAAAACAATCGGAGCTGGGATTTGGCTACCGGTTTTCTAATTTAAAAAAGGATCATCAGGTCGTTCTTAAAGTTTTTTTAGCCGTTGAACCCGGTGATAAAAGTGAGATTGAGCGCCAAGTTAAAGACTATCTTGAGCAGCGTGAGCGCAAGCACCCCCCACGTTCGGTGGCCTGCGCTGGTAGCTATTTTAAAAATCCTGTACTGCCTGACGGTCAAAAAGTGGCGGCCGGCTTGTTGCTTGAAAAATCCGGAGCCAGAGGAATGCAGGTGGGCGGCGCGGCAGTCTTTCACGGCCACTGCAATTTTATCATCAATCTAGGCGGAGCAACCGCCCGGGACGTTAAGGAATTAGCCCATCGCCTGCAGGAGATGGTGCATCAAAATTTTGGCCTCTGGCTGGAAGAAGAAGTTATTTTTGTACCAGCAGACGCTTCAATGCTTTAACCTTTGAGGCGCTGAGCCCTCTTTTCTCAGCCATTTTTAGGGCTTCCAGAGACATCAAGCGGTAGAGTTTTTCCAGATCAGGTTGTGATGACAGGGCCTTTAGATGTCCCTTTACCGTCTTCAGATCGCCTCTTAAAATGGGTCCGGTCAAGCTCTGTTCACAGCCAAGTTCTTTAACATTAAGAAGGGTTCTGCTCAGCAAAGGATAAATGACTTCCAGACAGGCTTTTTCGTCCAGCCCAAGGAGTTCAAACAGGTTTTTAACTTCGGCCAGCAGAACGACCATAAAATTGGAAGCCATAGAGCAAGCCAGATGATATAAAGGTTTATTGGCAGGCGAAATCAAAATAACCCCGGACTGAAGTTTTCCAGCCAGAGACTGACCGAGCTCGATAGCCTTCTCATCTCCCTCCAGGCTAAAAAAAATACCGCGGAAAATATCCGGGTCAGGGCAGGTTGTGGCGAAAGTCTGTATCGGATGTAAGGAAGCAACGACGGCCCCCTGTCTGGACAACGGGCGGAGAACCCTGGAAGTAACTGCCCCGCTCGTATGGAAAATATAGTGTCCGTCGAGGGCCAGCTCCGACAGTTCCCTGACTACTTTCCTTATCAACCCATCCGGGACGCAGATAAAACTTATCTCTGCCGCCTGTGTTGCCAGCCGATTATTCTGTGTCGTCTTCCCCATTTTTATTAATTTTTCTGCCCGGCGGGCGGCATCTGGATTACAATCTGATATGTATTTTAGTCTTAAACCTTTATTGACCAGGGCCAGCCCCAGCGCGACCCCTACTTTTCCTGCTCCGATAATAGAAAAACTTTTCATTTTCGGCCAAAAAGCTCATCCCAGAGCGAAATCTCAAGGGGAGTCGAAGCCTCAGTCTGTTTTTCGAGTTCCCGGCTAGCACGGCTGTCCTTTAAAATCTTTTTTAGCTCTTTCCAGAATTCCTGACAGGTCATTGATTTTACCCCATGCTGCCGGGCGATTTCTCTTACTCCTCGGTCGGAGCTGACTACTTGATAATAACGTCTATCTTTTTTACAGTTGAGCAATTCTTCAATGAGTTCATCAGCAGACTGTCCTGGCTCAGGAAACAAAACAGTAAACTTGGGGTTAAGTTTAATCGCCCGGTCATCTTCCGGAGGACGCCCGTCGAAAACCAGGAACAGTCTTGCTCTGGTTGCTTTCTGGAAGAGAAGGAGCCGGCCGATAAGCTGACTGCGGCTCGAACTATTGAATTTAAAATAAGGATCAGCCTGACCCATCAAATTGTTGCCATCAATCAAATAAGCCATAATATCAGTCGCCTTTAACCGGACTTATCTGTCAGTCGTTTTTGGTCAACAGCAAACGGCTTAACCCGGCGGCCAGCCAAAACGGCGACCTCCTAACAGATGGACATGAAGATGATATACTTCCTGCCCTGAATCTGGACCGCTGTTGATGACCAGTCTAAAGCCGCTCTCAGCCAGTCCTTTGTCCTGGGCAATCTTCCTGGCCGTCAGAAGAAGGTAGCCAAGAAGGTTCTGGTCATTTTCATCCGCTTCTTTGAGCGAAGCCAGATGTTTTTTGGGTATTATTAAAATATGAGCCGGGGCCTGTGGTTTAATGTCCTCAAAAGCCAGCACCTTTTCATCTTCGTAGACCAATCTGGAAGGGATTTCTTTATTGACAATGCGGCAGAAAAGACAATCAGTCATGATTTTACCTCCACCTTTCTATGGTTGTTATTATTGCTTATAAAACGCTCTATTCTGACCCCGAGCTGACGAAGTTTTTCTTCAATTCTCTCATATCCACGGTCAAGATGCTCAATATCATTAATGGTTGTCTGACCGGTAGCGATCAGACCGGCCAGAACCAGACAAGCTGAAGCCCGTAAATCAGTCGCCATGACTTCTGCCCCGGAAAGAGAAGTCTTCCCCTTTATAATGGCTTTGTCTCCTTCAATTTCGATCGAAGCCCCTAATCGCAGCAGCTCATTAGCATGAGCAAAGCGCCGGTCAAAGATGGTTTCGGTAATTATAGAGCGGCCATTGGCCTGAGTCATTAATACCATAAACTGAGCTTGCATATCAGTCGGAAAGCCAGGATAGGGAGCAGTCGTTATATCCTGTGGTTTTATTTCTTCGGAGCCTCTGACCCGTATGATATTAGGACTGACCTGTTCGACCTGGCTGCCAGCGATAATCAGCTTATCAGTGATAGCTTCGATGTGTCGTGGTTCAACCTCTTTTAGAATTAAATCACCCCTGGTCAGCGCTGAAGCCACCATGAAGGTGCCGGTTTCTATCCGGTCAGGAATAATGCGATGTTTCGCCCCACCTAGCTCTCTGCTACCGGTAATTCTTAATGTTTCTTCTCCGATGCCATCTATCTTAGCTCCCATCTTAACCAGCAGTTCGCACAGATTAACCACTTCTGGCTCGAGAGCGCAATTCTTAAGCACAGTTTCACCCCTGGCCAGACAGGCAGCCATGACCAGATTTTCTGTTCCAGTCACTGTCTTTTTTTCGAATTCAATTTCTGTGCCATTCAGTCTTCTGGCCTCAGCGATGATATAACCGTGTTCAATCTTCAGACTGGCCCCGAGTTTCTGCAGGCCACTAATGTGGAGATCAACCGGCCTGGTACCAATGGCGCAGCCACCTGGCAAGGCGACAGTGGCCCGGCCGCTTCTGGCCAGCAACGGACCGAGGACAAGAATAGAAGCTCTCATGGCTCTGACCAGCTTATAAGGAGCCTCAGTCGATTTAATTTTTTTGGCTTGAAGAGTTAGAGTTCTGTGCTTTTCGTCGAGGGCACAGCTGGCCCCCAGCTCGCTGATAAGGGTTAGCATGGTCTGAACATCTTTAACCAGAGGCACATTGTTCAGTTCTAGAGCATCTTCGGTCAGCAGGCAGGCGGCTATGGCCGGCAAAACAGCGTTTTTAGCTCCGCTGACAGTCACCTCGCCCTGTAAGCAGTATGGCTTTTCCGTATAGATTCTCAAAGCTTCCATGCCCCGATTTTAGTTTAGCTGGGAGGAAAATTCAAACTGTGATTGGGATGAGAGGAGGAGCTGTTTAAATTAAACAGGAAATAAAAAGGTGGAACTTCTCCAACGTATAATTCTATCCCAATAGAGAAATAAAAAGGGCTGCCCGCCGGGGCAGCCCTTGATCGTCAGTTGGTAATATGAACTCAGGCTTTAGGTGCTTGCTGAGAAGCAATAAATTCTTCTACCCACTCGGTGGTGACACTCTTTGGTCTTTCAATTGGCAGGCCAAGGCCTCTGTCCCAGACCAGCTGAGCCAGAACTCCCATAGCCCTCGATACACCGAAGAAAACAGTGTAAAAATCGTATTCTCTTACCCCATAATGCCAGAGCAGACAACCAGAATGAGCATCAACGTTAGGCCAGGGATTTTTAGCTTTGCCATGTTTCGTCAGGATGTCAGGGGCAACTTCAAAAACCAGGCTGACAACCTTAAAGATTTCATCATCAGGCAGGTGTTTGAGAGCAAATTCCCTCTGAGCTATAAATCTCGGGTCGGTTTTGCGGAGAACAGCGTGACCATAGCCAGGAACGACCTTACCAGCATTCAGTGTATCCCAGATGTACTGGCTGATCTGTTCCCTGGTCGGGGTGTTGCCGAGCTTTTCCATCAGTTCCATGATCCAGCGCAGGACTTCCTGGTTGGCCAGGCCGTGCAGCGGTCCGGCCAGACCGGCCATGGAAGCGGATAAAGAATAATAGGCATCGGAAAGAGCTGAACCAACGAGACGGCAGGTATGAGCGGAAACATTGCCGCCTTCATGGTCGCAGTGAAGAACAAGATAGAGCCTCATTAAATCCTTAAAAGCGGGATCATCGGTTACGCCCAGCATGTGAGCAAAATTGGCGCCCCAGTCTAATTTTGGATCAGCCGGGATATGCTTATCGCCTTTATAGGTGCGGCGGTAAATGTAGGAGGCGATAGCTGGCAATTTAGCCAGAATGTTCATCGTGTCTTCATACATTGGGTCCCAGTAATCAAGCTTGTGAATCCCCTGCCGATATCTTTCAGCAAAAACGGAATCTTTTTGAAGCTGCATGATAGCTATAGCAAATTGAGTCATGGGATGAGTCTCAACAGGTAAGCTCCGGAGAACATCAATTAGATATTTAGGTAGTTCACTTCTCTTTCGCCAGTCTTCGGTTATTTCCTGGCAGTCTTCATAAGTCGGGATATCACCCGTCAGCAGAAGATAAAACATTCCTTCTGGCAGGGGTTCTTCACTACCGGGGGCTTTCGGCAGTTTTTCCCTGACCTCGGGAATAGTAAAACCGCGGAAGCGAATACCTTCATTCGGATCGAGCGATGAGCATTCCCAGATCATGCATTTCACTCCGCGCATGCCACCATATGTTTGACCGATGGTGACATCTGAAATTTTGAGTTCCCCATGCTCTTTCTGGATCTTCTGAATCCGGTCACGCATGGGCATCAGTTTGGAAACAAACTTTTCCTTTAAATTAGCCATTCAGAAACCTCCTTCGGGCTATAAATTGCTATTATTATTGCAATAAGCCTAACCATGTATTCGAGCCAGAATATAACATTTAAAATAAATTCAAGTCAATTAGATTTTTTTATCAGCTTTTAAAAGCTTGATTTTTTTGCTTAAGCCTAATATCCTTCTTTTCAGCCAATCTTTTTGGGTATGGAATTGAGTTCAGAAAGGAGAAATCAATGAGTGCGGTGGTTATTCTTTTGATAATTCTAGGGCTGCTGGTCATTATGGGCATTGCTATTTACAATAGCCTGGTCGTTCTGAGGAATCGCTGCGATAATGCCTGGGCTCAGGTTGATGTTCAGCTCAGACGGCGCTATGACCTTATCCCGAATCTGGTGGAGACGGTTAAGGGATATGCCAAACATGAAAGAGAAGTTTTTGAAAAAGTAACAGAGGCCAGGGCTAAGGCTATCCATGCTCAGACGGTTAAAGAGCAGGGGGAAGCTGAGAATATGCTGACCGGTGCTTTGAAGTCGCTTTTTGCTGTCGTGGAGAATTATCCCGAGCTCAAGGCCAATCAGAATTTTCTTCTGCTGCAGGAAGAACTGGCTGGCACTGAAAGCAAAATTGCTTATGCCCGGCAGTTTTACAATGATACTGTTATGAAATTCAATATGAAACAACAGGTATTTCCTTCTAATATTATTGCCAGCCTGTTCGGATTCAAACCTAAAGAATATTTTGAAATAGAAGAACCGGAAGCCCGTGGGCCGGTAAAAGTTTCTTTCTGAAATCCTGACAGAAGTAGTTGGGGCCAGGTTCTTTTTACCTGATTACAAAGTAGCCTTATCCAATGTATGAACAGATAACTGCTAACAAAGTCAAATCCATTTTTCTGGTCCTGTTTTTTATAGCCTTTGTTTTCGTGGTAGTCTGGGCCTTTGAACAGGTTACAGGCTGGGGCGAAGGCGGGTTGGCGCTGGCTCTGATCATTTCCCTGGCTGCAGCCATCGGCGGATATTATTCCAGCGATAAAATTGTTCTGGCCATCAGCGGGGCTCGCCCGGTAAGCAAAGAGGAATATCCTTATCTTTATCATACCGTCGAAGGGCTGGCTCTGGCCGCCGGTATCCCTGCTCCGCGTTGTTATCTTATTGATGACTCAGCACCTAATGCTTTTGCTACCGGCCGTAATCCCCAGCATTCGGTTATTTGTGTTACCACCGGCCTGCTGCAGAAGTTAAATCGTCTCGAGCTGGAAGGTGTTATTGCCCATGAGATGTCCCATATAAAAAATTATGACGTCCTTCTTCAGACTGTAGCCGTGGTGATGGTGGGCGTTGTAGCGTTGCTTTCGGACTGGATGATGAGGAGCTTCTGGTGGGGTGGTGGCCGGAAAAGAGACCGGGAGAAAGGTGGAGGCGGTGTCGGCCTGATTATTTTTGGCATCGGCCTGGTTCTGGCCATTCTTTCTCCGCTCGTTGCTCAGCTAATTCAGCTGGCTATTTCCAGGCGGCGAGAATTCCTGGCTGACGCTAACGGGGCTATGCTGACCAGATATCCTGCTGGTCTGGCTTCTGCCCTCAGAAAGCTGGCTGCTGATCCTGAACCACTGGAAGTGGCCAACAAGGCGACGGCGCATCTTTACATTGTTAACCCTCTGAAAAATGTAAAAGGCCGGGTCAACAAATTATTCAGCACTCATCCCCCAATTGAAGAGCGGATTGCTGCGCTGGAAAAAATGTCTTTTGAAAAAGTTTGAGGTTAATTTTGATTTCAAGGCAATGGCTAGAACAAAGTCAGGTATTTTTCTGACCTGAGGATCGGGCTTAAAGGTTAGGTTCCAGGCCGGGCCACGGCTTGCAACTTAAGTTGTCTTTGTTTATAATTTAGTCGCCCTGGGCGGGGTCGTAGTTCAGCTGGTTAGAACGCCGGCCTGTCACGCCGGAGGTCGCGAGTTCGAGCCTCGTCGGCCCCGCCATTTTTTTATTTCATCAATCTTTTCTTTCTGATATTTTAAGCTTTCCCCGGTAGAGGCAAAACTGGCTATCTGTTTGACTTGCTCCTCTGGCTTCCCGCTCAGCCAGAGATAGCTGCCAGCTTCCTCTTTCTTTAATCCTTTTTGTGTGTTATATATAAGTCTAATAAATTCAGGAGGAACCAATGCCTGATAAAACCAAAATTCTGGTGATAGATGACGATCCGGCTATTTGTGTTTCAGTTAAAGCTATTCTGGAAGCCAGTGGCTATGAGGTGTTCACAGCCTTAAGTGGGAAGGAAGGGCTTGAGCTTTTCCGTCAGGTTCATCCAGATATTGTTCTATGCGATATGATGATGGAAGACATAGATGCCGGGGCAAAAGTGGCCGGGGTGATCAAGAAAGAACAACCTGAGCTGCCAGTTTTTCTGTTAAGTACTATCGGTGATGCCACCGCCCGAACTATTGGTCTTGACGAGTTAGGTTTTAATGGAGTTTTTCAGAAGCCGGTCAATTTCGATTTGCTGCTCGGTGTAATTGAAAAACACAGAAAAAAGTCCTGAGGCCTCCTGGCCCATTTACCAATTGGAAAATGAGTATTTCTCTGGCTGACCTTTTTCGGCAAAATTCAGATCTGGAAGTCTTTTGCCAGGAGGTCAGAAAGCTGGGCGGTGATTTTGATCTGGACAGCCGGCAAATGGAAGCCCTGGGGCAGGCTTATTTTGAACTTCATCCAGAGAAATTTGTGAAAAGAGACCTGGATGAAGTCAGGCTTGGTTATCAACTGGCCAGATGCTGTCTGCTGGAAAAGGCCCTGGCCGGGCTGCCGGCTGCAGTTAAGGATTTTTTCAGGCGGGCTTTTGATCAGCCTGAATTAATAGCCAGCCTCCTGGATGATTACCGGCGTTCGGGAGACCTGCCGCTTCTCGTTTCTTCTTTCAATCGTCTGCAGGCTTCACTGGACGAACTGAAAGCGGCCATCGACGAATTGCCCAAGGGTATGATTAAAGAAAGGTTCCTGGGAGGGATCTCAACTCTTTACAACACCAGGTATCTTCTGAGCATTTTTATTTCACGCCTGAGCTCACACGGTTTACAAGATTAGCTTTTTCTGGTATTTTTGATTTTAAAACGCAAGAGAAAAAATATAAGTCTCAAAACCTGACTGCCGAGGAGAAAAAGATTGCCTTATTATCGAGGTATATGTAACTTCTGCGGTACTGGTTGTGGCCATCTGCTGCGGGTGGAAGGCAACCGGGTAAGAGGTGTTTATCCTGTGTCCGGTCATCCATTGAGTCGTGGCCGGCTGTGTGTTCGCGGCTGGCATATTCACGAGCTACTTCAGACAGAAGATAGAATTACCCAGCCCCTCATTAAAGACGGTACCAGTTTCAAGCCTGTCTCTTATGAAGAGGCCCTTGATTATGTGGTGGAAAGGGTAAAGAAGTTGTCCGGCCACCAGCTGGCTGTTCTTGGTTCTCCTCGGGCCTCCAACGAAGAAAATTATCTGCTGGGTAAGTTTGCCAGGACGATCCTGAAAACAAATAATCTAAGCCTATCGTCTGATGCCGGTCAGGAAGAAAGTGCCAGGGTGCTTCTTGAGGGCTGTGGCTGGCCCGCCATGACCGGGACGCTGGCTGAATTGAGACAGGCTGATTTTATCCTGGTTGTCGGCGGTGACCTGACCAAGCAGAATCCGATTATCGCCAGCGAAATCCATCATGCCCATCGAGCCGGGACTTTTTTAGCAACCATTTCTCCCCGAAAGACGCAAATGGCCAGACTCAGCCAGCTACATCTTAGACCCAGGCCAGGAACAATTTTTTATCTGCTCCAGGGTTTAGCCAGAGTTCTGGTTGAGGAGAAGGCTATTGATGATGATTACCTAGCAAGATTTACAGTCAACAGTCAGACTTTTCTCGACGAGTTGAGGCAGCTCGAAATTGAGAAGATAGTCGAGCTGACCGGTATAAGCAGAGAAAAGATGACTGAACTTGCTAAGAAGTTGATTGAATCTAATTCAGCTTATGCCTTTTATCCAACTGGAGTGCAGAGTCTTGATCGCCGGACAATGGCTGCTCTTTTTAACCTTTTCCTTTTAGCTGGTAAGATTGGACGACGTGGGAGCGGGATAAATCCTGTGACCGGCATCAGTAATCTTCTGGGCAGCTATGACATGGGCCTTTCGCCTGTTTTCCTACCTGGTTATGCTTCAGTTGAGGATGAGTCGGCCTGGGAGAGGCTTGAGAATTTCTGGCAGACCAGGCTGGAGCGCTGGCCAGGTAAGAATGTAGATACCTGCCTGTCAGAAGAGGAAAATATTAAAGCTCTTTTTGTCGTTGATCATGATGAGGAAATTATCAGACATGTCAACCGAATAAGACAGCTTGATTTAATAGTTTATTTTGGTGCTTATGAGAATCCGTTTGCCTCTCTGGCTCATGTTATTTTCCCCAGAACGAGCTACATTGAAGAGGATGGAACTTATACCAACTCTGAACGTCGAGTTCAGCTGGTTCAGAAAAGAATCGAGCCCCCAGCCGGGGTACGTCCCATATGGAAAACTCTAACTAACCTGGCCCTGGCTCTCGGGCATGACTGGAATTATCATTCAGTTGAAAACATCATGGATGAGATAAGTCAGCTGATTCCTTATTATCAAGGTCTGAGTTACGAAAAGCTTAAGACCAGGCTTGGCTTGAAATGGCCAGCTGATGATCTTCATCCTGAAGGTACAGATTGCTTGCTGGTAGAAGAAGCAGGCCGGCGCTTCCAATTTGTTCAGGTAAACAGCAGGGAAGAAAAGCTGGCCGGTGAGCCGGAGATTCAAAAAGAGCTTCCTTTTAAATTAGTGGTGGGACGGAGCAATTATTTCTGGCACCAGAATTCCGTCATGAAAAGAACTTTTATTCCCAAACGCGAATATAATGCCCTTCTCCTTCTTTATCCCAGAGGTTTTGTTGAAATTTCGACAGAAGATGCCAGCCGTCTTGGCTTGAGAGAAAAACAAATGGTGAGGGTGGTGGCTGAATCGGCTGAGGTCAGGCTGGCCGCCAGAATTTCAGGCGATATTCTGCCCGGTATGCTTTATATACCTTACTTTATTGATGAAATGATTCCAGAATTTCTTCACCGGCAGGTGGCTGACTTAGAAAAGAACGAGGAGTTCTTTCTGCCGGTCAGATTGGAAAAGGTGGTTTAAGCTATGTACTGGCTGACAAAGGAACAGTTACTGTTGCTGGTTAAAAAACTGGCCGAAGAGTATAAAATTTTTGGTCCGCGCCATGACCGTGTATCTGGTGAGGTGATCTTTGATCATCTGTCTGACTGGTCCGAGCTGGATTTGCAGGCGGCCATTCCTTATAACCCACCCAAATTTATTCTTTTCCCTCACTATGAAGAAATTCTTAAATATCGCTACCAGCCAGAGACAAAAGAAGTCAGAATTGAACAGATCAATCTTCTCGAACCGAAGGCTTTAATTGGTTTGAGATCTTGCGATCTGACTGGTTTACTCTGTCTCGATCGCTTTTTCCTCGACCAGGAATATGTTGATGAATTTTATCTGGCTCACCGAAAAAAGCTGTTCATTATCTCCAATACCTGTCTGCGTCCGTTTCCTCAGTGTTTCTGTGTCTGTACGGATAGCGGGCCGGCGGCTAAAGATGGTTTTGATCTGGATTTGACTTTTACCGGACGCGATTACCTGGTTGAAGCTGGTTCAAAAAAAGGCCTGGCTTTAATTGCCGATCTTCACCTGCCTGAAGCAGGCCCGGAAGCTTTAACCCTGAAGAAAAAAATTGTAGATGATTCTGTCTCTTCGTTTGATCGCTTTGCCCTGGAAAACAAGGCCTGGATTTCTCGGGCGACCAATCGGTTGACCACCGGCTTTATCAAACCTGAGGTCTGGGAATATATCGGTAATCAGTGTTTTGAGTGCGGAGCCTGCTCTTTTGTTTGTCCCACCTGCTCCTGTTTTAATATTGAGGATGCTAATCTGGCCAGCGGGGAGACCAACCGCCTGAGGACCTGGGATTCCTGTTCGTTTGAAGGTTATACGAAAATGGCCGGTGATAACAATCCAAGGAAACCGGTCGAAGACCGCCGCAATAAGAGATTCTTCTGCAAGCTTTCTTATTCGCAGTCAAAAAAATATCTTCGCCCTGGCTGTGTTGGTTGCGGTCGATGTGCCAGAGTCTGTCCCGGTGATATAGGTTTGCCTAATGTCGTAACCTACATCAGACGTGAAATAACTGGAGAATCTGGAGAATAAAAGCTATGAATAAAAGTTTAGTGCCCATAGTCTCTATTCCAGAAATTGCCACTATCGTTGATATCAGAGATGAAATTGAAGAGGTCAAAAGTTTTTATTTCACTCTGGACCGGCCGGAAATCGAGGAGGCTTTTAAAATCCGCTCCGGTCAATTTATTATGTGCACCGTTTTTAAAGCAGGTGAATTCGCTGTTTCTTTACCTTTCAGTCCCGAGAATGACCGCAAGCATATTTCGGTGAGGAGAGTGGGGAAAGTAACTGCTGCCCTGCATCGGCTCGAACCAGGTGACAAAATCGGGGTCAGGGGCCCCTTTGGCAATGGTTTTCCTTTTGAAGAAATAAAGGGAAGCAATATCATCTATGTGGCGGGAGGGATCGGTCTGATTCCACTTCGCTCGTCAATTGTTCATGTCCTGCAGCACCGGCCGGATTTTGGTCGAGTGATCCTGGTTTACGGGGCCAAAAGCTCAAAGGAACTGATGTACAAGGAGAGCATAAAAGAATGGCAGGCGACAGAAAACTTTGAGACTCACTTTACGATCGATAGGCCCGAACCGGGCTGGTCCGGGGAAGTTGGTTTTGTCAATCATCTGACGGCTAAACTTGATCTGCCGGTCTCCAACACAGTGGCCTTTGTTTGCGGTCCACCAGTCATGTTTAATGCTGTGATTAAAGAACTCAAATTAAAAGGAATAAAAGAGCAGAATATTTATTCAACCCTGGAAAGGCATATGAAATGCGGGATTGGCAAATGCCAGCATTGCGCTATAGGCCGGACACTGGTCTGTGTGGATGGACCTGTTTATACCTATAAGCAAATTAGAACTCTGGGAGAGCAGATCTAAATGGAAGCCCTCGAGAGTTTGCAGCAAGTCCTGGCCGGTCGAACCTGTCTGGTCGGCATTGGCAATAAATTGCGCGGTGACGACGGTTTCGGCCTATATTTTATAGAATCGATAAAGACAAAAACGCTCTTTCCCTCTGATAACCTGCTCGCTGTGGAGGATGTACCTGAAAATTATGCTTTTCCCCTGGCTCAAAAAGATGTTGAAAATGTAATTTTCATTGATGCTGTTCTTTTCGATGCCCCAGTTGGAACAGTTATCTTTGGCCCGCTGGCCGAGCTAGAAAAGGTCAGCCAGATTGTTTCGACTCATAAATTATCCCTGAGGTTAACCGCTCAACTGCTGGAGAAGACCGGTAAAAAGGTTTTTCTTCTGGGTGTTGTTCCTGAAACCACCGGTTTTGGCCAGGAATTGACTCCTCATATCAAAAAAATCGCTGACGAACTGATAACCATTTTTGAAAAGATCCTGGATAAGGCTGCGCCTCTTGAAAATACGGGCGAACAGGCAACAATTCAGGTTGAAAGGGAGAAAGGCCAATGACCACCCTGTCAGGTTTCTGGCTATTCTGGCTGAGTTTGCTTCTGGCTTCCTTCCTGGCTCTGATCCTGAAGAAGAAAGCTAATTATCTTCGCCCGGCAGGCACTTTAGTTCTCTGCCTGAGTTGCTTGATACTGATCTTAATCTCTCTATCTATCCTCGGGAAAGGAGGTCTGCCCCTTGAGTTCGAGGTTAAAGTCGCAGGCTTTCATCTGCCATTTTTAATTGATGGCTTATCGGCTCTTTTTCTCCTTCTTCTGGCCATACTAACCCTGGCCTCGGTCTTTTTTTCGCTGGATTTTGTCAAAAAATATAAAGCCGACGAACTGTGGAAGTTTTATCTGGTCTTGCCCCTGTTTATTGGTGGCCTGGCCGGACTGCTCACTGTTGATGACCTAGGACCAGGTTTTACCCTGGCCTGGCAGTTAATGGTTATCTCTTCTTATCTTCTAGTTAGATGGGGCAGGCCGGTTAAAATTTCTGCCCGGCCGGCTTTAGTTTATCTACTTTTTATGGAAGCAGCCTGGCTACTGATTACGGGTTCTGCTTTCCTGGCCAAAGGTTATGTATTTGGTGATTCGCTAGGTACTGTTGGCTTGAAACTGGCAGAAACCGGTTCCTGGCAGGCTATCTTATTTTTCAGCCTCCTCTTCCTGGGCTTCGGAATAAAAACGGGAGTTTTCCCTTTTGGGCAGTGGTGGATCCCCGAGGCTTACTCGACTGCCTGGCCCCAGGTCTCTTCTCTTCTGGCCGGTATTCTGGAAAAGACCGGCGTTTTTGGGCTGATCCGGATCTTTTTCTTTGTAGCCAAAAACGCAGGCGCAGCTTTTAATCCTGAACTCTGGGGAAAGGTACTGGTGGTGGCCGGAGTGCTAACGCTTTTCATTGGTACTGTTCAGGCTATCAAACAGAGTGACTATCTCCGTCTTCTGGCTTATAGCTCGATCGGGCAGGTTGGCTACATAATTTTTGCTCTGGGGAGTAGCTTGCTCGCCTGGAATAGTTCTTCCCTGCTGGCTAAATCCCTGGCCTCAGTTATTTTTATCGCTGCTGTTTATCATAGCCTTAACCACGGCATTTTCAAGGGTCTTCTTTTTCTACTGGGAGGAAACCTCCTTTATGCCACCGGCACGCGTGATTTGAACCGCCTGGGCGGCCTGCTGGCTGTAATGCCGGTTAGTGGCTTTCTGGCAGCCATTGCCTCTTATTCTATCTCTGGCATGCCAGCCTCCAGTGGTTTTGTCAGTAAATGGTTAATTATTTCCTCTAATTTTCTGGCCGGACGGAACAGCTTGCTGCTGACATTTTCCGGCATTATTGCTCTTTTCACCGCTGCTTTTACCTTAGCCTGCTACGTCAAGTTCTTTGGTCTGGCTTTTACTTCTGCCGGGGCCAGCTGGAAAATAAAAAGGAGCATCAAGGAAGTTCCCTGGAAGTTGCTGGCTTCTGAAATCTTCCTGACCATCATTTGCTTGAGTCAGGCTTTTCTTCCTATGGGCTATGTTAAACTGATTGACCGCAGCCTGGGACTTTCTTCTGGCTTTCTTTGGCCAGAAGCTGGTGGGGATGTACTGAGTGGAAAGATGCTCAGTTTGAAAATTTATGACGGCCAGAGCCTCCTGGCGGCCACCTCTCCGCTTTTGATGCTGTTTCTCATTGTTTTATTGGCTTTCCTGGCCTACTGGTTTAGCCGATCGGCGCGGCCAGGCGAAATCAAAGTGCCTGCCTGGCTTTCCGGGTATCAGGATTTGAACTCGAACAATGTTTATGCTGACCGCCATGTTTTCTCTGATTTAAAGAAATTTTTCTGGTGGACGGGCGGATCGCCTAAAAAAGTTATTGACGACAATGAGCTGACTGTTTTGCCTGATAGTCAGCAAAAAGGTGAAGTAGAATGAGCAGAAAAGACAAATTGCTGAACCTGCTTAAGGATGAATTAAAAGGAAATTTTCTGGCGGCCAGCAGTCTGGAAGAAAGCCGTCTGTTTATTGATATAAAAAAAGAAGCACTGGTCGAGACGGCCAGCCAGCTGATGAAAGAGGGAGCCCGCTATCAGATGGGCGTTGGCTATGAGGCCAAAAAGAAAGGCGGGGGCCTGGCCATGGTTCACACCTTTGCCTTCGATGCTGATTCACTGCTGGTGGCGATCAGGGCTTTGACGGCAGAAGATGAGCCAGAATTTGATTCGCTCACTCCTTTCATTCCCGGTGCTGGCTGGTCAGAGCGTGAATATATTGACCTTCTCGGACTTCATTTTAAAAATCATCCTAATCCCAAACGTCTGGTACTGTCTGATGACTGGCCAGAAGGAATTTATCCTCTGCGCCAGGAGGTCCCTTATGATCTGATGCCACCCTCGGCCGAAGAGGTAGCTTTTCGGCTCGACGAGGCTCCGCCTGGCAGTTCCATAATTCCCTTTGGACCTTTTCATGCCTGTCTGCATGAGCCTGCTCATTTTGCTGTTTATGTAGATGGAGAGGAAATCAAGGGCTGTGAGTATAGAGGTTTTATGGTTCATCGAGGCATTGAAAAATTAGCGGCAACCGAGCTGACTTATAATGAAATACCTTTTGTCGCTGAACGGATCTGCGGAATTTGCGGTTCGGTGCATTCGGTCAATTATGCCCAGGCAGTGGAGGCGGCTTCTGGCCTAAAAATTCCCCGACGGGCTGAGTTTATCAGAACAGTTATGCTGGAAATAGAAAGGCTTCATTCCCACCTGATGTGGTTGGGAGTGGCCGGCCATCTTATTGGCTTTGATACGGTTTTTATGCAGGCCTGGAGAATAAGAGAGAAAATAATGTGGCTGGCCGAAAGCCTGACCGGCAACAGGAAGACTTACGGCCTGGTCATCGTCGGGGGGGTCAGGCGCGATATTGATCTGACTAAAGCCGAGCTGATTAAGAAAACCCTGGCCGAAGTTGAAAAAGATGTGCAGGCTCTGGAAAAAGCTATTATAAATGATAGGTCTATCCACAGGAGAACTAAAGGTGTTGGCTATCTCTCCAGAGAAAAGGCGAAGGAGTGGAATCTGGTAGGGCCGGTGGCCAGAGCCCGCGGGCTGGATATAGATGCCAGGAGAGACCATCCTTATGCTGCCTATGACGAGGTGAAATTTGAGGTCGTGGTGGCTGATTCTGGTGATGTCTGGGGAACACTGGTGGTCAGAATTAAAGAGATTTATGAGGCCATAAGGATAATCCATCAGTGCCTGGAAAAACTGGCTTCTAGGCTTCAGGGTTCTCCTCTCGCTATTGAGATAGAAGATCCTATTCCAGCCGGTCAACAGGGATTGTCGGTAGTAGAGGCACCGCGGGGAGAAGCAGTCCATTATGTTCTTACCGGTGATGATAACCGTCCAGAACGCTGGCGGGTACGAGCACCAACTTATCCCAACCTTCAGGCTGTACCTGACATGTTGTTAAACAACAAGCTGGCTGATTTTCCCATTATAGTTGGCTCAATTGATCCCTGCATTTCCTGTACAGACCGAGTGGCGGTTATAGACAGAAGATCAGCTTCCGGCAGAATTTTAAGTCGACAGGAGCTGGAAAAACTGTCCAGAGAGATGAGGTCTAAGACATGAAGGTTGTGGCTGTCTTCATTAATTTAATCTATTTTCTGCTGCTGGCCCCTTTTCTGGAAGGGGTGATGAGAAAGCTAACCGCCTGGATTCAATCGAGGAAAGGTCCACCGCTATATCAGCCATATCTTGATCTTCTGAAACTTCTGGGCAAGGAAAATTTAAATTCCGGCGGGAACTGGGCCTACTCTCTGGCGCCTGTTCTGTCTTTCAGCTCAATGCTGGCGGCTATCGCCCTTATTCCTCTAACCGGTCAGGCCAATATTTTAGCTCATTCGTCAGACTTAATGACCCTGATTTATTTTTTGACCCTGAGCGGTTTTTGTCTGTTGGTCGGGGCTTTAGCCAGTGGGAATCCCTTTGCCGCGGTCGGAGCCAGCCGCGAAATGATGACCACGGTTATGCTCGAACCGGTTCTGGCCATGCTCTTAATTCTGGGCACGGTAAGAGTCGGTAGTTTCTCTTTGACCGCCGCTGTGTCGGGCGTGGCGGTCAGCAGAGGTGTCTCCTATTTTCTGATGCTGGTTGTTTATCTTCTGGCTCTTCAGGCTTTTGTCGCCAGACAGCCTTTTGATATTGCTGAAGCTGAAGTTGAAATTCTGGAAGGTCCCTATATGGAATATAGCGGACCCAATTATGCTTTGCTCCGTTATACTTTAAATCTTAAGAGAATGTTTTATGCCTGGCTTCTTATCTCTTCCTTTTTAAGTTTTATTTTGCCGGCCAATTTTTTTCTCAGTCTGCTCCTGCAAACAGTGCTGATTATCGTGGTCTTCGTCTTAATTTCTCTTATCGGAGCGACTCATCCACGTTTTAGAATAGACCAGGCTTTAAAATATTACGCTTTGCTTTTAATTTTAGCCCTGATAGCGGTTGGTTGTGCGGTCAAGGGCTGGTGATAATGAAAGGCAGGGGTTAAAATGTGGCTCTGGAATAAAATCAAACAACTGGCCATTCCTTCCAGGACAGGGGTCGTTACCCTGCGTTATCCTTATAAGCCCAGGCCGGCTCCTGCCGGTTTTCGCGGCCAGCCTGTCTGGGATCATACCAAATGTATTGGCTGTGCCGGCTGTGCCAGCAACTGCCCGGCCAGAACCATTTTCCTCCGTGATATCTGTCAGGAAATAAGGATTCTTCTTTATGATTCGTCTCGCTGCACGTATTGCGGTCGATGTGCTGACCTCTGCCCGGAAAAAGCCATTACCATGAGCGAAAATTTTGAGCTGGCCACCGATCATCGCCAGGATATAACAGAGACTATGGAGCTGTTTATGATGACCTGTCAGCGCTGCGGTCGCTGCTTCGACCTGGAAATAAAGAATGCCCTCGATAAGCTGCAAATGCTTGGCTACCGTTATGATAGCCTGGAAGCCAGAAAAGTCATAAGGCAATCAACGCCTGAATTGGAACCCGAGCTTCTGGAAAAAACGGCTACTTATCGACGTCCTGAAAAACTGGAGAAATCGCCATGTGGAAAAGACTAACGGAAAAAGCTTTTCGGCGCTCGGTCTGGGTTTATCATTGCAACAGCGGAGCCTGCAATGGCTGCGACATAGAAATCCTCAATGTTTTAACGCCCTATTATGATGTGGAGAGATTCGGTATCAGGCTGGTTGCTTCTCCCCGTCATGCTGATGCTATTCTACTCTCGGGGGCGGTGACCAGACCGACGTTGCCTCTGGTCAAGAAAGCCTATCAGGCGGTGCCGGCCCCGAAGCTGGTCTTTGCTGTCGGCTCCTGTGCTATCGGCGGGGGATGCTGGTATGATACTTACAACGTGACCGGTGGCGGGGACAAAGCCATTCCCGTCAATTATTTTATCCCGGGCTGTCCGCCTCGACCGGAAGCCATTATTTTCGGGGTGGCGCTGGCCCTGGGCCTGGTTGACAAGAAAGTGGCGCCGGTTGAGCTCAAACAGATGGAGTTTCCGGTTGATATGTACCGGCAGTCAAAAATTCTCGAAAGCAACCGGGTTATATATAAGCTTCTGGGCGAGGAAGATGACCGCCTTCTTCCAGAGAGGAAATGACCATGGCTAGAATTCTACTGGTTGATGACGATCGTGACCTGACCGACACCTTAAGTCAAATCCTACGTCTTAAAGGCTATGAGGTGGTGGTTGCTTATAGCGGGGCAGAAGGTTTGAAAAAATTGCTGGAAACGAAACCGGACCTGGTCATTATGGATGTTATGATGGAAACAGACACAGCTGGCTTTGAAGCTATTTATAAAATCAGAAGTGATCGTCCAGATTCCAGATTCAAAGATTTTAAGGATATTCCCATCGTTATCCTGACCGCTATTGACCAGGTGACCAACTCGAGATTTTCTCTTGATCAGGAGGAGAGCTTTTTACCAGGTCGTAATGAGTTTCTGAATAAACCGGTTGACCCTGATGAGCTGTTGGAAAAGATAGAAAAGAACCTCAAAAAATAACATGGATCTTAAGGAATTCCTGAGCAAGACCTCTGCTTTGAGATCCAGTTTGCGTTTCAAGCTGATTACCGGCCTTCTAACCATTGTCTTCCTGATGGGTGCTCTTTCTATTTATATTGGTATCAACTCAATTAACCGCAATGTCATCAGAGAAGCCTATGATAATCTGCGGAACAGCCTGAAGGCTATTAGCGATCTTTATCAGGAAGAAATCAATACGAGGGCAAAAATAGTGGAGTATCTGTCCAGAACTTCGGAGATAGTCAATGCCACGGCCGCCGGCAACAGAGAATATCTCTATGAGAAACTTGTCCAGATCAAAGATGAATTCGGCTTCGATATTGTCAATGTGGTTAAGCCCGATGGTACTATTCTGGTTCGAGCTAACAACTTTGAGGCTTATGGGGACAGTGTTATTCATTATAAATTTATTCAATGGGTTATAAAGAACAAAAGACCTGCTGCCGGCACCGGTATCCTTGGCTATGAAAATATAAAAAATGAAGGGCCTGATCTGGCAGAGAGAACGCTGATTAATATTATCCCTACCCCGCGAGCCAGGACCATGCGTCGGGAGGTCGAGGAAAGAGCCCTGGTTCTCAAAACAGTTGTGCCGATTTTTCAGAGAAATAGACTGGTCGGGGTTCTTTATGCAGCCGTGTTGCTTAACAATAACGAACGTTTTGTTGACCGTTTTAGAAGGTTCATCTTTAAAGAAGAGAAAATAAAAGGCAAAGACGTTGGAACCACCACCATTTTTCTGGAAGATGTCCGGGTGGCGACCAACGTCCTGGACAAAGATGGGAAAAGAGCGGTCGGGACGATTGTCTCGGAGGAAGTCTATCACCAGGTTTTTGAGCAGGGAAAGGACTGGCTCGGCCGGGCGTTTGTGGTCAATGATTATTATCTTTCTGGCTATACTCTGCTGCGCGATATCGAAGGGCAGCCAGTCGGCATGCTATATGTCGGTATTCTCCAGTCTAAATTTGATCAAATCCTGCGACAGACGACTATCTTGTATTTTGTCCTGATTTTCCTGATGACCGGAATCGCCATTTATATTTCCACCTATCTGGTCAACGTCTATACCAGACCTATAAATAGAATGATAAAGTTAACCGCCGAAGTGGCCAGAGGAAACTATCATCTGATAGATATCTCACCCAAAGAAAGCGAGGAGATAAGAGAGGTAGAAGAATCTTTTAATGCCATGGTTAAAGCTATAGAGGAAAGAGATAATCGTTTAAAGGAACTGGCCGAGAAGACAATTTTGCGGTCAGAGAAATTGGCCTCAATCGGACGGCTGGCTGCCGGCATTGCCCATGAAATCAACAATCCGCTGACTGGAATCCTGACCTATAGCAGTCTGCTGCTGGAAGAGCTGAAGGGCACTCCCTACGAGGAAGATTTAAAAGTCATCACGGAAGAAACTCTGCGCTGTCGTAAGATAGTCAGAGGTCTGCTGGATTTTGCCCGCGATTACAAACCAGAAAAGGTCAGTGTTAATCTTAATACTCTCATTGAAGAGACCCTGCAGATTTTAGAAAATCATGTCAGTTTCCAGAATATTAAGATAGTCAAAAACCTTGATCAGAATTTACCTGAGGTTAGAATTGATGCTGACGAATTCCGGTCAGTTATCAATAATCTGGCCGTTAATGCCGCTGATGCTATGCCCCATGGCGGTCAGCTGACCATTTCCACCTCATATGATTCCGAGGCGAGGGAGGTTATAATAAGGGTGGCTGATAGCGGCGTGGGGATAAGTGAAGAAAATCTGAAGCGGATTTTTGAGCCGTTTTTCACTACTAAGGAAAAAGGTAAGGGTACCGGCCTGGGGCTGGCCATGGCTTATGGAGCCATTAAGCGACATAATGGTAGAATTGATGTGAAGAGTAAACTCGGCGAGGGAACAGAGTTCATTATAAGATTGCCGGTGGATTAGAATCGGAAGGAGAAAAGACATGAGCAAACCAAGGATTCTCTTTATTGATGACGAGGAAATCGTCCTGCGCAGTTGCCGGCGGATTTTTGCCAACTCAGATTATGAAATAGATACCGCCCAATCCGGAGAAGAAGGACTGAGCAAGGCTATTAATGGAGATTATGACATTGTGGTCACTGATTTAAAAATGCCTGGAATTGGTGGCATGGAGGTGCTTTCCAGGCTGAGAAAGGTCAGGCCGGATACCACAGTGATCATTTTCACCGGTTATGCCAGTGTTGATACGGCTCGTGAAGCCTTAAAAAATGGAGCTTTCGATTATATCCCGAAACCTTTTACCCCGGAGGAAATGAGAGAGGTCATCAAGAATGCGCTCGAGGCGCGGGCTGGTAAAGAGCGCAATATGCTTGATCTGATGGCTATTGTCTCGCACGAATTGAAAAGCCCGCTTTCTGCTCTTCACACCACTGCCTCCACCCTTTACAAGGGTTATTTTGGCCAGCTGTCTCCAGAGCAGATGAAAATTCTGGAGACAATTATCCGCAACTGCGAATATCTGGAGGATATCATCCGCAGCTATTTAGACCTGTCGAAAATGGAACTGGAGCAGCTGGAAGCCTTCAAAGAAGAAATCTATTTCGTCAAGGATGTGGTTGATGATGTACTCAACCTGCCTGAAGTAGCTGACAATGGCAAGAAAATGAAGGTTACCAAAAATGTTCAGGAGGATATCAAGATTACCGGTGATCCACGACTGTTGAAGATTCTGGTCAGGAATCTGATCAACAATGCTATCAAGTACGGATATGAAGGTACAGAAGTGAAGCTTGGCCTGGAAAGGAAAGATAATGAAATGATTTTTTCTGTCTACAATGAGGGGGTGGGCATAAGACCCGAAGATGGTCAGCGCCTTTTCCGGAAATTTGAAAGGTTAAAGCAGCCCGGGACGGAGGGAGTTAAGGGTTCCGGCCTAGGACTTTATATCTGCAAAAAGATAGTTGACAGCCACAAAGGACGGATCTGGTTTGAATCAGAACCGGGGAAGTGGGTGACCTTTTATGTCGCTTTACCGCTGGCCGATTGAGATATTAATTCCTCAGGGCTAGCCAGTTCAGCAGCCTGCTTTTAATTGACAATAGTGGAGGCTCTCTCCTATAATCTAATTGTCGGGGGCGAAATGGACTCGACGGAGGTAGTGAAGCAGAAGCTGCAGGCCGAGGTCCCATCAACCTCGTTAAACAGGTGGGAAAAAATTAACTGCAGAACCTGTTGCAGTCGCTGCCTGATAGAAAGTGCAGCCGTTTCTGCCAGCTCTTCCTGCGGGCTGGTCGAAACGCCGTTGAGCAGGATAGTCTGGCGGGCGTGCTCAGGGCTCGCCGGATGAACTAACTCTTGAGCTGGTTGAGAGATGCTCTTCCTCTTCGAGTATCGCTCAACGAGATGCAAAGAAGAGGATAAGCCTGTAGAGGCTAACTGTGGAATGCCTCCGGACGCGGGTTCGATTCCCGCCGCCTCCACCATTTTTTTATTAAGGTCGAATTGATAGACAAAATAATGTCCAGATTCATAAAAATTTTTGTAACCATCGTCATCAGTTTGATTTTGGTTAGCGCTCAGGGTGTTCCACTCAAAGGAGCCCCGATTGCTGCTAAAACTATTCCGGTCATCAAAGTGACTGTGGAGGATTCCTCCCAGGCCAGTGTGGTGAGGATAAGCGGAAGTTCTAACCTTGCCTATAATCTGAAGAAATCTTCGGACTCTCTGGTTATCACCTTTAAGGCTTTGAGTGGTTTGAAACTGGAGAAATCTCCTTTTACCAGTCAGATCATTAAATCGATCGACCTGGCTAAATCCCCTGAGGCTTATTTGCTGATCATCAAGACTGGCTCACCTGACTTTTCTTTTACCTCATCTGGCCGAAAGAATCCTTTTGAGCTCACACTCAATTTCAAGCTGAAAAATATGGCAGCAGCCAGAGAAAGCCAGCCAGCTGAAACTGTGGCTAAAACTTCGCCTTTCCGGAACAGTGAAAGTTCTGCTGGAGCTAACAGCCCGCCGGCTGAACGGGTTGGTCAGGAAGTAATTTCCGGCCCCCCCGGCAAAAGAGACGTTAAAACTATTGTGATTGATCCCGGACATGGGGGGATCGAGACCGGCGCTAAAGGCAATTATGGCACCCTGGAAAAAGATGTTACCCTGGCGGTGGCTAAAAAGCTCAAGGAGAGAATTGAAGGGGAGCTTAAATACCGGGTAGTTATGACCAGAGATTCTGATGTCGTGGTGGCCCTTGACCGCCGAGCAGCGGTGGCCAACAATAACAAGGCCAATGTTTTTATTAGCATTCATGCCAATGGTTCCAGGCGGACCAATGCCCGTGGTTCAGAAACTTATTTTTTGAGTCTCAATGCAACTGATGAGGAAGCACGTCGCCTGGCTTACTTTGAAAATAATTCTGGTGAGCTGGAAAATCGGCTGGGGGAACAGGATTTTGATGATCTTAAGCTGATCCTCTGGGATATGGCCCAATCAGCCTATATCAAGCAGAGCAGTCAGCTGGCCGAGTTTGTTCAGAACCAGCTCAATCAATTTTTGAATACCCAGAATCGCGGCATCAAGCAAGCTCCTTTTAAGGTCCTGACCGGGGTAGCCTGTCCGGCCATCCTGGTGGAAATTGCTTTTATAACCAACCCGGAAGAAGAGAAAAAACTGCAGTCGGAAGATTTTCAAACTCAGGTGGCTGAAGCTATTTATCGCGGTCTGAGCGGGTATTTCGATCTGTATGAAAAGCCATGAGAAACAATAAGCATAAAAAAAAGAAGCTCAGAATTATGCTGATTTTGCTGGTAATTCTGATCGTTCTTATCCTGATTTTTCTGTTTGGTAATCGGAAAGAAAAGATAAAGCATGAAGGCCGACCAGCTGGAACCGAGCAGGTGGCCGGTAGAACCGCTGAAATAAAAATGAAACCGGTGACGCTATTTTTTCTTTCAGAAAGTGACGGCCTGCTGCATGCTGAAGAGCGTCAAATACCGGAATCAGATCTTAATGGTGAGGCCAGGGCGGTGGTAGAGGAACTGATCAAAGGCCCGCAAACCGGGCTGATGGCGGTCATCCCGGAGAACACCAGATTAAGGCAATTATTTGTCACCGCTGATGGCCTGGCCTATGTTGATCTTTCCAGACAGGTGGCGGAGGCCAACTTTTATGGATCGTCTGGAGAAATGGCGGTTGTTTATTCGATTGTTGATACGTTGACTTATAATTTTAAATCGATTAAAAAGGTCAGTCTGCTTATTGAGGGTAACGAACGGGAAACACTGGGCGGACATGTTGACCTCTCTAATCCTTTTGTGCCGGATTATTCCTTAATTGCCCGTTAAACCGGCCAGGCAAGTCTATGACCAGGATCAATAAATTGCCACGAGTGGTTATTCTGGGCTATCCCAATGTGGGCAAGTCTACTCTTTTTAACAGGTTACTAGGTCAGCACAAAGCTCTGGTCCATTCTCTGCCCGGCATGACCAGAGATCTGGTCACCGGGGTGGTCAAGCAAGGGGGCCGAGAATACCTTCTGGTGGATACGGGTGGCTTTGCTGGTGATGAGACGGATCCCATTTCAGTCAGGGTTCGAGACAAAGCTCTGGAAGCAGCCAGAACAGGCGATGTGTTAATTTTCCTGGCTGATGGCCAGCGTTCCCTGTCGAGGGGAGAAGAGGAACTTTTTATCCAGCTTAAAAAACTCAACCGGCCAGTTCTGGCTGTGGTCAATAAAATAGACAGTCTTAGCCGTCAGCCTGATCTGTCTGATTTTTATCGGTTGGGCCAGGGTGAATTGCTGACGATATCGGCCGAACACAAAATTAATCTTGATCTGCTGCAGGAAAGAATCCTGGCTCTTCTTCCTGCCCGTCCCGAGGTTAAAACAGACAAAACCAGCGAGGAAAATATTTTAAGGATAGCCATTGTCGGTCGGATTAATGTCGGGAAATCATCGCTCATTAATCGCCTCTGTGGAGAGGAAAGGCTTCTGGTCAGCGAAATCCCTGGAACCACCAGGGACAGCATTGATACTCTGATTACCAGAAATAAGAAGACCTATTGCCTGATAGATACAGCAGGCATCAGAAAATTCAGCGGGACCAGAGATTCAAGGGAAAAAGCCGGAATTATCAGGGCAGAAAAGAATATCAAAGAGGCTGATGTCATCTGCCTGGTCATGGATATTCAGGAATTTCCTACCAGGCAGGACGCCAGAATTGCCAGCCTGGCCTTTGAGTCAGGTAAACCGCTGATTATAGCTTTAAATAAATGGGATCTGGTTGAAAAATCAAAAGTCAATCCGGCTGAAATAAAAAAATATGTTTTTGACAGGCTGCACTTTGTTGACTATGCTCCGCTCATTTTTGTTTCTGCTCTGACCGGACAGAGAGTTATCAAAATACTGGATCTGGCAGAAGAGGTCTATCAGGCTGCTTCGAGGACAATTGAGACTCGCCTTCTCAACCAATTCTGGGAGAAATTTTCCCGCCAGTACGCTCCCCGCGGTCTTAATGGTTCGCCGCTTAAAATTAAATACCTGGTTCAGAAGGGAGTCAGGCCGCCGGTTTTTATTCTGTTCGGTCATAGTCAAAACCAGCTGAGCCCGGCCTATGAAAAATTCCTGGCCGATAGCTTCAGGAAAAATTTTAAGTTAAACGGTACGCCCGTAGTTTTTAAGGTTCGCCGGGGATGACTTTTGCTGGCCAAACTTCATTTTTTCTTGACTTTAGGGCTATATTCTTATATAAATTTATTCTTAATTATTAGAAGCCAGATGTTTTAAGGAGGTCATGATGTCTCGTCAGAGGATAAACAGCTTGGCCGTTATCTTTTTAGCCTTAGCTGTTCTTGTGACCGCAACCAGTTGCGAGAAGCTTAAGGTCAATAATTTACAGGCTAATTATCATTTTAAAAAGGCTAATAACCTGTTCAGAGAGGGCAAATATCGTAATGCAGTCACTGAGTATGAGCTGGCTTTAAAGTACAAGCCGGATCTGGTGCAAGCCTATCGCTATATTGGTGAAAGTTATAAGCAGCTTTATAAACCAGGTGTCCAGACAGCCTTGAACAAAGAATTCGAAACTAAGGCCCTGGAAGCTTTAACTAAAGCCCTGGAGATTGATCCCAATAACATTGAGATCATCTATTCACTGGGTGATATGTATGACAAACTCAGAAAATTTGAGGAGGCCGAAAAGCTTTATTTAAGGATCCTGGAGCTTGATCCTCAGAACATGGATAACTTCTATGTGGTGGCTGAGTTCTATAGCCGCTATGCCGGCGAGATCCCCGATGCTGCCAAGAAAGCAGAAACGATGTACCTTCGCCGGATAGAAGCTGATCCCGAAAATCCGATTGGCTATGCTTATGCAGCCAATTATTATGAGCATCTGCCTATTACAGAACAGAATATAGAACAGGCTCTCGAAAATTATGATAAAGCCAATATGTTCTGGGAGAAAAGGATAGCTCTTACTCCTGATGATCCTCAGGCCTGGCTGGCCAAAGGGGTAAATCGCTGGGGGCGTGCTTACCGCTTCCAATCATTGCCGGCGGCCGAGAGATTAGCAATTGCTAGAGAAGCTCTCCAGGCCATCGAAAAGGCTAGAGATCTTGACCCGAATTATCCTGAGCCATATGCCTGGTTAAGTGTTCTGTATCGAAGCGTTCTGTCTGTTCTAGAACCTGATAAACAGGCTCGCTATACGGCTGAGGCTGATAAAAATATTGAAAAATTTAATAGCCTGAGAACCAAGGCAGCTGAAAAGAAAAAGCTCGAAGAAGAGTTAAAGAAAGTAGATTAACCAACTGGAAAGTTGATTCAGGGGCAGGTTGAGATCAATCAACCTGCCCTTTTTTATTTATTTAGATGTTTATCCCATTAAAAGATGAAAATCCAACCGAAAAGTTCCCTGTTATCACGGTCTGTTTAATTGCCCTCAATTGTCTGATCTTTGCTTATCAAGCTTTATCACCTCAGGGTCTCGAATATTATGTTCTTAAATTTGGTATTATTCCCTATGAAATAACCCATTGGAACTTCCAGCCGGGTCTGCCCAGAGTGGCCTGGCCGCTGAGTTTGTTAACGGGAATGTTTCTTCATGGCAGTCTCTGGCATCTTGGCGGTAATATGCTTTATCTCTGGATCTTCGGGAATAACGTGGAAGATGTACTCGGTCATTTTCGTTACCTATCTTTATATCTTGTCTCCGGGCTGTCTGCCTCCCTGGTTCAGACTATTTTTTCTCCTAATTCGAAGACGCCGATGATCGGAGCCAGTGGGGCCATTGCCGGTATGCTCGGAGCGTATCTTGTTTTGTTCCCCTCGGCCAGGATCAAAACGCTGCTGTTTCTTTTTATTTATGTCACTATAGTTTATGTTCCTGCCTGGATCTTTCTCGGGCTATGGTTCGCCCTGCAGGTGGCCAATGTTGGCCTGGGGGGCGGCGTGGCCTGGTTTGCTCATGTTGGCGGTTTTTTAACTGGCCTGGTCTGGGTATGGCAGAGATTGAGAAAAGGCCTTAATATCCATAATTATTATTCCTAACCTTATCTTGAATTTAGAAAGAAGAAAGGCTATAATCAATTTCTCTAAAAGCTCGGTCTTGTTGACAATTTATTCATATTTTAGTATTTTTAGCAAACGTTATTATTGTATTTTTTTAAAGACAGGTTGAAAAATGAAGACTTATCATCCCAAAAAAGATGAAATTCAGCAGAAATGGTGGCTGGTCAATGCTGACGGTCAGATTCTGGGCAGACTGGCCACAGAAGTAGCCGTTCTTCTCCGGGGCAAGAACAAACCTCAGTTTGCACCGAATGTAGATAGCGGAGATTTTGTGGTGGTCATTAATGCAGACAAGATAAAAGTCACGGGGAACAAACTGGAAGACAAGATTTATTATCATCACAGTCTTTATCCTGGCGGCTTGAAGGAGACCAGACTTAAAGAGATGCTGGATACCAAACCAGAAGAAGTTATCCGGCGGGCAGTCTGGGGTATGATGCCAAAGAACAAACTGGGCCGGTCGATTCTGAAAAAGCTTAAGGTTTATCGAGGAGCTGAACATCCGCACCAGGCACAGAACCCTGAAGAATACAGGATATAAGATTAAGGAGGAACCTTGAGTCTCATTCAATATTATGGAACGGGAAAACGAAAAAACGCCATTGCCAGGGTCTTTCTTCGCTCCGGTAAGGGAGATATCACCCTGGTGGTCAATAAGAAGATTCATCCCTATGAAGAATATTTTAAAGTCGAGTCATTACGCACCCTTATTAATCAGCCTTTAGTGCTGACTGAGAGCGACAAAAAATTTGATATTTTTATGAGAATCGAAGGTGGGGGAATACATGGTCAGGCAGAGGCGGTAAGATTAGGTATAGCTCGAGCCCTGCTTGAATTCAACAGAGATCTTAAACCCATTCTGAGAAATGCGGGTCTGTTGACCAGAGATTCTAGAATTAAAGAGCGGAAGAAATACGGCTTGCTGGCGGCCAGAAAGGCACCACAGTATCATAAGAGATAAAGATTTAGCGGTGGAGGGATAGCTTTGGTTTCAGTTATGATGAAAGAATTGTTAGAAGCTGGCGTTCATTTCGGGCATCAAACCCGGCGCTGGAATCCTAAGATGAAAGAGTACATCTTTGGACAGAGGAATGGAATCTACATTATCGACCTGCAGAAGACCATTAAGAACTTCAAAGAAGCTCTACAATTTATCCGGACGACGGCAGAAAACGGTCGCGAGATACTTTTTGTTGGTACCAAGAAGCAAGCTCAGGACATCATCAGGGATTATGCCACGAAATGTGAGTCCAGCTATGTCAATCAGCGCTGGCTGGGCGGTTTGCTGACCAATTTCAAGACAATCAGAGCCAGCGTTGACAAACTGGTTGAAATGGAAGAAATGAGGGAAGACGGCCGCTGGGATCTCCTGCCTAAAAAAGAACAGTACCGGCAGGAAAAGATATATAGAAAGCTACAGAAAAATCTGGGTGGATTGAAACGGTTAACGGAGCTGCCCGGTGCGCTCTTTATAATTGATTCTTCCAAAGAACAAATTGCTATTGCCGAAGCCAAAAAGGTTGGTATTCCAATTGTGGCCGTGGTTGATACCAATGGGGACCCGGAAGGAATAGATTATCCTATTCCTGGTAATGATGATGCAGTCAGAGCCATAGAACTTTTTGCTTCCAAGGTGGCCGAAGCCATAATTGAAGGCAAAAAGGCCAGACTGGCTCAGGGTATGATGGAGGAGAAAAAGGAAGAAGTTCCAGCCGAAGCCACTGTGCCACCAGAAGAAACTGAAGCTGAACTCACCGTTAAAACAGAAAAAACCGAGTAACTTTCTTAAAGGAGAAGGCCATGGAGATAACTGCTCAACAGGTTAAAGAATTAAGAGATAGAACAGGCATCGGGATGATGGAATGTAAGGAAGCTCTGCAGGAAAGCGGCGGAGATATCGAAAAAGCTATCGAGATTTTGCGGAAAAAAGGTCATGCCCGGGCCCAGGAAAAAGCTGAGCGCCAGGCTGCTGACGGGGTCGTCGGCGCCTATATCCATGCCAACAACAGGCTTGGTGTGCTGATTGAGGTCAACTGCGAAACGGATTTTGTAGCCCGGAATGATGAATTTAAAGAACTGGTCAAGAATCTGGCCATGCAGGTAGCTGCTTCTAATCCGACTTATATCTCGAGTGAAGATGTGCCGGCTGAAGTGATTGAGAGAGAAAAAGAAATTATCAGAGCTCAAATACAGGACGCTAAAAAACCGCCGCAAATTATCGAGCAGATTGTTGAAGGTAAACTGAAGAAGTTTTTTGAAGAAGTTTGTCTGCTTGATCAGCCTTATATTCGGGAAGAGAAAATCAAAGTTCGGGATCTGGTCAACACTCACATTGCTAAATTTGGTGAGAATATTAAAATCAGACGATTTGTTCGCTATGAAATTGGTAAGTACTGAATTGGTTTATAGACAATGAGTGAGGGGCAGCCAGCTTATAAGCGCGTTCTCCTGAAGCTGTCAGGAGAGGCTATGCGGGGAGAGCTGCCTTATGGGATCGATTTTAAGCGGGCACGATCAGTTGCCCGTGAATTGAATGAAGTTCATAACCTGGGCGTGGATATTGCTATCATGATTGGCGGCGGCAATATTTTCCGCGGTTCCCAGGGGGTGGCCGAAGGAATGGACCGGGTAACGGCCGACCACATTGGACTGCTGGCCACAGTCATCAACGGTCTGGCTTTGCAGGATGCTCTGGAAAAGGAAGGCCTGGTCACGAGGCTTATTTCAGCCATAGAAATCAAAGCTGTGGCCGAGCCTTTTATTAGAAGGCGCGCCTTGCGTCATCTGGAAAAAGGGCGGGTGGTTATATTTACCGCCGGCCTGGGCAGTCCTTTTTTTACGACTGACACTGCGGCTGTTCTTCGAGCGCTGGAAATTAAAGCTGAAGTCATTCTGAAGGCGACTAAGGTAGACGGCGTTTATACGGCTGATCCGATGGTCGATGCTGGTGCGACCAGATTTGAATCTATCAAATTTCTGGAAGTGATGCAGCAGGAACTCAAGGTTATGGACAGTACGGCTATCAGCCTTTGCAAGGATAATAATCTTCCCATCATAATCTTTAATCTCAATCAGCCGGGCAATATTACGAAAGCCGTTCTGGGCCAGAAGGTCGGGACCAAAGTTTCATAGTCCTGGCTGAGACCAACTGGAGGAGGGCAACCATGGTCAGAGAGGTCTTAAAAGATACCGAAAAAAAGATGAGGGCCTCGCTCGATTATTTTCGCAAGGAAATCAGCAAATTGCGTACCGGCCGGGCTAATATCAGTATTTTTGAGGACATAAAAGTTATGTATTATGGAACGCCAACGCCAATTAATCAGGTGGCGACGATTGGCGTCCCTGACCCAACCTTAATTACGGTTCAACCCTGGGATCCAAGCTTGATGGAAGCAGTGGAAAAGGCTATCCGGGCTTCCGATTTCGGTTTCAATCCAATCAATGACGGCCGGGTGATTAAAGTGCCGATACCGCCGCTGGATGAAGAAAGACGAAAAGAACTGGCTAAAAAAGCCAGTAAAATGCTGGAAGAGGAAAAAACAGCTCTTCGCAACATGAGAAGAGAAAGTAAAGAGTATATCGAAAAGCTGGAAAAGGATAAAAAAATTACTGAAGATGATAAATTCCAGGCGCTGGAAAAACTACAGGAATTGCTGGACGAATATATCAAGCAGGCGGAAGAAATAACTGCGGCTAAAGAAAAAGAAATTATGGAAGGCTAATCGCCTTCGATTATTTCACAATCAGCAGGAATTTTAACCTCAAAAAGCTCATCACTCAATTTCTGATTAAGTTTGAACTGGCTGAAATGATATTCCAGCTTACCGCCTGTCGCTTCAAAGAGGATGGCTGTAGAGAGCAAGTAGGATTTCCGGTCAATTTCAAGTAAAAGATAAGAATATTGACCGGGCTCCTTAGGAGTCAGTCTGATCTGATAGACATTTTTTTGATTGGTGGGAAAAGGACTGGCGCCGACTTCATACCTCTCCAGCAGATTAACATTACCAGCCAGGAGACCGAGAATTTCTCCTGCTTGAAGTTCGTAATTGGCCTCTTTTTTAATGAGCTGTTTTTCAGAGGGAAAGTAAATCCAGAGCAGTTCGCCTTTAATTAAGAAAATCTGCCTTTCCGGTGAGCTGTATTCCCAGCGCATGCGGTCAGGACGGCGAACAAAGACCTTCCCTCGACCGGAAACCGGTTCCTCCACCTGGGTTGAATAATAATATTGAACAAAATTCGCTTCGAGACTGGTTACCGAACTAAGTTTTTCCCAGAGTTTTGAGGCCACTTCCTGCGGATTAAAGTCTTGAGCCATTGCCGCTGACAGCCTTAAAAGCGGACTAAGAAGAAAGAGCAGAAGCAGACAACCTGCTTTCCAGCCAGTGTTTAAAAAAACGGGAAAGGTTGGCTGATTGCTTCTGTCCCTTAATTTGGCTGCCATTCATTCATTCCTTTATTTATATGTATATTTTTGCTGACTCTATTCTTTCTGTCAACGAGCGTGGTAAGATTCGTCTCAGACCGCCTTCTGGCTCTGGACAGGGCTACTTTATGAGCAAAAAGAATACTTTACGGCCGGTTTCTGACTTAAGAATCCAGCTTTAAAACTGGCTCTTAAGTCTGCTCGGCTCTCAGCCTGTAATCATCTTCAGAAAAGACCTGAGCTTCAAAGACTTCGATGTTGACCCCGCGCCTCCACTCATCAGGGGGAAGTCCAGCCTTCAGGCAGCCCTGGCTGAGGTAGGTCTCCAGATCCCAGCCGTATTCAACCGGAACCTGGGGCAGCAATAAACCCTGATTGTAGCCCTTACTGATGATAATCCCGTGGCGGCCAACAATTATCTCTTCTGTCCGATTGACCTTTTTAGGCCTGGTCAGAACTGAAATTTCGATCGACAGCTGGTCCAGTTCGTCCGGTGATAGAGGATGGAAACGATAGTCTTCTGTAGCTGCCGCTACGGCCATCTCCATGACTGCCTGGTAGAGAGGCTTAACAGGCAGCGGGTAGCCAATACAGCCCCGCAGTTCGCCATTAATTTTCAAAGTGACAAAAACTCCCTGTTTTCTGGCCAGTTTTGGGTTGTCCGGACTGACCTCGGGCCATCTGCCCTGCTTTAGATAAAGATTCAGAGTTTCCCTGGCCAATTTTAAGAGAAAAATTTTTTCCTGATCATTAAGAAATTCTGAATTGTCTTCAGGCATTTCCTCCCTCCACTTCCAGTAGCAGTCGGTCTGGCCTGGCAAAATAAAAACGACGGTCAAACCTCAACAGACTGCTACTTATTTTAAAACCTGCCTTTTTTTCTTTTCTTATAAAAAGAGCAATTTTTTCACAGAATAAAGGCTGCTTCATTTTCTTCTTGATCCCGGTTTCCCGACCGAAACTAAAGATGCCGAGAATCTCCAGCTTGCTCTGGGCTTCAGTCAAAATGAATGTTGCTGGTGAAAAAAGCTGTTCCTCCGGAACCACCATGATTTTTTGAACCAGATAGGTTTTGACGAGTTTCTGCCCGAGAAGATACCCTCCTACTTCCTTCTTTTTGGCCTGAATAGAATCAGCCAGAAGATGTAAATCTACCAACGGCTCATAGAGAATGACCACTTCCATTTTTTTAATTATAACACAGTCAGTCCTCGGCCCACAAAATCAACTTGACGAGGCAGGTAGTTTGACATAATATCAAAACAACATAGAGATATGAATTATCAACTGGTAATTGTCGGTCCTCTGGAGACTAATTGCTATCTCTTTTACTGTCCTCAAACCAGGGAGTGTGCCGTCATTGACCCTGGAGCAGAGGCAGAAAAAATTTTCGAGGCTATTTCCTCTCTAAATTTAAAGCCGATCATTATCCTGAACACTCATGGTCATGTTGACCATACCGGAGCCAACCTTGATTTAAAAGAAAGATATCAGGTACCAATTGCTATTCATCCTGGCGATTTGCCCCTGCTTGAAGAATATCTTCAGCTGGAATTCGGGCTGATGCTGGGGGCCAGACCGGCTCCAGCTCCTGACCGTCTTCTGACTGATGGAGAAAAAATTGTGGTCGGCGAGACTTTCCTTCAGGTCATTCATTCTCCGGGTCACAGCCCTGGTAGCGTCTGCTTTTATACCGATCACCTGCTTTTTGCCGGTGACACGCTTTTCTGCGGCGGTGTAGGCCGGACCGATTTGCCCGGAGGCTCATGGAAGGATTTAGCTCATTCCTTAAAGGCCAGGGTGATGACCCTGCCGGATGAAACGGTGGTGCTACCTGGACACGGTCCCAAAACGACGATCGGCGAAGAAAGGGAATCAAACCCCTACCTGGAATGACAGCCAGAAGCGAAAAAGCTGAAAACCTGCTTAAGATTTATACTGATTATCTAACCGTGGAAAGGGGGCTATCTGCCAATACTGTTGGCTCTTATACCCTTGATCTAGAAAAGCTGCTTGACTATTGTTCTCACCAGAAAAAGAATTTGACCAGACTGAAAGAAACCGACCTGGTTAATTTTCTTCATCTGCAGGCTCAAAGCGGTCTGTCCGCTCGATCTCTGGCCAGGCTGGTCTCTTCCCTTAAGTCTTTTTATCGTTTTTTACAGCTGGAAAATTATATCGAAACCAATCCAGCCAGCCGCTTGAATTCGCCTGCTGTCTGGTTTACTCTCCCCCAGGTACTGACCGAGGAAGAGGTAACCAGGCTCCTGGAACAGCCTGACCTCAGTCAGCCTTATGGACTTCGAGACCGGGCTATGCTGGAAGTTCTCTATGGGGGTGGGCTGCGCGTATCGGAGCTTATCCATCTGGAACTTAAGGATCTCAGGCTGAAAGATGGCTTTCTGGTTTGCAAGGGTAAGGGAAACAAGGAAAGAATAGTGCCGATTGGCCGTCAGGCTGGCCGCTGGCTCAGTACCTACCTTCGGGATATAAGACCCGGCTGGGATAAGAAAGGCTCGCCAGTAGTTTTCCTTAGCCGACGCGGTTCAGGCTTTACCCGCCAGGGAGTCTGGAAGCTGCTCAAGTCTTATGGCCAGAAGGCGGGCCTGTCTGAGAAAATCCATCCCCATATTCTCCGCCACTCTTTTGCTACCCATCTGCTGGAGCATGGGGCTGATTTGCGTTCAGTTCAAATGCTGCTCGGCCACAGTCAGATTACAACCACTCAGATATATACCCACGTCAGCCGGGAAAGACTCAGAAAAATTTATGACCGTTATCATCCCCGGGCCTGAGGGCGGTTGCCTTCGAATTTACTGCTTGCCAGCTGACCAAACGCTGTTAATTCTTTGCTTTGGAGCCGGTCATTTGCCTCGAAAAATTTTTTAGCTACTTTGTTGACAACCAGTCCTGGCGATGGTAGAGTATTAAACTTAATAGATTAGATACTAAACTGTGCAGTTTAGTCAATATACTCTTCAGTTTAGATAATCAAAAGGTCACGAAGTGAAATTAGCTGCCTCGGAAAGAAAAGAAAGAATTCAGGCTGAATACAAAAGGCTGATGCTGGCCGCCGCCGAGAGAGTAATCTGCCGCCATGGCTATCAGTCGGCTACCATGGATGAAATTGCTCGCGAAGCCGAGTTCTCTAAAGCTACTCTTTATAAATATTTTAAAAATAAGGGTGAAATATTCCTCGAGATTATCCTTCAGTACGTAGAGGAGATCAGGAGTGAATTGATTGCTATCAGTCAGTCGAAATTCGAGCCGGAAGAAGAACTAAAAAAGATCATTTATACTGTCATCAATATCCAGAACAGAAAAGAAAATATCGCCAGGCTTATTCTTCAGGATAAAAACTTGCAGGATTTTTTACATCGTATCTTTATTTCAATCAAAGAAGATAAACAAGAATTTTTAGAAGCTCAGAGGTATTTCAGGTCAAAAAGAGAAGAAGTCTTCAGCGCTGCCTGTCGGGTCATCAGTGAAGGCATAGAAAAAGGTAAGTTTATTCAGACTTCGCCAGCAGTTATCGTCAAATATATCAGGGCAATGATTGAAGGCCTGGTTTACAGTCGATTCTGGGAAGAAAAAAGGCTATCAGCCCAGCAGGAAACAGATCAGATGTTCAGACTTTTGATGGAGGGAATTGCCACTAAATCCCTTCAGAAGGGAGAAGCTAAATGAAGGATAAGAAATTTTGGCTAGCAGTCTTCATTTTGCTCGTGGCTGGCTGGTCATCTTTAGCAGCCCAGCAGGCCGAGCCAAAGAAAATGGAATTGACCCTGGATGATTGTTTGAGACTGGCTCTCGAACAAAATCCCTTCTATCTTTCTACACTGGAAAAAGAGGGACAGGCCAGGGCCCAGGTTCGCCAGGCTGTTTCCAACTTTTTCCCCAATGTCAGTGCTCAGGGTACTGATATTCTGGATAAAAAAGTTTTTACAGTAGAAATCCCCCCCATGGTGCCCGGGCAGTCACCACAGAGAGTAAAGTTTGATTTTACCCGAACCTACCAGATGACCCTGAGCTTTTCCTTTCCTCTCTTTACCAGTGGCCGTTTGATGTCCGGCTATAAGCAAGCCGATTATAATTATCAGGCCACCAAGGCTTCTATTCGTCAGGCCAGGCAGGAGACGGTCTATAATGTTAAAAGTGCTTTTTATGCTTATCTGCTGGCCCGTGATTTTCAGATTGTTGCTCAGGAATCGGTTGACCTGGCTGAAAAGCACCTGACCAATGCCAGAAATCTGTATGAAGTCGGAATGGCTACTAAATTTGATCTTTTAAGGGCTGAAGTGCAATTGGCAAATTTACAGCCCCAGCTCATCAAGGCGAAAAATGCTTTGAATCTGTCTGAGCTGGCCCTGAAGAATCTTATCGGTGTTGAGCTTAACCAACCAATTGAGATTAAAGGCCAGCTATCTTTTGAAGAGGCTCAGATTAATTCGGAGGAAGCAGTTCAAAAAGCGCTGCTTAATCGGCCAGAAGTCCATCAGTTGAGCTATCAACGGATGATGAGTGAGCAGATGTTTAAACTGGCCCGAGCCAATGAACTGCCTTCTCTAGCTATAGGTGGAAGTCTTAATTACTGGTCGAATTCTCTGGCTTTAAAGAAGAATAACTGGGAGAATTATTACACCATTAGCCTGGTTCTTAATATTCCGATCTTTAAAGGTTTTGCCAATGAAGCTCAGGCGGCCCAGGCTAAGGCCCTGACCAGGCAGCTGGATTATTCAATGAAAGGTCTGGTCGAGGCGGTCAAGTTAGAAGTTCAACAGGCGGTGCTTAATTATCAACAGGCCAGGGAAGCCGTTGCCTCACAGGAAAAAAATATAGAGCAGGCCCAGGAAGCGGTGAGGCTAGCTGAGTTGAATTTCTCCGAAGGATTGGCCACTACGCTGGATGTTACCACTGCTCAGGTGGCCCTGAGTCAGGCCAGAACCAATTATTCTCAGGCTCTATATGATTGTCTGATGGCCCTGGCCGAACTGGAAAAAGCGGTCGGCGAAAGCAGTTTTAATAAAGAGACAAATTGATCATTAGGATTTTTTATGTATAAAAAGAAACTTGATTGCTTTTGAGGAGGATAGAATGCTAAAGAAGGTTAAAGGTATTCCCGTGATACTGGCTCTGTGTGGTTTGCTTCTTTTAACTTTTTCTGCTTGCCAGACAAAAACAGAGGATAAAAATACTCTCAACAATCAGACTCAAATAGAATACAGACCTGTTCAGGTCAAAGTCTATAAAGTTACCGGACAGAAAATCGCAGAAAAATTAACTTATACAGCGGTTCTTGAGGCCTGGAAGAGACAGGTCATTACCCCTGATATTTCAGGCAAAATTGCCAGAATCTACGTTAATGAAGGGGACCGCGTCAAAGCCGGGCAATTGCTGGCTGAACTTGATACCAGAGCTATCAGGCTGCAATTAGAACAGGCAGAAGCAGCTCTGGCTGCGGCTAAAGCCAACCTGGAGGATGCCAGGAAAAATATGGAAAGGATGGAAAGGCTTTTTCAGGAAAAGGCCGTTTCAGAGCAACAATATGAAAAGGCCAGACTGGGGCTAGAAGCAGCTCAGGCTCAGAAAGATCAGGCCGAAGCTGCCGTTAATCTGGCCAAGCATAACCTTGATGTTTCCCTGATGAAAGCTCCTTTTGACGGGGTGATCGCTTCTAAAAATGCTGAGGAGGGTGATGTTATTAATCCCATGATGGCAGGCATGTCTGCCAGTTCAGGTGTTCTGAGTCTGGCCAATTATTCACGGATCAAGGTTAAATTTGATGTAGCCCCTGAAGACATTCAGAAGATTTCCCGCGGTCAAAAAATTTATCTGGAAGGGTATGATCTTCCAGGGCAAAGATTTGAAGGGGAGATTTCGGTAGTTAACGCTGCTGCTGATCTCCAGACAAAAAAGTTCAGAGTTGAAGCTCTGATTAATAATCCCGACCTTCAACTCAAACCAGGTATGTTCGGTCAGGTTATCATCGAAGTTGAATCAAAAGAAAATGTTCTGGTCGTGCCTTTGAAAGCTTTGCTGGAAAATTCTTATGTGATGGTCGTAGAAGGTGACAAAGCGGTAAGAAAGAATGTCACCACTGGTTTGAAAAATAAGGACTTGATCGAGATAACATCAGGCTTAAATGAGAATGATCTGGTCATTGTGGAAGGAAATTTTGGCTTACCAGACGGCAACCCGGTGGAGATCCAGAATGAGGTGGCAAAATGAACATTTCTGAATTCTCGGTCAAGCGCAAAGTTACGGCCTCGATGATCGTTTTGATCATCGTGGTCTTTGGCCTCATTTCGGTGACCAGACTCGGTCTGGATTTGATGCCAGACCTCGAATTTCCAACTGTATCAATTATTACCACTTATCGCGGAGCTTCTTCTGAAGATATTGAAGCAACCATAACGGAAAATATCGAGCAATGGATAAGTTCAGTTAAGGATGTCAAAAAGATAACTTCCACCAGCTCAGAAGGTGTCTCGGCGATCAGGGTCGAATTTGAGTGGGGAACCAATGTTGATTTTGCTGCTCAGGATATTCGAGACCAGCTAGGGTTGTATGGACAATTTCTTCCAGAAAATGCTGATAGCCCGGTGGTGGTTAAATTTGATGTGTCCCAGTTGCCGATCATATTTTATGGAATAACAGCCAACGGCACCATGTCCACCTATCGTCTGAAGAAGCTGATCGAAGATGAAATCAAACCACGGCTGGAAAGGATCGATGGTGTTGCTTCGGCTCTGGTCTACTCAAGTGATGACCGGGAAATCAGGGTAGAAGTTAATAAAAACGCTATGGTTGCCCGCAACCTGTCTTTAAATCAGGTGATGATGGCTCTGGCTGCCGAGAACCTCAACACACCTGCTGGCGATCTAACCGAAGGGCACGAATCGCTAATCGTCAGAGCGGTCGGGGAATTCAAGAGCCTTGACGATATTGGGAATGTGGTTGTTGGTTTGTCTCAGCGCGGCGAGCCGATTTATATAAAAGATATCGCTCAGGTCAAAGATACTTTTAAAGAAACTCATACGGTGGGCCGCATCCAGAATGAAAAAGGAGTTTTCCTGATCGTTAATAAAAGATCGGGGGCTAATGTGGCGGCGGTAGGCAAAAAGGTCAAGCAAGAGGTAGCCAGATTAGCCACCAACTTACCTCAAGGAATCACTTTTACCTCGGTTATGGATCAGGATGATATGGTCAGACGGGTAACCAGCAATACCAGTAATACTGCCTGGCAGGGAGGGCTGTTGGCCGCTCTCTTAATATTTTTATTTTTACGCAACTGGCGGCCGACTCTTATTATCTCTCTGTCCATACCACTTTCGGTCATTACGACTTTTATTGGCCTCTACTTTGCCGGCTATACTTTTAATATTATGACCCTGGCCGGGCTGGCTCTGGGGGTCGGCATGCTGGTGGATAATTCTATTGTGGTCATAGAGAATACCTTCAGGCATCTGGAACAAGGAGAACCAGTCGATCAGGCTTCGGTGGTTGGCGCGTCAGAAGTAGGTATGGCTATAACCGCTTCTACTTTGACTACCGTCATTGTCTTTTTGCCCATTGTCTTCGCCACTGGTATTGTGGCCAAACTGACCACCACCATGGCGGTTACGGTGACTATCGCTCTGCTTTCTTCTCTTTTTGTAGCCCTCACCAGCGTTCCTCTTTTTTCCTCTATCTTTTACCGTGGTAAGGGCAGCGAGATGGTCAATAGAAATGCCATGAGAGAGGCCAGATTCGAAGGAGGGCGTCGTATATATCGGAAGTTGCTGACCGATGTTCTGAAAAAAAGAAAATATGTTCTGGGTGGGGTCATAGCGCTTTTCGTTATTTCTGTGGCGATTATTCCTTTTATGAAGACTGAATTTCTGCCTGAATCGGACCAGCAATCAATTTTGCTCAAGGTGACGCTGCCAGTGGGCACAGCTATCGAGGAAACCGATCGGGTCATCAGCCAGGCCGAAAAGCTGTTCCTGCAGCAACCTGAAGTGCTGGTAGTCTCAGTTCAGGCCGGTTCTTCAGCCGAGCAAAATCGGATGGGAGCTGGCGGCAGGATGAGTTTAAGCGGCCAACATGAAGGTTTGATAATTGTCAGACTTGTTCCCAAAGAAGAACGAAAATTTTCTGATAAAGAGATACTGGAAAGAGTCAGAAAGTCATTACCTTCTCTGACCAATGTCAAGTTTGAACAGATCAATATGGCTTCCAGTGCCATTACCGGAGCAGCTGCTCCAGTTGAGATCAAGATTTTTGGCCAGGACTTCAACCTTCTAAAACAGCTGGCTGACAGTATCGTGTATAAAATAAGAGACGTAGAAGGGCTGCGTGATGTAACTCACGTTCTAACTGAAGGTAATCCCGAACATCAATTCATTCTTGACCGGGAAAGGGCGTCAAGATTGGGCCTGTCCATAGGCCAGATCTCAGATCTTGTTCTGACCGGTACTCAGGGAAAAGTTGTCAATAGATACCGCGATGGGAAAGACGAGATTGATATAAGGTTGATTTTAGCTGAAGAATATCGTGAGTCTCTGGATGAAATTAAGACCTTGCCTTTATCATCAGCCACCGGCAAAACTATTTATCTCAGCCAGGTATCAGACTGGGCGCGCGGTATCGGTCCCCTGAAGATTACGAGAGAAAACCAGCTGCGCGAGGTTTCGGTAACTGCCAATATTATTGGCCGGGACCTGGGAAGTATTATGAAAGATATCAAGGAGAGATTAGCTGGTTTTGAGCAACAACTACCAGAAGGCTACTTTATTGAGTACGGTGGAGACTATGAAGAAATGGTTGACACCTTTAAAATTCTGCTGGCTGCTTTAGCTGTAGCTGTTCTTTTAATTTATATGGTCATGGCTGCCCAGTTCGAACATTTCCTTCACCCGTTTATTGTCATGTTTACCTTACCTTTAGCCCTGATCGGTGTAGTCCTTAGCCTGCTTATTGCCGGCCAGTCTATCAGCCTGGTCTCTCTGGTCGGAGTGATAATCCTGGCCGGGGTGGCGGTTAACAACGGAATCGTTATGATTGACTATATAAATCAACTAATCAGAAGGGGTGTTGAAAAGAGGAGAGCAGTTATTGAAGGAGCAGTTACCAGGTTGCGGCCGGTTTTACTGACGGCTTTGACCACTATTCTCGGCGTTATCCCTATGGCTGTATCGAGATCTTCTGGCTCAGAAATCAGATCGCCTATGGGCGTGGTTATGCTGGGGGGCTTGACCGTTTGTACCTTTCTGACTCTGTTTATTATCCCGATTTTGTACAGCCTGTTTAATAAAATTTCCTTTAAGGATTATGTTCCAAAAGATGAAGACCGCTTAGTATAAGTTAAATTCCAGATGATACGCAGGGGACAGCCGGGCGGCTGTCCCCTCTTTTTTTGATTTACCTCCTAGATCCTGGACAATCGGTTTGATTTTTTCTTACACACTCTTTCATTTTTCCGATTCCCTTTCCGATCCCATTTTAACTCCTGGTAAAATGCCTGCTAATCTGGAGGAACGGAATTAAAAGTTTGCTTGAAAGCCAAAAATTTATTATGCTTATTGCGACCTGAGCCAGAGGAGGACGGGGTGAGAAGAAGAATCATTTTAAAAAGTGTTTTTGGCTATTTGATTTTGTTTTTCATTTTGTTTAATAGCTTTAATAGCCAGGGGCTAGCTGCTCCCAGGAAAATTGTTTATCTGGATGCCTCTATCTTACCTGAGGGTCCATTGAAAAGATGGCATAATCTGGGGACGATCGGTGGCGATTTCATGCCTGTTTTTCAAAGTTTGCCCTCAGTTCAGCAGGTCAGTGGCCAGAAGGCGGTTAATCTAACCGGTCAGGATGTTCTCCTTCGTTCAACTTTTTCTCCACCAGCCAGCCTTAATGGTCAGAAGCCATTTACCATTTTAGCTAAGGTTTATTTTAATGAATTGGGCCAGCGACAGATAATCCTTAACTGGTCGCAGGAGCCGGAGAACTCAGCTATTTTTGGCCTGGGCAGAGGACTGGATGCCGCTTTTTATAATTCAGTTAAGAACAGACTGGGATATAAGGGAGGCTTTCCTCTTCAAAGAGCCTGGCATCTTTTGGCCCTGGTATATGACCGGCAAAAAATAAGTATTTATGTTGATGGCTGGCTCAATAGCCAGATTGATGGACCGCTGGACATTAAACCTGGCAAGTTTGTTTATCTCGGTGGTCAGGTCATGACCGGTTTTCCACTGCCTTTTGATCCGCTCAATGGCTGGCTGGCCTCCCTGGAAGTTCTGGATGAGGCTCTGAGCCCGGTGACCATCTGGAATCTGGCTGGCCAGCACCAGGCTATTCCCCTGTATCCGGCGGAGGAAGAGGTTCTGGCCTCGACTTCAGTCAGTCTAAAGTGGGAAAAAGGCGACGAACGAGCTTCGAGCTTTTCGATTTTCTTTTCATCTTCGAGACCAGAGGTTGAAAAGGGTGAGAGAAAAGCAGCCAAAGGAAATGTCTCTGGAGAAACCAGAAGCTATGAATTAAGTGGACTTCAAATTGGCCAGGTTTATTTCTGGCGAGTCGATCAGCTGGATGCCAGGGGAAATTTGCTGCAGGCTGGGCTGACCAGGAGTTTTTCGATTGACGACGGTTCGGCCAGAAATCCATTTCCCCATAATCTTCACGGCAGCGTTCGCCCTGATTTAAAAAGACTGCAATGGGAGCCCGGACCGTGGGCAACCTCTCAGGATATATACTTCAGTTCAGATCTTAAAAAATTAGAAAAGAGCAAACCGGCAGCAAAAGGAATTAAGCCGGGTTCTGACTTTTTTTATCTGCCGGAAAAAGAACTTGATTATGGCCACAGCTATTACTGGAAAGTGACGACCAAAAATGACCGTCTGCCCGAATCTTCAGGTCAGGTTTGGTCTTTCCGGGTACAGGATCAACCGACCGACAAAGACATCACCTTTTTTGTTGTTTCCGACCTCCATTATGGGGGAACTGTTAATTATCGGAAGTTAAACAGGATGATGGTGGAGGCCATGAACTCTCTTCCCGGCCAGCTTTATCCCGAAGATAAGGGGGTGAAAGGCAAAGTTCATACTCCTAAGGGCGTGATCATTACCGGCGATATAGTTAATGACGGCTCTGCTTCTGACATTGAAAAGATCTGGCAGGAGTACAGCGAGGACTATGGTCTAACCGGTGAGAAACTTCTTGCTTTCCCCGTCTATGAGGGTTTTGGCGAGAGCGATGGCCCTTCTTCTGCCCTGGTCAAAGCCAACTTGAAAAGTCGTAACCGCTTGCGGCCAGATCTCAGAAGCATTTCGGCTGATGGCCTCCATTATTCCTGGGACTGGGGCCAGCTCCACTTCGTTCAGCTGAATCTTTATCCGGGCAGTGTGGGGGAAGAATATCTGAATATCTGGAGAAGAAGAATCAGTGGTGATGCCCGCTATCCGAAACACAGCCTGGAATTTCTGATTGACGACCTGAGACGAAATGTCGGCAACAGTGGAAGACCGGTAATTCTATTTCAGCATTATGGCTTCGATTCGTGGGGTGAAGCTTTCTGGACGGAGAGGGAAAGGAATGCTTTCCTTCAGGCTATTCAACCCTATAATATAATTGCGATTTTCTGGGGACATTCAGAAGTTCCTCAGGGTTTTAGCTGGAATGGTATCAAGACCTGGTGTGCCGGAACAACCAATCACGACCCTGATCCAGGGGAATTTCTGGCAGTAAAGATTACTACTGGGCGGAAAAGTGGTCAGTTAGTAGTAGCTACCAGGAAAGTTAACAGCTGGGAATCGGTGGATAAAATAACTTTCCCCCTTAAAAAAGTCGCCCAGAAATAAACAGATTTTTAAACTTTCTAAATTTTCTGGCTAACTGGTTATCTTGTATTTTAAAAAGGCCCCTATATTCCCGTAGCGTTTCAATCTGGTTGGAGGAGTGGTGTGGTAGACAGGCATACCTCTGGTAACGGCGACTTCGACCGCTTCATCAACAATATCAGCTGCTGGTTCAGTTTTAGTCTGGCAGAGGAGACAGATTTCTTCGTTAAGATAAAGACTATGGCACTTAGGACAAACCCGGCCTGGATGAGAAAAATTATGGGTGATGAGCAAGGCCTGGGCTTCAAATGAATTTATTTTACGCAGCGTGTCAGCCAGCCCGGCTATGGCCAGTCCACCTCGCTCCAGCTCATCAATAAATTTCCTGACCAGTTCTTCTTCCTCGGCTCTTTTCAGCTGTTCTTCAAACTCCGAACATTCTTTAAGTATTTTCGATTCGGGAGTGTCCGGTCTGGCTTTAATTCTCCCTTTGAGTCTTTCCCTGACATAGGAGTGAAAGAGAGATTCAAGCTGCGAATAAAACTCATCATCGCAGCCAACCAGCAGCCAGTCAAATTGGTTGCGTTTCAAAAGTTCGAAGGTCTTCTCGGCCGATTTTTTGAAATGTTCGAGAAGATGAGCTTCAATGTGTCTTTCTATTTTCTTTGATTCATAGCCTTCAAAACCGCCTTTTTTGACCTGTTTGGGAACATTGCTCTCCAGACTATCAATGAGCTTTATTTCCCCGAGGTAAACCTCGTACCATTTAGCTTCCTTCCTATTAATCAAAAGCACGCACATCTTTTTAAATCTTTCCAGGACAGCGGTTAACGGCCTGGTATAAAAATCGAAGTCCATTATTATCCGGTTGCGCGGGCCATGCGGTAGTTCCACGTCCAGCCAGTAATTGAGACCGGAACAGGAAAAGATAGCCAGACCCGGTGATTTTAAAGGGCTGAGTTTTTTCTGACAGAATTGAGAGATTTTTTCCAGGTCGGACTGAAGGGAATTTTTTATTTCAGGAGAGAGGTTTTTCTCCTCCAGTTGTTTTTTGGCTTGATTGATCAGGGCTTTGCTGGCGGCATTAATAGCCTTGAGTGTTTGCTGGCTCTTATCGGTGTTCAAATAAAAACTGGTGGCCTGATAGGGGTGAGTTTTAAAGCGCGCTAACTCTTCAATTTGGGAAGAACTGGATAATTTCATGCTCTACCTCCTTAAATTAAAAATTAGGATCAAATTACCGAATCTTTTTTTGAGGGAAAAGGTTGCTATTAAAGCCACTGCCATTAAGTTAATATTACTGCTGACTTTTGTCAAGTTCGTCTACCGGGTCCCCTTACAGTTCAATTACCCCCTGGTCTGGTTAACATCGACAGGTTCATCACCCCAGCTCCGGAAAATAGCTCTGAGTCCAGGAATTTCCCTCCTTTACAGTCCAGGAATAAATCGATATAATTACTATGACTTGATCGTAAGCCGGTTGCGGAAGTGGCGGAATCGGTAGACGCGTAAGCCTCAGGAGTTTATGGCCGAAAGGCTGTGTGGGTTCGAGTCCCACCTTCCGCACCAATCTTTTATCCATGTTTTCTGGCAAGCATCTTTTACTTTTAAATCCCTGGGCTTATGATTTTACTGCCTGTGATTTCTGGTTGAGACCTCTTGGCCTCCTCTATCTGGCGGCCATTATCAGACAACATACTGATTATGAACTGCACTTTATTGACTGCCTGGACAGCAGTCAGATAGAGAGTGGTTATAATTTTCGGCCCAGGAACCGGACAGATGGCCGCAGCTCATTTTTTAAAGAGGAAGTAGCGAAACCGGAGATTTTCCGTAACATCCCAAGAAAATTTTCTCGTTACGGTTTGCCCTATGCTCAGGTAGAATCGAGGCTGGAGAAGATTCCTGCTCCGACAGCTGTCCTCATAACCTGTACCCTGACCTACTGGTATCAAGGGGTTCAGGCGGCGGTCGAGCTTGTTCGCAAAAAATTTGGCAGTGTTCCAATAATTCTGGGAGGTGTCTACGCCACTCTCTGTCCCGAGCATGCTCGCTCACAATCCGGGGCTGATCTGGTTTTAACCGGACCCGGTGAGAACCAAATTCTCCGTATTCTGCAGGAAATAGACGGAAAGGATCAATTTAAATCCAGGGCTGAATTGCCTGTTTTCCCGGACTTTGATTCATTACCTTCTCCGGCCTATGAGTTGAGTCATAATACTTCAGTTCTGGCTCTTCTGACTTCTCGGGGCTGTCCGTTTCATTGCAGTTACTGTGCCAGCCGCCTGCTTTACCAGCGATTTGAACAGAGACAACCGGAGAAAGTAGCTGCCGAAATCAGATATTTCCGGCGAACTCTTGGCCCGGAGCAGATCGCTTTCTATGATGATGCCTTGCTTATCAACAAAGATCGTCATTTGATAAAAATACTGGAGGTTCTGGTCGGTTCGAAGGAGAAATGGCGTTTTCACACCCCTAATGGTCTTCATCCGAGGGAATTTGATCGAGAGCTGGCCAGATGGCTAAAAATCTCAGGCTTTGAATCTCTGTTTCTCAGCCTCGAAACCAGCGATACTAACTTACTGGCGGAAACAGGAGCTAAAGTCAGTCCTGCAGATTTAGAACGGGCTCTTGCTTATCTGGAAGAAGCTGGCTATGGCCGCAGCCAGATATCAGTCTATCTGCTGGTTGGCCTGCCCGGTCAGGACAAAAAACAGGTAGTGGAGAGTATCAGGTTTGTCAGAGCGCTGGGGGCCAGACCACGGCTGGCCTATTTTTCCCCTGTCCCGGGGACAGCTGATTGGAAAAAGCTGGTAGATTCTGGTCAGCTCAGGGAGGATTCTGACCCGTTGCTTCAGAATAAACTGGTTTTCCCTTATTTCTGGAGTCAATTTACGCCAGAAGATCTGGATGAAATAAAAAAGCTTGCAACCGGGGAAAATTATGGGTTGATTTAATCTGAATTCCGACGTAAGTTATCAGGGGAGAAAATCGCTATGAAAAAGACAAGGTGCTGGACACTTATCATTTCTGCCCTGTTGCTTTCTTTATTTTTCTTTTTTCCGGCTTGCAGCCGGCTGGACAAACTTGAAAAAACTCTAAAGCCAGAAGAGGCAGAATGGTTGTCAGAAGTCCGGTATATAATCACGCCGGAAGAGAGGAAAATTTTTCTGGAAATGCCCGAGTCAGAAAGAGCCCAGTTTATGGAAGATTTCTGGAAACGACGCGATCCTTTTCCTGATACCGAGGAAAATGAGTATAAAAATGAATATTACCGTCGGGTTGAGGAGGCTAACAGGCTTTTTCAGGGTGAGGGGCGACCTGGCTGGTTAACTGATCGGGGCCGGATTTTTATTCTGTTTGGGCCACCGACTGATCGGCAGACTTTTCCAATGGAATCAGCCGGGTACTGTCGCGAGATCTGGTATTATGGCAATTTTCCGGTTATTTTCATCGATGAGCATTGTTCGGGGAATTATATCCTTTCAGCCATCAACCTCCAGCACTTGCAGGATTTGAACCTGGCGCAGGGTTATTTTCAGGGCAATATTGCTCAGGAAAAAACCTTTTTTGATTATGAACTGAAGGTAGCCGGCAGGCAAAGAAAGAGTGATCGTTTAGAACTCAAATTAGTCTTCAAAATAAAATATGATGAGCTCTGGTTCGAGACCAAAGACGATGCCAGCATCGAAGTTGGCCTCCAGATCAAACTTGAGATCAGAGATAAATCAAACCGGGTCATCTGGCAGGGGACTAAACAGGTCTCAATGACCTATAAAGATGAAGAGGAATTTTACCGGAATAAGGAGCGGATGCTGTCAGTCGATATCGATATTGCCTGGCCTGATGGGCAGTACCAGGTTCCTCCCCCCGGACAGTACTATCTTTATTCTTCCGTCAAGCAGATCACTTCTGAAGTTGAAATTAAAAAGGTTAAAGAAATCAGCCTCTAAAAGCCTCAAGCTGTCGGTTAAAATCTCAGGCTGAAATTAAGCTGAATATCTCTAGTACCATATAGGGCTAAGATTTTCTGATAATGGCTGTTTATTATTCTCAGACCGGTGGAGATTCCTTCTCCCTGTGGGTACCAGTAACCACCATCGTTGAGGTCCTCCAGACTGTATTTCTGACCGAGCAGATTAAGTATATCCAAACCGATATTAAGGCTTGTCCCGGAATTTAACCTGAGGCTTTTTTCAAGTCTGATATCCAGCCTTTTAAAATCTGGCCAACGACGGCTGCCAGGTTCTTCCAGAAAGACAGTAGCTGGTAAATTCTGAGCCCCATGGTCCTCCAGCCAGCTGGTCGGGGGCACCACCGTCACTGTTCTGGCCCAGGGGGCGCCACTTTCATAAGAGAAAAAGGCACTCAGATACATTTCCCAGGGAAGCTCGTAAGTGCCCATGATTCTGGCCACGACCGGACGATCTAGATCGAGAGTTGAACTCTGACTGACATTAACCAGAGCGTTAGGCGTGTTAAACAGCTCGGTAAAGGCCGAAGTGGCCAGGTGACTGAGCCCCATATTTCCCCTGGCTTTACTCAGGGTCAACGAACCAAAGAACTGCCACCTGTCGGCCATTTTCTTTCTGGCCACCAATTGCCAGCCGGAATATTTCTGTTTTAACTGGCTGACGTTATTTAACCTGGTAAAGAAGAGCGGTGCCTCCTCTGAGGGGAAATAGACTGTTACCGGTGTGTCTCCATATTCAGAGCCTGAGGCTGCGGGAACAGTCGTCTCAAATGGCACCCACCAGTTGGTTGGCGTGTCGGCTGCATACCATTCCTGCCCGCTTTCCGGGTCATATAGAACATCATCAATCAGTTTGCTTCTTACCCTCGAGATATAAGACAGAGAAAAGGTGAAGTACTCGCCTAGCTGCTGCTCTGCTGTTACTATCCATTCTTTAGTCAATGGAGCTTTGATTTTCGGGGCAACTCGCTGACGAAGATAATCAGTCTGATGGAGGCGGTAATCTTCAGGTAAAAGCCGGTAGGTGTCAGTGCTGGTAGCTTCTCCGTCGCCATTTTCATCATACCAGTAAAAGAGATGATAACCAGCAGGCTGGCCCAGCGAAAGATTGTTTATATAACTGAGCGACAGATGGTCTGGATAGCTGCTAAAAGAACCCTTGAGCAGAGTCCGCCCCTGGCCGAAGACGTCTACTACTATTCCCAGTCGGGGTGAAAAATTGTGCCAGACCAGCATGTTATCCCAGCTGGAAAACACCATTGAACTATAAGGATTAAGACCATAAACAGGAGCAATGAGATCGTGGGCTACCGAATAAGAAAGCGAAGAACTATAAGTGCGATAGAGTCTGGACAGTCCTCCCTGAATTCTTTCGAATTTCAGCCCGAGATATAAACTGACCCTTTTTACCGGGCTGAAAACGTCACGCCCGTAGAAACTGAGCCGATGAATAGTTGATTTCTGAGATAATCCCCCCTGGTTGCTGCTGGCTAAATAAAAGCCAACCAGACCCTGACCAACCAGGTTGCCACTCTCAGGCGATAGAGCCTGGCCATAATAATAGGGGCTACCATTGGCATAGTAGTAAATCAGGTTATCTTCCTTCCAGGTAGAAAAAGTCGCAGTCGAGTTTTCGTATTCTGCTCCGGCTACCAGTTCATGCTGAAGGTTGAGAAAAGATTGATAACGGGTAGCCGATACCCCGACCCGGAAAACATCACCAGTTATATCCTGATTATAAGGTCCGCTTCCCCAGGTATAACCGCTAACTGTATCTATATATCTGGGCTTACTGGCTGCTTCTGATTTCAGCCCTCGCCCGGTCTTGTTTCTCGTATAAAAGAAGAAGAGATTAATTTTTGTTTCCGGGTCAAGGACATAATGGCCGAAGCCGTTAATAAGAAAAAGGCTCTGACTGAGGCTGGTGGTAGCCGACTCAGGTGTTCGAGGAGAGACGAGAGCTGGGTCAACATTTTGTTTGTTCTTGCCGTAATTTAGAAAGATCGAAGCATTAATCTCCGGTGTAATTTGTGATGATAAATGAACCAGCAAACTGGAATCTTTGTTTTTCCAGCTATACATGGGGTAAATGAGACCGGTTGGATCACGCCAGGGAGAAAAAGGAGTATTTTTTGACCTCTGGTCAAATTGGAAACTGGTGAAATACCAGACGCGGTCAGGCATGATCGGTCCGCCGAGGTTGAGAGAAAAATTTAGATTATATTTATCCTTTATAGCTGGCGCATTGCCCATCCGGCTGATTTCGTCCTGGCTCCACAGAGAATCAGTCAGCTGGCCGCCTGTACCGAGAAAAATTAACTCTCCTGAAGACTGGTTAGCCCCGTGCCTGGGAATAACGTTGATCATGGCCCCACCTTCGGCATAACTTTCCACTGGATGGAAAGCAGCCTCCACTTCCACTCCTTCTACCCAGTCAGGGTTGATATTATTGACAATCTTTCTCTCGAGAGGATCGTTTATTTCATTGACCAGGACAGCAACTGTCGTCTCTCTAACGCTTGAACCGTTGACCGCCGCACTGGTATCAGCCGGCAGCTTTTCCGGGACCAGTCCTGGTATAAATTGCATGATTCCCGTCAGGTTCTTGGTCCTGGGCATATGACTCAGCAGATCCTGGTCAATAACATAAGACAGTTTAGGCGACTGGCTGTCCAGCAAAGGCAATTCAAGCAAAAGAATTCTTTCTTCTTCCTCCTCATCCGGCTCCAGGGCAATTGGCAGGTAAAGGGTTTTGCCGTTCTCTATTCTGATTTCATTAATGGTGGCCAGAATAAACCCAGGAGCTTCAACCGAAAGTTTATAAACACCAGCCGGTAACTCCGAGAAAAAATAATCACCAGTTTTTCTGGTTAAATAATATTGAATGCCAATCATGCTGGGAGAACTGACATAAACATAAGCACCCTTAATCGGTTTTCCCTGCTTATCAGTAATTTTGCCCTTCAGAGCCCCGTTGACTCTGGTCGAAGCGGGCAGACTTAAAACGTTTAAAAAAAGGAATGAGGTAACAAACAACAGGGCCAGAAATAAGGTTGACTTTGGCTTCATCCTGGTCAAGATTCCTCCTTTGTCGCTAATCCAGCTGGAAACTGGCCTCATTAACGGTTAGGCCAGGCTTCTTAAGCCTGCTCTTCAGTCAAAAATCAGACACACATTATATAATTTTTTCCCTGCTTTGTAACAGTTTAATAAAACTTTTAAAAGGGATAAAAAGTTACCGGCGGAGGCTAATTTTTACCGGCAGTTCTGGCCCCGATTGGCAGACGGGACAACTGCTGTCCAGCCCAGGCGGCCGCTCCCATCAATCCAGCGTCGTTACCGAGGCTGGCTTTCTCAATCCGGCAGAGCTCGAAGCTGACTCTTATGGATCTTCTCCTGGCTTCCTGGATGGCCGGGGTCAGTAACCAGCGACCAGAGTCCATCACTCCTCCACCTATCACGATTTTTTCAGGATTTAATAAATTGATGACCAGGCTGAGGCCAATGCCCAGAAAGCGACCGGACCGTTCAAAGCTTTGACGGGCGGCTTCATCGCCAGCTCTGGCCCGGAGATAAACATCTTTAGCTGTCAGCTGATCTTCTTTTTTCCCGGAGAAACTAAAATAATTCCTGACGAGAGCTGGCCCCGAGACTTCGGTTTCGAGGCAACCACTATTGCCGCAGTTACATTTTATTCCTTCAGGATTAACGGTTACATGGCCAAGTTCTCCGGCAAATCCTCCCCGGCCTTGCCATAGTTCTCCTTCCAGAATCAGGCCAGAACCAACTCCTGTGCCAATGGTCAGAAAAACCAGACTCTGGACCCGCCGGCCACGGCCGAACATGTATTCTCCAAAGGCAGCCAGATTAGCATCATTGTGGATGAAAAATGGGACCGGAATAACTTTTTTGAGATGGGGAACAAGCGGAAAATTGTTCAGAGCCTGATAATTGGGAGAATAAATGATTCTCTTTTTGGCAACACTATAAAATCCAGCAAAGCCAAAGCCGACCGCTTTTATTTTACGGCCAAAGTTCGTCTCCAGCTTTTTCCAGAGGGAACCCAGTAGAGTCATCAGCTGATTAATATCTGGTGGGGAAGGAACTTTATCCTTAAAAATCAGTCGACCGCTGGCTTCAATGACGCCGTATTTAAGCTGCGTTCCCCCCAGATCAAAGCCGGCATAATATCTATCAGACATGATCTGACATCTGATAGGTTTCAGCTGGCAGCAGGTGGGTTAGGAGAATTGTCTGAATTGTGCTCTTCTTTATGGCTGCTGACTGCCCTTTTAAAATTTTTGATGCCTTCACCCAGAGATTTACCCAGCTCGGGTAATCTTCTGGCTCCAAAAATCACAATGACAATCAGCAAAATTATTAATAGTTCAGGGGCTCCTAAAGAACCAAACATAAAGGCCTCCTTTCGGAGAAAAGGGGAACCTGATTTTTTCTCCGTCTTCAGCTAAAAAATACTATTGACCAGAGTAAATGTCAAGGAAAAGAAACTGTGACCTGAACCATGAAGGTCCAGGAAAGATTGTCAGCTGGCCAATTTTAGATTAAAATTAATAAGAAACCGGATATATTGGAGATAGGCGGGAGCCGTTCCTCATAATAAGCTGGTCTCGATAAGTGTATTAAATTATGCAAAAAAATATTCGCAACTTTGCCATCATTGCCCATGTGGATCATGGGAAAAGTACCCTGGCCGATCGTTTTATCGAATTAACGGGAGCTCTTTCTAGCCGTGAACTTAGAGAACAGGTCCTGGATACTATGGACATCGAGCGGGAACGTGGTATCACCATCAAGGCACAAACGGCCAGATTGAAATATCGCAGCCGTTCCGGCCAGGAATATATCCTCAACATGATTGATACTCCCGGTCATGTCGATTTTTCCTATGAAGTTTCTCGTAGCCTGGCCGCCTGTGAAGGAGCGGTGCTGGTCATTGACGTCTCTCAAGGAGTTGAGGCTCAAACTCTGGCCAACGCCTATCTGGCCATCCAGCATGACCTGGTTATCATTCCTGTGATGAATAAGATTGATCTCCCTCAGATTGATCTTGACCTGGCTCTCGAGCAACTGGAACATATTGTCGGGTTGAAAAAAGAGGAGGCCCTGCTGGTTTCAGCCAAAAAAGGTATTGGCATCGAAGATGTTCTGGAAGCAATCGTGGAAAGAATTCCACCTCCTAAAGGTGAGGTTGAAGCTCCGCTAAAAGCCCTCTTGTTTGATTCCTGGTTTGATCCTTACCGGGGGGTAATTGTACTGGTCAGGATAGTTGATGGCTCGCTCCGGGTTGGCGATCGAATCAGGCTGATGTCTAATGGAGCCGAGTATCTAGCTGAAGAAATAGGCTACCTTACCCCCAAGCCTGCCAAGGTTGAGGCTCTGGAAACGGGCGAAGTTGGCTATCTTATTGCTGGCATAAAAAATCTGGCTCATGCCCGGATAGGTGAAACTATTACCCTGGCCAATCGTCCAGCGGCTGAAGCTTTGCCCGGCTTTAAAGAAGCCAAGCCAATGGTTTTCTGCGGCCTTTATCCAGCCGGCGAGACGAATATTGACGAACTTCGTGATGCCCTGGAAAAGCTGAGACTCACCGACGCTTCTCTGCACTTTGAACCAGAACATTCACCGGCTCTTGGCTTTGGCTTCCGGGCTGGTTTTCTCGGCCTTCTTCATCGTGAAATTGTTCAGGAACGACTGGAAAGGGATTTTAATCTAAATTTGATCACGACGGCTCCCAGCGTCAGCTACCGGGTGGTTAAGACCGATGGCGAAGTGCTCGAGATTCATAATCCGTCGGAACTGCCTGAGCCGCAGTTTATTGAGCGCATTGAAGAACCCATCATTGAGGCTTTGATTTTGACCCCGGATCGCTACCTGGGGCCGCTGCTGCAGCTGCTGGATGATCGGCGCGGACAGCAGAAAAAGATGGAGTATATCTCTACCAATCGGGTTGTGCTGGATTATTTGATTCCGCTCAATGAAGTAGTTTTTGACTTTTATAACCAGCTTAAATCGCTTTCCCAGGGATATGCTTCAATGGACTATGAGCTGGTCGGCTATCGGGAAGAGCCTCTGGTCAAGCTCGATATTCTGGTCAATTATGAGGCAATTGATGCCCTGTCCGTCATTGTTCATAAAGATAAAGCCTATTATATCGGTCGGGCACTGGTGGATAAGCTGCGACGGACAATCCCCCGTCAGCAGTTCGAAGTGATCATCCAGGCAGCGGTGGGGAAAAGAGTCATTGCCCGTGAGACTATCAAACCTTTTAGAAAGGATGTTCTGGCCAAGCTGTATGGCGGAGATTATACCAGGAAAATGAAGCTTCTCGAAAAACAGAAAGAGGGCAAGAAAAGAATGAAAAGAGTCGGGCGGGTTGATATTCCGCAGGAAGCCTTCCTGGCCATTCTGGAAGTCAAATAATCTTTTAAATCCTTAAGTCTTTTAGTTTATAATAATCAGCAGAATTTAAAGCCGGAAGGTGTAATTATGCGTTCTGACTGCTGACCGGTCAGAAGAAAAATAAGGGGGAAAAGTGGAAGAAAAACAGTTACAGGCTTTTTTAAAGCAGTCGGCAGAAGTCCTGCAAGATTTTTTCCCGGTAAATACTTCAGCTCTCATTCCACTCCTTTATTCGACTTTGATCTGGGCGGTAAAAAGAAAGGCAAATTTGGAAGCAGAAGTTTCCGGACTCAGACTCTGGCTCGAACCAGAAGTTGTGGATAACAAACCGGATGAATTTATCCTCGATTTTTTTGAAAAACGACCGGATCTCCAGAAAGCTTTTGAGACGGAAATTAAGAACCGTGATATGAAATCCCTCCGTCCAGCATTTAGAGCTTTATATCCGGTGGTCGGGCTGGAGGAACCTTTTCTTCAAGGCCTTTTTTCCGAAGAACTGGCCCAGGGAGACTTCCGCCTTATTGCCGATCAATTTGAT
>Ga0209606_1000030_pt1 | contig 258037 bp, 211 predicted proteins | sample AD_UKC057_MetaG_FD_184412 | JGI IMG/M metagenome (GOLD analysis project Ga0209606, IMG submission 184412) | Active sludge microbial communities of municipal wastewater-treating anaerobic digesters from USA - AD_UKC057_MetaG (SPAdes) (version 2) | ecosystem: Engineered > Bioreactor > Anaerobic... | reverse complement strand
GTGGTGGCGCCGGGGTTGAAGATCATGTAAGCCATGGGGGCATAGACGTTCGGCCAGCTATAGCCGGTCATGCCGTAGGTTCCACTCTGATCCACGTCCACCAGGGTCCAGGGATCGAAGGTGAGCGAGAAATCGGCATAGGTCTCAAAGCCATCGCTGAATCCGGCAGGCGGAGGCGGGGTCTCGCCCGGGGTATCCCAATCCAGATGCACGTTGTTGCCAGTCACAGTCGCGGTGAGGTTCGTGGGAGGATCCCATGTTTCGGTGACTTCAGAGATTGAGATGGTATCCAGATAGAGATAGAACTGATTAGCCGTGCTGTGTCCGTGGAAACCGATGTAGTAGGTTCCCGTGGCGGTAGGGGTGATCAACTGACTCTCTTGAATATAGGTTGCGTTTATAATATTCGTATTCGTGAAGAGCTGATTGGTGAGGCCAGCCGGATTGGGGGAGCTTCCCCAATATACCGAGAGGGCTTCCGGATAGGTGGCGCTGGCCGCGCGATAGGCAAATGAAAGCTGGTATAAGGTGTCCTGCGTTAATTGCAAAGGAGGAGTGATCAACCAGTCGTCCATGGCAGCGCTGGAATTGTAGCGGACGCGCACCGAGTTCGGGTCGGTATCGTAATTGCCGGCATAGGTTTCCCAGGTATAGGCGTCGTTATTGGCATTGACCGTTGACCATCCCAGAGGCAGCGCAGGAGGGGTGAGAGTGTCGAAGTTCTGCACATAAGGGAAGGTGTTGACCGTGGGATCGGCCAGGGTAGTGAATTGCCACACGGGGCAGTTCACAGCATTGCCAAAGGCATTGTAGGGCACGATCTGCCAGTAATAGGTGGTGCTGTAGGCAAAATCTGTGGGATGATTGTAAGAGGTGGCTGTCTGGGAGGTGCCGTTCACCATGTTGGTGGGAGGGTTGTTGGTTCCCAGATAGACGTAATAAGCATCGACGGTTCCGCCGCCGTTCATCCAGCTGAGGTTGGCGGAGATGGCCACGTCGGTGGCGTTATTGGCAGGCATGGGGCTTTGGGCTGCCAGAGGCGGTTCACCCTGCGCGGCAGGCTGGAAAGTGAAGATCAGGCCTTGAGGCGGGAAGACTGTATCGGTGAGATAGCAGTTTGCGTTGTTGGCTGTTCCAGCCGTGGTCTGCAGCCAGTCCGTCTGGGTGGTGCGATTGTTATAATCGGTGTTGGAATCTCCTCTCAGGCCAACCTGGACGGTGCGGGCAGTGGTAACGTTGACAGCAGAGAAAGCGCCATAGGCAAACTTCACTTTGTTGCCATCTTCATGGAATTGAATCTGGAAATTTAAATTGTCTTCTGCCGCGGAGGTGGGGGCGCGACGGTAGTTCTTCCACTGAACGGTGAAGACCCGGTTGGGCGCAGTTCCGCTGAGCAGGTAGCTCAGTTCCCCGTTTTCGCGGGATTTGATGTCCCTGTTCAGAGCAGCCACAACATTGTTTGTGCCGGTGCTGCTGCTGATGGCCAGGGTGCTGTTGCTGACGGTGGAGCCAAGGGCGATGAAAGCGTTTGTCTGAACGCTGACCTCGGTGTAGTCAACACCGTTGTAGGTGAAGGTGAATCCCAAGGGAATGGCGTTGAAGCATTCGTTGTCATTCGCGTTGGTGCCGAGAACTGTTCCTCCAGTGATTTCAGTATAGGTTCCGCTGGTTTGCGAGAACGAATATTCGCTCACCAGAGCCCAGGCGCTGAGCGCCAGAACCGAAAATACCATCAGGAGTAGCAGTTGTTTGAGTTTGAAGCTCATAACATCTCCTTACTGTTAGTTATTATGATCTTTTATTTCAACATGCGTATTTGGCATGTAATGTTTCGCCGATATATCCATTCCAGCCATGAAAACCAATCTAATAAATCCGTCAAGAAAAAGTTATGTTCCCTCTAAGGATCGGAAATCCTTTCTGTTACACCCCGCGACAGCCGTCTGCAAACAAACGGGAAAACCTGTCCCTTTAATGCTTGCAGGATTGAACTCCGGGCGCAAGCAATTTATCTTGACTGATTGGCCAATCCGGGATATCGTGCGTAATTAATTAAACACATTGGGAGACAGGCGATGAAAAAGCGACTGCTGATTGCCACAGGAGGAGGTGACTGTCCGGGGCTGAACGCGGTATTGCGGGCAATAGTGAAACGTGCCCAGAGCGAACCCCAATGGGAGATACTGGGCAGTATCGACGCCTTTAACGGCATCTTGCTGGATCCCATGCGGCTGGTGGAACTCACCCCCAAGACCGTGGCCGGAATCCATGTGCAGGGCGGCACCATCCTGGGCACCACAAACAAAGGCGGCCCGTTCAACTGGCCTGTGCAAAAAGCGGATGGCAGTTGGGAAACGGTGGATCGCAGCGCTGATTTCATGGAACGCCTGCTGCATCAGAACATCAATGCCGTCATCAACATCGGCGGAGACGGTTCGCAAAGGATTTCCCAAGGCCTTTTTGAACTTGGCTGCCCGATCATCGGAGTGCCCAAAACCATCGACAACGACCTCTCGGACACCGACTTCACCTTTGGCTTCCAGACCGCGGTGGATGCCGCCACCGACGCCTTGGACAAGCTGGTGACTACAGCCGCCAGCCATCACCGGGTGCTGATCCTGGAAGTGATGGGACGCTATGCCGGCTGGATCGCGCTGCACGCGGCCATCGCCGGAGGGGCTGAAGTGTGCCTGATCCCTGAAATAGATTATGACATCAACAAAGTGATGCAGGCGATCGAGCGCCGCGTCACATCCGGCAAGGGCTTTGCCAACATCGTGATCGCCGAAGGCGCCAAGCCAATAGCTGGCTCGATGAGCTACAGCAATAACGACCAACCCGGAGGCATGCCCATCCGCCTGGGTGGAGCGGGGCTGCGCCTTTCCCAGGAGCTCAGGGACGCCGGCTGCCCCATCGAGATCAGGGAAACCATCCTGGGCCATCTGCAGCGCGGCGGCAGGCCCAACGCTTTCGACCGCATTCTGGCGTCCCAGTTCGGCGTAAAGGCCTTTGAAATGGTGCTGGCAGAACAATGGGGGCAAATGGTGGCTTACCGCCATCCGAACATCGTGTCCGTTCCCCTGCGGGATGCCATCAAGACCTACAATCTGGTGGATGTGGACTCCGACCTGGTAAACACCGCGCGCGGCCTGGGCATTTCGCTGGGAGACTGACCTTTAAGAAGGAGATATGCCATGGATATGAAAAGCTTTGAATACCTCTACCACAAGGTTCGCGGCATGGACCGCGAGCGGATAGCCAGGGAGACCGGCCTCAGTGATGACGAGATCGACATGATGGAACAGAGCTATGCCCCGCTGCTGCGCGAGATAGCCGCTGAAATGCCCCAGGCGGCGGATATCGGCAAACGCTTTGTGCGCCTGACCCGCTACATCTATGCCAACCGCGCCGACCAGGAGCTGGACATGCCCCGCCCGGACGCCGTAAAACCCCGCGAGGGCGAGATGCTGTCCCTGCCTGGCACAGGCAAGATCGCCATCCCCTCCATCTCCCTGCATCAGGCCATCGACCAGCGCCGCAGCCTGCGCAGCTATTCCGACCAGCCCTTCAGCCTGGAAGAACTATCCTTCCTGCTCTGGGCAAGCAGTTGGGCGCGGGACTTCCGCAGCAGCGAGCGCAACGAGTTCACCCGCCGCAACGTTCCTTCTGCCGGAAGCAGGCATCCTTTCGAGTGCTACCTGCTAATCCAGCGCGTGACAGGCGTCAAACCCGGCCTCTACTATTATCATCCCCTCAAGCATTGCCTGGTGGCGATCGACCTCTCCCCGCAGATCTTCGTGGCGGTCTATGATGGCTGCCTGCGCCAGGAAATGGTGCGCAACTCCGCCGTCACCTTCATCCTCAGCGCGGTTCCCTACCGGACTTCCTGGCGTTATGGGCAGCGGGGCTACCGCTACCTGTATATTGATGCCGGGCATGTGGGGCAAAACATCCACCTGGCTGCCGAAGCCGTGGGTGGAGGCGCCTGCATGATTGGAGCCTTTCAGGATGAAGCCATGAACGAATGCCTGGGATTGGACGGGGTGCAGGAATTTGTGATCTACGCAGCCACCCTGGGTAAAAAACCCTCCGGGCAATGAACACCTGCCGGAAAACCATGCCAAACAACAGCAACCTTCCCAAATCTGGAGGAACCATGAGATACCCGCTGCTAATACTTTTCTGCCTGCTGTCGGCAGCGCTGACAAGCGCCAACCTCTACAACATCCCTTCGCCCGTGACCCAACCCGACGGCTCCGTGCTGCAACTGCTGGCGAGCGGCGACGAATTTGCCAACCGCCTGCACGACGCGCAAGGCTACACCATCATCCAAAGCCCCACGGACGGCTATTATTACTTTGCCGAATTGCGGGACGGCGAACCCGCCCCCTCCATCCACAGGGCAGACTCCTCCGATCCCCGCGCCCTGGGCCTTAAACCCGGCATCCGGATATCCAAGGCCGCCTACGACGCCAGGGTGCAGTCCATGAACTCACACCGCCGGGCTGGAAACCGCGGGCCCAACACCGGAACGGTGAACAACCTGGTGGTCTATATCCGCTTTTCCGACCAGACGGAGTTCGAGGAACCCCGCTCCGCCTATGACGCCAAGTTCAACGCCGTGGGCGATGAGGCACATTCCCTGCGCAACTATTTCCACAAGGTGAGTTATAACCAGCTCAACTACGTTTCCCATCACTATCCCACCTGCGAGCCACAGGTAAACCTCTCTTACCAGGACAGCCATCCCCGCGCCTATTACATGCCCTACAACAGCGTAACCAACCCTCTGGGCTACCGCGACTGGCAGCGCACCGAACGCGAGCACACCTTGCTTGCCAACGCCATAAACGCCATCGCGCCCCAAGTGCCGGCCGATCTGGTAATCGATGCCGACTGCGATGGCTATGTGGACAACGTCTGCTTTATCATCCGCGGGCCCCACACCGCCTGGGCGGAACTGCTCTGGGCGCATCGCTGGGCGCTCTACACCGTGGATGCCTTCATCAATAATAAGCTCGTGTGGGACTTTACCTTCCAGCCGGAAGACCATAACGATGTGCGCACCATCTGCCACGAGATGTTCCACAGCGTGGGCGCTCCAGACCTCTATCACTACGAATATGACGGCCTGACTCCCGCCGGATGCTGGGACATCATGGAAAGCGGATACGGCCACATGGGCATGTATATGAAATACCGCTACGGCGGATGGATAGACGACATTCCGGAAATTCCCTATACGGGAGCCAGCTTCACCCTCAATCCAGTCACTTCGCCAACCAACAACTGCTTCTATATGGCCTTTCCCGGCGGAAACGAAAGCCTGGTCTTTGAATACCGCAAGCAGGACAGCGATATCTTTGAGGAGGAACTGCCCGGTTCCGGACTGCTGATCTACCGCATCAACGCGTCCCTGCACGGCAACTCGGACGGCCCGCCGGACGCGGTTTACATCTTCCGGCCTAACGGCAGCAATACCTCCAACGGCCAGATCGCCGAAGCAGCTTTCTGCGCGGAGGAACAGCGCACCGAGTTCAACGCCTTCACCAATCCCCGCGCCGTTTACAGCAACGGCGCCACCATCCCCGTGAACATCAAGGAGATCGGCTACGCCGGAGATACGATCAGTTTCAGGGTTGACCCGCCCACATACAGCATGCCTCCTGCGATCCAGTCCCTCACCCCGGCCTCGGGATCATTTGTGCCAAACGAATCCTTTGCCGTTTCCACAACTGTCATTCCGGCTGTGGGTTCCCTGGACAGGGTGGATTTTTTCGTGGACGGAATTCTGCAGGGACAGGTCTTCGCACCGCCCTACACCCTGACGATAGATGGAGCCAGCTTGTCCCTCGGAACGCACGAGATCAGCGTGACAGCCTGGCAGCAGAACGGGATGCAAAGCACAAAAAGCAACCAGATCGAGATCATCGACCCCGAAAACCTGAACTGGTTCGACTGGATGACGGACACTCCCGACTGGGAAGCCTACGGACGCGGCGCGGTGCCCATCCAGGTGGCGCTGGAAATGGACTTGGGCGACCAACTTTACCGGGTGAAAGCCCTGCGTTTCCAGATCACGCCCGATCCCTGGGGCACGCCGGAAACACCCGGGCTGGTGGTTGCCACCATCAACCGCTTCGCGAACGGCGCCATCACCGATCAGGTGCTGCTTGACCTGGGCTACATCTACAATCCTCAATACGAGCCGGATTTCACCGTAGCCATCGAGGACACCACCTCCATCTCCGGCCAGATAGCGGTGGTTTTGAACCTCTTTGAATATCAGAACATGATCTTCGACACCAAGGCGATCTGCGGCCACACCTGGATCACGGAACCCAACCGCCCCTGGACGGACGCCCTGGGACGCGGCATCCTGGGCGCGGCGGACATCCGCCTGCTGCTCCAGGCTCCCGTTTTGGCAACCGACGATCCTTCCGCGCCGCCGGCTGGCCTCAGCCTCGCCGTCAGCCCCAATCCCTTTTCCTCCGGCACCTCGATCAGCTATGAACTCAAGGACAGCGCCCCCTTCACGCTTTCCATCTACAACCTGAAGGGGCAAAAGGTTCGCAGCCTGCTCCAGGCTGAAGGCCGCGCCGGAAGCCACTCCACCCGCTGGGATGGACGGGACGACTCCGGCAGGCAGGTCTCCTCCGGCATCTATCTCTGCCGGATATCCAGCGCTGGCCAAAGCTTTACCCGCAGGATGGTCCTGCTCAAATAGTATATTGAACACGTGGCGGGGACTGCCCCTCCGCACCAAGAACATGAAAGAGGCGCGCATGCGCCCATAAATGGAGAACCGATGACCCTACGCAAGCACTTGCTGATGCTGCTGTTGCTGCTCCTGGCGGGCAGCGCCGCGGCGATGAATATCGAGGAACTTTTTGGCCGCTTTTCCCAAAAACCCCCGGCTGAGGAATTCGGCCCCCTCGCCCAAAGCTTTTTGCAGGAAAACGATGATCTGGACGAACTGCTCTTCGCCGGATACATGTGGTCTCAACTGGCGGACAGCGCCTATGTGGACTATCTGTCCCGGGCAATTGCCGCCCATCCAGAACAGCCCAAGTGGCGTTTTCTGACCGCCTCCGCCGAGGCCAACATGGTCACCCGCGCAGCCCTGTCCCGCGATCTGATCCGCGATTTTCCCCAGTTCGAGGGAGGCTATCAGTCGCTGCTCTTCACCCATCTCACCGATCTGGCTTACAAGGGCAGTCCCGATCAGGAAAACCCTTTGCCCGAAGGAGACCTGGCCGCCGACCTGCCAAGCATCGAACACTATTGCCAGGCCTTCCCCCAGGCCAGATATGGGCGCATGGCGGCTGTCTTCCGCAATGTGATGCTGGACGATCCCGAAGCAGCCGAGCTTGCCTTCCGCCAGGCCTGGGACAGCAAGGAACGCTGGCTGGCGGAGTATGACCTCAGCCAGATTCTGCCCATCGAAAAGTATCACCCCATCCTGCGCTGCCACATCAACCTGCTCCGCGCCAGCGGCAGTCCGGACAAGGTGACCCGCGACCTTGCCGAAAAAGCTGGACTGCTGGCAGCTTATTACTTTGACAGAGCCAAAGACTACCAGGCGGTTATCGACTTTTTTGGCGCGGAACCGCACTATTGGGAAAACCAGTATGTGATTTTCTGCCTTGCACTTAGCTATCATGAAACGGGACAACAAGGCAAGCTGGCGGACTTGCTGCTCCACCGGGGCGACTTCCGGGCGGCGGAGGCCTTTCAGGATTCCTGGAACGCCTTCAACCGCGATCAGGCGCAAACCGTCTATCAAGATGCCTTCCGCTCCGACAGCAAAGACCCCCTGGTGCGCTACCTGCTGGCGCGGGTCAGCTCCAACGAAGGCGACAAGCTGCACGAAGGCCGCAAGCTCGCCAAAGCCCATCCCAAAGAGAGCTATGGCTACCGCCTGATCAACGAGTATTACCTGAACTACTTTGGCCAGGCGGATGCCCAGGATCCCCTGCGCGCGGAACGCAGCAAGTCCATCAAGAAAGACAAAAAGTATATCGCCAACCACCTGAAACTATATCCCGAAAGCCTTTCCGCTATCGTCGGTTCCCTGCTTTATAACCTCGCCGCCAAAAAGGACGATCCTTCCAGCAACCTCTTCCAAAAGGTGCTCTCCACCAAAGCCCCGGAGCAGCTTTACGGGCTCATCTACAAGTTCATGGCGGATTTTGGCCGCATCGACCTGCTGCGCCGCTCCCATCTCTCTGCCGCGCAGGCAAAGATCGGCTCCGGCTATGAGAACGCCGCCGAAGCCGCCGACGGGGCAGTGCTGGGTTTTTGCCAGTCGCTCTACGAGAACGGCAAATACGCCCTGATGCTCCGGGAGACCGACAGGAATCCCGCCTGGCTGGAAAACCCTGACCTGCTGTTTTTTCTGGCGAACGCGCACTATCTGGAAAAAGATTACGCCAAGGCCATCGCCACTTTGCGCCTGATGGTGGAAAAGGGCGCCATTGGCACAAGCATGCTGCTCACCATGGCAGACGACCCCATCGCCGAACATCCGGACTGGCAGCCCCTGCTGGACTTTGCCGCCACTATGCCCGACCCCGACGCGGATGCCGCCGATTTTGAAGAGATGGAGTAACGAATTTCTGATTTAGCCTGAAGCATACTCAGGTTTTCTGCCCGCCGATGCTGAAACATTTCAGGCCGGCGGGTTTTGTTTGGCTGCGGACTTCAAACGGTCTTCAGAAGACTGGATCCCGGGTCATGCGGATAACTTTAGGGCTGCCGAAGTCTGTTCGGCAGAGGCAACGGAGTTGCCTGTTGGAAAAGACCTCCGGTCTCTGTGGCAAACGGACTTTGCCACCCCTGGGCACTGGATCCCGGGTCAAGGAGTTCGCGCAGATATACGCGGATAAAAGGCGCAGATCACTGCGGATTGGGATTATGGGGTTTAGTTTCAGGATTTGGTGCTTGTTTCTAAAAGACTGGATCCCGGGTCAAGCGTGCGCTTGCCCGGGATGACACAGTATGTAGCCTGGTGGACTTATTTTTGGGGAACCTTTCCACCATTCCACCTTTCTACCTTTCCACCTGCAAAGATCCTGTCATCCGCGTTCTATTTCTTTTTCACCACCCCACCACGACATCACGACACCACGAAGTCCTGTCTGGATACCGCCCTCCTTTGCCACCACTGGTTTTTGGGGTATCATCCTTAGGTATGTGGTTGCGAAGTTAAGGATGACCCCAGGTAAACCCCAGGAAATCTACAGGATGCAAAGGGGAGCGAAGCGGGTGTGGAGGCATGGTTTAGCGGAAGATTTTGCGGCAAAGGGAAAGGTGGGATTTTGTGCTTGACACTTTACCGGAAAACCTCCAGTTTGCCAATTGGGGACAAAGAATATGAAAAATGAAAATCTTGGCTTGATTTATTATCTGCTCAGGAAGTACTTTTACCGCTACCGGTTCAAGATTCTGCTGATTTTGGTGATCATTGTGGCTTGTTCCGTGGTGTCGATGGGACTGCCCTACATCAGCAAGCACATCATCGACAATATCATTCCCTCCAAAAACATCATCCTGCTGATCTCTGCCGCGTTGCTGTATTTCATCCTGACCATGGTAAGCTGCGTGTTTGGCTATTACCAGGAAATCATGATGAGCCGGCTGAATATCCTGACGGTGATCAGGATGCGCAAAGACATTGTGAAGCGCATTCACAACATGCCCATGCAGGAATACTACCGCCAATCGGGGCCTTATATCTTCAACCGGATCCAGAATGACACGCTCATGATTCTGGAATCTTTCATGGCATCGGTGGTCAGGATGTGCAATGAAGCGATACAGTTGCTGGTGGCGCTGGTGCTGCTGGCGATGTTGAACATATACCTGACGGTTGCCGTTGTCCTGCTGTTGCTGCTAAACGCCTGGCTAAGCCACTATTGGGGATCCGTGCTGGCAAAGAAGCAAGCACCCCTTCTGGAGCATTACACGAATCACAACAGCTCCCTGCAGGAATCGGTGATGGCCACCTTTCTGGTAAAGATTTACGATCTGCACCAGATGTTTGCCAGCCGTCTCTTTGCGTCGTTCCGCAAGTACTACAATATGTTTGTAAGTTATGTGAAGAAGAGTTATATCCAGGGATCGTATGCTTTGGCAATCCGGGAATTCTGTTATGTACTGATCCTGGTGGGCGGAGGAGTGGCGATAATCCGGGGCAAACTGACATTTGGCGGGCTTTTTGCCTTTATCACGATATTTCAGATGATCCGCTCGCCATTGGCGTTGCTGGTGGATAATGTAGTCAACTTCCGCAAGAACATCCCCCTCTATGAAAGGCTGCGGGATTACCTTAACCTGGAGCCGGAATTTGAGCGGCAGGGCGACAGTAAGATCGTTATCGGCAGGGAAATCAGGTTTCGGGATCTGTCTTTTGCCTATCAGGCGGACAGTCCGGTCATCAAAAACTTCAATTATACAATGAAGCCTGGGATCATTTATATGCTGTCCGGCAAATCAGGAACGGGCAAAACCACTCTGGCGATGTTGATGATGGGGATATATTGCCCCGACAAGGGGGAGATACTGTTTGACGGCACCGCCCTGAACAAAGAGTCCATCCAATCCGTGCGCAGACAGGCGTCATACGTGGAGCAGGAACCCTTCGTGATCGACGGCACCATCTATCAAAACATCCTTTTGGGAAACCAAAAAGCGAGCGAGGATGAGGTGTACCGCGCCGCGGAATTGGCGAATGTGTCCGAGTTTGTGGCCAGGCAGCCGGAAAAGTATGACACCCTCCTGGGAGCGAACGGCATCAATCTTTCCACCGGACAAAAACAGCGCATCGCGATCGCCCGGGGCCTGCTGAAAAACCCCCGGCTGCTGATCCTGGACGAGCCTACCTCCAATATCGACTCCGCCAGCGAAGCGCTGATCCATGAGACCATCCGCAACCTGCCCAAGGATATGTTTATCATCATCATCTCGCACAAGGCGGAAACCAGGCAGATCGTGGATGAGGTGATAGAGATCGGCTGATGCTGTTGCGCTTGCGTTGTTAAAACTGGCTTTCCCCGCATGAAGCCCATTGCGCCATTGCGGCTGGGGAAGATTTGCAGCCGGGAAAGGCTCAATGAACTCCATGCTGGCAGTCAGAATGGGCTTTGCTCAGAGCCTCCCGTCCTAAACTCACTGATTTCCTGCATGAACTTATGCATCATCTTCTCTGAAAACACGTAGTCCCTAGCGTTGGGGTCGCCGCTCCGGTTGATGTCTGCTGTCAGATTCAGGAAGCTTCCTTCCGCACGCTCGGCGGCAAGTGTCCCCAGCCTGTAGCCAAGGTGTTTCTGATAGCCTTTGGCGCCGTTGATGCCAGGGTTGATGATGAGGAACTTGATCTTTGCCGTGGCGATCCTGTCGCAGACGCTCAGAATATCCTGGCAGGCAGGTTCTTCCAACTGATCCTCATACTCTCCGGTAATGGGCTCCGGAAAGCAATCCGAAAGCAGCACAATGGCGTTGGACATGCCCGTCACCTGGAATCTGCTGTGCTCCAGGGTCTGCAACGCCAGTTTTATGCCGTCCGCCAGGGGAGTTTTCCCCTTGGGCGCCAGGGTGTTTATCGTGCCGATCACATGGCGGATGTTGCTGATGGGATAGTGCATGATCTGCGCGCGGTCTTCCTGGAAAACAATCAGGCCGAGTTTATCCTTTGCGGCGCTGGCTTGGGCGGTCAGCATCGTGATGATCTTTTCGATGTATTTCAGAATCCACCTCACAGAATTGCTGACATCCAGCACCAGCATGATGTTGAAGCTTTGTTTGGACTGATAGACGGGGTAGCGGAAATGGCGGTCGGAGATTTGAATCCCAAAAGGCTTGCGGGAGAACGCCCCGTCACAGATTGCAGCCCTGACGGTCTGATAGATGGCCAGGCGGGCGTTATAGTGGCGGTTTGCCGACCAGGATACGACCGGCCCGGTGGCGTGAGCCATTCCGGCACCATGCTTGAAGTTTGTGATCTTCTTGCGCTTGAAGCCTATTTTGCCGATCTCCTGCGTTGCCAGTTGCACATCGAAGGTGGTGGCTGATTGTTTGTCTTCTTTTGCCACTCCCTTGATTTGGGTTTTGGCTTCCGGTTCTTCCACAAATTTGCTTTTCACAAAACTATAGGCGATCGCGATGACTTCCCTGAGGCTCAGGCGATCGGCAAACAAGCGATTGAAGGGGGATAGCGCTTTAGCGGTAGTATCCGCCTCAAACTCTATGAACTGATAATCAGGATTGGAATAGAGGGCGTAAATCCCCTGCAAGGTCTCGAGGGTTTCCGGCTGTTTCTCGAAGAATTCCCAGATATCGTCCCAGTATTTGAGCCTCTCCAGCTCTTCGGCTGTCAATTCCTGATGCTGAACCTGCTTGAGTATGAGTTTGACCAGACTGCGCCGCTGAGGGCAGTCATCGTCAGCCCCGCCGCCGAGCAATAAGCTTAATTCGGCGAGGCTTTCACGGATTTTTTTGATGGGGACAGGTATCCTCCTTTCAGAATGCTCAAGTTCTGCGAATCGTATTCCATGGAGAAGGCCTGATCCGGTTCAGGGTCTGTTTTGACGCCCTCAAACCAGCCATCAATATCGGAGGCGTTTACCGCCTTTTTCAGCCCGCCGTCACGCGTCCGGTGCAGCAAGGCGAGCTTCATCGCCATTTTTACATGTTTGGCCTCGACAACTGGTTTCAGCTCCAGGGCAGCGTAAGCCAGGGCGGTTTTGACGATCACTATCTCAGGGCGGTGCCCATCGACCATATAATGAACGCAGAAATCGACCACTTTCTTCACCAAGCTTTCCGGGATGGTTGTTTCCGGGAGCTTTTCCCGCGCGGTCAGGATGGATTGCTTCATCATCCCGCTTACGTCCCTGAAGCTCTCCACAAACTGGGCGGGGTCGTTTTCAAAGGCGAAGTTGCGGCGGATGATCTCCTGCCTGTCATCGACATCGCGGATGGTGTTGATGGTCACAGAAAGGGGGAAACGGTCCAGAATCTGGGGCCTGAGCTCCCCTTCCTCGCTGTTCATGGTGCCGATGAGAAGTGATCTGGCGTCGTGCTGCACGGAGAATCCCTCCCGCTCGACTGTGTTGACGCCTGACGCCACCACATCGAGCAAGCTGTCGGTGATGTGATCCGGGATGAGGTTCACTTCATCGATGTAGAGTATCTGCCTGTGGGCTTTGGCCAGGAGGCCGGGAGTAAAGACCTTGTCGCCGGTCTTGAGCAGCCTTTCCACATCTATTCTGCCGGACAGGTTCTCTTCCGAGATGTTCATGGGCAGGTTGACGACTTCCACCTCTTTTTCGATTACGGTGTGTGTTTGCCGTGACTTGCAGAATGGGCACCACCTCTGGGGTTCATCCGGGGAGCAGTTGTAGTTACAGGACTCATGGACCTTGATCAGGGGCGCGATCTGAGGCAGGCCGTAAACAGCCGTGCTCTTGCCGGTTCCCTTGGTGCCACGGATCAACACGCCTCCGATGCGGGGATTTACCAAGTTCAGGATCAGGGCCAGGCTCAATTCGTCCTGGCCGATGATCGCCATAAACGGGAAACGAAGCTTTGTCATATTTTGCTCCTGGCAGAATACCGCTTGTTGCAGATATCCTCTATCTGCCATTACTTTTCCAGTGTTCAATTCCTGTCAACCCCAAATTCTGCCTTGTTCCCGCTTGTCCTGATTTATCGCTAAACATAGCTTTCCTCCGATACTTTCGGGGTAATTAAGTAAATACCGAAATATAGTTCTTGACATATTCGGCGTTCACTTAAATAAGCACTTAAAGACGAATGATAAAGGAGATCAGATGCCGCAGTCTTTTTACAAGGCCATCGCGGACCCCAACCGGCGCAAGATACTGACTTTGCTGCGCCGGGAAGGCACCCTCTCCGCGGGAGACCTGGCCAAGCACTTTGAGATCAGCCTGCCCGGTCTGAGCGAGCATCTCAAGGTATTGCGGGAGGCGGGGCTGGTCAGCTCACGCAAGGAAAAGCAGTTTGTTTATTACACCTTGAACACCACGGTGTTTGAGGACGTGATCGGTTGGTTCACGGAAGTTTTCAGCAAAAAAGAGGTAAAAGATGGCACAACTGAAAAAGTATAAGTGGGCGTTGCTGGTTCTGGCGCTGCACCTGGCTGCCACGCTATGGTTCGCGGGACAGCTCCCGGATGACGCGCGCGTTCCCACCCATTGGAATATCCACAACGAGATTGACGGCTGGTCGGGCAAGACATTCGGCCTCTGGTGGGGGCTGGCGCTCAACGCGATCATGTTTTTGGCGCTGTGGCTGCTGCCCTGGTATTCGCCCTGGTATCGAAAGTATGAGGAGCGTTTCGACGCTGTATTGCCGCCTCTCACCACCACATTGGTCTTCTTTTTCGCGCTGATCAGCGTTTACGCCCTGGCTGTGGCTAAATGGGGCGACATCGGGCAGGTGAATATGATCTTGATCCTGATGGGGTTGCTCTGTGTTTTGTTGGGCAATCTGCTGCCCAAAGTGCCCAAGAATTTCTTCATCGGTATCAAAACTCCCTGGACGCTGTCCAACGAAAAGGTGTGGGACCGCACCCACCGTCTGGGCGGCATCCTCTTTGTCCTGGGCGGCCTGCTGTTGATGCTGAAAGGCTTTATCCTGCCGAAACACAGCGGTTTTCAGGTCTGGAGCGCGGTGCTGGCTTTTGGATTGCTGCTCTATCCCGTTCTGCATTCATTTATCCTCTTCAAAAGACTGGGGAAAGACGGATAAGCAGTTTTTGCTTGCCGGAATCCGCGGGCTTAAGACTTTGTCTTTGCGGTCGGGGGAGATGCCCTGACGCGTGAGTTTGAAAGTCAAAGGGAAGTATATGAAAGCAATTCTGGAGTGGGCTGCCAAAAAGCGGCTGACCCTGATGCGGATACTGGTGCCGCTGATCCTTGTCGGACTGGTTGTTTTCGACCATAAGCCGCTGCCGCTGCTGCGGGACTGGTTCAATGCCGCCCATCTGGGCATGTTCGTTATTCTGGCAGGCCTGCTGCTGCGTTCCTGGGCGGCGGGCATGATCCATAAGAACACCATCCTCACGACCACCGGCCCCTACGCACTCAGCCGCCATCCGCTCTATTTGGGTTCCCTGCTGCTGGCTCTGGGGTTCGCGCTGATCGTGAATAGTTGGCCGCTCTGGATCGTGCTGGCGGCCATGCTGCTGCTGGCATACATTCCCAAGATCCGCCAGGAAGAGGTCAAACTGCAAAGGCTTTTCGGGGATGACTGGCCTGCCTACAAGCGGGATGTGGCTGTCTTTTTTCCCAAGAAACTGCGTTGGGGCAAGCTGTGGAAAAAGTGGTCGCCAACGGTCTGGTGGCGGCACCGGGAATTCAATGCCTGGCTGGCCTCTTTGGCGGGCCTGGCTCTGCTGGCCTGGTGGGGAAAATAGCGGGAACAGTTCTTACAGGGACTCTTTTAAGAATAAGTGGATCGATTTGTCCCCAATAATGTGTTGATTTACTTGCTTTGGTAAATATATAATGCTGATTATCCTGTTTTTACTTCATAGCTCCCTCCCTTGCTGCTACAGGCTTTGGTGCCATCAACCGTAGGTCATCCTTATAAATTATAAGGTTGACCTAAGGAAAATATAGACTTAGCTCACTCTGTCGAACGAGGGCAAGCTGAAAATAGTCACCGCAATTTGTGTGCTTATTTGAAAGTTATTATATCATATCGGATTGAAAGGGAGCCTTCCACCATCCAAAAACAGGATATTGCCAAGCCCGCTCACTCGGCGGGATTTGCCGTATCAGTCGTTTCCCCGGGGATGCCCCTTGCGGTAGGCTTCCTTGATGTCCTCAATGGTCACGTGGGTATAGATTTCTGTGGTGGCAAGGTTGGCGTGCCCCAGCATTTCCTGGATGGCACGCAGGTCAGCCCCCCGCGCCAGCATGTGGGTGGCAAAGCTGTGCCGCAGGGTGTGGGGTGAATAGCCCTTTTTCTGGGCGATCACGGCGAAGTATTTATCCAGGATGGTGTAAAGCTGGCGATGGTCAAAATCCTTGCCGGAGCGGGTGAGGAACAGTTTGTTTGAACTCCGGGGAGTCTGCAGTTCCGCCCTGGCGGGCAGATACTCGCGGATGGCCTGGATGGCAGGCTCTCCCACGGGCACCATCCTTTCCTTGTTACCCTTGCCTGTCACGCGCAGCAGGCCGCGTTTCAGGTCGATATCGGAGAGTTGCAGGTCTGCCAGTTCCGAGAGACGCAGCCCGGAAGAGTAGAGCAGTTCCAGAATGGCGCGGTTGCGCAGGCCGAATTTATCTGCCGTATCCGGTATTCTGAGCAGTTGCGCCACCTCCTCCTCGGAGAAGAAGAGGGGCAGTTTCTTTTCAAACTTGGGGCGTTTGATGCGGTCCATGGGGTTTTTATCGGTCACCCCGGTCAGTTTAAGGAAGCGGAAAAAGCTGTTGAGGGCGGCAGTCTTGCGGGACAGGCTGCGGTTTCCCACGCCGCTTTCGTGCATCCAGCGCATAAAGTCGCGGATCATCAGGGGGCTGATCTGCTTCACCTGCACCTGAGCATCGGGAAAAAACCTTTGCAGAAAGGTGTGAAACTGCTCCAGGTCGCTCTCGTAGGCGATAATTGTGCGGGGGGATTTGGCTTCGCCCCGTATAAATTGCAGATAGTCAGCGATGGCTTTTTGCATATCTTTTATCCTGGAAGCTATTTTTTTACTTGCCTGATTACTTGTCGAGAAAAAAATAGCACTAAGTGCCTGGAGGTTTGATGAATCAGTATATAGCGAGCAGCGTAAGGCTGGGAGAGAACACCCGTCTGGGGGTGAACGTAGTCCTCCTGGAGGATGTGGAGATCGGCGCCAACTGCCTGATTGGCAACAATGTGGTGATCCACCCCGGCTCCAGGATCGGAGACAATGTGCGGGTGGACGACAACTGCGTGATCGGGAAACGGCCGCTGTCCTCACCCCGCAGCATTTTCAAGGTGCCGGAAGGCCTGGCCCCGGCAAAGATCGGCTCAGGCTGCCAGATCGGGGCGAACGTGGTCATCTATGCCCAATGCGAGATCGGCGAACGCAACCTGATCGCCGATCTGGCCACCATCCGCGAAAACGTGCGCATCGGAGACCTGAACATCATCGGGCGCAACGTGGCAATCGAGAACTTCGTGACCATCGGCTCCCGCAACAAGTTTGAAACCAATTGCTACATCACCGCCTATTCCGAGATCGAAGACTACTGCTTCGTGGCGCCCTGCGTTGCCACCAGCAATGACAACTATATGGCCCGCGACCCTGAGCGCTTCAAGCATTTCAAGGGAATAACCATGAAGCGCGGTGCCCGCATCGGGGTCAACTGCACTATTCTGCCGGGCAAGGTGTTGGAAGAGGATGCCTGCGTGGCTGGGGGATCGGTGGTTTCCCGCGATGTCCCCGCCGGCAAGCTGGTGCTGGGTTCGCCCGCCAAACCACTGCGCGAGGTGCCTGAGGCTCAACTATTAAAGAACAATCTGGACAAATCATGAAAGCACTGTTGATCATACCCACCTACAACGAGATCAAGAACATCGGCAGGATCATTCCCGCCGCGCTGGGACAGGCTCCGGAACTGGAAATCCTGGTGATGGACGACAACTCCCCCGACGGCACCGCCGCGGAAGTGGCCAGGATCATGGAAAGCGAGCCGCGTGTCCATCTGATCAGCCGTCCGGGCAAGATGGGCCTCGGATCCGCCTACGTTTCCGGCTTCAAGTATGCCCTGGCCAACGGCTATGACTACATCCTGGAAATGGATGCCGATTTCTCCCACAATCCAAACGACATCCCCCGCCTGCTGGAAGCGGCGCGTAAATACGACCTGGTGATCGGCTCCCGCTACTGCCAGGGGGTGAACATCGTGAACTGGCCATTCAAGCGCCTGCTGATCAGCTATTTTGCCTCCAAATACGTGCGGGCGATCACGGGCATGCCCGTCAAAGACCCCACCGGAGGTTTCAAATGCTTCAACCGCAGGGTGCTGGAAGCCATCAACCTGGACAGGATTCTCTCCGACGGCTACGCTTTCCAGATTGAAATGAACTTCCGCGCCTGGGTCAAGGGCTTCCGCGTGCATGAGGTGCCAATCGTGTTCACGGAACGCATCGACGGAGTGTCCAAGATGAGCCGCCGCATCGTGTGGGAGGCCGTCTGGATGGTCTGGAGGCTGCAGATAATGAAGCTTTTGGGAAAGATAAAGTGAAGGAGTTCGCTTGATGAAGAGATATTGGTTCGTGCTGCTGCTGATGGCCTTAATATTGCCGCTCGCCGCTCAAATGACCATCCCCCGCGTCTATGTGCAGAGACTGGTTCTGGATGACGGCAGCAAACCCTTTGTCACTTGGGAAAAGGACAAATCCGCCCCCGAGTATCACCTCCGGGCCTGGATCCTGGAGCGTCCGGAAGAGATCATGGACAGCGATGAGCATAGCATCCACCATCTGGCGGTAAAGCAGGTTGGTAACGGGGAAAAGGTGCCTTTCATGGTGGTCTGCCAGGTGAATCTGGGCAACTTTCCCAGCCAGTGGCAGGAAGGCGAAAACCTGCATCTGGAGCTGACCTGCCGGGAAACCGGCGAACAGGTGGCATGGGATGTTTATATCCCCGAAGGAAGCGGCTTGATCAAGATGCTGGACACGCCGCAGGTCATACCTCCCCAAACTTTGAAAAAAGAAAAAACCGTCCCGCAGAAGCCTGATAAGGACAAGGCAGCCCCGGAAAAGGCGGAGCAGAACTCTCCCTGCCACGGCTGCCCCTCCTCCCGGCTCAACAACTGCGGGGATAAATAGCATCCATGCTGGAGCGCATCAACACCCCCCTGGAGCAGCGCGAGGACACGGAATTTGACCGCGCGCTCCGGCCGCGCACCCTGAAGGAATTCATCGGCCAGGACCAGATCAAGCAGATGCTGGACATCTCCATCCGCGCCGCCAGGCTGCGCAAGGAGCCTCTGGACCACGTCCTGTTCTACGGCCCCCCGGGTTTGGGCAAGACCACCCTGGCTTCCATCATTGCCCGCGAACTGGATGTGGAGATCACCGTCTCCAGCGGCCCCGTGATGGAAAAGCCCAGCGACCTGGCGGGCATCCTCACCAATTTGCAGTTACACGAAGTGCTCTTCATCGATGAAATCCACCGTCTCTCCCACGTGATCGAGGAATACATTTACCCCGCCATCGAGGATTTCCAGATGGAGATCATTCTGGACAGCGGCCCCAGCGCCCGCACCCTCAAGATCGGCCTGGAGCCTTTCACCCTGATCGGCGCCACCACCCGCGCCGGACTGCTCACCCCGCCCCTGCGTGACCGCTTTGGCATCGTGCTGAGGTTGGACTATTATGACTTTGATTCCATCTGCCTGATCATCGCCCGTTCCGCCAAAATTTTGGGCATACCCTTCGAGCAGGAGGGCATCGCGGAGATCGCCCGCCGCAGCCGGGGAACCCCCCGCGTGGCGAACCGCCTGCTACGCAGAGTGCGGGACTACGCCCAGATCATGGGCGATGGCGTGATCACCCTGGAAATTGCCCTCAAAGCCCTGGAAATGCTGCAAGTGGATCATGCCGGACTGGATGAGATGGACAAGCGCCTGCTCATCACTATCATGGAAAACTACCGCGGCGGCCCGGTGGGGCTGAAGACCCTCTCCACCGCCATCGGAGAGGATGCCGGAACCATCGAGGAGATCTACGAGCCCTATCTGGTGCAGCAGGGTTTTTTGGAACGCACCGCGCAGGGACGCAAAGCCACTTTCAAAGCCTACCGGCATCTGGGCGTAACGCCCAGCGAACCCCAGCAGGAGATCTTCTGAACCGGCCCGGCGGCGCCTGATCCGCTGGACTGCGTCACACGCATGGGTTACAAAGCCAACATCACCAGCAATCTGCTGAACCAGATTATCCGCGTCGTGCTCGGCGCGCTCACCAGCATCCTGGTAGCCCGCACCCTGGGCCCCTCCGGACAGGGTTACGTGGCCTACGTCCTGCTCATCTTCACTCTGGTGGGAAACTACGGGCATATGGGCTTGAACAGCGCGGTCATGTATTTCCTGAAGCGAAGCGGAACCGATCCCGAGAGGCTGATGGGCAACAACTTCACCGCCCTGCTGCTCACCTGGCTGCTGATTTCCGCCGTGTTGCTCGCGCTGCGCTCTTTTGGCGTTGTGCTGGGGGACTACAACTACTTTTACATCCTGGGCGGATTGGTGCTGGTGCTGGCCACTTTTATCTACTACAACCACCATGCCTGGTTCACCGCCGATGAACGCATCATCCCCGCCAATATCTACAACATGGTGGTTTTCATTCCCAAGAGCCTCATCATCATCCTGCTCTGTGTTTGCGGCCTGCTGAGCCCGGCAGCCTTCTTTGCCATCTCGGTGGCGGCGCTGCTGTCCAACGCGCTGATCCTGTTTTTCAAGCTGGGGCAGCCCTTCCGCCTGCTGATCGATTTTTCCCTGCTGAAGGCGGAATATTCCTACGGCCTGGTCATCTGGTTGTCTTCGGTCTTTACCTATCTGAATCTGCGGCTCGATCAGATCATGATCCGCTCCATGCTGGGCGACAGCGATCTGGGAGTCTATTCCATTGCCGTGAGCCTGGCCGAACTGATGTTCCTGATCCCCTTCAGCATCAATTCCGCCCTGCTGGGCAGGCTTTACAACACCAGCGATCCCCAGGTCTCGCGCCGGGTGCTGTCCCAGACCCTCAAGTTCAGCTTTTACATCTGCGCCGTCCTCGCCCTGCTGGGCATCCCCCTGTCGCTGCTGATCCCCGTCTTTTACGGCGCCGCCTACGCCCAGGCCGCCCCCGCCACCATGATCCTTTTGGGCGGGATGGTGTTCGCCTCGCTGGCCTCCATTTCACCCCAACACTTTTTCAGCCTCGGCAAGCCCCGCATCCACCTGCTGCTCAGCGGCCTAACCTTGCTGCTCAACACCCTGCTCAACCTGCTCTGGATACCCCTCTGGGGCATTTCCGGAGCCGCGCTGGCCTCCAGCATCTCCTATCTCGCCTTCGGCCTCGGATACCTGGCCGTATTCATCCTGCGGGAAGGCTTTACCCTGTCGGAGTTGCTCGCGCTCAACCGACAAGACCTGAAGGAAATATGGAACCGCAAGACCAACTGACAAGCCTCAACCGCGGCTATATCTTCAAAGATGCCACCTATATTGGCCTCCCGCCTGCCGGCCTGATCCCCCCGGATTGCGGCCCGGATGGATTCGTCTCCCTGTTAAAGGGCATCGACGGCATGTTCAGCCTGGCGGCGAGGCGGGGCGACTATACCCTGGCGGCGGTGGACCGCGTGCGTTCCCATCCCCTTTTCTACGCGGTGCGCGACGGCCAGCTCCTGCTGGATTCCGACGCCTTTGCCCTGCGTACCCGGCTCGGCAATCCCGGCCCGGATGACAAAGCCCTGCGCGAGTTTCTCATCACCGGATTCTGCACCTTCGGCGACACCCTGGTGGAGGGACTGCGCCAGCTTGAGGCGGGTAAATGCCTGATCTGGCACCAACCCACCCAGAGGCTGGAGATCAGGGAATACTTCCGCTACACCAGGGTCTATGAGGAGGCAGACCTTTCCCTCCGGGCACTGGACCGGATACACGAGCGGGTTTTCGGACGCCTCATCGACTCCCTGGGCGGCAGGCCTGTGCTGATCCCCCTCAGCGGCGGCCACGACTCCCGCCTGGTGGCGGTGATGCTCAAACGCCTGGGTTACTCCAACGTGAGCTGCTTCACCTATCGCGGCCTGCACCACGGCGAATGCGAGGTTGCCCGCAAGGTGGCACGCTTTCTGAACTATCCCTGGCATCTGGTGGAACTGACCCGCGGCATGTTGCACCAGTCTTTCAACTCCAGGCAGATGCGTGATTTTTTCCGCTTTTCCACCCACCTGTCCTCCTCGCCCTTCATCCACGACTGGCTGCCGGTGCGCATCCTCAAGGAACGGGGAGTGGTGCCTGAAGACGCCGTGGTCATTCCCGGCCATTCCGGCGACTTCCTCGAAGGCAACTACCTGCCCCAGGTCTTTGAAGACAAGGTGGAGTTCAGCCGCGACAACCTGCTGCGCGCCCTCTTCGACGCCAGGTTCAACTTTTGGAAATGCCCCGATGAACTGCGCCTGCGCTTCTTCGGACCCCGCATCGCCGGGAACCTGCGGATTCCGGAACAGATGTCCGCCGAGACTGCCGCCTCCTTCTTCGATGAATGGAGCTGGGCGCATCACCAGGCCAACTTCATCATCAACTCGCTCCGCGTTTACGAGTTTTTCGGCCACACCTGGCGCCTGCCCCTTTGGGATTTGGAACTTGTGGAGTTCTGGCGCCGCGTTCCCCTGCCCCTGCGCCTGCACCGCCACCTCTACAAAAAGTATGTGCAGGCCTTCCAGCCGCTCGGGGTTGGCGTTTACAAGGGGTTTTCCCTGGAGCGCCGCATCCGCAACGCCTGGCTGCGCAAGCAATATGGCGATGTCACGGATCCCCGCTACGGGCGTTTTTTGGACTACCGCGACCGCAACGCTTATCTGAACACCCGCGTGGAATCACTGCTGGAGCCAAACATCTGCTACCCGGACTTCGTGAACGGGCAACTGCCCCTGCTGCAGGTGAGTATCAACGCCCTGCAGGCTTTGGTGATGATCCGCGAATTCTTTGGCAGAACTGCGAGCCGGAACGAAGCTTGACCGTAGCCGGAATTTGAACGGAAACAGCGTAAAATGAAGCTTTGGAGCAGGGGCGAAACAGCCTTCATCCCCATGCCGCCCAGCAGGATAGCCTGATGCATAATGGTTGACGGGCGAAAGCAAGCTGTCAACAATCCGCATAATCCGTCATACCGCCCTCCCTTGCTACTACTGGATTTGAGGGTATCATCCTTAGGTATGTGGTTGCGAAGTTAAGGATGACCCAAGGTAAACCCCAGGAAATCTACAGGATGCAAAGGGGAGCGACAGGGGGAAAAATGCGGAAACCGGGCTGGATATCCTGATTTATTTGGGGATCAGGAACAAATATTGCTTGATTTATATGTAGCTTTTTGTCTCAGGAGGTGAGAACATGGCTATAAAACACAGGATCACCCTGCTGTTGCTGCTGACTTGCTGAACAGGCACCGCCGCTGATACAACCGGACAACAGGCCCGGAGATTACCAATTATTTAAGGAAAAAACTGATGGCAGGAATCGTCTATACTGAATATGAATCGCGCCACGCCAAAGCTGTGGCAACGATGTGGAACAACAGCACCGAGGGTTGGATGGGCAGGGCCTGGAACAGCAGCGAAGCCAAGGTCTTGCAGGAACAGCAGACCTCGCCATACCTGAACCTCTATCTGGCGTTTGAGGGCGAGGCCGTGGTGGGCTACGCGCGCCTGTGTGAATATGGCTACGAGGCCAATGTCGCCTATGTGGAGATGCTCAACGTGCTGCCCAGCCATCACGGGCGGGGGATCGGCAAAGCCCTGATCCGGCTCTGTGTGAAGCGTGCAGCCGAGCTTGGCTACGGGCGGATCGACCTCTTCACCTGGCCGGGTAACCTGAAAGCTATGCCGCTCTATAAGAAATGCGGATTCTTCTGGGAACAACTGGATTCCTGGGGCACACACCTGATGAACTTCCTGCCGGGACTGCTGCGCAGCGAACTGCTCAAGCCCCTTCTGGAACGTTTCGACCTCTACGCCGACTTCAAGCGCGAACTCTCCATGGTGCCGGACGGCCGCAAGGTGAAAGGATTTGACCTCTTTGACCACCGATGGGAAAAGGATGGCCAATTCCTGGAAGTGACGGTGGAACGCCAGGGCCGGGGCGTGGTCGCCATCCGCACTAACGAGTGGAGCATCGAAGCCGAAACTGACGATCCCGAGCCGGTTTTTGGGCTGGAGTATCCCATCACCTACAAACTGGAAAACCACACGAACCTCCCCCTGGCAGTGAGCTTACGGGGCAAAAATGAGGCGGAACTGGTTCACGGGCTGGATTTCAGCGGCGAGGTGGAAACGAGCCTGGCAATCCCCTCCCTCTTCAGGGTGGATCCCATCCAAAAGCAGCGGACGGACTGGGAAAGCATGCCGGGCGTCCTCTGCGAGATAGCGGTGAACGGGCGTAGCCAGCTCTTCAAGACCGGCTTGAAGCTGGAGTATCCGCTTGACCTGGAACTGCGCAACGAACACGGGCAGGTTTTGCCCGGCAGGGAAAGCCGGATGTGGCTGAACGCGCAGAACAACTTTCCCCGGCAGGCGAGTTTTGACCTGGAACTGCCTGAGCAGCCGGAAATCAGGCTGCGGGAGAGGAGGTTCAGTTTCAGCCTGGAGGCGGGGGAGCGCCGCATGCTGCCGCTTGATTTCACGGTGGATGCCGCCCTCGTGTATGCTCCTGCCATCAAGGTGAAGGCAATTGTGGAGGGTTCCGCCGGAGTGGAGTTTGAAAAGCAGGCCAGCAGTTGCCAAAAGGTCTGCGGTTCCTCCGCAGCCGCCATCCTTCCCACGGGCTACTATCTGTTGAGCGGGCTGTATGAGCTTCGCTTTGATACATGGTGGCAGGTCAACCGGGGCTGGTTCGGGGGAGACAATGCCCCCAGCTTTTACACGATGCCTCCCCAGGCGGGCATGCCCTACAGCGAAGAGTTTGAAAACCTTACCCCCTGGGACGCGCGCCTGACCCAAAGAGGGGAGGGAAGGCAACTGGAACTGAGCTATCGCAGCCAGGACAAGCCCGGGCTGGAGTTTGCCCTGCTCTACACCCTCTATCCGGGCGGGCTGCTGGAATACCGCGCGCGGGCGCTGAAGGTGCCGGACGGGGGCGAGTATGGCCTGTTGCTGAGGGTGACTTTTGATGGAGAACCGCTGTCCTACAAAAGCGGCGGGCGCATTCTGAGCCTGGAAGAGGATATGCGGGATGTGTGGGTTGACGACCTGCCGCAGCCCGATCCGGATTGCAACTGGCTCTTTTCCAGGCAGGAAAGCGGCACTTTGGCTATCATTTGGGAGCCTTCCGCCCAGGTTGGTTTTGAAAACTGGTTCATAGGCTGGAAGATCGACCTGGCAGAGCTGGCGCGGAGCGGAAAGCGGGAAACGGAACCGCTGCGGGTATATTTGAACTGCTTTGACAACAGCATGGAGGTGCGGGACTTTGCCCGCAACACCCGTCTGCCCGCGGAGAGGGAACATCCCACCCTGGAACTGGTTGCCAACGGGGGGAATCCCTGCGTGTCCGTCCCTTGCCCGCTGGAACTGGTCTTGAGGCAGAATCAGATGCTGCAGGGGCACGTCACTTTTGGCACAGCCGGAGAAGGGAAGTTCAGCGAATGCGAACTGCGCCTGGAAGACGAGTTGCAAAGCCTGCCGGAAGAGCTTAGCCTCAAAGGGGGAGATCCTTTGCAGACGGTCTGGTGCGAACTTGCCAGGCCATCCCAGACGCTAAGGCGCGAGGAGACTCTGCTGCTGTGTTCCGGTCAGGTGCGGCAGACCGTGGAGGAAGTTCAGCCCTGCGAACTGCTGCGGGTGGACAACGGCGTGTTGAGCTTTGCCGCTCCCCGCGAAGCCTGCCTGCCCAGTATCGTGTCGCTGTCCCATGCGGGTGTGGAGTGGCTGGACAGTGGCTATCCGGACTTTGCCCCCAAGGGGCACTTCAACCCCTATCTGGGCGGAATGTATTGCATACCCACCCAGACCGGCTTGCAGGGACTGCGGCGCGAGCAACACCGGGCGGAGTTTTCCGAGCTGGTGGATAACTGGGGCAATCTGTGGTCAGGCCTCGCCATCTGCACCGAAATCAAGGAAAACAAAGCATTGCGGGGGATGTTATTCCGGCAGCATTTCCTCACCCGTCCCGGCTTGCCCCTGCTGGTGGCGCAGACCGAGATTCTGGCTTCCTATGGCAAGGCGGCGTATTGCGGCTTCAAGCTGAATCTCAGCGTCAAGCCCGCGGCTGACATGGCTTCCTGCTTCGTTGAGCTGCCCTTGAAAAATGGAGGCTGGGACAGGATTCGGGGAGGCGAAAATGACTTCCGTTACAGCAGGGATTTCTGCCATACCAAGGCGGGGGCGGCTCATCTGCCCCACAGGCTGCATCTGCTTTCCCAACGCAAGAGGCGCTGTGACTTTCAACTCTCGCCGGAGCTGTTTTGGCAGAATCTTTACTTATACAGTGAGATACTTGCCAGGGTACCCCAGTATCTGCGGCCGCTGTTCATGCTCTTCGCGCCTCCGGAACTGGAGCACAGTTCCTGCTCCCAACTGCTGGCGCTGAGTTTCCGCCCGACCTGAAGCGGCAGGCATTTTGGGCTTGACAGGCAGGGACAGCCCGCTACAAGGGCGCAATAAGAGTTTTTGCCCAAGGAGCGCTCCAATGGACGATAGCAAGGGAATTCGTGAGGCCGCGCGCCATCTGCCGGCCATCTGCCCGGGATGCGTGACTGCTTTCATCATCCATAAGCAGGCCATCCGGCGCGGGAAGGATTGAGATGCGCTGGCTGCTGGCATTGTTCCTGATCGGCGGCTGCCTGGCCGCGGAGACCGTCCAGATCGGCAGCGGCAATTTGGTCAACCAGAGCCTGCCCATCGAGCCAGCGCGGGCTTACAGCTATTCGCAGCAGGTCTATCTGGCCTCCGAAATCCTCTCCGCGGGCAGGATTCACTCCCTCTCTTTCCAATACAGCGTCAGCGGCGGCACCTTTCTGTCCGCCAACAATCTCTGGAAGGTTTGGATCGGCCACACCCGGCGCGGCCAGCTTGGCGACTGGGTGCCCCTGGACAGCCTGAGCCTGGTTTGGGAAGGCACCTTGCAGGAGTCGGATTTTTCCGGTTCCCTGCCGGGACAGGGCTGGCTTACCCTAACCCTGCAAAACCTTTTTATCTACAATGGAACGGACAACCTGCTGATCGCCGTGGACGAGAACAGCCCGGAATACAGCTCCACCGCGGACGAGTTCCTCTGCACCCAGACGGAAAGCCCGCGGGGGATAGTGTTCAACAGCCTGGCAATCAACCCCGATCCCGCGGCTCCGCCATCCCCTTCCGCCAGCGGCTTCTATGTGCGCCAGGCGCATGCCAATCTGCGCCTCGAACTGCAAGCTTTCAGCTACACACCCTATCTGCCCCAGCCGGAGGATCAGGCCCAGGGAGTGTCCACCTCCACCAGCCTTTCCTGGCAGAGCCAGGCCGAAAGCTGGGATCTGTTCTTTGGCGAGGATGCGGGGCAGCTTGAGCCCCTTGCCCAAAACCTGAGCCTGCCCGCCTGGAGCTTCGCCCAACCCTTGCAGCCCCTGGTCACCTATTACTGGAGCGTGACAGCCCGTCTGGGGACGGAGGAGTTCCCCGGCCCGGTCTGGTCTTTCCGTACCCTGGGGGAACCCATCGGCCCGCCCTATGGGCTTAACGCCTGCTGGCAGAACGACCACGTGCGCCTTGGCTGGTCGCCTCCCGAGCTTGGAACGGCCCTGCGTTATCGCATCTACCGCAACGATGTGTGGATCGCCCAGAGCCAAAGCCTCAGCTATCTGGATTTTGAGGTCGCCGCCGGACAGACCTACATCTATTATCTGCGCTCGGAGAACCATCTGGGCGAGCTTTCCGGGCCTTCCAACGTGGTGAGCGTGCATGTCCCCGAAGAGATCGATAACCTGATCCTCAAGCAGGATTTTGAGGCCTGTCCGCCCTTCAGCCAGGAAATCGAGGCCTGGCTCAATCTGGATTTGGATCTGTCCAACACCTGGCCTTGGGATGGGGTCAGCTTTCCCCATGAGGGCGAAGCCCTGGCATGGCTGAGCTTCTTTCCCGCCCAGACCACGCCTCCCCTCACCAATTTGCCGCCCCATGCCGGTTCCGCGATGCTGGCCTGCATCAGCAGCCTCACCCCTCCCAACAACGACTGGCTGATCTCGCCGCCCTTCAACCTCGGCGAGCAACCGGAACTCAGCTTCTGGGCGCGGTCTCACACCGATGCTTACGGCCTGGAGCGGCTCCGGGTGCTGATCTCCACCTCCGGCGCCAATCCCCAGGACTTTGTGCCCATCAGCTCGCCACCATTCATCGCCGTGCCTGCTGTTTGGACTGAATACACTTACGACCTTTCCGCCTGGAGCAGGCAGAGCGTCCGCCTGGCCTGGCATTGCCTCTCCTGGGATGCCTTCGCCCTCTATCTGGACGACATCCTGATCACCGGTGAGGGGGGATACCTGCCTCTGGAGGAGGATTTGCAGGCCGCCTCCGGCTTCAGGGTTTACCCCAATCCCAGCCGGGGCGCCTTCCGCGTGGAAAACCCCGCCAAGACCAGTTTCAGCCTGGAAATCTTTGACCTGCGCGGCCGCCGCGTCTTTTCCGCCCGGGATATCAGCAGCTTCGACAGTCGCAAAGCCGGGCCCGCCCTCTCCTCCGGGGTCTATTTCCTGCGCCTGAGCGACTCCACTGGCAGCCGCATCCGCCGCCTGGCGATCAGCAAATGAGAGACCACCTCGCCCTGCCCGATGTGGAGGCTTTTATCGAAAGCCTGCTGCGTGACCGGCATTTCAGCGCCAACATCGCCGGCTTGCAGGAATTGGAGCCAGTGGAGGCCGTCTGGGCAGATTTTCCACCCCAGACCAGGCCTGAACTGGCATCCCTGCTGCGCGAACTGGGCATCGGCCGCCTCTATCAGCACCAACGCGAGGCCATCGACGCCATCCTGAGCGGGCGGAATCTGGTGCTAAGCACCGGAGTGGCAAGCGGCAAGAGCCTCTGCTACCAGTTTCCCATCCTTCAGCACCTGCTTAGCAATCCCCGCGGCCGTTCCCTATTGATTTTCCCCACCAAAGCGCTGGCCCAGGATCAGCAGCAAAAGTTCAGCCACTTGCTTTCCCGCCTCTCCGGCCTGAGCGGAACAAAACACAACTGCGGCATCTACGACGGCGACACCCAAAGCTCCGCGCGGCGGCAAATCCGCCTGCAGGCCAACCTGATCTTTTCCAATCCGGACATGCTGCATCTGGGGATTCTGCCCAATCACACGCTCTGGGCGCAGTTCTTTGCCAACCTCAAGTGGGTGGTGATCGACGAGGTGCACATCTACCGCGGCGTCTTCGGCTCCCATTTCGCCAACGTGCTGCGCCGCCTCAAGCGGATTTGCGCCCTCTACGGCAGCCAGCCCCAGTTCATCTGCACCTCCGCCACCGTCGCCAATGCCCGCGAACTCGCCCAGGACTTGTTGGAAAGCCCTGTCTCCCTGGTGGATAGGGACTGCTCTCCGCATGGCAGGAGGGTGTTCATGATCCTCAACCCGCCCATCGTGGATGCAGCTCTGGGCATCCGCCGCAGCGCCCTGATGGAAAGCACCGCGCTGGCCAAACGCTGGCTGCACACCTCCGGACAGGCCATCCTCTTTTGCGGGCCGCGCCGCAGCGTGGAAATCCTCTACCTCTACCTGCAGAGCAGCGAAGCCTTCCGCGACCGCATCCGCAGCTACCGCAGCGGCTATCTGTCCGCCAACCGCCGCGAGATCGAGGCAGAACTGCGCGAGGGCAAGATCGGACTGGTGGTCTCCACCAACGCGCTGGAACTGGGCATCGACATCGGCGGGCTGGACGCCGTATTTCTGAACACCTATCCCGGCACCATTTCAGCCACCCGCCAGCAGGCAGGACGCGCCGGACGCAAAGGCAACACAGCCCTGGCGGTGCTGGTGGCAAGCGCCAATCCCCTGGAACAATACATCTGCCACAACCCCCACTATCTATTCGACAACAACCCCGAACACGCCCTCATCGCGCCTGACCATCGTGAGATTCTGCAAAAGCAACTGCTCTGCGCCGTGCACGACCTGGCCCTGTTGGATGACGAGGGCTTCGGCAGCCTGGGCTGCGAGCACATCTTCCCCCATCTGCAGATCCTGCTTCAGGAAGGCAAAATCCGCCACGCGGGAGGCCGCTGGATCGGAGTTCCGGAAAGCTATCCCTCCGCGGAGGTCTCGCTGCGCAACGCCAGCGAGCAGCTTCAGATCAAGCACGGGGAAGAACTGATCGGCTATGTGGACGCGGCCAGCGCCTATTGGATGACCCACCCCAACGCCATCTATCTTGACCGCGGCGAAACCTGGATCGTCAGCCGCCTCGACCTCGCCGCAAAGCTGGTGGAGGTGCAGCCCGCCGAGGTAAACTACTTCACCCAGGCCCTGCGCCACACCGAGATCGAGCAGACCGCGCTGCAGATGCGGCAGGCCTGCCCCGGCGGGCACAAGTATCTGGGAAAGGTGAAGGTGACCACCACCATCACCGGATTCAAAAAACTGCTGTTTCACAACCAGCAGGTGCTTGGCTATGAAGAACTTGACCTGCCTTCCACGGAGCTGGACACCGTCGCCTGGTGGATCGGGATCGCCCCGCCGGTGGTGGGAAAACTGCGTGCCCTGGGACTCTGGAACAGCTCGCCCAACGACTATGGCAAGGACTGGCCCAGCATCTCGGCCGCCATCCGCCAGCGGGATGGCTTCCTCTGCCAGCATTGCGGCGTGGCGGAGACCGACGGCGCCCATCACGTCCACCACATCATCCCCCTGCGCAAATTTGCCAGCCAGGAAGAGGGTAACCGCCCCGAAAACCTGGTGACCCTCTGCTCCCGCTGTCACCGCCTGGCAGAGCAGAATGTACAGATCCAGAGCGGGATTTCCGCCCTCGGCTACCTGCTGGCGAATCTGGCGCCCTTCTTTGTGATGTGCGACCGCAAAGACCTCGATTTCTTTGCTGAAGACCGCTCGCCGCTTGCCGGAAACGACCCCGCGGTGCTGATCTACGACAACATCGCCGGAGGCATCGGACTCTCCCGCAAGCTGTTCGACCTGCACCACAAGATCATCGCCGCCGCCCTGGATCTGGTCTCCAAATGCCCCTGCGAGATGGGCTGCCCCTCCTGCGTGGGGCCTGTGGCGGAAAACGGCGAGGGCGCCAAGACCCTGGTGACCGCCATGCTGAAGGAACTGAATGGCTCCGGAGGGGAGGATTGTGGTTATAGGGAGGGTGGCTGATAGAGTTGCTGATTCTATTCCGTTTTCTTTATCGCAACTGCTTCTTTTGCTGATTGTTCGCGTTTCTGGATTCCGGCTCACGCGGTTCTCGCAGATATACGCGGATAAAAGTCGTAGATTGCCGCGGTATCGGGCTGCCGAAGTCCGTTCGGCAAAGGCAACGGAGTTGCCTGTTTGGAAGAGACCTCCGGTCTCTGTGGCAAACGGACTTTGCCACCCCTGGGACTGGATCCCGGGTCAAGCGGAGCTTGCCCGGGATGACACAGTATATAGCTTTGTAGAGCTTTCAGGGGCTCCTTTCCACCATTTCACCTTTCCACCTTCAAAGATCCTGTCATCCGCGTTCTATCTCTTTTTCACCACCCCACCGCGACACCACGAAATCCTGTCTGGATATTGCTATCATACGCAGCCACAAGCGGTTAACTTATCATCCGTAGGTCATCCTTATAAATTATAAGGTTGACCTACGGAAGACCCAGCCCAGAGCGCCGGATGCAAATGAGGCTATTTCTTGAGAGGGTCGATGGCGATATTGAAATTGCCCACCCGGATCCTTTTGCCGAATTTGCCGATCAGGCGCTGGGAAAAGACCAGTCCATCACTCTTGGGGTCGATCTTTTTGTAGAGGTTCTGGGCATCTTCCACCAGCTTGGGGTCGAAGCCTGAGTTGCCGCTCTGGAAGAGCAATTCCTGCCAGTTTTCGATACTCAGTTTTTGAGTCTGCCGGGCGGGGTCGGAGAGCAGCAGAGCCAGGGTGAGCAGCGCTTCGATCTGCTCGCGGTTCAGGTCGTAGCCAGGTTTTTCCAGCAGCTTTGAGTAGGCAAGGTAGATGCTGTTGCCAGGCAGGATATAGACCAGTTGGTTATTCTGCGGATTGTCAAAAAACTTCAGTTTGCCGGCATGAACCTGGGGGTTGCGGAGTTTGTCCATAAGCTGGCGCAGGGGATTGTTGGCAGGCACCAGATTGGCTCGCAGTTGCTCATCAAGGGCGTTTTCCACGCTTGCCAGGGCCTGCCTCGGCAGAGCCTGGGCTTTCTCCCCTTCCGCCTTGGATGTGGCTACCTCTTCTTGCGCTTCTTTCTTCGCGGGTTTGGACGCGGAGGCAAATGAAGGATCGCGGCTGAGGGACAGCAGATACCAGGTGAGGGCGGCCGCAAAGGCCAGCAGGGTAAGGATCACCGGCAGCGAGGGGGAAAAGCGTTTTGGGGCAGGCCGCGGCGCCGGGATGTGTTGCTGGACGTGAGGCGTGGCCTGGCGCACATGGACGATGTGCAGGCTGATGTTGTCCGTGCCGCCGCGTCCATTGGCAAGGTCGGTCAGGTTCTTGACCGCGATCTGGGGTTCTTCCTCCAGCATGGGAAGCAACTCTTCATCCGTCACATGCTCGGTGAGGCCATCGCTGCAGAGCAGGAAAACGTCGTCCTGGCGCAGGATGTGGGGCCCTGATATCTCCGGTTTGTAGTTTTCCGCTCCCAAAGCGCGGGTCAGGCGGCTGCGTTCAGGATGGCTGCGGGCCTGCTCGCGGGTGATGATGCCGCTTTCCACCATTTCCTGCACCTTGGAGTGGTCTTTGGTAAGCTGGTTGAGGGTTTCTCCGCGTGCCAGGTAGAGCCGGCTGTCTCCTGTGTGGGCATACCAGAAATTGAGGCCCTTGATCAGCAGCAGCACGATGGTGCAGCCCATGCCCCGCAATTCCGGATTGGCTTGCCCTGCCTCCAAAATCTTTTGTTGGGCGAAATCGATGCTCTGCCTCAGGATGGCGTTTTCCTCTCCAGCCAGAAAGTGGCTGCCAAAGTAGGACTGGACAGATTCCACAGCCAGCCTGGAAGCGCTGTCGCCGCCCGGGCAGCCGCCTATGCCGTCACTGAGCAGCAGCAGGGTGCCCCAGTCTCCCTCGCTGGTGGCGAGCGCGTCTTCGTTGCGGGTGCGGATGCAGCCCTGGTCGGTCAGGCTGGCAATACTGAGGCGAACGGTGCTGTTATCCATACAAACTCCCTGTATAAACTCTTAATAGGCATTTTACGCCTTGCATCAACAGGTGGAAAGATGCGGGAAATGTCAAGCTTTTAATTGCCATCGGCAGTTTGAGTTGTGGATATTAATTATGAAACCATATCTATTCTTACGCGCAAGAGCCGTCGCGCAGCGGCGGTATCTCACTCTGAAACAAGGAGATGGAAAGGAGGTATCTGGTAGGGTTACAGTGCGTTTTAGCAGTGATAGTTGCTCTGGAGTCCCGCTCATTCAGACAGGCACCAGTATGGTTGCAGGGTTTTCCGCCTTCCGCATCCCCGCCTGCCGGGGCGGGAGATTGGCATGTGGGTGACTGGTTCCCCGAAAAAAGGCAAGAATTCATTTGACAAGATGAGAAAGGGATAAAAGGATGCTATTACGATTACGATGGAGCGTGAAATGAGTTCATTAACAGTTTTGGGATGTATGTGGGGCGATGAAGCGAAGGCGAAGGTCGTGGACTTTTTGGGAGCTTCCGCGGATGTGGTGGTGCGCTTCCAGGGAGGGGCGAACGCCGGGCACACCATCGTATCTGAAGGCAAAAAATATGTCTTCCATTCCGTTCCCTCTGGCATGCTGTATCCCACCACGCGCTGCGTTATAGCCCAGGGCACGGTGATCGATCCCTTTGGCCTGCGCGAGGAGATGCAAGGCCTGATTGCGCAGGGCATAGATTTTTCGGGGAGGTTGTTCATCGACAGCCGGGCAGGCCTGGTGTTGCCTCTGCACAAGGAGCTGGACAGCAGCAAGGAAGAGCAGTTGGGCAAAAACAGGATCGGCACCACCGGCAAAGGCATCGGCCCCGCCTACGCTGATCAGTCCGCGCGCTGCGGGTTGAGGATGGGCGATCTGGCACATCCGGACTGGCTGCGGAAACGCTTGTTGAGCTTGTATGGCCTGCACGGGCAAACCCCGTCTGCTGCCGCTCTGGATGAGGAACTGGCAGCCCTGGCATCGGCCTGGGAGTTTTTGCGATGCTATGTGGCTGAGGTGGATATCCTGTTGCGCGAGTGGTATCTGCGGGGTGACTCCATCCTCTTTGAAGGCGCGCAGGGCACCCTGCTGGACATCGGTTTCGGCACCTATCCTTTTGTGACATCGTCCCACACCATGTGCGGCGGAGTCAGCACCGGGGCGGGATTTCCCCCGCGCTGGCTGGACAAGGTGATCGGGGTTTACAAGGCCTACGGCACACGGGTGGGGGAAGGCCCCTTCCCCACAGAGATTTTTGACGTAACGGCGGAACGCATCCGCGTGGTGGGAAACGAATTCGGAGCCACCACAGGCAGGCCCAGGCGCATCGGCTGGTTCGATGCCGTGGCTGCCAAATACACCGCCGACCTCAACGGACTGGACGGCCTCGCCATCACCTTGCTGGATGTGCTGAGCGGGATTCCCGAGCTCAAGATCTGCACTGGCTATTGGCTGGGCGAGACCCGTCTGCCGCACTATCCCTCCCATCACCTGGATCTGGAATCGGCGCAGCCGGAGTATCTGACACTACCGGGCTGGGAAGCCGACATCGGCGCCGTGAACAAGCTTGGCAAGCTGCCCAAGGCGGCGCGGGAATATCTGGAAGCCATCCAGGACTTGTTGGAACGTCCCATCGAGCTGGTATCGGTGGGCAAGGAACGCAGTCAAACCATTGTAATAAACTGAATAGAGAGGTTTTATCATGCGTTTTACACTCCTCTTTCTGCTGATTTTTACAGCCCTGGGCCTCTTTGCCCAGGAAACACCCGTGCTGGACTATCCCCAGCCGGAGTATGTGAATCCTATTTACGACTGTTATTCCCACAACTATCTGTCCACCCGTGCCATGGGCAGGGGCAACACCGGCGCAGGCCTGATGGGCGCAGTGGATCATCTGCTGCTGAACCCCGCGGGTTATTTGCCGGAAAAAGGCTCCCTGCACCTGGAACTGCTGGTGAAACCACAAATCGACAACAACTATTACCGCGCGGAAGTGAACTACAACTCACCCGTCCCCATCGGAAGCGCGGGTTTTGGCGGCAAGTTGGGGGAAAATTTCAGCGGCGCGCTCCTCTACTCCAATCCTAAAAGCATCAGCGTGGACGATTTTCAGGTGCCGATGAACTTTGGCTACTACATCTACCGCTTTATTACCACTTTCAACCTGCAGCAGATCACGGCTAACCTGGGCTGGCACAAAGGGAACTGGAATCTGGGCTTGAACCTGCACAATCAGATCTATTACATCGGCGAACCGGTGATCCTGGGCTCTTTTGAGAAACAGCGCGACTACAAGTATTTCCTGCGTCCGCAGGCGGGTGTATTGTACAGCACGGATTTGCTGGGCGCGGGAATCACCTTCACGCCGTCCACAAACGCGGACTGGGATCTCAAATTTGTGCAGTACGACAGCATGCTGCCGCTGCAACTAAGCTTGGGCGGGGCGGTAAATATCAACGGCAATTGCATCGCGGCAGACCTCGACTATGAGAATACGGCTGCGATCAGCGACCAGTTCAGCGACCGCCTGAGAGTCAAGCTGGGATGGGAAAAGACCGTGCGCAGGTTTACCTATCGCCTGGGCTATATCAACAGCCCCGAGGTGTGGAACGGAACTTATCGCCTGCCGGAAGGCAGCTACGAGATCGCCAGCGGTGATAGCATCTGGTGGGATCCCCTGCCCAAAACCGGCGTTGTCAGCGAGAACAACCAGCATCTGCTGACGGGGGGAATTACTTGGAAACACAGGGATATCGAGATCAACCTGTCCGGCCTGGCGGATGTGGGGGGCAAAGCGGAGCTTGCCCACGTGGGTGCCTCCGTTGACCTCTATTTCAGCGCCTTCAAGAAAAAAGGGTTCCTTTACTTCGACTGATGCCCCAGGTTCAAATCCGTAAGATAGAGAGCTACGACCCGGCAGCCCTGGATGCCGCGGTGAAGAGCTTTTTGCGCGAGATGCCGCTCTCCAGGGTCAACCGCAGCAAACGGGTGCTGATCAAGCCCAATCTGTTGGGGGCTTATCCCCCGGAACGGGCGGTTACCACCCATCCTGCCGTGGTGGAGGCTCTGGTCAGGTATTGGCTGGAAAAGGGCAAGGAGGTCTGGATCGGCGACAGCCCGGGCGGCGCGCTGAATGTGGAACGGGTCTGGGAGACCTGTGGCTACAACGATCTGGCCAAGCGCTATCCGGTGAAGCTGGTGAACCTCTCCACAGCAGGTTTCCGGGAGTTGGATTATGAGGGCACCGGGGTCAAGATATCGGAAGTGTTCTGGCGCTGCGGGATAATTATCAACGTGGCCAAATACAAGACCCACAGCCTCACGGGTTTTACGGGCGGATTGAAGAACCTCTACGGCCTCGTGCCAGGCCTGATCAAGACCGACTATCACCGCCTCTATCCCGCCACCAACGACTTCGTGGCGCTGCTGCTGGCGCTTTACCGGCTCACCCGCTCCCGCATCAGCTACAGCTTTATCGATGGCATCCTCGGCATGGACGGCGCCGGGCCATCGGCCGGCAGGGTCAGAAACTTCGGCCTGCTGTTTGGCTCGCGTTCCATCCCCGCAATGGATTACACGGCTGCCCGGCTGATGGGCTTCAGGATGGGTGACGTTCCCTACCTGTGGGAAGCCTTGCACGGCGATGGCATCCTGCCCTCCAGGATCAAGGTTCCCACCAGCTTTCAGGATTTCACCCTGCCCGACGTCGATATCCGGGTGGTCAAGCTGCGCAAGGAACTGCTCAAGTATGTGCCCGGCATAGGCCGCAGGATATTCCAAAAGGTCTATTACTTCCATCCGCGGATCAGCGAACGCTGCAAAAGCTGCGGGCTCTGCGTGCGCAGTTGTCCTGTCCACGCGATCACCCCCGCGGCGCCCGGAATCCTGCCCGCGGTCAATCCCAAAGTGTGCATCAAATGTATGTGTTGCCACGAAATGTGCCCCCATCAGGCGGTGGATATTCATAAATCATTTTTGGCAGGATTGGTGACGCGATGAAAAGAGACAAACCAAGCAAACTGGTGCGGTGGCTGTTCTGGTTGGGAGTGATCCTGGTGCTGAGCTGGATTTTCCTCTGGAGCGGCTTCAGCTTTTACAAGGTGTGGAAGATTGACCGCCAGGTGAAGCACCTGGAGCGGGAACTGAGCCAGACCCAGGCCCAAAACGACAGCCTGAGAAGGGAAAACAACCGGCTAAAGACCGATCCCGCGGCGGCGGAAGAGATTGCCCGGGAACAGTTTGGCATGATCAAACCGAACGAGACTATTTGGCGTTTCAAGCCATCTACGCCCAGTCCGGATGCCAAAAAGGGCGGCAAGTGACTGACCGGATGATCTGCCGGACTGGTTGTCTGGTTAACCTGAGAGGATATGGCAGGTAACGGGGACAAGCCCAAACGCTGCAGGCAACTTGTTCAAGAGCTGATGCTCTGCTCCACTGATCAGCGGCAGCAGAGCGTCGAGAGCATCCTGAACCTGGTGGGCGAGCCAGGTATCCAAAACAACTGGAAAGAGTGGCGCGACAATTGCCAGCACTGCCTGGAATCGATCACTGAGCTGCTGCTGTCCCAGGATTTGCAGCCCCACCCTGTGATAACCCCTTTTCTGTCTATACTGGAACATCTGCCTTTACAGGAAGAGGAAGAGGCAGGGCTGTTCACGCCCGGAAGTTTTTCCGCCCTTGGTTCGCCGGAGTCCGAAGCCGAACCGAGCCTGCTGCGCCATCTGGAACTCTGCCACCTGCTTGCCGCGCTGGGAGACACCGAACTGGCCGCGCAACAGCTTGAGAGTTTGGAACAGTCACCGATCCACGATCCCCGCCTGAACATCCTGCGCAGCCTGGCCTGGGCCAGGATCCTGCTTGCCCGCAAGGAACACCGGCAATTCTGCGCCCTATGGCTGAACCTGATCTGCGACATCAGGGCAAAGGCGGGAGCCCACAGCGCGCTGTGCCTCGTCCTGCAGTGGATCGAGATCCTTTATTGGGGCAGGAACACCGCGGCGAAGCGCGATCTGCTGCTCAAGATCCTGCAAGCCCTTCCCCCGGAGGAGGAATTGCTGCAAAGCCTGGCCATGTACCGGCTCTTCACCCTGGAGGACGGCCTGGTCGATCCCAACCAGAAGATGTATTACGCCCTGCGCCTGATCGAACGCAGCCCTTCAGCCCTGAACGCCCAGCAGACCCAGCATATCCATTTCTTTGCCGGGAACTATTCCTCCGCCATGCTGGGTAACTTTCAGGAGTCCATCCGCTACTATCAGCAGTCAAATTACTGGCTGCACCGCAATTGGGTGTATCTGCACAATCTGAGTTATTTCCTGCGCCAGCAGCTTGATCCGGCCGGATATTGCCGTGCCATGCGCATTTTGGGAAGGCGGGTTATGGAGCTGGGCAATCAGGTCAGCCTGCAAGGCAACGCCTTTGTGGAAACCCTCAATTCCGAATACGAGAAGATCACCCAGCTCTACCGCAAGGTGGAGGAACTCTCGCTCACCGACAATCTCACCGGCCTCCGCAACCGCCGCTACATGAGCAACAACCTGCACCAGATGTGCAGGCTTGCAGCCCGCTACGGCATCCCGGTGAGCCTCGCGATCGTGGATGTGGACTTTTTCAAGCAGGTAAACGACGAGCATGGACACCTCGCCGGGGACGGAGTGCTGCGCGAACTGGCTGAACTTATCGCGGGCAGTTTCCGCGCCAGCGATATCGTTATCCGCTACGCGGGGGATGAGTTTCTCATCGTAGTCTTCGACAGCGATCCGTCCGAAACCATCCGCCTGATGGAGAAACTGCGCGCCAGGATCGCCGCCCACGTCTTTGGCAGACCCCAGCGCGAAATCCGCCTCACCGTGAGCATAGGCGTCTCCCATGCAGCCCACGACACAAAGGAAGGGGAGCAGATGGAGGCCGGGATCGCCAGGGCCGACGCCGCGCTCTACAAAGCCAAGCGGTCAAACCGCGACAAAGTAGTATTTTCCGAATAAGCAAATTTCCGGCTTGACAGAAGCGCCCGCCATAATTTTCTAATCTCAAAGGAGTTCAGCATGGCAAAGATAGTGATCAAGAACCTGAACAAGTATTATGACAACGGCTTTCACGCGGTGAAGGACGTCAGCTTCGAGGCTGAAGACAAGGAATTTGTAGTCCTGGTGGGACCCTCCGGCTGCGGCAAGAGCACCATCCTCAGGATGATTGCCGGCCTGGAGGAAATCTCCTCGGGAGAAATCTATATTGGCGACCGCCTGGTGAACAAGGTGCAACCCAAAGACCGCGATATTGCCATGGTGTTCCAAAACTACGCCCTCTATCCACACATGACGGTCTATGACAACATGGCCTTTGCCCTCAAGCTCCGGCGCGAAGACAAGAAGACCATCCAGCAAAAGGTGCATTTCTCAGCCAAGCTGCTGGGCATTGAAGACTTGCTCAAGCGCAAACCGGGACAGCTTTCCGGCGGTCAGCGCCAGCGTGTGGCACTGGGTCGCGCCATCGTGCGCAACCCCAAGGTCTTCCTCTTTGACGAACCCCTCTCCAACCTGGATGCCAAGCTGCGCGTGGCGATGCGTGCCGAGATCGTCAAATTGCACCAGCAGCTTGCCAACACCATGATCTACGTGACCCACGACCAGGTGGAAGCCATGACCATGGCCGACCGCATCGCTGTGCTGAAGGACGGCGTGCTGCAGCAGATCGACACACCCCTCAACGTTTACAACGACCCCGCCAACATCTTTGTGGCAGGGTTCATCGGCAGCCCCGCCATCAACATGGTGGACGGAATGATCAAGGCAGACGGAAATGACCTGCTCTTCGATTGCGGGGATTTCAGCGTCAAAATCCACCCCGATCATCATCAGACCCTCGCCGCCTACAAGGATAAAAAGGTTATCATGGGTATGCGCCCGGAGGATATCTACGACGCCAAGTTCGACTCCATGGCAGATTTCCCCCAAGGCATCAAAACCATCTGCGACCTGGTGGAGCCTCTGGGAAACGAATACCACGTGGTGCTCATCACCGCCAAATACAAATTTACCGCCCGCCTGGATCCCAAGGAACTGCCGAGGATGGGACAGGAGTTTGCCATCAGCCTGGACATGCACCGGGCACATTTCTTCGATCCGGACACGGAAGCACGCCTGATCTAAGAACCGGCAGCCGCTCAGACTCCAGACCGGGGGGACAATGCGCAAGTTTATCTGCCTTTGCCTGCTGCTGCATGCGGCGATCCTTTCCGCGCTGATCACGGAAGACAGCGCCTCCGCCAACGCCCTTAGCGGCGTTACCCTGCTTTCCTCCTCCGTGGCGGATCATCAGCTTTCGCCCCTCATCGGCGTGAGCGGATTCTCGCTTTCCTACTCCCGGCCCTTCAACATGGGAAATCTGGGCGTCTATTCGCTCAGTTCCGCCTTTCCCGCCGGGTTTCTGGATCTGAACCTGGGCGCCAGCTACCTGGATGAGGGCGACTATCTGTGGCAGGATTTGCGCCTGGGCGCCGCCGTGGGATATGGGATGCTGGATTTGGGAGCGAGCGGACACCTGCTTTACGAACGCTTCAGCACCAGCCAGAGTTTTCACAGCCTGGCCGCCGATCTGGCTTTGCGCCTGGGTGACGATGACTATGCCGCCGAGCTCCGCTGGCTGCATCCCGGCCTGCAGGATGCCCAGTTGCACATCACGCTTGCCTCCCAGGTGACCGGGGACATCGGCGCCGCCACCTCCTACGTGTATCTGCCCCAGGGGAAGGACATGCTGAGAACGGCCACCCGCTGCGAGATCGGGGAGAACTTCCTGCTGCTCACCTCCTGGCAAAGCGCGCCCTCCCGCTTTGGAGCGGGGATTGGCCTCATCTGGGGGCGGGGAGAGCTTACCTACGCGGTGCGCAGCCATCCCCAACTGAGCCTCACCCATTGCCTGGACATCGCTTTCGGCTGGTGAAACGCTACCTGCTGGCGCTTTTGCTCGCCTGTTGCGGCATCGCGCTGAACGCCCAGGCAGAGTATGAACTGATCGAGCTGGACACCCTCAATCTCAGCCTGCAGGCCTGGCAAGCCCAACTGGACGCTCTGCGGGAACTTGAACAGCCTCTCGGGCTGGACAGCCGCCTGCGCCTCTCCCAAAACAGCGCCTGGTGGGAAAACATCGCCCTCTATCAGCTCCGCTCGGAAGCCCTGCTCCTGCGCTACCGACATGACCTGAAAACAGGGACGGGGCACTTCCTCTTCAACACCAGCCTGCGCAATGCCAATCTGGAGGCCATGCTGGGAGTCTGGCGTTTCCGCTTTGGACGTGGCATTGCCCTGGGAAACGGGAGCCGGGCTGCCCCGGACAGCCTGTTCAGCCTGCAACTGCCCTCCTCCGCGCTCAACTACGCTCCCACGGGTACGGCCATGACGCTTACTTTCCGCAATTTGCGCGGCGGACTATTCGCGTCTTTCCAAAACCGGGAGGCTCGCCTGCAGGAAGGCCTGATCCGCTCCTTGCCCAAGACCCGCACCGGTCTGTTGGGCACAACCCGGGAAAACTGGCTGGGCGGCGCCCTGGGCTGGCAAAACAAGCACGCTGGGCTGGCACTACTGGCTTGCTATCAAAGCTATGACCGGGAATTCGTGCAACCCAAACTGGACAGCAGGCTGCTCTTTGGCAGTTTCTACGGCTGGCTGAGGCAGGGAGCGCATCTGCTGGACGCGGAGCTTTGCCTGGCGGGGACTTATCTGAGTTCACTGGCCACCTGGCAATATAGCAAGGGAGGGTTCCGCCAGACCGTCAGCCATGCTTTGGCGGGCATCCAGCACCAACTGCCCTACTCCACTTCCCCCGCGGCACTGGTGCAGAGCGACCGCAGAAGGGAACTCAGCTACGAACTGCGCGCCCCTCTGCCCCTCAAGGGCGCATCCGCTCAACTGCGTTACAGCCTCAATCATGGCCCTTCTTTCTCTGCCGGGCAGCTTTCCCGCCTGATCGCGGCTCTCGAATATTCACGCCGGGGTAATCTGTTGAGAGCCTCCTACCAGGGTTTCGACCGCGAGATCATAGCGCTGGCGGACAGCGGTTACAGCGCCAGGGAACCCCGCAACCACCGCCTGGCAGTGGCCGGCAGATACTGGTTTCTGCCCCAGGCATATCAGCAGGTGGAATTCAGCTACCATCTGGAAGACAAGCGCGACTACAGCCAAAACAGCTACCGTGCTTCCTCCACCTGGGGCTGGAAGCTGCCCAAACTGACCCTGAAAGCAGGCTTCGTCACCTGGCAGAGTCCGCGCAGCTTTTTGGCCTATGACGAGCTGGAACCCCAGAACTACAGCCTCTGCGCCAATGACGACACCCAGGTGTTTGCCTCCGCCTCGGGCAGGATAAAAGACTGCCGCCTGGCCTGCACGGGACGCCTGTCGCTGCTGCATCCCCAAAAGTATAGCCTGCTGGCAAACCTGGGATTATCGCTCTTTTAGCTTTCCGCTACAGGACTCTGATACCAACTGGCTTTCATTCTTTCATAAAAGATCGGGGAACGGCGAAAAGGTGGTGAAATAGAAATAGAACGCGGATGACAGGATCTTTGAAGGTGGAAAGGTGAAATGGTGGAAAGGTTCCCCCGAAACAAGTCCATCAAGCTATAAAGCTGTGTCATCCCGGGCAAGCGCATGCTTGACCCGGGATCCAGTCTTTTTGAAACTACCACCCGACCCAGAAGCAAGCGCGCCCCATAACCCCAATCCGCTCTCATCCGCGCCTTTTATCCGCGTTAATCTGCGTGAACCGTATGACCCGGGATCCAGTGCCCAGGGGTGGCAAAGTCCGTTTGCCACAGAGACCGGAGCTCTCTACCAACAGGCAACTCCGTTGCCTCTGCCGAACAGACTTCGGCAGCCCACGAAACAAACCACCCCCAGACTAAAAACCGTGTCATCCCGGGCAGCGACCCGGGATCCAGTCTTTTAAGAAACATCCGCGAAAGGTTATAAAAAAGCAGGCACCTTTCCACCATTTCACCTTTCCACCTCAAAACACCTTTCCATAAATCCTCCCCCATATATATTGGTGCTACGACCCCTTCATGCCAGGCGGGAAGCGGATCACAGGGCAAGTATATAAATATACTTGCCCGTAATTACGCTGCCATGAACTGGCTGCCCTCCATTTCCCCTCGCACGCGGGTGGCTCTCATTTGCATCCGGCGTTTTGGCGTGAGTCTTCCTTAGGTCATCCTTATAATTTATAAGGATGACCTAAGGATGATACCCCCAAATCCAGTAGTAGCAAGGGAGGGCGAAAAGCCGGCTATTTGCCCAGGGTGTAGGAGAGATAGCTGAGCAGGGCGTTGGCCTGGCTGTTGTCTCCGCTGTAAAAGCCGTTGATGATGTTGTCCAGTAGCATCTGGTCGATGGCGGGGTCGTCCCTGGTTGCGGAGTCCTGGCGCAGTTCCAGGATATGGGCTTTATTTTCCCGCAGGAAAAGGGAGTTGCGGTTAAGCTGTTGGAGGGGCTTGCGCTGGTAGTGCAGCCAGGTCTTGAGTTTCATCGCCACCGGACGGGTGCTGTAGGGCGCGCTCACGTCTCCCATGCTGATCGGGAAGACCTCCAAAGCCGGGCAATGCCGTTTTATCAACTGGCGGTGCAGCCTTTCGTTGAGCTGCCGGGTAAAGCCATAGCTCCAATGCCCGCTCACGATCGAGCTTTGCACCCAGGGCACGTGATCCACCAGCATGGTGTCCAGCCAGCCAATGCCGGGCAGGATGATCCTGCGCAGTCCGTGGCGTATGAAGAAGAGATGCAGCCACATGGGATTGGGCATATCCTTTGAAGGAGGCATCAGGGCGGCATTTTCCTTGAGTTCGCTCCAAAAACCCCGCTGCATCTGGCGGCGGGCATCCGGCACAAAGAAACCGGGGGGATCGCGGTAGATGATGCGTGCCATGGCGCGGTAATCCATGCTGCGCGATTTGACGGCGCTGGCCAGATAGGCCATCAGTAAACGGAAGCGGAAAAGTTCGCCGAGATATCCGGTGATAAAGACTTCGCAATCCCTGGCGAAGAGGGGATAGTAGCCCTCGGAAACGTTGTTAGCCGGGTTGAAGCCAAAGCCCCGCCGGGCTATGTACCGGCAGGCCTGCTCCCAGCCCCCGCTGTATTCCTCCTCGCCGATAAAACGGAAGGGGACGCGCAGGTGTTTGGCGATGCTGGCTGCCACACGATAGTCGGAAGTCTGGTCTGAACCCGTGTGCACTGCAGTAACTTGTTGCTTCGCGCCCAAAATGATGGCCAGCAGGGCGCGGATATCCATCCCTCCGCTGAGGCCAAGCGCAACTTTCCTGCCCGCCCGGAAAGGCAGCAAGGTCATGTTTGCCACCCGCTGTTCCAGATCCATGGGCTGGGTGTCCGGATTCCACAGCTTGAGCGACATCTTCCAGCCGGAGCGGGTGATCTCCGCCTTGCCGCCAGTGCCCAGCATCTGGACGTCCCGGTAGCAGGATTTGTAGGTGGGGGCAAAGCTGGTGGACGCTGCCCAGGGGGGAAAGATGCTGTGCCAGTAAGCGCCGAAGGCATGCATATCCAGGCTGGGGCGGCAAACCTGCTTGAGCAGTTCCAGTTCGGAAGTGAAGAATATCCTGCTCCCGTCCTCATGGATATAGAGGCTGCGTTTGCAGAGGGAGTCATTGTAGGCGGCCACTCCCTGGCGGTTGGCGATCAGCAGCAGCCAATGCCCGTCCAAGGCTTGCAGCCTGGCTTCATTGGCCAGCAGGTCAGCCCAGTCTTCGGCGGAGGGATAGCGGTAATCGTCCCCGCTGCGCAGGATGGTATTGCCCACCACAAAGACCTTCACCCCCTTCTTGCCGGGATAGGCAAAGCTTTGCAGCGTTTGCGGATGCCCACCGGCAAAGATATCCAGCGCGGGTGAATGATACTCCGCCAAGGTCTCGCGCAGAACCGGCGACGGGGCGTGCTCCTGCTCCTTGTGCAGAAATCCGTAAATCCAACTCATGCTGTATCCTTTGGATTCGCCGCTTATCTGATCAGAGCCAGCTTGCGGGTGATCGTCTTTTCTCCCTGCAGTTCGAGTTTTACAAAATAGATGCCGGAGGCGCAGCGCTTGCCGTCGGCGGAACGGAGGTTCCAGCGCCATTCAAATCCGGCGGGGGCGGCGATCTTTGTTCCGGCAACTTTCTGGCCGCGCAGGTTATAGATCGAAACCTGTCCCTTGAGCGCCTTGCCGGAGTCCAGGCGGAGGGTCAGACCGCCGGGCCTGGCGAGGGAAACGGGGTTGGGCCACAGCGACAGTGAAAGAGGCAGGGACTGGGGGTCGTCCACGGCGGTGGGGAGCAAGGTGACGCTGTTGGAATAGCCGGAGAAATTGACCCCATCGGTGGCGGCAACCTTGTAAATGTGCTCCTCCGGCGACAGGCCTGTGATGGTGAGAGTAGGTGCTCCCAGGGGAACGATTCCCACCAGTTGTTCGTGGTCAAAGACGTGATATTGGCTCCATTCATGCGCGGAATCCCGCATCAGCCCCTGCCAGTGGAGCGTAATGGACTGGGAATCCTGCTGATGGGCGGGCTGGTCGTATCTGAGATAGAGCGGCGCGTAATGGGGCGCTTCAGGGAAGTAATGCCAGTAGTTCCCCTCTTGCAGGTAAGTCTGGTTTGCGTTGGTGGAGAGTTGTTCCTGGCGGGTGACGTAAGCGTCCTTGTAGTGGAACAACCTGAATTCCCCGCCACTTAGGACGCGGGCGGAGATGTAAGCCGAGTTCGAGCTGTCCGTCTGCAGGGTCAGCTTGCCCAAGTCGCGCCCGGAGTCGGAAGGCGGAGTGTCGTCCATCGTAATGATATGGCTGAAGGTGGACACACGGGTCTCTCCGGCAGGATTCACCACCTCCGTGCGGGTCCAGGTGTCGCCCTGCTGGAGGTTGGCGATTTTATCCCAGGTGGTGCCGTCGGGAAAGTCAAAATCCGTGTTTTCCCCGCTGATGTAACGGGTGTGGCGTTTAAGATAGAGGTAGTCACCCTCCTGGTAGAGCCAGTTGATGTGGTCCCAGTGATAGACGAAAAAGCTGTTGTAAACAGGGAAGCAGTTGCGCGTGCCGATTGCCTGGGGCGCGCCGCAGGTCTCATGGCGGGGTGGAGGGGTGTCGCTTAGCGCGATTGTCCCCAGTTCCATGACGGCGCCGGGTTCGGGATTCAAGACCGTGGGGTCTGTCAGGCCGCCAAGGCTGCCGTAAAGAGTGAGCTGCGGAACCCCCGTGTCTGCCAGCGCGACTATCTGGAAAGGTTCTTCCTGCTCCAGTTCGATGCTGAAGGGCTGGCCAAGGGTGATGCCCTGTTCGTGCAGGATTTCGCCGCCGCTCACGAACTGGACGCGTGGGTTGCTGAGGCTCTGCGTCCCGTCATAGCTTACCATGCCGTTGAGGGTGATTCCCTCAACGATATTCAGGATAGGGTCGAAATCCACGAGCGGCAGGCTGGGATCGTCATTGTGGTCGTGGATTCCCACCGCGATCTGGGCGGGATCGTCGGTGCCCCACCAGTTGTTTTCCGCGAAAATAGTGATGGAGGGATTGCTGTAGGAAAAGCAATAGACGCTGTGCGGGGTGTTGCTCTCGTCGATGTTGTCGTAGATATGGTTTCCGCCCTGCGCCCAGGCGTGGTTGATGTTCAGGTTGCCCAGGCAGGGTTGGGCGTTGTCGCCGAGGTAGAATCCTGTGAAATTGCCATAGATTTGGTTGCGCTCAAAGTAGGGCTGGCTGGTGGAGCCTCCCACCATCACGCCGGCGCCGGAGTTGGCATCGCCGGGGATGAAGTTGTGGGCGATAACGTTGTCGTGCACGTGTCCGGAAGCATTGAGCAGATAGATGCCGGTGAGGTTGTATTCGATGATGTTGTCGTAGATATCGGGGTTGATCGCGCCGGCTCCCACGGTGTCCCAGGCGGATATTCCCTGCTTGTGGTTGTGGTGGATGTGGTTGCTGTGGATTACGGGGTTGTTTTGTCCTGAAGCGGATTGGTTGGCGAGCTGGATCGCTGCCCGGTATTGAGGGCCGGTGCCATTGTAGCGGACTTCGTTGGAGAAGACGGTGGCGTTGGAGTTTTGCGAGATCAGGATGCCGTTTTGGATGCTGCGCTCGACAAGGTTGTGGGAGACCTCCATCTGTGCGGGATTGGTTGATCCGATGCCGCTTAGATGAATCCCTTTCTCGTTGAGGTTGAATCTGCTGTGCTGGATCTGGACGGGGGAGTCGATGGCGTAGATCCCATATTCCGCCTTTTCAATGTAGCAGTATTCTATTGAGCTGCTTTGGGTTTCGCTTTCCAGGCGGATGCCCTTCCAGAGGGCGTTCGGGTCGGTTTGCCCACTCAGGAAGCGGATGCTGTCCGCAACGGTTCCATTGGCGAGGAGTGCGCCGTAGCCTCTGATGCGGTAGTTGCCCATGGCATAGATCTGAACGCCCGGTTCGATGGTCAGCGAATTTCCCGCGGGGATAGTGACGTCACCCACGATGTTGTAGGGTGAGCCGGCCAGGCTCCAGGTGCCGGATTGCTCGCCGCTAACGTCGGTGGCGGCAAGCACGCAGAAAGAAATCAGGATAAAAAACAGAGTAATATAGGTTTTCATGGCATACCTTCCTGTCATAAAAAAAGAAGCCGAGCCCTTTGGAATGGACATCCCGCAGGACTCAGCAGATTTGGCCAGCCTTGGAGGCTGATTATTCAGAAATAGCTTGCACGGGGCAGGTTGCGATGCATGCTCCGCAGTCGATACAGGTGGATTCATCACACTTGGCTTTGCCGTCTTCCAGGGAAAGGGCACCCACCGGGCACACGTCAACGCAAGCGCCGCAGCCGATGCAGGTGTCTTTATCGATCTTGACTGCCATTGGTAACTCCTATTTTTGTTTTGTTCCAGTTTCCCATATTGCCATACAGCGTCAAGGAAAATCTATTGCTTGCTTTTTCCCTGGTTGACCACCGCCGCTTCCGCCTTTGCCACTTCATCGGCATCGGCAAGGTAGTAGCGCCGCTTCACGCTGAGGTCTTCGGCAAACTCATAGATCAGGGGGATGCCGGTGGGGATGTTGAGTCCGGTGATGTCGGCGTCGCTGATGCCGTCCAGGTTTTTGACGATCGCGCGCAGGCTGTTGCCGTGGGCGGAAATGATCATCCGGCGTCCTGCCACCAGGCGGGGAACAACCACCTCCTCCCAGAAGGGAAGGGTGCGCTTGCAGGTGTCTTTGAGGGACTCCGCCAGGGGTATGTCCCCGGGTTGCAGATTGGCATAGCGCGGTTCATGGCCTGGCCAGCGGGGATCGCTTTTTTCCAGCGAGGGGGGCGGCACATCGTAGCTGCGGCGCCAGAGCATGACCTGCTCCTCGCCGTATTTGGTGGCGGTCTCAGCCTTGTTCAGCCCCTGCAGGGCTCCGTAGTGGCGTTCGTTGAGGCGCCAGTCGTTGTGCACGGGCAAGTGCATCAGGTCCATCTCGTCCAGCACTATCCAGAGGGTGCGGATAGCCCGTTTGAGCGTGGATGTCCAGGCTTCATCAAAGGTAAAGCCTTCCTGTTTCAGGCGTTTGCCGGCCGCGTGCGCCTCTTCCAGCCCTTGGGGGGAAAGGTCAACATCTGTCCAGCCGGTGAAAAGATTCTCTTTGTTCCACTGGCTTTCGCCGTGGCGGATAAGCACTATCTTATACATTGGGGATATCTCCTTGTTTTATTGTTTATAGCGGATCGCTCCTTCGGCGGCTTCCAGTCCGCGCGCCAGGATGAAGAAAAGGTCAGAAAGGCGGTTCACATATTGCAGCAGTTCCTCCGCCACGCTTTCCGCCCGGGCGAGGCTCACGATTCGCCTTTCGGCGCGGCGGGCGATGGTGCGGCAGATATCCAGTTTCGCGGAGGCGGGCAAAGAGCCGATGATCACAAGGCCCCGTAGCGGGGTTTTCTCCTCCAGACCGCGGATCAGCGAGCTGAGCTCCTGAACGTCGGCGGTGGTGATGGCTTTGGGGAATGCCGCGCTCCTGGAGGCCAACTGCCCCATCACGCGCCCGAGCTGGTTTTGGATTTGTTCCAGGATTTCCCGCACGCGGGCGTCTTGCACCAGATGGCGGGCGTCGGCGACATGGGCGTCCAGCTCGTCCAGGCAGCCGTAGGCTTCCACGCGCAGGTCGTCCTTCCAGACTCTCTCGCCGCTGAAGAGCGAGGTCTGGCCCTGGTCTCCGGTGGCGGTTACGATGCTCATGATTCCCTCATCGCGATAAGTGAGATTTCGACCACCCCGTCCTTGGGCAGGCGCGCCACCTGCACCGCTTCGCGGGCGGGGAAGGGGGAACTGAAGTTGCGGGCATAGATTTCGTTCAGGGCGGCAAAGTTGTTCATATCCAGCAGGAACACGGATGCCTTGACCACGTTGCGGAAGCTCATGCCAGCCGCTTCCAGGATGGCCTTGAGGTTGGCAAAGACGCGATTGGCCTGCCCTTCAAAGCCCTCTGCCATATTGCCGGAAACGGGGTCGATGCCCAGTTGCCCGGAAATGTAGAGGACGCCGTTGCTCAGCACTGCCTGGGAATAGGGGCCAATGGCGGGCGGTGCTTGATTGGTGTTGATAGCTTGCATGCGGTCTCCTTTAGTCTTTATTCATTGATTTTCTTGCTATGCGGATGGATTGGCTGATCTGGTTGAGGGGGATGTAGGACTGGTCTTCGCGCCCGATGTTGCGCAGCAGCAGCCTGCCTTCGCGGATGTTGTCGTCGCGCAGGACGATCATCAGGTCGCAGCCGTGCCGCCTGGCCTTGGCAAGTTCCGCATCGCTGCTGTTGTTTTCGGCGCTCAATACGGTCTTGATCATGTCCGAGTGCAGTTCCTGGGCTATGTGCAGCATCATCATCTCCAAATCCGGCGATTGGGCACAGATATACACGGCAAACTGCACCTTGGGCGCCAGGAACAGGCTGCGCCGCTCCATCAGATCAAAGATGGCGTTCAGGTCGAGGTAGAAGCCCACCGCGGGTATCCGCTTGCGGGTGATCTTGGCGGAAAGGTAGTCGTAGCGCCCTCCTCCGCCAACCACAAGCTCGTTTTCCCCCCTGCCCACCACGAAGTCAAAAACGGTCTCGTTGTAATAGGCGAAACTCTTGTGGAGATGGGTGTCCACGCGGTAGCTGTTGGTGAGGTTGGCCTGGATTTTCTTGACCTTTTCGAGGTTGCCTTTGCATTCCGGGCAGAGGTGGTCGGTGATCTGCGGCCCGCGCTGGGTGTCATGGAGGCAGGTTTCGCGGCTGCAACTGGTATCGGCAAAGGGGTTGGCGTGCAGTTCCCGCAGGCAGTTCTGGCAAAACTCCCCGGCGTGTTCGTCCAGCCAGGCGTTCATCTTTTCAAAATAGGCGGGGCGGCAGTTGACGCAGCCAAAGCTGTTCAGTTTGAGGCTGGCATCCACCAGGCCAAGTTCCCGCAGGATGCGCAGTCCCAGGCTGATCACCTCGTTCTCGGTGAAGAGTCTGTTGCTGCCCAGCAGTTCCACGCCCAGATGGTTGAGTTCCACGGGGTTGCCAGCCCTGTCCAGCCTGAAAGAGGGGCCGTGATAGTAATAGCGGTGGATCTCGCCCTTGTTATGGATGCCGGCGGTATGGTGCAGGATGCTGATTGTGCCTTCGGGGCGCAGGCTCAGCGGCGTTCCATCCGGATTGGCCTCGCGGATGTCCACCGTGCCGCTGTGCGGGATTTTGCCTTCCTGCTGCATCGCCGTGAGTCCCTTGTGGATCTCATCCCGGTCTTGCAGCACCGACAGGCGTATCTCCTGATAGTCATACAGGGCAAGCACCTGGTCAAATTTCTGTTCCAGCAGCTTCCACTTCCAGACATCATCCGGCAGGATCTTCTGGTAGGCTTGGGGCTCCATCTGTCTCACTCCTTGTTCATGTTCTTTCACGCTTGAATCCGGCTGTTTTTTGTCAATACAAAAAAGCGGCCCGCCAAAGCCCCGCGGCAGACGACCCCAATCAGAAAGCCATCTGCCCGGGTGTCCGGTATCATTATCCCCCTGCAATACAATAAACTCCGTGTCCCGTCTGCGCAGAATGGCCCCCATTTGCATCCCGCTCTCCGGAGTGGGTCTTCCTGGGGTCAACCTTATAATTTATAAGGGATACCTAAGGATGATGGGCTATCTTATTCGCCCCCAAAAGGATGGCGGTATTTCCCGCTGCTTTGGGGAGGCTGATCTGCACCCCAGGCTGAACCTTGTTCTTAACGCTCTGCCCTTCATATAACTATGCTCATTTTTAAGGGATCAAAACTTTTCTGTTGCCATAAAATAGCCGCTGCAAAATAATGGTCTAAAGTATCCAAAAAGGAGGTTGCCATGATCCAGTTATTCAAGATCGCCAAGCAGAGATTCACTCCCGCTTTCACGCAGGACGAGGCTTTCTGGATAAACGTGGAGAATCCCACCGAGGAAGAGTCCAAGGCTCTGATGGAACGCTATGATCTGGCTGAGGACTTCATCACCGACCTCCAGGACGCCGACGAGAACAGCCGCATGGAATACGATGAGGGCAACATTCTCATCATCCTGCGCGTGCCGCTCTATTACAGGCACCATTCGGCCAATCTTTCCTTTACCACAGCGCCTTTGGGCGTAATCATCGTCGATGACAAGATCATCACCCTCAGTTTCTACGATAACGAGGTTCTCACCCAATATATCGATTGCAAACACCGTCCCTTCAGGATCACCCAGCAGAGCTTTTTGCTGCAAATCGCGCTGCGTACCTCGATCTATTACCTCAAGTTCCTCAAAGAGATCAACCGGCGCACCACCCGCATCGAGAATGAACTGCACCAATCGATGCGCAACAAAGAGCTGATCCAGTTGTTGAGCCTGGAGAAAAGCCTGGTCTTTTTTTCCACGGCGCTCAAGTCCAACGAGATCATCCTGGAGCGTTTGCAGCGCTCGCGCTGGCTGCAACAGGATCCGGAAGCCGATGACCTGGTGGAGGACGTGATCATCGAAAACAAACAGGCGATCGAAATGACCAACATCCACACCAGCATCCTGAGCGGCACGATGGATGCCTTCGCCTCCATTATCTCAAACAACCTCAACGTGCGCATGAAATTCCTCGCCGCGGTGGCCTTCGTGCTGATGCTGCCCACCCTGATCGCCAGCATCTATGGCATGAACATCCCCCTGCCCCTGCAGAACCACCCCTATGCCTTCGCGATCCTGATGGGGGTGTCGATCGTGCTGTCGGTGCTGCTGGTGCTCTATTTCATACGCAAAAAGCTGTTTTAGAGGAGCGACATTTTGTATAAATTAAGCGTTACAGACACCTTCAGCGCAGCCCACCGCCTCTGCGGATACCAGGGCGCCTGCAGCAACCTGCACGGCCACAACTGGACTGTGCGGGTGAGCCTGGAAGCCGACACGCTCGACGGGATCGGCATGGCCATGGATTTTGGAGTGATCAAGGCCAGTCTGGGCAAAATCCTGGAGGAGCTGGATCATGCCTATCTGAACGATCTGCCGGCCTTTCAGAAGTGCAATCCCACCTCGGAAAACCTTGCCAGATACATCTTTGAGCGTCTGGAGAAGGAGCTTGGCGGCTCGCCCGCGAGGGTTTGCGCCGTGGAAATCTGCGAATCCGACCGCTCCAGCGTGGTGTATTCCCATGCTTAGATTCGTCCAGTCCTTCTTTGTGAAAAGCGCTGTGGAGCCGGCGGACTATCCAGCCAGCGCCTATCCTGAGTTTGCCTTTGCCGGACGCAGCAACGTGGGCAAATCCACGCTGATAAACCTGCTCACCAACCACCGCGGCCTCGCCAAGACCAGTTCCCATCCCGGCAAGACCAAGCTGCTGAACTTTTTCATGATCCGCTGGAAAGACGATGAGACGGGCAAGGAAGGCAAGCTGCAACTCACCGACCTGCCCGGCTACGGCTACGCCGAGGTCAGCATGGCTGAACGCGAAAGCTGGCGCAAGATGCTGGAAAAGTATTTTTACCAGCGCGAGCAACTGCGCAGCATCATTGTGCTGGTGGATATACGCCATCCCGCGGACGAAAAGGATGTCCAACTGCTGGAACTACTGCGGCTGCGCAAGTTTGACCACTGCGTGGTGGCGACCAAGGCGGACAAGATTCCCAAGACCAAAGTCGCCAAGACCCTGCAGTTGCTTGCCAAGGGCCTGGGGCTGGAGGACACGCCCCTGTTCGCGGTTTCAGCCCTCAAAAACAAAGGCCTGGAGCAAATCTACGCCTGGATGGCGCAACGGGTGGATTGATTCCCGCGATGCGCTCCGATTTTGACGTGATCGTGGTGGGCGGCGGGCACGCCGGCATCGAGGCAGCCCTGGCAGCCGCGCGGCGGGGAGCGCGCACCGCCCTCTTCATCATCAAGATCGAATCCATCGGCAGGATGAGCTGCAACCCCTCCTTCGGCGGGCCCGCCAAAGGGCACCTGGCGCGGGAGATCGACGCTCTGGGCGGAGAACTGGGCTACAACGCCGACCGCTCCGGCATCCATTTCCGCATGCTCAACCGCAGTAAAGGCCCCGCCGTCTGGGCGCCGAGGTCGCAAAACGATCGCCAGCTCTATTCCTCGCTCATGCTGGCAAGCGTTGAGGGGCAGCAGAACCTGCAACTGCTGGAGGCGGTGATCTCCGAACTGATCGTGGAACAAGGTAGGATCAAGGGCGTGCGCAGCGAGATCGGCAAAGAATACTTCGCCCCGCGGGTGATCCTCGCCACCGGCACCTTCCTGCGGGGGCTGATTCACGTGGGCAAGGTCTCTGTGCCCGGGGGACGCAGCGGCGAGCCTGCCGCGGACGGACTTTCCGCCAGCCTGCTCAGGCACGGCCTCAAGCTTGACCGTTTCAAGACCGGCACTCCGCCGCGGGTGGATTTGCGCAGCCTGGACTACTCCCTGCTGGAAGAACAACCCGGCGATCCCGATCCGGAAGGCTATTCCTACTACCGCGGCCTGACCCTCAGCAACCGCGTGAGCTGCTACCTCACCCACACCACCGCCGAAACGCACCGGATAATCCGCGACAATCTGCAGCTTTCCTCGCTCTACGGAGGGATTATCCAGGGTATCGGGCCCCGCTATTGCCCCTCTATCGAAGACAAGATCGTCAAGTTTCCCCAGCGGGACAGCCATCAGGTATTCATCGAGCCGGAAGGGCTGAACACCCACGAGGCCTATGTGAACGGCGTCTCCACCAGCCTGCCGCCAGAGGTTCAGGAACTCATCCTGCGCAGCATTCCGGGCCTGGAGCGGGCACGCCTGATGCGCTATGCCTACGCCATCGAATATGACTACGTGGAGCCCGGGGAGATCACTTCCAGCCTGCAATGCAAACAGATTGCCGGCCTCTATCTGGCGGGACAGATCAACGGCACTTCAGGCTATGAGGAGGCAGCCGCGCAAGGCCTGCTTGCAGGCATCAACGCCACTTTGGATCTGGAGGGTAAGGATCCCGTCATTCTCAGCCGTTCCGAGGCTTATATCGGGGTGCTGGTCGATGACCTGGTTACCTGCGGGATCAACGAGCCTTACCGCATGTTCACCTCCCGCGCGGAGTACCGCCTGCTGCTGCGCCAGGACAACTGCGATGAGCGCCTGCTGCCCCTCGGCTACAAGCTGGGGCTGGTCTCGGGGGAACGCTGGGAGATGTATTGCCGGACGCAGGAACTCAAACAGCGGGAACTGGAGCGCCTGCACGCCGAAAAATCCTCCCCCCATCCCGAACTGCGCGAGCCGCAAAAGTTTGCCCTGCTGCTCAAACGCCCCGGCATCAGTTTTGAACGCCTGGCGGAGTTTGGCTACCGCCCCTCGCCCGGGATCACAGCCCAGATTGCCCGCCGCTGCGAGCTGGAGATCAAATACGAGGGCTATCTGCAGCGCGCCCGGGAGGAACTGGAACGCTTCCGCGCATCGGAAGATCTGCCCCTCCCGCAGGATATAGATTACCTCGCCATCGAAACAATCGCTTGGGAAGCCCGTGAAAAGCTGGGACGCGTCCGCCCGCAAAGCGTTGGGCAGGCCCTGCGTATCCCGGGGGTCAACTACACCGACACCGCCGCGCTGCTGATCTGGCTGCGCAAGCATAACAACGGCCGGGAGGCCTGATGAAGATAGCCGCGATCATTCCCGCCCGCCTCGCCAGCACCCGCTTTCCCGCCAAAGCGCTGGCCGGCCTGAATGGCAAACCCCTCATCCAATGGGTCTGGGAAGCCGTGCAAGGCACCGGACTCTTTGACCAGGTGCTGGTTGCCACAGACGCGCCCCAAATCCTGCAAAAAGTGAGGGATTTCGGCGGCTCAGCCACGCTCACCCGCGCCGACCACGCCAGCGGAAGCGACCGCGTTGCCGAAGCAGCCGCGGAACTCGACGCGGAGCTTATCTTCAACGTGCAGGGCGATGAACCGCTCATCGACGCCCCCTCGCTGAGCTCGCTCCTGGAGGCCTTTTCCAGCCCCGAAGTGCGGATGGCTTCGCTGATGACCCCTCTGGACGACCCCCGCGAACTGGCCGATCCGAACGCCGTGAAGGTGGTTGTGGATCAGGATTTCAACGCCCTATATTTCTCGCGCTCGCCCATTCCCTTCAACCGGGATGGCGCCGCTTCCGCGCGCTACTGGCGGCACATCGGGGTCTATGCCTACCGCCGCGAAGCCCTGCTGCGCTTTGTGGCGCTGCCTCCCGGCAGGCTGGAACAACTGGAGAAGCTGGAGCAGCTCCGCGCCCTGGAGCATGGCATACCAATCCGCATGGTGCCTACCAGCTATCAGGGCATCGGAATCGACACGCCTCAGGATTTGGAGCGGGTCAAAGCCCTGCTCAAAGCGTCACGCTGAGCTTCACATAGGCTGTGGAGAGGTCTTTGCGGAAATCTCCCGCGGGATCCTGCCAGGTGGAAGGCTCGATCTGCGTCTGGGCGGATTTCAGCCCCAGATACACAAACCACTCCGGCCTGAACTCGTAGCGCAGGTTGCCCCAAAAGCTGAGGGAGGCCGTGGACGTTCCCACCTCGTAAGAACTTAACCCGCTGCCCATCGAAATCTTGAATGTGGGCCTGGGGGTATAGTCCACAGCGGCGTTGACAACCACATACTCCTCATCCAGCATCACCATATTTGTGCCGGGCAGCAGCAGCTTGTCATAGCCATAGTGAATCCAGTTTCCTGCCACTGATGCGCTCAGGTTTTTCACAGGAAAAATAGCGGTATGGATGGTTATTCTGTGTTGCGGATAGACATCGCTGAGCGCGTAAACCAGTGTTCTTCCAAAGAAATAGCTGCCATGGACGCGGAAGCTTTTCAGTTTGTACCAGTAGAAGCCAAGTAACGAGTCAAATACTTTGTGCAGGTCGTTGTTCAGATCAGGGACTTTGTTGTATGTACTGTTAGTGAGGAAGTTAAGTCTGGAGGCCAGGTACAGGTTGGCGGTCATGCCGCTTGAAAAGCAGTAGTAAGGATCCAGGCTCAGGTCATTGTGAAAGTTGTAAACCCATGCGTTGAGCGAGGCATAGCGCACCTTTCTTTCCGCGTAGGTTTTACTCCAGCCGAAACTGCCGCCGAAATATTCATTGTCTTTCTCATACAGATAGCCCGCGTCCAGGGCAAGGTCTTTGGAAAGCTTTCTGTATCCCACGGAGAAGTTAAAATCGCCGGGCTTAGCCTGCAGTTTGAAACTGCCAGAGTATCCTTTCTGGGGGTCAGGCAAGTTTTCAGACTCCTTGTCCCGCAATGAGATAATCATTTCATAAGCTGCATAGAGATTAGGCAGGTATTCCCAATTGGCGGATCCTGTGTAAACGTGATTGTAATAGCCCTTGTTTACCCGGCTGACTATCCCGTTGCTCAACTGAAACTTGCGCCAGCTCGGGTTGACGGCCAGGACCTGGAAATAGTCGTCGGGATTGATCAATACGCCCTCATCCACAATCTTTTTATCAAAAGCGCCCAAGGCACCCCAATTCAGGATTTTGGAGTTGCCCGTGGCTTTGAATGCCAGGCGCGGCTGCACGATATTGCGGGTGTAGAGGACGTCACTGTCGATCCCGAAGGCGTCGATGTCTTCAATGAAGAAAAAGCGGTTTTCGTCGTAGTAAGGAGGGTATTTGCTGTTGTAGTCATCCCGCGCCTGATCCATGGGAACATCCGAAAAGTCCGGATTCAAAGCCAGCTTGATGCGGGTGCGCTGGCTTGGATTGAAGGTGATATCCATCCCTATATGTTCGGGGTCCCAACTGCTGCTGCGCCGGAGCAGGTCGTAACTTTTCACGTAATAAGGCCGGAAGGTCACATCCAGCTTGTGCTTCACCGGAGTCTGCAGCACGATGTCCTGCCCCTTGGTAAAGTAGTCCCTGCCGTCCTTGGTAATCACATACGGATAGGAGTAGTATTCATCGCTGTCATAGTGGCAACGTGATACGATTATCTTCCACTTGTAGGGGCTGTCCTGCTTGTAGCGCAACTCGTTGAGGGGGATGCGCATGGTGACCGTCCAGGTGTCCGTGCCAAACTTGCTTTCATAGGAATAGTGGCTGTCCCAGGCAAAATCTACGTCCATAGATTCGTCGCGCACCCCGTCCAACAGGTTTCCCAGGGGATAGGCGGCATAGAAATAGGCAAAATAGGCGTCCGGAATGGTTATCAACTGCACCCCCAGATAGTCAGCCTGGGTGCCTTCATCCTTCACGGATATCGAGCCTTTGGTAAAAGTGGAGTCGATGCGCGCCACAAGGTGCACCATCAGGTCGCCGCCGTCCTGCCACACCCAGGCCTGGGTGGGGAGGGTTTCAGCTTTCTTGTCTTCTGGATCGATGCGCACCCAGTTGCTGATCAGATTGCTGTCTTCCAGGACAGGTTCACTGGAGTCGGGCAGCACCATCGCGCCGCAGTGGATTGCCAATAGAGCCGTAAACAGGCAGAGCAGGGCTTTCATACAACTTCTCCTCGCTGCTTTTTATTTGTGATGCCAATGCAAAACGGGCACATCGAAACTTTTTACCATCATGGTAATTTGTCAACCATTTATTGCACTTTTGCTTCCAATTTTCGTTTTTTCCCAACGATCATGGCAGACCCGCTTTGCTCCCCGTGGGGAATTTCACTTGCGTTATCATAACCGGTTTTCCTAAAAAGACTGGATCCCGGCTCAAGCGGTTCACGGATTGAGATTATTCTTGACAGCAGAGCCAGTCTCCGCCACATTTCGTTTGGGCTTGCACAACCCGCACCAACTAAGTGCCCAAGGATATCGAGATGAAGTTCAGAACATTCTGCCTGCTGCTTTCCCTGATTGCCTGCGCCAGCCTTGCCGCGGCGCCGCTCAGGATCTTTTACACCGGGGACACCCACGGGGTTTACAGCGCCAAGGAGGTGAAGCCGGACAGCCTCTGGCAGGGCGGCTACCTTATTCTGGAAGAGCATCTTAACCGCCTGCGCTCCCAAAGCGACATGCCCAGCCTCTATCTGGACAGCGGCGACCAGCAGACCGGCACTATCTTTGCCAGCCTGGTGGAGGATGGAGTCCACGGCGGCGCCGTGCTGCAGGTGTTCAACCGCCTGGGGCTCGACGCCAGCGTCTATGGCAACCACGAGTTCGATTTCAGCTACGGCAACACCCGCGACCTCGCCCGCCTCGCCAACTATCCCTTCGTGTGCACCAACCTGCTGGACAAAAGCACTGGCAAGAGCGTCAGCGGCACCCCCTGGACCATCATCGAGCGCGGCGGCTTGCGGGTTGGCATCTTTGGCATCACCCTGGAACTGCTGCCGGAGAAAGTGAAGGCGGAAAACGTGCGCAGCGTCCGCATTCTGCCCCCCGCCGACGCCATCAACCTGCATCTGGATGAAGTGGATCTGAAGACCGACCTCATCGTGGTCCTGACCCACCAGGGATTTGAGGCTGACAGCTTGCTGGCGACTCAACTGGACGACCGGGTTGACCTCATTATCGGAGGCCACGACCACATCTGGGCCAGGCAGCCCCCTCTGGTCAACGGTAAATATCTGCTCTACAGCGGTTCGCATCTCAACTGGCTGGGCGTTGCCGATCTGGACATAGTGGCCGACCGGGTGGCGTCGCTTTCCAACCGGCTGCAACCCCTAAGTTCCACCACCAACAAGTTTTCCACCCCTCTGGCGGATTATATCCAGCAGAAAGTACTGGCGATTGAGGAGCAGATGTCGCGCCTGATCGGCTATATCCCGGTGGACTGGGTGCCGAATAAGTATGAATCCACCCCCGTCTCCCGCTGGGTGGCAAATTCGCTCAGGATGGAGTATCGCGCCATCTACAACCCCGATCTGGCCATCATCAACAACGGCGGCATCCGCAAGGCCATCCCCGCCGGCCCCCTCACCCTGGGCGACCTCACCGAGATGCTGCCCTTCAACAACAACGTGGTGGTCTTCTCCTGCTATGGCAGGGACTTGCTCATCTTTGACGAACTGAATGCCCAACACGCAATCGGCAAACCCCACGACATCTGCGAACGCACCAAACTGGACGGCAAACGTGTCGATCCCGAGGCCATCTACCGCGTTGTCTCGCACGACTATGTGGCGGGGCAGTGGGACAAGTATCTGGGCTTCAAACCCTTTGATGTGTATGAAACCGGCGACCTGATCCTGGATGCCATGATCCGCCAGGCCTCGCTGCAGTTTTCCGTTCCGGAGGCGGAAGGCTGGGATTGAGCCTCCTCCGCTGAGCTTTCGCTCCCCTTTACATCCTGTAGATTTCCTGGGGTTTACCTGGGGTCATCCTTAACTTCGCAACCACATACCTAAGGATGATGGCATCAAATCCAGTAGCAGCAAAGGAGGGCGGTATCCAGACAGGACTTCGTGGTGTCGTGATGTCGTGGTGGAGTGGTGAAAAGAAATAGAACGCGGTCTTTGAAGGTGGAATGGTGGAAAGGTGGAATGGTGGAAAGGTTCCCTGAAACAAGCTCTACAAGGCTATATACTGTGTCATCCCGGGCAAGCTCCGCTTGACCAGGGATCCAGTGCCCTGGGGTGGCAAAGTCCGTTTGCCACAGAGACCGGAGGTCTCTTCCAAACAGGCAACTCCGTTGTCTCTGCCGAACAGACTTCGGCAGCCCAATACCGCGGCAATCTGCGCTTTTTATCCGCGTATATCTGCGTGAACCGCGTGACACGTGATCCAGTGCCCTGGGGTGGCATATTCCGTTTGCCACAGAGACCGGAGGTCTCTTCCAAACAGGCAACTCCATTGCCTCTGTCGAACAGGCTTCGGCAGCCCTTAAATTACACCAAGTTGATTCAACTCAGTGTTGTTCAGCACGTTGGAGATTCTTCGCATGAAACGGATCATAGGATATTCCCCGCTCCGGAAAAGTTTGGCACTTTCCCCTTGACAAAATGGGTTTGGAGCGGATATTATCTTGGCAAAACAGTAAATTAATCTCCCTGGAGGAATAATGGCCGCATATTCGGTTAACGAAATTATCGAAATGGCCGTGCAGATTGAACGCAACGGCTATGCCTTTTACAATGAAGCCGCCCAACGCAAAGACCTGGATGACGACAGCCGGAACTTCATCATCTGGCTGCGGGATGCCGAACTGGACCACGAAAAGACCTTTTTGCGCCTGCGCGACGAGATCGACAACATGATCCTGGAACTCTCCACCGATTGGGACATGGTGGCAGCTTACCTGAAGACCATCGTGGAAAGCCGCATCTTCAACAGTGAGGATTCCGCAATCCGCAAAGCGGCGGAAGCCAAAGACCTGATGGGCGTGATCGATAACGCCATCACCTTTGAAAAAGACACCCTGCTCTACTTCCATGCCATCAGCGACGGAATCAGCAATGACAAGGCCAAGACCGCCCTGCGCCGCATCATTAACGAGGAAGTGTCGCATGTCCTCAAGCTGAACGATTTCAAGAAAAAGCTGTCCTGAACCCCGGCTGATGCCCAAACGTCTTAAGAAAAGCAGAACCAGGCGCGTCCTGGTGGCAATCCCGGTTCTGCTTTTACTTTTTCTGATCCTGATCTACAATCCGGTCTCCATCCGCCTGATGACCGTGGGGACGGCTGTCTGGTATGGATTGGATCCCCTGGTCTTTTACCGCCTGATCCGCACGGAGAGCAATTTCCGCAGCCTGGCGGTGTCGCCCTCCAGCGCCATCGGCCTGGGGCAGATTCAGGAGTCCACCGCCCATTACATCCATGTGAAACACAGGCGGGGCATGCTGTTTGTGCCCTTTTACAACCTGCGCCTCGCCGCCCGCTACATCAAGTATCTGCAGGGGCAGTTCAACGGCAACTGGAGCCTGGTTCTGGCAGCTTATAACTGGGGCGAAACCAACGTCACCAGACGCATGGCGGGAACGAATCCAGACCGGGAAGCAGACTACCGTGAGCGTTTCCGGGACGTCCCCGAAACCTGGCACTTTATCAATAAAATCCTGCCTCCGGCAAAAAAGCCTTGACGGAAATAGGGATAGTTAAAAGCTTAGAAAACTTAAAACTTTAGGGAGTGAATCATGCTACGTAATCAGCGTGGAAACATTCTTTTCTGGGTGATCAGCGCGATCCTCTTCATCGCCATCGCGCTGGTGCTGATCCTGCCCAGCAAATATAACCTCGATCCGCAGAAGAATACCGACGATTGCACCACCAACATGAAGAACATCTGGGTGGCAACCTCCGACTATCTGAACGATTTTCACCAGGATTATTACGGCGATCCGCAAGTCCTGCTCACCACCAGGAAAAAAGACGACCCCAAGAACTACTACCTGTCCTCTCCGGCTTATTGTCCGGAATCCCAGGGCGGCAAGGAAAACTACATCATTTTCGCCAAATACAGCGAGGAAATGCTTGGCAGCGAAATGAAGAACAACAGCGGCATCCTGATCTTTTGCCCCAACCTGGGCAAGTTTCCCAAACACTTCCTGGACAAGAGCTTTTACGACAACATGAGCACCACCAAGCTGCAAAACTATATGATCGACGACCTGAATTATATAGACCAGCAGACCAAGTCCAATGGCAGAGCCAAAAATGACGCGGTGATGAAGTACATCGAAATCTGGAAGACCGATCCGGAGTGCTATGCCAAGCGCTCTGCCGACATGAAGTATCTGAAGCGGATGATCTTTCCGGATAATGAAGACCTGAAGATCATTACTGAAGAATAATAGCACCTTAATCTGACAGCCTTTAACCCCGCCGGCTTTCTTGGAGGCGCTCCGGTGCGTGCCGGATACGCCCAGCCAAGGGTCCCGCGGGGTTAAATGTATGCGCTGCCCAGAGGTCAAAGCATGCAATATCAAGAGTTTTTGGCTCACATCTACAGCAGATACTCCGGCAATGTGAAACTGGAACTGAACCGCATGGAAAACCTGCTGCGGGAGATGGGTAATCCCCAAAACACCCTGCGCGGCTTCCATGTGGCAGGAACCAACGGCAAAGGCAGCGTCTGCGCCACACTGGAGGCTCTCTGCCTGGCCCACGGGCTCAGCGCCGGGCTGAACACCTCGCCGCATCTGATCGACTACACCGAACGCTTCCGCGTGCGGGGACAGGAACCGCCATTCAGCCGCATCCTGGAACTGTTCCAGCGCTTCGAGGAGTTGTTTGAAAAGTGGGACGCCTCGTTCTTTGAGATCACCACCGCCATCGCCTTCCAGCTTTTCCGGGAGGAAGGGGTGCACAGCGCGGTGATCGAGGTGGGCCTGGGGGGCAGGCTGGACGCCACCAATCTGTTCAAACCGGACATTAGCGCCATCACCTCCATCGGGCTGGACCACGTGAAGACCCTGGGTGGAACCGTGGAACTGATCGCGGCGGAAAAAGCCGGCATCATCAAGCCTTTTGTGCCATTGATCATGGGCGGCATCCAGGGTGGGTCCGCTGAATTGATTTGCGCCAAAGCCAGAGAGATGCAGGCACCGCTTTATCGGATGGGTAAGGACTTCACCGCTGAAAACCTGCACGAAAGCCTGGATGGGCTGGTCTTTGACTACCGCTTTGGGGACTGGAAGCTGGATCAATTGCACGCCAACCTGCTGGGCGAGCATCAGGCGGGCAACCTCTCCATCGCCCTCACCGCCTTCATCATCTATGCCGGAAAGAGGGGCATCGAGGTCTCGGAAGACAGCTTGCGGAATGCTCTCGCAAGTGTCAACTGGCGGGGCAGAATGCAGGTCTTGAGCGCCGATCCGCCCGTGATCCTGGATGGCGCCCACAACGTTCAGGGAGTGCAAGCCCTGCTGCTCACGCTGGACAAACTCTGGCCGGGCAAAAAGGTGAAGTTCCTGCTTTCCATCCTTGCAGATAAAGATTACAGTGAAATGATCCGCCTGGTCTGCAGCAAAGCGGAAAGGATCTATCTGGCGCAGAATGGTTCCGAACGGGCTGCCACTCTGGAAGAGCAGGCATCTGAGGTGGAAAAGCACGGTGTTCCGCACAGCGGGGCTGAATCTGTGGAACAGGCCTACCGTCTGGCGTTGCGTGAGCTATCACGCGGAGAAGCCCTGGTTTGCGGAGGATCGCTTTTCACCGTGGGCGAGGTGCTGGCGGCGTGCAGAGAGGATGAGGCAAACAGTTTCTGACAGGCGTATGCTTGTGGCTTCCCCTGTTGGCTGGAGAGAGACAAATTCAAGGCTGCCCCACTCCTCCGGTAACTCCGGATTATGCTTTAAAGGGCGCTGCACGAGTCATTATAACGTTAAGTGGGGCATCTGGTTTAGAAATATCTTGACATATTTATTAGCAAGCATTTATGATGTTTGTTTATAATCTCGCCTCTCACATGATCCGAATGATCAAGGAGGCTGCGTCAGCACCGAAGTTACTGCTTCAAAAAACTATATAAGGAGAAAAATGTATGAAACGGACATTGCTTTTATGTCTGCTTCTGGCCATAGTCAGTTTTGCCGTGGCTGATACCTTCACCATAGGTGACGGTACCGGCACGCAAAGCTACGTACCCTTCTATGGGCTATATGATTATGGCTGGTCGAAGTCCATCTACACAGCAGCGGAAATCAACGCTGCCGGGCTTACGGGTGGCGGCAACCTGATCGCCATCGGTTTCGATGTCGGAAATACTCCGAACAACTATGTAACCACCAATCAGATGGTGTACCTCAGGCACACCACCGCCAGCGTCTATGATACTGGTGACAACACGCTGCCGGACAGCACCCTCTTCACCCTGGTCTTTCAGGGCGATCTGACCTGGAACGGCGGCGGCTGGCACCATGTGATGTTTTCCACGCCTTTTGCCTGGAATGGCACCGACAATATCGAGATCATGTGGAGAAACTGGGATGGGACTTGGGGCTCCGGTTATCCCAATTTCAGATTTACAACCACCAATCCGGATTACTGTGCGGTTTACAAATACCAGGATAACAGTTTCCCCGCCGATGCCACCGGCACACGCTATTACAGCCGTCCCAATCTTCAGTTGGTGACCCCGCAGACCACGCCGCCCAGCCCGGCTGTGGCCATCTATCCCACCCTGGACGGCTGGACCTTTACGGACGGCACCCTCTCCTGGCAGAGCGGAGGCGGTATGCCGAGCTCCTATGACGTCCATTTCGGCACCAGCGCCACTCCGCCTTTTATCCAAAACCAGCCGGGAACAACATACACCCCCGTTTTGGAGCCTAATACCACTTATTACTGGCAGATCGTGCCCGTGAACAATATCGGTCCGGCAGTTGACTGCCCCGTGTGGAGCTTCAAGACCCCGTCTGCCAACCAAATCGCGGAAAGCTTCGAAGCCACAAGTTTTCCTCCCATGGGCTGGACCAATGTGGACGACGCCTTTACGCGTAGCACCACATCTCCCTTCCATGGAAGCGCAACCGCTTACGAATATATCGGGAGCGCGGGCAGCATACTCTACACTCCCATGCTGAGCATCGACGCCAACTCCAACCTCGACTTCTGGGCCCGCTCCTCTGCCACCTCCGGCATTGGCCGCATCCAGATCAAGTATTCGCAAAATGGCACAGACTGGCTGCCTGTCGGAGCTGAGATTGCTTTTCCGGAAAACAGCAATTGGAACAACTATGTGGTTGACCTCAGCAGCGTTACCCCCGGAAACTACTTCCTGGGCTTCAACGTGTATTCCTCGTCCACATCCAGCACCTCATTCTATCTGGATCACATATTTGGGCCCGAAATGGCAGCACTGGCTCCCGGGGCAGCCGTCCTAACCGCTCCTGCCAATCTGGCTACCGATGTCAGCGCATGGCCCACCTTCACCTGGAACGCAGGCCCCGGTGGAATTCCCACAGGATTCAGGCTCTATTGCGACACCAACGCCAACCCCACCACCCTGCTGGCTGACGTGCCTGTCAATACTTACACCGCCACTGCCCCTCTGAACTACTCCACCACCTACTACTGGAAAGTGGTTGCTTACAACGCCACCGGCGAAGCTCCCGCCAGCGAAGTGTTCAGCTTCACCACCAGAGACGATCCCGTCGTCAACACCTTCCCCTGGATTGTCGATTTCGGCACCGTTTCAGCAGATTGGCCAGTGTTAAACTGGAGCCAGCTCAGCGGCTTTTACCCCACTCCCACCGGCACCACATCCCAGTGGTTCCGCGATGATTGGCTCAACGGAGAAACCGGCAACAACGCTGCCAAGATAAACATCTACGGCACCTCCCGTTATGGTTGGCTGGTCACGCCGCCCATCAACATCCCCGCCGGAGATTATGAACTCAAGTTCGACGCCGCTCTGATGGCTTGGAACAACAACAACCCTCCCACCGGCACCCAGGCTGACGACAGATTCCTGGTCATCGTGGCAGACAACCCCAACATGAACAACCCCACAGTGCTGAGAGAATGGAACAATACGGGCTCAAACGATGTATTCAACTCCATTCCCACCTCTGGCCAAAACTATAGCATCGCCCTCACCGGCCTCACAGGTGTGAAGTATTTCGCTTTCTACGGCGAATCCACCGTCAGCGGCAATGGCGACAACGACCTGATGGTTGACAATGTGACGGTGCAGCAAGTGATGGCAAACCCCATATTCTCGATTACTCCGGAATCCCACGATTTCGGCAGCCTGGCCATTGGCGCGACTGCCAGCCAGGATTTCACCATCAGCAACATTGGCGAAGGCACCCTTGGTATCAATAGCATCACGATTTCCACCAATCCCATGCTGACCCTGGCCAATCTGCCCACCCTGCCGGCCAGCGTTGCTGCCGGTCAAAACATCAGCTTCACGGTCAACTATGCCCCCACTGCTGCCGGAACTCACACTGCCACAGTGACGATTACCGACAATCTGGGAGCCAAGGCTGTGCACACCGTGAACATCACCGGAACTGCTACTGAAGACATGGATCCTCCCACGAACCTCACTGCGACGGTGACTGGCAACAACGTGCATCTTGATTGGGATGCCCCGGGCGAGACCCCTCCTCCGCCTGCCGGATTCAGCGATGGCTTTGAGACCTATGCCGATTTCTCGCTCACCTTTGATCCCTGGACCCTGGTGGACGTGGATCAGAGTGGAACCTACGGCATGACCGGCTATAGCTGGCCGAACGTCTATGCCCCCATGGCTTACATGATCTTCAACCCCGGCGCCACCACTCCTCCTCTTACCGACCTGACCGCCCACGGCGGATCCAAGATGGCGGCCTGCTTTGCGGCTGTTTTGCCGTCCAGTGGTGGAAACGGCCCCAACAACGACTGGATGATCTCCCCGGCGATTAGCCCCCAGGCTGGCGACTTCCTGAACTTCTATGCCAAGTCCTACACCGCCGATTATGGCCTGGAACGCTTCAAGGTGGGTGTCTCCACCGGCGGCACTGCCCCCGCGGACTTCACCATCATCAGCGGCACCAACTACATCCAGCCTCCCGTGGACTGGACCCTTTACAGCTATGACCTGAGCGCCTATGCCGGGCAGAACATCCGCTTCGGCATCCAGTGCGTGTCCAACGACGCCTTCATCTTCCTGGTGGACGATGTGTCCGTGGGACCCGTCCCCACCGCAAAGGAAGTCTATGCCGCGAACACAGCCGGCACCGCCACACGCTGCACCGGCACCCCCGTGCCCGCACCCCGGATCGATGCCCCGACCCGCGAACTGCTTGGCTACAAGGTCTATCGCGACGGCGCCCTGATCCAAACCATCACCGGCAGCGCCAACAGCCAGTATGACGACCTTAACCTTGAGATCGGCACCTACAGCTACACCGTGACCGCGGTTTACACCGCTGGCGAGTCCGAACCCGCCGGCCCCGTCACCGCCACCGTCACCCCGCCCGCCGATCCTCCCCTTGATCTGGCCGCGACAGTGGACGGCAACGACGTCACCCTCACCTGGACCAGCCCCGTGGCCCCTCAACCCGGCGAATGGATCACCTGGTGCCAGGATGTGCTGGGCAACGGCATCGGCACCAACAGCGCGATCGTCTTTGACGTGGCGCACCGCTTCGCCCAGTCTGACCTTACCGCTCATCAGGGCGGCTCGGTCACCCAGGTCAAGTTCGTGCCCAACTACGCGGACTGCGTCTATACCGTGAAGGTCTGGACAGGCGGTTCCGCCACCAACGCCGGCACCCTGGTTTCCTCCCAGGTTGTCCCCACCGTTGAACTGGGCGCCTGGAACCTGGTGGTTCTCAACACCCCCGTTCCGATCCCCACTACCGGCGATCTGTATGTGGGTTATGAAGTGAACACCCAGGGCGACCACCCCGCAGGCTGCGACGGCGGCCCCGTGGTGGAAGGCAAAGGCAACATGATGTATTTCAACGGCCAATGGACCACCCTCACTGCCCTGGCTGCCAGCCTCACATACAACTGGCTGATCCAGACCTTCGTGGCGGATGCCCCGACCCTCAAGGCTGTCGAACTCACCCCGATTCCCGAGCACCAGCAGATCTCCTACACCTCAGACCCGCTGAGCCTGGAGACCAAGCAGGTCAGCCGCGAGCCCGGGCGTGCCCTCACCGGCTTCAGGGTCTATCGTGACGGCGTCCAGATCGGAGCCATCAACGATCCCGGCATCACCACCTTCTCCGATTACGACCTGCCCAACGGCGACTACGTCTATGGCGTGACCGCGGTCTATACCACCGGCGAATCCGAGCCCGCGACCGTCAACGTGACCGTCAACGTGCAGCTTGCCGAGATCATTATGAACGAAGGTTTCGAGACCTACGACGACTTCGCCCTCACCTTCGCGCCCTGGACCTTGCTGGATCAGGACGGCCAGACCACCTACGGCTTCCAGGGGATCGAATTCCCCGGCTCCGGCAGCGCCATGGCCTACATCATCTTCAACCCCAGCGCCACCACTCCTCCGATCACCACCCTGACCCCCCACGGCGGCGCCAAGATGGCCGCATCCTTTGCCGCCAACCCCGCCCCCAACAACGACTGGATGGTCACCCCCAGGATCCATCTGGGCACCAACAGCGCGGTGAAGTTCTACGTGAGGTCCCACACCACCAGTTACGGCCTGGAAAGATACCGCGTTGGCGTCTCCATCCTGCCCAACATCATCCCGCAGGGATTCCAGTATGTAAGCGGCCCGGACTATGTGGAAGCCCCCGCCAACTGGACGGAGGTGATCTATGACCTCTCCAACTACGACAACCAGAATGTTTACATCGGCATCCGCTGTGTGTCCGACGACGCCTTCGTGTTCTACGTGGATGATTTCACCGTCCATTCCGACGGCGGCTACGTGAGCAACGAAGACCCCGCGGTTCCCGCGCTGCAGACCAGCCTCAACGGCAACTATCCCAACCCCTTCAACCCGGAAACCACCATCAGCCTCAGCCTGAAAGATACCGCGCCTGTTAAGGTCGAGATCTTCAACCTGAAGGGACAGTTGGTGAAGACCCTGGTGAACGGAACCCTTCCCGCCGGCAAGCACAACCTTGTCTGGAAGGGCATGGACAACAACGGTAAGGCTGTTTCCAGCGGTGTTTACTTCTACAAGATGAGCACCGGCAAATACAGCAGCACCAAAAAGATGATCCTGATGAAGTAATTCATCGGGTGCAACCTATAAACCCAAGCCCCGGGGCCGCGAGGTTCCGGGGCTTTTTCTGCCCGCCTGAAAAAGCCGTGGAAAGGTGAAATGGAAATAGAACGCGGATGACAGGATCGACAGGATCTTTGAAGGTGGAAAGGTGAAATGGTGGAAAGGAACTCGTGGTGTCGTGGTGACGTGTTGATGGTGGACGCAGTCCAGAACAAGTCCGCCAAGCTATATTCTGTGTCATCCCGGCCTGTCGGGGTCCCCGCCAAAGCGCGTAGCGCTTTGGTGGGGTGGCTTGAGCCGGGATCCAGTCTTTTCAAGCCCCAAAACAACCACCAGACCCCAAAGCAACCGCCCCTTTATAACCCCTATCCGCGCTCATCTGCGCCTTTATCCGCGTATATCTGCGTGAACCGCTTGAGCCGGGATCCAGTCTTTGGGGTGGCAAAGTCTGTTTGCCACAGAGACCGGAGGTCTCTCCCAAACAGGCAACTCCGTTGCCTCTGCCGAACAGACTTCGGCAGCCCTTTACTTGACAACCGCATAAAATATCCAATACATTCCTCAATATCCTTCATACCGCTCTCCCTTGCTGCTACTGGCTTTAGCGCCATCATCCTTAGGTCATCCCTCACCAGGTTAAGGATGACTGCCGGAAGACCCCCGGCAAGCCAGGTTTTGCAAATGAGACCCATCCCCCTCTATAATATATAGGTGCTACGATTAGGATGTGGAAAGGAAATAGAACGCGGATAACAGGATCGACAGGATCAGCAGGATTTATGAAAGGTGGAAAGGTGTCCGCCTTTTTGAAGCTTACGCGGACTTTTCCAAAAGACTGGATCCTGGCTCAAACCACCCCAGAGGGGCCCGTCTGCCCGGGATGACGCAGTATGCAGCCTGGTGGGACTTGTTTCGGGACTTGCTGCTTGTTTCCAAAAGACTGGATCCCGGCTCAAGCCACCCCACCAAACCGCTACGCGCTTTGGCGAGGACCCCGACAGGCCGGGATGACGCAGGCTCCGCACCATTTCCCTCAAACATAGGAAACCCCCGGTCACTCAGGCCGGGGGTTTTCCTATGAAGAAAGGATCAGAAACTATCCGCTTGCCTACTTGATGAAGGTTCCTTTGTCCAGCTCCATAAAGGCTTTTTGGATTTCCTCGCGGGTGTTCATCACGATGGAACCTTTCCAGACAATGGCCTCGCGCAAGGGGCGTCCGCAGAGGAAGAGCATTCGGAAGCCATCGCTGCCTGCCTGCGCCTCGATTTCCGGGCCGTCATCGAAAAGCACCGTTTGGCGATTTCCCACCCGGTGCCCGCCGATCTGCGCCTCGCCTTCGTAAGCGTAGATAAAGCAAGTGTGGCCGATGGCGGTGGGCAGGGTCGCCGTCGCGCCCGCGGGGATGAAGACGTCCCAATACTGTGGGTCGATCATGATATCCTGAGCCGGCCCCGTCACGCCATCCAGGCTGCCGCAAATGATTCTGGCCTCAAATCCGCCGGATGATTTCACCAGAGGGATTTGCTCCGCCTTGATGTCGCGGTAGCGGGGATTCATCATCTTCTGTCTGGCGGGCAGATTGGCCCACAACTGAAAGCCATACATCCTGCCGATGGGGTTGGGTTTGGGCATTTCCTGGTGAATGATGCCTTTGCCGGCCGTCATCCATTGCACATCGCCTTTGGAAATCACTCCCTGGTTGCCGAGGCTGTCGGCGTGTTCCACATTGCCTTCCAGCATATAGGTGATGGTTTCGATGCCCCGGTGGGGATGCCAGGGGAAACCCGCAATGTAGTCGCGGGTGTTGTCATTGCGAAAATCGTCCAACATCAGAAAGGGATCAAAAACACGTTCGTCGCCAAAGCCAAAGGCGCGGTGGAGGCGGACTCCGGCTCCTTCGAGGGTGGGCTTGGCGTTTTTAATCAATCTCACTCTGCGCATACATCACTCCTTTGGGTTTGTACCGCGGCCGTTCCTTTGCGCGGGACGCGATCCTGTGTAAACAATCTACTCCAAAGAGAGGGTGGCGGCAAACGCAATTCTTGTTTTCTGTATCACAACTGGTTATCTTTCAGGCAATTCATAAGAGACGGGATCCTGGGTTACGCCACTTCAAATGGGGCCCCTGCTGTCCGGAATGACGCAGTTTTAAGCACAAAAAAATCCCGGAGCGTGAACTCCGGGATTTGAGAACTTAGATTGGGTTTATTTGATGATGACCATCTTTTTGGATTGGTTGCAAGAGGGGGTGTTGAGTCTGTAAAAATAGACTCCGCTGCCGCAAACGGCGCCCTTGCTGTCTTTGCCGTCCCAGCCAAGGCTGTGAATACCTTCTTTCACTGTGAAGGTACGCACCAGTTGGCCGCAGATGTTGTAGATGCTGACGGTTCCGGATTCGCCGGCTTTGACGTCCACATCGATGGTCGCGCTGCCACCCAGCTTAAAGGGGTTGGGGTAGGCGTTTTTCAGCATAGTGGCCGTCGGCAGCGCCGGAGGCACGGTTCCTTCCACGGTCACACTCACGGGGCCGTAGAAATCGCTGCTCTGGTAATCGACAGCTTCCAACCAGTAGTAGTAGGTTTCGCCGATCTCAACTTCGCTGTCGGTCACACTGTAGGGGTGAGCTGTGCTGGTGTTGGTGGCCGGGATCAGGATCGGGGTGATGAGGTTGGAACCATCCTGCAGGTCTGAAGTGTTGCGGTAAACGCGGTAGCCGTTCATGTGGTGTTCAGACTGGGTTACCCAAGTCAGTTTAACGTCGTTGACCGCGGTCACGGTGGCGGTGAAGCTGCTCAATACCACGGGGGTAGGATTCTGGTCCTGAGTAATTATCAGTTCATAGTTATCCTGAGGACTGAATTGCCAGCTATCCCATCCATCTTCAGGAGCACCGAAGGTGTAAATAAACGGCCCTTCACCTTCAGGGAGAGGACAGGTAAATACGCCATTGTCATCAGTATAGCCAAGGAGCTCACCATTCAAGTAAACCGGCACACCAGGGGTGGGAGGATCAAGAATGAAGGTGATTTGTGGGGCTGGAGCATCCTCTTTATAGAGGGTGAAGGCTATGTCGTTCGCTATTGGGTCGCGGTAGTTGCCGGAAGAAACCATCATCAGCTTCTTTTGGATTTCTTTATCGAGACGGCTCTTCGCGTAAACGTGCTGGATGGAGAACTGGTCAAGGCCTGTACCGGGAGCAAAGAGGAACAGATTGGAGGCTCCGCTGTCAACGTCGATCTGGGCTGAGAACCAGCCATTTTCCAGTACCACCTCTTCGGGAAGGACAGCTTCGAACTTGTAAACCTCCCATGTATCCCATGCGTCCATATAATAGGAGGTGGTGCAATTCACGTTGAATTCATAATCCGGGGTTCCCCAGGTAGGCTCATACAGGATCTCCTCTGGGATGAATCCGATTCCCTGAGGATTGGGGCCATCGGTGGCGATGACAACACTGTCCGGATCGAGAATCTCATACCAGTTTTCACCAGGCCAAGCGCCGGTCTTGAAAACGGTGCAGACCTCGTCGCCGGTATTGGCGGTAAAAGTGTAAGCTTCAGGACCAGCGCCGGTGGCAAGGGTGATGTCCTCCAGAACGATGGTTCCATTCACATACACACTCAGCAGGCTGGTGTCCCAGCCATCACCATAGCTGTCGTAAAGGTTCACGGTATAGGTGCCGGTTGCAGGAGCGATCAGGGGTTGGGGCGGCTGGGGAACATCAATACCGGTGGGTGGGTTCGTGCCTTCGCCGTCCGTGGCGATTACAACATTGTTCGGATCGAGAATCTCATACCTGTTTTCACCAGCCCAGCTGCCGGCTGTGAAGATAGTGGAGATAATGTCGCCGGCATTGGCGCTGAAAGTGTAAGCTTCAGGACCATAGCCGGTGGCAAGGGTGATGTCGTCCAAAACGACGACTCCGTTCACCAGGACATCCAATTGACTGCCGTTCCAGCCATCACCATAGCTGTCGTAAAGTTTCACGGTGTAGGTGCCGGTTTCAGGAGCGGTAAGGGGTTCGGGCGGAACAGTCCAGTCAGTAACCTGTTGATAGAACCGGATGATGAAGGGCTCTTGCGCGTTGGGGGTGCCGGGAAACCAGTCTCCGGAAAAGGCTCCGCAAGCGCCATAAAACTCGACTTTCTTGATGGGATCGGTAACGTTAACGAAGTTGTCGGCGATCTCATAGTTGATATTATCGGCAGTGTCCAGGGCACTGGTGTACAAGTTTCCAACATCGCTGAAACAGGGTTGGGTGTAAACTTCCGTGTATTGAGCCGATATGCTGAAAGCAAATGCCGCCAATATCACGGTGAAAAAAAGAAATTTCTTCATTGTGAGTTCTCCTTAAATAGTCACCGGGACTCATCCTAAGCCCCTGGCAATCTGTTTGTTAAAAAACAAATGACTTGGATTAGCCAAGTCTTCCTAAACACAATCTATAGTTTTCGGCCTTGCTTGAAAAACAATTCAAACAAGGCCTACATGTATTTCAAATTGTCGCCAAAACAACATCTATAAACGCCCTGCTACACCACAAATAATGAGGTTAATGAATATGTCAAGAGTTAAAAGCATTTTTCTGGAATCAGCCGAGGCTGAAAAAAGTAGATGCGTACTGGGATTGGCAAAGCCGGAAAGCCTGCAATGCTGTTCCTGCCTCGCCGTTTCCGCCCAGGGCAGATTCACATCCAGGCATAAAAAACCGGCGGAGTGTTGCTCCGCCGGATTATGGATTGCCGAGGATTTTAGCTCTCGGTTAGTTTTTTGTATTGCAGATATCTGTCCTTGAAGAACTCCTCTGCTTCGTTCTGGAAGCGTTCGGAGCGTTCCGGGAAGATCCTGCGCAGCCCAGCGTAGCGGTTTTCGTCCTTGAAGAAATCTTTCACGCTGAGAGTGGGTTCCTTGCTGTCCAGGCTAAGCGGATGCTTGCCCTGTCCGGCATTGAGGGGATTGTAGCGGTAGAGCAGCCAGTAGCCGGCATCCACGGCGGTCTTTTGCCGTTTCTGGCTCATGGACATATCGATGCCGTGGTTGATGCAGGGAGCATAGGCGATGACGATGGAGGGTCCGGGATAGGCTTCCGCTTCCATGATCGCGTTCAGGGCCTGGGCTTTGTTCGCTCCCATGGCGATGGCGGCCACATACACGTAGCCGTAGTTCATCATCATCATGCCGAGGTCTTTCTTGTTGGTTTCCTTGCCGGCTTCGGCGAAGCGGGCGATGGAACCCAGGGGAGTGGCTTTGGAGGCCTGTCCGCCTGTGTTGGAATACACTTCGGTATCCAGCACCAGGACATTCACATTCTGGTTGGAGGCCATCACATGATCCAGCCCGCCATACCCGATGTCATAGGCCCAGCCGTCTCCGCCGATGGCCCAGATCGATTTTTCCACAAGGTAATCCTGCAGTTCGGCAACCTTTTGAAGGATGGGTTTGCAGCCTTCGCAAGCGTTCTGGATAGCGGCAGGCAGCAGGGCTTTCACCTTTGCGGCGTTGTCTTTGGCGGCCTGATCGACGGCAGTCCAGTGTTCCAGGGCATAGCCGAGGGCTTCCTTCAGGGCGGGATCGATGGATTTATCCCGCAGTTGCTCGATGGCGGCTTTGAGCAGTTTGCGGTGGGAATTGACCGCCAGGCGCATGCCGAAGCCGTATTCGGCGTTGTCTTCAAAGAGGCTGTTAGCCCAGGCGGGGCCTTTGCCGTCTTTGTTTTTGGCATAGGGGATGGTGGGGAAGGTGCCGCCCCAGATCGAGGAGCAGCCTGTGGCGTTGGCGATGATCATGCGGTCGCCGAAAAGCTGGGTGAGCAGCTTGATATAGGGGGTTTCGCCGCAACCCGCGCAGGCTCCGGAGAACTCCAAAAGCGGCTGCTTGAACTGCGAGCCCTTCACGTTGCTTTCCTTGAAATTGCCCATCACATCGGAAGGCAACTCTTCAAAGAACTGATAGTTATCCTGTTCGCCATTGGCGCGTTCGTCCTCGATGGGGTGCATCACCAGGGCGGCCTTGGGGCATTCGTTGACGCAAACGCGGCAGCTCTGGCAGTCGTCGATATATACTTGGACTTTGTATTGGTATCCTTCGGCGCCGGTTGCCTTGAGGGTTTTGAAGGTTTTGGGAGCGTCGGCGAGGTCAGCTTCGGCGATCAGCTTGGCGCGGATCGCGGCATGGGGGCACACGAAGGAGCACTGGTTGCACTGGATGCAGTTTTCGGGAATCCAACGGGGCACAGAGGGAGCCACGCTGCGCTTTTCCAGTTTGGCGGTGCCGCTGGGGGCATAGCCATCCAGAGGCATCTGGGAAACCTTGATCTTGTCGCCCTGTTCGCGCATGATGGGTTCGATCACGTCTGTGATATAGGCATCGGAGCCATCCGGAACCAGCTTGAGGCGAGGCGCGCACTCCGCGGGCACGGTGGCCGGGATTTCCACTTCCACCAAGGCTTCGTTGACCTTGTCCACGGCGTCCAGATTCATTTTGACCACTTTATCGCCTTTGCGGCCGTAGGTCTTTTTGATGGATTCCTTGATCAGCGCGATGGCTTCCTTGCGTTCCAGGATGCCGGAGATGAGGAAGAAAGCGGTTTGCATCACGGTGTTCACCCTGCCGCCCAGGCCGACTTCCTCGGCGATCTTGAGGCCATCGACATTGTAGAACTTGATCTTGCGGTCGATGATGATCTGCTGCATATCGCGGGTGAGGTTGCTGAAGGCTTCCTCGCGTGTCCAAGAGGAGTTGAGCAGGAAGACGCCGTTTTCCTTGATGCCTTCCAGGAGGTCGAAACGGCCGATGAAGGCTGGATTGTGGCAGGCCACAAAGTCTTCCTTGGTCACAAAATACTGGCTCTTGATGGGGCTTTTGCCAAAGCGGAGGTGGCTTCTGGTGATGCCGCCGCTTTTCTTGGAATCGTATTGGAAATAGCCCTGCACATAGAGGTCGGTGTTGTCGCCGATGATCTTGATGCTGTTCTTGTTGGCGCCCACGGTGCCATCGGAGCCGAGGCCCCAGAACTTGCAGTTGATGGTTCCTTCCGGGCTGGGGTCGATATATTCGTCCAAGGGCAGGCTAAGTTTGGTGACATCGTCGTCGATGCCCACGGTGAAGCCATGGAAGCCCTTGGCCATGAGATGCTTGTAAACAGCCAGGACCATGGTGGGGGTGAAGTCCTTGCTGGAGAGGCCATAGCGTCCGCCGATGGTGAATATGCCGGGGCGGTCCTTGAGGGCGGAGACGATATCCAGGTAGAGGGGTTCGCCGATCGCGCCCGGTTCCTTGGTGCGGTCGAGCACAGCCACGTTTTTCACGCTGGCAGGCAGGGCGGTAAGGAAACGCGTCACGTTGAAGGGGCGGTAGAGGCGGACTTTGACCAGTCCCAGCTTCATACCGCGCCTGGCGTTAAGGTAGGTGATTGTTTCTTCGATGGTCTCGCAAGCGCTGCCCATGGCCACGATCACGTGTTCGGCCTCGGGGTGTCCCACATAGTCGAACAGCTTGTAGCTGCGGCCGACGGTGGCGCCGACCTTTTCCATCATCTCTTCTACGATGCCCGGGGCTTCCAGGTAGTGCTTGTTGCTGGTCTCGCGTCCCTGGAAATAGACATCCGGATTCTGCTGCCCCACCTTGACGCGGGGGTTTTCCGGATTGAGGGCGCGCTGGCGGAAAGCCTCCACCAGGGCGGGATCGTTGAGGCTGGCCATGGTCTCATAGTCAATCACTTCAACCTTTTGCAGCTCGTGGGAGGTGCGGAAACCGTCAAAGAAGAGCACGAAAGGAATGGAGGTTTTCATCGTGGCAAGCTGGGCCACCAGGCCGAGGTCCATGACTTCCTGCACGCTGTTGGCGGCGAGCAGCGCCCAACCGGTGTTGCGGGCGCTCATCACGTCGGAATGGTCGCCAAAAATAGAGAGGGACTGCGCTGCGAGGGAACGGGCTGTCACGTAAAAGACCGTGGGCAGCATTTCGCCGGCGATCTTGTGCATATTCGGCAGCATCAGCATCAGGCCTTGTGAGGCTGTGAAAGTGGTGGTGACCGCTCCGGCGGAAAGAGCTCCGTGGACGGCGCCGGCGGCACCTGCTTCGGATTGCATTTCGATCACGTCCACTGTGGTGCCGTTGATGTTTTTGCGCCCTTCCGAGGCCCAGGCGTCGGCGAGTTCACCCATCGTGGATGATGGGGTGATGGGGAAGATGGCCGCCACTTCCGCGAAGGCATATGCGACGTGTGCCGCCGCTGTGTTGCCATCCATGGTGGCTTTGATTTGCTTTGCCATGTGATAACTCCTTGTATGATTTAATAATAATTGTCAGCTTAGTACTATCCACTGATTTCAGGGGCGGGATTATGTCAATCAAATTCAGAGCAGTCTTCACAGCACGCGAAAGATGACGGCAAAATGGCGAAATCAGCCACTCTTTGCCCTCGTTCGCCTGGAACTTGCCAAATAATGCGCCCGCCTGAAATAAATGCCGCCCTCATTTGCCAAGGTGAGCTAAGTCTATATTTTCCGTGGGTCATCCTTAACCCGGTGAGGGATGACCTAAGGATGATGGCACCAAATGCAGGAGCAGCAAGGGAGGGCGCTATGAAGGATTATGCAGAATATTGACGTTGTTATCGGTGAATGTAATACTATATTGTTTGCGTTCTTTTTGTGCATTGGTGAAAAGGATTATAGAACGCGGATGACAGGATCGACAGGATCAGCAGGATTTTTGAAGGTGGAAAGGTTTTTTGAGGTGGAAAGGTGGAAAGGTGAAATGGTGATAAGGTTCCCCCGAAACAAGTCCACCAAGCTATATTCTGTGTCATCCCGGGCAGCGACCCGGGATCCAGTCTTTTTGAAAACAACCAGCCAGCCTTGAAACAAAGCACACCAGACTACACACCGTGTCATCACGGCCTGTCGGGGTCCTCGCCAAAGCGCATAGCGGTTTGGTGGGGTGATTTGAGCCGTGAGCCAGTACCTTGGGGGTGGCAAAGTCCGTTTGCCACAGAGACCGGAGGTCTCTTCCAAACAGGCAACTCCGTTGCCTCTGCCGAACAGACTTCGGCAGCCCTCAAATAATCCGCGTATATCTGCGTGAACTTGCTGTGGTTTGTATTAAAATCAGGCGATGACCGCTAATCCCTGCCGTAATCCCGGCCGTGGCCGCGTTCCCTTTCGCGTTCGAGGTCTTTCTTTTGCAGGCTTTCCCGCTTGTCGTAGGTCTTTTTCCCTTTGGCCAGCGCCAGAATGACCTTGCAAAGCCCTTTTTCGTTGATGACGAGCTCCAGGGGCACTAGGGTCATGCCCTGCTCCTCGGTTTTGGCCCTGAGGCGGCGAATCTCGTGGCGGTGGAGTAGCAGACGCCTTTTGCGGTCGGGATCGTGGTTGAAATGGGCGGCTGTTTCCCAGGGGCTGATGTGCAGGTTCAGCAGCCAGCATTCCCCCGCCTCGATGCGGGCATAGCTGTCTTTGAAGTTGACCCTGCCGGCGCGGATGGATTTGATTTCGCTGCCAGCCAGGGAGATACCGGCTTCATATTTCTGGATGATCAGATAATCGTGGGTGGCGCGGCGGTTTTTGATGGATTTCACAGCTTGAGTTCCGCCTTGATCTGATTCTGGTATTGCCGGGAAAATCCAAGCAGTTCGGCCTCATCCAGCTTTTGCAGCACGCCATGCCGGAGCACGACCTCTCCCTGGATTACCACATCCCTAACCTGTTTGGAGCCAAGGTTATAGACCACCTGGGAGTAGGGGTTGTAGAGGGGCTGGCTTTCCACTCCGTTCAGCGAGAGGATGCAGATGTCGGCGTCCTTGCCCGCTTCCAGCGAACCGCGTTGCCGCTCCACGCCAAGGGCGCGGGCGCTTTCGACGGTGGCCATGGCCAGCACCTGGGGCGCGGGCAGGAAACAGGGATCGCCCGTGATGGCCTTGTGCAGCTTGGTGGTGCAATCCATCTCGGCAAGGATGTCCAGATTGTTGTTGCTGGCGACGCCGTCGGTGGCGAAACAGGCGTTTATCCCCTTTTTCAGATAGGACGCGAGGGGCAGGATGCCGGAGGCCAGCTTCAGGTTGCTGTCCGTGCAGATGGCGATGCTGGAGGGGGTGCCGGAGAGCAGGTCGATCTCCTCCTCATCCAGCCAGATGCCGTGGGCGTAGATCGCGGGGCAGTCCAGCATTCCGATCTCTTTCAGATATTGCACGGGCTTGCAGCCGCGCTCTTTCTGGCACTGCTCCACCTCGGAGCGGGTCTCGGAAAGGTGCATGTGCAGCAGGATATTGTGCTTGCGGGAGGCGTGGACGACCTGCTCCAGAGAATCCCTCGAGCAGGCGTAGATCGAATGTGGCGTCAGGCAGAAATCGATGAGGGGATTGTCCGCGTAGCGCTGCCGGTATTCCAGCACCATGCTGCCAAACTCCCGCTTCTTGGGGGAGCTGCTGCCGTTGTCCAGCACCACTTCCCCGATCACAGCCCTCAATCCCGCGGCGGTGCAGGCGTCGGCGATGGCGGCCATGTTGAAATACATGTCGTTGATCTGGGTGATGCCGTTCTTGATCATCTCCGCCGCCCCGTGCAGAGCGGCATGGTAGATAAAGTCACGGTTCAGCAGGCGGGCTTCCAGCGGCCAGATATAGTCATTGAGCCACCTTTCCAGGGGCAGGTCATCCGCCAGGCCGCGAAAGTAGGTCATCGCCAGATGGGTGTGCAGGTTGATCAGGCCCGGCATCACGATGCAGTCGCTGGCGTTGATGCTTTGCTTTGGCTGGTATTTGTCCGCGCTGTCGGGGCAAATCTCCAGGATGCGGCCTTTATCGATGGCGATGCAGTGGCCTTCCAGAACGCGCCGCTCCGCGTCCATGCAGAGGATGATACCGCCCTGGATGAGCAGGTCGATCTGCCGGGGACTGCCGTTCATATCAGCCCTGCGCCTTTTTGGCGGCTTCCTCGGGGGCGAAGATGCCCGCGGGGGTGATGATGGAGGTGATGTAGCTGGCGGGCGTGATATCGAAGGAGGGATTCAGCACCGGGGAACCGGGGTTGCTAAGCTGCACTCCCCCAAAGATTCTAACTTCGTCATCCGGACGGAACTCGATGGGGATGTCCCCGCCTTCCTTGCAGGTAAGATCGAAGGTGGAAAGCGGCACGGACACATAGAAGGGGATGCCGTGCTCTTTGGCGAGGATGGCTTTCTGGTAGGTGCCTATCTTGTTGGCGATATCGCCGTTGAGGCAGACGCGATCCGCGCCGGTGATCACCAAGTCGATCTCCTTCTTCCAGAAGTAGTAGCCGGAGGCGGAATCCGGGATGATGGCGTGGGAAATGCCCTCCTGCTCCAGCTCGAAAGCCGTGAGGCGGGCTCCCTGAAAGCGGGGACGGGTCTCGGAAACATAGACGAAGATCTGCTTGCCTTCCCGGTGAGCCGCGCGGATGGCGGCCAGAGCGGTGCCCCAGTCCACCGTCGCCAGCGCTCCGGCGTTGCAATGGGTGAGGATGCGGGCTCCGTCCGGGATTAGGGTGTTGCCGATCTCGCCAAGCATACGGCACTCTTCCGCGCTGCGGTTGGCAAATTCGTTGGCGGCGAGGATCGCTACCTGTCTGGCGTGGGGGATGTCCGGAATAAAGCGGATGGCCTCCTCATACACGTAATTCACGCCGTTGACAAGGTCCACAGCCGTGGGGCGGGTGGTGATCAGCAGTTGCCGGGCTTGTTTGAGGGAGGCGCGGAACTTGGTTTCCGGTGCGCTCTGCGCAGCCAGCGCCAGGCCGAAAGCGCCCGCGGCCCCGATGGCAGGGGCTCCCCGCACGGTCATGTAGCGGATGGCGTCCGCCACGGCTTCATGGCTGGTGAACTCCGCGATCACGAAATCCTGCGGGAGCCTGTTTTGGTCAATCATTTTCAGGCGGCCATGCTCCCACCAGACGCTGCGGTAATCGGCGTTGTTGATTCTCATAAGCCTTTATCCCTGTTGCTCTGCGGGATGCGCTTTGCGATACTTTAGGAAAAGCCCGGCCAGCAGGGCAAGCAAGGCTGCCAGCAGGCCGATCAGGCTCAGAATCACGCTCTGCTTGTAGGAACTCGGTTCAAAGCTCAGTTCCAGCTTGTGCTGTCCCGCCGGTATCTGCAGGCCGCGCAGGACGTAGTTGGCGGCATGGATGGGGATTTCCTTGCCGTCCAGCCTGGCTTTCCAGCCCGCGGGGTAATAGATTTCGCTCAAGACGAGGAAAGCGGGTTTGTCGGTGTAAACGTCGTAGGCAAGCTGGTGCATTTCAGCCACGGTTTGCTTCACGCTGGCGGAATCAGGCGCTTGCACGCCTTTCAGATCGCTTTCCACATAGGCGAGCGAGCGGGGATTGAAGCTTTCCAGGGCCAGCAAGCCGAGGATGGAATCCGCCGGAGCCACCTTTTGCACCGAGTCCACGAACCAGGCGCGGGGCAGGGCGCTGTTGTTGCGATAGACCGTGGTGCCGTCATATCCGGTGAAAACGGGCTCCAGCTTGGCGAGCAGCGAATCCAAAGGCAGATTGTCGGGATGCAGGAAATACTTCACGGAGAGCATATCCAGGACGGGGGTCGCCGCTTCGCGGGGCATGCTGCCCTTCTCCGGAGCGTAAAGATTCATCAGGTAGCGCCGCCATTCTCCAGGTAGTCTGGCATCGTGTGGGATCAGATTGAGCAGGTCGTTGTAGCGTTTCAGTTTGGCGGCGGAATATCCGTTCACGGTCTGATGGTGATAAGCCCATTCGCCCTGAGAACGTGTCATTTGGGTTTGACTGAAAAGGTTTAAACCGATGGGATAGATGCGATGGTTGCCGGTGTCTTGCAGGAGGAAACTATCGTAGTCCCGGGCCTGGAAGCTGTCAAAATACTCCTGCCGGGCTTGCAGGTTTTCACTTTTAAGATGCTTTCCGGTATATACATAGAGGTCGATAAAGACCACCAGGGTGAGCAGCAGCACCAAGGCCAGGCGCGGCAGCTTCTTCACGCTGTGCAGATAGGCCAGGCCAATGCTGACGGTGAGGAGCAGCAGGCTCAGCACGCCGCTGTTGTAGAGCAGCGCCAACCGGTCTGCCTTGAGTTGCGGCAGGCGCGCCATCTTGTTGTATTGCTCGAGCTGCGCCATCTCTCCTGCTGTGGTGAAGCTCATCCCGCCAAAGATGGTCTTGCCCAGCAACAGCCAGACCACAAAGATTCCCCCGCAGATCCAGAAAGCGCGGAACAATCCCTTGCTCCACTTCTGCTCCCGGTTGTTCATTTCGCTCAGCAGCGTGTCCAGTCCCAAAGCCGCCAGCAGCGCGGCTATCACCTGCACCATGGTGAGGATCATCGAAGGCACACGGAACTTGTTGAAATAGGGCAGATACTTCATAAACAGTCCGCTCAGCCAGGGGGTGGCGCTGCCGAAGGACATGATGAGAAAGATCAAGGATGCGATCCAGAGAAAGACCGCCAGGCGCCTGTGTTTCCGCCCGCAGAGGGCCAGCACGCCAAAAGCCAGCACCACCAGTCCAAAGTAGTTATATATTTGGGTGAAAGGCATGTAACCCCAATAGTTGGGGCTGATCCCGCCAAAGAAATCGGGGATGATGAAGGTGAGAATCTCTTTGGGATGGAAACTCCAGCCCTGGGCGTAGCTGGTCTCCAGGCCCTGGGGACCTCCGCGCATGGTATGGTGGCTGTATTCCAGCGTACTCAGATAGGGGTTCATCACAGCCAATGCCGTCAGCCCGAAGGCCAGTACCATCAGCAAGGTAAAGGCTACAAAGCGTTTACCGTCTTTCTTGCGGATGCTCTCGATCAACTGCCACAGCCAGTACATTCCCACAAATAGATAGAGGTAGTAGCTGATCTGGGGATGGTTTTCCCTCAGTTGCATGATCAGGGTCGTGGCCAGAAAACCCAGCCCCAGCAGACCCGGTTCCTTGCGCAGCCTGAACAGCGCCCATAGCACCCAGGGTATATACATGATGGCGCGGAACTTGGTGTTGTGCCCGATCTCCACCAGCCCCAGCCAGTGGCAGGAAAACACGAAGGCCACCGCCCCGAAAAAGCTTGTCCATACATCCAGCTTGAGATGCCGCAAGAGGAAAAACATGCCCAATCCACCCACGAACAGCAGGAAGATACGCCAGTTGATCACCTTGTCCGTGAGCTTGGTAAGGTTCTCCAAAAACGGCCAGCGGTTGGGAAAGGAGATCATGTAGGACGGCATGCCGCTGAACATGCTTTGCGTCCACAAGGCGTTGTCCGCGTGGGTCTTGTTGTATTCTATGATCTTGTTTGCCGCGCCTTGCCATTGTGTGATATCCGAAGCGTTTTTGGGCGTGTAGCCCTTGAACGCCACCGGAAAGTAAAGCAGGCTCACCGCGATCAGCAGCAGCGCCATCAGCGCCAAAGACAGATAGCGGGGATTCCAGGCGGGAGCGTCGTTCCGTACGGTCTCCTTTGCCGGAGCGCTTTTGGGGGCGGCTTTGGCAAATTTGGGGTTGACAGATTTCTTGGACATAATATCCTCTTTTCGGAAATTGTTCCATGCATCAGAATTGGAGCTTGCCATTCGGTCAAGCACAAAATGCCGCCACAGCTTCCGATCCAAGGAGAACAACATGATATTTGAATTTCGTAAAAGGATATATGGCTACGAGTGCGACGTCTATGGCCATCTCAACAACGCGAACTACCTGCAAATCCTGGAATGCGCCCGCTCAGAAGCCATGCTGGAGATGGATATGTCCATCACCCGTATGAGGGAGCGCAACCTGCAAATCTTTATCCGCAACTTCAGCCTGGACTACCGGAAAGCCATTGATTTGGAGGAAGTGATCATCGTCCGCAGTTGGTATGATAAACTCACCCGGGTCAAAGGGCACTGGATTCAGGAAATCCTTAATTCCCGCCATGAACTCTGCTTCCGGGCGGAGATGATCGTGGTATTTGCCAGCGAAGGCAGGAGCCACAGGCTGCCCCAGGATGTCTATGAACTCTTTCTGAGCTACAAGGAACCAGCCTCGGATGCCGATCCGGAGCGCTGATCCCAAGCCGGCGCATATCCTGCAATCTGGCAAAGGCTTTTCACCTTGAAAGCGGTAATCGATCTGGGCACCAACTCCTTCAAATGCGCGATCGCGCGGATGGACAGCGGAGAACCGGAGCTGGTGGCGGATTTCAGCCTGAGCTGCAAGCTGGGAGCCGATCTCGCCGCCAGCGGAAGCATCGGCCCCGCGGCCTTTGAACGGGGATTGCAGACCCTGGAGGAGATGGAGCGGATTTGCCGCCGTGAGGGTGTGCAGCAGGTTCTCTGCGTGGGAGCCCACACCCTGCGGGAGGCAAGCAACGCGCGGGACTTCATCGGGGCGGTGCGCTCCAGGTTTGGCTGGCAGGTGCAGGTTCTTTCCCCGGAACAGGAAGCCCGGCTAAGCTGGATGGCCTCGGCATCCCTGCATCGGGGTGAGGGACGCAAGTTGGTGACCGACTGCGGCGGAGGCAGCATCGAATTCACCTTTGGCGAAGGAACGCGGATCGATTTACAGCGCAGCCTTCCCCTGGGCGCACTGCTGCTCACCAAGAGCTTTCTCCTCTCCGATCCTGCTTTGCCGGAACAGGTCGCGGCCTTGCGCGCAAGTGTCCGCTCCCATCTGGAGGCTGCCTTTCCCGGTTATCCCGGTCTGCCCGTCATTGGCGGCGGGGGTGGCGTCTGCACCATGGCCGCCGTGTCTTTGGGGCTTTCAACATATTCGGCGGAGCTTGTGCAGGGCAGTTGGCTGAGCGCGGAAGAACTCAGGCGCCAGGCGTCGCAGTATCAGAAGCTTGACCTGCGGGAACGCAGAGAGATGCCCGGGATGGATCCTGACCGCGCGGACATCATCCATGCCGGAACCGTTTGCCTGGGCGAGATTCTTGCCCATTTCCATGCTGAGGGGCTTTTGGTTTCCACGCTGGGGCCGCGCCATGCCCTGTTGAAGGGACTGTAAACCAGCTAATCCATTGTATCAGAGAGGCTGCGGTCATCCATTCCGATCGTTGCCGACGCTAATACTGTTTTGCTCTCATTTTCAAAAGACTGGATAACGTGTCAAGCGGTTCACGCAGATTTGCGCGGATAAAAGGCGCAGATTGCCGCGGATTGGTGTAAGTTAGGGGGCTGCCGAAGTCCGTTCGGCAGAGGCAACGGAGTTGCCTGTTTGGAAAAGACCTCCGGTCTCTGTGGCAAACGGACTTTGCTACCCCCCCATGGACGGCAATCCCAAACGGCGCTATGGCAAGCGCCGCTACTTTGTACTGGCGGTCGCTGAACCGCCATTTCCACCTTCCACGGGTGTTTCCAAAAGACTGGGTCCCGGGTCAAGCATGCGCTTGCCCGGGATGACACAGTATATAGCTTGGTGGACTTGTTTCGGGGGAACCTTTCCACCATTTCACCTTTCCACCTTTCCACCTCAAAAAACACCTTTCCACCTCAAAAAACACCTTTCCACCTCAAAAGCACCTTTCCACATAAATACCACAACCTTCCGCGTAATCCTTTATACCGCCCTCCTTTGCTGCTACTGGATTTAGTGCCATCATCCTTAGGTCATCCTTATAAATTATAAGGTTGACCTAAGGAAGATTCACGCCAAAACGCCGGATGCAAATGAGAGCCACCCGCGCGCGAGGGGAAAGAAAAGTGGCCGACACATGGCCATGCCATCAAAGGCAAGTATATTTATATACTTGCCCTGGAATCCGCTTCCCTCCTGGCATGAAGGGGTCGTAGCACCTATATATATGGGGGGATAATTGGTGGAAAGGTGTTTTTGAGGTGGAAAGGTGGAAAGGTGAAATGGTGGGTGCCTGCTTTTTTATAACCTTACGAGTATGTTTTAAAAGACTGGATCCCGGGTCAAGCCCGGGATGACACGGTTTTTAGTCTGTTGTGCTTTGTTTCTGGGCTGGGTGGTAGTTCCTAAAAGACTGGATCCCGGGTCAAGCCCGGGATGACACGCTGATTGGTCTGTTTCAGGTCTGGTGCTTGTTTTTTGGTTGGACGTTTGTCCTTATTCTGTTCTTTTAATCCGTGTAATTTGTGTAATTTGTGGATATTTTTAAAAGACTGGATCCCGGCTCGCAGGCCGGGATGACACGGTGTGTAGCTTGGTGTGGTTTGTTTCTGGGTCGGGTGCTCGTTTCATATTGGACACTTGCCCTTATCCTGCTTTTTTAATTCGTGTAAATTCGTGAAATTCGTGGATGATAATTCTTTCATCCTCCGGCAAGAAAGAGCTTGACATCCACTCCCCCATCTACAAACTTTGTTCAGAGGCAGAATTATGAGAAAGCTAATTACTTTGTTGGTTCTATTCATCCTATTTGGCCAGGTGCTCGGGGCCGAGGCACCCGCGTATGAAATATCGGTTGCACCCACCGTCATCACCCAGTCCTGGTATGATTACATGATCGGCTGCTACATGGATACCCCTGTGGCGGTGCAGGATGCCAGCCATGGGCAGGACATCTATATGCTCTACCAAGCCATCACGGGAAGCTACGCCAGCCAGAGAAAGATATATCTGGCCAGGGTGGACACCAGCGGAGCGCTGGAACTGAACATGGATTACTGGCATCTGCAAGCCCAGCGGCAGGGCTTCGGATCCGTGAAGGTGGACGCAGAGACTGGCTGGCCGCTCTTTGTCTGGCACGAAGCGGTTCCCTGGCCCGACGATGACAACTGTTTGGATATCCCTCTGGTCTGCAGTGAGATGAGCGACATCCAGATTCCCGAGTGGCAGCCCTTTTTGGTGGTGGATAATCCTGTCCCCTACGATACGGTCAGCAGCGGTGAATTCATCTGGCCCACCATCTGCATCGGGCCTTCGCCCACAGCCGGTTTGCGCCGGGCTTACATCTTGGGGCGCAATGGCAGCGGTGGCGAAGCCAACGGCCGCAGCCCCAATGTCTTGCTGGCTTACGCCGATTTCTCCACCGCTGACCTCTACAACGGAAGCTCCCTGAACTGGAGCTACACGAGCGTCCCGGAAATGAACGACTGGTATGAACTGGAAGGATTCTGCCACAACTGGCAGGGAACCCTGGCCTGCGGCGACAACGGGCGGGTCTATCTGCTTGGATGGCATTCTGAATATGCTGTGGATTCAATACACAGATCCCAGTTTCTGACCGTGTTCATCAACGACAGCTATGGCTCCGGAGCCTGGCGGCGGATTTCCGTTTCCGCGGCCCAGCTTCCCTCGCCTGTGAACGATCAAATCGCTTCCTGGGATCCGGCCAACATATACTTCATCCCCTCCTCCAGCAAGCACTTCAACGTGGTCTGGGATCGAGCCGGCAGGCTGCACTTTCCCCTGCTCTACACAGGCACGGAAGGGGGCTATTCCTGGCATACCACCCTCTTTAGCGTGCGCGATATCTGGTTCGACACCGCCAGCGAAAGCTTCAGCATCCACGATCTCTTCCCCCGCGGCGCCACACCTCACTCCAATCCCTGCTACACCCCTTGGGATGTGGATGAAGACCATTGGGTGGATGAGCTTGTGGACGGCTACCCCGTCTATCCCACCTATTTCCCTTTCCCGCATTGGGATATGGAGGAAAGCAACGGCGCCATGATGGCTCAGCAAAACAACGTCAAGATGAGCTTTGCCGAATCCGGTGGCGCCATGGCCTGCGTGTGGCCGGACAGCAGAGCCAGGCAACAGGATCCCGGTGTGACCGGGCCGCAGATTTACATCAGTGTCTCGCCGGACAACGGCTACACCTGGCTGGATCCCATCGTGCTGGATCATGCCCAGAATCCGGCTTTGGGCGAGACCATGACCTTCGTCTATCCCGCGGACAGGATGATCGACATAGGAGTGGACGACTCCGGTAACCGCGTTTTGCGCCTCTTTCTGCTCTATTTTGACGACGGTGAATGGTGGGTAGCAAACACCAGCCCCGGGCCTGGGCCTTTTTATGGCGAGGGGAATGTCTGCTACCTGGCGCTGGATATCCACCTTCCCGTGCTAGGGACGCCGGGCTATGAGCAGCCTACCGCGCCCAGAGCCAGCCTGGATTGCAGTCCCAATCCCTTCCGCGGGAGCGTCCGCCTGAGCTTCAGCCTGGAGCGGGTAAAAGATGGGTCAGAAGCACGGCTCTGCGTCTATAACCTGCGGGGTCAGTTGCTGCGCTCCTTCCCTGTGGAGGCAGCCCAGAACGGGCAACAGAGCCTATCCTGGGATGGCGCGGATGCCTCGGGCAAGCCCTGCCCCAGCGGAGTCTATCTTGTTTCCCTGCAGCAAGGAAGCAGGCGGCTGGCCACCCGCAAGCTCAGCCTCATCAAGTGAGGAAGGCTGTCCGTAATCCTTGCAGTAAATCCACACTCCGCGGGTAACAATTATAAAGGTTGACGGGCATGCCCCGGCGACCTATCTTGCCAATATTTGAAAGGAGCGAGAAACATGGCCATATCCAAATATTTCCTGATCCTGGCCCTGGTGTTGGGCCTCGGCTGCGGCTGTTCCTGCAACAAGACACAGGAACTGGCGGAGCTGGACAAACCAGACGCGGAGTATGCCTCTGGCGGGCAGGGCACCACCTTTGCCCTGAGAATGTTCCAGGCGGCAAACAAGCGGGGCGAAAACCTCTTTTTCTCACCCTATAGCATCTCCACGGCGCTTTCCATGGTCTATGGGGGCGCGCGGGGCAATACCGCGGAGCAGATGGCAAAGGCCCTGTCCTTTGCCAGGCCTGCCGAAAACCAGCATGAGGCGATGCGCTCCCTGCAACAAGCTCTCAATGACCTGCAAGACAGGGGCAACGCAGAACTGACCGTCGCCAACGCCATCTTCGGCGCCAGGAAATATGAGGATTATGTGCTGCCGGAGTTTCAAACCCTGATGCGCAAGTCCTATGCCAGTGAGCTTTACTCGCTTGATTTCGGCGATGCCCGGGGTTCGGCGGACTTCATCAACCGTTGGGTCGAACGCAAGACCAAAGAACGCATCAAAAACCTGGTCAACGCGGGACATATCGAGGGCAGCAACCACGGCATGGTGCTGGTGAACGCCATCTATTTCAAGGGTAACTGGCTCACCCAATTCGACCCCAACCTCACCCGGGAAGACAAGTTTTACATCTCATCCAGGTCGGGAAAAGCCTCAGACAGCCGTCCGGTGATGATGATGCACGCCCGGGGCGACTACCGGTATGCGGAGCTACCCGGCCTGCAGGTGCTGGAACTTCCCTACGAGGAAGAGGAACTCTCGATGCTGGTGCTGCTGCCGGACGATATAGACGCTTTGGCAAAGGATCTGACTCCGGCAAACCTCAGCGCCTGGCAACAGAAACTGGGCATGAGCCAGGTGAAGGTCTTTATGCCCAAGTTCAAGCTGGACATCAGCTTGGAAGGGATAGTGGATATATTGAAGGGTATGGGGATGCAAGACGCTTTCAACTCGAAAACTGCGGATTTTTCCGGGATTCGGGACGAGGAGAAAGTGCCCGGGCTCTTTATCATGGACATCGTCCACAAAGCTTTTGTGGAAGTGAATGAGGAAGGCACGGAAGCCGCCGCCGCAACGGGTGTGGTGATGGCCACCAAAGCTGCCGCCGGCCCCACGCCGCAGATTCCAGTGTTCCGCGCGGATAAGCCATTCATCTACATGATCTTGCACAAACCCAGCAACACGCTGCTCTTCCTCGGTAAACTGAACCAGCCGCCCCAAATCCAGAAATGATGAGCTGAATACAGCTTAGTAAGTGCGGATTATCCGCTTGTAAACTTCTGTGTTGGCGTGGATGACGCTCTCCAGCGAGGGTTCCGCCTCGTTGGTAAAGCCCGCGACCGCCTCCGCGCAGACGCCGTGGATTTGGGTGAAGCCGATCTTACGCTCCTGAAACAGGCGCAGGGCCGCTTCATTGGCGCTGTTGAGCACCGTGGGCAGGATGCCTCCGGCCTGGGCGACCTCCAATCCCAGATAGTAGAGGGGATAGCGCTCTTTGTCGATGGGGGCGAAGCTGAGGGCGGGCAGGGCTGTCAGGTCGGTTTGCACCAGTTCTGAAGGCAGCCTGTGGGGATAGGACAGGGCGTAGAGGATGGGTAGCTTCATGTCCGGAACGCTCATCTGGGCAAGCAGGGAACCATCCACGAACTCTACCAGGGAGTGGATCACGGACTGGGGGTGGATGACCGCCTCTATCCGCTCGTAGGGCAGGCCGAACAGCCAATGCGCCTCCATCACCTCCAGGGCTTTGTTGAACATCGTGGCGCTGTCCAGGGTCACCTTGGCGCCCATATCCCAGTTTGGATGCCGGAGGGCTTGTTCCACCGTGATGCTGGCAAAATCCGCCAGGGGCAGGTCTCGGAAAGCGCCGCCGGAGGCCGTGATGTGCAGTTTCCTGATTTCGGAACGGGGATGAGCGCCGATGGCCTGGAAGATGGCGCTGTGTTCGCTGTCCACAGGCAGCAGTTCGGTGCCTTTGGCTTTGATGAGGGGCAGCAGCAGATGTCCCGCCATCACCAGGGATTCCTTGTTGGCGAGGGCCAGCCGTTTGCCGCGTTCCGCGATGGCAAAGCTGGCGCGCAGTCCCGCGGAACCGCTGATGGCGTTCAGTCCGGTGTCGTAATCTGTTTCAGCCAATGCCCCGATCAGGGCGTCCTCGCCAAAGACGATTCTCCTTTGGGGAGCCTGGGCGCGGATATCCGCCTGTGTTGCCTGGTCTGTGATGCCTGTAAATGCCAGGCAGGGGATGTCAAACTCGGCGGCGATCTTCAGCAGTTTGGCATGATCGGAATGCGCCGACGCCAGAACCAGTGAGAATTGGGTGGCTTGTTCCCTCAGCACAGCCAAAGTGGATGTGCCGATGGAGCCGCTTGCCCCCAACAGGGCGAATTTTACCATGAATAACTGAGCGCGACCCTCTGGGAATAGCCCAAGGCGTCATCCGAGCCGTTGCGCCAGGCGTAGTCAAGCCCCAGATTCCACCAGCGGACGCCCAGTCCGGCGGTGAAGCTGTCCACGTCCCAGCCCGCCATCACGTTCAGTTGGGGGATTGGCCGCACCAGGACGCCGCCATGCAGGTCTGTGCTGAACTCGCCAAAGGAAAGGTTGGAAGCATCTCCCCGTCCTTCCGCGTAGGTTTGACCCCGCAACGCAAGATGCACCGGGACTTTTTTGCCCAGGAGCGCGAAGCTGTAGGCAAGTTCCAGGTCCAGATTGGGGATTGCTACCTCGTGAGTGCCGTTTTCCCAGATGATCCGGGTGGTAAAGAAGTCGCGCAGGTTGGCTCCCGCGCTGAAGCCTCCGCCAGCATTCCAGAGCAGCCCGAGGTCGGCGCCGAAACCATAGCCGGAGTTCTCCGCCAGGTTCCTGTAGGCAAGCTTGGGCGTGAGGCCCAGATGCAGCTTGTCTTTCACGCTCCTGGCGATGCTGCCGTAGAGCACCACATCGTTGTTGCTCACGGTCTTCCAGACCACGGGGCGGTTGGCGTTGCTGAGCGAATCGGCGTCGTTTTCCAAGCGGGTTAGTTTGATCTTGTCGATACCTATGTGGCTGACAAGGATGGCGCTGCGGGTCTTTCCGCCCAGGCTGAGGGCAAACTGGTTTTGTTGCAGCAGGCCTTCAAAGTTCTCGCTGCGCATCAGCTCCGCTCCTCCCTGGGATGAAGTGGCCAGCAGGGCTGGATTCCACCATCCGGCGGAAAGGCTGCCGTTCCAGGTGAGGCCGGTGTTGCCCATGGCCTGGTTTAACACTCCGGGGCTGAGCTGGAAAATCTCCCCCGCATATTTGGTGGCACCCAGGCCGACGCAGGCAAGTAAGGCGACGTATATGATCAGCTTTCTCATCTTCATTTTTCCTTGAATAACAAGATAACCCGTCCCCCCGCTTTTGTAAAGTATTTTTTCCCTGCCAGGACATAAATGCTTTTCGCAAAGCCCGTCCGGCGATTTTGCTTGACAAAATGCAGGTCTAAAAATGTAAGTGCAAGACAATAATGAGGGGCCTATAGCTCAGTTGGTAGAGCTTCCGGCTCATAACCGGATGGTCGGGGGTTCGACTCCCTCTGGGCCCACCATTTTTTCTTTCCGCAAATCCTCCCTTCGCTGCCTCCGCATTATGATTGGAAGCAGAAATCCCCGTTGCAAGCCGCCACTCTTAACTTCAATCCCTGCCCTTATGGTATGTAAAGCCCGTGGAAAGGCGAAATGGATAATTGAACGCGGATTACAGAATCTTTGAAGGTGGAAAGGTGGAAAGGAACCGTGAGATATCACAGGGCAAAACTATTTATCCGTTAATCCGTGTAATCCGTTTCATCCGTATAATGCCTGGCATGCCAATCTTAATTATATGATCGGATTTGGTAATGATATTTGAAGCTACCGGTGAGGGTCATCAACGATGGTATATATCATTAAAAGGCATGGGCAGGTTCATAAAATCGATATTTATCTTGACAGTTATTGCAAGCGTTGTGTTTTATGTTACATATCATTTGAATACCCATCTTTCAGGAGGAAAAAATGATTAGCAAACCTTGGAAAGCCTTGTTGTTTGTAATTCTGGCAGTTTTCAGCACGGCACTGGCTGCTCAGCCGAATCCTGACTGGCTCTGGGCCCGCGTGACCGGCGATCCGAGTGCGGCTATTTCCGCGGAACTTGTCAGGGACGAGTCCGGCAACATCTATGTCTGCGGAGCCTTCTACGGATCTCTCGGATTCGGCACCATCAACCTTGTCAGCAATGGGGAAGGGGACATCTTCATCGTCAAGCTCAGCCCCGCGGGCGACTGGCTCTGGGCTAAGCGGGCAGGAGGAAGCGGTCAAGATATCGCGGAACACCTCTGCATGGATGCCGCCGGCAATCTCTATATGACCGGCTTCTTCAGCGGAGATGCCGATTTTGGCGGCAACACCTTCACCAGCAACGGCGGAAAAGACATCTTCGTCTCCAAACTGGACCCGGCCGGGAACTGGCTTTGGACCAAAACGGCAGGCGGTGCGGGAGATGACGAGGGCGTGGGCATCTGCGCGGGCTCCGGCGCTTACCTACATGTGGTTGGAAACTTCTGTTCCCAACAATTACTGATTGGGAACGCAACCCTTGGCAACGCCGGCGACTCCGATATTTTCTACGCCAGGATCAGCAGTAATGGTGGCTGGTCCCGGGCAAGAAGAGCCGGCGGTCCTCACGAAGATTCCGCTCATGCGGTCTGCGTGGACTCCTATGGTAATCCCTGCGTGGTGGGAGAGTTCCTTGGGACAACCTCTTTCGGGGAATACCCCCCCTCACCAGTGCCGGAGTTTACGACATTTTCGTGGCCCGGCTTGATGTTAACTCCGGGGAATGGCTGCTCCCCCACAAGGGAGGCTTTGACTATAGCGGTAACGCACACTGCGTTACCCCCTCCCAAGGGGGTACTTTGTTTGTCGGGGGCTGGTTAAATAATATGTTATCCTTAAGTGCAGACGCCTTCGTGGGTAAAATTGACCTGAACGGCAACTGGATCTGGTTTTCCACTTCCGTTGGCAGCGGAGAAGCCTCTACCTACTGCCTGGCCTGTGACGCTTGTGGAAACTGCTACGCGGGGATCCGTTTCAGTGGTACGGAATCCTTAGGTGGAAACACTTTCTGCGTGAATAATACTGATAATCGCAATTTCGTGGCCGCCAAGCTGGACCCCTGTGGCAACTGGCTCTGGGCGAGAGCGGCCGGAGGCAACTCCGTGTGGAGTGCATGCACTGGCATCGTTATCGACGGAGAGGGAAACAGCTATGTCTGCGGGTGTTTCTCAGGAACTCTCGAAATGGCAGGGCAAACTCTGGTCAGTTCAGACATTGATGTCCTCGTGGCCAAGCTTTCCGCCACCACTATCCCCCTGCCACCCCAAAACCTGACCCTGTCAACCCTGGGCAATAACCTCAGCCTAAGCTGGAACCCCGTGAACGCCAACACCTGCGGGGAGCCCATCATTCCGGATTTCTATTGCGTCTATTACAATCCCGATTCTCCCTATGGCCCCTTCACCCCGCTGACCCTGGTTTTGGGAACCAGCTATTACCACTATGGCGCGGCGCAGAATCGCCAGGGCTTCTACCAGGTGCGGGCCGTGGTCCTCAACAACCGCCAGAGAGAGGACTTAGAATCAGGAAGGCTGGTCTTTGAAGGGATTAAGGTCACAAAACCGAATATCCGTCAATGATCCCTCTGGAGCGTACTATTGGTGTAAACCGTAACTGAATGTTTCAAAATGCCATCACCCGGCTCCAGACCGGGTGTTTCCGCCTGCCAAATTCGGGATTAGCCGCCGGAGATTGCTTTGCACCGGCGACGCAAAGAAAGTGATTGACAAAAATCCCGCCTTCAGATTCAAGGACAGAACTTATTGGGGAGGATTAGTCCTAATTGGTAAGGCAGCGGTCTTGAAAACCGCCGGGTTCTGCCCATGGGGGTTCGAATCCCTCATCCTCCGCCACAACATAGTGTGACCCTACATGGGGAGAGGTGACCGAGCTGGCTGAAGGTGCACGCCTGCTAAGCGTGTGTAGGTCAAAAGCCTACCGAGGGTTCGAATCCCTCCCTCTCCGCCAGATATACTTTTTGGGCAGTCGCCAAGCGGTAAGGCAGCAGGTTTTGGTCCTGCCATCCGGGGGTTCGAATCCTCCCTGCCCAGCCAAATTATAATGGGATGTCGTTCAATGGTAGGACAACGGTCTCTGGCTCCGTTTATAGGGGTTCGAATCCTCTCATCCCAGCCACTTAAGCCCCGGATCAGCTCCGGGGCTTTTCTATGTTTGGACTTCCACAACTTGACGGGCTAAAAGCGTTAATCATAAGCAATGCTAACATACTCAAAGTGTTACACATTCGGACTGTATTCAAAGATACGGGCACCGGGCGTGGACAGCGGACTGCGCCGGGTATTTTTCCCGGATGGCTCCCATTTGTATCCGGTACTCTGGAGTGGGTCTTCCTGGGGTCAACCTTATAATTTATAAGGATGACCTAAGGATGATGGCATCAAACGCTGTAGCAGCAAGGGAGGGCGGTATGAAGGATTATGCGGATGTTTGAGGGTATTTCGTGGATGGGTGAAATGAAAATAGAACGCGGATGACAGGATCGACAGGATATTTGGTAGGTGAAAGGGTAGAATGGAGAAAAGGACGTGGTTTCGTGTTATTATGTAGCGGCGCTTGCTATAGCGCCGTAGAGGGGCTGGCTGAATAGCCTTTATGATTTACCATAGTAATCCGTAAATCCGTATAAGATTTGCATGCAAACTCCAAACGGATTAAACGGATTATACGGATTAACGGATAAATAGTTTTGCCCTGTGTTCTATTTCACAGCTAAACCGTTGCACCATTCCACCTTTCCAATGCCATTTCAAAAGACTGGATCACGGCTCGCAGGCCGTGATGACACGGTTTTTGGTCTGATGGTGCTTTGTTCCGAGGTCGGGTGGTTGTCCCTAAAAGACTGGATCACGGGTCAAGCCCGTGATGACATTGAATATAGCTTGGTGGACTTGTTTCGGGGGAACCTTTCCACCTTTCCACCTCAAAAACACCTTTCCACCTCAAAAACACCTTTCCACGACAATTCTGGATACCAGCTACCTCCACTCATCGCGCTTATATTTTCGGATTTTGGCAAAGTGCTCCTCCCCGGTAGCGGAAAAGTCGTTGCGTCCCTTGCGGTCGGCTACGAAGTAGAGGTACTTGGTGCGGGCTGGCTGCAGGGCTGCCAGGATGGAGCCGAGGGAGGGATTGCAGATCGGCCCGGGCGGCAGGCCTTTATTCTGGTAGGTGTTGTAGGGTGATTGTTCGCGGATGTCGCTGAAAGAAAGCACCTTGCGCTTGATCCCGCGGGTTTCCAGCAAGTAGTCCACCGTCGCGCAGGATTGCAGGTGCATGTCCTTATCCAGCCGGTTTTGGAAGACTCCGGCAATCAGGCCCCGCTCGTCCGGATGCGCGCTTTCCTTTTCCACAATGGAAGCCAGGATCAGGCGGCGGTAGAAATCCGGCAGGGAATCCGGCTTCACTCCCGCGCTTGCCAGTTTGGAAAAGAATTGGCGCGTCATCTGGCTCAGGATGCTTTGCGGGGTGCTGCTGAGGTCAAAATAGTAGGTTTCCGGGTAGAGCCAGCCTTCCAGACTGGACACCCGCATCCCGGTGAGGCTCCTAACCAGGGCTGTGTCGGCGGACGCCGCCTGCAATTCAGGCAGGCTTGCCAGTCCGCTGCGCTCAATGCGAAGCAGGGTCTGATGCAGGGACAGCCCTTCCGGGAAGGTGATGCGGATGGCGGAGGTGGAACCTTTTTCCAGCATGTTCAGCACTCCCAGCAGGTTCGAGTGGCCTCCGATGCTGTAGGTTCCCGCCTTGAGGCTGCGGTCGGTGCCGCGCAGTTTGGCCAGAGCCAGAAAGATGTTACGGTTGCGGATGAGGCCGCGCTGATGCAGCTTTTGGGCGATGACGGCGGCGTTGTCGCCGGGGGCGATTCCCAGGGCCAGTTGCTCGGCATTGACGGGCACCAGAGTTTCCCAGGCCAGATAAAGGACAGCCAGTGCCAGGACGAGCCACAGCAAACGGCGCCAGGGCAAGCGTTTAAGATTCACGCCTCAGGCTCTCCAGATAGTCTTTGAGGATCACGGTGGCGGCCATGGCGTCCTGGAGTTTGCGGCGTTCTTTCCAGCCGTAGCCAAGTTTGATCAGTTCGGAGATGGCGTCCGCGGTGGAGTAGCGTTCATCCCAAGCAACAACAGGCACATCCAGCCGCTTTTCCAGCTTGAGCTTGAAGGCTTTGGTTTCCGTGGTCTTGAGGGTGTCTCCCCCTTCGATCGCGTAAGGCATGCCCAGCACCACCAGCCCCACCTGCTGGCTCTCTATGATCCCGATCAGGCGGGCCACCAAAGGCTTGAAACCGGTGTTGGGAACCACCAGATAAGGCTTGGCAAAGATGCATAGCGGATCGCTGAGGGCCAGGCCTACGCGTTTCTCGCCATAATCGATGGCCAATATGCGTCCACGGGGGTTCAAAGGTTCGATTCATCCCTCCAAACGGCTATATACCAGCGGTTTCCCACTGGCTTCACGGAAAAGCGCGCCACCCCGCTGGCGGATAGCACGGAGTTATTTTCGTAAAAAGTGAGGCGCAGCAGGAAGCCACAGGGTATGATCCACCAGTCTTCGTGGCCCAGCTCCGGATCGCTTTCCCAATTTGCTTCGGGGGGGATGGTCAGGCGCAGGTCAAGTTCATCCGGAGGTTGGTGGACGGAGTCGGAAGAGCCTTCCTTGAAGAGGTTTTGGGTGTATTTCACTTCCTGGTCATAGCCCCACCAGGAGTCCGGGATGCCGTCTCCGGTCATGTCGGTGCCAATCTGATCGACCTCAGAGGAGATAAGTTCAAAGCGGAAGTCCTCACTCAGCAGTGCTTTGTAGATATTGATATTGCGCTCGCTGTAAGCCAGTTGGAGGTTTTCCAGCAACTCGCGCGGATTGCGGCAGAGAACCTCTTCCGGATCCGTATCCACCGGTTCCTGCAGGGGCGGATGGAAGGGGTTGCGGCAGCTCAGTGCCAGCAGGATGACGGCCAAAAGCAGGGGGAAGCGCAGCCTATTGCAGAAACTCATGCTTCAGGTTCCCCCAGGAAAGCGAGTCGCTGGCGCTGCGATAGTCGAACCAGCGGTCAATATACCACCAGGCGCCGGATTTGACGAAACGCAGTTCCATTCTGCCGCTGTAATGTTTTGGTTCGGGGTCGCCGCTGCGGGTGCGGGAGATGGTGTAGCCGCGGATAATGCGGGCGGAACTGGGGCCGATGTCGTCCGCCTGGCCAGGCAGGCTGCGGAGCGACACATCCAACTGCCCTGCCTGTTCGTGCAGGTTGAACAGCAAATCCTGCTCCTGCGAGCGGGAGAGGGGGCCGTTGAGGTTGAAATCCAGCGAGTCCTGCGGATCGAAATGGAAGCTGAAGCCGGAGGTGAAGAGACCGTAATACTTCACCGCGTTGCGGTCGTCCTCATAGCAATATTCCAGATTTTGCCTGCAGTTGTCCCAGGAAGTGGGGTCGTTCCACAGTGGCGGATCGGTCGTCTCCGGCGCTTCGGTATCGCGCAGCCGGAAGAGGTCGCATCCGCAGAGGAGCAGCATGGCCAGCAGGACAAAGGGCAAATATCTCATAATCTCACAATCTGCAACGGCTGTATCGTGTCAACTGCAATTTTCCCAGGCTCTCCGGAGAAGCTGGACTGGAGCTTGCGGGACTACAGCCGGGACAAGTAATTGGGTAATTATTAGTGAAGTTTTACTTGACACAGGAAGTGCTACTGAATTATAGGGATTTATGATGATGGGCAGTTCTGTGTGAGGCCGCACAGGTTCAAATAGGAGGATTGGAATGCTCGGATACAGATTAAAAGCCCTGCGTAAACACCTGAAATTGAGTCAGGCAGTGCTTGGAGGAGTGCTGAAAGTAAACGCTTCCGCCATCTCGCAGATGGAAAGCAACCGCATCCGGCCTTCGCTGGATACCCTCAGCGAGTTGGCCCGGGAGTATGGAGTCAATCTGCACTGGCTGATCACCGGAGATGGCAACATGTTCACCGCTGATGGCGATGAGAACACCGACCGGCGCCTGCAGAAGATTCGTTCCTTTATCAATCAGGAATTGCTCTCATTGGTGCGCACCAAAAGTGAAAACGAGGCGATGAAGCCCTATGAAATGCACGTGGGGGGAGAGATTGCCGCCGGTCCGCCCGTGGAAAGCGCGGGCCCCACGATGGATGTGGTGACGGTCAACCGCGCCATGCTGGGCGGCAAAATTGAGGATTTCTATGTGTTGAGGGTCAATGGCAGAAGCATGGAACCGCAGATCTATCACAACGACCTGGTGATTATCCGCAAAAGCCACGACTGGAACAAGCACAAGGGTTCCATCTGCGCGGTGCGCATCGACGGCGAGATCACGCTCAAGCGCCTGACCATGGACGACAAGAGCAAGATGATCGTCTTGCTGTCGGTGAATGAGGAATTCAGCCCGATACTGGTGAATCCGCGGGAACACCAGGATATTTCGCTGATCGGCAATCTCAAGATGATCCTGCGCAAGTTGTGAGTAAAGCAACAAGATGATTACAGTTTTGCTTATACTGACAGCCCTGAACACCCTGTTGGGGATTCTGGTGCTGCTGTTTGTGCTGTTCAGGCAACGCGGGGACGCGGAATTGAAGCAGGCTCTGTCTGCCCTCTCCATCCATCTGGAAAACGCCACCAGCGGCACGCGGGACGACCTGCAGCGCACCCGTTCCGAACTTCTGAACCAGCAATCCGAGCTGCGCACGGAACTGACTGCCATGCTGGCATTACAAAAAGACAGCATAGCCCAGGAGAGCCGCAGCAGCCGCGAGGAAACCAGTGCAGCACTGGACAAGCTGAACCAGCAGACCAACGCCGACGCCGCCAAAAACAGGGAGGAACTGGGGCGTTCCCTGGACAGCCTTTCGGAATCGATGTCGCGCAAGCTGCAGGAACTGACCGGCACCCAGCAGACCCAGTTTGAAGCCCTGAAAACCGCTCTGGAACAGAAGATGGAGCAGATTCGCAGCAACAATGAAACCAAGCTGGAACAGATGCGCAAGACGGTGGACGAAAAGCTGCATGAGACCCTGGAAAAGCGGCTGGGCGATTCTTTCAAACAGGTCAGTGACAGGCTGGAGCAGGTACACAAGGGCCTGGGCGAAATGCAGAGCCTGGCCAGCGGTGTGGGCGACCTTAAGAGGGTGCTCACCAATGTCAAAACCCGCGGCGTGATGGGCGAAATCCAGCTCGAAATGCTTTTGGAACAGATGCTTTCGCCGGAACAGTATGTGAAGAATTTCAAGCCGAACAAGCGGCGCGACGAAGTGGTGGAGTTCGCGGTGCGCCTGCCCGGACGGGATGAGGATCAGGAAGCCCTGTATCTGCCCATCGATGCCAAGTTTCCCATCGAGGATTTCAACCGCCTTTCCCAGGCCTGGGAAAGCGGCGACAGCGCAGCCATTGAAGCCGCCAGAAAAGCCTTGCGCACCAGGATTATCGGTAATGCCCGGGACATCCAGGCAAAATATCTGAATCCGCCCTATACCACAGATTTCGCGCTGCTCTTCGTGCCCCTGGAAGGCTTGTATGCGGAATTGCTGCGCGACCCGGAGCTGTTTGAACTGCTGCGCCGCCAGTATCACGTGATCCTGGTGGGGCCTACAACCTTTGCGGCCATCCTGAACTCACTGCAGATGGGTTTCCGCACTCTGGCCATCGAAAAGCGCACCGGAGAGGTGTGGAAAATTCTCAGCGCGGTGAAGAGCGAATTCGGCAAGTTTGGCGTGGTGCTGGACAAGACGCGTAAAAAGCTTCAGGAAGCCTCCAACACCATCGAAAATGCCAGCCATCGCAGCCGCCAGATTGAAAAGAAACTGACCCGGGTGGAAAGCCTGCCCGCGGAAGAGACAGCCCAGATACTGGAACTGGAAAGCGAGTTTCAGGAAAACGATGAAACCGATGCGGACGAGGATTTAACTTGACATCTGTCCTTGTCCGGTTAATTGAAGTTTTATAGACTAAATAATCCATTCTCAGGGAGGATAAACCATGTTTCTTACAGGAAAGCAATTGGGAGAAGTGTTCCGCAAAGCCAAACAAAACCGCTTTGGGATCATTGCCTCCAACGTAGTATTCGACACCCAGATACGGGCTATAGTGCAGGGCTATGCCGCCGTCAGTTCCGACGGTCTGCTGCAAATGAGCAGCGGAGCCTGCAAGTATGCCGCCGGGGAATCCGCCGACATCAAAGCCGGTGCGCAACTGATCTCCACCATGATCCGGACATTCGCCCAGCAGTTCAAAAACAGCGGGGTGGGGCTGCACATCGACCACGCCACGCCGAACTACTTTGATTTCATCGTCTATTGCATCGAAAACAACCTGGTGACCTCGGTGATGATCGATGCCTCCAAAGAGGATTTGGAGGAGAACATCCGCATCACCAAAGAGGTGGTGGACATCGCCCACAAGCACGGCATCCTCGTGGAAGGCGAGATCGGCCACATCAAAGGCACCGAGGACGAGATTGTTTCCGATACCGAGCTTTACACCAAGCCCGAGGAGGCTCTTGAGTTCGTGCAAAGAACCAACGTGGATCTTTTCGCCGCCTCTGTGGGCACCAACCACGGCGTTTCCAAAGGCGAGAACATCGTGCTGCGCCTGGACCTGATCAAGGAGATAGACGACCTGCTGATCAAGCACGGAGTGGAGCGCGGCCTCGTGCTGCACGGAGCCTCCGGCCTCACCGACGAGCAGCAGATGACGGCCATTGCCAACGGAGTGGTGAAGATCAACAAGGATACCCACTACCAGATGGACATGGCTTCCGCGATCCAGGCCTATTGGGAAAAGGAAAAGTATGCCATTGTCTGCCCTCCGGATGTAAACCCGGCCGATTACGTGCCGAACAAGAGCAAGTTCGATCCCCGCAAATGGCTGATCAAAGGCGAAGAACAGATGAAAAAGACCGTCATGGAGTTCTGCGAGGTGAGCGGCAGCGCGCAAAAGAGCATATTACTCTAAAGGAGTGTCGATGCAAAACGTAGCAATCAACGGATTTGGCCGCATAGGCCGTCTGGTGTTGAGGGCGATCCTCAAGTTCCATCCCGAAATCAACGTGGTGGCAATCAACGACCTCACCGACTCCCAGACCCTGGCGCACCTGCTCAAGTATGACAGCGTGCACAAAGTCTATGCCGGTGAAGTGAGCCACACGGACACCCACATCACGATAGACGGCAGGAGCATCCGCATCTTCGCGGAAAAAGACCCGGAAAACCTGCCCTGGAAAGAACTGGGAGTGGACTACGTGATCGAATCCACCGGCGTGTTCAACAACCGGGAGAAGCTCTCCAAACACCTCAAAGCTGGAGCTTCCAAGGTGATCCTGACCGCGCCTGCCAAGGATGAGATCGACGCCACCGTCGTAATGGGCGTGAACCATCTGACCCTCAAGCCGGAGCACGCTCTGGTCTCCAACGCCTCCTGCACGACCAACTGCCTTGCCCCCGTGGTCAAGGTGCTGCAGGACAGGTTTGGCATCGTGGATGGACTGATGACCACCATCCACTCCTTCACCAACGACCAGCGCATCCTGGACCTGCCGCACAAAGATTTGCGCCGTGCCAGGGCTGCTTCGATGAGCATGATCCCCACCTCCACCGGAGCCGCCAAAGCTATCGGCCTGGTGATCCCGGAACTGGCCGGCAAGCTGGATGGCATCGCCGTCCGCGTGCCCACTCCGGACGCATCGCTGGTGGATCTCTGCCTCAACCTCGAGCGCGAGACCAGCAAGGAAGAGCTGAATTCCGCCATGAAAGAAGCGGCGGAGACCTATCTGAAAGGCTATCTGATGTACACCGAGGAACCCCTCGTCTCCATCGACATTGTGGGCAACAGCTATTCCTCGGTCTTCGATTCCCTCTGCACCTCCGTCAAAGGCAAATTTGTGAAAGTGTTTAGCTGGTATGACAACGAGTGGGGTTATTCCTGCCGCGTGGTTGACCTGCTGCACTACATGATGAATCTCTGATCTTGAACAAGCCGGGGCAGGCCGCGGTCTGCCCCGCACTTACAGACTATGAGGTATTTCTATTCTTATGAGGGACGCACCCTGGGGCCGGTGTCCCCGGACGGGATCATGGATCTGATCCTGAGCGACAAGCTGGATATGGATTCATACGTGATGGCTGTCAAAGAGCCGCGCTGGCTCAAGATCAGGGATGTTCCGGAACTGGTCAGGCACCTGCACGAATCCGGCACGCGCATTCCCGCCTCGGACATCGATATCGAGGGTTTCCAAACAGCGGGAGATGAAGAACCCATCTATTTCCACATCCCCATGTCGCGCCTGGTCTTTTCCTATCTCTTCACCCTGGGGATCTATGGAGTTTACTGGCTCTTCAAAAACTGGTCTTTTCTGCGTTACAAACGCAAAGGCAAGACCGGCACTTCCTTCATGCGGGACAGCGTTAATCCCCTGCTGATCGTCAATGTGTTCAGCCAGATCTCCTACGACCGCGAACTCAACTCCGCGGCAAGGTCGGAGCGGGACTTTGCCTTCTACGGCTGGATGTGGTTGATCTTCTATTGGTTGTGTATCTTCTTCTTTTTGTTTGGCTCCAAATTGAGCCCGTACATACATTGGCTGGTGCAAACGGCGACCTACCTGATTCCCTTGTGGTTCCTGGTCAAGGTGCAGCGCTACGTGAACAGGGCTAATTCCAAACTGGGCAGAAGATACAGCACAGTAGAATCCGGAGAGCGCCTGGTGAAGGTCGTGGGGCTTATTTCTCTGCTTATCTGGCTCTATTCGGCTGTTTTAGTATAAGCTCCGGCCTGTTCAGATTTCTTTTCTGACAGCCTTGCTTACAGGCCTTTGGCCATCCCCCCAGTCAGGGTTGCTGTTCCTGCTTTTCTTCCTGGTGTTTGATGGAGTCTTTCAGGTGTGAACGCCGGGAGATGCGGATCAACCAGTTCACAAACATTCCCAGCAGAACCAGCACCACCGTTCCCAACAGGAAGGCAAACCAGGGCAGCCCCTTCTTCATCTCCACGCTCATCACCTCATATTTGTTCCACATCTGCATGGTGTCGAAGCTCCAGGAGATTGTCTTTTTGCCATAGTCGATGTTTTCCGCCAGGGCGTTGGCAGCCACTATCCTCCAGGGCACATGCAGCTTGTAGTTCCAGAGGGGGTGTTCGGTCTGCTGCCTGGAATATATCCCCTCCAGGATGTCCTCGCTGTCATACTCTTCTTCCTGGCTGCCCAGAGAGATTCTGCGCTTGAGCAGCATGTTGCCTTCGTCGGTCTGGTTGAGGGTGAACTTGCCCCAAAAGTCTGCTTCGCCGATTCTGTCGTTCACATTGTTGAAGGCCTCGATGCTGTCGAAACGATAGGATATCTTATAGATCACATTGCGTCCTGACCGCGATACCTGGGACTCGATCAGATGGATGCCGGGCAGCTCCGCTTTGGCCATGATCTCCCTGGTATTCTCATAGTTAGACCTGTGCACCAGGCGCAAAGTGGCCTTGCCTGAACCATCCGGATTCAGCCACATTTCTTCATCGTATTCCACGCATCCGGCAAGAGCCAGCAGCGCGATCAGCAGCAGCGCGGTTCGTTTCATCGCTTAATTGTCCCTCATTTTGACCATTTAATCTACAAGATAGAAGAGGCGGTTTTTTGGCAAGCAAAATATTTGGACTGGATTCGCTAAGAATTCTGTTGACAAAAGAGGCCGGATGTGTCATATTAGTATTATCAAGACTTAAGTGAGGAGAAACCATGACAGCCATTAGAGAAATATACCACTGCCCGATCTGCGGGAACCTTGTGGAAGTCCTGTTCGCCGGCCCCGGCGCGCTGGTTTGCTGCGGCGAGCCGATGAAACTTTTGGAAGGCAACACGGTTGATGCCGCCAAAGAAAAACATGTTCCCGTGATCACCGAAGTGGGAGACAAGATCAAGGTCTCCGTGGGCTCAGTGCCCCATCCCATGGAGGAAAAGCACTACATCAGCATGATCGAGGTGCACACCGCCAACAAGGTTTACCGCAAGGATCTGAAACCGGGCGACGAGCCGGAAGCCATGTTCCGGGTGAAAGCGGACAAGGTGCTTTTCGCCCGCGAATACTGCAACCTGCACGGCCTCTGGAAAACAAAATAATATCAAGGAGATAGACACGATGTCATTCAAGGAAACCCGCACAGCCGAGAACCTGATGAAATCTTTCGCCGGCGAAAGCCAGGCACACATGCGCTACATCTACGCGGCCAAAACCGCCAAGAAAGAAGGTTTTGAGCAGATTTCCAACATCTTCAAAGAGACTGCCGAAAACGAAAAAGAACACGCCAAGGTCTTCTTCAAGCACCTCCTCAAACAGGGATTGGAAGGGGAAGCGATCAGCATCACCTCCTCCTCCCCGGTGGCCTGGTCCCCGGACAACACCCTGAAAAACCTGGAGTATGCCGCCGATGGCGAGCATGAAGAGTGGACCGAACTGTATCCGATCTTCGCGGACATTGCCGAGGAAGAAGGCTACAAGGACATCGCCGCCTCCTGGCGTTTGGTGGCAATGGTGGAAAAGGAACACGAAAAGCGGTTCCGCAAGCTTTATGACAATGTGAAAGACCTCAAGGTCTTCAAGAAAGACAGCAAGGTGTTCTGGAAGTGCCTGAATTGCGGCTACATCCACGAAGGCGCCGAGGCCCCTGCCATGTGCCCCTGCTGTGTTCATCCCCAGTCCTATTTTGAGATTCATTGCGAAACTTACTAAGGAGGTAAGCATGCAAAAATACCAGTGTATAGCCTGTGGCTGGATCTATGATCCCGCCGAAAATGACAATATCCCGTTTGAAGAACTGCCCGAAGATTTCGTGTGTCCCGAGTGCGGTGTCGGCAAAGACATGTTCGAGCCGCTCGACTAATCTTAACAATAACGGAAAGCCTGCTGTAAAGCGGGCTTTCCTTGCTTTTAACAAGCGGGGAAACAAGGAACTATGACAATCAGTGAATTCAACGAGATTCTGGATTTCGCGGTGGCGCGCGAGCGGGAGGCGGTTGCCTTCTACCGGGATTTGCAAAAGGAAGCCAAGTTTCAGGGGCAGCTCAAGATGCTGCAGGATTTGGAGGCCATGGAGCTGGGGCACATTGCGGTGATCGAAGGCATCAGGCGGGACGGCGTTTTGGAAACCGACATCCCCAAGGTGCAAAACCTGAAGATCAGCGAATACATCACTGTCGATGTGGACAGCCTCGACCTGAGCTATCAGAACATCCTCATCAGGGGCATGAAGCGCGAGGAGGCCTCCTTCAAGCTCTATACCGAACTGAGCGTAAAGTTTGGCGATTCGGAGCTTGCCACCCTCTTCCGCAAACTGGCATCAGACGAAGCAAAGCATAAACTCTTTTTTGAAAAGCTCTACGACGAGTGGATCGGCGCCGGAAATTGAAACTTGCCCTGGACAGCTCCCAAAACTTTGGCTCGATAGCCCTGGCAGAGCAGGGAAAGCTGATCTACAGCTCATTTTTCAGCATCAGCATCACCCACAGTGAGACCCTGATGCCGCAGGTGGACTACGCGCTCAAGTTTTGCGGCTGCAAGCCTTCCGATCTGGAGGCGGTGTATTTTTCCCAGGGCCCCGGCTCCTTCACGGGGCTGCGCATCGGCCTCGCCACCGCCAAGGGCATCGCCTACGGGTTGAAGATTCCCCTGCGTGGCTTTTCCTCCCTGCAGCTCTGCGCTTTGCAACGCAGAAACTGCGGCCGGCGCATCCTCTGCCTGCTGGATGCCAAAATGAAGGAACTCTATGCCGCCCTTTACGATGAGCAGCTCAACGAGTTACGTGCCCCTTGCGTCTGCAAGGCGGAGGACATTTTGGACTGGGAGATCGACGGTGCCTACCTGCTGGGCAGCGGCGCGCCTTTGCTGAAGCCCCATCTGGCGGAAAGCGCCCTGCAATTGGTGGAGGTGGACGAGCTTCCGCCCCTGGCGGCGGGGCTTTTCACCCTGGCGGAACTGTTTGGCGCACCGGAGGCTTACGACTTCAACGCCCTGGCAGAGCTGGAGCCGGACTATCTGCGCGAATCGACCGCCCAGATACGCGCCAAACAACGGGAATAGGCTTCCAAGCCTTTCCGCGGTTATTTCTAAAAGACTGGATCACGGGTCAAGAGGTTCACGCAGATTATTTAAGGGCTGCCGAAGTCTGTTCGGCAGAGGCAACGGAGTTGCCTGTTTGGAAGAGACCTCCGGTCTCTGTGGCAAACGGACTTTGCCGCCCCAAAGAACTGGATCACGGCTCGCAGACCGTGATGACACGGTTTTTAGTCTGGTGTGCTTTGTTTCAAGGCTGGCTTGTTGTTTTCAAAAGACTGGATCCCGGGTCGCTGCCCGGGATGACACAGTAATGTAGTCTGGTATGTTTTGTTTCGGGGCAAGGTGGTTGTTTCTAAAAGACTGGATCCCGGGTCAAGCAAGCTTGCCCGGGATGACACAGTATATAGCCTGGTGGAGCTTGTTTCGGGGGAACCTTTTCACCATTCCACCTTTCCACCTTTCCACGGCCTAATCGTAGCACCTATATATATGGGGGATTGCTCTCATTTGCATCCCCCTCTCCAGGGTGGGTCTTCCTGGGGTCAACCTTATAATTTATAAGGATGACCTAAGGATGATGGCACAAAAGCAAGTAGCAGCAAGGGAGAGCGCTATGAAGGAAAATGGAGATGGTTGCCGGGAATATGGGTGAAGGGCAAACGCTAAATGGATGTAACTGTATGGGAGAGAAAGACTATTTTTCTTGCTCGCGCCTAAGCTTCAGCCACCATTGCAGGCGTTTCTCAATTTCTTTTTCAAAGCCGAATTTACCGGGCTTGTAATATTCCTTGTCCTGCATTTGTTCCGGGAAATACCTCTGATAGGAGTAATGCTGCTCAGAATCGTGGTCATACTGGTAGTTTTTCCCGTAATCCAGCTCTTTCATCAGCTTGGTGGGAGCGTTGCGGATGTGCAGGGGGACGCCGTAGTGGCTGGTGGAGCGTGCGTCCTCTGCCGCCGCTGAGTAAGCAGTGTAGAGCGAATTGCTCTTGGGCGCGGTGGCCAGATAGACCACCAGTTGCGCCAGGGCGTTGTTGGCCTCCGGCATGCCCAGAAAGAGGACTGTGTCTTTGACCGCGATGGCCAGCACCAGCGCCTGGGGATCCGCCAGCCCAACATCTTCGGAGGCAAAGCGGATCAGGCGGCGAACCACATAGCGCGGGTCTTCGCCGGCTTCCAGCATCCTTGCCAGCCAGTAGAGCCCGGCTTGGGGATCGGAGCCGCGCAGGGACTTGTGCAGGGCGGAAATCAGGTTGTAGTGCTCCTCGCGGTCTTTGTCGTAAAACATGGTCTTCTTTTCCAGCACCGCCGCCAGTTCCTTGATGGATGGATGCGGATCATCGTGCAGCCAGGGTTCCAGCAGTTCCAGTTGATTCAGTGCCCGGCGGGCATCGCCGCCGCTTTGGGTGGCCAGCCAGCCGATCACATCTTCGTCCCTTTCCAGGCCGAGTTCATTCACGCCCCGGCCGAGGATGGCTTTCAGGTCTTCCTCGCCCAGCATTTCCAGCACAAACACATGGCAGCGCGAGAGCAGCGCCGGAATCACCTCGAAGGAGGGGTTTTCGGTGGTGGCGCCGATCAGGATCACCGCGCCGGACTCCACATAGGGCAAAAAGGCGTCCTGTTGCGATTTATTGAAGCGGTGGATTTCGTCTATGAAGATGATGGTGCGCTGGTTTTGGCGGCGGTGGGCGTAGTCCGCGTCCTTCATCACCGCCTTGACGTCGCTGATGCTGGAAAGCACCGCGCTGAACTGGACGAAGCGGTGGGGGGAGGCGTGTTCGATGATGCGGGCGATGGTGGTCTTGCCGGTGCCGGGAGGGCCCCAGAGGATGAAGGAGTGGTAGTCGTTGCTCTCCAGCATCTTGCAGAGCAAGGAGTTGCTGGACACCAGCTTTTCCTGGCCGCGCAGTTCCTGCAGGGAACGGGGGCGCAGCTTTTCCGCCAGCGGAGCCTGCCTTTCGCTAAGCTCCTGCTCTTCCAGAAAGTCGGTTTGATCGGATGCCATGGATACTCCTTAAAAAGCTATGCCGTTTGGCGGATGAGTTCGATCACGTTGATGTTTTTCAGCCTCCGCAGCGGGAGGATCACGCTGAGGATGGTGATGCCGTAGGAAGCCAGCACCACCAGCAGGTAGTCCTGCCAGAATATGCGCACCGGCAGTACCTGGGGCTGGATGTCGCCCATGTCCAGGCGGATGATGCCAAAGCGCGTTTGCAGCCAGAGCAGCAGAGACGCCAACAGCAGCCCTCCCGCGATGCCGAGGGTGGAAAGGATCAGCGACTGGCGCAAAAACAGGCCGCGCAGATCGGACTCCGTGTAGCCCAAAGCCTGTAGCAAGCCCAGTTCCCTTTTCTTTTGGACGATGGCCTTGAGCATGTTTCCGGTCAGGTTGAAGGAGGCGATCACATACATGAAAAGCAAAAGCACGAACATCAGGTATTTCTCGAAGCGGATGGCGCTGTAGAGGCTGGCATCGAAGCTGCTCCAGTCATCCACCCGGTAACCGGCGAGGGATTTACGCAGGGAACGGGCGTAGGCTTCCGAGCGGTCAAAATCCGGGGTCTTCACCTCCACGTAGTCCGCTTCATCGCCATAACCGCTGAAAAACCGCGCCACATCCAGCGGGACGTAACTGAAGGTGAGGTCGTAATCCGGCATTCCGGCGGAGAAGATGCCCGCCACTTTCAGGGTGCGCACCCGGGGAATCAGGCCAAAGGCCGTGGGCACGGTGAAAATGGGTGAAAGCAACTGCACCTCGTCGCCGATTGTCACGCCAAGCTTCATGGCCAGGGCGGAGCCAAGCGCGATGCCTCCGGCGGCGAAGGCCTCGCCCTGGATATTGCCCGCCAGCATCCCCTGGGGCTGGTTGGGCGCATATCCCTTCTGGGGCATGAGAGCCCCGCTGATCCCCGCCTGCAGGGTGGGATCGATGCCAAAGCAGAGCGTGGTGGCAAGTTCTCCGCCCCGCTTGAGCACCAGCTCGTTGCGGATCACCGGAGCGGCTTGAAAACCTTGGGAACGCAGCCGGTCTGCCAGCAGATAGGGTTCCGCGAGGGGTTTGCCGTCTGCGGCGCTGACGCGTATCTCGCTCAGGGAGCCGGTGATGCGGTCGCGGATTTCGGCGCGGAAGCCGTTCATCACGCTGCTCACGCAAAGCAGGGCGATCACTCCCAGCAGGATGCCGGCCACGGTGAGGTAATGCGCCCGGCCGATCGGCCCGACGCTTCTGTTTTGCAGGAACTTCAAGGCCAGCCAGAGCTTGCTCTTGTTTTTATGCTTGTCCATACGGACACTCTTTGCCATCCTCGCTCTCAAGTCAAGTTATTAATCTGGCAGATTATGCTTGACAGCAGCCGCCCGTGCAAGATTTTGAAAAGAATGGCTGTTTCCGTGCCGGAATGAAGATTTTAGCTGCCGGAAAGAGCCCCTAAAAGCCAAATATGCCAAAGGAGTATAGATGCCCCTAATCAGGGATAGGATCGAACAAGTCCGGGAAAAGATCGCGAACAAACTGGCGGCATTGGGCAGGGACGACGCCACCATCGTGGCCGTCACCAAGACGCATCCGGTGGAAAGTGTCGAGGAAGCCCTGCGCGCCGGAATCGCCCATATCGGAGAAAACAAGGTGCAGGAAGCCCTGCGCAAAATTCCCATGCTGCGCGAGCCGTATGAGGGATTCCACTTTATCGGCCACCTGCAGTCCAACAAGATCAATAACCTGCTCACGCTCAAACCCGCCCTCATCCAGTCTGTGGACAGCCTTTACATCGCCCAGAAACTGAACGCCTCGCTGGGACGCAAGAACCTCACCCAGGACATCCTGATCCAGGTGAACACCACGGCCGAGGCCAGCAAAAGCGGAGTGAGCTTTGCCAACGCAGAAGACATGCTGTGGCAGATCGCCGCCTTGCCCTGTCTGAGGGTGAAAGGCCTGATGACCATCGGATTGATGAGCATCGACGCCGAAAAGACCAGACCATACTTTACCATGCTGAGAGAGCTTTTTGAGCGTTTCGGCAAGCTGGAGATTCCGGGAGTGGAGATGCGCTATCTTTCCATGGGCATGAGTGATGACTACCTGGTGGCGCTGGAAGAGGGTTCCAATATGCTGAGGCTGGGCTCGGCGCTGTTTGGCGCCAGAGATTACGGAGCGCGGAAATGACCTACTTGATCATCGTATTGGTGGTGCTGCTGGCTTATCTTTATGGCTGCCTGTCCACCGCCAGGATCGTGGCCAAGACCTTCCGCTCCCTCAATATCTACAAGGTCGGAACCGGTCTGGCAGACACGGAAAACATCTACAGCAACGTGAGCAAGCCGATGGGTATCCTGGTGGGAACTTTGGATGTGCTCAAGGCGCTGGTGTTTCTCACCGTGGTGCGCTATGGGCTGTATTTACTGGCCAACACGGCGGTTTATGAGAACATGGAAAAGATCTACAGCGTGAATACAATGCTGATCTATGGCCTGGCCATGCTGATCGGGCACTGCCTGCCGGTGACGAACAGGTTTCAGGGCGGGCGGGGAATCTTTACCTATATCGGCTTTGTGGCTTTCTTTGCCCCTGTGCCCATGCTGATCACTGTGCTGGTCGCGCTGGTGTTGGTCGCGCGCTATAAACAGATTCGCTTCGCTCAGTATGTGATCGTGATCCTGCCGGTGATCCTCACCCAAATCTTCTATAATTTCATACCCTATTTCAAGAAAGAAATGCCTCCCTATTTTTCGATGATAATCTGGGGCATTGCCATAATCATGGGCGTGCTGAACTATCTGGTTTCCAAAAAACTGGGTGAATTATAAGCCAAAGGAGTAGGCGATGGTTGCAATCAAGCCAGTACTTAATTCCCGGGATTTGAAGCGTTTTATCATGTTGCCTTTCCGTCTCTATAAAGACGATCCCAACTGGGTGGCTCCGCTGATAGGGGAGCAGAAAAAGTTCTTCAATCCTGCCAGGAATCCATATTACAAACATTCTGAAGTGATGCTCTTCCTGGCGGTAAAGGATGGGCGGACCGTGGGGCGCATCTCCGCGCACACCAACACCCAGCACAACAAGGAACACAATGACAACATCGGTTTCTTTGGTTTCTTTGAGAGCGAGGACGACCAGGAGGTGGCAGACGCTTTGTTTGCCGCGGCATACGAATGGAACCGCTACCGGGGCAAAACGGCCATGCGCGGGCCGATGAACTTCTCTGTGAACGAGGAGTGCGGCCTGCTGATCGATGGCTTCGACTCCCCGCCCATGGTGATGATGCGGCACGACAAGCCCTATTACCAGAGGCTCTATGAAAACCACGGCCTGGTGAAAGTGATGGATCTCTATGCCTATCTGGCTGAAAACAAGGAAATGCCGCCCCGGGTGGAGAAGGCTGCCCAACTGATCTCGCGCCGCGCCAATGTGGACATCCGCTCCCTCAGCAAAAACAAAAAGCAACTGCGCAAGGATATCGAGACGGTCTTTCAGATCTATACCAAGGCCTGGGAATACAACTGGGGCGCGGTGCCGATGACCGATGCGGAGTTTGACGCCATAGTAGATGAACTGCTTCCCCTGGCTGATCCGGAACTGGTGTTCATCGCCGAGGTGGATGGCAAGCCCGCGGGCTTCAGCCTAGCCCTGCCAAACTATAATGAAGTGCTCCATGTGATGCGGGGCAGGATCAATCCCATCACGCTTGTCAAAGCCCTGATCGCCAAAAAGAAGATCAGATCGGCGCGGGTGATTACCATGGGAGTGATCAAGGAATATCAGGGCAGGGGCATCGACACTCTGTTTTACTATCACCAATACAAGAACGGCCTGCCTAAAAAGCTGTTTCGGGGAGAGTTTTCCTGGGTGCTGGAAAATAACACCATGATGATCCGCGCGGCGGAGATGCTGGGCGGAAGGATCTACAAAACCTACAGGCTCTATGACCAGGAAATCACAGCAGCAAACTGAAGAACGTCCCTTTTTCAGCGCCATAGACAAGATCACCATCGCCTTTTGCGCTTGGATCCTGGTCTATATGCTGGCTGGATTGGCTTTGGGCAGGACCGTGATCGAGCCCTGGCTGCACCTGCCCGCCTATCTTAGCATCCTAACCCTGGTCTTACTGATGGCTTGGGCCCAGCAGCGTTTTCCGCGGGATCGGTATCCGCGCTTTGGCAGGGCGCTCAGCTTTGTGCGGGCCATCTATCCGGTGCTGTTCTTCACCTATTTCTATATTTCCGGCTATGCCGTGAACCGCATCATCTTTGGAGAATGGCAGGATCCTTTCTTTTACCGTCTGGATAAAGCCCTCTTTGGCTATTATCCCTCCCTGGAATGGGGGCAGCGCTGCGGGCACTGGCTGCTGCAGGAACTCATGCACTTTGCCTATTTCTGCTACTATCCGATGATCGCCGGACTGCCTGTCTATTTCTATTTCCGCGACAAACGCGCTTTCTCGGAACTGATCTTCGCGCTTACCTTCGTGTTCTATCTTTGTTATTTCATTTACAGCCTGCTGCCGGTGGTCGGAGGGAGATATTTCCCCGAGGCGATGGCTCTCAGCAGGGCCTACCAGGCAGGCCCCTTCACCCGCATCATGGCCTTTATCTACAACTATAGCGGGCATCTGGGCGGGGCCTTCCCCAGTTCCCACATCGCCATCAGCCTGGTGCTGACCATTGCCGCGCTGCGCTATATCCGCCCCTGGGGTATCGCCTTCTGCGTGGTATCCTTTTTCCTCACGCTCGCCACGGTTTACTGCCACTATCACTGGTTTGTGGATGCTTTGGGGGGAATCTTCATTGGCATTTTTGGTTATTACCTGGCGGGCATTGTGCGCGCCAGACTGGAACGGACATAGCTATGAAAGCACCGCTCACCATCCTGCTGGCGCTGCTGGGACTGACCCTGGCCGCGCGACAGCCTGTGTTGCCCATTACAAGCTACGATTATGCCCTGCCGGAAAACAACGTCTCGCCAATCTGCATCGGCATGGGCGGGCTGAATGTGACCAACACCAATGATTTCTTCGCTTCCTACACCAATCCCGCCCTGATAGGCAGCAACAGCAAAAGCGCCTTGCTCACCTCGTTTCGCCTGGCGGGTAACGATGATCTCACCTTTGCCCAGGCTGCCTCGCTCAGCAGTGCCCTGAACAGCAAGCAGTTCAAATACTTTACCCTGCTCACTAAACAGTCGGCCTGGACCTACCAGCCCATGGCCCGGGTGCACATAAGCGAAAAGCAGCAGGGAAGGGTGCTCTACTACGATTATCAGTTGGACAAAGTTCAGGCCACCCTGGCCGCTACGGACAAATCCTGGCAGCCGATCGGCTTTGGCATGAACCTGAAGTATCTGGCGGGGCGGTTGGTCTATCTGCATGGAGCGGATTTTATCGATGACAAGGTGCGCGGGTTTTCCTCGGACATCGGCCTCACCCTGCAGACGGGCAGCATGACCTATGGAGTGGCGGCTTACGATCTCATTTCCCGCATGTGGTGGGAAAACTACGATGCGGTCTCGCTGCAGCGCAGGATCGCCCTGGGCGCCCAGTATGAAAGCGACAACCTGACCCTGAACGGCGGCTTGCAGGGCAGGCTTTCCCGCTCCACAGACACCACCTTCCACCTGGGCATGCAATATGGCTGGGATATGGGCGTAAGAAGGTCGGGCGGGCCCAAGACCGCGCAAGGACTGGCTGTCAGGCTGGGGATGTACAGCCATGACTTCAGCAGCACCTCCGCCATAAACTACACCTTTGGCTCCGGTTACAACTACAATATCCTGCGCTTTGACTTTTCGCTCAACAACAGCGGTCTCAAGATAAAAGACAGCGAATACCTCTTTTCCCTGGGAGTGGGATTGCCCTAAGCCATGGGCGGAATCAGTTTCCTTAATGCCGGCTTGCTCTTTCTGGCGGCAGCCACCATCCTGCCTTTGCTGATCTGGCTGCTCGCCAAAAAGAAGCCCAAGCGGATCGTTTTTTCCACCCTGCGCTTCATCAAAGCCAGCCAGGAACAGGAAAAGAAGCGCACGCGGCTGAAGAACATCATCCTGCTGATCATCCGCATGCTGATCATCCTGCTGCTGGCTTTGGCGGTGTCGCGCCCGCTTTTGCAGAGCAAGCGGCTCAAGCCCTCGCGCAAGCATCCTCCCACCGCCCTCGCCATCCTGCTGGACACCAGCTTCAGCATGGACTACGTGCAGGAGGGCATGAGCACCCTCGACCGCGCCAAGGACGCCCTGCGGCAGATCAATTCACTCTGCAACGACGAGGACAGGCTGATCCTGATCACCTCCGACGATGCCTGGAACCGCCTGCACGCCCAGATCTATGCCGGCAGGATTCCCCAGGACAGCATCGACCGGATCGGCGTCAGCTTTGACCCCCTGCCTTTGACCGACATGGCGCAACTGGCGCAAAGCAAACTGGCCGAGACCCAACTGGCGAACCGCGAAGCCTATCTGATCACCGACGGCCAGCGGCAGGAGTATCCCGAGCTGCCCGAGCTGAACCTGCGGGTGATCGACCTTTTCCCGGATGGGGACTTTGCCAACCTCAGTTGCCATTCCGCCCAGGTGCAGGCTCAGTTGGTGGAAAAATCACGCCGCCAGAGCATCGAATTCGTGCTCAGCAATCACGGAGCGCAAGACCGCCGGGAAGTGCTGGTGAAGGTTGTTCTGGGCGATGCCAAGGTGGCGGAGAAGTTCGTGGATGTTCCCGCCCGCCAGTCCGTGAAAGAAACGATCGTGATCGAACTGCGCCAGGATGGCTGGCAGAGCGGATATGTTGAGGTGATGGACGACCGTCTGATCCACGACAACCGCGCCCATTTCGCCTTTCCTTTCCGCCTTGACCCGCATATCGCGGTCATTAGCGCCAAGCCACAGTTACCGGGCTTTCTGCGCAGTTCCCTCAGCGTTTACGCGGGAGATCAGGGCAGGATCGTCCGCCTTGACCCGCGCCAGGTGAGCCTGGGCACCCTCAATCAATACCAGACCATCGTTTTCTACGCCCCAGGCCAGCTTTCGCCCAAGCTGCGGGAGATAATCGGCAGCCTGCAGAAGAGTGGGAGGGGAACGCTGTTCTGTCTGGATAAGGGCTTGACCCCAGACTACAAAGCCGTGCTGGAGCAGACTTTTGGCCTGCGGATCGGCGCCTTCCGGGAACAGCCCAAATCTATCAGCTATATCAACAAACACCACTTCATCACCTCTCTGATGGCGGACAAAAACCTGCGCCACAGGGAGATCAGGGACTACTGGAGCGTCAGCGGGAGCGGAGCCGCCAATCTGCTGGGTGGAGGCTCCGACATCTTTGCCCTGGCCAAAGAAAACCTGGTGCTCTGGTCCTTTGACCTTGCCAGCCCCGCCAACAGCTTTTTCCTGGATGCCGCCTACGCTGTATTGTCCTATCGCAGCCTGGAATACGTGAGCGCCGCCATCGCCGCGGGAGAAACCCGCAAAATCGGGGACATGGTGAGCGCCTCCAGCATCACCTTACCCGACGGTAGCGCCATTGAACTGGCTTCCCGCAGCCACAGGCTTGCCAGCCCCGGACTTTATACACTCAGCCAACCGGAAGGCCCCGGCACAGTAATTGCCGTGGATCACGACCAAAGCGAAAGCGACTTTGAAAACATGGATCTGGCTGCCTTAAAATACATCAAAGTCCTGCCGGACAAGTGGCAGGATACCCTTTTCCACACCCGCCTGGGACACGATCTCTGGAAATGGCTGTTGGGCGCGGCATTGTTGCTGCTGGCTTTGGAGATCATTCTGGTAAAAGCAGAGGAATTGCGTCCCAATGCGGCGTCGGCACCCAATACCGAGGGAGGAGAAAAATGATTTTGGAAAACATACAAGACCCTGCCGCCATCCGCAAGCTGAAGCAGAAAGAGCTTGACCTGCTTGCCACGGAAGTGCGCAAACGCATCGTGGAAGTTTCTTCGCAAAACGGCGGACATCTGGCCCCCAGCCTTGGCGCGGTGGAGATCGCCATCTCGCTGCTCCACAGCTTCGATCCCCTCAAAGACAGGATCGTCTGGGATGTGGGGCACCAAAGCTATGCCTGGAAGATACTTACCGGACGCAACGAGCGTTTCGACACCCTGCGCAGCCTGGGCGGGATCAGCGGCTTCACCAACCGGGATGAAAGCCCCTATGACGCCTTCAGCACCGGACACAGCAGCACCTCCGTCTCCGCGGCCCTGGGCATCGCCTGCGCCAAGGAGCATCTGCGCGAAAATCACCACAGCGTAGCCGTGATCGGGGACGGCGCCCTCACGGGGGGCATGAGCTTTGAAGCCCTCAACCATGCCGGACACCTGCAAAAGGACAAGTTTCTGGTCATCCTCAACGACAACAGCATGTCCATCTCCAAAAATGTGGGCGGCTTGCAGAAATACATGGCGCGGATGCTGGCCAGCAAACCTTACAATGCCATCAAAAAGCAGGTCTGGGAACTCAGCGAAAACCTGCCGGAAAACGTGCGCCGGCGCTTCATCCTGGGAGCGCAAAAGATTGAGGAATCCATGATTAACATCCTGGTTCCCAATATTATTTTTGAAGACCTGGGCTTCAAGTATGTGGGCCCCATCGACGGGCACGACATCAAACAGCTTTGCAACATGTTCAGGCGCATCAAACGCTACATGGTGGGGCCGGTGCTGCTGCACGTGGTCACCCAAAAAGGCCGGGGCTACAGCCCGGCGGAGCAGGACGCCTCCCGGTTCCACGGGGTGGGGCCTTTTGAGAGCAAGACCGGACAGACGATTTGCAGCGGCAGCGAAAGCTGGAGCGAGGTGTTTGGCAACAGCCTCTGCAGGATCGCCAGAGAGAACAGGAAGGTGATGGCAATCACCGCCGCCATGGCGGATGGAACGGGACTCGCGCCCTTCGAGAAAGAGTTTCCCCAGCGTTTTTACGATGTGGGCATTGCCGAACAGCACGCGGTCACCCTCGCCGCGGGCATGGCCACCAAAGGGATCAAGCCCTTTGTGGCGGTTTACAGCACCTTTTTCCAGCGCGCGCTGGATCAGATCATCCACGATGTGGCGCTGCCCAGGCTGCCTGTGGTGTTGTGCATCGACCGGGCGGGACTGGTGGGCGAGGACGGCGCCACCCACCACGGCGCCTTCGACATCTCCTACCTGAATATGGTGCCCAACCTGCAAATCCTGGCTCCCACCACTTCCGAGGAGTTGGATGCCATGCTGCGCTATGCCGCGGGCTACCAGGACGGCCCCATCGCGATCCGCTATCCGCGGGGAATCGCCGTTTGCTCCGGCAAGCCCCTCAAGGAGTTTAGCCCCGGCAAAGCCAAAACCATCCACAAAGGCAAAAAAATAGCCCTGCTGGCTGCCGGAGACACCCTCGGCCTGGCCAGCGAGGTCTGGCAAAAACTGAAGGACAAGGGGCATCAGCCCTGGCTGGTCAACCTGCTCAGCCTCAAGCCTTTGGATGAGGAACTGCTGCTGGAGGTCGGCGGCGGGTGCCAGCATGTTTTCACCTTTGAAAGCAATTCCGTCATCGGCGGGATAGGTTCGCGCATCGCCCAAATCCTGGCGGAACAAGCTTGCAAGGTGGTCAACTTTGGCTATCCCGACCACTTTATCACCCATGGCAAAATCTCCGAGTTGCTCGATCTTATCGGCTTCACGGCAGATAAACTGCTGGCGGACATCAAGGCCAGACTGGACGGATGATGCCTTCCCAGCAGGAAGCGATCTGCGCGCAGATCACCGCTCCCGGCTATTCTGCCGTTAGCCTCATCCGGGTCAGCGGCAGGGACAGCATCGAAATCGTCGCCAAATATTTCCGCCCCCGTGGCAAACTGCTCAAGCTCACCTCCCAAGGCTTAATATTGGGCAGTTTTTACGACCGCGGGGGCTTTCCTTTGGATCAGGTGCTTTGCGCCGTTTTCCGCGCGCCTGCCAGCTACACCGGAGAGGATTGCGTGGAGATTTCCTGCCACGGAAATCCGGAGATTGTGGCGCGGGTGCTGGAAAACCTCTTGCTGGAAGCCCGCCTTGCCCGCCCCGGTGAGTTCACCCTGCGCGCCTTGCTCAACGGCAAGATGGATCTTGTCCAGGCGGAAGCCGTCAACGACCTCATCCTTGCCACCGGAAGCCTGGCGGGAACGGCCGCCCTGATGCAGGTGCAGGGGCAGCTTTCCAGCCATCTCGGGGAGCTGCTGGAACAAATCACCGCGGCACGCCTGCGCTGCGAACTGGCCATCGATTTTGCCGATCAGGATTTGCCCCAGATCGATCTGGACGACCTGCGCCAGAGGATAAGCGGCATTCTGGAGCAAACCCGCCTGCTGCAAAGCGAAGGACGCCAGGGCAGGATCATCCGCGAGGGCATCCGCGTGCTGATCGCGGGCCCCCCGAACTCCGGTAAATCCTCACTCTTCAACGCCTTTCTCCGCTACAACAGGGCCATCGTGACCCCCCATCCCGGCACCACGCGCGACTATCTGGAAGAAAGGGTCGCCTTGCAGGGATACACCCTCATCCTCACGGACACCGCCGGACTGCGCGACACCCGGGATAGCATCGAGCGGCAGGGCATCGAGCGTTCTTTCGAGCTGATGCGTTCCGCGGACCTGATCCTGCATTTAAGCCCGGCGGATCAAGCGCGGCAGGGAACTGAAGACATACTCATCCCCCCGGAATTCCACCCCAAAACCCTCTGGCTGCTCAGCAAGAGCGACCTTGCCGGGCCTGGTTTGACTTCTTCCGGCTGTATCCCCGTCACCGTTATACGGGAGGATGGCTTGGATCAGCTCAAAGCCGCCATTATGGAGCGTTTCCAGCTCCAGCAGCCTGATCTGCGCCGTCCTTTGGTCACCAATGCCCGCCATCTGGCTGCCCTGCAAAGATGTGAGGATGCCCTTGTAAAAGCGCTGGACTCGCTGCGGGATGAGGCGGGATTCGAGTTCACCGCTTTCGATCTGATCGCCGCCAGCAAGGCTCTGGAAGAGATTTTGGGGGTGATCAGCAGCGATGATTTGCTTGAGCGTATCTTTTCCAACTTTTGTATCGGAAAGTAGCCTCCCCTTTGCCTATCATACTGCGCCGCAGTCGATTAACCCATCATCCTTAGGTCATCCTTATAAATTATAAGGTTGACCCCAGGAAGACCCCTGCCTGACCGCCCCTTGGCTGGCGGTTGGATATGAGGGCCAGCCGGGCGGGCTGTCGGACGCAAACAAGAGGGCGGCACGTGCCATCCTCTTGCCGTCCAATTATTTTGCTTTATTGTTTACCCGCCGCGATGGAGACCATCTTGCCGGGAATAACTATCACTTTCTTAACCGTCCAGCCTTGCAGGCTGTGCTTCACATTCTCCACTTCCAGAGCCAGTTTCTTCAGTTCCTCGGGATCGATGTCGGGAGCCACTTCCAGCTTGCCGCGCAGTTTGCCGTTCACCTGCACCACATAGGTGACGCTGGCGCGCTGCAGAAACTCTTCCTTGCAGGCAGGCAAGCCGCTGTCGTGCAGCAGCTTTTCATGGCCGAGCATCTGCCACAGCTCTTCCGCCACATGGGGCGCGAAGGGATAGATCAGTTGCGGGATAACGCCGCAGGCTTCGGCAAAGACCGCCAGGTCTGAATCCTTGAGCCTGGCAGGGTCTTTCACGGCCACGCAGTGGTTGAGATGCTCCATCACTGCGGCGATGGCGGTGTTGTATTGCATCCTGTTCTGGCAATCGTCCATCCACTTTTTAATGGTGCTATGGGTGCTGAAGAGCAGGTCACGCAAGGGCGGAGTCACCTCTTCCAATTTGACATTGAGCTGCAATCCGCGCCTGATGGCGTCCAGGTTGCCTTCGATCAGGCGCCAGATGCGGTTGAGGAAGCGGAAAGCTCCCATCACGCCGTCGTCGCTCCACTCCACATCCTTGTCCGGCGGGGAGGCGAAGAGCAGGAATACGCGCAGGGTGTCCGCGCCGAAACGGTCGATGATGTAGCCGGGATCGACCGCGTTGCCCTTGGATTTGCTCATTTTCGCGCCGTCTTTGAGCACCATGCCCTGGGTGAGCAGGCGGGAGAAAGGTTCGTCGCAGTCCAGCCAGCCCAGGTCGCGCATGAACTTGCCGATGAAGCGGGCGTAGAGCAGGTGCATGCAGGCATGTTCGATGCCGCCGATGTATTGATCCACCGGCAGCCAGTGCTTGGCTTTGGCGGGGTCGAAGGGGGCCTTGTCGTTTTTGGGATCGGCATAGCGGGCATAGTACCAGGAACTGTCCACAAAGGTGTCCATCGTGTCCGTCTCGCGTTTGGCTGCCGCGCCGCATTTGGGGCAGACGGTCATGTACCATTCCGGAACGGAGAGCAGGGGGTTGGAGGTGGTTTTGCCCACCTGCACGTTATCCGGCAACAGCACGGGCAGATCGGAATCCGGGACAAGCACCACGCCGCACTGCGGGCAGTGGATCACGGGGATGGGGTTGCCCCAATAGCGCTGGCGGGAGATGCCCCAGTCGCGCAGGCGGTAGGTGCTGGTCACCTGGCCGCAGCCCAGTTCCTCGATGCGGGCGGAGATGGCGGCCTTGGCGGCTTCGCTGTCCATGCCGTCGAAGGGGGCGGAATTGGCGATGATCCCGGGCTCGACATAGGCCTCGGTCATCTGTTCCAAAACAAGATCCTGCTGGGGATTCTGGATCACCAGCAGTATGGGGATGCCGTATTTTCTGGCAAATTCAAAGTCGCGCTGGTCGTGCGCGGGCACTGCCATCACCGCTCCGGTGCCGTAATCCATCAGCACATAGTTGGTCACCCAAATCTGCACCTTGTTGCCGTTCAGCGGATTGAGGCAGTATCTGCCACTGAAGACACCTTCCTTGGTGGTGTCTTCCGCGGCGCGCAGGAGCTTGTCCTCGTTGATCACTTTGTGGCAAAAGTCATGCAGTTCGCGGTTGTCCGGGTCTTCCTCCAGCCATTTCTGCACCAGCGGATGCTCCGGCGGCAGGGCCATGAAGGTGACCCCATAGACGGTGTCCGGGCGGGTGGTGAAGACGGGGATGCTCTCGCTTCCGTTTTCCAGGGGGAACTCGATGCGGGTGCCTTCGCTTTTGCCGATCCAGTGCTTCTGCATCAGGATCACGCGCTCCGGCCAGTCGATCATCTTGCTGAAGTCCAGCAGTTCCTCGGCGTAGTCCGTGATGCGGAAATACCACTGCTCCAGTTCTTTCTGGGTCACCTCGCTGTGGCAGCGCCAGCAATGGCCGTTTTCCACCTGCTCGTTGGCGAGCACGGTCTGGCATTCCTCACACCAGTTTTGCCAGCTTTTTTTGCGGTAAACCAGTCCTTTTTCATAGAGCTTTTTGAAGAGGAACTGTCCCCATTTGTAATATTCCGGGCGGCAGGTGCTTATCTCGCGCTCCCAATCCAGGCCAAAGCCCATGAAGTCGAACTGGACGCGCATGGCGGCGATGTTTTCCTCGGTGGTGATGCGGGGATGGGAGTTGTGCTGGATGGCAAAGTTCTCCGCGGGCATGCCAAAGGCGTCGTAGCCCATGGGCTGCATCACGGCATAGCCTTCCATCATTTTCAGGCGGGAGATGGCGTCGCTGATGGCATAGTTTGAAAAGTGGCCGCAATGGAGCACACCGGAAGGATAGGGAAACATGGATAGCACATAGTATTTGGGCTTGTCCGGGAAATCCGGGGGGTTGAAGATCCGGCGGTCGTTCCAGACCTGCTGCCATTTTTTCTCGATCCTGGTAAAGGGATATTCCATTTTTCTTCTCCATTCGGGCGCTCTGAACTTACAAGCGCATACCGTTCAATAGTATGGTCAACGGACAAATTCTGATGCAGGCTTCTGCTGTCAAGTGCTTTGCGGCCTGTGGAATTTTCCCTGCCGGCAAATCTGCCGTCTTTCCGCGGTGCAAAGCAGTCTGCAAGATCTGGAAAAAAGCGGGGGTTAAAAAACAGTTGACAGGGGAGGCAAGTCTAAAATTCTGGCAAACAACTAATAATATTTTTCTCAAGGAGCAAGATAAAATGAAACAGGGAATCCATCCCAAATATGAGGTCGTCACTGTCAAGTGCGCCTGCGGCAACGAGTTTCAGACCCGTTCCACCAAAGGCAACATGCAGGTCGATATCTGCAGTGTGTGCCACCCTTTCTACACCGGCAAACAGAAAATCATCGATACCGCCGGCCGCGTCGAGAAGTTTAACCGCAAGTATAACCTCAAAGACGAAAAGTAGCCACTACCAGGTTTAAGACGCCATTTATCCGCTGCGCGGGAAGCACGGATGATGGCGTTTTTTACATCCTGGCAAAAAAATACTTGTTAATTTGGCAAAGGAGCCGATCATGAACGCTAAAAAACCCGAGATCGCCGTTGGCGGCCAGGCAGTGATAGAAGGTGTGATGATGCGGGGGCCGGACTCCCTGGCAACCGCCATCCGCCGCAAGGACGGCTCGCTGGAGCTGTTTGTGCAGCCGTTTATCAGCAAGACCCAAAAGGGCAAGATATTGGGGCTGCCGATCCTGCGTGGCTTTGTGTCCCTCATCGAGATGATGGTAATCGGGGTCAAGACCCTCACCCTCTCCGCCAACCGCGCGGAACTGGACATCGCCGCTGATGAGGCCGCCAGGGGGAAAAAGCCCAAAACAAGCTCCAAATCCTCATCGAAGGTGGAGGAACTGCTGAGCTTTGTCTTTGCTATCGGGCTTGCTTTCCTGCTCTTTGGCTTTCTGCCCTACAAGCTGGCGGATTGGATCGGGCTCTCCAAACAGAACCTCTATTTCAACCTCTTTGCCGGCGGCATTCGCATCGCCTTCTTCGTCCTCTATGTCTGGCTGATCAGCCTTATGAAGGAAATCCGCCGCCTCTTCCAATACCACGGGGCCGAGCATAAGAACATCCACGCCTACGAGAAGGACAGCAACCTGCAAATTGCCGACATCCAGAGCTTTACAACTATCCACCCCCGCTGCGGCACCAGCTTCATGTTCTTTGTGCTGCTCATTTCCATCCTCATCTTTTCGGTGGTGGACACACTCGTCTCGGTCTTTATCCTCAAGGCCCAGGTGCCCCTGCTGCTCAGGCTGGGCTACCACCTTCTGCTGATCCCCCTGGTGTCCGGAGTGAGCTACGAAGTCCTCAAATTCAGCGGACGCAATATCAACCACCCTCTAGTAAAACTGATGACCTGGCCGGGCATGGGCTTGCAGCACATCACCACCCGCGAGCCGGACGACAGCATGGTGGAAACCGCGCTGGTCGCCATGAAAGCCGCGTTGAAGATGGACTACTCCGAACACAACGTCACCCTGATGCAAGGTTAAAATGCTGCCCCGGGAAAAGCTGGACAACCTCACGGCGGAACTGGAAGAGCTGAATGGCAAGCTGTCCGATCCGGCGGTGATAGCGGACACCCGCGGCTACCGGGAGTTGATGCGCAGGTTCAAGGAACTGAACGAGATCAACGCGGAATGGGCGCGCTACCAGGAGTTGGAAAAGCAGATCCAGGGCGCGGAGCACCTGCTTCAGACGGAAAGTGACGCCGAAATGGAAGAGCTGGCACGCCTGGAGCTGGAGGACTTGCAGCAGAAACTGGAGCAGAGCGAGTTGAAGCTGCGTGACCTGCTCATCCCCAGTGATCCCAATGACGGCAAGAACGCCATCGTGGAGATTCGTGCCGGCACCGGCGGAGAGGAAGCCGCCCTGTTCGTGGCCGACCTCTATCGCATGTATTCATACTTCGCGGAGCAAAAAGGCTGGAAACTGCAACTTCTCGACCTTAACGAGACCGGTCTGGGCGGCTACAAAGAGATAATCTTTCAACTCAACGGCGAAGACGCCTACGGCCTGATGCGCTTCGAGAGTGGAGTGCACCGCGTGCAGAGGATTCCGGTCACCGAATCCAGTGGCCGCATCCACACCTCCGCGGTCAGCGTGGCGGTGCTTCCGGAAGCAGAGGAGGTAGACGTCGTGATCAACGACAACGACCTGCGCGTGGATGTTTACCGCAGCACCGGACACGGCGGGCAAAGCGTGAACACCACCGACTCTGCTGTGCGCATCACCCACATTCCCACCGGCATTGTGGTCACCTGCCAGGACGAGAAATCCCAGATCAAAAACAAGGCCAAGGCCATGAAAGTGCTGCGTTCCCGCCTGCTGGATGCCGAGATATCGCGCCAGGAGCAGGAAATAGCCAGTTCCCGCAAGGCGCAGGTGAGCACGGGAGACCGCTCCGCCAAGATCCGCACCTACAATTTTCCCCAGTCCAGGGTCACCGATCACCGAATAAACTTGACAAGCTACAACCTCGATGGTTTTTTGGCAGGCAATATAGATGAGTTTATCCAGGCGCTCAGAATAGCCTGGCGAAACGAAAAAGTGAATGAGTAAATGCCCCTGATAATTGAGATCATCCTCTGGACGGCGATCATGCTGTTCCTGCTGGCGCTGATGTTCCTCTTTGCCGGATTCGAGACAGGCGCGATCTCCATCAACCAGATCGAACTGGAAAACCGCGCCAAAAAGAACAGGTCGCTCGCCCGCTTGCTGGAATACGTGCGCCATCCGGATGTCTTTTTAGGCACCACCCTGTTGGGTACAAACATCACGACTGTCCTGTTAGCCACCATCTCCACCTATCTGGTGCACAGGATAAACTCCCCCTTCATCAATCCAAAATACACCGCTCTGATAGTGGGTGGCGTGGCGCTGATCTTTGGTGAGGTCTTTCCCAAAGCCTATTTCCGTTCCCACGCGGACACCCTGGTACCCAAGGTCTTCCCGCTTATGCGGTTCATTTCATATATGCTGAGCCCCTTTGTGCTGCTGGTCACCTGGCTCAACCGCGGCGTCAGAAAGCTACTAAAAATATCTGGCGAGCAAGACTTTAATTACCTGACCAAGGACGATCTGGCCTACCTGCTTTCCATCACCAGCACCGACGCCAAGGACGAGCCCCAGCTCGAGATGATCGAGGACGCCCTGGATTTTACCGAGCAGGAAGCCCACAACGTGATGGTGCCCCGCACAGATGTGATCGCCATCCAGGAGTCAGCCACCATCGCCGAAGCAATCGAGATAGCCCGCGAGGAAGGCTTCACCCGCTACCCCGTCTATCGCCAGAATCTGGATGACATCGTGGGCATCCTCATCATTTACGATGTCCTTAAACGCGAGTTCACCCCCCAGACCCCGGTTTCCAAGCTGATGCTGGAGCCCTATTTCACCCCCGAAAACACCGACCTCGACGTCCTGCTGCGCGAAATGCAGAAACAGCACCGCAGCATGGCCATCGTGGTTGATTCCTATGGCGGCACCTCCGGCATCGTGACCATGGAAGACATTCTGGAGGAGATCGTGGGCGACATCGAAGACGAATATGACGTGGAGGACGAGGCACCGGATGTGCAGCAGGTTTCGCCCAATACCTGGCTGGCATCGGCGGATGTGGAGATCGACACCCTGGCGGAAGACCACGGCATCGACCTTCCCGAGGGCGATTACGAGACCCTGGCGGGATTGATCCTTGACCGTCTGGAACGGATTCCCCTGCGGGGACAGGTGATAGAGCTGGAGCCCTGGCGCATCCAGGTGTTGCAGGCCACTGAAAAGAAGATACTGAAAGTGAAATTACATAAAATGAATAAACGAGGTGAAAGCACATGAAGTTGATGGAATGCGTGCCAAATTTCAGCGAAGGCAGAGACACTGCCGTCTTGGATGCCATTGCGGCATCGATCCGTTCGGTGAACGGGGTTGTATTGTTGGATGTTGATCCCGGGGCGGATACCAACCGCACCGTCTTCACCCTGGCGGGAAACCCCGAAGCGGTGGTGGAAGCGGCCTTCCAGGGCATCAAAAAAGCCAGCGAGCTGATCGACATGAGCAAACATCACGGCGAACACCCCCGCATGGGCGCCACAGACGTCTGCCCCTTCATCCCCATCTCAGGCCTGACCATGGAAGAATGCGCCGACTACGCGCGCCAACTGGGCAAGCGCGTGGGTGAAGAGCTGGGCATTCCGGTTTACCTCTATGAAAACGCCGCCTCCAAAGAAGAGTGGCGCAACCTCGCCAACGTCCGCTCCGGCGAGTATGAAGCTCTGCCGGACAAGGCCAAAGATCCTGCCTGGAAGCCGGATTTCGGCCCTCACGCCTTCAACGCCAAAAGCGGAGCCACTGCCATCAGCGCCCGCGAGTTTTTGATTGCCTACAACATCAACCTCAACACCCGCGATAAAAAGAAAGCCCACGAACTGGCCATCACCATCCGCGAAAGCGGCAAAGCCGCCCGCGACGCGAACGGAAAGCTGGTCAGAGATAAAGACGGCAAAAAGGTGATGGTGCCCGGTCTCTTCAGCCACTGCAAGGCCGTGGGCTGGTACATCGATAGCTACAACCGCGCCCAGATCAGCATCAACCTCACCAACTACAAGATCACGCCCCCGCATCTGGTCTTGGAAAAGGTGCGCGAACTGGCCGCCGCCATGGGTGTGCAGGTCACCGGCAGCGAACTGGTCGGGCTGATCCCCAAGGCAGCCCTGCTGAACGCCGGGAAATATTACCTGGAGCGCATGGGCGAAAGCACCGGCATTCCCGAAAAGATGATCATGGAGACCGCGATCCAGTCCATGGGCCTGGCGGAACTTGCGCCCTTCGATCTGGACAAGAAGGTGATCGAATATGCCATCGCCCGGCAGGACAGCCTTGCCTCCATGCGGGTGGACGCCTTTACAGACCTGCTTTCCACCGATTCCCCCGCTCCCGGGGGCGGCAGCGTGGCAGCCCTCTGCGCCGCTCTCTCCGGCGCGCTGAGCGCAATGGTCGCCAACCTCACCATGGACAAAAAAGGCTACGAACAGGTGCAGGACAAGGTGCATGAGTTCGCCCCATTGGGACAGTCGATCAAAGAGCGTGCCCTGCAATGCATTGACCGCGATACCGACGCCTTCAACGCCATGATGGAAGCCATGCGCCTGCCCAAAAAGACAGATGAGGAGATTGCCCTGCGCGACGCGGAGATGGAAAAGACCACCCAGGGCGCGATCCTGGTTCCCTTTGAAACCCTCCAGCTTGCCCGGGAAGCAATCCAACTGGCAGCCCAGGTGGCTGTGGTGGGCAACGTCAACGCCCTCTCTGACGCCGGCGTGGCTGCTCTCACCGGCCTCACCGCCGCCAAAGGCGCCTTCTACAACATCCTCATCAACCTGCCCGGCTCCACCGACCCGGCTTTCAAAGACGATATCCGTTCCCGCGCGGAAGAATTGCTTGCCCGCTGCGAGGAAGAGGCCGCAGGGGTGGAGGAAGAGGTTCGTAAAAGGCTCTGAACCGGCCATCTGCCAGGATGCGGACGAAACCGATGGAAGGCGCGCGGATAGCGGAGCGGGAGCCTGAGCCGTGACCATCCTGCTCTTTGCCCTCTGGGGCAGCCTGGTGGCGCTCAATATACTGGATGGCCACTCCACCTGGAAGGTGCTGCGTCCCAAACACTTGAGCCGCGAGAAGAACCCGCTCGCCCGCTGGATATTTTCCCGGCTGGGCGTGGTCTGGGGCATCGTGGTTTCCGAACTGCTCTGGATCGGCTTCATCACCTGCGTCTTCTTTTTACTGCTCAAGGGTTCCAACCCCCTGGCGCTCAAGATTCTGCTGGGCTTGCTGGCCTTGGGCAACCTCGTCTTCTTGGCGCTGGTCATCAACAACTATCTGGTCTGGCACAGGATTCGCAAACGCGATTCCCGGGCCGGGGATTGACCGGTGGCAGCCGCGTTGGCCCCATTCCTCGCTCCGTTTTACGGACGCAAACTGCTGTTTGTGCTCTTTGCCGTCTTTGTGGCGCTGAATGTCCTGGATGGCCATTCCACCTGGCTGGTGCTGCGTCCTGACCACTACCGGCGCGAGCGCAACCCGGTGGCACGCTGGTTTTTCCGCCTCTGCGGTCTGCCCCGGGGCATCGTGGTCTTCAAGCTTGTTTTACTGCTGGTGCTGGGTGTGGCTTCCTTTTACTATGCGCGCTTCGACCCCTTCACCATCAACATCGTGCTGCTGGCCGCCAACCTCGTTTTCCTGCTGGTGGTGCTGCACAACTACAAGGTTTACCGCCGCCTGAAGGGTGATTGAACAATTGGCTGGACACGCCTCGCGCGGCGGCGCAATTTGACACCGGATGAGGTGAACCGATGAAAAAGCTTTTTCTGATCCTGGCCCTTTGCCTGCCTGGCGCCCTGCTTTTGGCTCAGGTGAACGGCGATCTGCAATACTTTGGCGACAAAGCCATCCTCCAGGTCTGGGGCAGCCATTACGAACGCGGCGTGGCGCAGGGTTATCTGACCGCCGCTGGCGCGCTGAACGTCTTTGACCAGTTCTACTACGCGATGTTCGCCCTCTCCAATGCCGACAACTACAACTATCTGCTCAACTACTATCTGGAGCATTTTGACGTTGATTCCCGCTTCCAGAGCGAAGCGCAGGGGATGATCGCCGGAATGCAGCAGTCTGGCGCGGACATCTTTCACAGCGGCCTGCAGAGGAATCTGGATGCCAACGACTTGATGCTCGCCAATGCCTTTTTGGACATGAACTTTCTGCGCCGCGCCTTTACAGACCAGGATCTCAGGCTTGGCTGCGCTTCCCTTTCCAGTTGGGGTGTGGCAACGCAGCAGGATTCCCTGCTGGCGGGAGCTTCCGTCCTCACCCGCTGGTTGGACTGGACTCCGCTCGAGGTGCTCATTTCCCAACCCCTGCTGGTGGTGCACCACCCTTCCGAACCTGATGAACAGAAGTGGATGGGCTTTGGCGTGCCCGGCTTTCTGGGCGCTCTCACGGCGATATCGGAAAGCGGCACCTGGGCCTCGCTGAATCTGGGAAACTACCACGATGCCAGCAACTATGACGGGCTCGATCCCGTGATGTTCGACCTGCGCCGCGGAGTGGAAAGGCTGGATTACGACTCCAGCGGTAGCCCGGACGCACTTGACCTCTTTGCCTCAATCTCGGGAGGAACACACCTCAGCGGCAGCATCATCCACGCCATGACCGAAAACTCCGCCCTCACCCTCCACGCCGTGATCGAGACCAACAACAGCGGCACCGTAATGCGCTATCCAGCCGACAACGGCAATCTCCCGGATGGACACCTCGCCGCCACCAACCATTTCCGCCTGCTCACCTTTCCCACCTGCTGCACCCGCTATGCCAACATTGTCGATTCGCTGACCCAGAACCCGCACCTGACCGCTAAACGCCAATGGCGGGTTCTCGCCGGAGCCGCAGGACGGGAGGACAACCTGACAGCCCTGCAGTTTACGCCCTCCACGGGCGCGATTCTCTGGGCCAGCGCCACCACAGGCGAACCAGCCTATCAGCGTCCCGCAATCACTCTGGACGCCAACGAACTCTTCAGCTACAGCGTTTCCGCGGAGGACGAACTTGCACCGCCGCTTTCCGCTTCTTTACTCTGCCATCCCAACCCGCTTCGCGCGGGCAAAGCGTTGAACATCAGGAGCGGCAGGCCCCTGCGCCAACTGCGGGTCTATAACCTGCGCGGACAACTTGTCCTTTCCCGCGAGCTGCAAGCCCGGCGGGGCACCCTTACGCTCGACCTGCCCGGCCTCTCCAGTGGCATCTACCTGCTGCGCGCCGTTGCGGAAGACGGTAGCTGGCAAAATGCCAGGATAGTGCTGCTCAAAGACTGATCCTTTTCCCCTTCGCCCTCCTTTGCTGCTACAGCGTTTGGAGCCATCAACCTTAGGTCATCCTTATAAATTATAAGGTTGACCCCAGGAAGACCCACGCCGGAGAGGGGGATTCAAATGAGGACCATCCCCCCTCATAATATATAGGTGCTACGATCAGGCCGTGGAAAGGTGGAATCTCGTAGTGTCGTGGTGACGTGTTGTCGTGGTGGGGTGGTGATGGTGAAAACGGGAAAGAACGCGGAAACAGGATCGACAGGATATTTGAAGGTGGAAAGGTGAAATGGTGGAAAGGTTCCCCCGAAACAAGCTCTACCAGGCTATATACTGTGTCATCCCAGGCAAGCGCATGCTTGACCCGGGATCCAGTGCTTTGGGGTGGCAAAGTCCGTTTGCCACAGAGACCGGAGGTCTCTTCCAAACAGGCAACTCCGTTGCCTCTGCCGAACAGACTTCGGCAGCCCTTATATTATCCGCGGATATCTGTGTGAACCGCCCTGACCCGTGATCCAGTCTTTTAGAAACAAGCAGCCAGCCCCAAAACAACCTCCCCACAGACTACATCCGTGTCATCACGGGCCTTGACCCGTGATCCAGTCTTTTAGAAACAAATAACCAGCTAAAAAACCCCGCCTGAGCGGGGTTTTTACTATCGGGTGAAATAGATGTTAGCTGGTCTCCCAACCCTCATCAAGCGGGATGTTGAGTTCCTCCGTGCCGGGCACCACAAAGCGTCCGTCGCGGATAATGTCGTGGCGGCTGCCATCCGGCCTGATGGCTGTGATGGACGCCAACATCTCGTAGGGCAGGGTGATGTCCATGTGCTTCTGGGTGTAGGCGTTCAAGGGGTCTTCCTTGCGGGTGGCGGATTTCTCGTTTTCCACAGCGATCATCTCCTTGCCGTTCACAAAGCTGGGATGCGGGGCGTCCTCCTCGTGGCTGAAGCAGGTGTCTCCAATGGCGAAGTGGGGCCCCATCTTCTCGATGATCAGGATCGGCAGCAGGGAAAGGATGTCATATTTGCGCGCGATCTGGTAGGCAAGGGTGTTGGTGCCGATGGCAAATTCGCCGATGGGCAGGGTATCATGGGGCAGGAGCAGGTTTTGGTGGATATACTTTTTGCCTTCGGCGGGATCGGGGAAGTTGGTGCAGGAGTAGTCTTTGACCCAGCCGTCCTCAAAGACAATGCGCAGGTTGTAGTAGCGCAGGCTGTTCAGATAGATGTCCTCCACATGCAGGACGCCGGTGCTTCCTTTCAGCACGGGCGAGGTGAAGACCTCCCCCACGGGGATGTTCACATCCGCCACGCAGTTCTCAAAGTTGGTCTGCCTGGCGGGGTCGGTGATGGTGTGCATACGCACCATGATGTCGGTGTCGTTGCCGGGCCTGCCCTTCACATGCACATACTCGGCGGTGTCCAGCAGGTCGATGATGTGCTGCTGGATGCGGGCATAGCGCTGGCTGTCCAGCAGGTTGATGCGCAGGGTGTCCGCAAAGATCTGGGGGAAGAGTTCGCCGATCTCGGGTGAGGGGAAGGCAATGATGGTGAAGCTGGCTTCATCGCGGCGGTAATATTTGAAGTAGAGCTGGGCGTTTTTGCCGGAGAGTTCGCGCCATAGGCCTTGCTGTTCGGGGCTGAACTGTAGCGCGGTGTCCTTGGATTCGGGGCTGAAGGGGGTTTCACCGAAAAGCTCCACATACACCGGGCCCGCCTGCAGGGATATCAGATCTTTGAACTCTTCCAAAATCTCCTCCGCCAGGCTGACGCTTGTGTCCACAAACTCGCGATCCAGCAGCAGGGCGGTGTCGAAACGGTGGTCATAACCAAACTGGCGGTTGATGCCGTTGCTGTGGGGCAGCCCCATCAGAGGCGTGATGCCGATCTTTTCCAGTTCCTTTATCAGCAGGCGTCCCAGGCGCTCCATCCCGCAGGGAATGATCAGGTTGGCATAGCGCTTGATGCGGTAGTCCTTCTGGGCGCGGGTGAAGCCATCCACCCAGCTTTGCACGATGAAGGCTGCCAGAGATGCCAGTTCATCGGCGGGGTATTGGGCCAGAAAGCGCGCCATGGCAAAATCGTGGGGGGAAAGATACACGCCGTAACGGTAGAGATAGCGCAGGTCGCCCAGGTCGGCTTCGCGCACCACGCGCAGATAGTAATCCGCTTCGGGGCTGAGCCGGATAAGGTTTTGCAGGCAGGATTTGAGGCGCAAGTTTCCCATGTGCAGGCTGCGGTAGAGGGCTTTCCAGGCGGCGGGATCGAGGTTGTTCGCCGCGGCCAGGTCGTAGAGGCCAAAAAAGAGGCGCAGCAGCTCGTCCATCCGGAGGTAATTGCCATTGATATAGTGCTGCCGCAGGGCGCGGAACTCGGTGTAGATGGCGGCGCAGAGCTGTCCCAACTCCTCGCCGTGGAGCTTCACCGCGTAATCCGGATTGCCAAAACAGCTTGCGTAGCCGGACTCGGGATCCAGCGGGGCGTAGTATTTCGCGTTGAGACTGGCCAGCTCTTCCAGGCTGACCTTTTCCAGAGCGGGGTCGCTTTGCAGCAAGTCGCCAAACTCCGCTCCCTGCAAGGCTGTGTCCCGCAGTTCGCCAAAGAAATCCGCCATAGGCATCCCGGCGGAAACCTGCAGCTCCCTCAGACGCTTCAATCCCTTGTCATAAGCGGGTTTGAAAGCTTGTAATTGTTCGATGGTGCGGCTGTAATCGATGCTCATAATTCCTTCCTCATGCTGAACCGGGAAGCGTCCCCGGCGTATTTGCGCTGCCTCTGGCAGTTAGGTTTATCATTATGATGGGGGCATAAATGTCAAGGGATTTTCGGGCTCGCGATTCGCGCCGGATATACAGAGTCACACCGATAATAGCAGGTACAAAAACTCACCCAAACTTGCAAACGAGCACCACCTGTCCCAGTGTTCGTATTGGTTTATGAGGCAGAGAGATTGATAAGACTGGCTTTGGATTGTGTCACAGTGGTTTTTGGACGTTTACGATCCTGGAAGCTCCCAACCGCCAAGCAATTATTTGATTAGATATATCTTCCTTGATGCTACATTACGGTCCTTTAGCTTTAGTTTTGCAATATAGATCCCCGATCCGCATCTCTGTCCGGAATTATTTGTGCCATCCCAATCCAGTGAATGTTCTCCCTTGTCTTGCATGGACTTTTGTAACGTCCTGATCCTCTGACCCCGCAGGTTGAATACTGCCAATTCTGTTTCTGCTGCCGTCTTGAGGAAGTAGTTTATAGTACAATGGCTCCTGAAAGGGTTTGGGTGGCTACTGAGCATTACATTGTCATACAGAGTGGGGTTAACAGCGTTGTGATTTCCCGTACCGCTGTATTCATGAGCTCCAATATCCACTATGTCGTTATAGATGCGTGGATTTCCATACAGATCGGTCTGGGGTAAAAACAAGCCGTCCGTATCAGGAGTCCCGGCATCGATGCAAGGGGAATCAAAATTGAGACGGTAAGCCATAGGGTCTGTCCAGTCTTGGCCTAAAAAAGAGGGTTCTGCAGAGAAATTGACATCATTGAAGGTTACTTGATTTGAAGTATGATAATATACCGAATTGGGATACCCGCTGATCAGGTTGTTTTGGAAAGTCATACTTGAAGTATAACCTGCCGCTTGTGTATTGCGGATATTGATTTCCGAATAACTGCCATTACTAATCAGACAATTGGAAATATCTATCTTGCCGGATAGTTTTAGTATGCTGCTACCTCCCACATTGTTTACGAAACTACAATTGCTCAAGGCAGATCTGTGGATGGAATTCATTTTGATGTAAACCGGTGAGTTTGAGGTAGAGGTGTTATTGGCTACCAATAGATTGGCAAGTCTGATCTGTGGGTTTTGACCCTGGCTTGAACTGATCTTGATAATCGATGACTCCGGACTGAGTACACTGCTATTGATGATCGTAATGTTTTCCAGTATCAGCGTGTCATGCAGGGTGGCAGATACCAGATCAGACAGAGGCAGATCCTCCCCTCCGATTGTATGACAATCATCGATAGTAAGATTCTTGGCACTGCCGGAAGCAACGAAGAAGCTGAATCCGGACATACAGTTTGATGTTAAGCCCCTGAGTGTGATATTCTCCAGATCATAATTACCCTGGTACATAAACATGCCGGCATATGAAACAGCATGCACCGGATTGATAGTAATATTGGAGAATTGAGAGTTATCACAGTGGCTCATAAAGAATACGGTGTGAGGTTGGTAAGAGCCATGCTCAAAGATCATGTTTTTGACAGTTAATTCCGGAGCATATCCACCCGCTAGGGTTTGCTGATAGTGCAGATTCTCAATAATTGGATAGCTCAGAGAATCGCCTACCAGCTTTACACTGGCTTTCATACTCAGGGGAAACAGTTGACCATCTGCAGATGAGTAGGTACCGGGAGCCAGATAAACCGTCTTGGGATTTAGGCTATCGCTGGCTATGGTATGCAGAGCTTTGGCAATCGACTTGAGAGGGTTAGCAGGCGACAAGCCGTCATTATCGTCGCTTCCGCCGGGCGATACATACAAGTCGTGGTTTACTTCTGTACGATGAGCGTTTAGAATATCATAAGTGAAGTATCCAGCTCCTCCCGAAAACAGATATACATAGTTTGAGTAGTATGCCGTAGGGGGATTTACGGTAAAAGTATCCAGCACGATGTTTATCACTCCCCCAACCTCCGATGCTCCTATATCATTCATATCTCCGGCATAATTTTCGTAAATACTGCATCTATTCACGCTATCAAAAGTGCAATTGGAATCGCTTTCAAAACTAATTCCACCAGCTGAATAGGAAGCACTGTTATTGGTGATGATTGTATCCTTCAAATTCATCGTTCCCTGATTGATTTGGATTCCACCGCCTACAGAAGCAGAGTTGTCTGTGATGATGCAGTTATTAATTTGAAAATTGTTGGTGTATTTCAGCCTAAATCCTCCCCCTTTGCTGATCATAGCTCCGTTTTGCATAAAGCTGTAGCCTGAGCCATGGCAGATGGTAAAGCCATAGATGCTGGCATTGTTTTCGTAGGACACTGCCATCACGCAGGAACCGTTGTTATTACCGTCTATGATCGTGCTATCCCGGTAGGCAGGATTTCCGGTGCTTAGCTCCAGGCTAGCAATGCAGATGCTCTTGCCGGAGTAATTGATGTTTTCATAATATCTGCCCGGATACACCAGGATAGTATCTCCGGAAGCACTTGCATCTATTGCAGCTTGTATATGAGTGAAATCCCCACTCCCAGCCATATCTACCGTCAGGGTAACCGATGCGATAGTAAAGATCATGGTGCAGGCAATAAAGGTAAGTATCAGTTTCATAATCTTGTCCTATTGTAAGTGGGGAGAGTGCAAACTCTCCCCTATGCTTGATACTATTTCATCAATAGCATTTTCAGGAAGGTTTTGTTTCCCTTGTACTGTAGCGATGCAAAATAAACGCCACTTCCAAGAGAATCTCCATTGGAATCTTTACTATCCCAATAAGTATGATTGATTCCTTGCAGTCTATATTCATTTACTAAGCTTGCTACTCTTTGTCCCTTGATATTGTACACCTCTATAGAAACGAAAGAGTCTTCCGGTAAATAGTATTCAATCTTAGTAATTGGATTGAAGGGATTTGGGTAGTTTGACATATAGACTTTAGGTGTGGGATTGATATTGCTATCATCTGATACAAAAACGTCCAGAAACGTCCAAAGACCACTGTGACACAATCCAAAGCCAGTCTTATCTATCTCTCTGCTTCATAAGCCAATACGACCACTGTAACACGTGATATTGATTTGAAGGTTTGGGTGAGAAACTGCCGCCCCACCCTGAGGGAGGAGCGGCCAGAAGCTTTAGTTGACCGCCACCCGCACGGCGTTGATATTGACCCAAAGGCCTCCGCCGACCATCACCTGTCCCTGGGCTTTGCGGCTGATGTCGGTGATTTTGGTTTTGAACCAATAGCTGCCGTTCTTTTCTCCCGCATTGAGCGGGGCGCGGTGATAACCGCTGGAGTCGGTGCGGTCCAGGATGTAAACCTCTTTTCCCACCGTGAGGTCGGCGGAGTTCGCGATCCTGGTCTTGCAATAGTATTGGGTGAGAACGCTCTGGTTGTCCATGGAGCGCAGGAAACGAGCCTGGTTGTTGGTCTGCGCCGTGGCAACGGCTTTCATCTTGCCCACCGCGGCATACACGTAGGGATTCTCGCCCAAAGGGGTTTCCATGATGAAGTAGTCGTCCAGCACCACAAAATGGGCGTCGCTACCGGACTGGTTGACCTGCGAGCTGGAAGGAGTCTGGGCCACGGGCACCGCGGGCATGATCGCGCCTAGGGCGCGGTTTACCCCGCAACCAGCCAGCAGGGCCAGGGCGAGGAGAGCGGCCAACAGCGCCGCAAGCTGCATATATCTTTTCTTAGGCATGGGTTACCTCCACAAGGTTTCCTTTTTTAAGTTTATACTCCCGGGGCGCGCACAACCTGCAGCAAATTCAGGGGTCGATTGGTTCAGCCCAATCCCAGCCTTTGCTGCTGATATTTCTTGCTTTGGATGTCCTGCCACCAGTCGCGGTGTTCCAGATACCAGGCAACCGTCTTGCGGATGCCCGTGGTAAAGGTCTCGCGCGGGCTCCAGCCCAGTTCATTCTGAATCTTGGAGGCGTCGATGGCATAGCGCAGATCGTGCCCGGGGCGGTCCTGCACGTAGGTGATCAGCTCTTTGTAGGAACCCAGCCTGTCCGAGGGGGTCATTTCATCCAGCAGCGAGCAGATTGTGTTCACGATCTCGATATTGGTCATCTCGTTGTTGCCGCCCACGTTATAGGTCTCGCCGAGCCTGCCTTTGCGGATGATGGTGTTGATGGCGTCGCAATGGTCTCTCACATAGAGCCAGTCGCGCACGTTGAGCCCCTTTCCGTAAACCGGCAGCGGCTTGTGTTCCAGGCAATTGAGGATCATGAGCGGGATCAGCTTTTCCGGAAACTGGTAGCCGCCATAGTTGTTGGAACAGTTGGAGATCAGCACCGGCAGGCCAAAGGTGCGGTGCCAGGCCCTGACCATGTGGTCGGAAGAGGCTTTGGAAGCGGAATAGGGGGAGGAGGGATCGTAAGGGGTTTCCTCGGTGAACTTGCCCTCATCGCCCAGGGAACCGAACACCTCATCCGTGGATACGTGGTGGAAGCGGAACTTCGCCTGTTCGGCGGGCTCCAGTTTCTTATAGTGCCTCAGGGCTACATCCAGCATCACCGCCGTGCCCAGCACGTTGGTATTCACAAACTCCATGGGGCCGTCAATCGAGCGATCCACATGCGATTCCGCGGCAAAGTTTACCACGGTGTCCGGACGGAAGCTGGAAAAGATTTCCGCAATGGTGTCCGAATCGCAGATATCGGCGTGTTTGAAGAAATAGCGGCTGGAAAACTTGTCCACGATGTCTTTCAGGCTGTCGGTGTTGCCGGCGTAGGTGAGCTTGTCCACGTTATAGACCATGCCATCGAAGCCGGGGTCTTCAAACAGGTGGTGGATGTAGTTCGCGCCGATGAAGCCGGCTCCTCCTGTTACCAGTATTCGTTTCATTTTTTACCTCCTGAGTTGGTTGACCAGGTCTTTGAAGCGCACAAGCTCTTCCTGGCTGGAATATTCGAGGGTGATCCGGCCTCTGCCGCCGCGTTCGCTGACCTTGACCCGCAAACCGAGCAGGCTGCGCAGATCACGTTCAAAGTTCTTTATAAAAGCGGAGTTATCCGTGGTTCTTTCCGGTTTGGCATGGCTTTCGCCGAAGGTTTTGGCCTTTTCTTCAGCCTGCCTCACCGTGAGCCGGTATTGGATGATGAACTGGGCAAAAAGCGGCTGAAACTCCTGCTCCACGCTCAAGATGGCGCGGGCATGCCCGGGGCTAAGCAGGCCTGCCTCAACCTGCTCCTGCACTTCCGGCGGAAGCTTGAGCAGGCGGATGCTGTTGCTGATGGTGGCGCGGTCTTTGGCCACGATCTCCGCTATCTGCTGATGGGTGAGGGAAAAATCTTCCGCCAGAGCCTGATAGGCCTTGGCTTCCTCGATCGGGGAGAGGTCTTCGCGCTGCACGTTTTCCACGATGGCAAGCTGCAACTGCTCCTTCTCGCTCACGCTGCGGATCACCACCGGCACGGCTTCCAAACCTGCCAGCCGGGCTGCCTGCAGGCGGCGCTCCCCCGCGATCAGCTCGTAATCCGAGCCTTCGGTCTTGGTGACGATCAGCGGCTGGATGATGCCATTGGCTTTGATGGATTCAGCCAGTTCCAGGAGCTTGGCTTCGTCGAAGCTCTTGCGGGGCTGCCACCGGTTGGCCTTGATCCTGTCGATGGGCAGGGTGCTGATGCTGGAGCAGGGATCGCTGCGCTCTTCCGTATCCGGGATCAGAGCGCTGAGGCCGCGGCCAAGATGTTCGTTTATCATGTTTTATGTCCTCTCGATCACTTCGGTGGCCAGATTCAGGTAGCTCATGGCACCGGGCGAGCGAATGTCGTAAAGAAAGATGGGCTTGCCAAAGCTGGGGGCCTCGGTGAGCTTGATATTGCGGGGGATGATGGTGCGGAAAACCTTTTCCTTGAAATAGCGCCGCACCTCCTTGGCCACCTGCATGGAGAGGTTGACCCGGCGGTCAAACATGGTGAGCAGCACCCCCAGGATGTTCAGGTTGGGATTGAGGTTCTTCTGGATCAGGCGGATGGTGGAAAGCAACTGGCTCACCCCCTCCAGGGCGTAGTATTCGCATTGGATCGGCACCACGAGGTCGGTGGCGGCGGTGAGGGCGTTCACGGTGAGCAGGCCCAGGGATGGAGGGCAATCCACCAGGATGTAGTCAAAATCGTCCAGGACAGGTTGCAATGCCTCACGCAGCTTGTGCTCGCGGGCAAACTCGTGCACCAGTTCGATCTCCGCTCCGGTGAGGTCGATATTGCCCGGCACGCACCACAGGTTTTGGGTGCTGGTGGCCTGGATCACCTCCCGCAGAGGGGTTTTGCCGATCAGGGCATCGTAGATTTGCATATCCAGCTTTTCTTTATCCAGCCCCACTCCGCTGGTGGCGTTGCCCTGGGGATCAAAGTCGATCAGCAGGGTCTTCTTTTCCAGCACAGCCAAAGCGGCTGCCAGGTTGACCGCGGAGGTGGTCTTGCCCACTCCGCCTTTCTGGTTCACGATCGTAATTACTCTTGCCATATATTCTTATAACTTCCTGTCACTTAGTCAGCGCGGCCCGGTCCAGCGTGTAGATTACCCGCTGGCCGTAATCCAGTTCCATCCGGCAGAGTTCCCGCGGACGGTAGGGATCGAGATCGGAGCTATCCTGCGCCTTGTAAAAGAGCACCTGCCCCGCGGGCCGCAAGAGCTGGCGCAAGGGCTTCAGATAGCGCTCCTCGAGGCGCAAAGCCCGGCAGAGGATGATGTCGTAACTCTGGCCACTGGCGGGCAAATCCTCGAGCCGGCTCCAAACCGTGGAACAGCCTTCAAGTTCTAACCTGCCAAGCATTTCCTGCATGGCAACGGTCTTTTTGCGCACCGAGTCCAGCAGGGTCATGCGACAGGAAGGAACCGCCAGCTTAACCGGTATGCCGGGAAGGCCTCCGCCGGAACCGAAATCAAGCACCTCTTTCCCATTGAAGTCAAAGCTTTTCAAGGGCAGCAGGCTGTCAAGAAAATGCTTGCTCCACAGGTCTTCCGCCGCCGTGCCGCGGGAAAAGAGGTTCACCCGCACGTTAAGCTCCAACAGCAGAGAGTGATATAACTCAAAACGGGAGAGCAGCCCGGCGGGGTCGGAAAGCCCCAGTTCCGCCAGAAAAGAGGCAAAGAGTTCCCGCTGCGGGCTCATGGACTGGCCTCCGGAGGCAGGTTGCGCAGTAGCGCCTCCACCAGGAAAGAGCTGTCCCCCTGCATGGTGAGGAGCAGGGGACGGGCGGAGGGATGCTTGTTCAGCATCAGCGAGCGCGCCACGATGTAGCGGTAGCGTTCGGAAGGATGTGTGGTGTATTGGCTCAGCAACTCCACCGCGCGGGCGGATTTGATCCCGGAAAGCGCGGACAGGCACGCGGTTACGTATTTGCCTTGTGCAAGCAGTTCCTGCACCTCATCCACCAGCAGGCTGTCGCCCACTCCGGCGATGAGGGAAAGGGAGTTTTTGGCAGCCAGGCTGTCGGCCTCAGACAGTTTGGGATAAAGCTGCCGCACAAAGCTTTGGCTCTTGGCTGCCAGGGCTTCCAGAGCGCGGTATTCCAACCCCGAGCGGCTGTTAAGTTTGTTTTCCAAAATGTAGGGGATGGCCTCTTCAGCCCTTTGGATGAGTATCTCGCGGGCTTTTCTCACCCGCTGGACTGCGGAACCCACTTCCCATTCCGCAGCCACCGCGAAGATATCAGCAATGGCGTAGGTGCTGTCCGGCAGGGGCGCGGCTTCGGCAAGTTCTTCCACCGCCGTCTTTTCCACCAGGTTGAGGTTCAGATCCCTGCCGATGCCATAAGTTCCTTTCTGCCAGGTCTTGTCATTGGCCATGAGGCTGTCCGGATAGCTGTCCTTGCCACCTGCATCCAAGAATAGCCCGATGCCGCCTGTCCCCCGAGCCAGGGTCGCGTTGCCATAGTTTTGCCCTTCATTGCGTTCATAGCGGTCGTCGCCGGAACTGTCCACAAAGAGCGCCACGGAATTGGAAAGCGCCAGCCCATTGCCCCCGTGGATGGAATAGGCGTCGTTTCCGCCCTGGTCAACCAGCATACCCAGGCCCCAGTCGTGCCCGGCGCCCTGTCCCGGCCCGTTGCGGCTGTAATAGGCATCGTCTCCTCCACCGTCCACCAGATAGCCACAGGCAAGATGGATGCCGGAACCCTGGGGATAGTAAACCGCGTTGTACACGTCGTTGCCGCCCTCATCCAGCAAGGCTCCCACGGAATACCAGTAGCCTGAGCCCTGGGCATACACCCCACCCAGATAGCGGTCGTTGCCCGCCTTGTCGTAAAGCAGGCCCAGTCCGCCTGCCAGATCAGGCCGCAGGCCCATCCCCATGCCCTGTCCCAAAGTGATGTAATCCAGTGGCATCAGAGGTTCATGAAAGTATTTACCGCCAAGCAGGTAGCTGTCTGCCCCATCCTGATCCAGCAAAGCGCCCACTCCCCGGGTGCTGCCGATTCCCTGGGCGGATACCGGAGCGCCGTAGCTGTCGTTGCCCGCTTCATCCAGGAGCAGGGCCAGGCCAAACATTGCCGCTCCCTGTGAAAAAAGCCCGCTGCGGTAGATATCGTTTCCGGAACTGTCCCTGTGGATGTTGATTCCCGCGAAAGCCGCAAAGGCGTAATCATCGGTCAGATACAGGTCATCGCCGGCGCCATCGAAGGAATAACCCAGGCCAAAGGCGCTGCGAAAGATCCCCGTCGGCTGTTGGCTCCGGTAGCTGTCATTGCCGTCAAAATCTGCCAGAATATAGAAGTTGTGCGCGTGGGAAGTGTTGAGACCGATCTCATAGACATCGTTGCCCGCGGGTTCCAGCAAGAGGCAGATGGGCGCGGAGCCCAGTTCGGAGCTTCGATAATGGTCGTCACCCCGGCTGCCGATCACCATCAGGCCAAACTCGGTCTTTTTGATCAGAGGTTTGCGCCGGGGAAAATCCAGCCTGGCCGACTCCCGGATCAAAACATCCGAGAGGGCCAGAAAGCGCAGCCCGGTTTGTTGCAGACTGTCCAGGTCGAGCTTTTCCAGCAGCCCGTAGATCTCCTCCGAATCCAGATCGCTCTGCAGCGGGAGCTTGTGCTGCTTGTAGTAAGCCTTGTATTTATCAATGTCTTCCTTTTCAATGAACTGCCAGAGCCAAAAGGACAGCAGTTTGTCCGCTTCCCGGGGGCTGACACTTTCCAGCAGCGGAGAGAGGTCTTTTTTCAGCTCGCACAGATGCCCTGTGAGCCAGCCAAAGATATCCCGCGTCCGGCGCACCTGGCGTGAGAAAGAGCTTGTGTATCTTTCGCTTGCCGCGTTATAGATGTTCGCATAATTATCCATATCCAGATTGAAAGCGATGCCGCCGAGGGTGTTCAGCAGACCCGGAATGCCGCTTTCATCCTCCAGGGCGCAGCTTTCGCGCAGGGAAGCCAGATCGTCCAGTGCCCGCCAGGGATCCTGCAGTTGGCGCAACTGCCAATCCATCTTGAACCTGGCAGCCAAATCCCAATCCTTCTCAAAAGTCAGCGACTCCCGCCGCAATCCGGCAGTGCCGAGCATCTCCCCGATCTGCCCCAGCTCCTGTGGAGACAGCAAGGCCCGGGGTGCGGCAGGCAACACCCCCCACAACAGGATAAACAGGCACAGGCTCAGTTTTACTCGCATATAAAAAAAGGCTCCTTAGTCCGACAAAGAATAAGGAGCCGATTTTTGTGTCAATGATTATCAGCGCTTCAGTTTATGCACTATCTCAGCCACATACCTGCCCTGATAACGGGCGCCGTCAAGTTCATTGGCGCTGGGCTGGCGCGAGCCATCTCCGCCGGCGATGGTGCTGGCACCATAGGGCGATCCACCCGTGATCTCGCTCATACTGGTCTGTCCCGCAAAACTATAGGGCAGTCCAGCGATCAGCATTCCGTGATGCAGCAGCGGGATGTGGAAACTGAGGATGGTGGCTTCCAGGCCGCCATGCTGGACCCCGGCGCTGGTGAAAACCGAGCCCACTTTGCCCCTGAGTGCCTGCTGGGCCCAGAGCCCGCCGGTGGAATCCAGAAATGACTTCATCTGCGCGGCCATCATACCGAAGCGGGTGGGTGTGCCAAAGACGATGCCATCCGCCTCAGCTAAATCCTGCACCGTGGCCAACGGTATGTGTTCAAAGGCTTTCTGTGCTTCGGTCGCGCCCATTTTAGCCAGAATCTCCGGGGATAGCGTCTCCGGCACGCGTTTGATTTCAACATCCATCCCCTCTACGCTTTGCACGCCTTCGGCGACAGCTTTTGCCAATTCGTATATGTGTCCATAGGTCGAATAAAAAAGGACCAGTATTTTCATGATTATTCTCCATATTGAGTCTTTACAGGCAATATAAACTGGATATCCTACAAGACAAGTAGAACTTTAATTATCTTGACACAGGCCTTGGCGATTTTTTGCAGTATCTTATCCTCAATGAGGTATAATGTTTAAGGTAATCAGATGAAGAAAGAGCAGTTCGAGGCTTTCCTCAAGGCGAACGAGAAGCGGATTTACCATTATCTGCTGACCCTGGTGGCCAACGACAACGATGCCAACGACATCGTGCAGATGGTGTTCATTTCCTTTTATGAACACATCGACCGCGTGGAAGAAGCAACTGCGGTGGCCTACCTCTATCGTATTGCCTACAATAAGAGCATGACCTTCCTCAAGCAGAAAAACCGCTACGTGAGCCTCGACCCCCATTCTTTCAGCCGTCTGCCAGACCGCAGCGCCCCGGAACCGGAGCCTGACCATTCCGCGCTGCACCAAGCACTGCGTGAACTGCCCCCCAAGCTCGCCAGCGTGATCCACCTCCAATACTATGAAAAGCTGAGCTACAAAGAGATTGCGGATAAACTGGGCATCACCGTGAAGGCAGTGGAATCGCTGCTGGTGCGCGCCAAAAAGCAACTTCGCAAAAAATTGCTGAGGGAAATGCAGGGTAAGGGAGTATAACTTTATGAACAAGACTGAACACACAGCCCCCGTGGCTGGCCAAGAGAGGAAAAAATGAGATGCAGAGCTGCAAAACGCCAGATCGAACTCAAGCTCGACCGCGAGCTGGAGCCCGGCCGTATCCGCAAGCTGGATCAGCATCTCTCCTCCTGTCCCGCCTGCCGCGCTTATCTGGATGAAGGCCTCAAGCTGCAGAAACTGCTGCAAGCCCAACCCCGCGCCGAATTTCCCGCCTGGCTGCACCATCAGATCATGGAAAAAACCGCCCGGCATGACAGGCAGCGCAAGCAATACAAGATTCGCTGGCGCTTGCAGACCATCCCCGCCCTGCTGGTGTTGATACTGATGTTCACCGTGGGCGGACTGCTGGGCAAGGCGGCCTTCTCTTCCTTCGTGCCCTTCCCGGAAACGCCTTCCGCAACCCCCAGCCAGGAGCTGGCAAGCTTTGGCGAAGTTTCCCTGCTGGATGACCCCAACCTTGCCGGAGGCGTCCATGAGTAAACGCCTGCTTAGCATTTTTTTGCTGGTTTCGCTGGCTCTCAACGCCGGCATCGTGGGAGGACTGGTGGTGATGGGGCTTTTCCGCAAACAGCACGATCTGCACCACTACCAAAACTTTCCGGAAGGACCGGGAGCCGGTGAGGAAGCCCGTTTCAACCCGCGGGACTTCGAGAACGAAAACACCAAAGCCCTGCGCGATTCGTTCCGCGTTTCCAAAAGGGAACTGATGCGCGAACTGGCCAAGGGAAAGATAAACGAAACCAAAATCCAGGGCATCATCGAACGCTCGATCACGCTGCAAAGCCGCCTGGAACGAACCTTGGGCGAATCCACCCTGCGCCTGCGCAAATCCATGACACCCCAGGAAGCCCGCGACTATTTTGGACGGCGCGCGGAAAGAATGGATCGTTTTATAGACCGAAACCAAAGAAATAACCCCAGGAGAAAACCAAATGAATAAAATAGCCATCGTTGCCGTGCTGGCCCTGGCCCTCACCGGGCTGCTCTTTGGCCAGTCCGATACCAAAGCTATGCCCCGCGCCAGGCTGGGCGCCAATTCCCAGGACGATCCCCGCCTCAAAGACCGCCTCCGTGATGACTGCGACTGCATGGACGGCTATTGTGGCATGAACCTCAGCGAAGCACAGCAGAAGAAGCTGGAGCCCCTTCGCACCGAACATCTGAAAGCAATGAACAACCTGCAGGCCGAGATCGAAAACCTGCGCATCGACATGCAGCAAGCCCTGAAAAAGGAAGATTTCGCCAACCTCAAAAAACTCGCCAAGACACTCAACGACAAACAACTGACTCTGGAATATGCCCGCATCGACCACCTGCAACAAGTGTATAAAGAACTCACTCCGGAGCAAAAGGAAAATATGCGCGGCGGCTTTATGAATATGCACCGCCACGGCCAGTTCCAAGGTAAAAACTGGAGCAAAGCACCCCTACACCGGCATGGAGAGAATTGCCAGAACTGCGGCCAGCACCAACGCAACGCCGATGGACAAGGCAAGATGCTGCACAGGGGACCCGGCAACGGGGAAGGCCTGCGGATGCGCGCCGGAGACTGCGAAGGCTGCGAAGACTGCAAAGATCGCGACTCCAAACCGCAATCCAAACAAGACTTGAAAGCTACCCCTAAGGCGGAAATAAAGTAACCCTCCCTCACTCCTCAGTAAGATAGATAGCGCCGGTGCCTCCTTTCCGGCGCTATTTTGTTTGTGTCCAGATGGACAGATTAAGGGCTGCCGAAGTCTGTTCGGCAGAGGCAACGGAGTTGCCTGTTTGGAAGAGACCTCCGGTCTCTGTGGCAAACGGACTTTGCCACCCCTGGGAACTGGATCCCGGGTCAAGCGGTTCACGCAGATATACGCGGATTGGGGTTATGGGGGTCTGTTTCAGGGCTGGCTGGTTGTTTCCAAAAGACTGGATCCCGGGTCAAGCAAGCTTGCCCGGGATGACACAATTTTTGGTCTGTCGTGGTCTGTTTCAGGTCTGGTGCTTGTTTTTGGGTTGGACGTTTATCCTTATTCTGTTCTTTTAATCCGTGTAATTTGTGTAATTTGTGGATATTATTAAAAGACTGGATCACGGCTCGCAGACCATGATGACGCAGCTTTAGGGCTTGGTGGGGGTTTGTTTCGGGGTCGGTTTGTTGTTTTTAGGCTGGACACTTGCCCTTATTCTGTTTTTGTAATTCGTGATAATTCGTGTAATTCGTGGATAATAAAAAAACCCCGGCGCATACCGGGGTTAATTCTTTTGCTAATGGAAGCTTACTCGCTCTTTTCCACAGGGATCACGGAAACGTATTTCCGGTTCAAAGCGCGGGTCTCAAACTTCACTTGGCCGTCCACCAGGCTGTAGAGGGTATAGTCCCTGCCCATGCCCACGTTGAGGCCGGGGTGAAACTTGGTGCCTTTCTGGCGCACGATGATATTGCCGGCGACCACATTCTCGCTGCCGTATTTCTTTACGCCGCGATATTTGGGATTGCTGTTGCGCCCGTTACGACTGCTTCCAACACCTTTTTTATGTGCCATGCTTCACCTCTTTCCTAAAACCGGATTCCGGTCACTTTAATGTCTGTATATTGCTCACGGTAGCCTTTCTTTACCCGGTAACCTTTCCTTCTCTTTTGATGGTAGATCACCTTTTTCTTGCCTTTACCGTGCTCAATTACTTCGGCAAGTACTGTCGCGCCTTCCACAACGGGTTGGCCAACTCTGATCTGGGCGTCTTCGCGCAGCATCAGCACCCGGTCAAATTCCAGGCTCTGGCCAGGTTCCGCCGTGTTCAGCAGGGGAACGCGCAGGATCGCGTTTTCTTCAGCCCTAAACTGAAATCCTTTGATATCCACGATGGCGTACATCTTGTCTCCTTAATATTTTGGATAGATAATCACACTTTTTGAGGACGGCAGATTCGTCAAGCGGAAATTTGCGCCATGTCCCTAAACGCTGGATTGATGACCTCCCCAAGCGGCTCAATTGCAAACCCGATACAGTTGAGGCGGTCGCCGAACCGCCTTTTTCACCATCACCACATCCAACACGACACCACGACACCACGAGACATATGCTACCTTTTCACTGTGATGGAAATAATGCGCAAACAATATAGTATCACATTCACCAATAACAACGGCAATATTCTGCATAATCCTTCATAGCGCCCTCCCTTGCTGCTACAGGGTTTTGTGCCATCATCCTTGGGTCATCCTTATAAATTATAAGGATGACCTACGGAAAATATAGACTTAGCACACTCCCGCAAACGGGGGCAAAGACTGTTTCAGCTATGGATATTAAATGTCAAAGGCCGCTTGTTGCCCTCCATGCTTTTCTTCTAATTAATTCTGCAGATGTTAGTTAGATTGTTGTTACAGTTTGCCGGACGCAGCACTATTCAGCGTGATGTTCAGAGCCCTGCGGGATTCGGGGAAGTAGCTCTGGATTTGGGATTTTTCTTATGCACGAAGTCCAAAGAGCCCAGTCGATCGGTAGATATTTGCAGCCGGGAAAGGCTCTTTGAACTCCGTGCTGGCTGAGGTTGGAGTTCAAACCGGCAATATGGGTTTCATACTTATGCCAGTCTCGAGGCCGGTTTGGATTCCAAACAGTCCTAAAAGACTGGATCCCGGCTCAAACCACCCCACCGGATCGTTACCGATCCGGCGAGGACCCCGGTAGGCCGGGATGACACGGTGTGTAGTCTGACGTGGTTTATTTCGGGGCTGGCTGTTTGTTTTCAAAAGACTGGATCCCGGGTCAAGCAAGCTTGCCCGGGATGACACAGATAAAGCCTGTTGGGGCTTGTTTCGGGGGAACCTTTCCACCATTTCACCTTTCCACCTTTCCACCTCAAAAAACACCTTTCCACCTTCAAATATCCTGCTGATCCAGTCGATCTTGTCATCCGCGTTCTATCATGCAATGGTTTTTCGAGTTCAAAGCAAGCAAGTTGGCATAAATCCCGGCAAAGGCGTAACTACGAATTTTTTCCTTGACTAATCCCGCAAACTTGAATTGTGTTCGCGTGAAAGCTTAGCGTTTGCATATTAGCATTTTAGCAAATAAGGAGTGATCATGAATTCAATCCGTAATGCAATCCTGCTCGTCCTGCTGCTCAGTTTGAGCACCGGGCTTTTTGCCGGAGGTTTTGCCCTCTCCGGGATCGGTTCCCGCGCCATCTCGATGGGGGGAGCGTTCCGCGGCATGGCCGACGACCCTTCCGCCGTTTATTGGAATCCGGCTGGCCTGGCCTTTATCCGGAATGATCAGCTCAGCCTGGGTGGTAGCTTTATCCAACCAGATTCCAGATGGACAAACAACATCCCCCTGCCCGGCTTTGCCTATTATAAAGAACTCTCTGCCGAAAACAAGCTCAGCATCTTTCCCAGCCTGTTGGGGTTCTACGCGGACAACCCCAAAACCAAGTTTGGCCTGGGCATCTACGTCCCCTATGGCCTGGGCGCCACCTATGACGCTTATGACATTGCCAATACAGGTTTTGTCATGCCGGATACCCTTCCCAATGGAACGCCCATCCCCGCAGATTACACCCTGGACACTCCCGCCGGCATGCCAAAAAACGAGATGTCCAGCTCCATCGCCATTGTGGATATCCATCCCACCATGTCTCACCGCCTGCTGGACAACCTCTCTTTCGGCCTGGGTTTCAGCCTGTTTTACGGCATGATCGACGTCACCAGGATCTCTCCCGGCGAGCTCTCTTCCGGCAAGCTCACGCCCTGTCCCGGATATGGTTTCAACTTTCCCTGCACCTTCGAGATGTCCGGCACCGGATGGGGGTTCGGGGGAAACATCGGCGTCCTCTATAAACCGATCGATAAACTCTCGCTGGGCCTAACCTACAAGACGCCTGCCATCATCCCTCTGGAAGGAGAGGCGGAAGTCAAGCTGTGGCTGAACAGCTATCACAACTACCTGGTCCAGCTTTCGGCATCCTCACCCAATCCTGTCTGGGCTCCCGGCGTCCACGGCGGCAAAGGCGATCTGGAAGCGAACCTCAAGCTGCCCGCGGAAGCGGCTTTGGGCATCTCCTGCAAAGTGATGCCAAACTGGAGCGTGAATCTGGATTACGCCTACAGCATGTGGAGCCGCCTGAACCGGATCGAAGTCACGTTCCTCGATGATGTGGCGATCCTCGGCAGAAAGGTTGAGAATCCTAAACTCGTTTTCGACTGGAAAGACACCAGCCGCGTCAGCCTGGGCAGCGAATACCGCCTGGGCCGCAACGCACTGCGCGCCGGATTCTACTACGACCAATCCCCCATCCCAGAGGAAACCCAGAGTCCCACCCTCTCCGACATCGGCGACAAGATCAGCGGCAATATCGGCTATGGCCGCGACTTCGGCAAGTTCACCCTCGACGTGAATGGCCAGATCATCAAGTTTCCCGAACGCGTGATCGACACCGAGACCGACAACAATATGAGGGGAACCTACAACTCCTCGGTGATGGCGGCCAATCTGGGGCTCACCTATACTTTCTGATTCCGCTTTCCCAAACACAGTCAAGCCCGGGTCATTCCGGGCTTTTTTGGGCTCCCGGGCAAGCAGGGATGCCGGACCGCCCTCATATCTTCATCGCTCATTGACCGCTCATTGATCGCAGAGCAATCGCCGGAAAGAGAATCAATCGGACATCGGATGGGCTTGGGCCAATGATCTGCCTCTGAGGGCGGTATCTTCCCGCCATCAATGAAAATAGGGTTGTTTAGCTGAAAAGCTGGATGAGCAAAGGAGTGGTGATCATCGCGAGCACGATGGATATGGATACCATGGTGGAGGCGAACTCAAGATCCATATTTTCCAGTTCGGCAAAGATCAGCGTGTTGAAGCCTACCGGCATGGCGGAACAGGTGACGACCACATTGCGGGAGATGCCCTGCAGCCCAAAAACCCAGGCCAGGAGCAAGCCGATGCCCAGTCCGCAGCCCATGCGGATGAACACCCCCAGGCAAGCCTTGCCCAGATGCGAAAGCCGGGGATGAAAGGTGAGCCCCATCGCCACCATTATGATCGTTCCGGAGGGTTGCCCCAACATTTCCAGAATCTCAATCCCCAGCGGGGGAATCCGCATCCTTCCCAGCTTGATACCAAAGGCCACCAGCATCGCCCAGAGGGGCGGCAGTTTCAGGAATTTGTCCCACTGTATCTTGTCCGTGTGGGAGTTGTCGCCATATTTGATGGCGTTGTAATAGCTGAAAGTAAAGATCAGGAAGGTGTTGCCGATATCATAGAGCGACGCCCTGGCCAGCCCTTCGTCTCCAAAGGCGGACTGGAAAAAGGGCAGTGCAAAGGCGGTGTTCATGATCAGGGTGCCTACCAGGAAACTGCCAAAGGTGGGGCCGCTCATCCTGAGCGCCCTGCCCGCCGCGGAGGAGATGAAATAGATGGCAAAGACCACCAGCATGGCGCAAAACGGGATCAGGACCATGTCTCCCGCCAGCTCCACCCGGTAGATCGCCAGGATCATCAGGGGCGGCAAACAGACGTTGGGCACAAAACGCAGCAGCACAGTTGCATCTTTTGCTGAAAGCAGCTTCAACTGGCGGGCGGCGACACCCACGGCAAAGGAAAAGAACAACGGCAGGATGCTGGCTACAAAGGGGCTCATCGCTTCTCTTCCGGCTGATAGAAGACGCGGTAAAGGATGGCCAGATCCTCTTTCAGATCGGCATTGCGGTCTTTTTCCAACTGGTTCTTTGGCTCCGGGGTCAACTGCCAGGCAGTGTCTTCCGCCAAAGCCTTATCCAGTTCCCAGCGCCGGTTAAACTTCCGCTCCTCCAGCTTTTGCAGCGCGTCCAACTGCTCCTGGCTGAAACGGTTGTCCAGGCCCCTGCCGTGCAGGGTTTCCATCTTCACCTGCAGAGGATACATTTCGCAGATGGCGACGATTCTCCTGGCTTCCTCGGGTGGATAGGCGTCGTCCAGCACCAGTTCGTGAAAAAGTTCCCGCTCCGTCTTGAAGCTGCGCAGGTTCACAAAGGACAGGTTGTCGATGTTCATCCCCTGCCTTTCGATCTCGCGCACCGCGCTTTTGTCCACCTTGTAAACCAGCGGGCGGTTCACTTCCATTTCAAAGACGTTTTGGGAGATAAAGAGCATGATAAAGGAAAAGAAAAATGCCATCACCGGCGCCGCCACCCAGGCCAGGGACACTTTCCCCAACACGTTGTAGCGGATGTTCTTACCGCCTTTGGCCAGGCCGATGCCAATCACCGCGCCCACCATCACCTGAGTGGAGGAGATGGGCACCAGCGGAATCGTGGGCAGGCCCAGGCTGAGCAAAAGCCGGTAGAGCGCCCGGGATGAAAAGAGAAACAGCACCGTGGCTTCCGCCAGCAGGGCCGCCAGAGCGGTGGCGGGCGAAAGCTGGAACAGGTCTTTGCCGACCGTTCCCATCAACCTGTGCGAATAGGTGTAGATACCGAGCACCAGCGACGCCGCGCCCACAATGTAAAGCTGCTGCACCCCCGTAATGACAAAGAGCTGCCCCACCTGAATATCCTTGAAAGGAGTCACCGGCACAAAGACACCCACGGCGTTGGCGATGTTGTTGGCTCCCAAAAAGTAAGCCCCAAAAGCCCCCACCACCACCAGCCCATAGCGGATCAGCATATCCTGTTCCAGGAGGTGCATCGAGGAGCGGTTGATCCAGAGCCTCATCAGATAGAAGTAAAAAGCCGCCACCCCCGCGGACACGATGAAAGCGGTCACCCAACTGCCCGCGATGGTGAACAGGGAATTGAAATCCGTCAGCTTGCCGGCAAAGAAGTTCCAGCCGATTATAGCGCCCACGATGGTCTGAGAGACCGAGACCGGGATGCCCGCCCGGACTATCGCAAAGATCGCCATCGCTGCTGCCAGGGCCACTGTGAATGCTCCTCCCAGGGCGTCCACCGAACCCAGTTTTCCCAGGGTTCCCGAAGGGCCGCTGCCTTCCAGCACAGCGCCAAGCGAGATGAAGATTGCCGCGATCAGAGCCGCCTGCCTGAACTTGAGCATGCGGGTGGCAACCGCCGCGCCAAAGATATTGCCGGTGTCGTTGGCGCCCAGGGTCCAGGCGATAAAGAGTCCGCTGATCAGGTAGAAAAAGACCATTTATTGCCTACAACTGCCTTTTGATGGTATAGATGGCAAGCCTGTCGCACACGGCTTGCGCGTAATCTGAAATCTGTTCGATATGGATGGCGAACCAGCGCAAATGGCTTTTGCGGGCCAGATCGATATCCAGTCCAAAGATCTGCCTGCGCAGTTTCTCGCCGATCTGGTCGGCCTCGCGCTCAAAGAAATAGACCTTGTGGATATAGTTGTTCACGGCTGAAAGATCGCAGAAAAAGGAACGCACCGCGAAGATCAGTTGCTCCACCGCGGCAGTGGAAGCGCGGGTGGTCTGCACCCAGAGGTCATTCAGCTCGGCCGGGATTTCCGGCATCTCGATGGAAAACTGCATCAGAGTGTCCTTGATGTTGTCCACCACTTCGTCGGTGTTTTCCAAAATGGCCAGCACGTCGCCCCGGTTTTCCGGGATCAGGGTGCGCTCATAGAGATAGCGCTCGACAGCCACTCGCAGGTCATCCGCTTTTTTCTCATTTTCGCGGATCTGTTCCAGCCGTTCTTCAAACTGGTCTATCCTGCCTTGCAGGTAATCCTCCACCCCCAACTGGAAAAGCGTCCCCGAATCGCTCACCACATCCAAAAAGGTGTCGATCTGCGATTCCACGAACTTTGTGGTCTTCATTAACAGTGCCATATCAACTCCAAGCTAACTCATTCTGTAAATATAACCCTTCATTTTATTTTTGCCCGCCATTTTTTGTCAAGTTCAAAAGCTGGCCGCGCCATTTATACCATATTTTAGTTCAAAAACCCTCTCCCAAAACCTCAAACACAAGAAAACGGGTCATTCTTGATCAGGAGAATACCAAAAAGCAAAGAAAGTGCTTGACTATTTTTGGGTATTAAATCATCTTATCCACACCGTGGCCTTACGCTCAACATTCAGTAATAGTGTGGATAAAGTGTTGATGAAGATCCTTTGCCCTGCCTTGTTTATCAAGGTGATATCCATGCGCCGCAAAGGAATTTCCTATTTTTGTTAATCTTTTTATGATCTCTTTATGGGAGGAATCATGAAAAAGCTTTCACTTCTGCTGATTACGCTCCTGTGGCTGGCAGCCCTGAGCGGGAATCCACTTATACCCAGGTATCTTGCAAGGGTTTGGTTCGATGAAAACAATTCTTGCTTTGTGATGTTTGGAGATGAGGCTTGGTGGGATGAGTTTACAGTAAACGACCTGTGCTTCACCACTTCAGCCGGTTCCTACTACCTGCCCTCAAGCTATACCCAGCCTTCCGAACCTTTCTTCATTATAAACTTGAGCCAGGAGATCCCAGGTTTTACCATCCAGAGAAATGAAGATTTTCTCAGACTGGCAGGGCCTCCTTCCTTTATTCCGGAAGAGCTGCGCTGGGGGCCCCAGAACGACCCCAGCGTCCACATGCACGCACTTGGCCCAGGGCAATCCGCAACGCAAGTCAATGTTATAGGTTACTTCGCCTTTGGTTATTACGAAACAGGTCTTACCTGGGCTAAGGACAACGGGCCCATCATCTCTACGTATGATCCTGCCTGTAACTCTACCGTGAACGTGCATTTGAGGGATACCAATGGCAACCCCGCCCCGGGTATCAGAGTCAATCACAGCTATTTCGGATATCCTCCAGTCTATGACCAGTATTACACTGGAGGCACCAACTCATCCGGAGACTGGATATTAACATCACCCGCGACTCTCCAGGGTATCCTGGTTAAAGACCCCCAGACGAACGGTACAGTGATCCATGATTTGCTTTTCCCCGAGCCCGGCGAAACGATCCATCTTTATGGAACAGTCAACCTCATGGGCTCAAATGATCCGGATCAGATACCTCCCGCTGGGGTTTTGAAATTGTATCCATCACTACTCAGCCCATCCTCGGGGAACACCCTCAACCTGAAGTATGAATCAGGCTCTCCCCTGGGTCAGACTGCCAGGCTGCGCCTCTATGACCTGCGGGGCAGGTTCTTGTCCGGCAAGGAGATGCCTTCCTCGGGCGAAGCGGTTTGGGAACTTCCCAAACTCAGTAGCGGAATCTACTTCATATCACTGAGCGAGGGAGGCAGGATACTGGCCAGGAGCAAAATAACCGTCCTCAAATGAAACTGCGTCTTGCCCTTTGCCTTGCGGCTTTGCTGCCGGCTATGCTGTTTGCCCAGGCGCGGTATGGGTTCGAGGGCGAAATGCTCGATTTTTCGCTGCTTCGCGGCGCGTCCCCCGACACGCTGCTCTGGACTGTGCGCGGGGATTTTTACCTGAGCAACCTGAATAACGAAGCCCTCAGCAGGCTGATCGTATTTCCGGTTCCCTCCACCCCGCTGATAGGGATGGCCAGTGATGTAAAGCTTGATCTGCTCGAGGCGGTGGACAGCATGGCTGTCGAGCTTGCCGGGCTAAGCGAAAACGGCTTCAGTTTCCGCTTGGACATGCCTCCCCGCAGTTTTGCCAAGTTGCGCATCAGCTACAGCCAAAAGATCAGCGGCAAAACCGCGCACTATGTTCTGCTAACTGCCAACTCCTGGGGCAGGCCGCTTCCCTTCTGTGATATCACCCTGACCCTGGAACCCGGCATTGAACTTGAGGATTATCCCTTCCCCTCGCCCGAAGTCAGTTCCGGCGGGACGGGAGAGGTATTCCACTGGCAGTTTCAGCACTTCAGCCCGGAACGGGATTTCATTGTCAGGATCAAGTAATCTGTAAAGTCCGTGGAAAGGTGTTTTTGAGGTGGAAAGGTGGAAAGGTGAAATGGTGGAAAGGTTCCCCCGAAACAAGCCCAACAGGCTTTATCTGTGTCATCCCGGGCAGCGCCCCGGGATCCAGTATTTTGAAAACAACCAGCCAGCCCCGAAATAAACCACGTCAGACTACACACCGTGTCATCACGGCCTGCGAGCCGTGATCCAGTCTTTTAGGACTGCGATACCCGCTAACCTCCCCTGTTTTAGAGACTTATTTCAACGGTCTTTTCCTGTTCCAGGCCTGTTCCTTTCCCCATCCCCCCCCCACATACCGCTGTCATTTGAGCCTGAATGACTTAAGGCCATCATCCTTAGGTATGTGGTTGCGAAGTTAAGGATGACCCCAGGAAGACCCAGGTCAGATAAGGGGATGCAAAGGGGAGCGATGGCAGGGGAAGGAGGGTCTTGGGGCGGGGAAAAAAGAGCTTGACTTGGGAGGCAGGGCGGGGAAAGCTATACCACAGGAGAAACACACACATGATCTACAACCCCACCAAAATACACTTTGGCGAGCAGGCCGCGCGCCAGGCGGCGGATGACCTTGCCAGCCTGGGCAGCCGGGCTTTTATCGTGACCGGCAGGCAAAGCGCCGTGCAAAGCGGAGCTTTGGACTCCGTGCTGGAAGTTTTGCGGGGAAAGGGCATCTCCTGGCAGATTCACGCGCGCATCGGAGAAAACCCCAGCCTGGAAATGGTGCTGGAAGGAGCCCAGGCCCTCAACGCCAGCGAATGCGACTTCGTTATCGGCATCGGCGGAGGCAGCCCGATAGATGCCGCCAAGGCCATCGCCCTGGCCAGCGCGAATGATCTGGCAGAGAGCGAGCTATACCGCACCGATCTTTTCAAGCGCAGCCTGCCATTGGCGGCTGTGCCCACCACCTCCGGCACAGGCACCGAGGTGACCCAGTATTCCGTGCTCACCGACCGGAGCAGCAAACGCAAGGCAGGCTTCGGAAGCAACCTGGCTTTTCCCGCGCTGGCGATCTGCGACCCCCGCCACACCCTCAGCATGGGCGCACGGGAAACGCTGAACACCGGAATCGACGCGCTCTCCCACCTCCTGGAAGGCATCTACTCCCAAAAACGCGAGGCACTGCTCTATCCCCTCATATATAGTGGGATCAAAGCCATCATCCGCAATCTGGAAAAGGCTTTGGCTCAGCCCGGCAATCTTGCCGCGCGCAGTGAAATGATGCGCGGCGCACTCTACGGAGGCCTCGCCATCTCCAGCACCAGCACCACCCTGCAGCACTCCCTGGGCTATCCGCTCACCAGCCATTTTGGAGTGCCCCACGGGCTGAGCAACGGCATCGCGATGCGCCAGGTTATGGAGCTTTACTCCAGGGCATTGGAGCCAGAACTGGATGAGCTGTTCCACGCCCTGGGCATGGGCAGGCAGGATTTTTACGCCTGGCTGGACGGACTGGGCATGAAGGCGGAACTCGATATAACGGAAGAGTTTATCGCCATGGCAGTGCCAGAGGTGATGGGCAGCCGCAACATGGCTAACAATCCTTTCGCGGTAAGCGCGGAGGAAGTGGCGGAGCTTTACCGGAGCCTAGCCTGAGCGCCGCTCACCACTTTTTGAAGATAAAGAAAACCGCCGCCACGATCAGCGCGAAGCCCACCAGATAGTTCCAACGGAACTGCTCTTTGAGGTAAAACACGGAAAAAACACTGAACACCACCAGAGTGATGACCTCTTGGATGGTCTTGAGCTGATAGGCGCTGAAGGTGCCGTGCCCGAAGCGGTTGGCGGGCACCTGGAAGCAGTATTCAAAAAAGGCTATGCCCCAGGAGGCCAGGATCACCAGCGGGAGCGGGGAATTCTTGTATTTGAGGTGGCCATACCAGGCGAAGGTCATAAAGATGTTGGAGATGGTGAGCAGGATGACAGTTTTCATGGGCGGATGGGCTCCTTCAGGGTTGATAATGCGAAGCCAGGTCCCACTGCAGCATGCGTTCCAGGTCTATGCCCTCGCGGGGATCGGCGTTGGAAGGAATGCCGGCTTCGATGGCCAGGGTCATGATCTCCACGGAGGCGCGCACCGAGGATTCGATGGAAAAACCGTTTACCATGCCAGCCATAAGCAGAGCCGTGAAGCAGTCCCCCGCACCGGGATGGATGCCTCCGCTGCGGATGTAGGGATAGCGCACAAGATTGTCCCGGGAAGCGCAATAGTATTGAACTTCCAGCATACCCGGCCGGGAACCGGGCACGGAGGTAAGCACTATGTGGCGGGGGCCGTTCAGGCTGATGCGGCGGCACCAGTCCAGCATCACGCCTTCATCTGCCCGGGCATCGGCAGCTTCGCCTGCCAGCAGCGCTGCCTCAGTGAAATTGGGAGTGATCAGGTCAGCGCGGCGCACCAGTTCCCGCATGGATTCCACCATCTCCGGGCCATAGCAGCCGTAAAGGGAGCCGCCGTCCCCCAGCACCGGATCCACCAGCACCAGGCTATCTTTGCCCCGCAGCCTGTCGATTGCCTCCCCCACCAGTAAAACCTGGTCTGGAGAAGACAAAAAGCCGCTGCAGATGGCCTCGAAATCCAGTCCCACCTCCTGCCAGTGTCTGGCAAAAGCGGGCAGGTGGGGACTCATGTCAACCCAATGGGGGTCGGGATAGTCGGTGTTGACGGAGAGCACCGCCGCGGGAAAGGCGCAGACCCTGATCCCCAAACGGTAGAGGATGGGGATGAAGGCCATCAGCGAGGTGTGGCCAAAGCCGCAGAGGTCGTTGATGACCAGGGCTCTCTTGCAGGTGTTGTGGGTTGCTTGTGAATCTGTCTTCATATCGGTATCACAATCGGCTGGATCGGCATAGTGGTCAAGGATTTTCTGCCCCGCGGGGAGGGGCGGGCTCCATTTCTACTTGACAGCCGCTGACGGGATTATAATTGGCGGCATTGCAAGTATCACACGAGGAGAATGCTGTGAAGCTGCTGAAAACCCTGTTCCTGCTTGGCCTCTGCCTGCTGCCTCCGGCTCTGGGTGCCTGGCCGAACTATTATACGCTTTCCACGGACAACTTTGAGGTTTATTACCGCAAGGGCTGGGCCACCGAGGCCATGAACGCGCTGCAGGCGCTGGAATACAGCCGTCCCTACGTGGAGGAGCTGACTGGCAACAGACCCGCGCGGGTGCCGGTGCTGCTGGAGGATATGGGCAACATGGTGAATGGCTACGCCAGCCCGATTGGCAAGTCGATGGCCCTCTTCGCCTATCCCCCCTCCCAGGATGAACTGGCTCTGGGTGAGGACTGGTGGCAGATCGTGGGCATCCACGAATACATCCACATGGCGCAGATGACCAGGGTGAGCGGCGAACCTGCCCTGCTCAGGACGCTCTTTGGCAATATCCTCTATCCCAACCTCTACCAGCCGATGTGGATGACCGAGGGCATCACGGTGTATGGAGAATCACAGCTATCGGAGTATGGCGGCAGGCTGAACGCGGGCACCTATGCCGCGGTGATCAACGCGCTGGCACGGGAAGGCAAACTGCCCTCCGCCGGCAAGGCCTGCTATTACAGCTATGGCAATCCGCTGGCGCACTACTATGTTTACGGTTCCAGTTTCCACCAATATCTGGCGGATAAATACGGCGAAAGCAGGTTTTCCCAGCTCTACAGCGAAACGGGCTCCTCGCTGCAGTCCTATCTGAACCCCATCTATTCCGGCCTCTCTTTGGACGCCGCTTATAAAAAGGTGTATGGTAAGCGAACAACCGCATTGTGGGCGGATTGGAAGGCGGAGATGAAGCAAGGCTCCAAACCCCTGCCGAGGCAAAACATCACCCGCCGGGGAGGACGCACCGACAACCTGCAATACCACGCGGGAAACCTTTACTTCATAAACTACGGCGTTAGCAAGACCGGCCCCGGCAGCGGCTTTTCCGGCCACCGCCTGATCCGAGTTTCCGACCCCGGAGGCAAGGCCCGGCAGAAAGTCCTGGTGCAGCAGGGTTCGGATTTCCCCGCCGGTTACCAGATCCACGGGGACAAGCTCTACTACAGCAGGTCGGAGTATAAAGGCGGGTATTCCAACAACAACATGGACGGCCTGGGCGTGATCACCCAAATCTGGGAACAGAAACTGGAAGGGGGAGGACGCCGCAAACTCTATTCCGGCCCCGCACGTTCCTTCTGCAAGCTGGATGACGGGCAGATACTGATCGCCGAGGATGACCCCACCCACCAGAAAAGTGTCCTGCTCAAGCTGGATCCCTCCACCAAAAGCACAAAGCCCCTGGGTAGCCTGGACTGTCTGATCGGCACCATCCACCAGAGCAGGGACAGAATCTTTGTGACCGCGCGAAGGTTCGGGCATAACAACAGCATCTATGAACTGAACCTGGCATCCCTGCAACTGACGCCCCTGGTGGACACCCCCCATCTGGAGACGGTGACCGGGGTGCAGGACGGCAACCTGCTCTTTACTGCCATCTATAATGGAGAAAACGGTTCCTACCTCTACAACACCTCCAGCCGCCAGGTTTCCAAATTCAGCGGCTTTTCCGAGCTGAGGTGCGCGGTGCAGGATGGCAGCGGGCAAAACTGGTTCATCGCGGTCAATGGCGAGGGACAGGATGTGTATGCGGACAAGCTTTCCCTGCAACCTTTCAACCCACCCTCCGGCAAAAGCTCCCGCCTTCCCTACTCCCGCCTGCGGGGCGGCGAGGGCAAGGTCTTGGGCAAGTATGAGGTCAAGCGGGGAACCTATGCCTCCAACATCCTGCACATGCTCTGGCCCAGGTTTTACCGCGTTCCTTTCATCGACAGTTCGACAGACACCCTGGACAGCCTGTTTACGCTCGATCAACTGACCCTGGGAATCATGATGGCAGGCCAGGACGTGGTGGGGGATTTCCCCTTGTGGAGCGCGGCTGTGCTCTATGACATGTCCAAGAAGGAGTGGGGCTATGAACTGAGCCTGGAAAACCACTTTTTCCGTCCGGTCAAACACAGCCTCGAGTTCAGCAATCTGGACGGCAAGACCCTCATTTCGCAGCAATATGTGCCTCTGATCACCCGCATGAACTACGGCCTTACCGGACTCAATCCGGGCTTTGGCTTCATGGCCTGGGGCAAGGAAAATGAAAACTACCGCAAACTGCTCTACCCCTTCCTGGAAGCCAGCTTTGCCTACAAAGGGGTCAGGCTCGGCACCACCACCAGCCTGCTCTATGAAAGCAAGGATGGCTGGCTGAGCTCGGATCGCGACCGCCTGGGCTGGAAAGGCCAATACAACCTGCGCGTCAAAGCGCCGCTCTCCACCGAACTGCGCAGCAACCTGATCCTGGCCAGAGACCCGGACGCCAATCCGGATGAGGTCTTCCCCGCGCTAAGGGGTTATGCCAAAGAATGGAACGCCCGCGAGGGATTCATGCTTGCCAACTCCTGGTATGCCCCGCTGTTCAAGATCCGCAACGGCTTCTGGACTCCCAACATCTATGTGGAAGACATCAATTTGGGGCTTTTTTACGACCTTGCCAGCCCGATAGGCAAAGAAGAGCGCGGCTCCATATCCGCCTATGGCGCGGAACTGATCGCGGAAATATCGGCGGGATACGTCTTGTCATTCAACCTGGGCCTGCGCTTCAGCCAAAACAAAGACGGGCAAAGCCGCTGGGACTTGATTCTGGGCTTGTAGAGGGAAGGCGGCAAAGAACTTGTGCTTGACACAAAAATGCCTTGCCGAGATTTGGCGTAAGTATGTAAAAATATCTCTGTTTTGGAGGAATACACCATGGTAATGGAAGAACTATACTATACCGAGAGCCACGAATGGGTGCAGCTGAACGGCGACCTCGCCACCGTGGGAATCACAGATTTTGCTCAGAGCGAGCTGGGAGACATCGTTTTTGTGGAACTGCCGGATGTGAACAGCAGAGTCTCCGCCGGCGAACCCTGCGGCTCCATCGAAGCCGTCAAAGCAGTGGTTGACCTGATCAGCCCCTTGAGCGGCAAGGTTGAGGAAAGAAACGGCGATCTGGATGACTCTCCCGATCTGATCAACAAATCCGCCTTTGACGAAGGCTGGCTCTTCAAGGTTCGCATCAGCTCCAAAGACGAGCTTGCCAACCTCCTCACCGCTCAGGAATACAGCAAACTGATCGAAGGCTAAACTATCAGCGCGTGATAGAGAAAAACCCAAACTTCCTTATCATCCTGTCCGCTCCTTCCGGGGGCGGCAAAAGCACCATCCTCGCCGAGGTGCTCAAAGCGGCTGACAATATCGACTACTCTGTGTCCTTCACCACCCGGCCGCCCCGGGGCACCGAGCAGAACGGCGTCGCCTACCACTTCGTGGATGAGCGGGAGTTTCTGCGCCGCCGCGAGGAAGGCGACTTTCTGGAAACAGCCCAGGTTTTCGGCCGCTGGTATGGCACGTCCAAAAGCTTCATCCAGGGACGCCTGGCAGCCCGCAGGCATGTGATCATGGATATCGACGTGCAGGGCGCAGCCCAGATCTGCTCCACAGACATTCCCCAGGTGAAGATCTTCATCATCCCGCCCTCCATGGAGATTCTGCGCGAACGCCTTATGAAGCGCGCCACGGATTCCCCCCAGGAGATCGAAAAACGCCTCACCATCGCCCGCAAAGAACTGGAATACATTCCAGATTACGACTATCTGGTGGTGAACAACGAACTGAGCCAGGCCGTGCGGGAGGTTCTGGCAATCGTCCAAGCAGAAGAAAACCGGGTTGGACGCTACCGGGATCCCATCAAGGGATTCCTCAAACAGGAGAACCAATGATTAGCGAAAAGATCGAGTCATTCCTCGAAAAAGCCGACATGAACTACCTTTTCTGCCTGCTTTCCAAGCTGGAATCCCAGCGCATCAGCCAGCTTCCCTCCTATGTGCGCCAGCGCTTTGAGGAAAAGATCACCGTCATGGCCATGCATCACGTGGCGGAAAACGAGGTGCCGGACTACATCGCCGAGATCGCCGAGGCTGAACTGGCCATGGCCCAGCAGGCTTCACCCTTCCAGGATGAAGAGGTGGAAGGCGAAATGAGCGAAGAAACATTCGATGACTCTGAAAGATACATCGAAGAGCTTGAACACGACAATCTGGACAAGTATGCGGATGACGACGACGATGACGATGAAAGCTTTGACCTGGATGACGACGCATACGACGAAGATTAGGCGGGCATGACCCTTCGCGCCTTGCAGCAGCACCTGGAAATGCTGCAAAACTCCGGCATCGGGGAGATCTACCGCGAGGCGAAGGACAAAGCTGCACTGCTGGCCAAACTCAAGCTCCAGCACTCCACCTGCACCCTGTGCCCGCTCCATGAGGGCAGGATCAAGTTTGTCTATGGAGAGGGCAACCCCGACGCCATCGCGATGCTCATCGGAGAGGGGCCGGGAGAACAGGAAAACCTGAGCGGAAGGCCCTTCGTGGGCAGGGCAGGGGATTTGCTCACCAAGATGCTGGCCGCCATCGAGATCAAGCGGGAGGACGTCTATATCTGCAACATCGTCAAATGCCGCCCGCCCGGCAACCGCAACCCCGAAAACCCCGAACGGGAGGCCTGCCTGCCTTACCTGCTGGAACAGATCGAGATCATACAGCCCAAACTGATCATGATGCTCGGCCTGGTGGCAGCCCAAACCCTGTTGCAGACCAGGCAGCCCATGCAGGAGCTGCACACGGTGACCCACGAATTCATGGGCATCCCCAGCTATGTCACCTACCATCCGGCGTCCCTGTTGCGCAACGAGAGATTTAAGTATCCCGCCTGGGATGACCTGAAGCGCTTCAGGCTGGATTATGACCGATACCGGAGCTGATGCGAACCCTTTTGCCGCCATCCCCGGCCAATTCTGCCCGGAAATCCGGCGGATGCGGCCTGATAAGCGCTTCCCGCCTCACGCTCTGCGCCCTGCTCGCTCTGCTGCTGCTTCCCCTGTGGGCGGACTTTGCCGTTTACAGCGACACCCAAACCGGACACAGTGTGCACAAAAAGGTCGCCGCGGCGATAGCCAAAAGGCAGCCCGGGGCGGTCTTCCACGCCGGAGACCTTAGCTCCCGGGGCAGCGACCAGAAACACTACGACAAGTTTTTCTCCCTTTCCAGGCCGATCACCCGCGTCTGCCCAATCTATCCCGCCAGAGGCAACCATGATCGCGACAAGGCACTGTTTCTGAAGAACTTCCCCCACTTGGGCGGGAAAACCTATTACAGCGTGGAGCATGACAGCCTGCTGTTTGTGATCCTGGACACCAATCTGAGCCTCAAGCCCCGCTCCGCGCAGTTCCACTGGCTCAGGAAAATCCTTTCCGAAAAGAATTCCCTGCCCAGGATACTGGTCATGCACCATCCCATCTTCAGCAGCGGATATCACGGCGGGCGAGATGAATATGCCATCCTGCTGCCCTCAATGCTGGAAAGCGGCAACGTCAAAGCCGTGTTCAGCGGGCATGACCACAATTATGAGCGCCTGGAACGCAAAGGGATCACCTATTTTGTGACCGGAGGCGCGGGGGGAACGCTGCGCCCCAAACAGCACAACGTCTCAACCAGCAAGGTCTTCCTGCTCCAAAACCACTATCTGTTCTGCTCCCGTGAGGGATCGCGGCTCAAAGTCACCGCCTACGGACTCAGGGGCGAGGTTCTGGACAGCGCCGTCATCAGACTGGACTGACCTGCTCCGCCCTCAACGGCAACACACATTCATCCCGCCGAAAGCGGTGTCAGAAGTTGATCCGTGTCCCCAGGCTCAGATAGTTGATGTTGGCAAAGGTATAAACTTCCTCGATATCCGAACCGCCTTCCAAAAAGCGGTAGCCTGCATAGAGCGAGTAAGTGTCGTTCAGATCGTAAACCAGGGCCAGCAGGATGTCCTCGGCGCGTCCGTATGGTGACGCCAGCGCCTCCCCTTTGAGCAGCAGCTCCAGTTCATCCGAAAGATCGTAGCCAAACTCGAACCCGATCAGCGGAACCACTCCCAAATCTGTCTTTTCGGTATAGCCAGCCGACTTGTTTTCCAGGGAGATAAGCGCATCGCGCACTTTGAGCGAGACCCCCAGGGCGCGGATGCCGATGTTTTGCTTCTCGAACCTATACAGGTATTGCAGGCGGTAGCTGTTGAACTTATACACCGCATAAATCCACTCGCGGGCAGCATAGGTCCTGCCCATAAACTCCACTGCCGCATCTGGTTCACCGCTTGGTTCGATGGTGAAGGGCGATGCCAGCAGCGAAATTTCATGCCGCGGAGTGATCTGGTAATGCAGGTTGGCACGGCCAAACATTTTTGGCTTCGACTCCAGTTCATCCGTAAAAGACAGTATCCTGCCATTTTCGAGGTTGGGAATGCGCATGTCGTTGTAGCCGAAAAAGGCAAGTCCGGTCTCAAAGTCCAGGCTGAACTGGGCGAAAGCCATTCCCGCGAAGGACGCCAGGATCAGGACAAGGGCATATTTTTTCATTTTCACGCTCTCAGGTTGTTTTACTCTAAACAGCATAATCGGTTTCTTCCTCCCCGCAAGCCTTGTCATGCCGCCCTCCTTTGCTGCCACCGGCGTTGGGGCCATCATCCTTAGGTCATCCTTATAAATTATAAGGTTGACCCACGGTAAACCCCAGCTTGGCTGCGGGATGCAAATGAGGGACATCCTCCCCCATAATATATAGGTGCTACGATCAGATGGACAGGCTAAATGGTGAAAAAGAGATCCAGTTGTAATGCAGGCGAAACAGCATCAAGGCTGGAAATTGGGGCTGGCTGTGAGGAAAGTCAGGGCAGTTGCCGCAAGGCATGCCGGGCCTCGGTGACGCATTCCTGATCCCCGCCGATGCTCACGCAGAGGGAAAGGAACTCTTTGGCGCGCTCCAGGTTACCAAGTTTCAGATAGATTGCTCCCAGATGCCAGGCTATCTCGGCGGGCATATCCTCCATTTGGGCTGGAATCGCCATCAGCTCCTCCGCGCGGGCATAGTCTCCCGCCAGATAGTGGCACCAGGCCATGCTGTCCAGATAGAAGGGGTTTTCCGGCTCGGCATCCAGGGCGACCTGGATCAGCCGCGCGGCTTCCCTGGGATCGGCCCCCTCCAGCAGGAGGGTATAGCCCAAGTCGTTGGCAAACACGGGATTATCGGGATACTTTTCCACCGCTTCGCTAAGCAGAGAGCGGCGCAGGGAGGCATCGCCCCAGTTGTGGTGGTATTGCAGCAGAAACTCATAGTCCGCGGGGCGCAGAGTGGTGATTTGCCTGAGATGATCGACAAGCTCTTTTTTGGCATCGGCATAGCCGGCATAGCTGCTGTCGGCGGCCGAACGCGCCACGGCCAGCAGGTAATCCCGCCCCGCGCCGGGAGCGAAACGCTTTTCCACCTGAGTCGCGAAATCCGCGCTGAATTCACCGGTAATATCTCCCGCGTCCCGGGGAAAAGACTTCAGGCGGCCAAGTCCATAGTAACTATAGATCTCTCCATAAGCCTGCGAAGTGAGCAACTTACCTGCCTGGGAATCCAGGGGGTGGATTTCGCCGACGGCGAGGGAATGCCCGATGAGCAGGGCATAGAGGGATTGTTTTTCGTGTTCCGGGGCCAGGGAAGCCTGTGCCGCCTGCGAAACCCGCTTCAGCAGATCCGGCCTGCCCCTCACCAAAGCGGCAAAGGCCAGTGAATGCAGCAGATCCACATCGCCGGTGTCCAGCAGTTGCTCAGCCACGGCAATTATCAGATCGTGGTTTCCCGTCTCCAGGGCTGCCCGCACGAAGGTGCCCATCGCTTCGCGGTCTTTGGGCCAGCCCAGGGTGGAAAAATAGCGTTGGGCGGAGGTGGCGTCACGCTTGTTGATAATGATGCTGGCCAGCAGGTTGTGGGCCTCCGGGGAAGGCGCGATCTCGTTCATCCGGAACAGCACCTGCAGGGCGCGGTCAACATCGAAATAGAGCAGCAGGTTGGAGAGGGCGCCCAGGGCCTGGGGATCGTTGCGGGCCTGTTTGAAAGCCTGATCCAGATACTTGAGCTGGGTCTGGCCGTTGTTTTTGTATCCAAAGATGAAGCGCTGCATGCTGGCGTTGGCGGAAGGAAAGCGTTTCTCCAGTTCCCGCAGGGTCTTTTCCTGCGCCTCGCGGTTTCCGCTTTGGTCGTAAAAGCCGTAAACGGCCAGCAGCATATCCTCATCGAAGCCCATCTGGTAAGCCTGGAAGACGATCAGCAGGTTGACCTCCTCCTCACTGAGGATTTGCTGCGCGTAAAGCCCGATGGAAACAAGCAAAAGCTGCTTTTTGATCTGGAAACTGTCCGGATCGAACTGTAAAGCCCGCTTGTAGAGTTGCAACGCGCCTTCCAGATCGCCCTGTTTCTGAGCGAGGGAAGCACTCAGGAAGTAATAGATGGAGTTGGCGTTGGGGTTGCCGTCACCGGTTTTGGGGGAAGAGCCCGCCACTCTAAGGCGCGGTGCGCAGGCGCAAAACAGCAGGCACGCCAGGCAAACGGCGGCTCTAAACAAAGGACGGGGGATCATTTGACCCGTAGCGAGGCAGAAATCTGTTCCAGCTCAAGCAGCACGGGAAGCTTGTCGCCGGCGGGGAAATAGACGATATTGTCCACCACAAAGGAGGTTTGGCTGGGAGCGTGCCAGAAGGCATAGGTCTGGAAAGCTCCGCCCACTCCGCCGCTGATCCCGCTGTTGATCCAGGCTCCCCGCAGGCGCAGCGCGTCAAAGCCGCCGATCTGGAAATAGTCAAACTCTATCTTGTCTTCCAGTATCTGGTCTCCCGGAAAATGATCGGCGAGCAGTTCCTTGCGTTTTTCCAGCAGCCATTCGCGGTTGACCTTGTTTTGGGGCATCGCCTCGTAATAGATGGAGACAAACTTGTCGGGCAGATCACGCTGGGTGGTTCTGGGCTTGTAAACAAAGGACATAAAGTTGCCCTCGGGGTTGTTGGAATAGATGTCGAAAAGCTGGGGAATCTGGATGGTGTAAGGCAGGGAGCGGAAAAGCTTGTTGTCGATCACGGCGTTGGTGTAGGATTGGTATCCCTGGCGCAGGGAGTAACGCTCCAGAAACTTCTCAAAGATCTGATCCTTGCGGCTGGAGGCCAGTTGCTGCAGGGCTTGTGCGTCACTTGCCACGAGGTAGAGCAGCAGTTGGTCGCGCACAGTTGTGTTGCTCGCCATCACCATTTCCGCGCCGCTGGCTTTTACCCTGTCCAGTATATCCTGCTTCAGGGTTGAGCGGATGTGGCGGGAAACCTTGTCGCCGCCGTCCAGGGTGCCGCAGTAGATCAGGTTCTTATAGTTCTCGAACTCCTTGATCTTGTCACCTGAAACTGGTTGCAGATAGAAATACTGCTCCAGGATGCTCAGTTGCACCTTGCGGGTAAGGGAAGGAGCCAGGATATCCATAATGTCAGCCTGCAACTCATCGGAAACAAAAAGCTGGATGTCGCGGTCGTCCCCAAAGGCCATGGGCTTGGATTTGTCCAGATAGTGGTCATATTTATCGTAAACGCTGGGTGGCACGGTTTCCCGCTTGCAGGCGGCGATACCGAGCAGCAGAATGATCAAAAGAGCAAGGGTGAGGCGTTTCATTATGATTCCTCCAGTTTATGCCCCAACGGGGCGTTTAAGGTAATTGAGGCCGCTATACAGGGTGAGCGCGGCCACCAGTCCAAACCAGATGTTGGCAGCCCACACCAATCCCTTGGGCAGCGGCTCGAGCCATGCCCAGGCGGCAAAAGCCAGCACAATGCCCAGCATCTGCAAAAAGGTCTTCCACTTGCCCAGCTTGTCCGCCGGAACGATTATCCCGCGCTTCTTGTAGATTTCGCGCAGGATGGTGATCACCAGTTCCCGCAGCGCGATCACGATAAAGATCGGCAGCCAGAGCCGGTAGGGAGGCAGCCAGGTGAGCGCCGCCAGAGCCGAGAGCACCAGCAGCTTGTCCGCCAAAGGATCGGCGATCTTGCCAAAGTCGCTGATCACCTGCCACTTGCGCGCCAGCCAGCCATCCAGCCAATCGGTGAGCGCCGCCGCCACAAAGACCAAGAGGGCGGAAGCTATGGCATCCCTGGCAAAGACGAGCCACAAAAAGACGGGGATCAACAGAATCCTGCCAATGGTCAGTATATTGGGAATGTTTTTCATCTTTGGCGTTAGAGGGAACTGTCCGCGGCGGGCGGCTCAAAATCCCAGATGCTGAGTTGTTCCCTGCCCTTGATCAGTAGGTGGGAAGCCAGGACGCCTGCCAGGACGGTGCCGGCCTGGATGCAGAAGAACTGCCAGTCCACCAGGGACTTAACACTCCCGACCGCTACCAGGAAATAGTAAAGCAGCGGGCTGAGCAAGGCGGGAATCAAAAACAGCAGCAGCGACTGCCGGAACCTGCGCTTCCTGGCTTGCATAGCGGTGAGTATATCCTGCTTGGTGCCCAGGTTGAGCAGCTTCTCCTCCAGATAGAGGTGAAAGCGGGCGAAGAATGCCAGCAGAAACAGCACCACGGCAATGATCAGGGTGGATATTGTCCACCTGCCGCGCAGTTGGGTAAGCTCCTGCTTGCAGAGCTTCCAGGCGGCTTCCTGGGTGTCGATGTCCATGCTGGAGATGCCACGCGCGGAGATCATTTTCAGGGCTTTGTCGCGGGCGGGAAAGGAAAGCAGCTCGGGTTTGAAGAGCAGGGTAAGCACATGCGGGAAATCGTAGTTGCGCAAAGTGGATTCGGTTACGTCCAGGCCATAGGATTTCACGATCTCTTTGGCGGCATCGATGCCGGACGAAAACTCCACCTTCTGAATCTGCCCCAACTGCCGCAGTTCGCCGCCCAGGCTGTCCGCCAGGGCTTCATCTTCCAGATACACATAGACCGGAAGCTGCGCGAGCTGGTCCAGGTGCAGTTGTTTGCTTTCCTGATACTGGTAGTGAATATAGGTCCACGCCACGAAGCTTGCCGCGAGCAGCAGCAGGATCAGGATAAATCTGTTGTTCATTGTGGCTTTCCTTTATGAGAAAATCTGTAGATAGTATGTTCTTTGTTGCCAGTCACGGCAAGGGCGGAAATTATGTCAAGCAAAGTATTTTGGGCTGTTGCGGCCAGTTCGCGCTCCCGTGATGCGGGATAGACAAGGAGGGCGGCGCCGGCGGGGGAGAGGTTGCGTTTAACGCAGGCCAGAACATCGGCCATATTGCAGAAAAGCTCGCTGCGGCTGGCCTCGCGGGAAGGATGCGGGCTTGGCAATCCGCTGCCCCGCTTGCGCCAGGGGGGATTGGAGATGATGAGTTGATACGCCCGCTCGGCTTGGAAGTCCCGCAGATCGGCAAGCTGGAAAGCGGCCTCCACTCCGCAAAGGGAGGCATTGTCCACGGCAAGTTGATGCAGCCGCGGCTGGATTTCCAGGGCATCGATCTGCCAGCGGGGACGCTGCAAAGCCAGCATGATGCTCACGATTCCGCAGCCGGAACCCAGTTCCAGCACCCGGGCATCCTCTTCCGGACAGGCTTCCAAAGCCGCCGCCTGCAAAGCCGCAGCCACCTGCGACACCCCCTGGGAATGCCGTTCCTGGAAGATGTATGCCCCGCCGAAAGGCAGTTCCACCCGGGTCAGATCGCTCAGCGAGAGACCTCCAGCATGCGGTTGATAGACCCGACCGCCCGGGAGGCAATCTCCGGGGGCACGGTCACCAGATACTGCTGCTGCACAAGGGCATCCAAGACACTGTGCAGGGTGGTTTTCTGCATGTTCTTGCAGCGGGCGCGGGAATTGAGGGAGATGATCTGCTTTTCCGGCCAGAGGTGCCTGGCATACTCCGTGAAGCCATGATCGGTGGCCACGATCACCTCGTCGTTATCCTCGATAAAGCGCAAGATCCCGCTGGTGCAGAGCACGTGGTCAGCCACTTCCACGATGTCTTCGTCGCATTCCGGATGCGCCAGCACGGTGTAGCCGGGATGCTTTGCCATCAGTTTATCCAGACGCCTGCGCTCGAAACCCCACTGGTGTATGGGGCAGAAGCCATTCCAGGCAATGACCTTGCGGCCGCTCTGACGCGCTGCCCAGGTGCCCAGGTTCACATCCGGCACAAAGATGATCTCCTGCTCCTCCGGGAGGGATTTCAGCACCTCCACCGCGTTGGAGGAAGTGCAGCAGATGTCGCTCTCGGCTTTGACGGCCGCGCTGGAGTTGACATAGCAGACCACGGCGGCGCCGGGATGATGCTTTTTCAGTTCGATCAACTGCTCCGGGGTGATCATATCCGCCATCGGGCAGCCGGCATCCTCCACGGGGAGAAGCACTTTGGCGTGGGGGCTGAGCATGGCCGCCGTTTCCGCCATGAAGCGCACCCCGCAAAACACTATCAGTTCCGAGTCGCTTTTTTGCGCCTTGATGGACAGTCCCAGGGAATCACCGCTGTAGTCGGCCACTTCCTGGACCGCGACCGACTGGTAAAAATGCGCCAGGATGGTGGCGTTCAATTCCTTTTTCAGCTTTTTTATCTGTTCAATAATCGTCATTAGATTCTCCGTGTTCAATGGCCCGTGTGCCCAAACCCGCCTTCAGCCCTGACACTTGCCTCCAGGGTCTCCACCTCCTCCATCTGCACCTGCGGCAGGACGCAGAAGACCATCTGCGCGATGCGCATGCCCGGCTGGATGAGCAGAGGTTTTTGGGATGCGTTGAAGAGGATGACCTTGATCTCCCCGCGGTAATCCGCGTCAATCGTGCCGGGCGCGTTCAGGACGCCCAGTCCCAGATTCAGAGCCAGCCCGCTGCGGGGCCTGATCTGAGCCTCAAAACCGGCTGGTATCTCCACCGCGATTCCTGTGGGGATGGCAGCCCGCTCCCCCGGTTCCAGCAACTCCGCTTCTTTCAGATCCGCGCTGAGATCCCAACCGGAGCTGTGTTCGGTCATCTTTTGCGGCGCGATGGCCGTTGAAGTCAGCAATTTATAGGCAATCTTCATGATTTGCGGTTCAGGAGGTGTTCAGCCAGAATATCCAGCATCAAAGCCTTGTCGCCCAGTTTGTTTATTGCCTCGCGTGCCTGGGTGATCAGTTCCTGGGCTTTGCGGCGTGATTCCGCAATCCCATAGACGGCGGGATAGGTGGCTTTCTGGACGTGTTCGTCCTTGCCCACGCTCTTACCCAGTTCGTTGGGGTCGCCTTCGATATCCAGCAGGTCGTCAGTGATCTGAAAAGCCATGCCAACGCAGGAACCGTATTCCTCGATCAGCTTGAGTTCCCCTGCCGGAGCGCCTCCGGCGATGGCGCCAAAACGCACGCAGATGCGGATCAGCTTGGCTGTTTTGTTTTCGTGGATGAAGTTGATGGTCTTTTTATCCACTTTCTTGCCTTCCGACTCGATATCCACCATTTGGCCGGCGATCAGGCCTTCAATGCCACATTCCTGAGCCAATTCGCGGACGAACTGGAGGCGGTGGGAGGGCTTGATCTCCGCGTGGGTGATCAGGTCGAAAGCCCCCACCAGCAGGGCATCCCCCGCCAGCAGGGCAGCGCCTTCCCCAAAGAGGGCGTGGCAGGATTTTTTGCCCCGGCGGTATTCGTCGTCGTCCATGTCCGGCATATCGTCATGGATCAGGGAAAAGGTGTGCAGCATCTCGATCGCTGCCGCCACCGGCGAAATCGGCTCCAAATCTTTCTTGTACATGCCATAAGTGATCAGGGTGAGATAGGGGCGCAGCCTCTTTCCTCCCGCGAAAACGCTGTAACGCAAGGCCTTGTGCAGGCTTTTGGGATACTCGTCCTTGCGGGGCAAAAAGCGGTCCATGATGATGTTGACCAGCTCCTGCTTCTCGCGCATGTCCTTTTTAAGCAAGACTTTCCTATCCATTTTCGTCATCTCCCGGGGTGATGCCCATCTTTTCGTTCAGCAGCTTGACCTTCAGTTCGGCCTTGGCCAGTTCTTCCTGACAGAGCTTGAGATAGTGAAGCCCCTCTTCATAAAGGACGATCATCTTATCCAAGTCCATCTGGTTTTCGTTCAAGCGCTCAACCGTGTCTTCCAGTGCCAGAAGTGCCTGTTCAAAGGTCATTTCGCCTGGCTTGAGTTCCTCATTCATTCGATGTTCTCCCAAACTACATGATTAAATAATACCTTATAAATGAAAGAATTATTCTTGTCAATCGATATTTGGCAAGATGGATGGAACGGCCTTGAACAGGCCTGCCGCATCCAAGCCCTTCCCCAGACATCCCTCCCGGATGGCTATCATTTTAGGCATCAACAGCTTAACCTATCATCCTTAGGTCATCCTTATAAATTATAAGGTTGACCCCAGGAAGACCCCCGTTTGTGAAAGGAATGCAAATGAGGCCCCATTATATATAGGTGCTACGATTAGGCCGTGGAAAGGTGGAATGGTGGAATGGTGGAAAGGAGCGTCCAGAAGGACTTCGTGGTGACGTGATGGCGTGGTGGGGTGGTGATGGAGGACGTCAGCCCCGAATCAAATACCCCCAGTCTATATACCGTGTCATCCCGGCCTGCGAGCCGGGATCCAGTCTTTTGGAAATGGCCGTGGAAAGGTGCCATAAACACACTGGGCAAAACGAGTTATCCGTTAATCCGTGTAATCCGTTTCATCCGTATGATGCCTGGCATGCCAATCTTATACGGATTGACGGATTTGACTGATTTACGGATTACTATGGTAAAACAAGAAGGCTGTTCAGCCAGCCCGGAAGCAAACCAAGCTAAGCTATAAAACCGCGTCATCACGGGCTTGACCCGTGATCCAGTCTTTTGAAAACAACCCCCCGACTCCAAAACTGTGTCATCCCGGGCAGCGACCCGGGATCCAGTCCCCAGGGGTGGCAAAGTCCGTTTGCCACAGAGACCGGATGTCTCTTACAAACAGGCAACTCCGTTGCCTATGCCGGACAGACTTCGGCAGCCGCCCATCCCACTGAGACGGTAAATCATCCTCCGACAATGGCCAGGGGCAGGCCGCAGGAAACGGCTATACGGGCGGTGGAGGCCACTATCCTGTTGCTCATGCCGCGGGGATGGCTGCAAAAGAGGCGCACGCCCGCCAGGGGATATTGCAGGCCCTGGGAAGAGGCGAACTCCACCTCGCTCCAGACGGCCAGCAGGGAAAGATTGCAGTCGGCCAGGCCGCAGATTTCCGCCTCGCCAGCGATCAGAAACAGCCTTTGCGTCCCGCTCTCGATGCTGCCCCGCCCGCCGCGTTCATGGATGAGCAGCAGGTTTTGCACAAGGGCCAGGGCGTGGTCGAAGCGTCCCCCCAGATCGTTGCAGATGGTGATATCCGCAACACCCCGCTCCAGCGCCCACAGGATGGCCAGTTCGGTGTCGGTCTCATCCTTGCGGGCCGGATGGCGTTGCAGAAGAGAGGCAGGATATTGGGCAAGCAGTGACGGGGAAAGGGAGTCAAAATCGCCGATTACCACATCTGGCCGCAAACCGAGTCCGTGAACGCGCTCCAGGCCGCCATCCACCGCCACGACCAGATCCCTGCCGGCATCAAGCCTGCCATAGCCGGAAAACAGCTCCCGGGGGGCGTGATGGGTGAAAATCCAGGCCTGCCGCGGGCTCATTTTGTGGCGAAAGCCCGGTCGTCCAGCCGGTTGAGGTAGCTGGCTGGATTCACGGCTTGTCCGCCTTTGCGCACCCCATAGTGGAGATGCGGCCCGGTGGAAAGTCCAGTGTTGCCCATCATAGCGATGATCTGCCCCTTGCGCACCTGCTCCCCGGGTTTAACCTGAAAACTCAGCAGATGGCCGTAGATAGTTTGATAGCCTTTGGCGTGGTTGAGGCGGATAAACTTGCCCAGGCCCTCATCGTGCGCCACTGCGTCCACCACTCCGTCAGCAGTGGCATAGATGGGTGTGCCAACCTGGTTGGCAATATCGATGCCCTGATGCAGTTCGAGTTCTCCGGTGATGGGATGCAGGCGCATGCCCCAGCCGTCGGAGATTCTGCCGAAGGTCGGATAGATGGAGGGGATGCCGTCGCCCGAGGTCACCACCACCTGCGCTGCAGCTTCACCTGTTGAAAGGGGTGTTTCCACACCCAATCTGTTCCATAATTGGGAGAGCTTTCTATCCAGGGAATTGAGCTGTTTCGCCAGGTCGGGGGTTCCGCGCAGCTTGCTGCGGGCCTCCTCATCCCTTCCGCTGTAATAGGGATAGTCCTGCTCCTCTGAAGTGGCGAAGCCCAGGGAATCCAGCAGGCTGGCGAGGGAATCGAGCTCGATCTCATACTCCGCGATGCGTGAGCCAAGATATTTGTTTTGCTGCCGCAGTTCCTTTACTTGCCTGGCATCCGCCGCATTGCCTCCCCCGAAGCCGTAAATACCCACCAGCGCCAGCAACACGATCACCGCGGCCGCCAGCAGAACCAACAGCCATACCGGCAGGTAAAAGCTGCGCTTCCTGCCCCGAAAATCAAGGCTCAGCTTGAGCCTCTGCTCGGGAACCAGTTCCGGCTCCAGGTTGGGCATCAGGTCTTGTCGGCTCATCTTAATAATGGACATCCTTGTGCTGGCGGGTACTGCCCGGGAAAACAGTGGGGCTGCCATCCCGAATCCTCGCCTCTTGGTAAAATCTCACCCCAAAAAAAATGGCATCCCGTAGGGGAATCGAACCCCTGTTGCGTGACTGAGAATCACGAGTCCTAGGCCACTAGACGAACGGGACGCATTATACGGGAATCAGACCACAAAGGGTCTGCGCTGGCAATAACTCACTCTGTAATAGCAGTATGGCGACCCCTAGGGGAATCGAACCCCTCTTGCAAGAATGAAAATCTTGAGTCCTAACCGATAGACGAAGGGGTCGCAACTGGTGATCCAGGTTGGACTCGAACCAACGACTCTCTGCTTAAAAGGCAGATACTCTACCGCTGAGTTACTGGACCATTTTTCGCTATTGTTTGTTCAAAAGATTTTTGCGCCCCCATCCTGTCAAGGGAAAATTCCCTCCGCCCCGGACTTACCTGCGCCGACTGTGCCGCAAGAAAATATAGACCCCGCTGAAAACTTTTGGAGGAATCGATACCAATTCGCTTTCATCACGGCCATCGGGGTCACCGCCAAAGCGCGTAGCGGTTTGGTGGGGTGGCTTGAGCCGGGATCCAGTCTTTTAAAAACAACTACCCGACCCCAAAACAAACCACCCCAGACAAACACACCGAGTCATCCCAGCCATTTCCATACGCATATCTACCAAAAGAAGCACAATTTATCGATTGACAAGCAGAGGGGATTCGGCGATATATGATCTTGGGTAAAATATCTGAAGGAAGACTGCTTTCCCAAAAAAGCTAATCCCTTGCCAGGAAAGCAGATCAGGAGTGATCATGGATCATTTGCAGGACAGGTGGCGGAAAGAATATGGGGCGGGGCTGGTTGTGTAAATTTCTTTTTTGCCTATACCCCTGTTTTGTCCAGGGGGTGATTTATCGTGAGCATGCGTATGCAAAAAGTTATATTTAGGAGTTCAGAATGAGCTTTTGGAAAACACTGGCAAAGATCGGCAATGCAGTCATCGAAGAAGGCAGGAAGCAGCAGAGCAAGCAAATGAGAAATGGCAGCAGGAATGCTTCTACCGGCAGAACCGAAGTCCCAACTATCGGAGGCAGGACACTCAGGGAATGGGAGCGCGAGTGGCAGTATGCAGGCTGTCTGGACAGCATCGACCTGAGTCCATATTCCTCTTACGTCGGGCTTTACAAAGCCGAACTGGATGGAAAAGTCATGTATGTCGGCAGAGCCATCGAATATTCAAATGGTGGCATCAGGAAGAGATTATCTGACTATACCAGAGAGTCAGACAGTGCCAGGAAGCACACGTCGGGGAGGCTAATGCACGCACATGCCGCTGATCTGGAGATATATGTCCTGCTGGTAGGCATGGATGAGGAAGCGGCTGAAGCGACCAGGAAACTCGAGCGCTACTTTATCGGCAAATACTCTCCCGAGTGGAACAAGGTGTTCAGGTAGTCGAGCTTACACGTAAGGGACAGGGATGGTGATGAAAAACCTTGACCGTTTAGGCATGGCAAAAATATCTTGAAAAATCTATAAAATGGCGAGAATTGTGTGAGGAATCAAGCTTTGTACAGGCAATGGCAGATGCTGCATCTGATAAACCAGCATCGGCTAAGCGGCATATCCAAAGGTGAATTGGCAACTTACTTTGGTGTATCAAAGAAAACTATTGCCAGGGACATCACCAATCTGTCGTCTTGTGGTTTTCCTATCTATGAAGATCAGGATATGGACAGGGGCAATCAGGTTTTCTACTATTTCACAGAGGGTTACCGCCTTCCCGATTATACTCTGGATTACGAGGATATCCTCAGCCTCTCACTGGCAAGCAAGCTGTGGGAGGAATCGGGTTTGGTTACTGCCGATAGCATCAAAGGCATTCTGGCCAGGATCGAAACCAAACTGGATAAATCCATCCTGAAGTTCTACCGCGATGTCCAAAAAGCGCTGATCAGCGACAGCACCGGTATCCTGTCAGATTCAGACTCTGTGCCTGAGAAACTGAGCCTGGTACTGAAAGCGATACTGAATTACAAGATGATCTCTTTTGACTACTATAGCGTGCAGAACCAACGGCACAGCCACAAGGAAGTCTCGCCTCTGGCAGTCAAGTACTTCAACCACAATTTCTACCTGGCCGGATACTATAAAAAGATAGATCAGGTGATCGTCTTTGCCCTCAATCGGATGGACAAGATCAAGCTTGGCGATAAACCCCAACACGAGGTAGATTTTGATTCCAAAACCTACTTTGACAGCGGCTTTGGCATCTATACCGGGGAGGTGTTTCAGGTGAAGCTGCAATTCTTTCCCCCCACCTCGGATTACATCGCGGAAAGAACATGGCATCCGGCACAGAAGATCACCCGGCTTGAGGATAAATCACTCATCCTGGAGATGCCTGCCAACTCCCTGAGCGAGATGAAGAAGTTTGTGCTGAGTTATGGGGCCAAGGTGAAGGTGCTGGAGCCGGGGGAGCTGAGGGCTATCATTCAGATGGAATCCGAATTAATCACAAAGCACTATCTTACTAAGTGATCATATGATATGAGATCAAACTACATCCAATAAGGAGTTAAAAATGAAAAAGGAAAACGAAGGCAAGTTAAAGACATTCATTGACATAGTTGAAACATGCAGTGGGATTGTCCATTCAGATCCAAAGAACACATCTGATACTCTCGTTAATGTGATGATGCAAAACACCGGTTGTAGCAAAAAAGAAGCTCAGACGAGCATTAACGAGGTAATCAGAACTGTGGATCGGATTGAAAATGCCTACAATGATTTACGGGATAGCATCAGCAAAGGCTCAACCAGGGAAGAATGGCTACTCTCGAAAATTCAAGGGCTTGATACATCCAAAACGGGTCAGAATATAAACGAAATCATGGGCGATGTTGGCAGGGCATTGAATGTCCCGTCATTGTCAGCAGACGCTTCTCTTTCCGACGGTGACATTGGGAACCTTAGTGAAACAGTTATGGTGCAGGATATTGTTGACACTTTACAAAGCATCAATCCAGTGGAATCAAAAGCAGTTGAGCGTGTTAAAACCATTGACTTTAAAAAGGAAATCGTTGCTCTCAGGGACTACTTTGATAGTCCGTTAAACAATGATAAAGATGCGCAATACGTAAAAGCAGTTTCTTCCGCCGCCGTGATAGCAAAGGAGAAAGGAATGCTTCCTGAAGAACTCGACAATGTCACAAATAGTCAGCTAACTATGATCGTTGATCAAGGAATGTCAACGGCGAAAGCCGTGTATCAGGTTGGCACAGGAGAAATCAATCCCATTGAAGCACTGGGTTATATCTTTAACCGGAAAACTTCGAAATTGGGCGTTATGATTGAGGATTTCTGTGCTGAAACAGGCGAGACTATCGGCACTAATATAGGTGCGAGTGTTGGTGCGATTTTTGGCCCCGTAGGCTCATATATCGGAGCAGAAATTGGTGCGTTCGTGGGAAACGTTGCTGGCAAAGCAGTTGGGAAGGTGATAACTAAAGGGTTAGAAGTTGTATCTGATTGTCTTACAAGTGTTGGTGATTTCATATCTGATGTCGCTGATTCAATAGTAGATTTCTTCTTTTCTTAGTAAGGCGGGTGCTTCATGAATTCTTCAATGATATTGCCCATACTAAGCTCAAGTGTTCTGGCAGCACTGATAACCGCTATCGTATCAAAACAAATTCAAGATAAATCCAATAAACTAAAGTATGTAACTGAAGAGCGACAAAAATGGAGAAAAGAGTTAAGGGAAGCAGCAGTTGAATTAAGAAGGATTGGAAAAAATGAGAAGTGGGACGGATTCAAGACTGTTGCAGAGGCAAAGACTTTTTTTCAGATCAGATTGAATCCTCGTGATCTTGAAGACAGAAAGCTGTTAAATATGATTAAAGAGCAAGAGTGGGAACAAGAAGAGAAGATATCTGCAGAAAACTTAGACAAATTATCTGAAGCAATATCCTGGCTGCTTAAACATGATTGGGAACGTGTCAAGCAAGAAGCGTCAACCACAAGATTAACAAGCATTTATTATAAGATTATCGTAGCATCGGGATTATATTTATTGCTTTTGATCAATGGCAAGGTGTTTAACCCTGAAAAGTTCGAATCTGTTACTGAGACCCTTAAAATAGATACTAATCTCGTAAGATCTATTTCAGTGTTATGCCTACCTGTGCTTCTATTAGTACCATTGTTGCTTATAATATTAGATTGGAAGTGGCGGCATTATAAGGAAAAACTAACTTACTCGAATAGAGGATATGGCAAATACTTGAGGGAAATACTGGGCATCCCACTCAGAAAAAAAATGAAAAATAAAGAGAAAAAACATGGCAAAAACAATTAAATTCAATCTAAATCTTGACGGTCAGCAAGTCCGTTGCATCGAAGACCTTCAGGAAAACTTTTGCATCGAGGACATAATGCGTCTTTATCTGGATGGTTTGTTACAAAAATGGCTTAAAGTTAGAGGATATGATGAAGAACTGCGGCAAGTTGAGGCTATCAAAGAGAAAGATTCTGTGATAGTCGAGTTGATCAAGATATTTAAAATTGAAACTAATGATAATGTAATCAAGGAGAGCTTGTATTCTCTGGAATACTGGAGAGAAAGAGAAGCTGAACTGAAAAAATGGGAAGAAACAGGTGGCAAAGTAGAAAAGGTCATAGTTGACTATCATAAGGGTTATGAGAGTTTGAAGTCAAAAGTGATAGAACACAAACATGAAATGGCATTTATGAAGGCAACCGCCAAAGAAATATCCAAGTATTACTACAGGTTGTTTAAACTCGATTACACCAAGTTCTACTATGACTTCATGGGAGACGCACCCCTAATGACTTATGCGATACTAATGACCCCTACTCTCCGTGATATGCTTTTAAAAAATGAAGATATCAGCAAATCCTTGAATAAGACTTTCATGATAGAAAGCAAAGAAGAGGCAATCAAGCTTATCTGTCCGGATCTTAAAACTAAAATCGATAAAATCACTACGAATAAAATCGAGGAAAAAGATGCAGGTGGCTTTTTTAGTAGTATTAGTAGTATATATACAATTATGTCTGCTGTTTATGATCAGACCCAGGAAACTTCAAACAAACACAATGCAGCTACACTCAAATACTATGAGGTTTTTGATAAGATCATGCAGAGCATTGGACTGCATATTTTTACCGGTGAAACACAATCCTATTGGAAAGACCTGCAAACAGAAGACACCAAGGTAATGATAATCTCAGTGCCGGGCAGTTGCCGCGTACGAAGTGCAAACGACAAGTCAGAGGGCATCTCCTCCAAAGACGCCAACGGTAAATTTCTCATTCTTGATGGGTTGGTATATAAGTCTTCAGACAATTATAACCCAATTGTGTACATGGAGATATGATGACAGAGCAATTGCAATTGAATAAACTTGCGTCTTATATCGATGCGCTCCGGCCCATCATTTATATCCCGACCTTTGACTTTCATGCTTTTGACGCGATCATAGAACAGCTTAGTAGTGAGTCCAAGGATATCAGTGTCTGTGAGTATAACGAAGGGTTGGGTGTGGTTGACTTTAAAACGAAGAAGAGAAGTTTAGGCTTAACACTTGATAAATTCTTAAGGTTATATACTCTATCGCCAAAGGGAACTAACTTTCTTGTTTTGAAGGATGTCCACAGCAGTATTTCCAATCCGGTAATCATCAGTCTGTTAAAGTCAATAGCCATCAGGAACCTACATGATCCCGATTATAATGTGACTATATTTATCGTGTCCAGTGTATTGACCATTCCGCCAGAATTGGAGAAGCTGATAACGATCTTTGAACCCCCACTTCCCTCCAAAGCCGGAATCAAGGACTTGATCATCAACTTCGCCAAAGCAAACGATTTCAAGATTGATGAGACTTTCTCTGAAGAGTTGACCTGGTCTTTGAAAGGGTTTTCCGAGTTTGAAATCACGCAAATCTTAAACTTGGCTTATCAAAACAGCGGCACAATTGAAGCAGGAGACCTGAGCCTGATCATTGAAGAAAAAGAGCAGATAATCGCAAAATCAGGTGTTCTCGAGATATTGAAACTTGATGACTCTATCGATGATGTTGGCGGGCTTGATCGCATGAAAGATTGGCTTAGAAAGAAAAGCCAAGTTTTAGACGGACTCAATGAAGCTGTAAAGTATGGAGTTGATATACCCAAGGGGCTGATGATCGTTGGCATGCCAGGCTGCGGGAAGAGCCTTACAGCCAAGGCAACGGCAAAACTCTTTGGCGTGCCTTTGATCCGCCTGGATGTTGGGAAGTTGCTTGGTAAATATGTCGGAGAAAGTGAAAGCAATATGCGCAGAGCAATCAGCATTGCAGAAGCTATCAGCCCGTGTGTGCTTTGGGTTGATGAGATCGAAAAAGCATTCTCCGGTATTGGGCAAGCTGGTGGCAGCCATGAAGTAACCACAAGACTGTTCGGTTTCTTCCTAACCTGGCTTCAGGAAAAGGATAACACAGTATTTGTGGTTGCAACTTCCAACGACATCTCTTGTCTTCCTCCGGAATTCTTGAGAAAAGGAAGGTTTGATGAGATCTTTCTGGTAGATTTCCCAAACGATGACGAAAGAAAAAGCATCTTTGAGATTCACCTGAAAAAGCGTGGAAAGTGGTCGACAGATATAGATGTGGTCCAGTTACTAGAGAAAACCAAGGGTTTTAGTGGAGCGGATATTGAATCTGTGGTTAAGAATACTATCGAAAGCGCGTTTCTCTCTGGGAAAAAGAGTGTTAGCACTGAGGATTTAATCCAAGAAATCAAGGATACGAAACCAATTTCTAAATCACTTCAAGAAAAGATCAAGGACTTGAGAAAGTCCTTAGAGCTGATTGACGTCAAAAAGGCAAGTTATGAGTGAGAAAGGGCATCCTCTTTAGAGCAAGTCAAGGGTGCTTTACACGTTCCAGAATAGAATAACAATCACTTATGCCCCTGATCTGTCCAGGGGCTTTTTTATACTCCGCTCAGGTGACGGATTCGGCACGGTAAACCGGCCTGAGAATCCCGCCAAAAGGAGAATAATTGGATAACATCAAGGAACTGATTATCGAGAAGTATCACCAGATCACCGGTTTTGAGCCCATTGTGGAAGATTATGAGCCCAGGATCAAAAAGATGCTTTCCACGATATGCAAGGGACGTTATTCCAAAGAGCAAATCGTGGATTCCAACGATACCAGCATCTTCGGTAATGGAGCTTCCGGCATGGTGTTTACCACCGAGGCGTTGTGTGTAAAGGATGCCGGGAATTCCACGTCCCAGTTCATCGCAAGATTCAAAGACATCAAGTATTGCAGTATGGATGAGGACAGCATTTTTGGAGTGGATATTTCCGCCATCAAGCTGCATATGCGATCCGGCGCAGTGTACCGGCTCAGCACCACTTTGGATGGTCTGGATCTTGCTCAGATGCAGGAATTGATAGAGCATGCCATGCACCTTCATGATCTGGATGGGGAAGCTGAGGATAGCCAAAGCGGCGATTCTGCTTCTGATGATGATGTCGATGATCTGGATAGTGATTCCTCAGACCAGGAAGATGATGAGGATGGGGCACCAGAGGCAATAAGTGAAGCGGCTTCCTTTGTTGTAAAGGTGATATCTTCTTTAGTATAGTATCGATCCTGAAAGTGACTGATCCTGCTTAGCTTGTGTAAGTTATGGGCTGCCGAAGTCTGTTTGGCAGAGGCAACGGAGTTGACTGTTTGGGAAGAGACAGCCGGTCTCTGCGGCAAACAGACTTTGCCACCCCTCTGGGACTGGATCACGACTCAAGCGGTTCACGCAGATCAGCGCGGATAAAAGGCGCAGATTGCCGCAGATTGGTGTAAGATAGGTTCGGGATTTGCCACTTGTTCTGAGCTGGCACTTGCCCTTATTCTGTTCTTTTATTCGTGATAATTTGTGTAATTTGTGGATGATTATTCTAAAAGACTTGATCCCGGGTCAAGCACGCTTGCCCGGGATGACGCAGTACATAGCTTGTTGGAGCTTGTTTCGGGGTCGAGTGGTTATCCCAAAACGGCGCTATGGCAAGCACCGCTACTTAGTACTGGCGGTCGCTGAACCGCCTTGTTTCACCATTCCACCTTTCCACCCTTTATAATTCGTGATAATTTGTGTAATTTGTGGATAGTATCAGGCCATAGTCATCCATGTCGGGTAAACATAAACCAAAAAACCCGGAAGCCGAAGCTCCCGGGTTTTGTATTGTTTACTCTTGTTGTTTAGTTAATGGCGATCACACGGAAGAACTTCATAGCTTCCGTGGGGTTTTGTATCGTATAGGATATATCGGTGGTGGTACCCAGGGTGGTGTAGGTGCCATAGGGATCGGAGGCGGCTTCCACGCGATAGCTGGTGGCTCCATCCACATCAGCCCAAGTGAGCTGTATGTCGCTTCCCACGCGGGAGATGGTGACGACAGGGGCGTCCAATGTGCCGCCGGCTACTTCAAAATCAGCCAGGAAGCGAGGTGAGATCTGCATATTAGCGTCATACTGACCCACCAGGCAGGTGATGTTGACTGGCACTGTGTGGATAGGGGTTCCGCTGTAGTCTGTATTGGGGAAGGTGCGCATCACGAGGGTCGCGGTGGGGTCGGTGACGTTGATGTTGGAAGCATTCGCGGGATAGGTTCCCAGAGTGGCATCCACGGTTGCATTCATCACCTTGATCAGCTTGGCCTGATCGGCGGTGGTGAGGCTGGCCAGGGTGCGTACTTCCGGAACAATGGTGTTTCCGCTTGAGGTCGCAGCTCCGGGATCGGCCACGGGAGTGAACTGCAGCATGTTTCTGTAGAGACCCAGGGTTCCGGTAACGCCGGTGATGCCGTCGTAAAGGTTATACGTACTCGTGATGAGACCGGCATTATCATCGATCAGAATGGCGGCTGTGGCATCCTGGATGTATTTCTGGTGGCGTTGCGCCTGCTGGAAGGTCAGCACGGCCTCGCCGGTCAGCTTGTAAACGTTGCTGCCAGTGGGCTGAGCGCGCAGGGTGGCAATGTCCGGGATGGAGACCGGGAGCATGTAGGCTTCCGTGGTCACGCTGCTGGGAGTGTAACCAGTAGCGTAGGCGATGGCTTTCACCGTAGTGGTCGCGCTAACCGCAATGGGAGCGGTATAGGTTAAACCGTTGGTGTCGCTGGGGGTGCTGCCATCGGTGGTGTAGTAGATGGTCGCGCCAGGAGTCGCGGAGGACATGGTCACATTCACCGTGGAATAATAGACTCCACCCGCGGGTGTAAGCACAGGAGCCTCCGCTACCTGGACGCCAGGAGTGAAGGTGTGGAAACCGAGATAATCGGTTGTATCTTGCGGATACACATCCCATTCTGTGGCAAGGGTGGGGAATCCGGTGGTGGGGTTCACTGAGATACCCTCTGTGACGGTAGGTTTGCGGACGAGAGTCTTGTTCAGGGTGGAATATCCGCCATCGGCTGTCCAGGCAGCGCCTGGGTCTTCGCCGATACAGCCGATGATATCTACATTCTGATCAACTCCGTCAACAATTTTCACCAGGGCAACCGCGTCGTCGCCGTTGAAGTAAGTGACTGTGCTGGTAGTATCTGCCTCAGCCTGTATCGCAGCATTGGCACCTGAGTTGGCAATGACATACACATCGTTGTGGGCCAGCATCGTTCCAGCCGGGAAAGTCAGTGTATTGTTAGGCGTTGTAGCTCCGTTAGGATACAAGAAGACCTTGTAAGCAGACAAATCCACTGGAACTCCGGTGCCATTGAATATCTCCAGTGCCTTGTTGTTGCTGTCTCCTTCGATGTATTCGCTGAAGAACAGGTCGGTGGCATAGTTTCCTGCGGGGAGTGCGGCGGTGCCGCTGACCGGCAGGTTATAAGGCGTGGCATTAAGCGAGCTGTGCACGACATTGTCGGTGAATTGGCCTGCTGTCGCTGAATTCATCCGCACATAGACAGAACCGTTGAAATTAGAAGTCAATACAAGCTCATCTGTCCAGCCGGTGCTTCCGTTTAGACTAAGCTCAAAGGGAATTGCCACGCTGACGGTAATGTCATCGAGGGCGCCTGTCGCGCTAAGGGTGTATGACTGCGCCGCGGAAGGTGTTCCCACTTCATGGTCAAAGGCGGTGAGGTTCGCCGTAATGTTCCACACAACAGGTGAAACGAAGGTTTCGCCTTCCACCCTGACGGTAACTTCGGTTGCCCCGCTGCTGTTGTGGGTGATGTTTCCACCATGGGTTCCAACCACGCCGCTAACCAGGCGCACATAAATGAGGCCGTTGAAGTCGGCGGGGACATCGATGCTGGAAGCCCAGCCGCCCGTGCCGGTCGATGAGACTTCAAATCCTGTCGGCGCCACAATGTTGATGGGGGCTTGCAAATTGCTTCCGCTGAGGCTGTATTCGGATATTTCCTCGGAAGGGCAGCCCGCATAGTTGGCCAGGGGAGCAGGCTCGCCTGTCACAGTGATGACCGGTGCAGGCGGAGCATCGCCGCTCCAGAGGATCGCCCAATCGTTGCTCACGCGGATGCCGTCGATCAAGGCAAGGGGGGTATTGGTTCCCTGCCTGATGGCGATCGAACCAATGTTGGCAGCATCTGTGCCGGTAGCATCAGACGCGGTGAGTTGCGGAGTGGGTTCTGTCGCGCCGATGGCGGGGTTTACCCACATATAAACTTCATCGTTCGCCGTGCCGCTATTGATCACATATTTAATCACTATCAGATAAGTGGTGTTTTGCGCGTACACATAATCCGTCCAGACAGCCCCAGTCGCAGCAGCAGCCTTGGTCAAACCAAAGCGCAGGTTCCCGTCGTTGTCTTTCTGGGTAAAGAACCTACCCTTAAAATCAGTGCCTATCGGGTCAGGTCCGAAATGAATCAGATAGTCAGCGGTGGTGTTTGGCAGGGATATGGCGTTGAACAGGAAGGAAGCATAGACAGTGCCGTTGGTTTGGACCGGGAATGTTCTATGAACGTCTTCGGCCGGTCCTGAGAATACTGTCTCTCCACTCAAGCCAGAAGATGGCGGATAACCTGCATAAGTAAGGCCAGTGGAACCAACAATCGCTGGATTGCTGCCTATCCCACTGTGTGCTGTCCATCCATTAGCTGTGAGCAGTTCGCCAGCGGTATAGTTGAAGTTCTCTTCCAAAAAGATGGTTGGCCCAGCCGGAGTCTGCACTTCGCCAGTAACGGGCAGATCCACCTGAGTGGCTCCGGCGCTGGTGTGGGTGATGTTGCCGCCATAGTTGCCAACCGTGGTACCGATCAGGCGCACATAGACCGGGCCGTCGAAGCTGGGAGCAAGTGAAAGTGAAGAGCTGTAACTGTTGCCATCGGTTGAAAGCTCAAAACCTGCGGGAGGAGTCACTATAATATTGGCGGTAAGCAACTCACCGTAAAGGGTGTAGGTCTGAGCCGCGGAGGGAGTTCCCTCCAGGGTGGCAAAGGCGTCCAGAGTGCCAGTGGTGTGGATGGTCGGCACAGGGTCGCTAACCGTGCCGCTGACAGCCAGATCCACCTGGGTGGCCCCTGTGCTGGTGTGGGTGATGTCGCCGGAATAATTGCCGGCGGTTGCACCCGTGAGGCGCACATAGACCGGGCCGTTGAAGGTGGAAGCCAGAGTCTGGGCGGTGGTATGGAAAGTGATGTCGTCCGTGGAGATGGCAAAGCCAGCGGGGGGAGTAACCACGATTCCCGCTGTCAGGTTGGAGCCGCTCAGGGTATAGCTCTGGGAGACAGAAGGCGTGCCGGTGTAGGCGGTAAAGGGGTTCAGGGAACCGGTAACCGCTATTATGGGCTGCCCAACGGCAGGCCAGGTTCCAGTCACGCTCTCGATTAGATTATTGAGTACGTCCCGAACTTCGATTCTTTGGATAGTTGTGCCTGCTTCAACCACCAAGTTGAAAGCCCCGGTAGTTAAAGCAGATGATGTAGCACTGATCAGAGTTCCACCTATGGTGGCATCATAAGCTAAAATCACATATTTAGAGGAAAAATCATTCCAGGTTGAAAAAGTTACATCGCTGTTGGTGATGGATACAGGAGTAGTTATAGCTGTCGCGGCAGGCAGTACTACAGTTCTATAGTTTGAGGTATAAGCCGGGCCAAGCCTATCCCGATAGCTTGCTACGGTTGTAGCATTGTTGCCTCTCTGAAACATGATCCACCATGTGCTGGAAGTGGTGGGTGTGCCGGGAACCTGCGGTCCGGAAGAGTAACTTGTTGAAGTAATATAGGTAGAAGTGGCTGCGTCCCAGCAGTTGTACTGGTTTGAGCCATTGTAAAGCCTGTATCGGGCATCATCTGACGTGTAGTCCGACACAGTGACTAACACAGCGCTCTCCGAAGAAGCCGAGCTGATGTCGATTTGAGCAGGGCGGGCATCCACAACCGCCGAGGCCGCATACACGGACCAGGCAGTCATGGCCACTATCAAGACTATAAGAAGTTTTTTAAGCATGTTCATCTCCTTGCTTAGATCATTAAAATCGAAAGTTCCACCGGAGCCGGGGTCTCAGACCGGCCCCGAGTTTTGCTTTGAAGGGATATAAAGGAACGAGCCGCAGCCGTTATGAGCTGCCGTCTCAGACACACTCTAACACAAACTATTGGCTGTTAAGCACAATATGGGAATACATTCCCCTGACTGACCAATTCCTCCAAAGACAGATATCCGTCAATATATTTTTACCAAGATGCCAAGGCCTTGATGGAAGCTGTGTTGCAGCACAATTCCCCGGAAAAAGGGTTGACCGATTGGCGGGGTGGATTATCTTATCCCTCAGAAAATCAATAAACATAAGGACTACACATGACAACAACCGCCAACCCCCTCTTAAAACGGAATGACAGCCACCGGCTGAAAGCCATCCCCTTTCCCGAGATCAAGACCGAGCACTACCTGCCCGCCATCCAGGAAGCCATCAGGATCGCGAAGGAGGAGATCGAAGCCCTGAAAAACAATCCCGCCGAGCCAAATTTTGAAAACACAGTCCTGGCCCTGGAATTGAGCGGCGAGCAGTTGGATTACGTTTCCTCCATCTATTACAACCTGCTGTCCGCGGAGTCGGATGCCGCGTTCAAGGCTCTGGCTCAGCAGATTTCTCCCCTGCTGGCGGAGTTTGGCAGCAGCATCTCCACCGACCCGGTTATCTTCGAGCGGGTCAAAAAGGTGTGGGAACAGGAAGTGGAGGGCAAGCCCCGCCCCGAACTGCCCAAAGATTATTCGGACAAAGACTATCTGCGCCAGGCCGAACGCTACCGCCTGATCGAGCGCGCCTACAAAGGCTTCATCCGCGGCGGCGCACTTCTGGATGAGGAAGGCAAGAAAAAGCTGACCGCCATCGCCATGGAATCTTCCCAACTGCACCCCAAATTCAGCGACAACGTGCTGAACGCCACCAACGCCTGGGAACTGCACATCACCGATCCCGCCGACGTGGAAGGCATGCCCACAGGCGTTTTGGCTGGAGCCGCGCATCTGGCCAAGGTCAAAGGCAAGGACGGCGGCTGGCTCTTCAACCTGCAACCCTCCAGCATGGTGCCACTACTCACCTATTGCCGCAACCGCGAACTGCGCCGCCAGAGCCAGGCAGCCTACGCCTCCCGCGCCTTCAACGACAACTTTGACAACCAGGCCAACATCAAACGCATCCTGGAACTGCGCGAAGAACGCGCCCATCTGCTCGGCTACGCCACCCATGCCGACTATGTGCTGGAAGAGCGCATGGCGGAGTCCGTCGCCACCGCCACCGGATTTTTGGAAAAGATCTACGCCGTCGCCTATCCTGCCGCCAAAAAGGAAGTGCAGGAAGTGATGGATTTCGCCCGCGAGACCGACGGCATCACCGATTTCCAGCCCTGGGACATGAGCTATTACTCCAACAAACTCAAAGAGCAGCGCTACGCCTACGATCCCGAGGAACTGCGCCCCTGGCTGAAGATGGAAAACGTGCTGGAAGGCCTCTTCAAAGTGGCAAACCACATCTACGGCATCAAAGTGAAGCAGGTGCACGACGTTCCCACTTGGCACAAGGATGTGAGCACCTGGGAAGTTTACGATGGCTCCGACAGCTTTCTCGGTTTGATGTATATGGACCTCTTCCCCCGCGATACCAAACGCGGCGGAGCCTGGCAGACCAGCTTCCAGGGACAGGGGCTCCATTCCGACGGGCTGCGCCGCCCCCAAGTGGCGATAGTGGCTTCCCTCACCCCCTCGACTGCCGACCAGCCCTCCCTCTTGCGCCTGGATGAAGCCCGCACCATATTCCACGAGTTTGGCCACGCCCTGCATTCGCTGCTGGCGGATGGCTATTACAAAGCCCTCTCCGGCACCAGCGTACTCTGGGACTTTGTGGAACTGCCCAGCCAGATCATGGAAAACTGGCTGCTGGAAGAGGAAGCCCTCAACCTCTTCGCCAGGCACCACGAAACCGGAGAACCCCTGCCCAAGGAACTGCTGGACAAGGTGATAGCCGCCAAAAACTTCCAGGCTGGACTGGCTAATCTGACCCAACTGCGCTACGCCATGCTCGACTTTAGCTGGCACGTGGCAAAAGCCGCCGACATCAAGGACGTGGACGCCTTTGAAAAGCAGGCCACGCAGCGCTTCCAGGTCTTGCCTCCCATTGAAGGCAGCAACACCTCCTGCTCCTTTGCCCACATCTTTGCCGGAGGCTACTCCGCGGGCTACTACTCCTACAAGTGGGCGGAAGCCCTGGAGGCGGACGCCTGGAGCCTCTTTAAGGAAAAGGGCATCTTCAACCCCGAAGTCGCCAACTCTTTCCGGGAGAACATCCTCTCCCGCGGAAACGCCTTCCATCCCATGGACCTCTTTGTGGCCTTCCGCGGACGCAAACCTGACCCGGACGCCCTGCTCATACGGGACGGGCTTCTGCAAAAGCAGGCCTGACCTGCCTACGCATATATTGTAAACGACACAGGGCGGTCCTTCTCTGGGCCGCCCTTCACCGCATGAAGTCCATTTTTTATTAAAGACCTGAGTGGTTCACGCAGATAACACGGATAAAAGGCGCAGATTGCCGCGGAGTGGTGTAAGTTAGGGGGCTGCCGAAGTCTGTCCGGCAGAGGCAACTGAGTTGCCTGTTTGGAAGAGACCTCCGGTCTCTGTGGCAAACGGTCTTTGCCACCCCCACGGGATGATGTGGTTTTTAGTTTGGTGTGCTTTGTTTCCGGGCTGGCTGCTTGTGTCCAAAAGACTGGATCCCGGTTCAAGCAAGCTTGCCCGGGATGACACAGTACATAGACTGGTGTGCTTTGTTTTGTGGTCGGGGTGGTTGTTTCTAAAAGACTGGATCACGGTTCAAGCCCGTGATGACACAGTTAATAGCTTGGTGGACTTGTTTTCGGGGGCACCTTTTCACCATTTCACCTTTCCACCTTTCCACGATAATATCGCAACCACCCCCATGATCCCTCATATAGCCATCATTCGCTGCCACAAGCGGTTAAGCCATCATCCTTAGGTCATCCTTATAAATTATAAGGTTGACCCCAGGAAGACCCAGGCCGGAGAGGGGGATGCAAATGAGGCCCATCCCTCTATAATATATAGGTGCTACGCCAAAAAGGCCGCGGAAAAATGGAAAGGTAAAACGGCGGAAGGCATATCGGATTTGCGGCTACCGGAGATAGTTGAAAAAGGCAACCTATGAAGACGGGGATAATTATTCAAGTTCTGTGAACTCTTAGATGCTGCTAAGTCATTATCATAACCTCGTCATCAGAGGCTATGGAGGAAACGGCGAAGAAAGCTCTTGACAGAAATACGCTTCTAAATTTATCGATATAAAAGTATCGAATAAGATACCACGATAAGGAGAGAAGATGGTTTCCATACCGGTTTTAACGCTTAAACGCCTGCCCCAGTATCTGGAACTCTTACAACAATTCCAGAGGGAAGGCCAAAGCCACGTGTCTGCCACCCGGCTGGCGGAGATCACCGGCGTGCACGTGACCCAAGTGCGCAAGGACCTGGCTTTGACCGGGGTGGTTGGCGTTCCCAAGGTGGGGCACAAGACGGCGGAACTGATCGAAGCCATCAAGAGTTTCCTGAATTGGAACGACAGCAGTTCCTGCTTCCTGGTGGGAGCGGGGCACCTGGGTTCCGCCCTTTTGGGCTATCAGGAGCTTTCCCGCAAGGGCTTGTCCATCGTGGCGGCGTTCGATACCGATCCGGCCTTGAGCGGCACCACGATTAACGGCGTCAAGATCTACGGCCTGGATCGTTTTGCCAATCTCTGCCGGCGTCTGCATATCCACATCGGAATCCTTACGGTTCCATCCGAGCATGCCCAGGCAACGGCTCAAATGATGATAGACAATGGCATTGTGGCGATCTGGAACTTCACTCCGGTTCACCTCGATGTGCCTGAAGGCATCATTGTGGAAGACGTGGACATGAGCGCCTCGCTCGCGGTTCTTTCCCGCCGCCTGGCAGAAAAGCTCCACCACGAAACCAAGGTGGAGAGGAGCCATTAGCGAAAGCCAGGCGTTTTTTGCAAAGCCATTAAACCGCCACTACAGGAAAAATACATAAAAACTGAGATAGATTAGGAGCAAAGATGAATTCTGAAAATACTGCAGTCCGCAGCTTCTCGAAGGTCTTGGAGATATTGGAATCCTACGATTTCAATGCCAACAAGATCATCCCGATCCTGCAAGCCGTCCAACACGAGTATCGCTACCTTCCGCAAGAAGTGCTCACCTTTATCGCCACTTCCCTGAAGGTCTCGCCGGCGCACCTCTTTGGCGTCGCCACCTTTTACAGCCACTTCTCTCTTGAGCCCAAAGGCAAACACATCATCAAGATGTGTGACGGCACCGCCTGCCACGTGCGCGGTTCCATGGCCGTGATTAACGCGGTGAGAGAAAAGCTTGGCCTTTCCAGCACCAAGATCACCACCGACGACATGCTCTTCACCTTTGAAACGGTGTCCTGCCTGGGCGCCTGTGGCCTTGCTCCGGTGCTGGTGATGGATGAGGAAGTCCACGGCCAGGTTACGCCCGAGCAGGCGATCAAGCTCATAGATGAAATATTGGAGAAGGAAAATGCTTAATTTGGATCAAATCAAAAAGGACTATCAGGAAGCTCTGACCCACTATAAGAAACGCATCGTAGTCTGCGCCGGAACAGGTTGCATAGCCAACGGTTCCGAAAAGGTTTACAAAGCGCTGAAGAACAGCCTTGCCATGCACTCCCTGGATGTATCCATCGAGCTGAAGGCCCATGACGAGCACAATCACGATGTGCTGATCTCGGGAAGCGGCTGCCAGGGCTTTTGCCAGGTTGGCCCGCTGGTCACGATCGAGCCGGATGGCATCCTCTACGCCCACGTGAAGCCGGAAGACGCCGAAGAGATCGTGACGCAGACCATCGTGCAGGGCAAGCTGGTCGATCGTTTGCTCTATGTCAATCCCGCCGACGGGAAACACTGCAAAGGCGCGGGAGACATCCCCTTTTATACCCGGCAGAGGCGCACCGCGCTCAAGGAATGCGGACACCTCGACCCCGAAAACGTGAATGAATACATCAGCCACGGCGGTTATTTCGCCGCCCGTGACGCCTATCAGAAATACAGCTCCGAAGAACTCTGCAAACTCTTTCAGGATTCCGGTTTGCGCGGGCGCGGCGGAGGCGGATTCTCCACCGGCTTGAAGTGGGAACTCACCCGCAGACAGGCGAATGAAAAGAAATATATCGTATGCAACGGCGACGAGGGAGACCCGGGCGCCTTTATGGATCGCAGCATTCTGGAAGGAAATCCCCACAGCGTGGTGGAAGGCATGATGATCGCCGCTGCAGCCGTCGGGGCAGATGAGGGCTATGTCTATGTGCGCATGGAATATCCCCTGGCCTGCTCCCGCATCCGCAAAGCCATCAGAGTGGCGGAAGAACTCGGGCTTTTGGGCGACGACATCTTCGGCAGCGGCAAGAGCTTCCGCATCAAGGTGATGGAAGGCGCCGGAGCTTTCGTATGCGGAGAGGAAACAGCCCTGCTGTCCTCCATCGAAGGCAAGCGCGGCATGCCCAATCCAAAGCCGCCCTTCCCCGCGGAAAGAGGCCTCTTTGGCAAGCCCACCGTGATCAACAACGTTGAGACCCTGGCTTTGGTGCCGGTGGTGATGCGGGAAGGCGTTGAGGCCTTCCGGAAAGTTGGCCTGCCCAAATCCCCGGGAACCAAGACTTTCGCGCTCACGGGACACGTCGCCAATACAGGTTTGATAGAAGTCCCCTTCGGCACCACCCTGCGCGAGATCGTCTTTGAGATCGGCGGAGGAGTGCTGGACAAGGATGGCAAGATCAACAACGATGCCTTCAAGGCGGTTCAGATCGGCGGCCCCTCCGGCGGTTGCCTCACCCGCGAACACCTCGACCTGCCGCTGGATTATGATTCCCTCGGCGCGGTTGGAGCCATGGTTGGTTCCGGCGGACTGGTGGTGATGAACGACACCAGTTGCATGGTCAAGATCGCCCATTACTTCATGAGCTTCACCCAGAACGAATCCTGCGGCAAGTGCGTGCCCTGCCGGGAAGGAACCCGCCAGATGCTGGAATTGCTGGAGGATATCACCGAAGGCAGAGGCACAGAGGAGACTCTGGAGCTTCTGGAAGAAGTGGGAAAGGCAGTTAAGATCACTTCGCTCTGCGGCCTGGGCAAATCCGCTCCCAATCCCGTGTTGAGCACCCTGCGTTTCTTCCGGGATGAGTATCTGGCCCACGTGAAGGCGGGCTATTGCCCCACCCGTAGCTGTAAAGCGCTCACTCCCATCACAATTGATCCGAACCTATGCCGCGGTTGCACACTCTGCAAAAGAGTCTGCCCCGTGGGAGCCATCTCCGGGGAAGTGAAATCTCCCCACCAGATCGACCCAATGGTCTGCATCAAATGCGGTGCCTGCGCCGCCGCCTGTAAATTCAAAGCTATATCCTAAGAGGAGAGAAAGATGGATACTGAAAAGATCGTATATATAAATGACCGTCCCGTGGTCTGGGAAGGCGAGACCAATATCCTGGCGCTGGCCCGCAAGGCACATGTGGAGATTCCCACCTTCTGCTACCACTCCGAGCTGAGCGTCTATGGCGCCTGCCGGCTCTGCCTGGTGGAAGTCGAAGGCAGAGGCCTGGTGACTTCCTGTTCGACCGCCCCCTTTGAAGGGATGCGGGTGAAGACCCATACGCAGCAGATTCTGAAGCTGCGCAAACTGATCATTGAGATGCTGCTGGCAAACCATGACCGGGAATGCACCCAGTGCGACCGTTCCCCGGATTGCAAGCTGCGTGAGATATCCTATAAACTGGGTGTGGATAAGATCCGCTTCCGGAAGACCCGCCCCACCAAAGAAATCGACACTGGCTCCCCCTGCCTGGTGAGAGACCCCAATAAATGCGTGCTCTGCGGCGACTGCGTGCGCTTCTGCTCCGAGGTTCAGGGCATCGGCGCCATCGACTTTGCCAACCGTGGAGAAGGCGTGGTGGTGACCCCCGCCTATGGCAAGAGCCTGGCGAAGGTGGATTGCGTGAATTGCGGGCAGTGCGCGGTGGTTTGCCCCACAGGCGCGCTCACCATCCGCAGCCAGACCGACCAGGTCTGGAACCAGCTTCAGGATCCCGGCAAGAAGGTGGTGGTTCAGATCGCTCCCGCGGTGCGCGTGGCTCTGGGCGAGATGTTCAACCTTCCCGCCGGGGAGATCACCACAGGCAAGATGATCGCCGCCCTCAGAATGATGGGTTTTGACCGTGTTTTCGACACCTCCTTTGCCGCCGACCTCACCGTGATCGAGGAAGCCAACGAGTTTCTGAAGAGGAAGACCGAGGGTGGAAAGCTGCCGATCTTCACCAGTTGCTGCCCTGCCTGGGTGAAGTTTGCCGAGCAAAGCTATCCGAAGCTTTTGCCGCATCTTTCCAGTTGCCGTTCACCCCAGCAGATGTTTGGCTCCATCGCCAAGAACAAGCTGCCCGCGGAAATGGGCACCGATCGCGAGAACCTGATAGTCGTTTCCGTGATGCCTTGCACGGCCAAGAAATTTGAAGCCCTGCGGGATGAATTCCGCACCGAGAACGTGCCGGATGTGGATTATGTGCTCACGACACAGGAGCTGGGACGCATGATCAAGGAAGCGGGAATCGAGTTCGCCAACCTGGAGCCTGAATCCATGGATCTGCCCATGGGCTTTGCCACAGGCGCCGGAGTCATCTTTGGCAACAGCGGCGGCGTCTCGGAAGCTGTGTTGCGCTACGCGGCCGACAAGCTGGATATCCCTCTTCCGGAAAGCATTGTGCTGCAGGAAGTGCGCGGAAGCCAGAGCGTTCGCGATACGGAGATTGATACTCCCGTCGGGAAACTCAGGATGGCGGTGGTGCACGGGCTGAAGAATGCCGCGGAGCTTTCCGACCGCATCCAGGCTGGCGAAGTCTATTACGACATCGTTGAAGTGATGGCTTGCCCCGGCGGTTGCAGCGGCGGAGCGGGACAGCCCATCGTGAATAATCCCTTGGTTCGCAAGGAACGTACCACGGCTCTTTACCATGCCGATAAGATGATGGCCTTGCACCGCGCCCAGGACAACCCCTTCGTGACAGACCTCTACAAGGCCCTCCTGGACGAGCCTAACAGCCACAAAGCCCACGAGTTGCTGCACACTCATTATAAGAGCCGCAAAAGGATTGAGGATGAAGAGATCAGCTTCTCCGCGCCCTCCAAGGAAGAACGCTGCAGGGTGAAGGTTTGCATCGGCACCAGTTGCTTCCTGAGGGGAGCCCAGGAGATCCTGGCCCACACCCTGAAGACTGTGGAAGAAAACGGCTGGGGACGCCATTTTGAAGTGTCCGCCACCTTCTGCACCGAACAGTGTGACAAGGGCCCGACCCTCATCGTGGGCGGGCAAGTGATCCACAAAGCCAAGCTGGAAGATGTTTCTGCCGCTCTCGAACGTGAAGCTCAAGAACGGGGCGCGTGATGAAAAGCATCCTGATCTGCATGGGAAGTTCTTGCTTTGCCCGGGAAAACCGCGAAAACCTGGGTTTGATAGAAGAGTATCTCCGGTCTCACAAACTGGAGGACAGCGTGCGGATTGAAGGTTCTCTCTGCCTGGGAGAATGTGCCGAAGGGCCGAACCTGATAGTGAACGGAAACCGCTATCAACAGGTGAACGCCGAAAAACTAAAAGAGATATTGGATAAAGAGTTATTGCCGATATGAGTAAATTGGAACCGATATATACAGAAAAGACCCAATGCCAGGATTGCTACAAATGCGTGCGTGAATGCCCGGTGAAAGCCATCAAAGTGGTGGACGGCAGCGCCATAGTGATTCCCAAGGCATGCATCTTGTGCGGGCATTGCACCCAGGTCTGCCCGGTGCATGCCAAGAAGATTCGCGATGATCTGGATGAAGCCAAAGCCATGCTGGCCAGTGGAGCCAGGGTCTATGCCTCTTTGGCGCCCAGTTACCGCACGGAGTTCTCCGGCCTGAAGACCGGAAAGCTTATCAATGCCATCAAGAGCCTGGGTTTTGCCGGTGTATCGGAGACAGCCTTGGGCGCGCAGGAAGTTTCGGCTTCCTGCGCCCGCCTGCTGAAGGAAGGGGAAAACCCCGTCTGGATAAGCAGTTGCTGTCCTTCCATAATTCACTACATTGAGCAATACCGTCCCGACCTGGTGCCCTATGTAACCCCAATCCTCTCTCCGCTGCAGGCTCATGCCCGCATCCTGAAAGATGAGTTTGGCCCGGATGCCAGGGTGATCTTCTTTGGCCCCTGCATTGCCAAAAAGAATGAGGCGGATGGATATCTCGATCTGGCGCTCACTTTCTCTGACCTGAGAAGATGGTTCACCCAGGAAGTCACGGATTGGCTCTCCATAAGCGACGAAGCGGAATTCGTGCCCCACTCTGCCGGCGAAGGCGGGCTCTATCCCGTGGACGGCGGCATGGTTGATGGGATCAAGCTTTGCGGAGCGCCGGAGGACACCCTCTACATGTCTTTCAGCGGCGTGGAAAACGTGCGGGAAGCCCTGCAGGAGATACAGAACAAAAGCTATCACCGTCCGGTCTTCATCGAAGTCCTGGCCTGCGCCGGAGGTTGTGTAAACGGCCCCGTGGTCAAGGAACAGGGTTCCACGGCCGGAAAACGCATCACCATCTATGAGGAAACCCCCCGCCTGGACAAGGATGTGGCTGAGGGCAGGGACATCTCGGGAAGCTTCCATTCCCGCGAGATCAAGGCATCTGATTTCACCCCCGAGGAGATCTATGGAGCCCTGCTGAGGATCAGCAAGAAACGCAAAGAGGACGAACTCAACTGCGGAGGCTGTGGCTACAACACCTGCCGCGACTTTGCCGCCGCCCTCCTGGAAGAGAAGGCGGAACCCGCCATGTGCGTTTCCTATCTGCGCAAGCTTGCCCAAAACAAGGCTGCCGCCCTCATCAAAGCCATGCCTTCCGGCGTGGTGATAGTGGATGAAAAGCTTTGCATTGTCGAATCCAACAGGCGTTTTATTGAACTTATTGGCGGCGATGCGGAGATTGTGGGCAAGGTCGATCCCGACCTGGAAGGAGCCTACCTGGAACGCCTCATTCCCTTTGCCGATCTCTTTAAGGAAGCCCTGGAGCGGGACAGTGAGGTCAGCGTGCAGGATATACGCCACAAAGGCAAGATCATCCGGCTCACCATCTTCAGCGTCCAGCCCGGACACGTGGTGGGCGGTATTCTCCAGGACATCACCGAGCCCGTGATCCAGCGCGAGCAAATCATCGACAACGCCGCGGAGGTGATGAAGAAGACCCTCAGCACCGTGCAAAAGATAGCCTTCCTCCTGGGGGAAAACGCCGCTGACAGCGAAGTGCTGCTAAACTCCATCATCGAAAGCTTTAGCGTCAAGGATCAGCAGTGAAAGACAGCTTTTTGGAAGTGGATTACCACCAGATCAGCAAGCATGGCCAGGGAGCCTGCGGAGATTCCTTTTTCAGCAGCAAGACTGGGGAAAGAACCATTCTGGTGCTTGCCGACGGACTGGGCAGCGGCATCAAAGCCAGCGTGCTTTCCACCCTCACGACCACCATGGCTGCCTCTTTCATCAGCGCCCGCATGGATATCAAACGCGCGGCGGAAGTGATCCTGGAAACACTGCCGGTGTGCTCCTACCGCAAGATCGGCTACAGCACCTTTACCATCGTGGATGCCCTGCAGGACGGCAAGATCAGAATCATTGAACACGACAACCCTCCCTATGTCCTGTTGCGCCACGGAGAGATTATCCACCCGGACAAGCAGGCCATAGAACTCAATATCAATCGCAAGGCCCAGCTCTTTTTCAGTGAGTTTCAGTTGGAACCCAAAGACAGGCTGGTATTCTTCTCAGATGGCGTTCCTCAAGCAGGTATGGGGCGTCCCGGAATGCTCTTGGGATGGATGCAGAACGGGGTTGAAAACCATATTGTCCAGCTACTGCAAAACCAGCCAAGCCTTTCCGCGGGCGAGATCAGCAAAAAGCTGGCGCGGAAAGCCAGGGAATTTGACGGTGGCAGAGCCGCGGATGATATCACCTGCGCTGCCCTGTACCTCAGAAAACCCCGCCGCACGCTGCTGGTCACGGGGCCCCCCTATAAAATGGAAAACGACAAGGTGATGGCGGACATCGTCAAATCTTTCCAGGGCGCCAAAGTGATCTGCGGAGGCACCACTTCCGAGATCCTTTCCCGCGAACTGGGGATTCCCGTGCTGGTCAACCTGAAAGAAATGCGCAATAGCAAGGAGCTTCCCCCCAGCGCGGATATGAAAGGAATAGACCTGGTCACGGAAGGAACCATCACCATCAGCCGGGCCCTGCAACTCCTGGAACAGGACACCAACCTGGATACCCTGCCGGATAACCCCGTGAAACGGCTGATGAGCATTCTGACCAACAGTGATATTATAGACTTTGTGGTGGGCACCAAGATCAACGAAGCCCACCAAGACCCCGCCCTGCCCAAGAATCTGGAAATCCGCCGTAACCTGATCCGGCGACTCAGCCAGGTGATGGAAGAAAAGTATTACAAACAGACAAACATCACTTTCGTCTGACGCAGGTAGTTATTTAGTTTCCTGATTTGCTTGAATAGCGCGCCTTTTGCTGAAGGCGCGTGGTTTTGGGCGGCTACTTGTTTCAAAAAGACTGGATCACGCAGATTTTTGCGGATAATATAAGGGCTGCCGAAGTCTGTTCGGCAGAGGCAACGGAGTTGCCTGTTTGGAAGAGACCTCTGGTCTCTGTGGCAAACGGACTTTGCCACCCCTGGGCGCTGGATCCCGGCTCATTTCACCCCACCAAACCGCTGCGCGCTTTGTCAAGGACCCCGACAGCCCGGGATGACACGGTATTGTAGGCTGGGTGGGCTTGTTCTGGGCTGCGTCCACCATCAACACGTCACCACGACACCACGTCACCACGTGATTATGTCACCTTTCCACGCCTAATCGTAGCACCTATATATTATAGAGGGGGATTGCCCTCATTTGCATCCCCCTCTCCATAGTGGGTCTTCCTGGGGTCAACCTTATAATTTATAAGGATGACCTAAGGATGATGGCATAAAATCAAGTAGCAGCAAAGGAGGGCGGCATGAAAGATTATGAGGAAGGTTGCGGATGATATTTTGATAGGTGAAAAGGCGGACAGGAAATAGAGCGCAGAAACAAACACCTCCGGTCTATATACAGCGTCATCACGGGCTGTCAGGGTCCCCGCCAAAGCGCGTAGCGGTTCGGTAGGTTGACTTGACCCGTGATCAAGTCTCTTGCAAATTGTTTGAAGTCGAGCCGGCTTGTTACTTCAAACAGCCCTCTCTGCCTGATACTGCAACTGGGTGACAACCGGTTCCGTTTCCTGCTCGACGGTGCAGGTGCGGAGCGTGGCAAAGCTGATTCCCAAAGCTGCCAGAGCCGCCAGGATCCACCACCAGAGGCGGCTTCGCTTGCGGGGAGCCGGGGCGGGAGTGGCGGGAGCGATGGGCACAGGTTTGCGTGGCGGCGCTGCCCGGGGCGTGGAGTATTCAGGTTTTGGAGCGGGGGCATCAGGTTTGGGTTGAGCTGCTTTTATGGTTTCAGGTTGGGCATCGGGAGCGGCGGTTTCCGAGGCAACTGCTTTTCTTTCCAGATCGATACCGCTGCGGTCGCCTTGTTTGAAAGGCAGGCTGTATTTGCGCAGAATGATCGCCAGTCCGTTGGGGGTTTTGGCCTCTCCGATGCCGCGTCCCGGCGCCTCAAAGCCCCAGCCTTCGCCATCCCGGTACAATTTGCCCAGCACCACGGCGTTCCAGGGCTGCAAATCCATCGCCAGTTCATGCACGCAGAGGGGTTCCGCACCGTCCGCGCCAGCATCGAAAACCTTGAGGAAAACCCTGTCCAGCACACCCAGGCGCACCGGGCTTTCCGGAGCATCCGGGAAGGGGCTGCTGCTGAGCGTAATCACCAGCGATTTCACTTCCTGGGGCAGTTGCGGGAGATCGACCACAATCTGCTCTCCTCCGGCGGTTTGCGCTCCTTCGTGGCACAGGGCTCCATCCTGGTAACTGGCCTGGTTAAAATAGACCAGCGCGTCCGGGGCGGGCATCAACTGATCCTTGCCCAAAAGCAGCGCGGAGGCATCCAGCAGGGCGCTCTGCCCGTCTTTGAACTGCCAGCTTATGTCTATCCGCAGTTTTGAGGGGGTCTGACCTCCGGCGGCCTGGAGCAGCTCGGCATGACCCAGGGCCTGGCCTTTTTCCACATTGATACTCATAATTTATCTCCTAAAATGTAGTTATGTTATCTGTCACCGGCGGCAAAACAGGAGGCGAATACCTCCGCCCTGTGCCGCGCGGAAATGCTATGCAGTTGCAATCCTTGTTCCCGATGCCGTGCCAAAAGCCTCAAAAAGAGTTGGGACGCCCGGTGTCCCTCTGCCAGCAACGCGCTCCACTGCTTACGGAACTCGCCCTTGTTCCAGTAGAGGTTGATGATCCGCGCCAAATCCTGCAGGGTGGCCATTTGGGCAAAACTGAGGCGGTCGGAGGCCAGCACCTGCCAGGGCGGGCTGTCCATCCAGATGTAGCCGCGTTGGCGGGCGATGGCTTGCATGGGCGTGCCGGAAAGGATTTTGAGCGTGCCCAGTTGGATTTCGTGGGGCAGGCAGGCGGCCAGTTCGTCCAGCGAATGCAGCACGGAGGAAAGGGTCTCGCCGGGCAGTCCGGCCAGCAGGTCGGCATGGACGCTCACCTGGGTGCGCCGTTGCAAAGCGAGCAGCATAGCGCGGGCTTTAGGCCAGTCCGACCTTCTGCCGCAGGCTTGATTTACGGCGCGGTTCACGGTCTGGATGCCGGTCTCCAGGCGGATGCGGCCTGCCGGGGCCTGGGACAGCAGCTCGATATCCTCCTCTGACAGCAGCTCGGGATAAATCTCAAAATGCCATTCGCAGGAGGATTCCAGGCCGATGGCGAACCGCCAGATGTAGCGCGCCAGGGCGGTGTTGATATTGAAGCTGCGGTCAACAAACTTGATGGTGCGCGGGGCGAAGGACAGCAGGCGATGGAGTTCAGAGCGCAGACGGCGCCTGTCCGTGGCTTGGGACACATCAAAGCGCGGCTCGTGGCGGTCATCGGTGGCGGAAAGGCAGTAGGCGCAGCGGAAGGGGCAACCCCGGAAAGTCTCGTAATAGACCAGCCTGTCCCGCAGGGCGGGCTTATCCGCGGCGCGATAGGGGAAGGGCAGTTCCCGCAGCGGGGGAGCGGGATGTTCGATCTCTCCACCCGGCAGGGTGAAAGCGCTGTCAGCCAGATGGCGCAGGGCTCCCTCGCCGGGGCCCTTCACCACATAATCCTGCGGACGCAGCCCATAGGCGGCGCCATCCGCGTCGGGGCCGCCGAGGACTATCCTGCTCTGGGGTTGCAACTTGGCGAGTTCCGGAAGCAGCGCCTGTAGCATGCTCCGGTTCCATACGTAGGCGGAAAAGCAATAGATGCCGGCCTTGTGGCTGGCGATCCGCGCCAGGATCTCAAACAGCGGCTCGCTGGTGGTAAACTCCAGCAGCTTCACGCGCAGGGGCAGGCCTTTCAGGCAGTTGCGCAGATAGCGCAGCGCCAGGCTGGACTGGTACCAGGCGCTGTTAACGGTGATCAGGCAGAGGTGTTGAGCCTTGGAAACTGGTGTAATCAGATGTCCAAATTTCCTTGTAGGCCGTCCAGCACTTAAAATCCTGCGGCAGGGCTGAAAATCCGGCCTTTTCATAGACCCGGTTCGCCGCGGGGATTTCCGAGTAGAGGTAGAGGTGGTTGTCGTTGATCTGGCGGCTGTATTTTACCAAATTGTCCAGCATGGCGCCCGCATAGCCGTGGCCACGGAACTTGTCCCGCGTGAAGATGTCACTCACCCGGCTGTATCCGGCAAACACGCTCAGGGAGGCAAAAGAGGCCAGTTCATCGCCGACAAATCCCGCCAGTAGATGATAGGATGGACTCAGCAGGTGGCGTTCCACCGCTTTGATGGTCCAGTCGCCGCCAAATTCCAGGGCGATGGTTTCCATGATGTCGATGCTCAGGGTGCGCAGGCGTTCGATGCGCAGTTCCGGCACGGACTGAAAGCTGCTCTCACGGTCATACAGAAAGAACTGATCCTCGTGGATCTGGACTGTGAAGCCACGGTTTTCCAGGGCGGTGCCGATCTTTTCCAGTTCGTTGGGTGTGTAGGACTGGTAGATTCTGGGGACTATGCCCTTGGACTTGTAAAAAAACTCGATATCGCGAACCGAAGCCTCCGCTCCGAGGTGGTCTGTGATGATCGCGTGGTTGGAGTCGTGGGATCTCTTGTTGCCTTCATTCCAGAAAAGCATCCCGTAGTCTTTTGTTGTCATGTTCGTAAACCGCTGCGGAAAGCGCAGCTCGGTTTCCAGCATGCGGTTCATGTTGAATGGCAAGGGCATGGCATCCTCCTTTCATGGTTGCATACAGCTAAAATACATTATAGTCGGTTGCTCAAATTTGTCAAGCAAGCTCTTTTATTTCAGGAGGGCGGCAGGCTCAGGCAGGCATCCGATTTGCGGGCTCTTGGTTCAGTAAGGAAGGAATACAAACAAGAGCCCGCATCAGACGGTTGTTGCTGTACGCTTCATTTTTGGAGGATCATCTTTTTGGTAACTACTCCTGCTTTGGTTTCAAGACGGCAGAAATAAACACCGCTGGATAATTGGTTGCCAGCGCTGTCTCTTGAATTCCAAACATAGTTGTGGTATCCTTTGGAGGCACCGTTTACTTTGATGTCGTAAACTACCTGGCCCCGGATATCCAGAATACGCATCCGGACATCACCTGCTTCAGGCAAATACATTGAGATAGTGGTTTCCGGATTAAAGGGGTTGGGATGGTTTGAGAGAGACAAGGGCAATGGTGGGTCGCAGATGTCTTCATTATCGGTCTGTGTGTAATCAATTGTCAGTTTGGGGCGGTAAGAATCATTTGGGTGTTCTTTAGAGTAGAATTTGGAGAATTTTTGATTTTGATTTGCCACGATTACAAATCCGTGGTTCTCTATCTCACCGCTTGTCCATCGGTTGACTAAATCCGTTATATCAATCTCAAAATGAACAATGGCATTCCCGCCTGTTCCTGTAAACACATAATTCATGTTTATATCCTGATAATAAGCGATATGAACGGCAGGATTCCAGGTTTCTTCTGTCCAATTTTCACTAATGGCATAGAATTTGGTAGCAGTCGTTCCACCTGAGGGACAGCTATAGAAACGTGTCAGGTGCAGGATTGCAGAGTTTACGTCAACTGCCCGTAACTCATCCAGATTAAAGCGCATCATAATCCGTTCAAAATGTCCGGTATTGGGAAAATTGGCAGTCCAGAGCTCGGTTATAACGGGCGTGATGCCTTCGTGGTTGGGATCGGAATACATGTCGTCGGAAGGATTGATGCTTATTGTCTTTGCAAATACAGCAACTACCGACATGAACAGTAAAAGCATGACCAGGTTTTTCTTCATATTGTCCCCCTATATCGATACCTGGATTCTGGCCAGTAATTGATCGGGCTCTGCAAGGCTGCCAGGAGCTTTGTCTATCACTGACTTGTAAGCTATCCTGAGCATTGAATTTGGTAGAGTCTTGAAGTTGATGCCCAATTCAAGATACTGATTGACGGCATCATCGCCAATGTCTCTATTCCAGTTTTCATAATACGCATATGGTTGGATGGCAGGCAAAGCCTTAATGTTGGTTCCAATTTCCCAACCGGCTTGAATATACCAGGCTTCCATTTTTTGCTCATCCCGCTCAAATCCTTTTCCTCTTTGATATTCAGAACTTATCCACAGAGAATGGGCCATATATTCCAATCCAGCCGCCCACCTGTATCCGTTCTTTGAATACTGATTGAATAATGAGTCATAATACTTTCTATTCACGTGGTCATAGACAGCAATGGCCGATAACCCGGGCACAGGGGTTTGGGAAACCACACCACAATTGTATTCATGCTCATTATCAAGAGTTGAGTTGCCACCATTAAGGGCGCTTATCTCCGTTTCAATGGCCATATTATGTGGCAGTTCATGATGAGAGCTGGCCACAATGCCAATTGGATGGCAGGAACCAAAAGCTAACGAATAATGCGGCTTTTCCGATGCTAAAAGGCCATCACATTCAATTCTGGAGGTGAAGCCTCTCAATACGTGTCCCTTTCGCAGGCCGAGTTTTATGTTGCGATGCAGCTTGTACATAAGCTCTGCTTCAGGAATATCCACAGTTGCAGCGTTTCCGGAGCAGGTGCACATTCCGATGGCGGCCGAATACTCGGCGCGGTCGGCCAATTCACCTTCAAAGCATATTTCCGCCTTTCTTACCTGGAATCGGTTTGCGTTGTCATAGCTGCCGTCGTTTGCTCTGTCTCCCTGAAAGAATTTGGCGTCAAGCATGATTGAAATATGGGTTTGTGGAGGCTCTATCTGGGCAGATAATGCACACACAAACAAGGTAAAACAAATTACAGTAATGAATTTCATGATAACCTCTTTTATTCTGATTAGCATTGTTATGACTATGTTTGAAAGTCAGTTACGGTTTTTCTGCCTCTACACTGGCCTTTTTAGATTCCCCCGCCGCCGGGCACATGCTACATGAACCATGACAGGACGTCTGCCGCAAACCGCAACCACAGGCAGCAGAGCGTTTTGTTGCTATTCTGTATCCCTTGTAAGCCAGGTAGAGAACCGAGCATAGGACAATTGTGAGAACTATTATCAGATCCATGTTAAAGCTCCTATAATCCAGCTAATCTGCCAATTTGATACACTGCGACTGTTATGAAGTATGCCAGCAGCGTAAGGCCAATCAATTGAAACATCGCCCATTTCCAGGAGTTGGATTCTCTCTTTGTCACGGCGATGGTAGCCATACAGGGAGCGCTGATCAAAGAAAACAGCATTATACAAAAAGCAATCAAAGGATCGTAGTTCTTTTTCAGTTTGCTTCTGAGGGATTCTGATTCCTCATCTGCATCACCAACGGAATAAACTACGCCAAGCGTTGATACAAAGACTTCTTTTGCGGCAAAAGCTCCAACCAGGGATGTTCCTATCCGCCAATCAAAGCCCATGGGGGCGATGACGGGCTCGATGAATTTGCCCAATCTCCCCGCGGCGCTATACTCCACGCTTTCTTCAGCCTGAAGGTTATCCAGGGCTGATAACTGTATCGCTTGCAGTGAATCCGCCAGTTCGGACTGAACGATTGTTTCCCTTTGAGCATCGTATTCCTCTATTCTCTCCCTGGAGAGCATGGGGAAGGTGGACAAAGCCCAAAGCAGGATGGATATCCCCAAGATCAGTGTACCGGCTTTTTGGAGGTAGAGTTTCCCCCTGTCCCACATGTGGATAAGAGTCCCTTTGAGGGAGGGGAAATGATAGGGGGGAAGCTCCATCATAAAGGGAACTGTTTCCCCTTTGAAGATAGTTACCCGCATAAGCTTTGCCGAGATGATGGCCAACAGGATTCCGATGATGTAGATCAACCACAGCATTGGGGCATGCCATTTGGAAGGGAAAAAGGCAGGGATGATCAGAGCGTAGATCGGAAGCCTGGCTCCACAGCTCATCAGGGGAACCACCAGCATCGTAACCAGCCTGTCTCTTCTGTTGTCCAGGGTTCTGGTTGCCATAATCGCGGGGACGGAACATCCAAATCCTATCAGCATTGGTATAAAGCTTTTGCCATGCAGCCCGATCTTGTTCATCAACCTATCCATGATAAAGGCTGCTCTCGCCATGTAACCACTATCTTCCAGGATAGAGATGGCCAAAAAGAGGAGCAGAATATTCGGTAAAAACACCAACACTCCGCCCACTCCACCGATAATGCCATCCACGAGCAGTGATTTTAACAACGATTCGGATCCCTCGGGCCAAAAGCTTGCTATCAAATCTCCCAGCCACCCGAAGGCGCTTTCCACCCAACCCATCATAGGCTCCCCGACAGTAAAGGTAAGCTGAAATACCAAGTACATCATGATCAGAAAGATCGGGATGCCGGCATATTTGTTTAACACGATGGCGTCGATTTTGCTGCTAAGGGGCTTTTTAAAGGACAGCTTGGAGCTGACGCATTGCAAAAAGATGCCTTCAATATACTTGTATCTCTGTTCTGCCAACAGGGTTTCGATTTCCTTGTTATATTCTTTCTCCAGATCGGTTACCAGTTCCCTGGCGGTTTGCTTGATTTCTGTGTTGGCGATCTCTTGTTCGATGTCCTGATCACCTTCCAGGAGCTTGAGAGCCAGCCAACGCGAAGCGCCCGAAGCATTCTCTTTGGAAAGCTTCTTTTCCAGAATATCCAGGGCCCGGTTTACGCTGTCCGAAAAGTGGGCTGTTTGGGAAATCCTTTTGGATGCTCCGAGGGCAACCTTCACGCTGTTTATCAGCTCATCAAAACCCTTGTTCTGATGTCCCACGGTCTCCACCACTGGAAGCCTCATGGTTTGCGACAACTTTTTGGTGTCTATCTTCCAGCCTTTGGCAAGGGCGAGATCCTGCATATTCAGATTCAGCACAACCGGAATGCCAAACTCCATAAGCTGCAGGGTCAGATATAGATTGCGCTCCAGATTGGAGGAGTCCACCACGTTTATTATCAAGTCCGGGTTCTCTTTCCACAGCATGTTGCGGGCCACCCGTTCTTCCTCGGAATAGGGAGTAAGGCTGTAGATACCAGGCAGGTCAACCAAGGTGAAATCCGTCTTCTTTATTACTCCCTTTTTTATTTCAACCGTTACCCCAGGGTAGTTGCCCACGTGTTGGCGGGTGCCGGTCAATCCATTAAAGACCGTCGTCTTCCCCGCGTTGGGGTTCCCTGCGAGAGCTATCATTTTCATTTCCTGTCTCCTGTATATTTGGAATTGCGATAAACTTAGTCTTGCCTAACATTGTTGGCAAAAAAATATCAGCCCACTCTGAAGCATTGGAGCAGCTCGGCACTGAGAGCCAGTCTGCTACCCTTAAGCTCGATGATGTATGGGTTGTAGTCTGAAATGATCTCAAATTCCACTCCATTCACAAAACCCATCCCGTTCAGGTGTCTTACGATGCTATCGCTCGCTTCTATGGAAGCAAGCCGGTGTTTCTTTCCTTTCCGCAGGCAGTTTTTGCGCATCAATCCTCCAGCAGGATTCCCTCAATTTTGTCCAAATCCTCTTTGCGAAGGGAGAGGCTGTATCCCTTCACATTGATTTCCACGGGATCCCCGAGGGGCGCGACCCGCTCAACTTTCACGATGGAACCAATGGTGAGCCCCATTTCCTGAAACCTGCGTGCGGTGACTCCGGAGAGCTTGTTTGTCGTGATCTTTACCCTTGAGCCCGGCTTTACCTGGTTAAGGCGAACCGTAGATTCGTTCATTTCATCTCCTGATTTTAAGTTAGTCTCAAAGTTTTCAATGGTCTGCGTAATGCATTTGTGGCAATAGTCCGTCTGCGGTTTCTCGCCGCAATAATAATCAAAGCCTTTGATCCATGAATTACCCGCCCGCGGACAGCGCTCCACAAACTCTATGAACTTGGTAAATCTATCGATTATCTCCGTGGTGACGGCATGCTCCATCTGGCACGCGACGCTATCCGCTTCGGATTCATCTATGGAAAGCACTTTGATGAAGAAATCCTTTAGCACTTCATGCCTTCTAACAACATCCTGAGCCACCTCCATGCCCTTCCTGGTGAGGGTGATCTGATCATAGGGAGAGTAGTTTACGAGGTCTCGTTCTGCCAACTGCCTCAAAGCACCGGTTACGGAAGAGGCTTTGACCTGCATTTTCTGAGCGATGTCTTTGGCTTTGGCAGCTTGCTCCACCACAACAATGTGATAGATCACTTCCAAATAGTCTTCCAGGCTTTTACTTAATACCATTTCAGACATCTTTTTACCTCGATTTTCGTATTGCTGGTGCAAAGTTAGGCTTGCCTAATATTTTGTCAACCGAAATGTGCAAAACAGTGCAGTGAGTGTGGTTAAACGAGGGCGTAAAGCTGCGGGCTGCGACAAAAAGATGCCGTTCGATATTTCACTTGCGGCATACCTGAACGGCTCCCGCTTGCTAAGAAAACGATTATTATATTAGCCTTATCGCCATATCTGGAATAGCAAGGACGCCAACGTACTTTTATCCCCCGCCCAAAAAAGTGCTTGCCAAAGATCAAAGCCTGCCAAAGGATGCGGTATCAGTTCCCGATCCTGCCACAGAAAGGAGTTTGAATGGATAATATCCCGAAGCTGGGCATTTCTTCCTGCCTGCTGGGCAACAAGGTGCGCTACGATGGCCGGCACAAATATGACAACTGGCTGGTGGAGACCCTGGGGCGCCATGTTCAATACGTTGCTGTCTGTCCGGAGACGGAGTGCGGCCTGCCCGTCCCCCGCGAGCCCATGCGCCTGGTGGGTGAGGTCTGCAAACCCCGCATGGTAACCGTCAACAGCGGCATAGACCATACGCCCCGGATGCTGGACTGGTGCTCACTCACTATCGCCCGGTTGGTGGAGGAGGAACTCTGCGGCTTTGTTTTCAAAAGCAAATCACCCTCCTGCGGCCTGGAGCGGGTAAAGGTCTTTCCCGTTGGGGGCGGAACCGGAGCCAGGAAGGGCACGGGCATCTTTGCCTGCGAGTTCACTCGCGCCTTTCCCCTGTTGCCCGTGGAGGAGGAGGGACGCCTGCAGGAACCTTTGCTGCGGGAAAACTTCATCGGGCGCGTCTTTATCATGCAGCGCTGGCTGGAACTTAAAAAACAGGGGCTGACTCCGGGAGCGGTGATGGATTTTCACCACCGCCACAGACTGTTGCTGATGTCCCACAGCCCCGATGCTTACCGCGCTCTGGACAAGCTGTTGATGGAGGCGCAAGGCCACAAACCGCAGGACTTTGCCCAAACCTATCTGCGCCTGTTCATGCAGGCCGCCGCCAGACCCGCCACTCCCGCCAAACACCTGAAGGTGCTGCGCCATATCATGGGCTGTTTCAAACGGGAACTTACCCCGGGCGAAAAAGCCGAATTGCTGGAGCGGATCGAGGCCTACCGCCTGGGCCAGCAGCCCCTCAGCGTGCCCTTAACCCTGCTCGGGCACTACGCGCGCAAATACGGCAAGGAACATCTGAACAGCCAATATTACCTAAATCCCGATCCCCGCGAGCTTGCCCTGCGCGAGCACATCTGATTTTTTGCGGAGGATGCGGCAGGCTCTGATGCCAATTCGCTTTCATGTAATTTTATAAGGTGGAAAGGTGACATGATCACGTGGTGATGTGGTGTCGTGGTGACGTGTTGATGGTGGACGTCAGCCGCGAATCAAATACCCCCAGACTACATACTGTGTCATCCCGGGCAGACGGGGCCCCTCTGGGGTGGCTGACCCGGGATCCAGTCTTTTGGAAACAAGCACCCGGCCCAGAAACAAGTGCTAACAGACTACATACTGTGTCATCACGGGCTACCGGGGTCCTCGCCAAAGCGCGAAGCGGTTTGGTGGGGTTGTTTGAGCCGTGATCCAGTCTCTTGAAAATACCCGTGGAAAGATGAAATGGTGAAATCCAGTTGTATAAATACAAGCTAAACAATATAAGCCAAATCCAGGCATCCCATACCTCCTCAGCCTGTCAGCGGCCTGAAAACTGGCACTTTGCCGAAAGCCATCTGTCTCAAGCAGTTGTAAACAGGCGGTGAGACCCTTGCCAAATAATGCGCCCGCCTGAAACAAATGACGCCCTCATTTGACGGGGTGGGCTAAGTCTATATTTTCCGTAGGTCATCCTTAACTTGGTTAGGGATGACCTAAGGATGATGGCATCAAAGCCAGGAGCAGCAAGGGAGGGCGCTATGAAGGATTATGCAGAATATTGCCGTTGTTTTTGGTGAATGTAATACTATATTTATTGCGTTTGTTTTGGGGCTTGGTTGCCGTTTCTAAAAGACTGGATCCCGGGTCAAGTATGCGCTTGCCCGGGATGACACTGTATGTAGTCTGGTGGGGTTTGTTTCGGAGATGGCTGGTTGTTTCAAAAGACTGGATCCCGGGTCAAGCATGTGCTTGCCCGGGATGACACACTTTTTAGTCTGAGGTTGTTTGTTTCGGGCTGCGTCCACCATCAACACGACATCACGACACCACTTCACCACGAGTTCCTTTCCACAGACATTTCCAAAAGACTGGATCACTGGTCAATCCTGTGGCTGCGGGTAGTCCTTGATGGCCAGAACCTTGTAAAAGCGGCGGGGCGTTAGCGGCGTGGAACTGTCCGTGAAGCCGGGGCTGAAACTCTCTCCCAGCCAGGTAAAGCCCGAGCAGGGATCGGCGGAAGAGAAGATGGCGTAGCGGTCGGGCACAATGGGTTGCCCGCGGCTGTTGAGCGTCACGGGATTCCAGTTCAGCAGCAGGCCGTCCGCTCCGGCGCTGAGGGTGAGGGTTTGCGGAGCCAGGGGCGGAGCGGGGTCGGAGTTGAAAACCGCCGGCTGGTCGAGTACATCCAGGGTGTCCAGGATCACGCCCAAAGCGTCTTCCAGATTGTAGCCCAGATCCAGGATATCCTTCAAGGCAAAGGCCGAAGCCACGCAGCGACAGGAACCGCCGCTATGGTAGATGGCCACCGGATGATCGGGATGGGAGGCGTTGATAGTGCTGAACAGCACACTGGCGCCGGGCAAAGCGGGCAGGGGAAGATAGGTCTCGGGATCGCTCTGCGCGTAGGCCAGCAGGACATCCTGTCCGGAGTAGTCGCAGCCCAGGTTTTCGATTATGACCGTGCCTTGTCCAACGGTGGTGCCAAAGCTTTGCCAGAAAGGACCGGCGGCATCCCAATCGACATCCCCCTCCAGATAGATGCTGCCTCCGCCAGCCAGATAGGAACTGAGCAGGGTGTGGTCGAGGGAATCCGGTTGCGGAGTGTAGGCGTCATTTCCCCAGCCAAAGAGGCAAAAGATGGCGGCAAAGCGGTCGATATAGTCGTAATCCGGGATCAATTTATCCGTGTAGATCACGTTGAAGCGTCCGCAGCGTCCCAAGGCCTCCACCACGGGCAGGCCGTCGGAGGCGGTGGGTTCATAGACCAGTATTTCCGCGAGGGGAGCCTGTTCCCAGCCTCCGCGCCCCACAGCCGGATCGCCGAAGAGCAGGTAGGTGTACACGTTTTGCAGCTCGGGATAGATGATCCCGCCGTCATCCAGGGGGTCGCCGAAGAGGAAGTATTGGGTGTGGGTGAGGTTTGCCCAGGCCAGCGCGGCGCCGCAGGACATCCGGTTGCGCGCCAGGTTTTCCACAAAGAGGTGGTTGTAGGAGCCAAGCCCGCCCCAGCCGGGGTTTTGCCAGCCTACCTTGTACCAGCCCGTGCGCGTGGCGGCGATCACGTTCACCGCTTTCTTTGCCAGGGCGTATTCTGCCAGGCATTGGGGCGTGTAGGAGGTGTCCATCATGCCGTTGTAGCAGGAAGCAGCGAAGATGATCAGGCCATCGGGGTTGGCAAGGCCATCGAAACTGGCTTTGTTCACCATGGTGTATCCGGTCATCTCGCCGGAGTCCGCGATCTGATTGGAGTTGGTGTCCTCCCGCCAATACTTGCCGGAAGAGGAGGCATAGGAGCCATGCGCGCTCCAGTTCAGCAAGCCGAAGCTGTTGGCGCTGAGCTGGCTCTTGAGGTTGCTGTAGCCCAGAGGATGGTCGGAAGGATAGGATGGCATGATGCCCTGCCGTTCGTAAAGGGTGGTGCAGTTCCAGTCTGTAAGAACGGTTTGGCGGGAGTGTTCCAGTTGGGAAGCGCCATCTGTGGGGGCAAAGACGGTGAGGGGTTGGCCGGGGAAGTTCAGCCAGGCACCCGCCAGCAGTGCGCTTTGTTTCCACGGGGCTTGGGATTGGTCGAATGCCACTGTCCGGGCGGCAATCTGCGCGGCGATTGCGGCATCGTTGGTGGAAATCCTGCCCACCAGAACCTCCGGGGTGTAATCGCAAAGCCAGTCCTGTTCTCCTGCCTGGGAATAGTATTCACCGAGGCGGCCATCCCCGTCGCTGTCCAGAATGCTGCTCAGGTCTCCATAATAGAAATCCGAGGGCACCGTGGCCGAGCCGTTAGGCGTGGGGGTGGTTTTCAGCAGCGGCACTGTGTCATGGTCGCCCACCAGCAGCAGGTAGCTGAAGGGATGGGTGTTGTATTCCGAGATCAGGTGGTTGCGCAGCTTCTCGCCGGGGCTGTTGCCCGTGCCGTTGGCAAGGATGGTGGAGATGTCCGCGAAGGAGGTCGCCAGCCCCTGGCTTTGGCGGAAGCTTTCCAGGGTGGAGACGGCGGCATAGAGGGAGGGAGTGCTCACGATCAGATAGTCGTAGCTGCGGCTCTGGACAGGGGCATACCAACGGGGCAAATCCTGTGGGTTGACAAAGAAGCTTTCCACTTTTTCCCGGCCCAGTTCATCCATCACGGGAGGAATCCTGCCGCTTTGCGGTGAGGCGCTCCAGTTCAGCACCAGGTGCAGCTTTTGCTGGCAAATCCAGTCCTTGCCGCTCCAGACCGCGGGCAGTACCCGGAAGCGGGCGAAGAGCAAATCTCCCCATCTGCCGGTGCCGCAATAGGTCACCTGGGGCGAGGAAAACACGGCGGGACGGGCATCCAGGGACTGTTCGCCGTCGCTGAAGGCGGAGTTGATAACTGGCGCGGGAGCTTCCAGGCGCAGGGGTTGGTAGAAGCTGGCGGAGTATGAGATGTCCTTCGCGCCCGCGGGCAGCAGGATGTTCAGAGTGCAGCCAGGCAGGCGGGGGTATCCCGGAGCGGTCAGCGCGCCCCAGCCTGGCTCCTGGAGTTCTTTGTAAGGATCGAAACCTGAGAGATCGATGTCGAAGCTTAGGCTTTCCGCGGCAAGATTGCCTGCAAGCAGCAGAGGGAAAGCGACAAGGGACAGCAACGCTCCTGTGAGGCGCTGCCTGCGTTTCGGGGCAGAGAGAAGTCTGCCAAATCTGGTAAAAAGCATGGTTACCTCCATAAGGGGGTTAAATGAATATCTTTCACTCTCGCACAGCTAATTACTTACGAGGGACAGTCTGCCGCCGCCAAAGATATCTGTCAATGTAATTGTTTGGGTGTTTTAGTCTTTAGGGGATGCGGCGCGATACAAACGCAGTCCTGCAGTGATGTTTTTGTTGACGGATATCTTGTTGTTCCCAAAATGTGTGTCATAGAGTAAAAATACTTTGAGGGAGGAACCGATGAGCCGCCCCACCTATTTTCTCAAGCTGGCAATCGCCTTGTTGCTGGCAGTTTTCGCCGCGCAAGCCGCAGCCTATTACACCACCAATCTGCCCATCCAGGTGCGGCAGCCCGATGGAAAAACGCTGGATCTGCTTGCCAGCGGGGACGAATATCACAACTGGCTGCACGACAAGGACAACTTCACCATCATCCAGAATCCCCAGACCGGCTGGTATTGCTATACCCAACGCGCCGGAGAGGGAGTGGAGGCCAGCCCGCTTGTCGTGGGCGAAGGTGATCCCCGCAGCCTGGGACTGGAGCCCGGCATCAACATCAGCGAGGCGCTTTACAAGCAGCAGCGCCGTGAGAGATTCTACAGACCGGCTGAGCGCGATGCCCCCACTACAGGCACCATCAACAACCTGGTGATCTATATCCGCTTTTCGGACGAGACAGAGTTTGGCCAGCAGAACTCCATCTATGATGGCTGGTTCAACACCAACACCAGTTCCCAGAAAAGCTACTTTCTGGAAGCCAGCTACAACCAGCTTACCGTGAACACCCACTTCTATCCTACCCCATCGGGTGGCTATGTGGTCTCCTGGCAGGATAGCCATCCCCGCGCCTATTACCAGCCCTACAACGCCAGCACCAATCCCAGTGGTTATTCCGGTGACACTGAACGCCGCAGCCGGGAGTTTACCCTGCTGCAAAATGCCGTTAATGGAGTCAGAAGCCAGATTCCCAGCAGCCTGACCATCGACTCTGACGTAGACGGGCGGGTGGACAACGTGGTCTTCATTGTGCGTGGCGCCGCCGATGGCTGGAACAGCCTGCTCTGGCCCCACCGCTGGTCTCTCCATGACCGCTATGTGTACATCAATGGCAAGCGGGTCTATGACTTCAATTTCCAGCTCCAGGACTTTCTCGCCAACCGCAACGTGGGAGTGATCTGCCACGAGTTTTTCCACACTCTGGGCGCTCCCGATCTTTATCACTATACAAGCAACGGAATTAGCCCGGCAGGAACCTGGGATCTGATGGATACCAATCCCAATCCGCCCCAGCACATGACCGCCTTCATGAAATGGAAGTATGGCGACTGGATTGCCAGCATCCCCACCATCAGCGCGGACGGAGTATATACCCTCAATCCCCTCACTTCATCCACCGGACAGTGCTACCGCATCAACTCCAACAACCCAAGCCAATACTATGTGGTGGAGTTCCGCAAGAAAACCGGCACCTACGAAAACTCTGTCCCCGGCTCCGGCCTGCTGGTTTACCGAATCGATACCACTTGCGAATATGGCAATGCCGATGGGCCGCCGGACGAGCTGTATGTTTACCGCCCTGGCGGCACTACCACTGCGAACGGAACCATCTCCTCCGCCCACTTCAGCCAGGAAACGGGACGCACACAAATCTACACCGGCACCAATCCCTCCCCCTTCCTGCAGGATGGTTCGCCAGGCAACCTCTATCTCTGCGAGATCGGCTCTTCCGCGGGCAATACCATGAGCTTCCGCCTGGGCCCTCCCTTCATAAACTTCATTCCCAATCCCTATATTCAGAGTTTCGACGCCACCGAATATCCTCCCGGAGGCTGGACCAGCCAGGCGCAGAGCGGTAGCTACACCTTCACGCGGGTAACCAGCGGCAGCTACCCTTCCTGCACCCCCCAATCCGGAGCGGGAATGCTGCGTTATGAAAGCTACGCCGCCCCGTCTGGAAATTCCGCCCTGCTCGTCAGCCCCCGCATCGAGGTGAGCAACCATTCAGGCTTTGACTACGGGCTGAGCTTCTGGATGTACCGCGATGGCAACCTAAGCACCGCGGCGGATAAGATCGAGGTCTATCTGAACAGCAGCGCGGACCTTGGCGGCAGCCCAGTCCTGCTGGGAACCATCCACCGGGCCAGGCAGCTTGATCCGGTTGAAAGTTCGGTCGGCTGGAAAAACTACAGCTTCGATCTTCCCTTCAGCGCTGCGGGCAATTACTATGTGGTCTTCCGCGCCGTCAGCGCCTATGGTTACAACATGTTCCTGGACAACATCCGCATCGCCCAGTTGCCCTTTGCCGCGCATACTCCCAGCCCCGCGCACCTCTCCACCCGCGTAATGACCAACACCCAACTCACCTGGCAGAGCGGCGGCGGCTCGCCCACAGGCTACAAGCTCTATCTGGGCACAAGCAATCCGCCTGCCTATTTGGCAGATGTGGGCAACAATCTGAGCTACAGCCCCAGCCTCGCCTCCAACACCACCTACTACTGGTCGGTCGTGCCCTACGGCCCCGGCGGGGATGCCGTCAACTGCCCCGTCTGGAGCTTCAGCACCATCGCCGCCAAAGACCTGCAGGCCATTCAACTGTGGGGAACGGGCTGCGGCAGGATGGGCGAAGCGCTGCATTTTGACCTGGACGTGAAAAACAACGGCAGCCAGACCCAGAACTCCTATCAGGTGCGCCTGATGTCAACCAGCCACGGCGTACTGGCGAGCCTCCAAGTGAACGAACCTCTGGCGATGGACGCCTCTGCCACCCACACTATAAACTGGACCCCCTCCGCAAGCGGCCATTACACGGTGTATGGTGAGGTGCTGCTTAACGGTGACGAGATAAGCGGCAACAACTGCAGCCCCCAGGAAACAGTCCATGTCCTTTCCCCGCAAGACCACATCGCCAATGTGGGCGATCTTGCCACAGCCTCCACAACCAACATCCTCCCGCTCAATTTCTATTGGAAAAACAGCCTCAGCGAGACCGTCTATCTGGCGGAAGAACTGCAGATGCAGTCCGGAACCCTGCAAGGGGTGGTGTATGTGAACAACTTCAGCCAGGATCTGGCCAACAAACCGGTTAAGATCTGGCTCAAGAACACCGACGCCACCAACGTCAGCACCGGCTGGCTGCCCTTCAATGGCTATCAACTGGTCTTCGATGGTGTGGTGGACTTTCCCTCGGGAAGCAACCTCGTCTTCATCCCCTTCAGCGCGCCCTTCGCCTATAGTGGGCAAAACCTCGCCCTGCGCTGCAACCGCCCGATGGATACGGCCTACTTTGACTCCGACAATAAGTTCTATTACAACACCTCTACCGCGCAGCCTTCCCGCAGCCGCTATATCCAAAGCGACAATACTGCTTATGATCCAACCGCGCCTACGGCACCGGGAACTCTGTCCAACAACATTCCCGTGACCTCCTTTATCGCAGAGAATGCCGCTTTGCCGCCGCTGCCAGCGCCGCAGGTGAGCATCAGCCAGTCGGGAACGGATGTCTCCCTCACCTGGGAAGTCCAGCCCGGATATCACGGCTACAAGGTCTTTACCTCGGACAATCCTTACGCGTGGCCCGGACAGCCCACCGCCACGGTCTATGAACCGCAGTTCAGCACCGGTTCAGCGGCACGTATGTTCTTCAAGGTATTGGCGTTCTCGCAGCCGACCTCCCTGCCTCAACTGCCCCGCGGTTTCTGGCTCCGGCAGGGTGTGAATCTGCCCGATGTCCATACCGTGACTATGCCGGACAAGGATTAGCCTCACAGGACGCGGCAGGCTTTCCGTCAATGCCGCCCTCATAGTTTGATCCCGCGTTGACCGCCGCTTGATGGCCAGGCTATTTCCCGCCCGGCGATTGAGCGGCGTTCAATCAGCGGTCAATGGGACATGGGCACAGGGGGAGTGCCCGGTATCAATACTTCAGCGTGAAGGCGTAGCGGTAGCCCAGCGAGAAAGTGAAGCGGCTCACCTTGCCGAAGGTCAAGCCCTGGCTTTCCAGTTCCTCCTGGCGCTTGAAACGCCCCGAGGTGAGCACATAGAGCAAGCTGGCATCGAAGCCGTGTTTTTTGCTCTTGCCAAACATATACTGCGAGCCCAACCCGATGGTGAAACCGCCAAAAGCCTCGTTGATGTCCTCCTCCGGTTCCTGATCCACATAGATGATCCCGTTCACCCCGTAGAGCAGCAGCAGTTGCGGATGCCAGTTCTTGTCGGGCTTGCCGTGGAAGTATTTCACCCCGATCGCGTAGCCCGGCGAATAGCCATAGGCTTCATCTGATGTGGAATAGGCAAAGGCGCCAAAGCCGGCTGTGATGCCCAGGTTGTCCAGCAGGCGGTAATCCGCGCTCACTCCCAAGCCTCCGTAGGGCAGTCCATAGCCGAGCCCCAAGCTCCCTTTTTTGCTGCCGCCAAAGCCGGGCATCTGAGCCTGCAAAGTCAGGCAGGCAAACAACACCATTGAAGCCAATAAAACTGATTTTATATTCATGTAAGTCTCCCAATATATTCAGGCCAGCACAAAGCTATTGCCTCCGGAGCGGCAGATGCAGCCCTTGAGTTCCAGGTTGAGAAGCAGGGTGGAAAGCTTGCCGAAGCCATGTCCGGTGGCCAGCAGCAGTTCATCGAAGCTCAATTCCCTCTGCCGGTCGCGAAAGAGGTCATAGACCGCCTGTTCATCTTCGGATAGCTCGGGCACCACTTCCAATTGGGCGCTTTCCGCCTGATCCAGCCCCAGGGCGTCCAGGATGTCCTCCGGGCAGGTTACGCACTGCGCCCCGTTTTTGATCAGATAGTTGGGGCCCTGTGAGTTGGGATGGGTGATATCGCCGGGCAGGGCCAGCACATCGCGGTTTTGATCCAGGGCGTATTTGGCGGTGAGCATGGCTCCGCTGGAGAGGGGGCCTTCCACGATGAAGACCTTTTGGGAAAGCGCGGAGATAATGCGGTTGCGGGCGGGAAAGTTCCAGGGATCGGGCCTGGAGCTGGGATCATACTCGGAAACCAGCGCGCCGTTGGCGATGATCTCTTCCGCCAGTTCGCGGTTTTGGGAGGGATAGATGCGGTCCAAGCCGCAGCCCAGCACCGCAATCGTGGGGCATCCGGCTTCCACCGCGGCTTGGTGCGCCATGCTGTCTATGCCCAAAGCCAGTCCGCTCACGATGGTCACCTGCTGTCTGCAAACCGGCTCCAGCAGCCTGGCGCAGCAGTTACGCCCATAGGCTGTGGCTTTGCGGGTGCCGACCACCCCCAGGCAAATCCTTTGCAGCGCCGCGGGCAGGTCGCCCCGGTAGTAGAGCAGCAGCGGCGGGCCCACGATCTCGCGCAGCCAGGGCGGATAAGCCTCGTCCGTATAGGTCATGATGCCGATGTCGTAATGCTGGTAAAGCTTGGCGATCTGGGGAAAGTTCTCCGGCAGGACGCCCTGGCTCAGATGCAGCCTGTCCGCCTCATCCAGCCAGGATTCCCGGTAGAGGGGGTGCTCCGGCCGCCCCACAAACTCCAGCGGATCAGGATATTTCTCCAGCAGGTCAATGCTCCCCTTCAGCTTGAGCCGGGGGGATGATTTGAGGCACAGCCAGGCCCGGAGCCGCTCCATCAGCTCTCCTGCAACATCTTGAAAAGCTTGAATTTCAGTTCTTCCAGATTCACGTGCCCCACCGATGACACCGGCAGCGCCGTGACACCAAACTCTTTCTGGAACTGCTCGTCTATCTCCGCCAGCCGTTCCGCCCGCTGTTCCTCGTCCAGGGTGTCCAGCTTGGAGATCACCACCAGCCAGGGCTTTTTGTCCATGAAAGAATCATAGAGGAAAAGCTCGGAACGCAGGACGCGGAAGGCTTCCACCGGATCGGGTGTGTTGATGTCGATCAAAAAGAGCAGGATGCTGGTGCGCTGGATGTGGCGCAGAAACTGGTGTCCCAATCCCCTGCCTTGATGCGCGCCCTCGATGATGCCCGGGATGTCCGCCATCACAAAGGACTGGTAGTCGCTCACCTTCACCACGCCGAGCATGGGCTCCAGGGTGGTGAACTCATAGTCCGCGATCTTGGGGCGCGCGGCGGAAAGCACGCTGAGCAGGGTGGATTTGCCCGCGTTGGGAAAGCCCACCAGCCCGACATCCGCCATCAGCTTGAGCACAAGCTCCAGCTCCATTTCCTCGGTCAGCCGTCCGGGAGTGGCGTGGCGGGGAGCCTGGTTGATGGAGGTGGCAAAGTTGCAGTTTCCCTTGCCTCCGCGTCCTCCCTTGGAGAGGATCACCTGTTCGTTGTGGGCGGTGATGTCCGCCAGTTTGACGCGGCGTCCGTCCTCGCCGATGCGGAATACCTCGGTTCCCAGCGGCAGGCGCAAAAAGACGTCCTCCCCGCTGCCGCCGGTCTTGCGGGCTTTGGCTCCCGCTTTTCCGTCTCCGGCCTTAAAAAGCTTGTTGTAGCGGTAGTCCAGCAGGGTGTTCACATTCTCGTCGCCCAATGCGACCACGTTTCCGCCCCTGCCTCCGTCGCCGCCGTCAGGCCCCCCTTTGGGGATGAATTTTTCCCGCCTGAAGCTGACCACCCCGTCGCCGCCGTTACCGGCTTTGACCCGCACCCGTGCATAATCTATGAACATGCAAAGCCTTTTATTTCTGGATGATGAACCGCTGTTCGCGCAGCGAATTCCCCTGCGAAATCCGCAGCAGATAAAGCCCGCTGCCCAGGCGTTGTCCATTCAGACGGCCGTCCCAAGTCAGTTCCAGACGGGGTGAATTGCATTCCCGGGAAGCGATACTGCCCAGGTTCTGGCCGCGCAGGTTGAATACTTCCAGCTTCAGCAGGCCCTTGCCAAGCCCATCCAGCGACAGTCGCCAGGGAGCTTCAGAAGATCGCAACGGATTTGGCATGCGGCAGTTCAGCGCGGCGGGCACCGTGCCGGGATCGGAGTTTGAGACCCATTCCCAAGGGATGGTGACCAGGTCGATGTCGTTGTCGCTCACCCGCAGTTCGCCCTGCTTGGGAATGGGGTTGATCAGGGCGCTGTAACTAACGCTTTGCGAGTAGTCCAGGCTGAGGGGCTGGGGTGAAAAGCTGTTGCCGCCCGCGTCCACAAATTCCATGGTGAGGGGAAAATCCCCCTCGGCATCCAGATAATCAAAAGTGAGCAGGCCGCTCTGCTGGTTCAGGCTAAGGTTGGAAATCTGCGGCAGGCTGTTCGCCATTGCCAGGTAGCGGTGATCGTCAAAGTAAGCCAGCGCCGTGCCCGCGTAGTCTCCAAAGCCAAACTCCGGTGTGCCGCTGCTCAGATCGACGGTCACCCGCATGGTGGCGCCAACGAAGAGCAGGGTGCCCGACGCGCTGGGCCAGCCGCCGAAATCCGGATCATTCGCCAGATCCTGGATATTGCACGCCAGCCAGAGTTTGCTGCCGGATACGGTGGATTGCACCGCTCCGAGCTGGGCGAACTCCGGAACCATGCCTTCCCCGATGCCCAGTTTGTAGAGTCCGGAGGGCAGCAGCAGAGGGACTCCGCCATAGACCATGGCGTAAGCCACGCTGTCCGCCACGGTTTCCGGGTTGAATATCAGCATCATGTAGATATTGTAGGAGGTAAAGCTGTTCATGGTGGGAAAGCTGCCTGACGCGTTGGCGAGGGTGGCATAAAGCTTGTTTTCGGAGGCTCCCAGCCAGGTGTCGGTGAGATCCAGCATGGGCGCGTAGATCGTCACGGAATCGCCCACGGCGTCAGAAGAGATCAGCCCCAACTGCCCCAGGGCGGGGGGAAAGGCGTCGGAATCCAGCCTGGGCGCATGCATCATGGTGAGGCTTTGGCCCAATTCCTCAACCTGCATGCGCAGCCGGTATTTTAGCTGCTGTCCAAACTGGAAGGGGATCAAAGCCTGCTGGGTGCCGGTGCTGATCTGTTCGGAAGTGGCTTGCTGCCAGTCCGCTCCGGCGTTGGAATAGTAGCATTCGATGGCGTCCAATCCTTCCCAGCGCAGGCGGATATTGCCATCCGCGCAGCGCGAGCTGTGGCGCATAAAGAAAGGGTCTATCAGTTGGGCGGGCAGCAGTGACGCCAGCAGAAGCAGCGCGATAAGTGCAGCCAGTCTATTCATATTCTTCCTCCATTAAATCAAGGATTTCCTGCTGGGCAGCCCGGATCATGTCCAACTGCCGTTTGAAGCTGCCCCAGGGGGTGTCGTTGGGTTCCGTGTAGCTTTCCGGGGCGGTGGTGAAGGCGGGAAACTGTTGCCGCGTAAAGTCTTTAATCTCTTCAGGCAATTCCTGGAAGCCTCCCACCAGCTTGCTGCCGCGGCAGACCAGAATCACATTGCCGGGAGCGTCGCCCATCTCCATGAAGGGCAGCCAGGGCAGGACTTCCGTGAAGGTGAAGATGGCTGGAACGCTGTCCAGGCGGACATCATCCAGGTCTTTTTGCTCCACGATGTATTGGGTGAATTCGCCTGCCTGGAAGGTATCGCTCTGCGAGTTGTGGGGATAGTCGCGGCGCGGCAGGGGGCTGGGATAGTTGGGGAAAAGCTCGCGGTGCCAGACCACCTGCTTGCCCAGGCGCTGGGAGGGCAGGATCATGGGCAGCAGCGACCGCTCCTCTTCGGGAAACTCCAGCCTCTGGTTTACGGGGTCCAGCCCCAGATGGAGCACCTGCACGTCTTTGTTGGTGTAGGGGTTGCGCCATTTGCTCAGGATTTCGCCCGTGCGGTGGTCCTGCCACAATAGCAGTTCTTTTTCCAGCAGATAGGGGCCATCCTCGCTATCCCACATCACTCTCCCGATGGTAAAGCCTTCCACGGCAAAGAGTTCCCTTCGCTTGTCCCCGGGCGTGACGCCATAGGCCATACCCGAAAAATGAAACACCGTTTCCCTTCCCTTCAGGTCTGCCCGCACCCGCAGATAATTGTCCAAATGGCTGAAGCAGCGTACGCCGGGGCCTGCGTCCACCGTCTCAACGCCACTATTGGCGGAGTCCGCCTTGCCGCCTTGCCGCTGAGTCCGTCCCGCGTCTGAAATCTGGCCCTGAAGTAAAGCCAGCGCGGCCAGCATGGCCAGGATCGAGGCAATTTTGTTGCGCATTTCACCTCCACTCCCTTTTGGGAGCATGTTAACGCAAAAGAAAGCGCCTGTCCATTTGTGTCAAGTTTGTTTTGCCCTTTCCGGCATACAGGCGCGTAAGATATGGCTCCCATATGCAACCCCCGCTCTGGCTGGACTCTTCCTGGAGTCATCCTTAACTTCGCAACCACATACCTAAGGATGATACCCCAAAATCCAGTAGCAGCAAAGGAGGGCGGTATCGCAAAAGCCCATTCTCATAAAGCGTTATCCTCACTTGTCCAACAGAGACGGGCTTGCAATTTTTGGTGAAAGTCTATACGATTCTTGCCATCCTTGAAAGTGGTAGTTTTTTCTTGACAGATTTGCCTTTATTGTAAACATGTGGATATCGTTTTTATTGGGAGGATGTATGAACAAGCTGCCGCTTTGGCTTGCCTTGTTTCTGATCTTGCTTGTCAGTGGTTGTGGCCTTTTTGACCGCTTTCTCACTCACCAGGCCCAGCCTGTGATCAAGTCCGTGGCGGATAGCCCCGTTCACTTCAGGACCTTTGCCGACCTCCGCGGCAATGGCGGGGACTTGATGATCACAAGCTCCATGTGGGAAGATGGCATATGCGCCAACGTTATCAGCAAGCTGGACGGCAAGGCTTTGTCCCAGATCAATTCAGGGGATCGGATACGGTATGCGAAGGTTTTGAAGGACAGCCTCCGGAGTTCCCTTTTCCTCTCCTTCAATGACCAGCACGAGGTCTGGCTCTATGAAGCCAATTATACCTGGGGAGCCACTGTCGAGCGGCAGGACCGGCTTTATGAACCTATTGAACGGGTGTTGAGTTCCGACGAAAACCCATACATCGAATGGGAGGCGTCCATCGTGCCCGAAATCATTGGCGATATCGACGGCGACGGCAGTCCCGAACTGGTTTGCCGGGCTTGTGACGGTTTCACTGCCAATCCGCGCGGCATAGTCGTTTACGATTACACCACCCTCAAAATCAAATGGAAATACATTCTTCCAACCAGTGTCAACAGCCTGCTGTTTGACGATTTCGACGGCGACGGGCAGAGGGAGTTCATCTGCTCCACGATCGCATTTAAAAATACCACCAGCATCTTCAACGACATGGATGACGCCTCCTGCTGGCTTTTTGTGCTCAACCCCAAGGGCGAAAGGGTGTTTTTGAAGAAAATACTTGACGGCTATGGGGAACTGGTTCTGGAAACAGACGGGGATGTCACTGGAAAGCATAAAGAGATCTATATGCGCAAAACCACCTGGGGGGCGGCTGAGATTCCCAATGGCGTGTCGGTGCTCCGCTGGGATGGTTCGGACATGGTAACTGTGCGGGAGTGGACTGTATTCAAATCCCTGGAACGCTGTGGTCACAGGTTTCTGTATCAACTCAAGAGCAACTATCCCAAACAGCTTTTACTGGTGGACAAGACCTCACGCCTGATCTTGCTGGACGAGCATCTCCGGGAGCAAAAACACAGCTACACTGGCTCTGTGCGTATCCCGCGACAGGGTGTTTGGCTAAATTCGACAACCCATTTGGAAAAATCGGGGTTTGACAGGTGGTTTGGAACAAATAATCGAGAGGTTTGCCGATTGTCATAGCTGTGATTCGACAAGTGGTTTGACAAATCTACTAAGTAGTAATGATCCTCTTACTGCCTTTTATAACTGCTTTTGCTAAGGCTTTCCCGTCGCATTTGAGGATGACATTCATCGCCACATTCTGGGATACCGGTGCTTGTGGGCGCACAACGCCGCCAGAGGCATAGCCATGTGTCTTAGCGGGGTAAGATATACTTGGAGTGGGTATTCTAATGGATGACAATGCCTTTCGGATCTGCTCGCCATTTCCAAAGTTCAGAGCATCAAAGAAGGGCACGCCAAAGCGGTTCACACGATCAGCTGAGACGATGTATTCATTATCTGACACAGCGATTATATTGGAGTCGCTGGTAGAGCTTCCACGCCCTCTAAAATGCCCACCTGTAGCGAACTTTTGTTCTGCGATCAGTTTCACCTGCGCAAAGCCCAAGGCTCCTACAGAAGCAGCCATAATGGGCGCGAGCCACGCAGGTTTGACAGTGAGCGCATTCGTGATGCCTTCCAGGGTGTTCGCTGTAGCGGAAGCGATCTGCATCTTCTGTTCTGTGCGTTTTAGTGATCTGTGTTTTTTCTCGTATTCTTCATTGATGCGATCCTTCTCTTTGGCGAGCCAAACATCCGTCTTGCGTTCTTTCTTGGCTCTGCGCTCCAGATCCGCAAGAGATTGGTCTCTATTTGATGCCAGATTGCTATACAACTGGCTCCAGATGGAAGATATCTGATTTGCCAGGAACTGAAAGGAGCTGATGATCTTTGCCTGATGCTCGGAGGGGATATCGAGAGAATCCAGGAGATGATTGAAGAGTGATTTATCCGGATAGAAATCCTGCATTTCAAGCTTTAGGGCATCGAGTTTGGCTTTGATAAGGGCAGTTTTTTGCTCTTCGGAGATATCCATGAGGCGGACATCCTCCTCGATGCGGGCTTTCTTCCAATCGTAGTAGGAGGAGTCCAGGAACCTCACTTCATCATAGTATGCAGCGAGATCAGAGTCGCGATTGACCGCCAATTGAGCCGCCTGACCCCGCTTGCGATACATTTCCAAAAGCTTCTTTTCTTCTTCCGATACTACCCCATCCGCCTCTACGATTGCCATTAGAGTATCATAATATTCCCATGCTTTTTCCGCCACTTCTGAATAGGTCGCCAGCCCAAGGTCACGTAACTCAGCCAAATGGCTCATTTCGGCACTATACTTCTCCTCAAATGCTTTGATAGCCCGATTATCCCATTCAGACCGATCTTTGTTCAATTGCTCGATCTGCTCACGCTTCCACGCCTCTGACGCTCCAGCTTTCTCCGCTTCTGACTCGATCTGCTTCAGCTTCCAATCATAATACCCTTCAGCAAAGAACTTTAGCTTTTCATAATGAGTAGCCTCGTCCTTCTCCCTCTGCTCCTGATACTTCACCTGAATCTTGCTGATTTCCATGTCTCGCTTCTCTTTCAAATCGCCTTCAGCAGCTGCATTTCCGGCCACGATTTTCAGCTTCTCGGCATAATCACGCCGTAGCAGAGCAATCTCCCCTTGCTCCTCGTCAAAGTTTGCTTTTCTCAAGGTGCGATACTCCTCGATCTCTCGCATGATCATATCGACTTCATTATTCCCGTCTCCAGCCTGTTGTGCTGATCTGCCATCTTCATCACCACTTTGGGGACCCTCTCGCAAGAGTGCATTGTAGCGCTGGCGATAACTAATCATTGCCTTAACCATCAGCGCACCCCTCTGCAACTCTTTTTGTTCCTTCTTATTGAATTTATCCCTTTGTTTGCCAAAATCGTCCCATCTCTTGGACAGATTACTAAGGTAGGCATCTGTCAATACACTAGAGTCATTATTCAGCAGAGTATTCATGTCATTCTTCACCGATTCCAGCGCTAATCCACGCTCAGGGCTCAACCAGATATCCCGCCAGTTAAAGTTTTTCACCATTGCATCATACACGTTGATCCTGGTGCTTTCCACTTGGTTTTTAATCAGTTGAAGATCCAGCTTCCACTGCTCTCCGCTAAGCTCTGCTATAGCCTTTTTGGCATCTTTAGCAGCCTCTTTAACTCCATTTAGACTTTTGCTAAACCCGTCTGTCGAGTTTATAAGCTGAGGATATCTTGAAGACAGCTTGTTATGTATGGTGGAGAGTTCCTTCTGTTCTTTGGCGCTTTTATTGGACTGCTCAGCAAGCTTTTGATATCGCTCCGCGAGCTTAACGGTCTCTTTTGCCTCATTTTGTAGACCGGACACTCTTTCCTTTTCCTGTTCAAGGCGTTGGCGCTCCACATCCATCTGTTCCTTCATCAGTTTTGTATTCACCTTAAAGACTGCGTTTAATGCAGCATAAGCCCCGGTGATTCCGATAATTATCCAGCCGACAGGACCTATGCTTGCGAGAAAGCCCTGAACTGCTCTGCCAGCAGCCATCATGCTTGCCCCTAAGGCCTTCATTACTGAAGAGAAGGATACTACGCCAAGAGTAACGCCTTTAAGTGTAGCAGCGGTAGCTATCACGGACGCGATGTAAGTTTGCTGTTGGATGGTTAACGCAGCAAATGCGGCGCGATTTGCCATTACAGCAAGAGTGTGTTTAACAACTAGGGCGTTCATAATGATCAGTCCCATGGTGATGTTTCTTTGTTCGGCTCCCATGGCGCCAGCGGCTTCGATTACGGGTTTCAGGGCATTGGCGAGGTCTGAGAGGAGGGGGACGATGCCTTCGGCGAGGATTTCCTGGAGGTCTCCCCAGGCATTTTTGAGCTGAGTAATAGCGCCGATGGAGGAGGTTGCTTGTTCTTCGGCGATGCTGAAATATCCGGACCCAATGGAGACAACCTGGTTGAACTTTTCGGCTTGGGATGCGGTTTCATCCAGGACGATACCGTAGCGGCCAAGCATGGAGGTATTTCCTGCGGCAGCTTTACCGATGAGGTCCATGGCGGTGGCGAGATCGATACCGAAGGCGGCGGAGAGGCCGATGGCGGCTTTGGTGGCGCCTTTGAGGGTATCGACATTTGAGAAGCGGGCGATATTTTGCATTTGGGCCATGGAGGTCATGAGCAGTTCATCGCCATAGATAGTGGCTTTTTGGATTTCGGAGGCGAAGTTAGAGAGTTTTGCGGCATTGACATCCACTTCTATGCCGGTGGCGCGGAGGGCGGCCTGGAGGGTAATGAAGGCGGATTCCTGTTCTTGAGCGGCGCGGATGAAGGAGCCGAGCGAGCGATCCAGAACAGAATATATTTGCTGGACACCGGAGATGGCGAGGCCTAATTGAGCGGTAAAGAGTTTGGCGGAGTCGTAGATAGACTTAAAGGACTTGTTCATGTCCTTGAGAATGCCGAGTTTGGCAGAGGAGATATCGATATCCACGGGAATATCGTGTTTTTTACCGATTTCGGCGACGATTTGTTCGAGTTCGTCACGCCCTTTGAAATCCAGGGTGATGGTAAGCTTTGAGTTATTCATTTGCGCCTCCTAAGCGTAAGGCTTATAATATAGGTAAGAGGTTAAGATGGTATTACTAATCATAGCGATAGCCGTTTGCTACGTGCTGTACCGGATAGGCAGCTCCGGAGAGGGGAGCGGCGTGAAAGAGGTAGACGATTTATTCAAGTGATCTCCAAGAGTGGGCAGAGGAAGGCGGCGCGATCTTCGTGGTAAAGATCGACGAGGGGGATGGCTTCATCGATTTCTATGAGATCCGGATTAGCGCCGATCTTGTATAGGACGAATCTGATATTCATGAAGATGTTTCCAGGGGCGGGATCGGATCCGGAGGATTCTTCAAGTTTAAGGGTCCGATGGTAATATCTATCACAAAAGGGAGGATGATCCCCAGGCATTCTTCGCGGGAGCACTCTTCCCAATTTTTAGGTGCAGAATCGGGGTCATCTGAGATGTATGCATCGGATTTGGTAATGATAGCACAGATTTGGGGCATGGAGCCGGAGGCCAGAAAACGGGCGGCGAGATCCGGCAAAGTGAGATCCTGAATGAGGGAGAAATCCCCAGTAAGCACTCCTTCGATTCCGGCCTCTTTGAAGAGGGGATAGAGGCGAGAGAGGGTAGTGACATCGGTGTGTATTTTCATTTATACTCCTTATATTTAGTTATGAGTTATGAGTTGAAGGGCTTCGCCCAGTTGAGAGTTGAGAGTTGAGAGTTGCGGTGTGCTGCGCACGTTTATTAACAAGCGTCTGGAAGATGCTTCTACAATAGCGCATAACGGATAACGGGTAAGGTATGGCGCGTAAGACATAATCATTTAACGGTCAGGGGTTCGCCGGCTTGGGTTTGGATCATATCTGACAGTTTTCTTGCCATGAGGTTGAGGAAATCTTCATTGATAAAATCCGCATCGTAGCGCAGTTCGCAATGCATGGTATCGGTATAGGATTTGATGCCAAACATGGATACGGAGGCAATGCGGGCGTGTACCCAAGGCGATTGAGACTGCATGAGGGGGACATCGTAGGTGAAAGCGGGAACGGAAGATGTTATGCGCACGAGACCTGCTTCCGTGCCTATGATCTCGGATTTACCGGAGAAATCGAAGAGGATTTCCGCAATATATGAGCAGCCGGGGGGGGTATCAGGACCAGGTTCTGCATTTATGCTTAGGCGGTTCTTATCTGCCACCAAAGAGTAGTTCCTTGGCGCAGGAGCATCTTTGTTTTTAAAGATATCTCCAAGGGTAGGGGCAGTCACCAGGAGACGTCCGGTGGAGGACATATTTGAGAGATAGTTGAAATTGCGATAGCGTACTGCGACATGGAAGTAAGAGCCTTGCATGCCAGCATCCTTTGGGATATTGACGATATTTGCTACGGAGCCATCGAAATTGATGGTAGCACCGGATGATGCCACGACGGAGCCTCCGGAGATGGTGATCTGGGTAGAGGGGGAGGAATCCAGGCACCAGTAAAATAGGTAGAAACCGCCGAAGGGATCGGTAATGGTGGGGCAAGCTATGCGAAGAAAGGAATCGCGCTCGGAGACAGAGGGCAGGCCAGGGGTGAGATGGTTAAGGGGCTTGATCATTGGGCTAACCTGAACGTAGGGGACGGCGTCACCATCGTTTGCGGCGCCGGGGAGGTTGATGATCTTGTTGCCATTGGCATCGAGCGCTTGTTTAAGATATAGAGTGGAGCCCATGACCTCGAAGGCGGAGGAAGAGCTAAGGATAAGCTGCATCAGCTTATCCAGGGGTAGCTTCTTGGGTTCATAGCTATCGCTGGTATCGGCAGCCAGGAGGAAGTCCTGCAGGGCGGGAGCAGAAAGTGTGGGAAGGGCTTGGAGGGTGCTGTCGTTATCGGGCATTGTGTCTCCTTTTAGTTATGAGTTTTGAGTTATGAGTTATGAATAGTTTGGTTCACTGGTTACATCCACCGGGTGGTAGTTTGAGCTAGGCAGAATGAGCTTGTTTCCGCTGGTTGATAGGAGCAGGTAGTGCTCCTTATCTAACATCAGAAAGCGAGGACGGTTGACGATAAGAGGCAGTTCATTCAGCAGTTTTTTGCTGTAGAATTCCAAGTCTATGCTTTGTCCGGCATTCAGGTTTGTAATCTCCTTGTAGCCAAAATCGCTTTTGGGATAGACCCAGAGGTTCAAGGTAGCCCCGGATGAAAAGCGTGGTTGCAAGAGGATGGGAAGCCTGTTTGAGCGGGAGTGATTGATGATATTCATCATGGTAAGGTGTTTTTCGTAGTCTTGAGCTCCTGTGTTATAGAGCTTAAGATGGACATTGGCACGATAGCCTCTGAACACCGGGATGGCATCTCCACCCAGGGTTTCGATGGCCTCTTCACGAGGTTCAAATACCACTTCTCCGGCGGGGTTTTTGGTGGGGAAATGCACGCTAAGATCGCCGATACAGAAGCGAGGGGAGCCGTAAGAATATATAGGATACATCAGGCACTCCGTGCAGTTGAAAGTTGAGAGTTGAGAGTTGAGAGTTGACATAAACCGGGAGCTTCTGCAAGCTGTAACACAAAGGAGAAGAACATGGACAGTATGGTAGCTAAAAAGGCATTTGACTTTGGGATTAGGATGGTGAAACTAAGCAGATACCTGAAATCCAGAGGCACAGAGCTGAGCCTGAGAAGCCAGTTGCTGCGCAGCGGGACATCGATAGGTGCAAATATAGAAGAGGCACTGGAAGCGCAATCGAACAAAGATTTTATAGCAAAGCTAAGCATATCCTTGAAGGAATGCAGAGAATGCCGATATTGGCTGAAGCTACTCTGTGCCTGCAGTGATATAGAAGAAAGGCACTTTGAAGATATAGACAAAGATGCCCACGAGCTATACAGGATGCTTAGCTCCATAATCATCACTAGCAAGAAGAAGGGGTAACTCTCAACTCTCAACTCTCAACTCTCAACTCCTACGGAGGTGAAAAGTGCCCAAGGCTGAATTTGAAAAACAGCAGAAATACCTCTGGAGCCTGGTCAAGCGCGCGGGATGGGATAGCGCTGTGAAGGGGCAGAAGCATAGCCGCTTTGCCGCATATCTGCTCAAGACCTTTGGCGTAACTCATGCCAACGTATTGGATGAGCATCAGATGCGCCAGGCTATCGCGACCCTGAAGCCATATGCAGCCAAAGCCAGCCATCTGCGCAAGGTGAAGCTCAATGGTGCTGTAATGGCGCACGTAAGCCGCAAAGGGAAGGATATAGATTGGCTGCATGAAAACATGGAACTATGGGGCTTTGGAGATAGCCTCCGGGCGCTGAACTACAAACAAACCCTGGAGCTTTATGCGCTGGTGCGCAAGGCCCTGGCATAGGACTAAAATAATGTGCGTAGCACTCCTCAACTCTCAACTCTCAACTCTCAACTCTCAACTACCAACTAAATAAGGAGATACAAAATGGCAAAAAAGCAAATCAACCAAGCCCCCAAAAAGTCCCTCTCAGGATGGGATGACGTGAATTCCACCCTCAAACGCCTGGGCGAATTGACCATCGGAATCCGGGACCTCGAAAACAAAAAGACGGAGCTGATCAGCGAGATCACCGCTAAGTTCGACGCCGACGCAGCTCCGCTACTTTCTGAGATCAAGAGCCTGGAAGACTCCATCCTTCAGTATTGTGAGGAGCACAAGGACGAATTCATTAAAGAACGCTCCAAAGAGCTCTCTCACGGCACCATCAGCATGCGGGTGAGCACTTCTGTCAAGATAATCAGCAAAGCAATCTGTCTCAAAGTGCTGAAATCCATGGGCATGCAGGACTATATCAAGGTTAAAGAAGAGCCCAATAAGGATATGCTGAAAACCCTCTCTGATATCGACCTGGCAAAGCTATCCTGCGAACGCAAAACCGTGGATAACATCACCATCAGCCCCAAGATCGAAGAGATCAACCAGGAAGCCTCTGCTTCCGCAAAACAGGAGGCAAAATGATCCACTCCATCATCCAGATATTCGTGATGGCTCTCCTCTTCTTTGCCATCTTCCGGGAATCCAAGCGGGATCGGCTGAATCAGATGCAGCAGATAGACGATATCCGTAAGTTCTTTGATCTGCAGGCGGAGTACATTGACAGGCAGGCGAAACAACTGAGCTCCGTGATCAAAGCCCAAGTGGAACTCACTTATGCTGAAAGACACGATGAGGTAATGCAAGAGATCAAAGCCATTGGAACTTGTCTGAGTGACTTCAACTCTCAACTCTCAACTCTCAACTCTCAACTCGCTTCGATAGAAGCGCCCATCAAACTTTGGGGTGAAGCGCAAGTAAAAAACGAGATCAAGAAAGGCGAAGCAAACCGCACACTCCGCCACAAACTGCAGCAGAATAGAGAATACATAAAATCCATGGAGCAAAGCCTGCAGGTAGGTTCTAATCGGCTCTCAGCGCTAAGCACTGAACTGGAGCAAGCTAAAGCCGCCGCGCGGGACATCGTAGCCGAAACCATGAAAGAGATCTCGCTGATCCGCAGCTGGATGGATAAGCGCGGGATTCCCCATGCGACTCTGGATAAGCTTTTAACGAAGGAATTCAGAGGCAATGTCCCCAGCCAGGTCTACACTCGCACCAAAAACGAACAAGCTCTGCAGGAGTCCTTATCGAACTAAAGCCGGAGGGCCTTTTGCCCTCCTTTGTTTATATGTAGAAGCTTCATCTTGAAGCTTTTTAGGGGCATAGGCCTTGCCCCCAAGGAGTTATCAATGGTCTGCAAATACTTCATTATCCAGGAACTCGTATCCCCGGCTGTATTTCTGCGCTTTGGGCAAAACGCCTGGCGTTTCTTTGATCCTCGCTTCCTGTCTGTCTCCGATCGCCTGCGCGCTTTCTTTGGTCCCATGATCATCAATAATTGGGCTTCTGGAGGGCCCTTCCGCTTCCGTGGACTGCGCTCTCCCATCGATCTGGAAGCCCCCAAAGGGGATTTTAGCTTCCACCGTTTCGCTATGGCGGGAGATGCGCATTTCCTCAAAGCAACTGTCCAGGAAGTGCGGGCATATATCCTTGCCAATCCTGATAAGTTCCCGGAAATCAAAGGCTTGGAAAAGGACGTCAACTGGCTGCACTACGATGTCCGCAATTCCGATAGACTCATCCTCTTCTAAGGATTGCCTTATGCGTTGTATATTGTGCAATTCCAAGACGATAGTTATCCGAACCATCCATATCGGGGAGAAAACCATCAGAATCCGCAAGTGCCGCAAATGCGGGCACGAGTTCAGCACAGAAGAGAAGTCCAATGAGCGCTAAAAAGCTGCTGCTCCTACGCAAGATAGCCAAAGCGAGCCGGGCGGATAAGCTCTCCCGGCTCATTCGGCTCTTTGTATCCGGAAAGCTTTCCCAGACAGACCTTTTGGCAGAACTGGAAACCCTCTACAACCGCCAGGGAGAAGCCCGCTCCTCCCTCAACTCTCAACTCTCAACTCAGGGCTCTCAACTCGCCATCGGCGCAGATCCCGTCTATCAGCAAATATACCAAACCATTACTTCATCCTATCCCCGCCGGGGAGACTTGCGGGAGGATCAGATCACCAGCTATACCAATACCGTCTCCGCCCGCGCCGCCACCACAGAGCGGCTCTCCGAATACCAAAACCGAGGTGTTCAGATGGTGAAAGTGGTCGCCTACATCGATGAGGCTACCACCGATATCTGCCGCATGATGAATGGCAGAATCTTCGAGCTGGGCCCCGCGTCCCAAAGCCTTCAGTCCCAGGATCCTCTCGTGCATTCCGAATCTTTCTGGAAGGGCAACAGCCACTTTTCCCAAACCCCTACCTCGGATATGACGCCCTGGCTGCCGCCTTACCACTATAACTGCCGCACCAGGCTCGTTCCATACATAGAGCCTTCCGATCCCTTCGATGCCGGCTTGGATCGCTATCACAACCTTGTAAAGCTCCAGGATCGCCATATAGAAGCCATCGTTTCCCGGGTAATGAACTATGAATACGCTTCCCGCGATAAGCTCTTTGAACACCTGGCAAAGCACAAGGAGGCGTTGGGTGTCTCTACTCAGGTCGAATACATGGCTAAAGTCTCTGCTCTGCTAAGGAATCCACTCAAACAGATGGGACTCGCCATCTCTGCCCGCGATCGTCTGCTAAACCTCTATGTCTGGGATCCCAGGATACGTGTTATTAATGGTGTCCAAATGCATGATTTTGCCGTTTTTAGCCTTGACAAAAAATGCCTCAAAACTTTTCATCCCAAAGAGATCAAACATATTATGAATAACCTTAATCCCAAGGATCATGGTAAGGTTATGATGCTTACTGGACAAAAGATAAGCAAAGGAGATATAATGGCTATCGGCGAATACTCCGTAAGATGCTATGAATACATCATCGACTACTTCGAAAATGATGATTCTACAGACGAACAGGAAATGTTCTCCCGCTTGGGATTTGAAGAAGAATGGGATACCATCCCCGAAGCCTTCAAACAGCGCATCCTCGCCGTGGATAAGATAGTCCTTCAGCGTTATGCCGATTGGTTCGATTACAATGTCTTTAATAGCTACATCAAGTGCATCCGGCACCGCCAGGAACTCGAAGCCGCCAAGAACGCAACTCTCAACTCTCAACTCTCAACTCTCAACTAATTATGAAACTCATAATAAAGCGCATCACCTCCATCATCTACCAATCCGACTCCCTCCTGGAGCTGGAGCTTGATCCACTCAGCCTTTCCGGTATCGATTACTGGAGCCAGGAAGCCCGCTCTGCCAAAATTAAGCTCCTCATGGATGACACTCTTGAGTCCATCCTGGTGGGCTCTCTGCGCGAGATCAAAGCCGGATTCCATACCTTTGCCGCCTTCATCTACGACGATGCCAATAGCCTCATCTACACAGGTGTCCTGCCGGAATCATCCTTCTCTGTGGAATACCTCTCACTTTCCGCAAAAACCGTAGAACTGGAGCTTTTGGACTACCTGGGGCTCATCCTCCAGCTTGCTTCCGATCGGCTTGTCACCCTTGCCGATCAATACATCAATCCCGTGGCTACCATCCCCTCCATTATCGGCTCTATCATCCATCCCCTGGCTATGAATGGTGAACCGGATACCGATAGCTACACAAATGCCGATGTGCTGCGCTTGATCCTCTGTATTGGGCCCATTAACTACCAGTATGCTCATTATTCTTACAATCAAGCCAAGTGGCTGCCATTTACCCTGGTGGATCATGTATTGGCAGATAGAAACAATCTGAAGTACACAGGCTATATGTACAATGAGGAGGTGTTTGGGTTTACAAATGAAGGGCAGGACTATTTTCTTGTCTATTGGCAAGCGTGTTCTACACGAAGCTGGAATCACTTCAGATGGCGCAAATTCGCCCTGAATAACGCCTCAATTACGCCCGTGGAAAGCGAAGACCTTCATAACATCCAAGTCGAAGATCTTCATAACATCCAAGTCCATGAGTTTCCCCCCGCTCCAGAAGTGGCTCAATACATCTGGGGAATTGGCAACTACCGCATTGAAAGCGGTAAAGCCTACTACTCTGGACCCGGCTCGCTAAACAGCATCGAAATCGTTCCCGGAGAATACAAAGCCAAAGACCTCCTGGGCGAGCTTCTCCGCGTCGCAAACGCTGTAATAATCGTAGAAAACTACTCCTTCCATATAAAAAACCGCCAGGATGATGAACTCCCGGTGGCATACTTCGCCGATCCCATCGAATTCGAGCTGGATCAAGCCGACACTTCTGCTCCAGAGCTTACGCCCGTTGCCGTCGCTTCTCAGGCTATCCTGGACGCCATCAGCTCGCATTATAGAGCCACTCTCGAAGCCTCTCCCTTCGATGCGCGCCTAAATACCCACCTCTATAGTGAAGACTACTCATCCCTGGGGCTGTCCCATCCCTACGAGCTTCTGAACTCAATAGTTGTCTTCGATCACTACCATATCCGTCCCTTGGAGCTATCATACGATCCCATCTCCCACTCAATCGAAATCTCCGGAAGAGCTTATCATGAATAGCCCACAAGAGCATGTATCCGCCATCCTGAACGATCTCGCCAATCGCATAGAAGTAAACGCTATCGCGATCATAGACCGGGATAAGATCGTAGCCTGGGGAAAGCTCAGGAGAGCCATCAAAACTAAGGTAGATCCGCAGAAACTAACTATAGACGTCTTTGCAGATGAAAAGATCGCTCCCCATGCCCAATACGTCCACGAGGGCAGAAAAGCCGGCAAAATGCCACCAATTGCCCCCATCGAAGAGTGGGCTCGAAAAAAACGCTTGCTCTCGCACACTGCCCCAGGTGTAAAGCTCTCCGTTCATCTCAATTCAAGAGCAAAGCTCTCTCAAAAACAACAAGAGCTCGCCGATCGCTACCACTCACTCGCTTGGGCTATCGCGCGTAAAATGAAATACAATGAGCTCAAACCACGCCGATTCCTCATTGAAGCCATCCTCAAATCACTAAAGGAAACCTCAAACTAATCCCTCAAGATATCCCCATTCTGTTTTCCAAACCCCTTGTCGCAATTTCCAAACACCCTGTCGAACATTCACCCAAAATCCCCAATTATTTCCAAACCTCCATATTCTCCCTATCTCCCTCATTATTAACACATTACCTCATCTACCACTTTTTCCAAACACCCTGTCCCATAATAGTGCGCGTGATCTGGGATGTGGCAGACCTCGATCTGGATGGTGACAGCGAAATCATTTTAGAAACAAACGACAAACAATATGAGATTCTGGATTCCGACCTCAGAGTCCGCGCCCGCTTCGCCAGTCCGTTTGAATCCGATGACCGGGTTTCGGTAAGCATAGTTCAAAAGGGATATGGCGAGCACAAGCTGATTGCCTTGCACATCCCCACCAAGATTGTGTTTATGGATTACACTTCCGTGGACCCGCTCACCCTCCTGGCCAGGGGTTACAAGGCTGCCGCGTTGCCGCTTAGTCTGCTGTTTTTAGCAGGTTGCCTGCTGTTGGTCATGCACACCCAACGTCGGCGCAAGCTGTGTATCAAAGCCGCCAATAGCGTTGAACAAGGCGTGATACTAATGAGTGGCAAAGACCGGATCCGCTTCTATAACCGCTATGTCCAGGAACTGCTATCCGAGGGATTGCCTCCGAATTTGGAGCAGAGGCACAAAAGCCTCAAGCGGTGTTTACCCGCGCTTTCCGAAACTTTGCGGCGCTTTTGCCTGGTCAAAACCGACTCGCAGGACAGTGTCATGAATCTGGGCGCCAAGCTCATCCCCCACAAGGTGATGATCTACAATCTGCACGGGTTGCGCCTGCGCTATCTGGTCACACTCCAGCCGCAGTTCACCAATTCTGACATTATCCAGGAAAAACTTGCCTGGGCAGACACCGCGCGCAGGCTGTCCCACAATGTCCGGCGGCATATCTCAAACGTGATCTGGGCCCTCAACCCCCTGCAAAATGATGAGAACCTCAGCGATGGCGGCAGGGATAATGCCGGGACCATCCGCAGAGAGGTGGAAAAGATCAGGGTCTTCACCCACGCTTTCCAGCGCTTCACCGAGATACGGGATAACGAACTGGAGACCCAGGACATCATCCCCTCGGTGGAACACTGCATCAGCCGCATCAATCTGCCGGGCAACATCAATCTGATCAAGGACTGGTCGCTCAATTCCATCGCCACCCTCTTTGAACCCATCCGCTTTGAGGAAGCCCTCGGCAACCTCATCCACAACGCGGTGGACGCCATGCCCCAGGGCGGCACCCTGCACATCACCGTGAGGCATTTTCCGCTCCACGAAAGCCCGAAAGGTCCGCTCACCGTGCTGGTGGAGGTCGGGGACAGTGGCAAAGGCATCCCCGAAAAGTATTTGGAGGAGATCTGGCAGGCGTTCTTTACCACCAAGGATTCCGGCACCGGCATCGGCCTGCCTGAAAGCCGCAAGATCATCTGTTCGATGGGCGGCGATATAACGCTGGAAAGCCACGAAGGAGAAGGCACCGTGGTCTCGATCTGGTTGAGAGGGGGCGGAAAATGAAAGCCAGGATACTTCTGGCTGATGACGACAAGGTTTTTTGCGGCCTGGTGTCAAGCGTGCTGAAACGCAACGAGTATGAGGTGACCAGCGTCAACAGCGTGGAAGATGCCCAAATAGCGCTGCAACGCTCAGAATACGACATCATGATGCTGGATATGTGCTTTCCCGCCCTGAGCGACGGCTTTGGCCTGCTGGAGGAGGTGCGCCAGCAGTGGCCGCGGATGCTGGTGCTGATGATCTCGGGCTCGGGGCATATCCCCGATGCCGTGCAGGCAATCAAATATGGTGCTGCTGACTTCATCGAAAAGCCCTCTGAGCCTGAACACCTGCTGCTGCGCCTCAATGCCCTCCATGGACACCTGCTCAGGGAAAAGCAGCTTAAGCAGGCGCGGGTCGCCGCCATCGGCATGGTTGGTGTTTCCCGGGAAATGAACGCCGTCTTCGACGGCATCATCCAGGCTTCCCGTTTCGACAATCCCGTGCTGATCACCGGCGAGACCGGAGTGGGCAAGGAATTGGCCGCCCGCGCCATCCACCGTCTCAGCGATTACGGGGACAGGAACATGCTGAGCATCAACTGCGCCTCTGTGCCCCGCGAACTCTTTGAGGCGGAGCTGTTTGGCTATGCTCAGGGAGCTTTCACCGGAGCGGTGAAGGATCACAAGGGTTTCTTTGAATATGCGCACAACACCAGCTTCTTCCTGGATGAGGTGGGGGAACTTCCCCTGGAACTACAGGCTAAGATCCTGCGCGTGATCTCGGAAGGGGAAATGCAAAAGATCGGGGGCGACATCCGTCCTGTCAAAACACGTATCATCAGCGCTTCCAACCGCGATCTGGAACAGGCAGTCGAGCAGGGCACGTTTCGCGGTGACCTCTTTTACAGGCTCAACGCCATACACATCCACATTCCTCCCCTCAGAACCAGGCGGGAGGACATCCCCGGCCTGGCACAATACTTTCTCAACGAGTTCTGCGCCAAACAAAGCATCACCCCAAAATTCCTCACTCCGGAAGCCCAAAGCTGGCTGCACCAGAGAAAATGGAAAGGAAACGTGCGTGAACTCAAAAACTGTGTTGAGCGTGCGGTAATTTTCACCACAAGCGACTATCTCGATGTGGTAGATTTTACCACAGCCGAGACTAATGCCGTTAAAAATCATGCAGGGGAGAGGCTTTTCTCCCTGGCGGAATTGCTTAAGGCATACGAAAAGCAACTCATCGAGTTCTATCTCAAAGAAAACAAATATAATGTCAGCCAGACAGCCAAACACCTTGATACAGACCGCTCTAACCTGTTTAAGAAGATAAAGCAGCTCAATATCCAGCTTCCTCAGCAAGACCAATAAGCTTTGTGGTATATTTTACCACACCCGCAACTCTGTCTTTTCAGCTAAATCGCTGATATGTAATCCTCTATGCCTTTCTGCCGGAATTGGCTCGCCACTTGTTACCTTATAATGCCAATTCTATGTCTTTCGGAATCGGTTTTGTAGGATCTGTAGGCTTGGTCTGCAGGCAGGTGAACCAAACATAGGAGTGCAGGTAAGGCTAATGGCAGAACTGAAAGCCTTCAGGCCGGGATTCTCATGGTCCCGGCCTTCTGTTTTTTGCACTGAAGAAGATTGACAATAATTCGCGGCTGTCCAAAGTGGATTTATCAAGAAAAGAGGAGTGGAAATGAGCGACCTGCGCGTGAATCTTTCCAATCTGAACGAATATTTTAGCGAGCGTTTTCCCGCGGAGACCGTTGCGGCTGCGCAAACGGCATTTCTGAAAAAGCTTTCGGAGCTTACCCACCGGTACTACCGGGGCAAGATGCAAACCCTGCCCAAAGCGGGCATCTGGGGTTTCAACTGGTTCAATGTCTGGTACACACCCGGGGTTTCCGCTGTGTCCACAACTATCCGTGATAAGCAGGAAAGCTCCTGGGAACTGAGCAACCGCGGCAATCTGGTGGCGGTGGTGAGCGACAGCACCAGGGTCCTGGGGGATGGCGATTGCGGGCCTTCCGGCGGTTTGGGCGTGATGGAAGGCAAGGCCATGCTGATGAAGTATCTGGGTGGCTTCGATGCCCTCGCCCTCTGTGTGAACAACCGGGATGGGGACGGCAAACCTGATCCCGCCAGGCTGATAGATTTTGTCAGGATGCTGGCTCCCAGCGTGGGCGCGGTAAATCTGGAAGATATCTCCCAGCCGAATTGCTACCGGGTGCTGGACGAACTGCGCGAAAGCTGTGGCATCCCGGTTTGGCACGATGATGCCCAGGGCACCGCCTGCGTCACTTTGGCGGGGCTGCTGAACGCGCTCGAGCTGGCGGGAAAGCAAATCGGGGAGATTCGCACGGTGCTTTTTGGCGCCGGAGCTTCCAATACCACGATTGCCAGCATCTTGCTGCAGTCGGGACTGGATCCCGCCAACCTTGTCATGTTCGACAGCAAGGGAGCGCTGCACGCCGGCAGGGAAGACCTGGCCAGCAATCCGGACAAATACAAGCAGTGGGGTCTGGCAAAGATCAGCAATCCCAAACGCCTGCGCGACATGGACGAGGCTATGGCGGGGGCTGACGTGCTCATCTCCCTTTCCACTCCCGGGCCGCATACCATAAAACCCCAGTGGATCAGCCGGATGGCGGAAAAGGCCATCGTCTTCACCTGCGCCAATCCGGTTCCTGAGATCTATCCGCATGCCGCCAAGGCAGCCGGAGCCTATATCGTGGCCACCGGCAGGGGAGATTTTCCCAACCAGATCAACAACTCCTGCGGCTTTCCCGGCATCCTCAAAGGTGCGCTGATGGTGCGTGCCAGCAAGATCACCGACGGCATGGCCATTCGCGCCGCCCATTCTTTGGCGGAATACGCGCGGCGCAGGGGGATCGACGCGGAAAACATCGTGCCCCGCATGGACGAGGCGGATGTCTTTGCCCACGAAGCTGCCGAAGTTGCAGATCAGGCTGTCGCCGAGGGTGTTGCCAGGCTGCCGCTGGGCAGGGAGGAAGTTTTTGCCCGCGCCAAGGCGGATATCGACGCCACCCGCGCCCTCTGCCACAAGATGATGGACGATGGCAGCATCCCTGCCCCGCCCGCGGAACTGATCCAGCAGGCTCTGGACTTCGCCGCCGCACAGGTAGGGAAGTAAAAAGGAATAGAAATATTGTCGAAGAGCAAGTGGCGCCTGGTCTTTAACCTGCTCAAGGTCTGCCTCACAGCCTTAATCCTGTGGGGGGTTTTTGCCAGGATCGACCTCAAAGCCCTTTGGACAAGCATCGTGGCGCTGCCTCTGTGGCTCTTGCCTGCCCTGGTGCTGCTCAGTCTGATCCGGAACTGGGGGCAGTTCATCAACTGGTGCTATTCCCTGCAGATCAATCCCAAATATATTCCCGATCGCAAGGAGCAACTGGTTTCCTATCTGATCGGCCTGCCTCTGCGTTTCGCGGTTCCCGGGGGTTCTGCCAGCGCGGGCAAGGTCTTTTTTGTGAGCAACAGCAGCCGCTGGGCTTCCCTGTTTTCCTTCGCTATGGAGCGGGCTTTCCTCACCTGGAGTACCTGGACTTATGCCTTTGCCGCCGCGCTTTTCTATTACCGAAACTTTCCTCTCTGGCTGCGCCTGGGGGCGCTGATCCTGACCCTCACCGCTCCACTTTGGGGCTACTGGCTGTTGGGAACGAGCGGTAAAACGCGCTGGCTCAAGCCCGGCTATGCCCGCTATGCGCTGCGTATCTCAGCCATCCAGACCGGCATCGCGGCGCTTTCCTATGTCCAGTATTGGCTGATCCTGAACCAGATACACCCGATCAGTTTTTGGGAAAGCACCCTGCGCATGTCTCTCACCCAGTTTTCAAACAGTATCCCCTTCACCGTAGGTGGCTTGGGACTGCGCGAGGGTTTTGCCATCCATTTCCTTGCCGGAGCGGGATATGACGCCAGCCAGGCGGTCACCGCCACCCTCACCCTATTCGCCGTGCAAGACCTGCTCTTTGCCCTGCCGGGCTTGCTGCTCCTGATGTTTAACAAGAGCAGGAGGAGTGATTACGCCCATGCCGGAAATTAAGATCATCGGAGCCGGCCTGGCTGGCAGTGAAGCGGCCCTTTGCCTGGCAGAGATGGGTATTTCCGTGAATCTCCTGGAGATGCGTCCGCTGCGCATGACACCCGCCCACGGGACGGATCTGGCGGCGGAGTTGGTCTGCAGCAATTCGCTCAAGTCTGACCTGCTGGACACCGCTTCCGGACTGCTCAAGGAGGAGTTGCGCCTGCTTGGTTCCCGGCTGCTGCCCATCGCTCAGAGCTGCGCCGTTCCCGCCGGGCACGCCCTGGCTGTGGATCGCCTCCTCTTTGCCCAAAAGGTGACCCAAACCCTGCAAAACCATCCCCGGATCAGGATAACAAGGCAGGAGGTGACCGAACTTCCCGCCGAATGCAGCATCCTCTGTGCCGGGCCTTTGGTCTCGGACAGCCTGGCCAGATCGCTTCAGGAGGTGGTGGGGGAATCCCAGCTCAGCTTCTTTGACGCCATCGCCCCCATCGTGAGCGCCGAGAGCATCGACTCCGCCAAGGTTTACGCCAAAGACCGCTATGACAAGGGCGAGCCGGACTATCTGAACTGCGCCTTCACCCGCGAGGAATACTACCGCTTTGTCGATGCCCTGCTGGAGGGCGAACAGCATCAGGCGCGGGAGTTTGAAAACGAGTTCTTCCGCGAGGTGGATTTCAACTACTATGAGAACTGCACGCCGATCGAAGAGCTGGCCAGGCGCGGCAGGGAGACCCTGCGCCACGGCGTTATGCGCCCCATGGGACTGGAGCGCGACGGAGTGAAGCCCTTCGCGGTATTGCAACTGAGGGCGGAAAACAAAGACCGCACGGCCTTCAACCTGGTGGGCTGCCAGACCATGTTGCGCTATCCCGAGCAGCAGAGGATCTTCCGCCTCATCCCCGGTCTGGAGCAGGCTGAGTTCCTGCGCTTTGGCTCCATCCACCGCAACAGCTATCTGAACGCGCCCCGGGTTCTGGCCCCCAATCTAACTTTGCGCAACGCGCGCCACATCTTTGTTGCCGGGCAACTGGCGGGGGTGGAAGGCTATGTGGAGTGCATGGGCATGGGGCTGCTGGTGGCGAAGATCATCGGGGAAGGCATCGGGATGTTGCCGCCGCAAACCATATTGGGGCAGATTTGGCGCCGTCTGATCGACCCCGAGCAAAAGAACTTTCAACCCGTCAATGCCAATTTTGGCATCCTTCCCGCCCTGGATGACAATGTGCGGGACAAAAAGCTGAAAAAGCAGCTCTACTCAAAGCGCAGCCTGGAAGCGCTGAGAGGCTTTTTGGAAGAGAACGATGGTTAAATCCCGGTTCCGCCTGCCGCCCGCGGAAACAAGGCCAAAAACAGAACTGAATACCCACACTATGAGGACATTACATGCAATATGAAGATAAAGACTATCTGGTGGAGGAATACGATCTCGAGCCGGATTCCTGGGAAGATTTAGAGCGGGAAGACAAGACCGCCTTTCTGGCAGCGATAGTCCGCCAGGACGAGACGGAGAAGGACAGCCAGGCCAGCCTGGATGAATTGGAAAGGCTTGCCAATACCGCCGGCATCGAGGTGCTGGGACGCTATACCCAGAAGCGCAACAACCCCGAGCGTGCCAGCTACTTCGGCAAAGGGTTTCTGGAGGAAATCAGCCACCGAATGCACCAGGCCCAGGCGGATTTGCTGATCGTGAACGAGGAACTCAACCCCATCCAGCAGCGCAACATCGAGCAAAACTTCAGCATCCGCGTGATCGACCGCACTGAGGTCATCCTTTCCATCTTCCACGACCATGCCCGCACCCGCGAAGCCAAGCTGCAGGTGAAACTCGCCGAACTGCAGTATCAACTGCCCCGCCTGCGCCGCCTCTGGGGACACTTCGACAAGGAGCGCGGCTCGGTGCGCTCCAGCGGAGGTTCCGCCACCCGGGGCATGGGCGAAAAACAGATTGAGATCGACAAGCGCCTCATCCGCACCCAGATTCGCCGCATAAAGGAAGAGATTGCCGCCATTTCCCAGAACAAAGAAACCCAGCGCAAGCAACGCGGCCGCACCAAAAAGATTTGCCTCGTGGGCTACACCAACGCAGGTAAATCGACCCTTTTCAACGCCCTCACGGAAGCGGATGTGCTGGTGGAGGACAAGCTCTTTGCCACCCTGGATTCCACCTCGCGCCAGCTCAAGCTCTCCACCTCCTTTCCCGTGGTGATTTCGGACACAGTCGGCTTCATCTCCAACCTGCCCCATCACCTGGTGGCCTCCTTCAGCGCCACCCTCATGGAAGTGCAGGACGCCGACCTGCTACTGCATCTGGTGGACGTCTCCGATGAACGCTTTGAATACTACATCGGACAGGTGAACCAGGTGCTCAAGGGATTGGGGGCGGACAAGATTCCACAGTTGCTGGTGCTGAACAAGACCGATTGCGTGGACAGCATCTTCCTCACCTTTGTCCGCAAACGCTTCCCTGAGGCGCTGCAGATTTGCGCCCTGAAAAAAGATCAGATTCCCGAGCTGCTGGATCGCATCGAAAAGGAACTCTTCCACATCCAGGCGCTCAAGGTGCTGTTGCCTTACGACAGGGGCGGACTGGTCTCCCTCTTGCACGACATCGCCGTGGTGCAGGCGGAGGAATACCGCACCGATGGCATCTACATGGAAGTGCTGGTAAATCAGGAGGATATCTACCATATTCAAGAGTATTTATTGACATAAAAGCCAGTTATAATATCCTGCTTCCAAAACATTTATCATAAATCAAGGAGTAGCTATGTTCAAGCTCATCACCGCGGCGGAAGCCGCAGCCCTGATCAAGCCCCGCAACCGCGTGGCAATTGGCGGGTTTTTGGCTGTGGGAGCGCCCGAGAGCATCATTGACGCGATCGTGGCCGCCGGCATCAAAGACCTGCATATGATCGTGATCGCCTCCGACTGGGAAGACCGCGGCGTCGGCAAGCTGGTGGTCAACCACTGCGTCAGCAGCGCCCAGGTTTCCCACATGGGCACCAACAAGGAGATTCAAAACCAGATGAACTCCGGCGAGATGAAGATCGAGCTCGTCCCCCAGGGCACCCTCATGGAAAGGGTGAGAGCCTTTGGCACAGGTTTGGGCGGAGTTCTGACCCCCACAGGCCTGGGCACCGTTGTGGCGGAAGGCAAGCAGATCATCAACGTGGATGGCAAAGACTACATTTTGGAACCCGCCATCCCCAGCGATTTTGCCCTCATCAAAGCCTGGAAGGCGGACAAAGACGGCAACCTCATCTATCGCAAAACCGCCCGTAACAGCAACCCCATCATGGCCATGGCTGGCAGGATCACCATCGCCGAGGTGGACGAGATTGTGGAAACCGGCGAAATTGACCCGGAGATGATCGTAACTCCCGGCGTCTTCGTCGATTATATCGTTGTCAAAAAGGAGGTTTGAGATGGCTTTGGATAAACGCGCACAGATCGGAGCCCGCATCGCAATGGAACTGAAGGACGGCGACTATGTGAACCTGGGCATCGGCCTTCCCACGGAAGCTGCCAACCACATCCCTGAAGGAGTGAGGGTGATCTTCCAGTCTGAAAACGGAGTTATGGGCGTGGGCCCGGCTCCGGAAGAGGGAACTGAAGATCAGGAAATGATCAATGCCGGCGGCGGTTTCATCACAACCCTGCCGGGCGCTTCGTTCTTCGATTCCGCCACCAGTTTCGGCATCATCCGCGGCGGACACATCGACGTCACCGTGCTTGGCGCGCTGCAAGTGGATCAGGAAGGCAACCTTGCCAACTGGATGATCCCCGGCAAGATGACCCCCGGCATGGGCGGAGCCATGGACCTCGTCACCGGCGCCAAAAAGGTGATCGTTGCCATGGAACACTGCGACAAGCGTGGCAACCCCAAGATACTCAAGCAGTGCAACCTGCCCCTCACCGCCAAAGGCAAGGTGAGCCTCATCATCACCGAAATGGCTGTGCTCGAAGTCACCCCCAAGGGCTTGCTGCTCAAGGAAGTGACGGAAGGCTTCACGGTCGAGGACGTGGTTAAAGCCACCGAAGCTGAACTGATCATCCCGGAAGGGCTGGCTTAAGCCCTGCCCCGCAATATGATAATGGCCGCGGAATTTGTTTCGCGGCCTTTCTATTGATGCTTACACTGTTTAGTTTACATTATTACAACTGGATATCTTTTTACCATTTAAACCTTCCTGCTTTATTACTTTAATCCGTAAATCAGTTAAATCCGTCAATCCGTATAAGATTTGCATGCCTGGCATCATACGGATGAAACGGATTACACGGATTAACGGATATCGTTTTGCCAAGTTTTCTGTCTCATGGCTCAACGACACCTTTTCACCGTCCCACACTTCCACGGGCTTTACAAGGGAATGACAAATCTCAACTTGCATAGATAGCTTGCTGAAAGCAGATTGGTGCGCCACATTCCGAAGCCAAAAGCCGGATTCCCCTCCCCTCTCCCATATCGCTATCATTTTGCCCCGCAAAGCATTAACCCATCATCCTTAGGTCATCCTTATAAATTATAAGGTTGACCCCAGGAAGACCCACTCCTGATAGGGTGATGCATATGAGGCCCACCTTTCCCCCATATATATAGGTGCTATGATAAGTGGAAAGGTGGAAAGGTGGAATGAGGTGTCCGCCAGAGCCAGCCGGACGGCAAATATGTCTTGACAGCAAAGCATTTGTCCAAATATGAGTTACGAATAAATATAAGGAATAATATGAAAATCTGCATCGTATCCAACAGTCACCACACCACGGATGTGCGCCTCTATTATAAAATGGGGCTAAGCCTGAAAAAGCTGGGCAAGGTGTATCTGATCTGCACAAGCGGAGTGCGCAATTCAACCATTAACCCATATCAGTTGGTGGTGGATACGGAATCCCAATGGAACGCCCTCCGGCTGCTTTACGAGGAGGCGAAAAGAATCAGGCCGGACATCGTGATCTGCGTGGAGCCGCTCACGGTGTTTGTGGGCCTCGCGCTCAGGCGCAAGTTGGGCACCCGGGTGGTCTTTGATGTGCACGAGTTCTTTCCGGATGCCTTCGCGGAACGCTTCCACCCGCCTTTCAGTTGGCTGGCGAAGTATCTGTATCTGGGCCTTGAACGCTGGCTGCAAAGCCAGGTGGACGGCACCATCGGGGTCAACGACGAAATCCTCGATCAACTGGTTTCCCAGCGGGAGCGCGACCGCGCCGTCACCCTTCCCAACTATCCCGTGAAAAACGTCTGGGACTATGATTGCGAGATACCGCCGGAGATCAGCACCATCTGCGAGATGGATTTTGACCTGATCTACATCGGCGGGCTAACGGCAGACCGCGGCCTGTTCAAACTGCTCAAGAGCGTGAAGCTGCTCAAGCATAGCTTTCCCACGCTCAAGACGCTCATCGTGGGGCGCTTCTTTTCCTCCTCGGTGGAAACGGAATTTAACGCCTACATCAACCGGCACAACCTGAACGCGATAATTTATTACCAGCCCTGGATTCCGGCGGAGAAGATCGGGTTGCTGCTCAAGCGCAGCAAGGTGGGGCTCTGGCTCTTCAATCCGCGCAACAGACGCCTGCGCAAAGCGGTGCCGCTCAAGGTGCTGGAATACTTTGCCGCCGGACTGCCCGTGGTCTCGGTCAACACGCCCCTGATGCGCGACCTGGTGGAAAAGAACCGCGCCGGAGCCTGCTGCGAATACCAATCCGCCGCCATCGCCAAAGCGGTGGGCGGAATCCTGAGCCTGAGCGATGAGGATTACGGGCGGATGGGCCGGCGCGCCTCCGCTCTGATCGATAACCAATACAACTGGGAGGCGGTCGAGCCACGCCTGCTTGGCCTGATCAAATCCCTTGCCAGCCGTTGATATGCGCCTGCTCTACATCAGCTATTTCTATCCCCCTTTGGGCGGCCCAGCCTCGCTGCGAAACGTCAAGACGGTCAAATACCTGGCGGAATCCGGCATCGCCTGCGATGTGATCACGGTGGGCGATCTGGAGTATCTCTACCGGGATGCTTCGCTGCTGGAAGAATGCAGGGCGGACAGGGTGATCCGCACCGCCTCGCTGGATCCCATGACGCTGCTGCGTAAAGCAGGGAAATCCAGGCAGGAGAAAGTCTCGCCGCTCTATCTGAACACCCCGGAAAAGCTGAAGCTTTGGGCGCGCAGGCTTTATCCCATCGACAACAAGATCGGCTGGCTGCCCTTCCTGCTTGCCGCGGGAAGGAAAACGCTCAAAGAAAGGGATTACGACCTCATCTATATCTCTCTGGGGCCTTTTTCCTCCGGGCTTGGAGCCTACTATCTTTCCCGGGGTAGCGGGATTCCCTATGCGCTGGATCTGAGGGACTACTGGAACCTGCTCTCGGATTATGACCTGCAGGGCAGCAGGCTGAACAAGGCCTTTTCCCGCCACTGGGAGGCAAAGCTCTACCGGCACGCCTCACTGCTGGTGACCGCCACGCGGGGTATCGGGGAAGACATCTGCGCCGCTTTCGGTGCGGACTTGGCAGACAAGACCTTCACCTGCTACAACGGCTGGGATGAAGAGGATTTCACCGGTCTGCCGCAGGTGGAAAAGGAGCCCGGCTTTGAACTGGCTTATTTCGGCGCCATCTACGCGCGGCGTAGCTTGAAACACTTCTACCGGGCGGTGAAACGCCTGCGGGACGAGCGGCAACTCCCTCCCGGAACGCGCATCCGGCTCTATGGCAATTATTTCAGGGAAACCCTGGAGGAGATCGGGGCCAGCGGGATCGCTGACCTGGTCGGGATCGTTCCCCAAAAGGAACACCGGGATGCCCTTGCCGCCATGCTCAACGCGGATGTATTGCTGCTCAACCTCAACAGCAGCGGCCCGCGGGGAACGCTATCCTCCAAGATTTTCGAGTATCTGCGCTGCCAAAAGCCCATCCTGGCAATGGTGCCCGCCCACAACGAAGCGGCGGATTTGCTGCGGCATAACGGACAGGATCACATCTGCGCCATGGAATCCGCGGACAGCATCTATCACTGCCTGAAAAGGCTCTTGGGAAGTGAGTCCCGGGCTTACGGAATCCCGTGGGAACTGGAGCGCAGGCGGCAGATAAGCAAGCTGGCAGCCCGTCTGAAAAGCATGCAGCCAGCACGCTGAAGCCAAGCCGCCTTCCCGGTCTGTAAATACTTAAAGCTTATCCCTCTCAGCCAAAAATCATGCCCACCACAGCCGCGCCCAGCATCAGGTGGATGGGATTGACCTTGAAGCGCCAATAGACGGCCAGGCTTGCCAGGAAGACCAGAACCGAAAAGAGGCCGTCGAATGAGCCTTTTCCGATCAGGATGACAGCCGCGCCGATCAGTCCCAGGGTTACCCAGCGCAGCTTTTGAAAGATATTCTTGAACCAGGGGAGCTTGCGCAGTTTCAGGTAGGTGAGGGTGATGACCAGCATCAGCAGCAGCGAGGGCAGGATCACTCCAAAGGTGCAAACAAGCGAACCCCAGATGCCCGCCTGCTGGTAGCCGATGAAGGTGGCGGCGTTGATCGAGATCGGGCCGGGAGTCATCTGCGAGATCGCCACAACATCCGTAAACTCCGACGCCGTGAGCCAGCCATGCCGGGTGACAACCTCCTGCTGGATCATCGCCAGGATGGCGTAACCTCCCCCAAAGCTGAAGAGGCCGATCTTGACAAAGGTGGCAAACATGGTCAGCATACTCATGACAGCCTCCCTTTCAGCCACAGGCTTTGTCCCACGCAAAACACTATGGTGGCAAGGATCAGCCAGATGGGACTCACGCCAAGCAGCCCCACCAAAACCATTGCCGCGAGGGGAACCCAGAAGTTGCTCAGATTCAGTTTGGCGTTTTTGGTCATCTCGATCAGGGGCACGACGATCAGCGCCACCAGCGCGGGTTTTAGCCCGTGGAAGGCCTTGCTCACCAAAGGCAGATCGGCATAGCGGGTAAAGAGTTCCGCCACCAGGATGATGGTGATGATGGAGGGCAGCATGGTGCCCAGCAAGGCGACCAGCATGCCCCAGCCTTTGCGGATGTGCAGTCCCAGATAGATGCTTATATTGACGGCGATGGGGCCGGGGCAGGATTGCGCCGCCGCCAGCCCGTCCAGAAAGTCATCCTCCGTGACCCAGTGGCGTTTGTCAACCACCTCCCGCTTGATGAGCGGAATCATCGCGTAGGCGCCTCCGATGGTGAAGGCCCCGATCTTGAGAAAGGTGAAAAAGATGGACAGCAGGCTATTACGCATGGTTAAAGTGCTCCCTTATCAGTCTCAGCAGTTCCGGCACCAGCTTGTCTTCCGGCACTTTGCTGACGATCTCGCCTCGGGCAAAGACCAGGCCCTCGCCATCCCCGCCAGCCAGGCCGAAATCCGCTTCCCGTGCCTCTCCGGGCCCATTGACCACGCAGCCCATGACGGCAACGGTGAGGGGGCGGTCGGCAAACTCCGCCAGGGCGCTCTCCACCTCGTCCGCCAGGCGCATCAGATTGATTCGGGTGCGTCCGCAGGTGGGGCAGGAGATGATGTTCAATCCCCGGCGCAGTCCCAGGTTTTGCAGGATGCGTCTGGCCACCAGCACTTCCTGCAGGGGATCGGCGGTGAGGGAAACCCTGATGGTGTCGCCGATGCCTTCGTTGAGCAGGATACCCAGCGCCATCGCGCTTTTGATGCTTCCCGCCAGCAGGGTTCCGGCCTCGGTGATGCCCAGGTGCAGGGGGTAGTCCACTTTCCGGCTCAGCGCCCGGTAGCTTTCGAGCATCAAAGGCAGTTGCGAGGCTTTCACGGAGATCTTGATGGCGGTGAAGTTCAACTCCTCCAGGATGTGCACATGGCTGAGCGCGGCTTCCACCATCGCTTTGGCGCTCACGCCGTATTTGGCGACAAGCTCCCTGGGTAGAGAACCGCTGTTGACCCCGATGCGGATGGGAACCCCGCGTTCCGCCGCCAGGCGCACCACTTCCGCAACCTTTTCCCGCGAGCCGATATTGCCCGGGTTGATGCGCAGGCCGTCGATGCCCGCCTCCAGGGCGGCAAGGGCGAGCTTGTGGTCAAAATGGATATCCGCCACCAGGGGAACGGCGGCCATTCTCTTCAATGCCGGGATGGCGTCCGCGTCCGCCTGGTTCATCACAGAGAAGCGGATGATCTCGCAGCCAGCCTTTTCCAACTGGGCAATCTGCCGCGCTGCTGCCTCCACATTCGCGGTGGGCACGCAGAGCATGCTTTGGATGGATATGGGGGCGTCTCCGCCGATGGCAAGCTTGCCCAGGCGGATCTGACGGGTGGGTCTTCTGATGATAGTGTTCATGGTGCAAAAGGGACGCCATTCCCAATTCTGTCAATCGATTTTGCCTCTCACGCGAAAAAATACTTAATCCTTGACCAAAAAGAGAGGAGGATTTAGATGACTCAACTGGTATATTATCCAGAGGCAGCCCTGGCTGTCCACTACAGCATTAAGGAGTATTCAATGCCAAAGGTGTTAATCATCCTCATCAGCCTGCTGATGCTGGCCTCCCCGGCCTTCGCGGAAGACTGGATAACCATCTACAACGACGACCTTTCCCTGGTGCGCAGCAATTTTGAACTGGATCTCAAGCAGGGAAGGCAGGAGTATAACTACGACGACATCACCAGCCGCATCTCCTCCGAATCCGTGATCGTGAAATCGCTCAACGGCGGCGTGCAGGTGGCGGAACAAAACTACGAATACGACCTGGCGGGAAAGCGACAGATCATTGCCAAATACATCGACCGTGAGGTGGAACTGCTCACCAAGGACGCCTCCCGCATCCGCGGAACCCTCAAGTTTTACGACGGGAGCAGCTATGGCGTGCTGGAAAGCGGCAGCAAGAAACTGCTGGTGGTTTCCGACTCCGAGACCCAGATGATCCAACTGGCGGAGCTGCCCTCCAATTTCTACACCAAGCCCACCCTGCACTGGAGCCTGATCTCCGCCAAAAGCGGCAAACAGCCCATCCAGCTTTCCTACCTCACCGGCGGCCTGAGCTGGAACGTCACCTACAACAGCGTTTGGGACGAAAAGAAACTGGCCATGGATTCCTGGGTCACCATCCGCAACACCAGCGGAAGGGCGTTCAACGATGTCAACCTCAAGCTGATCGCGGGGGATGTGAACGAGGTGCGGGATGAGTTTTCCAGCTATAACCGCAAATACGCCATGCAGATGGAGGCGGATTTCGCCGCCGCCGGAGCGCCCTCCTTCGAGGAAAAAGCGTTCCACGATTTCCACATGTACACCCTGGATCAGAAAGCATCCTTTGCCAACAACCAGACCAAGCAGTTGCAACTCTATCCTACCCTGAACGTAACTGCAAGCGGAGTATATGAATATCCCGTCTTCGGCAGCGCGGTTAAAAGCATGATCAAATTCAAAAACACCGAGGCCAACGGCATCGGCAAACCCCTGCCCAAAGGCGTGATCAAGGTCTATAAACAGGATAGCGACGGCAACCTGGAATTCATAGGCGAAGACAGAATCTCCCACACCAGCAAGAATGAAGAGGTTTCCATCACCACCGGAACCGCCTTCGACCTGGTGGCTTCGACCATGGTGAAAGACCAGCGCCAGGTCAGCAAATTCGTGAGCGAGCGCAGCTTCCAGGTAACCCTGCGCAACAACTCCGACTCCGACAAACAGATCAACGTGATCCACCAAATGGGCGGCAACTCACGCATCACGGAAGTGAAGAATGGCCACAAATACAGCGTTGATACAAACAACAAAGCCACTTTTGAGCTGAATGTAAAAAAAGACCAGCAGCTCATCCTCACCTTCACGGAGCGAACCGAATATTAATTCATTCAAATAAAGGACTTAGCCATGCAGGATAAGATCATTTCCAACCTCCAGGGCATCCGCCGGCAAATGCTGAAGATACTGGGGGAGGTCTCCTCCCTCACCAACAGCCCCCTGGCGATTGAAGACGCCATCGATGACTACTGGCATCCCAAATGCGATGTGTTTCAGACAGATACGCAATGGATAGTGCTGGTCGAGCTGGCCGGTGTCGAAAAGGACGAGATCATCATCTCCGTGACCCCGGAGTTCTTGCGCATCAGCGGGTTGCGCAATCTGCACGAAGACAATGCCCATGCCTTTTACCACAGCATGGAGATCGAAACCGGGCGTTTTGACCGGCGCATCTTTTTCCCGGATATCAGCCTCAATAAAGAGAACCCCAAGGTGCAGTATCACAATGGGATACTACGCATCTGCTTTTCCCTGTCGGCCACGGTGGAGAGGATAATCCCCATCCAGTGATCAGGTATAGTTGACCCGCTTTCCTGTTCCCGGCCTCCCAAGATTGCCTTCACGGGCGGAAGGCGGGTCTCTTTATCTGCTTGCCGGACTGCATGATAACTGATGGTAAAACCCGTATGGCGATTCCGGTTCTTTGAAACATGGCACTCATTTCCGTCCTCTGCTAATCCGTGGGTCAACCTGGGGTCAACCTTATAATTTATAAGGATGACCTAAGGATGATCGCAATAGTTTGGCAGACAGCAAATTAGAGCCTTATGGGAGCCAGTTTGGAGCGGAAACCGGCTTCTTAAATGATGGAATAATAAAAATAAATAGATAAAGGAATCGAACATGAAGATCCTCGTGGTAAACTGTGGCAGTTCGTCACTCAAGTACGAAATCTATGAGATGCCCTCCCAGCAAAGCCTAGGCAAGGGTCTGGTGGAGCGGATTGGCCTTCCCTCCGGCAATTTGACCCAGGAATATGGCTCCCGCGTGCTGCACCTGGAACGGGAGATACCCAACCACCGGGTGGCTTTCGAGATGATGATGGAAGCTATCCTGGACAAAGAACAGGGCATCCTGAAAAGCGTTTCCGAGATTGCCGGCGTGGGGCACAGGGTGGTGCACGGGGGAGAGCAGTATGCCTCTTCCGTGCTGATCGATGAGCAGGTCATGCAGGCCATCGAGGCAAATTGCGAGCTGGCTCCCCTGCACAATCCAGCCAACCTCACCGGAATCCGGGAAAGCATAGCCGTCAGCGGCGACGTGCCTCAGGTGGCTGTGTTTGACACCGCCTTTCACCAGACCCTGCCGCCCAGCGCCTTTTTGTATGGCATTCCTTACGAAATGTATGGCAAATACCGCATCCGCCGCTACGGTTTTCACGGCACCAGCCACCGCTATGTGAGCAATGTGGCTTTGCAGATGATGAAGCGCAGCGTTGAAAATACCAACATGATCACCTGCCATCTGGGCAACGGAGCCTCGATCACCGCCATCCAGCGGGGGCGTTCCATCGACACCTCGATGGGCTTCACTCCCCTGGAGGGGCTGATGATGGGCACGCGCTGCGGGGATTTGGACCCCTCCATCATCTTCTACCTGTTGGAACGGGGATTTGACATTCATGAGCTGAACGTCATTCTGAACAAGAAAAGCGGGCTGCTGGGGCTTTCCGGCATTTCCAGCGACCTGCGTGACCTGGAAGCCTCGGCGGCGGAAGGCAATGAGCGCGCCATCATGGCTTTGGATACCTACGCTTACCGCATCCGCAGATACATCGGAGCCTATGTCGCCAATCTCATCAAGGTGGATTTCATCGTCTTTACCGGAGGCATCGGCCAGAACGGCGTGAAGATGCGCCACCGGATCTGTAACAGGCTGGAGAATCTGGGCATCCATATCGATCCCCAGAAAAACATAGACGTGGGCAGCAAAGCCGGCATCATCTCCCAGCCCTATTCACCCATAACGATCCTGGTGATTCCCACCAACGAGGAACTGCAGATCGCCATCGACGCTTATGACCTGATCAACAAATAGCCCCTCGAGGCGCTCCCGGACGCGTGAAAAGGCGTGAGGGGCGGCGCGGGGACAAAACAGCTTGACTAAATCCTGCTTTTGGCAGAAACTGTCTTGATGGGATACTTTTGTTATAATCCGAGGAATAAGCTGGAAGGAAATATGCGCCGATTGCTGATCTTGCTGTTGATGCTGAGTGCGGGCCTGTGTGCCCTGGGGGGAGAGGTGTTGTCTGTGACGGCTACCGATCTGAAGGAGAATAGCAGCCGGGTCAGCATCATGCTGTCCGAGTGTTCTTCCTACCGGGCGCAGCCTTTGCCGGGAGGCAAGGGAATCAGGATAGTATTGCCCGGAGTGACCGGGATGCGGGCGGAGCCCCGTTTTAGCGACAGCAGCCAGACCATCGAGAGCATCAAGGCCTACAGCGATGGGGCAAGCGGCATAATCGAGGTCCGCACCAGGATGCAACTGCCTATATCCCACATGGTTACCGATAATTGCGAACAGATCATACTGGCGATCAATTATCCCCCGGGCGAGGACAGGCTGATCAGTGCCCCAAGCAAAGAACAAGTGAGGAAAGCACCGTCCCGCAAGCGCAAAGCGCCGCCATCCCCCAAGGCCACGGCCAAAGCGCCGGAACCGGTGGACTCCCTGATTGCCGTGTTGGGCACGGACACCTTGTTCGCCACCTCCGAGCCGGAACCGGAGCCATTGCCCGCGGAGCAGCGGCGCAGCCCGTATTTCTACTATTTGCTGGGGATTGCGGTATTCCTGCTTTTGGGGTTGGTGATTGTCCTATATTTTTCCCTCAGACGCCGCAAGCCCACGTATGTCCCCGAGTATCAGGAACCTGCGCGGGAGGTGAGGGAAGAGCTTTCTCCCGTGCTGGCGCGCATTGTGGCCAAACTGCATGCCCAGGGCTGGACTGAGGCAGAGATCGCCCGCGAAACCAGGCTGGAGGAGCGGACAGTCCGCGCCGCCTTGAAGGAGCGGCAAAGAGGTAATGATGGAGTGTAAACGCTTGATGAACCGGCCTGCCTGGCTTTTGGCGGTCGCGCTGCTGCTGATTTGGGTGGACTGCCCGGCGTTTCTGGATGAGGATTCCGCGTTTTACCCGCGGATCAGTAGTGGATTGGAAACCAGTCTCTTGCAGGTCAACAGCGTGCAGGGCTGCAGCGAGCCTCTGCCAGCCCATCCGGGCCTCTGGCATCCCTTTCGCGCCTGGGACGACCTGAAGGACAGCCTGCTGGAAGCGTTCAGCACTGGCCAACCGCGGCGAGCACTGCTGCAATATGCCCAGCGGGACAAGCCGGTGGATTTTTTGGGCGAACTGAACTTTGTGGCGGGCTATGAACAGCGCTACGACGATCCCGGCGCTTACGGCTTCCTCTACAAGGGAGTGGGTTTCAATTCCGTGCTCAACGACAATTTCAGGCTGCGTGCCCTGTGGTGGAACGGCGCCTATCTGGGCGACAGGCAGGCAGCCGAGTCCTCTCCCCTGCTGGATGGCTTTTACTCCCGCCGGAAAGATGCTCTGCGCCTGGACAACCTCAACGCGGATATCAGCTATCGCAATTCCTGGTTCACCGCCGCCCTGGGAAGGGGCAAATTCCAGTTGGGAAGCTCGGTTTCGGGCTCTTTAGTCCTCTCAGACCGCGTTAATGACTATGGATACTTCCTGGCTGAGGGACGCATTGGTGACTTTCAACTCTCGTTCTTGCATGGCTCCCTCATTGCCGCACGGGAACTGGAGCAGGCACGCAGCGCGACTGACGTCATCCCGGACAAATATGTGGCGCTGCATCAGGTGAGCTACAGCCCTTCGGAATGCCTGAAACTCTTTGGCGGAGAGACCATCATCTACGGAAACCGTGGCATCGACCTCAACTATCTGCTGCCGCACACCTTTTGGCGGGTCACCGAGCATAACCAGTGGGATCGGGACAACGTGCTGATCTTTGCCGGACTTGACCTTCAGCCCATCCGGAACCTGAGCCTGTATCTGAACGGCGTCCTGGATGAACTGACCTATTCCAAGCTCTTTACCAGTTGGTGGGGAAACAAATATGCCCTGCAGACCGGCGCGGCTCTCGCCCTGCCTTCCCTGAGCCTCACCCGCCAGGCTCCGCCCCGCTTCCTGCTGGAATTCACCGCCGTCCGCCCCTGGACTTACACGCATTATTCAAACCAGACCATGTATTCCCATGATGGCATTGGACTTGGCTATGCCAAGGGTTCCAATCTACTGGATCTCACCGCGGAGCTTGACCTTCCTCTGAGGGAATGGCTTACTCTCTGCGCGCAGTATTCCCATACCTGGCAGGGAAGCGAGGGCAACACCTGGGCTTTGGATTACTCCGATTACTTTCAGGGATCCCAGTTGGTCGATGCCACATGCTCGTGGCTGGAAGGCGATCTGAGCCGGATCAGCAAGTTGCAGGGCAGCCTGAGATTTGACCTGCTGGCGCATCACAGCTTGCTGCTTGCTCACACCGCCCATTTCGGAGCTTCTCCCCGCTATCAGTGGGTGGGAAGCTGGCAATTCAAATTTTAAGGAGGCTGACATGCCGATAGTTGACCGGCTCGAATACCCGAGAAAATACAAAATGAAGCAGACCATGCTCCTGCTGGCAATCCTGGCGGCGGGTCTGGGAATACTCATCAGCTCCTGGAGCAACAAGCAGCAGCTCAAAAAGATCGTCATCCACAGCTTCAAAGTTGAGGATTATGACCGGCAGTATATCCGGCTGGGCTATGACATCGAAAACAAGGGAAAAAAGTTTCAGAGCGTAAAGCTGCTGGCCAGGATCTATGACAGCGAGGGCGGAGAAATTGCCAGTGCGCTGTTCCTGGCGGACATCCCGGCAAAATCGCGGGAGTATCAGACCAAGTATCTGGATGAGTTGAACAGGGCTATGGCGCCGGGAGAAAAGCCATACCGGGTGACCATGCAGATTCTGCAACGCAAGCTGTTCAGGCTCGAGTGACCCCGTCCACTTAATCCATTCAAGATATGCGTCTAAAAAACCTGAATCCTCTCGAGAGGCAGACCACATTATTGTTGCTGTTTGCCGCGCTGTTCAACGGGGTGGTGCAGAGCCTGAACCAGACCCAGGACATCATTGCCCGCAAAGCGCTGCACGCGGCTGACTGGCAGTTGATGCTGATGACCATGATCTGGCCGGTGGCCAACTTCTTTTCCATCTGGTGGGGACGCCTTTTCGAGCGCAGTTGCCACAAATCACGCTATTTCCTGATCACCGGGATAATCGGGCGCCTGACCCTGGTTTACGCGGTTTGGCTGACCACGATGAGCGAATACCTGGTGCTGCTGGCCCTGCTCTTTGCTTCCAACTCCCTGCTGGTGCCCGCACAAAACAGCATCTATCAGCGCAACATCGATCCACACAGGCGGGCCAGGGTCTTTGGCATTACGCTCAGCCTGAGCATGCTGGTGTCGATATTGGTAACCTTCGCGGCGGGGCGCCTGCTCGACATCCGCGAGCAGAGCTTCCGTTGGATTCTGGTGGTCACGGGCATCTGCGGCTTCATCAGTTCGGCGTTGCTTGCCAATGTGCGCATCCAGCACACCATCAGGGAAAAGATATGCGGGCAGGGTTCGTGGAAAGAGGCTTTGCTGGAACCCATCACCGGGGCTTTCCGGCTGCTGAAGGAGGACAAGGCCTTTGCCGCCTTCGAGCGCAGCTTTTCTTTGTATGGCATGGGCTTTATCATGATGCAGCCCATCATTCCCATCTATCTGGTGGATAAGCTGCAACTCAGCTATACTAACAACTTCCTGGCCAAGGGCATCCTCTCCCAGATGGGGCTGCTCTTGCTGGCTCCGATGTTGGGCAAATTGCACGACCGCACCCATCCCTTCCGCTTCATTGCGTTCTTCTTCGGCTTGCTGGTGGTCTTTCCCCTGCTCTTTGTGGTGTCGTCGCTTTGGCAGGGACAATCCCTGATGCCGGTTTTGCTGGTGTTTTTGGCATATCTGATCTTCGGGATAGCAATGGCGGGGGTGAACATCTCCTGGAGCATGGGCTCGATCTTCTTTGCCGGGGAAAGGGATGCCTCCATCTACCAGAGCCTGCATGTGACCCTCACCGGTGTGCGCGGTCTGATCGCTCCGGTTCTGGGCTACGCGATGCTCAAGATC